>Ga0209337_1000010_pt1 | contig 386162 bp, 341 predicted proteins | sample LinPmetageLP53_FD_184044 | JGI IMG/M metagenome (GOLD analysis project Ga0209337, IMG submission 184044) | Marine viral communities from the Pacific Ocean - LP-53 (SPAdes) (version 2) | ecosystem: Environmental > Aquatic > Marine > Oceanic | place: Pacific Ocean | collected 2010-02-08 | reverse complement strand
GTGGCGAGAAGGTCAGTTTTTGAGGTACCATTTTGGATAGCGGTTGTTGGTGTTGATTGATGGTGTAAGGTCCTGAAATTTTAACACTTTCAGCCGCTTTCTTTTATCCCCTCATGAGAAATTCGGGCTAGCCGCATTGGTGCTGATGTTAAGCGCACCCAGTAATACGTTACTGCTGGTGTATACCGGCACCGCAACTGAGCGCAGGCCGGAATCCAACTCCTGATCCACAATCGCGAAACCCTGCAACCGGGCTTTTAAAACCTCCTCCTTTAAAGGCCCTTTGGTTTTGATCGCATTGGGCGCGGAGGGCTTCAGTTCGACGCTGTCCAGAAAGCTATCCAACTCCTTATCCGGCAGTTGGCCGAGCAATACCCGACCCATGGATGTATAGACAGCCGGCAACCGCGTGCCCACCGACAGCGTAATGGCCATCAGCCTGTGGCGTGCCGATGACCGGACCACGTAAACCACATCCTTGCCATCAAGCACCCCCAGTGACGAGGACTCTCCCAGTTCGGCGGTGATCTCACCAAGGTACTGTTCGATCACAGCACGATACTGATTTGAGGCCTGGTAGGCATAACCCAACTGCAATACCTTGGGCGTCAGCTCGAACTGGCGTCCAACCCGCTTCACAAACCCCAAAGCATGCAGCGTTAAAACAAAACGTCTGGCCTTGGCACGATCCATATTTGCACGCACCGCCACCTCGCTCAACGTCATGCGCGGATACTCAACACCAAAGACTTGCAGCACTTCCAGCCCCGCGGCCAGCGCACCTACGAAGTCCCGGTCTCCGGGTTTCAGGCTTTGTTCATCCATTCTGCACCCTGTATTTACTTTCATCTGAGCCTATACCGTACCATTTTGTTCGCAATACGAACATCAGATCACTGTTTGATTCCAAGGTTACATTTGCCCTTGACGGTCTAAATCAAATCAAGCGATCATGTTCGCATATAAAACTTATGTTCATATAACGAACATTAAAAGAAAATTGGAGATCTGCATGGCTGAATTTCTCTCTCTCCGTGAAGCGGTGAGTAGATACATCAACGATGGCGACACCGTGGCGATGGAGGGGTTCACGCATTTGATTCCATTTGCCGCCGGACATGAAGTTATCCGTCAGAAAAAGCGCGACTTGACGTTGATACGGATGACCCCAGACCTGGTGTATGACCAGATGATAGGCGCCGGCTGCGCCAAAAAACTGATCTTCTCCTGGGGCGGGAACCCGGGGGTTGGCTCCCTTCACCGGCTGCGCGATGCGCTTGAAAACGGCTGGCCAAATAGCATCGAAATCCTCGAACACAGCCACGCTGCCATGGCCTGTGCTTACGATGCCGGCGCAGCAGGCCTGCCCTTGGCCGTTCTGCGTGGCTACATAGGCAGCGATCTGCCCAAAGTAAATGATCAGATCAAGTTCATCGACTGCCCGTTTACCGGCGAGCGGCTGGCAGCGGTGCGCTCGGTTCGGCCCGATGTGGCGGTGATTCATGCCCAGCGCGCCGATCGCAACGGCAACGTACTGATCGAAGGCATTGTCGGTATTCAAAAGGAAGTGGTGTTGGCCGCCAAGCGCAGCATCGTCACCGTTGAGGAAATCGTCGATAACCTTGATGCCGGCGTGAACGCCTGCGTTCTTCCTTCCTGGGCCGTCACTGCCATTGCCGAGGCACCGAAAGGTGCCAGCCCGTCCTATGCCCTGGGTTACTACGATCGTGACAATGCCTTTTACAAAGAGTGGGACGGCATCGCCCGTGACCGGGAAGCCTTCCAGGCCTGGTTGGAAGCCAACGTGTTTGAGAAAGGAGCTGCGTAATGAGCCTTGAATTTACGTCTTCAGAAATGATGAGCGTCACCGCTGCCCGCGCGCTGACCAGCGAGATGACGTGCTTCGTCGGTATCGGCCTGCCCAGTGAGGCCGCCAACCTGGCTCGCCTGACACACGCCCCGGACATCACCCTGATTTACGAATCCGGCACCCTGCAAACCAGGCCCGATGTTCTGCCACTATCCATCGGCGATGGCGAGCTGTGCGAATCAGCCCTGACCACGGTGTCGGTGCCGGAGATGTTCCGCTATTGGTTGCAAGGCGGTCATGTCAGCGTCGGTTTTCTGGGAACCGCCCAGATTGATCGCTACGCCAACCTGAACACCACGTTGATTGGAGACTATCGGGCACCCAAAGTTCGCCTGCCCGGAGGCGGCGGCGCACCGGAAATAGCCACCAACGCAAAAGAAGTGTTTGTCACGCTGAAACACTCCAAGCGCACCTTTGTGAAAGACGTCGACTTCCTTACCACAGTCGGCTTTGGGCGTGACGGTAAGGCTCGGGACAACGTACCCAACATTGGTCGCGGCCCGACAATCGTCATCACAGACCTGTGCATTCTCAAACCAGATCCGGAAACCAAGGAACTGGTCGTGCACCTGCTGCACCCTAACGTAACCCGCGAAGATGTGATCAACGCCACGGGCTGGGAAATCCGCTTCGCCGACGAACTCGGAACCACCCCTGCCCCCACCGCCGAAGAGCTGGAAATCCTGCGCAGCCTGAAAGCACGCACCGATGCCCACCATGCAGGCCAACAGTGAGGTTTATTATGACTGATGTATTTTTATGCCATCCCCGCCGCTCGGCCATCGGCCGCTTTGGCGGCACTCTGGCCAGTGTTCGCCCGGACGATCTGGCCGCTCAAATCTTCAAAGCGCTACTGGCAGAGGCTCCCGAACTGGACCCGGCAGCCATCGATGAAGTGATTATGGGATGCGCCAACCAGGCAGGTGAAGACAACCGCAATGTGGCCCGCATGTCGGCGCTGCTCGCCGGGCTACCCACCTCAGTACCGGGCACCACCATCAACCGGTTGTGCGGCTCCGGCATGGACGCAGTAGGCACTGCATTCCGCGCCATTCGCGCCGGCGAAATGAATCTGGTACTGGCAGGCGGCGTCGAATCCATGTCACGGGCGCCCTATGTAATGGGCAAAGCCGATAGCGGTTTCTCCCGCAGCCAGAAAATTGAGGACACTACCATCGGCTGGCGCTTTGTGAACCCGCTGATGAAGAAAGAATTCGGCGTGGATTCGATGCCGGAAACAGCCGAGAACGTTGCCGAACAATTCAACGTATCTCGCGAAGATCAGGATTTGTTCGCACTGAGCTCGCAGCAAAAAACCGCCAAAGCCCAGAGCGAAGGCGTCTTTGCCGAGGAAATCGTGCCGGTCCTGATACCTCGCCGTAAACAGGAACCGCTGGTATTCGACACTGACGAACACCCCCGCAGTACAACCCTCGACAAGCTTGCAACATTACCTACCCCGTTCCGCGAAGGCGGTAGCGTTACCGCTGGTAATGCGTCTGGTGTGAATGACGGTGCCGCCGCCATGTTGGTCGCCAGCGCCGACGCGGTGAAGCAACACAAACTCAAGCCTATGGCCAAAGTGCTGGGCATGGCCACCGCTGGCGTTGAACCAAGCATCATGGGGATAGGTCCGGTGCCCGCCACCCGCAAATTGCTGGAGAAGCACGGTATCAGCATTAATGATATTGATGTGATCGAGCTGAACGAAGCCTTCGCTGCACAAGGGCTGGCTGTCCTGCGGGAACTCGGCGTCGCCGACGACGATCCACGGGTAAACCCGAACGGCGGTGCCATCGCTCTCGGTCACCCACTGGGCATGTCCGGGACACGCCTGATGATGACCGCCGCCTACCAGTTGCAGCGTACCGGTGGACGCTATGCTCTGTGCACCATGTGTATTGGGGTCGGCCAGGGTATCGCGACACTTATCGAACGGGTATAAGTCATAACGCAACGAGCCCCGGAATACCGGGGCTCGTCAGCAATCCGCAGGGGCCGCCCGCACCCTTCCACTGTCAGATCACATCAAAGTACCTACGCCAACGCATCTTCCTTCCGTGCCACCCAGTAGCGACGAATCGCAAAAATCAGGGAAGCAACGGTAAGCATCACGAACACCCAGGTAATCGGTCCCCGGAAGAAAATCGACAAATCGCCTTTACTGATGAGCATGGTACGCCTCAGGTTGTCTTCAAACATCGGCCCGAGGATAAAGCCGATCAGGAACGGTGCCGCTGCGATCCCTGTCCGGTTAAAGACAAAACCGACAACGCCAAAGGCCAGCATCAGGGCAATATCAAAGGTGCTGTTATTAACGGCATAGGCCCCGTAGATACAGAACATCAATACGATGGGTAACAGAATGGTTTTGGGAATGTCGGCAATGAGAGAAAAGTAGCGAATAGCCGCGTTGCCAACAAATACCAGTACGAAAGAGCTGACCATAATGCCGCAGAACAGCGCATAAACCAGGGTCAGGTTTTCCTGGAACAGAACCGGGCCGGGTGTGAGGCCATGGATCATGAAAGCGCCCAGAATGATGGCTGTGATGACATCACCCGGAATACCCAGTGAGAGCAACGGAATCAGTGTCGCGCCGGCGACGCCGTTATTACCAGACTCAGCTGCGGCAACACCTTCAATCTCACCCTTACCGAAGTTCGCTTTGCGGGGTGAGGTCCGCTTGGCTTCGCTATAAGAGATGAACGCCGCCGAGGTGGCGCCAGTACCGGGGATCGCACCAATAATAACGCCGATAAGGCTACCGCGGACGATGGTTTTCAACAGACCCTTGAATTCTTTCCACGTCAGCGATGCGCCGCTGACCGCAGTACGGATGTGCGGGGCTACCTTGGATGTATAGAACTCAATTACCTCGGGAATCGCAAACAGGCCGATTAGCAGAGGAATGAAGGAAACCCGATCCATCAGGTTATAGTTATCAAAGGTCAGCCGCTGGGTGCCGTATACCGCGTCAAGGCCGATGGTGGAAACGATGATGCCGAGACCCGCCGCAATCAACCCTTTGACCACCGAGCTACCGGAAACGGAGACAATGATGGTCAGCGAGAAACAGATAAGCCAGAAATACTCGGGAGGACCGAAATTCAGTGCAATTTTTGCCAGGTAGGATGCAAAAAAGATCAAGGCAATATTGGAAATCATATCCGCCACAACCGATGAGTACAGCGCCGTTTTCAAGGCCTTCTTGGCCTTGCCCTGCTGCGCCATAGGATAACCATCCAACAGCGTACAGGCAGAGGCTGGTGAGCCCGGGGTACGGATCAGAATGGCGGTGATCGAACCACCATACATCCCACCTTTATAGATACCAACCAGCAGCAGAATGGCGGTGACCGGCTCCATGGAAAAGGTAAACGGCAGCGCCAGTGCCACCGCCATAGTGGCCGTCAGACCAGGAATAGCACCAACAACAACACCGACCAGAACACCCGCCGCAATGGCAAGAAAATTATCAACACTCAAAAAGAGCGTCAGAACTTCAGAAAAATTTTCCATTTTGAGCAACCCAAATACGTAATACCTGATAACAGACAGACGTCGTTATCTGCGTGCGTGCCTGACAGTCAGGAACGCGGTTCAGATCAGGGAGAGCGACTCCCAAAGCGTTCCGGGAGGGAGTGGAACATTGAGCACATAAATAAACAGCAAGGTCACGATGGCGGGAAAGATGATCGCCAGGGCATACACCCAGATATTGCGCAAGTCGCTTGCCAGGAACAGCAGAACACTGGCAAGAAAACCGCTGCCAATGGCGCCAAGTTCCTCAAAAAACAGTACGTAGACAACCCCGGCTGCGACCATTAACACCTGCCGCATGATGGGAACGCCTCGACGGAATTCATCCGCTTCACTTCGCTTTGGTGGCGTGACAAGGCCATCGACTATAAGAATCAACGAAAGCACCAACACCAACCAACCTGCAAGCTGGGGCAAAAACCGCGGTGACAGCAACGGGTGCTGCATCTGCCCAGGTATCTCGATGTGCGAGGGGATAACGTAGAACAAAAAGCCCAATGCCAGAATAGAAAAGGCGCATCCCAAAACCGAGTTAGGGTTGCACCTGCCATAATGGGACTCGCTGGCCGCGACAAATTGCAGTTCAGACTTTTCCATGATCAGGCCCTGTATACCGATCTCTCTCAAAGAAAAAGGCGGGCTCACCTTTCAGTAAGCACCGCCCCGAAAGCAGCCTGTATTAACGCTTCAGGTTTGCTTTTTCTGCAACGTCTGACCACTTCTGCAGCTCGTTCTGAACAAACTGACGGAAGTCATCACCCACAACCGTTCCAGCTTCCGCACCGAACTGCGGCAGGAACTTTTTAAAGTCTTCGCCGGCCATAACCCTATCCAGGGCCGCCTGAAGCTTAGCCATCCCTTCTTCCGGGAAGGACTTGTGTGCGATCAAACCAAACCAGGCCGAGGTTTCATAGCTTTCAAGACCGTAGCCTTTGCCTGCCTGCTGCATGGAAGGTACGTCCGGAAGGAACTCGGACGCTGTCGGTGTGGTTACTGCCAGAGCTTTGAGCTTGCCTGATTGAATATGGGGGTAGACCGTTGGCATATTCTCGAACGCCACATCCACATCGCCGGAAAGCAGGGCTGGAAGCGCTTCACCTGAACCACGGAAGGGCACGTGTACCAGATTCGTCTGGGTCAGGTTTTTGAACAGCTCACCTGACATGTGAATCGAACTGCCGATACCCGGCGAACTGAAGGACAGTTGCTGCTCACGGGCCGCCTCTACAAATTCAGCGACGGTGTTGTAAGGGCTATCGCTCGGAACCACCATAACGTTGGGAATATTGATCACGTTGCGTACGAAGGCAAAGTCCGCCACCGGATCGTAACGCAGATTCGGATAAAGGGAAGCCCCAATGGTGTGCCCGGGAGAGGCCATCAGCAACATATGGTCTGATCCGCGCCCACCGCGTGCCAACTGGCCAGTTGCCACTGTAGAGCCGGCACCGGGGCGGTTTTCGACAACAACGGTGGTCAGCTCTTTTTGCAACAGGTCAGCAACCTTCCGGGACAACAGATCTGTTGTGCCACCTGCGGAATAGGGAACCACCAGGCGAATATTATCCTCCGGCCATTCATCAGCCTGCACCAACCCGCCAAAGGACAGCGACACTGCGGCCAGAGTGCATAACATCTTACCTTTCAAACGGCTCTTCATTAATTTCATCATTTTTGTGGTTATCCTAATCAGCAAAGATACTTGTTCGCTTATCGAACTTATGTTCGCATATTTCGCGGGTACGTAATCTCACATATTCACAAACAAGGTGCAAGAGTTTTTCCCTTCCCCCAACCAGCCCTTTCAGAGGCAACCGAACCACCACCCACAAGAGATTTACAGCGAATAATCGCTAACTCCATGCCATCCATAAGATTTTCAGATCAACGCGTAAAGGGAGCCGGTTCCAAACACGAACCAGGCAAGGTGAGGAAGAGATAGGTAGATGGCCCCAGTCTCACAGGGGCCACCGCATCAGTTGTATCAGAATCCGCTATCAGGGCAGGATGTCGGTAAGTTTTTGTGCAGCGTCCTGCATGATTGGCACGTATTCCTGTGCAATACGCTCCATCGACACAGAGCTGACATGGCTGCTGGAGTTCAACGCAAACCGGGCAGTTCCGCGACGATCCAATACCGGTACAGCCAAAGCCCTCATACCCAGTTCCAGCTCCTGATCCACAATGGCGTAACCATCGGAGCGAATCTTTTGTAATTCCGCTCGAAGCGCATCAGGCCCTTTAGTATAAGCGGTCAGTTGCTCGAAGTGGGTTTTTTCGATGACATCTTCCAACTCCGGAGCCTGCAACGCCGCCATCAAAACGCGCCCGCCAGAGGTGGCATAAGCAGGCAAGCGGGCGCCGATTTGCAGGTTAAGAGGAATCAGGCCTCGCCGGGGGATTCGGGCGACGTAGACGATATCGACACCATCAAGCACCAGAGCGGAACAGGACTCTCCCAGCTGGTAGGATACTTCTTCCATGATGGGTGTGACGGTTTCCGAAAAGTCCAGCGACGCCAGATACGAATAACCAAGCTCCAGAACCTTGGCGGTCAGACCAAACTTCTTGTCATCCTGGGAGACATAGCCCAACTTTTGCAGCGTTAACAGAAAACGACGTGCAGCCGCCCTCGACAGGTTGTTTTTTTCCGCAACTGCCGACAGCGTCATAGAAGGCGTCTCTGTGTCGAAAGACCTTATGACTTCAAGCCCGCGCGCAAACGTGGACAGGAACTCCTTGTCTGCACCGGTACCATCCGAATCCTGGTGACTCATCCTGATTCATCCCCTCTGCATTAGCCTCTGTAACCGTTCGATAATCGGACGATTGTTCGAATCAGCGGATAATGACAGCGACGAATCGACTATGCAAGCCACCAGCCCTCAGGAAAAACCAGGGACAGGAATCCGTATCCAGCCCCTGATATCGAGGTACACAACTCAGCTTTTGCTGGCCATCCAGTCGTCCAGAGTCTGGTTAGTCTCGACCAGTGCGGTCAGCAACGGCGCCGGTGCCCAGTGAGCCTCACCGGTGCTCTTGTGCAGACTCTCTATACATTCATACACCGCTTTCAGGCCGCGACGACTGGCATAGAACATAGGGCCGCCCCGGTACGAGGGGAAACCATAACCGTGCACATAAACTACGTCGATATCACTCGGACGCTGGGCAATGCCTTCTTCGAGAATGCGGAAGCCTTCATTGATCAACCCCATCAGATGGCGATCAAGAATCTCCGCATCGCTGAACACTCGGCGTTCCACCTCGTGTTGCCTCGCCTTCGCCTCAATGACGGCCAAAACCTCTGGATCCGCTGAGCGGGCGCGGGTCTCAGGGTCGTAACGGTAGTATCCGGCGCCTGTTTTTTGCCCCAGCCGTCCCATTTCAACCAGCGTGTCCGCGATACAGTAGCTGCGCGGGTCGCCCTTCTGTTCATCCGTCAGCGCCTGCCGCGCCTTGTACCCGATATCCAGACCAGCCAGATCACCTACGGCCAGCGGGCCCATGGCCATGCCAAACCCGGTCAGCACGCCATCGATTTGCTCGGGCTCTGCACCCTCAATCATACAAAGCTGAGCTTCACGCGCATATTGCCGCAACATTCGGTTGCCAATGAAGCCATAACAAACCCCTGCCAGCACGGGCACCTTGCCAATGCGCTTACCCAGAGCCATGGCTGTCGCAATAACGTCTTCCGCAGTCTTGTCGGCACGGACGACCTCAAGCAGGCGCATGACGTTCGCCGGGCTGAAGAAGTGTAACCCCACAACGTCCTGAGGGCGCGAGGTCGCAGCCGCAATCTCGTTGACGTCCAGATACGAGGTATTCGACGCCAGAATCGCGCCTTCTTTGCAGACTTCATCAAGACGACCAAACACCTGCCTCTTCACGTCCATGCTTTCAAAAACGGCTTCGATCACCAGATCAACATCGGCCAGTGCTTCGTAATCTGTGGTACCGCTAATCAATGCCTGACGTGCAGATGCCTGCTCTTGCGAAAGCTTGCCTTTGCTGACGGTGGTCGCGTAATTCTTGCCTATTAGCGCCAGACCTGCATCCAGCCCCTTCTGATTGAGCTCCAAAAGGGTCACTGAAATACCTGCGTTGGCAAAGGACATGGCAATTCCGCCGCCCATGGTGCCAGCACCGATAACCGCCACGCGTTCAATCGAACGCGACGCAACGGATTTATCCAGTCCCGGTACCTTCGGCGCCTGACGTTCAGCAAAGAAAATGTGCCGTAACGCCGCCGATTGTTCCGACTGGGAACACTCGACAAAACGGGAGCGTTCGTATGTCAGCCCCTCATCAAATGGCTTCTCCATGGCGGCTTCAATGCAATCTACGATGCGTTGCGGCGCTTCCTGCCCGCGCTTGCGCTTACGAAGCACCTTGCGATAGGCCTCGAACGCGTCACTATCGAAGCTCTCCGCAGGAATGGAGGCATCACTGATACGCCGTGGCTTGGCACCCGTTGTTACCAGCTCACGAGCGTACGCCAGTGCCGCTTCCTCAAGCGGGCCAGCCATCACGCGATCAATCAGCCCCAGCGCAAGTGCTTTCTCCGCGGCAACTTTCTGTCCGCTGGTGATCATATCCAGCGCCGCCTGAACGCCAATTAGCCTAGGCACCCGCTGGGTTCCCCCTGCGCCAGGTAAAAGCCCAAGGGTGACCTCGGGTAGCCCGACTGCAGCCGAGTCAAGCGCACAACGGTAATGGCAGCTCAATGCCAGTTCGAAGCCTCCACCCAAGGCAGTGCCATGAATGGCCGCAATCACTGGCTTGGCCGAGGCTTCAATCGCCGCATTAACCTGGGGCAAGGAAGGCTCTTCGATCGGTTTGCCGAATTCACTGATGTCAGCACCGGCAATAAACGTGCGACCTTCGCACAGGATAACGACGGCTTTGGAGTCGTCTGCCTGGGCTGTGGTTATGGCCTCAAGGACGCCTTTGCGGACGCCATGAGAAAGGGCATTTACCGGTGGGTTATTAATCGTGATAACAGCGAGTTCGTCTACTCGGCGATAAGAAACCAACATAGTGAGGCTCTCCTGTGAGACTGAATAGCAAAAGCCGTGCTTAGCGCAACGGCTTCTGGCGATGGAGATAACTGAAAAGAATTTTGCGGATAAACTAGAGAACACCTCTGGCCCGCAGCGACGCTATATCTTCAGGCGACTTATCAAGCACGCGCTGAAGAATCGTATCTGTATCTTCGCCTAGGAGCGGTGGCGCTTTTCGATAGACTTGCGGGGTTTTGGAAAACTTGATCGGGTTGGCGATACCCGGCACTTTCCCCAGCTGAGGGTGCTCCAGCTCTATTTTCATGTTGCGGGCCAGCACCTGCGGGTCTTCAAACACTTCCGCAAGGTTCTGAATAGGGCCACAGGGAACATGTACGCCGACCAGGCAATCCATCCATTCCCGGCTGGTTCTGGTACGCGTGCATTCGCACAGTTTTCCCACCAGCTCTTCCCGGTGGAGGACTCGCTGCGGGTTGGTCGCAAAGCGCGGATCTTCCGCCAGCTCAGGCTGCCCCAGCGCCTTGCACAGTCGCTGGAACTGACCGTCGTTTCCGACGGCAATGATCACCTTTCCGTCTTTGGTGGGGAACGGCTGATAGGGCGCAAGATTGGGGTGATACTCCCCCGTCCGTCCGGGCACCTTGCCGCTGCAGAAATAGTTCTGGGCCTGATTCGCCATCCAGCTGACCTGAACATCCAGCAACGCCATGTCGAGATGCTGCCCCTCACCAGTGTTCGTGCGGTGATGAACAGCCGACAAAATGGCAATCACAGCATTCATACCGGTGGTCAGGTCGGCTACCGCCATACCCACGCGCATCGGGCCCGCGCCCGGCTGGCCGTCAGCGACACCGGTAATGCTCATCAGACCGGACTGTGCCTGTATCAGATAATCGTAGCCCGCATCCGCCGCCATCGGGCCTGTATGACCAAACCCGGTGACCGAACAGTAGATCAGTCCGGGATTGATCTTGGACAGGTCCGCATAACCCAAACCTTTTTTGTCGAGCCCTCCGGTTTTGAAGTTCTCGACCAGCACGTCGCACTCTGCGGCCAATTCCCGGATCAGTGCCTGCCCTTCCTCGCTGCCAATATCCACTGTCACCGAATGCTTCCCGCGGTTGGCGGAAAGGTAATAGGCTGACTGTGTAGTGGTATTACCTTGAGCGTCTTTGAACCAGGGAGGCCCCCAGTGCCGGGTGTCATCCCCCAACCCCGGACGCTCAATCTTGATCACCTCTGCCCCCAGGTCTGCCAGGATCTGGGTACACCAGGGACCCGCCATTACGCGGGATAGATCAAGCACACGAATACCTGACAATGGGCCTGCCATAGCTGTCTCCTCAATCAAAGCGCGTTTTCGGCGTTACGGATAATCTGTTTGGCGATAACCAGCTGCTGAATCTGAGAGGTGCCTTCGTACAAACGGAACAGCCGTACATCCCGGTAAAAACGCTCGACGCAGTATTCACTGATATAACCGGCTCCACCGTGAACCTGCACGGCGCGATCAGCAACCCGGCCGACCATTTCCGTGCAGTACAGCTTGCAGCTGGCCGCATTCAGCAACACAGACTCACCGGCGTCGTAGGAACATGCGGTTGCCTCAACCATGCACTTACCTGCGTAGTACTCCGTCTGACTATCCGCAAGCATCGCCTGTACCAGCTGGAAATTGCTGATCTCAGTACCAAACTGCTTGCGCTGCGTGGCGTAAGTAACACTTTCATCAATCAGCCGTTTGGCGGTACCCACGCTCAGGGCGCTGATGTGCAAACGCCCCCTGTCCAGCACCTTCATAGCAGTTTTAAAACCCTGACCTTCTTTACCGCCGATTAACGCATCCGCCGGAACACGAACGTTTTCAAAAATAACATCGCAGGTGTGCGCCCCTTTCTGCCCCATCTTTTTATCGGGCTTGCCCAAAGAAATACCCGGCAAGGTGGCGTCCACCAGGAACGCAGACACGCCCCGACCACCCTCTTCGCGAGTGCCCGTTCTGGCCATCACGGTGAACACACCGGCACGAGGAGCGTTGGTGATAAAACGCTTACTGCCATTAATAATGTAGTCATCGCCATCGCGACGGGCACTGGTCATAACCGAGCCTGCATCGGAGCCGGCATCAGCTTCGGTGAGCGCAAACGAACCAATCAACTCGCCGGTGGCCAGTTTGGGCAGGTACTTGGCTTTCTGCTCCGGGGTGCCATCAATCACAATGCCCTGGGAGCCAATACCCACGTTGGTGCCGAACATGGAGCGGAATACCGGCGAGGTGTATCCCATTTCCTGGATGATGGCGACTTCTTCCGACATGGTTAGACCCAGCCCGCCGAACTCTTCTGGAATGGACAAGCCGAACAAGCCCATCTCCTTCATTTCATCAATCACTTCTTCAGGAATACGATCTTCTTCCGCAACCTGCATTTCCAGAGGCACGAGGCGATCTCGCACATAGCGGCGCACGCTATCGATAAATTGGTTCAGAGTTTCTTGATCAAGCGCCATTATGGCCTCCACACTTCTTGCGAGTTGATAAAAGCCGTCCATCAAAGCGACAGCTAGATAGTTAAAATGAATACCTGAAAAGAGCTACTGCAACGATCAGGACGAAACCAGCACTACGGTTGCGCACAGTGAGCTGCTAAGCCCGAGAAAAAGGCATGAATAAGACAGGTTCCAGCCGTAGGAAGCCGTCCGCGCGTCATAGCCGGTAAATCGCTCAAGCAGTATGGCGTTTGCCGAGTAGGGGGTGCCGGCAATGGTGACCCCCCACCCCGTGACCATGGCAATACCGAGCCCGAGAATAGAGGACTCCGGCCAGATAGGGCCTAATACGCCCCCGAAAACCGTTGCGGTTAAAATCGGGTTAATCCCAACCGCCCCACCCGCGTAAAACAACCACGGAATGCAGATGACTGCGACTGCGTACGCCCAGCCCGGCAACACAAAATCACTGCCTAGTGAACTCAGCGCGGTTACCGTCAGTGCGCCACCCAGAAAAGATGCTCCACCCATAATCGCCAGCTCGTTGGAGACATTCGCCATGGATGGCAGATTTACAGTCCCGGCAACCAGGCGACGAATCACAAGATACAAAATGATCACGGTCAGACAGCTCAGGGTCACCGCTTGCGAATACTTCAGACCCGCCCAGGTATTGAGGGCATAGGCTTCCAGCGAGATAAACAGAGCAAGCCCGACAAATCGCATCCACGGCCAGAACGCGCGTAAATCATCTTCACCGCTTACATCAGATACACTTAACGACGGCGAAGCGCCAAGCTCTTTCTCCCGGAACCATACCCCCACCATCAGATAGCTCAGCGCGAACGGCATGCTCCATACCAACAGCGTCCAGCTAGCCAGTCCCGGCAACAACGTCACGGTCAACGCCACCGCTATCGATAATGGGGACCCCATAGGCGAAGCACCAAATCCACGAATCACAGCCCGCGATGCGTTTCGGGTGGCCGCATCATCGCCGCCATCCTGTACTTGCTTACCGATCATGGTGGCGACCAACCCCACCGATCCGAAGTTCAGCGGGATCGCCAATACCCCGGTACCGAGGCTCAAACCCAAATAACGGGCCACCGAACGCCCACCGAACAAGCTTCGGGAAATTGCAGCCAGGTCCTTCGACGTACTGAGCACCGCTGAAAGTAACATTACCGCCAGGATCAGCCCGGTGATTCCGGCCATGCGATGAACCGCGCTGGCAAGGACACCGGGGTTCAACAACAGAGCCATTACAGTGACCACCAGAATCAGCGATGCAATCACCCGAGCGACCGGGCGCAGCTGCCCCCACCCCATAAAAATCACGGTGCAAGCCAGCAACGCTACTGCCGCAGAGCTACCAGGCAAAAACGCCATTGCGCCAAAACACAGGGCAAGATACGCAAGACCTGAACGCAAACGTGACCAAGTCGCTTCCCTTACCACGGCAGCGAAAATCCGCCGTTTTCATTTTGCGCGATCAAATCGGTCCTAATCATAACGGCCGCCCCATTGCTGGCATCTACAATTGATCGCGCAAGATACCACCGCAAAAAAAATACCACTATTATATACTTTGTATATGTTCTATTTAATTATTGGATACCTACGCACTGCTGTGATCAGGCGGTAACAGCAACCAGCAACGCCAAAGGCCGCTTGAGGCGAGAACGTCCTATGTCATTCCAATTAAAGATCGACCTGCGCCAACTCAACACCTTTCTCACCATTGCAGAGGTAGGTAGTTTCAGCCGCGCCTCGGAAAAATTGTTCGTCGCGCAGCCAGCACTCAGCCGGCAAATCCGCTTGATGGAGGAAGCCCTTAACGCCGAAGTGTTTGTGCGGCATGGCCGCGGTGTGGTCCTGACCGTCGCTGGCGAATTGCTTTACGAGAGGGCAATGACCATTTTTCAGGATTTGGAGCGCACCCAGGCTTCCGTGGCCGCCATTTCCGGTGAAGTCACCGGCCAAATTATTCTGGGGATGCTACCCACCGCAGCAGACACGTTTTCCGGCAGTATCATCGGCGAGTTCCGCCGAAAATTCCCCCGCGTCAGGCTCTCCGTCAAGTCCGCCATGAGCGGTACCTTGCAGCAAATGGTGTCACAACACAGGGTGGATCTTGCCGTTACCTACAACCACGGGAAGCACAAGCATGTGCAACACACGCCATTAATCGAAGAGCGCTTTTTCCTGATCGCTCCCCCCAAGGATGGTCTCGCCATGCGCCAAAGCATCTCCCTGGAAGAAGTGCTTGAGCTGCCCCTGGTTATGCCAGAAGAAAAGCACGGCTTGCGGGAACTCATGGAAAAAGAAGCCGTGAAACACCAGAAGAAACTCCAGCTGGCCATTGAAGTCAACGCTTGGCCATTGCTCGCGGACCTTGTAAAGCGTGGGCTGGGCTACACCGTGCTGTCATACGCCTCGGTTTATGAAATGGTGATGCGCAAAGAAGTCGTAGCCATTCCGATTGATACCCCCGCGCTTCATCGATCTCTGGCCATTGCGACACCGCGCGACCTGCCCCCCTCTCTCGCCACCCTGAAGCTCGCCGAAATCATCATGGATCAGGTGACGCTTCAGGTTGCGGGTGGCGTCTCGCAGGGGCGGCCGCTGTTTGGAAAAAATGCTTTGGACAGCATTAGCGCCCCGGCTGATTACGGCCTTGCCGAGTCCTGACATCACATTTGCTGCTAACCCAATCAGTCAGCTATAACATTTCGACATAACCGCAATTCAATTTAGGTAATTGTGCTTATGATTTCACGCTGTTAGTTTCTGCCGCCCGCGAGATCCGGGTGGTGGATAATCATGTCATAACGTGCCACCGCTCTGCGGCAACAGAAAAAAACAACGTTGACAAAGGCACCAACGATGACCAAGAACAAACTGTCCTCCTCAGTACAACTATTCTCTGGCGTTCTTATTCTGGGCTTGGCGAACGCCGCAAGCGCAATCCAGATCGAAACTGACGACGCCAAGATTGATATCTACGGCTACGCCCGGTTAAACGCTTCTTACGATATCAACGAAGACATCAGCAGAAGCAGTGGCACCCGCTCCGGCGACTTTAGCCAAGTCAACACGGGCGCCGCGGAAAACAGCGAAGCTTCCGGATATTTCGGAGCCGACGCGGTGCAGTCGCGCCTGGGTATTCGCACCAGAATGGCAAATGGTGTCATGGTTAACGTGGAAGGCGATTTCAGAGGGGGCGCCAACGGTGGTCAACTCCGCCTGCGTCACGCTTATGGCCAATACGGCAACTGGCTAATGGGCCGTACCTGGTCTAACTACAACAGCTTCGTTGGCAACACTTCCGTACTCGAAATGGACGGCGTTGCAGGCAATGCAGGCCTTTATAACCGGACCGCCCAGGTGCGCTATATCCGCGGAAATTTTGCGTTCGCCGTAGAAGATCCGAAGCCCAACATCCTTGGTCAGGCCACAAAAAGCGGTTTGCCGACGCTAACCGCCCGTTATGAAAACAAAGCCGGAGCGCTGAAGTTCTCCTCTGCTGCCCTCCTTCAGGAAGTCGGGTATGACACCGGCACCAACGATGACTCGGTTTTCGGCTACGCAGTCTTCGGCGCAGCCAAGTTCCAGGTGACCGACACCTTAAGCATCCAGGGTAATGTCAACTACACGGATGGGGCTAACAGCTATCTTTGGCGTTCCGGTACGAACTACTATGGTGAAGATGCGTACCTGGACGGAAACAACGTGGAAACCATCACAGGTTACAGCGCCAATCTGGGCACAACAATCAAGGTTGGACCAGGATCGCTCAGCGCCGTCTACGGCATGACGACTATGGATTGGGACGATGCAACGGACGACGGCTTAAGCGTTGGCAGCAAGCACGAGCGCAACACAAACGCCTTCTTAACCTATAAATGGTCCCCCGTTAAGAGCGTTATGCTGGGAGTAGAATATGGCCGTTACGAAGTGAAGAAAGTAAGCGGTGACGAGGGTGATGCCAATCGTCTGATGTTCGCAGCGCAGTACAACTTCTAAAAAACATCGTACGTCTTTTCGATACGACAAAAACCCCGCCAGCACATCCAGTGCTGTCGGGGTTTTTTTCTTTTACCCGGAGACCAACAGGTCACAAATACGAAACATTCGCTCACTAAACTCTTGGTCACATTAACCTCTTCATTGACCCCAGGAAGTGACCCGAATGAACCCACCGTTTCCCAAAATCGCCCTGGCTGTGAGCATTCTCTCTCTCGCCGGCTGCTTTGAAGGTTCAGAGTCATCCTCGTCGAAAGACGAAGCAAGCATTCCATCAACTGTAAGCAGTTTCCATGTCCTTCCTTACGTTCAGAACCCCACAGCAACGGCCATGACAGTAAGCTGGCTCAGCGATTCTGCTGAGCCGGGCACCGTATCTGTAGACGGGATAGGTTCGTTTACGTCCGAATCCCAACTTGCGGAAGCACTGACCTACGGCACGTCGGAAATCGACTACATACATGGCGATTCAAACTTCGGTGAAACACATCCGGATGCTGCCGATGGAGAGGCCCCTGCGGCCAGCTACAAGCACTCCGTCAGAATCACACGGCTTGCGCCAAGCACTTCCTACAGCTACTCCGTTGACCAACCGGGAGCAGACGCCTTTGCTTCGACGTTCCGCACGGCACCTATTCAGGGGAGCCGCGAGACGGTCAGATTCATCACCATGTCAGACATGGAAACAGAGCCTGAATCAACACAAAAAACCGTCAGATGGACCGCCAGCGCACTTGCGATCGGAGGCGATAAACTCGGAACCGATCCTGATACCTACACTCGTCAGTACCCGGTTGACCAAACAACCGGATATAAAGCAAATCTGGTCTACGCAACTGAGCGAAAGCCGGATTTCTGGGTAATTGCGGGCGACCTCGTTGAGAAGGGCGGTCGTCAGTTAGATTGGGACGAATTCTGGAGGCATAGCGCTGGTGAATGGGGCACCCTGGCCTCTACCACACCAATATTCCCGGCGCTGGGTAATCACGAGAACTACTGGCATCCCGATGCACCAGGATACAACGCAGAAGCCTCCATGCTGTCCTACGACAAGTGGAATACCTATTGGGATCTTCCTACAAACTATGCCACCGATGAGCGCTATGAAAAACGCTTCTATCGCGTTGATTATGGCCCCGTCACCCTCATCACCCTTGATTCCTCAAATGGTAACGATGCGGACCCGAGCCAGGATACCAACCTGTATATTGATGGCACCGAATCACGGGTGCCTGACTTTAACCCCGGAAGCGAACAGTGGAATTGGGCGATACGGGAACTCGCGAATGCCCAGGCTCTGGGCCAGATCATTTTCGTGCAGTTCCATCACACCGCATTTGGCACCGGTGTTCATAGCCTACCCTCAGGTTCTGCCGGTATCGCCAACGGAGAAGATAACCAATCCGGTATGCCGATGCGGGTGTATCAGGACCTTTTCGAACGTTATGGTGTAACGGCCGTACTCTCCGGTCACGATGAATTGGTGGAGTATGTGAGCATCAATGGCGTGAGCTACTGGGATGTCGGCTTTGCCGGCGATGGCCTCCGAGGCCCGGGCTACCCACCCACAACAGACTATGTACCATTTGACCTCTTGCCAGCGGAAGCTCAGGAAACCCACTGGAGTGCCCATGGTGATGCTCCGGAAATCTGGAACGGCGATCAACTCATTGACGGTGGTAAGCACTACGGATTTCTTGAAGTTGATGTCCGCCCTTCCGGAGACTACAACTATGAAGTCATCATGACGCCGCGCTATGTGTTCCCGATAACCGATGAAGCCGGCAGTCCGACGGGTATCTTCGAACACCGGCAATACAACAATGTGGTTCGGGTTATCGTAGAGCGCTAGTCTTCCAGAAAGCCCGTCAGGCGTTGACGGACAATGGTTTCAGCTTCGGCCATGATATTCCGGATCAGCTCATCGCACGTCGGGATATCATGGATCAGCCCCGCCACCATGCCGCAGCTCCAGGCGGCTTCGTCCATTTTTCCTTCCTGAAGCACGAGGCGGCCTTTGGCACCCGTGACCAGGTGACGAATGTCATCGATGGTTTCGGCCTCGCCCTTCTCTTTTTCAATACGGATGATTTCCTTTACGGCAGCGTTGTTCAGAACCCTTTCCGTGTTGCGTAGGTTGCGCATGATCAGCCGTGTCTGCAGTTCATCAGCCGCTACAATGGCCTGCTTGACGTTGTCGTGAATGGGGGCATCCTTAGTGGCGAGAAAGCGGGTTCCCATGTTCATACCCTCTGCACCCAGAGCCATGGCGGCCACCAGGCTGCGGCCATCGGCCATGCCGCCTGAGGCAACAAACGGAATCTTCAACTCTTCAGCCGCCCGAGGGAGCAGGATGAAGTTTGGTATGTCGTCTTCACCCGGGTGGCCACCACACTCGAAGCCATCAACGCTGACTGCATCACAGCCAATCCTTTCCGCTTTCAGGGCATGTCGCACGGAGGTGCATTTGTGAATCACCTTGATGCCAGCCGCCTTGAGCTGAGGCATATACTTTTCAGGGCTGCGGCCCGCCGTTTCAACGGCTTTTACTCCACCTTCAACAATCGCGTCGATATACTCAGGATAAGGCGGTACATTGAACGAAGGCAGGAAGGTGAGGTTCACGCCAAAGGGTTTGTCGGTCATCTTGTGGCAACGGGCAATCTCCCGCGCAAGGTCCTCAGGCGTGGGCTGGGTAAGCCCAGTGATGATACCCAAACCGCCTGCATTGGAGACGGCGGACGCCAGCTCAGCATAGCCAACATGGTGCATGCCGCCCTGAATGATCGGGTGGCGGATGCCAAACATCTCGGTAATTCTCGTTTTCATATCAGGGCTCCATCACAATTACGCCACGGGCATTCTTGCCCGCCACCATGTCATCAAAAGCCTGAGCAGCTTCTTCAATGGGATAGGTGCGTGTAACCAACTCATCCAGCTTCAGCTTTCCGGCTTTGTACAGCCCGATGATGCGTGGAAAATCATATTGCGGGCGGGCCGAACCCAGCCAGCTTCCTTTCAGGGTGCGCTCGTCAGCCGGCAGGGTCAGCGTGGTGATTGAGGTTTTGTCTTTCGGGTCGGAAACGCCCACAACAATGGCGGTGCCACCACGGCCAAGGCTTTTATAGGCTTGTTCTACAACAGCGCCTGCGCCAACACACTCAAAGGCGTAGTCCACGCCGCCGGTCAGCTTTTTAACGGCCTTGGCTGCATCCTCTACGTCGTTGATATTGATGGTATGGGTTGCACCAAACTCTTTCGCCATTTCCAGCTTCCCGGGATTGCTGTCTACAGCCATGATCATCTCTGCACCAGCCGTCGCGCAGCCCTGGATTGCGTTGAGACCAACCCCACCAATCCCGAAGACTGCCGCACGGGAGCCTGGCTCCAGCTGTGCGGTGTTGAAGACGGCACCGACGCCGGTCATTACCGCACAACCCACAAGCGCCGCATTCTGCATGGGCACAGATTTGTCGACTTTTACGCAGTTATCCACGTGCATGGTGGCGTATTCTGCCATTACACCGCAGGCCCCGAATACGTTGAGGGGCTCGCCGTTGGAATCTTTGGTTCTCACGGTGCCATCGGGCAACGTGAACATGGCCTTACGGGCGTTGTCGCACAGCACCGGCCGACCACGCGCGCACTGGCGGCACTTGCCGCACATGGAAATAAAGGAGCTGACGACGTGGTCGCCTTCCTGAAATTCGGTTACGCCCTCACCTACTTCAATGACCACACCAGCAGCCTCATGCCCGAGCACCAAAGGTGGTGGGTACGGGATTTTGCCAGTGGTGGCGGAGAGGTCGCTGTGGCATACGCCGCAGGCGGCTATTTTCAGGGTTATTTCACCCCGTTTCGGGCCTTCAACAGTAATGGTCTCCACTTGAACGGGTTGGCCCCATTCACGGCAAACAACAGCTTTGGCTTTTCTGTCCATGGTAAGTGCTTCCTGTTGGTGATCTGGAGGGACTGGAACTTTGGGGGCTGGCCCTGGGGTGGGGTGCCTTTTCTTCTGGGAAAAACAACTCGCTGCGCTCAGACATTTTTTCCCGACAGAAAAGGCACCCCACCCCCGGACCGATTAGTCGCCTCGGCTTGTTCTGACTTTCCTGCTGCCAATCGTATTCACAGGTTATACAACTTCAAATAAACCAGCTGCGCCTTGGCCTCCGCCAATACACATGGTAACGACAACGTATTTGGCGCCGCGGCGTTTACCTTCAATCAAAGCATGACCTGCCAGGCGGGAGCCGGTTACGCCGTAAGGGTGGCCAATGGAAATGGAGCCGCCGTTAACGTTCAGCTTTTCCATGGGAATACCCAGACGATCACGGCAGTAAACCACTTGCGACGCAAAGGCTTCGTTCAGTTCCCACAGGTCAATGTCATCCATGGTCAGGCCATTGCGCTCCAACAGACGCGGAATGGCAAACACCGGGCCAATGCCCATCTCATCGGGCTCGCATCCGGCTACGGCAAAACCTCGAAAAATACCCATGGGTTCAATGTTGTGCTTCTCAGCGTAAGTGCTGTTCATCACCGTGCAAACAGACGCACCGTCAGACAACTGACTGGCATTACCCGCCGTGACAAAATTGCCCTCACCGCGCACTGCGTTCAGGCTCTGCAAACCCTCAAGCGTCGTGTTCGGACGATTGCACTCATCACGTGTGAGAGTGACGTCTTTCTTGCTGACTTCACCCGTTTCCTTGTCCTTCACCAGCATGGTCGCGTCAAAAGGCACGATCTCATCATCGAACCTGCCCGCTTCCTGGGCGACAGCCGTGCGCTGCTGAGAGATCAGAGCGTATTCGTCCTGAGACTCACGGCTCACGTTATAGCGTTGGGCGACGATATCCGCCGTTTCAATCATCGACATGTACAACTCAGGCTTGTTCTTCATCAACCACTCATTGGTCGCATGAAAACTGTTGAGCTTATCGTTCTGAACCAGAGAAATAGACTCAACGCCACCGGCCACCATCGCCGGCACCTTCTCGGAAACCACCCGCTGCGCCGCGATAGCGATCGACTGCAAACCCGAACTGCAAAAACGGTTGATCGACAGCCCGGCGGTGGTCACCGGCAAACCCGCACGAATAGCCGCCAAACGCGCCATGTTCTTGCCCTGAGCGCCCTCGTGGAACGTTGCCCCAAGAATCACATCTTCAACAATCGCCGGATCAATACCCGCACGAGCAACCGCGTGTTTAATAACATGCCCGGCAAGATCCACACTGTGCGTGGCGTTCAAAGCGCCGCGGTATGACTTCCCAAGACCGGTACGTGCAGTAGAAACAATAAGTGCGTCTGACATAAAAATTACCTCGACATAAAATGGTGCGCTCACCACTCAGAATTCAGTGGCTAGGCGATACCTGAACCGTTTGATTCGGCGCGGTGTGGGTCGCTTTTTCTGCCGGAAAAAAATGTCTGAGCGAAGCGAGTTGTTTTTTCCAGAAGAAAAAGCGAACCATATCGGGCCAGCCCCCAATGCACCAGGCAAAAGAGACTGGCCAACAACGACCTTACAAGTCGCCAAACTTCCGACCATCAGCAACCAATTGCTTCAGCAGCGAAGCAGGCTTCCACTGCTCTCCGCCAACCTCAGAGTGATACTTCTCCACCGCAGCCAGAATCACATCCAGACCAATCTGATCCGCCCAGAACATAGGACCACCACGGTAAGCCGGGAAACCATAACCATAAATCCAGACCACATCGATATCCAGAGCCCGATCAGCAATACCCTCCTCCAGAATCTTGGCCGCCTCATTCACCATCACATACATGCAACGCTCAAGAATCTCCTGATCCGTAATCTCACGGGAAGCAATGCCCTGCTCCTTCCGGAAATCCTCAATAATTCGCTCCACCTCAGGATCCGGAATCGGCTTACGGCTACCCTCTTCGTACTTGTAAACGCCCGCCATGGTCTTCTGCCCCAGGCGATTCTGCTCGGCAAGTTTATCCATCCAGCTGGGCGCAACATCTTCACCAGAGTTACGCAACTCTTCACGGATGCGGTAGCCCACATCAATTCCCGCCAGATCCGACATGGCAAACTGACCCATGGGGTAACCCAGATCCGTCAGCACCTTGTCGACCTGCTGTGGTGTGGCGCCTTCATTGACCAGAGCCATCGCTTCAGTACCGCGCTTGTGCAACATACGGTTGCCGACAAAGCCGTGGCAGTTGCCTACCAGCACACCCACTTTCTTGATCTTCTTGGCAACGGCCATCACGGTCGCCTTCACCTCATCAGAGGTTTTGCTACCGCGAACGTTCTCCAGCAATCTCATCACATTGGCGGGGCTGAAGAAGTGCATGCCCACAACATCTTCCGGGCGCTTCGTCGCAGAGGCAATTTCATCAATGTCGAGCGTAGACGTGTTGGAGGCAAGAATGGCTCCGGGCTTACAAACACCATCCAGTTTCGCGAAGATCTCTTTTTTTACCGCCATGTTTTCAAACACAGCTTCAATCACCAGATCCACGTCTTTGAAGTCATCATAGTTCAGGCTGCCGGTGATCAGAGCCATCCGGTCGTCCACCTGCTTCTGGGTTATACGACCTTTCTTTGCTGAGTTTTCGTAGTTCTTGCGGATAATGCTCAGCCCTTTATCCAGAGCTTCCTGCTTCATTTCCACAATCGTGACGGGGATACCGACGTTGGCGAAGTTCATGGCGATACCACCGCCCATGGTGCCCGCACCAATAATGCCAACGCTGGTCACATCACGTACCGGTGTGTCCTTCGCCAGCCCTTTCACTTTGGAAACCTGGCGCTCTGCGAAGAAGGAGTGAATCAACCCGGCGCGTTGCGGTGAGTCCATGCACTCCATGAACAGTTCACGCTCACGCTTCATACCTTCCGCGAACGGCAGGTTAAACGCAGCTTCAACGGCATCCACACACTTGAATGGAGAAAACTGACCGCGAGCCTTCTTTTGAAGAGCAGCACGGAACTGCTCAAACACGTCGCTGCCCTTGTCCGCTGCAATTTTGTCTGTCAGGTCACGAACCCGGCGAACAGGCTTACCCTCATCGGCAACCTTCTGTGCATAGGCCATGCCGGCAGCTTTCACGTCATTCCCTTCATCAACGGCATCCACAATGCCGAAGGCCAGCGCATCTTTGGCAGCGACGAACTCGCCTGTGGTAATCATTTCCAAAGCTTTCTGCGCGCCGGCCAGACGAGGCAAACGCTGAGTGCCACCGGCACCGGGCAACAGCCCCAACTTTACTTCCGGCAAGCCCACTTTGGCGCTACTCAACGCAACCCGATAGTGACAACCCAGAGCCGTTTCCAGTCCACCGCCCAAGGCAGTACCGTGGATTGCAGCAACAAGGGGCTTGTCACTGTTCTCAAACTGTTCAACTACCGCCGGCAGCCCGGGCTCCTGCATCGGCTTGCCAAATTCACGGATATCCGCACCCGCAATAAAGGTACGCCCTTCACATACCAGTAAAAGCACCTTGGCTTCGGAATCCTTTTGCCCTTGCTCCAGCGCGGCAACCAGGCCTGAACGCACCGCATGGCTGAGGGCATTGACCGGCGGGTAATCCACTGTAATCACGCCAATATTGCCTTCAAGACTGTAAGTTACGACTTCAGACATAATCTCTTCCTCGCTTAATATGGAATTTAGTTTTAACAAGCGAAACATCTGTACGATTTAATACAAGTTCTCTCCGGGTTTCAACCACCATTTAAAACCGTGCATAAAAAAACCGCAGGAGGGAACCCTGCGGTTTTTTTATGCGGGCGGATTAAACGCCCAGCGATTCAATGTCACTTGCCAACATCGCCAACTGGTGTGCAATCGAGTCGCGAAGCTTTTCAGCCGGAACCAGGTAAGACGGTGCGGCACAGGTCAATGCCATGGTCGTTCCATCCTGCAAATGAACGGGGACCCCCGCAGAGTTAATGTTACGATCCCACTCACCAAGCGAAAGACAGAAACCATACTTCTTGTAATCCTCCATGGCACGATCCAGCCCTTCCTTCTTTTCAGGCCATGATTCGGGGCCATATTTCTGCGCCATCGAGTCCTCAATAATCTTACGCCCCTTCTCTGCAATTGCGCAGTAGTAGGCCCTGCCTGCAGACGTAGTCGCCATCGGCAGTTTGATTCCGATATCCATACGCAACAGCGAAGCTTCCGGAGGCAGGCGGTTTTCTACATAAATCATATGAAGCCGATCACGGCAGGTCAGACCGACAGACATATTGGTCTGACGCGCAAACTCATCCATATAAGGCTTGGCTAACTGACGAACCTTCAGATTGGACACATAGGCATAGCCCAGTGCCAGCACACCGGAGCTGAGCTGATACTTTTCCAGCTGTGCGTTATAGCTGAGATATCCCAACTTGGTCAGTGTATATGTCATACGGGATACAGTTGGCTTGGGCAAATTGGTAAGCCGGGCAATATCCTGATTGCCAAGAATCACCGAACCTTGACTGAACGCACGCAACACATTCAGACCGCGGGACAGCGCCTCGACGAATTTCCGATCCTTCTCCGGCTTCACCGATTCGACATCGCCGGATACTGCCATCAGTTCCGGTGAAGAGGTTTTTGCTTTAGGCATAGTGTGGCGTCCTCCAACGACGTCGCCTGTCCCCGTTTTTCGGGATATAAATTGCATGTATATAAAGTGTGCAGCATTTTAATCGTTGATGAACTCAAGTACCACAAACTCCGGGTAAGACAAGAATCTCCAAAGCCAATAGCGCAAGTAACAGCGGCACTGCGATTAATACGAATACACCATTCCAGCGAAATGCCACCACCCAACGCGGTACTTGGCCAAAGCGGGACAGCAGCATCACAGATGGCCCAAAGGGTGAAAGCATCATTGCCAGCGAAAAGCCGATAACCAGAGCCACTGATATCAGAATCGGATCCATACCTTCTGCAAGCAGCTGCGGCAGCAGACCCGCCTGAACGCTGAGTACCGTGATGGGGATAACTCCAATGGTTGATAGCAGCGGCAGGCTCAACATACCGACAACCGCGAGCACCCACATTCCACCTGCGGAGGTCGCAAGCCCACTCAGCGCATCCGCCGGAATCACGCCGGACACTGCCACCCCCAAAATTGCCGACGCTGCGAAAATCGCCATTTCATTGTTCATAGAGGAAATCTGGGTCACGCTTTCCTTGAGCACAACCCCGAGCGATCTTTCCTGCCACGCCATATAAAGAAGCGTAACGGATGGGACCGCCATCATGGCGGCGACGGATACTTTGAAATCCGTCAAAGCCACGATAACAGCCATCATGACAAACACGATCGTGACCAACCCCAGCAACTGCAAACTGCCCGACGGCCACTGCTCCAGCGCCACACGCTCACTGCTGACCTGCCGGAAGCGGCGCTGCTCCAGAAACCAGCCAACTACAATCAGGACCACTGCCGCTGCCAGACCATAGGGCAAAAGCATAAACCAGGTTAACTCGGGCAGTTCCCGGGTCAGTATCGCCACCGCAACACTGGTCGGCGCCACCAGAGGAACCAGCGCGAAGCCGCGCAGTGCACTGATCAGAACACTGCGCAACCACTGCAGGCGGGATTCACCGGTAATTCCGCGCTCCCGCAGGGTTTCCGACAGGCTGCCGCAGAGCAAATTCATCATGCCAAAGCTCAACACCGACGCTATGCCACAACTAACCAAGGCGTACTTCGGATACAACCAGACCGCGCGACCACCCAGCAGGACATCATGAATCCGGCGCAGAACTTCAAACCGCCGGACAAGGCACTGCATCATCCCCAGGCTGCCAAGAAAGGCGGCGTAAAAAGCAGCATCGGCAGAGGCCTTGACTAGCTTGTCCATGCCCAGTTGGCCACGACCAAAAAACCACGCGGTGACTGCCAAAGAAACCAGCAACAAAATGCGGGAGTATGACTGGAGGTGGTCACCCGCCCACAGAAAACAAAAAATGAACATCACGCCCGCGATTGCACCGAGCTGAATGCTTGAAAAACTTATAGCAATCAGCTCGATCAATACTGCCAAAGGTAACAGCCAGCGATCTGCAGTACTCATGCCCGCCCTGCTCTTTGCAGAGCTACACTGACAGAGGTGGTCTCTGCTTGCATTTCACACACACCCGGATTAATCTTTTGCCAAGTAAATACAAAACTCAGTTTCGCTTAATGAAACTATACTAGCATAAATGACAAACATAAATTACATGGCAGTCCGGAATTTTTTATCCCCGGGCGCACTTTCCCAGGTCGCAGACTTAACCTGGGCGAAGGGAGCATTGCCACTGTGACTGAACGGGTTAACAACTGTTTTTACTGAGGAGAAACAACATGGCTTCTGCACCTTGGGACGACTTGCTGCAGTTTGACAAGCAGCTGGACGAAACTGAACGTCAGGTTCGGGACAGCATTCGCGGCTTTTGTGATCAGCGCCTGATGCCCGGCATCCTCGAGGCCAACCGCCACGAAAAGTTCGATCGCAGCATTTTCACCGACATGGGCGATCTTGGCATGCTGGGCGCTACCCTGCCGGAAGAATACGGCGGCCCGGGCCTCAATCACGTCTGCTACGGACTGATCGCCCGCGAGGTAGAGCGTGTTGATTCTGCCTATCGCTCCGCACTGAGTGTTCAATCCTCATTGGTCATTCACCCGATTCACGCCTTCGGCCAGGAAGCCCTCAAAAAACGCATTCTGCCCAAGCTGGCTTCCGGAGAACTCGTTGGCTGCTTCGGCCTGACCGAGCCGAATCACGGCTCTGATCCGGGTAGCATGGAGACCCGCGCCAAGAAAGTGGATGGTGGCTACCTGCTGAGCGGATCCAAAACCTGGATCACCAACTCCCCTATTGCAGACATTTTCGTGGTTTGGGCCAAGCTGGACGGCAAGGTGACTGGTTTTGTTATCGAGCGTGAAGGCGCCAAAGGCCTCGACACCCCGAAGATTGAAGGCAAGTTCTCTCTGCGCGCATCAGACACCGGCTCCATCTTTATGGATGAAGTGTTTGTACCAAACGAAAACAAGCTGGACGTAGAAGGCTTGAAGGGGCCTTTCAGTTGCCTGAATAAAGCCCGCTTTGGCATCAGCTGGGGTTCATTGGGCGCAGCTGAATTCTGCTGGCACGCCGCTCGTAATTACACCCTTGAGCGCAAGCAGTTCGGCAGGCCTTTGGCTGCCAACCAGTTGATCCAGAAAAAGCTGGTCGATATGCAGACCGAAATCACTCTGGGCCTGCAGGCCGCGCTGCAACTGGGTCGCATGATGGATAGCGGCGACGCGACGCCAGATGCAATTTCTCTGCTCAAACGCAATAACTGTGGCAAAGCGCTGGATATCGCACGGGTTGCCCGCGATATGCACGGCGGCAATGGTATCTCCGACGAATACCACGTGATCCGCCACGTTATGAACCTCGAAGCGGTGAATACCTACGAAGGCACCCATGACGTCCACGCCCTGATTCTTGGCCGTGGCCAGACCGGTATCGCAGCGTTTAGCTGAAGCCAAACACGACGAGGCTACTCAATGAATATGAACTACACCACTGAGGAGCTCGCTTTTCGCGACGAAGTGCGAGCGTTCCTGGATGAAAAACTGCCGGCAGACATCGCCGCCAAAGTGAAAGGCTTCCGCCACCTCTCCAAAGAGGACCACCAGCGTTGGCAGAAAATTCTCAGCGCACAGGGCTGGTACGCCTCGCATTGGCCGGAAGAGTACGGTGGTGTTGAGTGGACGCCTGTTCAAAAGCACATCTGGGATGAAGAGTCCTGTCGTTACGGCGTGCCGCGCTCTGTGCCATTTGGCGTAAACATGGTGGCGCCGGTTATCATCAAATTCGGCAACGAAGAGCAGAAGCAGACGTATCTGCCACGCATCCTCAGCGGTGAAGATTGGTGGTGTCAGGGTTACTCCGAACCCGGTGCCGGTTCCGACCTGGCCTCCCTGAAGACCCGTGCAGTTCGCCAGGGCGACCACTACCTTGTGAATGGCCAGAAGACCTGGACCACCCTTGGCCAGTACGCCAACATGATTTTTTGCCTGGTGCGCACCAACACCGAGGTTAAAGCCCAGGCCGGCATCTCCTTCCTGCTGATCGACATGAACACGCCTGGTATTTCCGTGCGCCCGATCATCACCCTTGACGGTGAGCATGAAGTGAACGAAGTCTTCTTTGAAGACGTAAAGGTTCCGGTTGAAAATCTGGTTGGTGAAGAAGACAAAGGTTGGACTTACGCCAAGTTCCTGCTGACCTACGAGCGCACAGGCCTGGCCGGTATCGGCTTGTCCAAGGCAGCGCTGTCCCACCTGAAAGCGCTTGCCTCACGCCGCATCAAGAATGGTCGCCCGCTGATTGAAGATACGGCGTTCAGCCAGCGCATTGCCAAAGTCGAGATTGACCTTATGGCAGCAACTATCAGCAACCTGCGCATTATTGCCGCAGTTGAAGGCGGCGGCATGCCCGGCGCCGAAAGCTCCATGCTGAAGGTGAAAGGCACGGAAATCCGCCAGTCTATTAATGACCTGGCACGCAGAGCCTTGGGGCCTTACGCCATTCCGTTTGTGGAAGAAGAACTGAGTCAGGATTATGACGGCGAGTTCCTGTCAGACGAGAACGCTGCGCCTCTCTCTGCGCAGTATTTCAATAACCGTAAGCTCTCGATTTTCGGCGGATCCAACGAGATCCAGAAAAATATCGTGTCGAAAATGATTCTCGGGCTTTAAGGAGACGACCATGGATTTCCGACTCAATGAAGAGCAGCAGATGCTGCAGGACACCGTGGCCCGTCTGGTACGCGGTGAATACAGTTTTGAAAAGCGTCTTGAGTTCAGTGAGACAGACGCCGGGTTCAGCGTAGATTTCTGGAAGCAGCTCAGTGAACTGGGCCTGACAGCCGTTCCTTTTTCTGAAGAGCTTGGCGGCTTTGGCGGCGGCGGTGTGGAAGTGCAGTCGGTCATGACCGAACTGGGTCGTGGTCTGTGTCTTGAACCCTACCTGCAATCTGTGATTCTTGGCGGCGGCCTTATTGGCCAGGCCGGCAACGACAGCCAGAAAGAAACCTGGCTGGGCGGGATTGCCAGTGGCGAGGTGCAAGCAGCGGTTGCACTCCAAGAGCCCCAAAGCTTTTACGATCTAAACAACGTAGAAACCCGCGCCGAGAAGAAAGACGGCGGTTACCAGCTCAACGGCCGCAAGGCTGTGGTCATTGGCGGGCATTGCGCTGACGTTATTCTGGTATCAGCACGCACGTCCGGTGATGTCCGAGATGCAGGCGGAATCAGCCTGTTTGCTCTTAAAGCGGATACCGCCGGAATTGAACGCCGGGTTTATCCAACCATTGACGGTTCCAAAGGCTGCGACCTTACCCTGAACAACGTTCAGGTAAGTGCCGATGCCTTGATGGGCGAGGAAGGTAAGGCCGCTGAGGTGATTGAGTATCAGGCAGGCCGCGCAATCGCAGCACTGTGTGCCGAAGCCGTCGGGGTTATGGAAGTCGCCAACGAGCTGACTCTGGATTACCTTAAACAGCGCAAGCAATTTGGCGTGCCGATCGGCAAGTTTCAGGTACTGCAGCACCGCATGGTCGACATGATGTCTGAACTGGAGCAGGCTCGCTCCATGGCTACTCTGGCTGCCAGCGTGGCGGACGAAGAGCAGAGCGGTGAGCGCCGCCGCGTGCTGGCTGCCGCCAAAAACGTTATCGGTCGCAGCGGGCAGTTCATTTCAGAACAGGGCATACAGTCCCACGGCGGCATTGGCATGACATGGGAATACAACTTTGCCCATTACGCCAAGCGCCTGATCATGATCAACCACCAGCTGGGCGACGATGATTTCCATCTGGAGCGCTACGCATCCCTTTTACAAGCAAGCTAAACTCCCTGTTCAGTGAGCCTTAGATCTCCTTCTTATCAGTCAGAGGTCTTTTTCGGGGGTGGCTTGCCACCCCCTTTTTTATGCACAGTGAATAACAAGGTGAACAACGCATGACAACAAACACCTCAAACACCGACGCAAATACCCTGAGAGAGGCTGAATGGCAGGTTCGTAGCCAGTTAGCGGCGGCCTATCGTCTTGTCGCCCTGTTCGGGTGGGATGACCTGGTTTTTACCCACCTCTCTGCCCGGGTACCTGGCCCTGAACATCATTTCCTGATCAATCCCTACGGCCTGCTGTTCCACGAGATTACTGCCTCCTCTCTGGTGAAGGTGGACAGCGACGGGCAGGTAGTAGAATCCGGCGGTCTTGGCCGGGTGAATCCAGCCGGCTTTACTATCCACAGCGCCGTACACATGGGGCGTGACGATGCTGGTGCCGTTATGCATCTTCATGCACCAGATGGCGTGGCAGTTTCAGCCCACAGAGACGGCCTGCTACCCCTGAGCCAGACCGCCATGCTATGCCTGGCGCACCTGAGTTACCACGACTATGAAGGCGTGGCTCTCAACCTGGATGAGCGTGAGCGCCTGATACGGGATCTCGGCGACAAGTCCATGATGATGCTGCGCAATCATGGCGTTCTCACCGCAGGTAAAGACGTTCCGGAAACCTTTACGTACCTGTATTTCCTGATGAAGGCCTGTGAGATACAAGTTAAAGCACAGAGTTGTGGCCCGGTGTGGACGCCCTCCGAGCAGGCCATCAAAACGACTGCGGATCAGTCCCAAGCCCTGGGCAGCGCAGCGGCGCTCACCTGGCCGGCACTGCTTCGGCTTCTCGACAGCAAAAACCCAGGTTACGCAGTATAAAAGGGGCACAACATGGTGGAAATACAACTCGACGATCTCGTTAACCACAAAGGAAGTCTGTGTTGCTACAGCCCCTGGCTCACGATCACGCAGGAGATGATCGGAGCCTTTGCCGAGGCCACGGGTGACCACCAGTGGATTCACGTGGATGTGGAGCGGGCAAAGCGGGAGTCGCCGTGGAAAAGCCCGGTTGCCCATGGGTACCTGACGGTATCTCTGATGTCCCGGCTTAACCCGCAGGCGCTGCGGGTAACGGGCACGAAGGCCACGATTAATTACGGGCTGAATAAGCTGCGATTCCCAGCGGCCGTGCCAGTGGGTTCGGAGATCCGCACTAAAGTCGAGCTGGTAGACGTTATACCGGTGGATAACAAAAGAACCTTGGCGACTTACAAAACCACCGTGGAAATAAACCACCAGGACAAGCCGGCCTGCGTAGCAGAAAACCTCGCTATGTATGTAGTCTGAGCGAGGCTTCTGAACAAAACTACGTTATTCGGAGCCCGCAAGCGGGCTCTGAGTACTATCTGAATACTATTCCCGCCCCTCCAGCGCTGCACGCATCTTCAGAGTCACTAACACCGTATTCAGGTGAGGCACTGAAAGGCCACGGCGCTTGGCTAATGCCACCACATTACCCAGAACCGCCTCCCGTTCAATCGGGCGGCCGTTCAGGTAATCCAGTGCCATACTGTTCTTGTAGGCAGGCATTTTACGGGTACCCTCGATGTTCTGATCGATTAATGCTTCATCCATTGGATAGCCTTCGGCGGCAGCCACAACCATCACCTCACGCATCATGGCTCGAATCAGGTCCTCACCGCCCTCAGTATCCAGAATGGTAAGGGTGTCCGCTCCGTTGGCAATAACAGACAAGGGGTTGAACGGAGTATTCCATAAACACTTGCGCCAGCGCTCACCCACCACACGCTCGGTCAGATCGATCCTGATACCGCCCTCTATAAACAGCTGAGACAACACCCGGCAGTTCTCGTCAACGCCTTCAGGGTAACGCCCCATCACCAGCTTGCCGTACGCTTTATGCTCCACAACACCAGATTCTGTGCGGCTTGCCGCAATAAAGGCCAGACAACTTATAAGCGGGTTATCCGAGTAGGCATGGGCCAGCTCTCTCTCGATATCCAGCCCGTTTTCGATCAGTACCAGGCAGGTTTTCTCGCCCATCCAGGGCGCGACCAGTGCAACCCGGTCCACACCGGGCAAAACCTTCACGCACAGAATGAGAAAGTCAGGCGATTCCTCCGGCAAATCACCATCACGGTATACATGATCGGGTTCGTAGGACAGATCTCCAAGCGGGCTGGTGATACGAATACCCTGGGCCCTGACCGTTTCATAACCTGAACGCAAAACGGTGCTCACCGAGCAACCGGCTTTCTTCAGAATGGCGCCGTAGAAGCTGCCTATAGCGCCGGCACCAACAATCAGAATTCTGGGTTTATCGTTCATGACTTGTCCCTTCCCTTCCATTCTTCGTCCTGAAGCGCTCGCCACATCAGCTTGCCTGTGGGGGATTTTGGCAGCGCACTCACAAATTCAACAATGGTAGGTACTTTATAGACTGCCATCTGTTCCTTGCACCAACCTGTAATGTCCTCAACGCTGGTGGTGCCTTCCCCTTCTGGTGTGAGCACGATACAGGCCTTCACGGTTTCACCCCGTTTGGGATCCGGCGCCGAGATAATGCACACCTCATGAATGGCAGGGTGTCGGTACATGAGGCCCTCCACTTCCGATGGCCACACTTTGAATCCGGACGCGTTGATCATTCGCTTAAGGCGATCGACCATGAAGAAGTAACCCTCTTCGTCGTAGTACGCGAGATCGCCGGTGCGGAAAAAGCGCTTGCCCTCAATTTCGATAAACGCCGCATCGGTTTCGGCCGGCCGATTCCAGTAGCCGATGGTTACCTGCGGGCCACAGGAGACGATCTCACCGGTTTCACCCGGGCCTTTCTCTTCGAGGGTATCCACATCGATAATCCGGCTATCCACATCAAACACCGGGATACCCAGGCATTGGGCTTTGGGCTTTGCGTTGGGATTGATATGGGTTGCAGCCATGGTTTCTGACAGACCATAACCCTCGATGTAGTTCAGGCCCGTCAACTTTTTCAGCTTCTCTGCCACGGCGACCGGCATGGCAGCGCCTCCGCCACCAATCATGTTAAGGCTGGAGAGGTCGTATTTGGCAATATCCGGATTGGAAAGAAAGTCCACGGCCATGGTGACAATATTGGTCCAGCCGGTGACCTTGTAGCGCTCAATGAGCCTTGATGCAGTGGTGCGATCCCAGCGCGTCATAATCACCGAAGTGGACCCGGCGAAAATCGGTCCGTTCATGGAGCCGGTCATGCCAGTTACATGGAAAAACGGCAAGGTGGCCAACTGCACGCTATCGGAAGTACTCAGGTTCCAGAACACCCGATGTACCGCCGTTGCCATCACCGATCGATGAGTGTGCATACAGCCTTTTGGTGCACCGGTTGTACCCGAGCTATAGGGAATCACCGCCAGGTCTTCCGGGCCGGCCGTGTGTTTTCGGGGGCTATGGCCTGCAGCCATGGCGCTTTCCCAGCTCACCAGACCTGGAACATCGCCCGACCAGGCCGGGCTTGCCACTTCCGCAGGCAAGTCCAGGTCGGTACCAGGCTTGATGTAGGTGTTATATGAAGCCACTACGACCTGCTCCAGATCGGTACTTTCCAACATCGGCGCAATGTATTCAGCCAGCTCCTGGCCCGCCAGGCAGACGGCCGAGCGGGTATCTGCAATAAAGTGTTCGAGTTCTGCGGCCCGGTTCATGGGGTTGACCGGAATCACCACGGCATCCGCTCGCAAAATCGCATAGTAAGAAATCACATACTGCGGCGAGTTCTGCATATACAGCAGTACCCGATCACCCTTTTTCACGCCCTGTGCCTGCAGATAACCTGCCATGGCCTCCACTTCCGCCAGCAGGCGACGGTATGTGATGGGCGCATCATAAAAAATAATGGCGGTGTGCTCGGGGTAGCGCAGGGCCGAGATTTCCAGGTTGGTAAAAACACTGGTTTTCGGCAGAGTCATGGTCTTGGGCAGCTCTTTAGGCCAAACCGCATAGTGGCGTGTGAACATGATTGTTGTTCTCTTCAGGTTTAAATCAGCCTGCCAGCATTGCGGGCAGATCAAATTCTTTGGTTTCCCCGGGCAGGGGGTCTTCGTGTCGTAACGGCGCGATAGCAATCGCCCTGTCTCTCAGCACAGCAACATCGGAATCCGGCGCTACGATGTGCCGCGAGCTGCGATCAAACCCCAGCCACCAGTATGGCAGGCTGCGAGAGTCCTGGCCGGCTTTCAGGCGGGCTTGCTGGATGGAGCCGCTTGACTGCTTACACCAGCGCGCAGACACAATGTTTCCGACCTCACAGGCGGGAAAGTTAACGTTCCAGGCCAGGGCTTCGCCCGGCTGCCATAGCTTCCGGATTACCGCTTCGCCAAACTGTTCAACCGGAGACCAGTCGATGCCGTCTCGAGACAAAAAGGCCTGACTGAGAGCAATGGCGGGAATGTTCATGTGGTGCGCGCTGAGCACAGCACCTACCGTTCCCGAATACTGCACTGAATCGCTGATGTTGGCACCGCAATTAACGCCAGACAACACCAGGTCCGGAGGTGCTTCACCAAACCACTGGGCAAGGGAGTAGAGCACGCAGTCCGCCGGCGTACCGGAAATCGCGAAGCGCTTTTCTCCCGTTTCGTAAACCCGCAAAGGGTGGTGTATCGAGATACTCTGGCCTGCACCACTGCGATCGTGCTCCGGCGCAACAATCCAGACCTCTTCCGCCAGATTGCGAGCAATGTTTTCCAGCCTCGCCAACCCCGGAGCGTTGATACCATCATCGTTGGTGATGAGGATTCGCCGAACCATGGGGGCGGTCATATCCGCTCTCCCGCACTCGCAATTGCCCAGCCGGTTTCGGCCAGCAGGCTGGCCCGCTTACCTACTTCCAGGGCATTGGCGTTGGCGGCGTTACCGTCAAGCGCCCGCTTGTAGACACCCTGAACGATAGAGGCTAACCGGAACAGTGAAAATGCGAGATACACGTGCCAGTCTGCAATGCCTTCACGGCCTGTTTTGGCGCAATAGCGAGCGATGGTTGCCTGCTCATCCGGAATACCCAGTGCTTCCAGATCTTCCCCCAGCAGTCCACGCATACCCGGCATATCCGAAGGAAGGTGATAAGGCAGACAGTAGTAGGCCAGATCCGCCAGCGGGTGCCCCAGAGTTGAAAGTTCCCAATCCAGAATAGCAATAACCTCCGGTTTGTCCGGCGCCAACATCAGGTTCCCGAAGCGGTAATCGCCGTGGGCAATGGCGCACTCATCGGAAGACGGCAGGTTCTCAGGAAGCCAGGCCATAAGCTTGTCCATGGCGGGCATATCGTCGGTTTTGGCCGCCAGATACTGCTTGCTCCAGCGCGAAACCTGTCGTGCTACGTAACCTTCCGGGCGACCATAATCGCCAAGGCCAACGGCATTCACATCAACCGAGTGCAACTTTGCGAGTGTGTCGATGGCTGAGTGATGGGCTGGCAACCGTTCCTCACGATCCAGCTCTCGTAAGGCGGAATGACTGACAATGCGGCCTTCCAGAAAGTCCATCACGTAAAACGGCGTACCAATAATCTCGCTGTCTTCACACAGTACCCGGGTCTTGGGAACCGGCATGTTTGTGTTGTCTGAGAGTGCACGGATAACCTTGTACTCTCGCTCGACCATGTGAGCAGAGGGCAGAGTCTTTCCGGGTGGTTTTTTGCGCAGGACGTATCGGCCGCTGTCGGTGTCCAACAGATACGTGGGATTGGACTGACCGCCCTGGAACTGTTTTACCTCAAGGCGGTTACCGAAATCCGGCATGTCTTGCTGGAGCCAGGACAGGAGTCTGGCTTCATCGAATTTGTGGGCTGGGAGGACGGTTACCAGCTCTGGGGTTATGCTCATTTTTTCTTCTGCCTTCATTATTAAATAGCGGCATGTTTTGGGACGACGTTGTATTGGAGTATCGGTCTGCGGGTGGTGACGCTTTTCTTCCGGAAAAAACAACTCGCTGCGCTCAGACATTTTTTTCCTGCAGAAAAGCGTCACCACCCACAGCCCTTGGCCGAATTCAGTGCTTACTCGCTTAACAAATCGTTTCGCCGCCGTCGGCCACTATGGTCTGGCCGGTTATGTAGGCGCTGGCTTTGGTTGACAGAAATACTGCCAGGCCGGCGATGTCTACCGGGTCGCCGATTCTTCTTAGCGGGGTTTTGTCTTCGGCACGCTTCACGCGCACCGGGTCTTCCCAGAGTGCTTTCGCAAAGTCGGTTTTGATGAGACCCGGGGCGATACTGTTGATACGGATGCCCTTCGGGCCCCATTCCACGGCCAGGTTTCTCGCCAATGCAGCTTCTGCGGCCTTGGATACACCGTAGGTGCCGATGGTGGTGTTGCCACGGATTCCAGCGATGCTGGACAGCATCACAACGGCGCCCTCGCCTTTCTCTGCCATCTGCGGCAGCACCATGTTGGTGAGCCAGAAGGTACCTTTAACGTTGGTGTCCATGATCTTGTCCCAGGCCTCGTCGGTCATTTCGGAGGTCGGGCCATAAACCGGGTTGGTGGCTGCGTTGCATACGAGCACGTCGATAGTGCCCCAGGCTTCGTTGGTTTTGTTTACCAGGTTCTGCAGGTCATCTTTTTTACCGACGTGGCAGGGTATGGCCATGGCCTCATAACCTTGCGATTTCAGCTCATTCGCAACCTGCTCACAGGCGTCGGCTTTGCGGCTGGAGATAACAACTTTCGCGCCCAGCCGGGCCATTTCTTCGGCAATTGAACGGCCAATACCTTTGGTGGAACCCGTGATCAGGGCTACCTTTCCAGTCATGTCGAACAGTGGGTTATTCATACTCGAACCTCATTCACAAAACTTAAGGAACGAGCGGGGAGGTACCTGACGGGACTGTGCAAAACATGGATGTTTTGCTCAAGCCTACAAGGACGTATTCACGGCGTGTCCCGGCAGGTACCTCCCCGCTCGTTCATGCACCCGACATAGCGGGCCGATGGATCAGCGATACTGCCGCAGTTCAATCTTGGCGACAGAGTCCAGATGCACCTCATCCGGGCCATCCGCCAACCGCAAAGTCCGAACCTTGGCCCAGGCCGAAGCAAGGAAGGTGTCCTGGCTCACGCCTGCACCACCGTGTACCTGAATGGCGCGGTCGAGCACCTTCAAAGCCATGCTCGGAGCAATCACCTTGATCATGGCGATTTCCTGACGGGCTACCTTATTACCCACGGTATCCATCATGTGCGCAGCCTTCAGCGTCAACAGCCGCGCCTGCTCGATCTCGATGCGACTACGGGCAATGTCCTTACGGATAGAATCAAAGCTGGACAGCGGCTTGCCGAATGCCTCGCGCTCGTTGGCACGCTTGCACATCAGCTCCAGCGCGCGCTCAGCGACACCAATGGTGCGCATGCAGTGGTGAATTCGGCCTGGCCCAAGACGACCCTGGGCGATTTCAAAGCCACGCCCCTCACCCAGCAGCATATTAGTGACAGGAACCCGAACATTTTCGTAATGCACCTCTGCATGGCCGTGAGGCGCGTGATCATAGCCAAACACCGTCAGCGGGCGGACCAGCTTCACGCCGGGTGCATCCAGCGGTACCAGAATCATGGACTGCTGTTGATGCTTGGGCGCTGTTGGGTCGGTCTTGCCCATTACGATGGCAATTTTTGCCGACGTCGTCATGGCACCGGAAGACCACCATTTTTTGCCATTAATCACATACTCGTCGCCTTCGCGACGAATTTCACAGGCAATATTGGTGGCATCAGAGGAGGCCACATCCGGCTCAGTCATGGAGAAACAGGAGCGGATTTCGCCCGCCAGCAAAGGCTTGAGCCACTGCTCCTGCTGTTCTTCATTGCCGTACCGGGCGATGGTTTCCATGTTGCCGGTATCCGGCGCGGAGCAGTTGAACACCTCCGGCGCCATTTCAGAACGACCCATGATTTCGCACAAATGGGCGTATTCAAAGTTGGTCAGGCCAGCCCCCAGATCGCTCTCTGGCAGGAACAGGTTCCAGAGGCCTTCTGCCTTCGCCTTTACCTTCAGCTCTTCGATGATCGGAACCGGCGCCCAACGATTCTCTGCCTTTTCGATCTGCTCGTGGTGCGTGTGTTCGTTGGGATAGATGTGCGCATCCATGAACTCGTTCAGCTGCGCCTGCAGTTTTTTTACTCTGTCAGATAACTCGAACATGTCGCTTCCTCTTTAATAATGATTCGTTGACCGGTCTTCATCGCCGATCAGGCTTTTGTTAAATGTTCTGAAAATCAGATAGGAACGCCTTCGGGCTTGTCGCTGCCAGACCGAATCCGGAACGTGCCCTCGGCAATGGCAAGCAGGTTGCCTTTGTCGTCATGGACTTCGCCGGTACTATTGAAAATCCGCGTGCCACCCGCCCGCTTGCGCCCGGTTACACGAATGGTGCCGCTGGAGCATTGGCCGGTAAACGTTGTGGTTAAAGACAGGGTGATGGCTTTGCGCATCCGCCCCGGGTAGGGACAGTGTGTGCCGGCTTGCGCCATGGCAATATCAAGCAGCGAGGTAAGCACACCGCCGTGGATAACCCCGCCCAGATTCAGGTGCCTCGGCTGCAGCTCCAGCGCAATAACCGCTTCATCTTCCTCCCAGGAGGCCTGGCGGTATCCGAGCAGGTTATGAAAGCCCGGCAGCTCTGTGCCATCTACATAAGCACCATCGACAGAAGACAATTCTTGCTTGCTCATTACACTTTCATTCCTGGCAGATTCAGAGAGGCAGTATTGCCGCCATCTACCGGCAGCGCTTGCCCGGTGATATAGCTGGCATCGTCACTGGCAAAAAACAGAATGGCCGCCGCGATTTCTTCCGGGTTGCCATAACGGCGGAGTTCGCAGCGAGCGCCCAGCTTGTGGGCTTTTTCATGGGCGCGGGCGTAGTCAAATACCGGTTTCGTCATGCCGGTCTCCACGAGGCCCGGGCACACGGCGTTCACACGAACATTGTCGGCGCCAAGATCACATGCAGCGGTCATGGTGAGATTAATCACTCCAGCCTTGGAGGCGCTGTAAGCGTTGCCTCCCGCGCCGGATCGGATACCAGCAACCGAAGCAGTGTTAATAATAGAACCGAGTTTGCGGGCCTGCATGTGGGGCGCAACATGTTTGATAAGCAGCATGGTGCCAACGAGGTTAACGGACAACACACTGTCCCACTCCTCTCGCTCGTTTTCTGTTACCGCCGGATGGCCTTTACCTATGCTCGCAATGCCTGCGATATTGCACAGGATGTCGATCTTCCCGAACGCTTTAATAGCCTCGCTGACCAGTTCTTTTACCTGAACCTCCTCGGCAACGTTGACGGTGCGCCGGCGATGTTCAGCGCTTGCGGGCATCAGATTCCCGGTTTCAACCAGGCCAGACTCGGAAGTATCCGCCATCACCACCTGGGCACCCTCACGGGCCAGTCGTAAGGCAGTTGCCCGACCGATACCACTACCTGCCCCGGTAACAATGGCCACTCGACCATCAAAACGCCCCATGCCGCTGCTCCTTGTATCTCAAATTTTATTTTTCTCGGGTTTTATTATTGCGCTGGCGGTTTTGCTTTCGCATTAATTTGTCATGCCTTCCGCTTTTGAGTCAATATAATCGGAAGTAAATTTCACTAGTCAAAACACAATAGCAGCATAAGGCACAAAAATGAAAAGTAACCTGAGCAAAATGCCGGTGTATGCACCCATAACCCAAAATGAACCCATGGAGGCCATCGGCCACCAGATACAGTCGTTTGTCGACACCCGCGCAAACCATCCCGCATTGATCAGCGAACACGGCACTTTGAGCTGGCGCGACCTTCTGGACCGGACCAACCAGATCGCCAACCACCTGAGAGACGAAGGCCTGCGGACCGGCGATTCAGTTGCTGCGTTGTCGGAGAACAGTGCCGATTATGTTGCGCTGTATCTTGGCGTACTGACTGCAGGCGGCTGCATGGTGCCGCTTTCGGGCATGGCCAGTCCCGAAACACTGAGCCTGATGCTGTCCGATTGCAGCGCCCAATTTCTGTTTGTGTCGCAAAAAAACCGGGACCTCTTTCATAGCTTCCAACCCGGGCTGAAGGGATTGTCAGCCGACCGCATTATTGCCCTGGATGACAATGGTGAAGGGATTGGCGAAACACTGAGCGACTGGCTTGGCAATGCCTCTACAGAAGCCGCGCCCGCAAATGTAACAATGGATGATGCCTTCAACATCATCTATAGCTCCGGCACGACCGGCACCCCGAAAGGCATCCTTCATGATTACCGTTTCCGGCAGAGACAGATGGTGCGCATGAGCCGCTTCGGGTTGGATGGCGATGCCGTTAACCTGGTCTCAACACCGTTGTACTCCAACACCACACTGGTTTCAGTGTTACCCACGCTGTTCCATGGCGGCACCCTGGTGATCATGGCGAAGTTCGACGCCCGGCGGTTTCTGGAACTGGCCGAAACACACCGTGTGACCCACGCCATGCTGGTGCCGGTGCAATACCAGAGGATCCTGGCCGACACGGAGTTTGAACGATTCGATCTCTCCAGCTTCAAGCTGAAACTCTGCACCAGTGCACCTCTGAGACCCGACGTAATAGCCGACGCCATGGCGCGTTGGCCCGGCAATCTACGGGAGGTTTACGGCCTCACAGAGGGCGGCATTTCAACCAGTCTCGACTGTGCAGCGCACCCGGACAAGTGGAGTTCGGTGGGCGTCCCAACGGAGGGCGCGGAAGTGCGCGTAATCGACGAAAATGGCCGCGAACTCCCAAAAGGCGAAATCGGTGAGCTCGTCGGCCGTGCCATTTCGATGATGCGGGGTTATGTGAACCGACCGGAGCAGACCCGGGAAATGTTGTGGCAAAGCCCACAAGGCAATATGTTTTATCGTAGCGGAGATATGGGACGAATCGACGAGGACGGTTTCATTCATATTCTCGATCGCCGCAAGGACATGATCATTTCCGGTGGGTTCAATATTTACGCGATTGATCTTGAAAAGGCGCTGCTGGCGCATCCAGCGGTGGACGATGCAGCGGTTATCGGTATTCCAAGCGAACAGTGGGGTGAAACACCGTTAGGCCTGGTCGTTCTCAAGCCCGGGCACAAGGATTCCGGGCCGGCGATACTCGAATGGGCCAACGAAAAACTGGGCAAAAGCCAGCGCATCTCTGCCATCGAATTCCGGGATGAGCTGCCCCGCTCTACTATCGGCAAGATCCTTAAACGGGAACTGCGCGAGCCTTACTGGCACGCTGCCCCACAATAGCCCGCGCTAATTCCGCTCAGCGCCGGGCCAGCTTATCCAGTGCGGCCCGGCAATCCTCGGAACGAAGCCGCTCAGTAAATACCTCTCTTTCCCGCTCAAGCGCTTGCTCTATCTGCTCTCGCCAAGGCGCCCGGATAAGTCGCTTACTGGCCCGCAGTGCCTCACGGGGCTTACTGACCAGATTCCCGGCGATTAGCAACGCTTCAGACAAAGCCTGCCCATCACCCACAAGTCGGTTTACCAGCCCGCAATCCCTGGCCTCACTGCCGCTGATCACGTCGCCCAGCAATAAAAGATCGGTGGCTTTGCGTGACCCCAGATGCAGGGGCATGGTGACTGTCGAAGCTGCCTCGGGCACCAACCCAAGATCCACAAACGCTGTCTTGAATTTTGCACTTTCGGCAGCGACCACAACGTCCACGTGCAACAGCAAAGTGGTGCCAATACCTATTGCCAGGCCTTCAACGGCAGCTATAACCGGCGTATCGCAATTCATCAGCGCTTCAATGAACGCCAGCCCGGCAGAGGGCCTCGGGTGCTCATCCGTGGCGCGAGCCCGGAAATCATCCAGGTCGTTTCCCGCCGTGAACACGCCACCGGCTCCGGAAATGACAATAGCACTCACGCTCTCATTTTCGTTGGCACGGGTTACCGCGTCACTCAGTTGCTGGTACATGTCCCGTGTCAGGGCATTTTTCTTCTCAGTACGATTGATAATAAGCTGAAGCACACCGTGAGACTGCTGACTGACGATCATTGAGCTATCCTTTCAAATAGTTTCTGGGTCTACGCCTAAAACATCCTATTGCAAAAGCCCGATCTTGTGTTAGATTCAGAAAACAATAGTTCACCCTGCAGTCGTCAATTCTGCACAGTGAAACAACAATAAGCATCATTACAACAACGAACGAGGCACAGTCATGAATCTCTTTGCCAACGCACGCAAAGCCCTGACCGTTTACGCGTCAGCTCTTACCTTAGGTGTTTCCGCTGCTCTGGCCGCTGCGCCCGCAGCAGCCCAGGAAACCTTCACCTGGAAAGTACAGTCTCACTGGCCAGGCGCCAGCAGCTCCTACACAGACAGCCTGGTAAGGCTGCAACGAGTTCTGGAAGAGCGCACAGACGGACGTCTGAAGCTCAAGCTTTATGAAGCCGGCGCGCTGTTCAAGGCGCAGGAAACATTCAATGCCGTGAGCCGCGGCATTCTTGAAATGGGCACAATTTCACCATCGTACGCTCAGGATAAAGTCTCTCTTGCCGGCATTGCGTCCGGCCTGCCCTTTGCGTTCCGCAACGTATGGGAAGCTGAGTACTTTCATCAGGGCATGGGCTTTGAACAGATGCTCCGTGACGAAGCGGCAGAGCACAACGTCTACTGGGCGACCGACAAGGTTTACCCCACCGAGATGGTGATCAAAAAGCCTATCAATAACTGGGAAGATTTCACCAGCCTGAAGATTCGCTCCTCGGGTGTCCTGCAAAAGTTCCTGACCGAAGCGGGTGCTGCGGCCTCTTATATTCCGGGCAGCGAGCTTTACTCGGCACTGGACTCGGGCATTGTTGACGGTGCCCATTGGGGTGCAGCTCAGGGCGCCGCCAGCATGGCTCTGTATGAAGTGGCCAAGTACCACGTTCAACCAGCCCTGAACATTGCGGGCACGGACGTCATCATTGTCAGTATGAAGGCGCTGAACAAGTTGCCGAAAGACATGCAGGAGATCGTCAAAGATGCTCTTGATGAGCAATTCTGGATTCGTACCAACGAATACCTTTATAAGGAACGCCTTACCCTGGCCAAAGTCATCGCCGAACAGGGTGTGCAGGTAAACGTTCTGCCGGATGACGTTCAGGACAAACTGGTAAAAGCAGCCCAAGCAATGTGGGACGAGGAAGGCGAGCGCAGCGCAAACGCCAAGAAGGCGCTGGACATGCTGAAAGGCTACCTGGCCGAGCTCGGCTACCTCTGAGCTGAGAGATCAGATAACGGATAGAGGCCGGCGTCTTTGATGCCCGGCCTTTTTATCCCTGAAGCAACCCAACATCCTCCTGGAGAATGCCATGAGTGTGCTGACCGCATTCATTAGCGGGGTCACCCGCCTTAATGACTTTGTCGGGCGCTGGATAGCCTTGCTCGTTTTCGCCATGTTCGCGTTCCTGCTACTGGAGGTGGGGTTTCGTTATCTGCTAAACGCTCCCACAGTCTGGACCAACGAGCTTACCCAGATGCTGTTCGGCGTTTACGCGGTCATGTCAGGAGGCTACATCATGGCTCATCGGGGCCATGTCAATGTCGACCTTCTGCACTCAAAACTGCCCCCCCGCAAGCGGGCGGTAATGGACATCTTCACTTCACTGATATTTTTCATCTTTACCCTTGCCTTGTTGTGGTTCGGCATTGATATGGCCAGCGAATCCATATCGAGCTGGGAGACCACCTACTCGGCCTGGAATCCCCCGGTTTGGCCAGTCAAACTCGCCATCCCCGTCGGCACTGGACTGCTGGTACTGCAGGGCCTGGCCAAGCTCCTTGAAGACATCGCCATTGCCTTCAACCTGGATTATCACCGCCCCGATCAGAGCATTTCCGAAGGAGAGCAGTCGTGAGTATTGAAATCCTGACCCTGCTGTTTTTCGGCTCGCTGCTGTTTTTCCTGCTACTGGGCTTGCCGCTGGCCTTTGTTCTCGGTGGCGTTTCGGTAATCTTTCTTTATTTCACCTGGGGATTTGATTCCTTCTATATGGTGGCCTCGCAGATCTGGGGCACCATGGGCAGCTTTACCCTGGTTGCCATACCCCTGTTCGTTTTCATGGCCATGGTGCTGGAACGGACTGGTGTCGCAAGAGATCTGTACCGGATGATGCACCTGTGGTTTGGCGGCCTTCGCGGCGGTCTGGCAATAGGAACCCTGGTTATCTGCGCGGTATTTGCGGCCATGGTTGGCATCAGCGGCGCAGCAGTTGTTGCCATGGGAACCATCGCACTCCCCTCCATGCTGGAACGGGGCTATGACCGCAAGATGGCGTTGGGGGTCATCAATACAGGTGGCGGCTGGGGCATTCTGATCCCACCCAGCATACTGATGATTCTCTACGCACTGATTACCGGTGTATCCGTAGGCCAGATGTTTGCTGCCGGCATCATGCCGGGTGTGCTGCTGATGGTTATGACTGTTCTTTACATCCTCATACGCTCCACCCTGCAGCCGCACCTGGCACCAGCGCTGCCGCCGGAGGAACGTGGCACCTGGCCCGAAAAGCTTCGCGCCCTGAGAGCTGTACTGCTGCCCATTGGCGTTGTTTTCATGGTGCTGGGCTCCATTATCGGCGGCATTACCACGCCAACAGAAGCCGCCGCCATGGGTGTTCTCGGCTCGCTGATTTCGGCAGCCGTTTATCGCCAACTCAAGTGGAGCATCCTGCAGGAAGCGGCTATTCGCACCTTCAAGCTCACCGGCATGATCATGTGGATCCTGTTCGCCGCCCACGCATTCAGCGCGGCATACCAAAGCATGGGCGCGCAGGAACTCATCGAAGGCATGATGCAGCACATCCCCGGCGGCCCGTGGGGCATTATCGTCGCGATGATGGTAATCATCTTCTTCCTGGCCATGGTGCTTGACCCGGTTGGCATCATGCTGATCACTCTGCCGGTGTTTATGCCGATCGTGAAATCACTTGGCTTCGATCCGATCTGGTTCGGCATCCTGTTCGTGATCAACATGGAGATCGGCTACAAGACGCCACCTTTCGGGTTTAACCTGTTCTATCTTAAGGGCGTGGTTCCGCCGGGCATTACCATGAAGGACATCTACACCTCCGTGGTGCCGTTTGTGATCATCGAGATAATCGCCATTGGCATAATTATGGTGTTTCCGGAAATTGCCACCTGGCTGCCGGGTGTGTTTTTCTGACCGATCAGTGAGGTGTTCCATAAAGGGTGTTGATCACCAACCCTTGCCGAATCAAGTTGACACCAATGAGCAGAAAAACCAGCCACCAACAATCCCGCAACACCATCATGATGTTCGTGGGCATGATGCTGGTCGCTCTCAACCTGCGTCCGGCACTGACCAGTGTCGGGCCGGTGCTCAAAACTATTGGCGATAGTCTGTCGCTGTCATCCGTCGGCCAGGGGGTGCTTACCACACTGCCCGTGCTGCTTCTGGGCCTTGCCGCTCCGATTGCTCCGCGAGCTGCGCGTAAGCTCGGCATGGAGCGGTCCGTGTTGGTTGCACTCATACTCCTCGGCATGGCTCTGATTGCACGTCCTTACCTCGGCGTCAGTGGTTTGTTCCTGGGCACCGCAGTCGCCGGCGGATGCATTGGCGTAATGAGCGTTCTGCTTCCGGGAATCGTCAAACGCGACTTTCCTGAATCAGCAAGTCTGATGACCGGTATTTATACGGCTGCACTGTGCGCCGGTGCGGCCGTGGCAGCCGGCGCGACTGAGCCGCTGCGTATAGCTTTTGGCAATGCCTGGCACCCCGCTCTGGCATTCTGGGCAATACCCGCATTGATTGCGGCCGCCGCCTGGTGGCTTCAGCTTGATGGCAAGCACACCCCGAAAGCGCCCCACACGCCAACCACTTCGCTGTTCAAAGACAAGCTGGCCTGGCAAATCGCTTTCTATATGGGGCTGCAGTCATCGTTGGCGTATACGGTATTCGGTTGGCTACCGACAATTCTTCAGGACCGGGGGCTTGAGGCGGTTGACGCCGGGCTCGCCCTGTCGGTATCGATTCTCGTGCAAGTGCCAACGGCTATTGCGGTGCCCTGGGTAGCCAGCCACATGCGCGATCAGCGCTTTATGTTGGTGCTGGTGATGCTGGCGATACTCGTCGGAATTGGTGGAAGCATTTACGCGCCCATCGAAGGAATCTGGCTTTGGGTTGTTGTGCTTGGCCTGGGTCAGGGAGGTTCATTCAGCATAGCACTCACCTTACTCGCTGTAAGAGCCCGCGATGCAGACACCGCCGCGCGCTTGTCTGGTATGGCACAGAGCGTCGGCTACACCATGGCGGCGCTAGGCCCCTTGTTTGTGGGCGTTCTGCACGAGACCTTTAACAATTGGAACCTTATCGGCGTATTCCTTGGCCTGATCGCCGTTGGCGCCATCGTTGCCGGGCTGGGAGCCGGCCGCCAGCTTTATGTGTTGGACCACTGAGCAGGTCCACGGGATTATTGGGTGCCATCGCCCCTGACACCTAATCGGTCCAGATAAACGTGCAGCTCGGCTTCACTCATATCCACGTACTCCAAGACCCGACCATAAAGCATGACGGTGGGAACATTGCGCCCGTTGCGCTCCTTTTGAGTCTCATGTACCAAGTATAGAATAAGCCTCTCTGTGCGGGTCAGCCCATCACGCACATCTGGAATAACGTCCAGAACGCTTTGCCATTGTTCGGGATCCATAATCACCTTTTTAATCCACGCCGCTATAAATGAAGCACCATGATTGCACCTGGCCTCATTAGCGTACTGGCTGAAAGCAACCGCTTCACAAATCCTCTCAGTTCGCGGTAACTTATTGTCGAGCTATAACTTTTGCGCAATCTCGGCTAGTGTGGCTTATCGCACTTAAACCCATCAATCAGGCCAGATCAGTATATGGTAAAACTCCGGGGCGCTGCTGCTCAAATAAAAAACCTGCACTGGGTAGTGGTCGGCCTTTCCTTGCTGCTGACCATCACAGCCTGGCAATTTTCTGCACAAATTGCCGATGCCAGGGCTGAAGACCAGTTTGACCAGAGGGTTCAGCAGCTCAATGGGTTATTGATGGACCGGATGCAAAAATACGAGCTTGCTCTGCTTTCCGGGGTCGGCACCATCCGCGCAAACGACGGCGACATTTCACGCACTCAATGGCAGCGCTTCGCAGAGTCACTTGCAGTACAAGACCGTTTACCAGGAGTGAGCGGAATCGGCGTTATTAAAAGGGTGCCGGAAAGTAATCTTGAATCCTATCTTGCGAAAGAACGACAAGAACGCCCGGGTTTTCGCGTTCACCCGCCCCATACAGGAACCGACTTTTGGCCCATCACCTATCTTGAGCCCTTAGCCGGAAACGAAGCTGCCATCGGCCTTGACATGGCCCATGAGTCAAACCGTTTCACGGCTGCTCTAAAGGCCATGCGCACTGGCGAGACTCAGATTACCGGCCCGATAGCGCTGGTGCAGGACGACGAAAAGAAGCCGGGCTTTTTATTTTTTCGCCCTTTCTACCGCACTCCGGAAGCAGGACAACAAGAAGACAAGGAAGCGGATTTCCTGGGCCTTGTGTACGCACCGTTTATTGTCTCCCGGCTAATGGAAGGCACCCTGGCAAATACTAACCGACTACTGCATTTTCGAATCAGCGATGGCGAACACCAGCTATATAGCGAATTCAGTGAAACAACAGAGAACAACTACGACACCTCGCCTATGTTTCAGGCTTCTTACCCTCTGGATATATACGGCCGGGAATGGAAGTTTGATGTCCAGACAACGCAGCTTTTCGAAAAGTACAACGTAAGCAGGCTACCCACAGCTATTCTTTTAAGCGGCCTGACTATAAACGGGTTGATACTGGCCGCATTCATGTTGCTGTCGAACGCAAAACGGCGGGTAGAACAGGAAGTCATAGAGAAAACCGCTGAGCTCAACATGCAGAAGCTGGAGGCGGAGTCTGCCGTTAAGGTGAAAACAGCATTTCTCGCAAACATGAGCCACGAAATCCGTACGCCTATGAACGCCGTTATCGGCATGCTTGTGCTGTTAAAAGAAGCCCCACTCAACGACTACTCGCGGCGTTTGGTAAGCAAAGCGTTTTCAGCATCAGAGGTTTTGCTACAGCTTTTAAACGACATTCTGGATCTGTCGAGAATCGAGGCAGATCACATAGAGCTGGATTATAAGCCGTTTGAAATTGAGGCTCTTGTCCAGCGCAGCGTTGAGTTATTTGCCATTGTTGCCGAAGAGAAAGGTCTGAAACTGCGCGTTAACATCGCGCCGTCCACACCCAGGCGTGTAACAGGTGACCTAATGCGAATCTCTCAGATATGCACCAACCTGGTCGGTAACGCAATCAAGTTTACCCACGAAGGCAGCGTGAGCGTGAGCATCGGGTTTAGCGGCAGTGACAACACTCATGGGACGCTCAAAATCACGGTAAAGGATACGGGTATCGGCATCAGGGAAGAGGACCAACAGCGGGTTTTCGAGAATTTTCGCCAGGCCGACGAATCCACTAGCCGAGTTTTCGGTGGGTCAGGTCTTGGCTTGGCAATCAGCAGCCATCTTGCCCAGCTGATGGGCGCGACGCTCACGCTGGAAAGTGCTGAAAACCGGGGATCCAAATTTACACTCATGATTCCTGTTGATCTGGCCGAGAACGAACGAAGCATCGGTACTCGTCATGTTTCCAGCCCTATCCGGGTCTATCACTATGGGATGAAGCATAACCTTTGCCTCCTGGAGGCCTACCGGGAACACTGGTCTCTTGAACTGATACCGGCTAAAACTCTGCAGGAGATCAAGTCGGTATTGGCAAACATACCCAGTAATACAGACACCAAACCTTCGATGGTTATTGTCGATATGGAAACTATCGACACAGACCTCATCAAAGCATTCGTGCAGGAACTATTGGGAGCTTCGGAGCAGTATTTTCTGAAGGGGCTTCTTTTGGTTGTTCCCGCTGGTTTCAAACGTGACTGGATGATCGAGTTTCAGGACGCTGGCGGGCGGCTTGCATTCGAACCTTTGACACCCTCCAAGCTTTTTGAACAACTGGCACCACAGCAGCTGGAGGAACACACGGTTATATCTGCCCCCCACCTTTTATACCAAAATCTGAAAGCGTTGATCGTCGATGACGTACAGTTGAATTGCGAAATCGTTGCAAGCTATCTAAGCTCTTTGGGGGTGGACTCGACGTCTGTCCATAACGGAGCTCAGGCCATGCACCAGCTTGAAACCCACTCGTTTGATCTCGTTCTTATGGATCTGCACCTGGATGGTGAAACCGGACAGGATATTGTCAGTCAGATTCGAAGCCATGAGAGCATCACTCAGCCGGTTATCGCAGCTCTCTCCGCATCGATCTCAGAGCATGATCGCAGCAGCTCTTACGCGGCTGGTATGGACGACTACCTCACCAAGCCCGTTCTTCCCGGAGATATTCAGAGGCTGCTGCAGGCTTTTTTCAAAGAACATGCTACTTCCAGCCCAAAACCAGCCCCGGCCAGGTCGACAACTCGACCGGAACACGCCCCCAAGACGGGTTTACCTGGGTTCATTTCCCAACCTGTTTACCAGACTATGTTCGGAGCCGACCCGGCCCTTTTCAACCGGTGCATGCGCAGTTTTTTGGCCAGTTCCACAGAAATGACCGCTGATATCGAACGCTGTTTACAGCTTAATGACCCGAGAGAAACCAAAGCGATTGCTCACAAAATAAAAGGGGCTGCGGCGAACATCGCCAATACGGAGTTGGTGAACGTTGCAGAGCGGGTTGAAAAAGCCGCTGAATCAGGCCAGTCACTACCTGGCCCCGAGGCACTTCTGACAACGCTTCGGGAGCATGTTCAGTTGCTATCTGAAATAGCCTGGACTACGGAAACCCCAGCCCTGGCCGATAATATTCGAAGAGAGCCGATCAACCACACCATTACGCGAATGGCGCAGCGGCTGGGTAACAACCGTATTGCGAGCGACAGTGATATTGATCGGGTGCTGGAGTTTCTGCGCGAGAACAACAAAACCATCCTTGCATCCCGGCTAAGCCGGGCACTTGAAACCTACAAATTTAAAGAAGCAACGGATTTGCTATCGAAGATCGAACGTGAAAGCCAGGACAGCTAGCCCGATGGACATAAATAGCGTGCCCACGGTACTAATTGTAGAAGATGAACCCGTCGGCATTGCCAGCCTTGCTGGCATTCTGGGGGGCGCCTGCGAATTGATCATCAGCCAGAGCCTTGCGGAAGCAAGACGGCTTCTGTCTGATGAAATAGATATCGTGCTTCTCGATCTGTACCTGCCGGATGGTTCCGGGCTTGATTTTCTGAACGAACTGAGAGCTTCAGAACTGTATGCCTACGTGCCCGTAGTCTGCATTTCTGCTTCTGACCAAATACAGGATATTGAAGAGGCATTCCGGCATGGCGCAACAGACTATGTACTGAAGCCGTTCAACAAAACCATCCTAAGCGCCAAAGTATCTACGTTTATTGACCTGAAACGTAAAACAGACATGCTGGCAGAAGCAGCGCTGACTGATCCGTTAACGGGTATTGGCAATCGGCGCCTGTTCAATCAACAGCTTGAGCTGGAGTGGCGACGAGCCCGGCGCCAGGATAACTCCATTGGGCTGATATTGGTTGATCTGGATCATTTCAAACAGATCAACGATCGGTACGGTCATGCCCAAGGCGACTTATGCCTGCAAAAGCTCGCGACCATCATGAACTCCAGTTTTGCCAGAGCCGGAGAAGTCGTTGCACGCCTCGGTGGTGACGAGTTTGTCGCACTCATACCCGGGGCGAATTTGCACAGCACGATAACGGCAGCAAACAATTTTGCCAAAGCTGTGCACACAGAACTCCACAATTGCCTGCAATTCGCGAAAACCTATACACCCTTTACTTTATCCATAGGTTGCACAGCGTTTCAGCCGTCGTCTTTATCGAGTACTGCCGAATTAATTGAAGCCGCAGACAAGAGCCTTTACGAAGCCAAGGAAGATGGAGGGCGCAATTGTGTCAGACCCCTACTTTGAGGTACCCAGGGAAAATGGGTCAGATGTTTTCAGGCCGGGCGGCAGCCCGAAGATCCTGGTCGTTGACGATGAACCCACTAATATTCGCGTCCTGACAGACGCACTCAGTCGGGACTACGATCTGATTGTTGCATCCAGTGCCTCCGAGGCCATGGATATTCTTGAGCAAGGCGACAAGCCCCACCTCATCCTGCTGGATGTAATGATGCCCGGAACGGATGGGCTTCAGATGTGCCGCAACCTGAAAGCCAGGCGCGATTTACAACATGTACCGGTCATATTTATCACTGCTCTGAGCGACCCGGAATCAGAAGAAAAGGGATTTGAAGCCGGTGCCGTTGACTATATCCATAAGCCGATTCGCTTGCCCGCGGTCAGAGCCCGGGTGCGCACGCACATCTCCCTCAGTGGAATGCTTGACCACATCACGACACTCAATCAGGCGCTCAATGAACAGCTTGAACAGCTCAACAGCTCCGATCAGCACAATAGAAATCTGTTCGAGAGAGTTTTCATGGCAACCTCGGAAGGCATCATCCTCCTGGATGCCAACAATATGATAATAGCGGTTAACGCAGCGTTTTCCCGCATTACAGGATACTCCGAGAAAGACGTACTCAATGCCAGTTACGCACACCTGAGCAAAGACACTGATACTCCCCAGAGCCTGGATAGTATCCGCGCGTATCTGGGTGATCATGACCATTGGTCTGGAGAGCTCTATAGTCGCCGAAAATCCGGAGAACTCTATCCTGAGCTTCGGGCAATCAGCACCATTCGCTCACATAATAATGAAATCACACACTACGTTATCGTTTTTAATGACATTTCCAGCGTAAAGGAAACAGAGCAGCGGTTAGAAGAACTGAAGTGGCGCGACCCGGTTACTGGTCTGTCGAACCGTGCCCTTTTTCTGAATCAGTTGGGTACCGTGCTGAAGTTCTGTAATCGTGGCAGGGTATCAACCGCAGTCCTCGTTATCGATATCAACAACTTTCGCTATATCAACGAAACCTACGGTTTCAAATGCGGTGACCAAGTAATCAGAGAGTTCGCCAAGCGCCTGCGCAGTGCTATTTTCGCAGACGACTCCATAGCCAGGCTCTCCGGTGACGAATTCAGCATAGTTCTCGCCCCTAAACGGTGGACTATTGATGACGCATATCGGGTTGTTCTAGCGCTGTACGATCGCATCCAGAACAGCCTCGCTGAGCCCATCCACAATGAGCACAGTCCTGACCTGCGTCTCGAGGTAACCGTTGGGGCAGCCTTATACCCCACTGAAAGCTCAAACTCGCCATCTTCCGTACTCCAACACGCCGAAACGGCACACCGCAGTGCGAAGGCGGCTAACCGGCCCATCGCCATTTTTGAAGATTCAATGAGCGATCAAATACGTCACCAGCTGAAGATTGAATCGGAACTAAACCGGGCGCTTGAACAGGATCAACTGGTGCTGTTCGCACAACCCCAGTTTTCACCTGACAGGGTTCTCTGCGCGCTGGAAATCCTGATCCGCTGGGATCATCCTGAACGCGGCCTCCTGGGCCCGGGTGAGTTCATTCCACACGCGGAAAATTCCCGACAGATTATAAAAATCGAACGCTGGGTTCTGCGCAAAACGCTGGAGAAAATGAGTGCGTTGCATCGCATCAACCCCACTATCCAATGTGCCGTCAATATTTCCATAAAACACTTCGCGGAAGATGATTTTGTGGAAGCAATAGAGCGCGCGTTATCCAACTCCGGGTTCCCCGCAGAGCTGCTTATATTAGAGCTCACAGAAAGCGTATCGGCTGACAACCTGGACAAAGTTGTGCAAAAAATGAAAGATATCAGCAGCCTGGGATGCTCTTTCTCGCTGGACGATTTTGGGACAGGTTATTCCTCACTGTCGCGGTTGCGGCGCCTTCCCATATCTGAGGTCAAGATCGACCGGAGCTTTGTGCTGTCAGCACCAGATGAGCCCATGGCTGCCAACATTGTAGAGATGGTCGTACGGATCGGCGAAACCATGGGAGTTCGGGTTGTTGCGGAGGGCGTGGAAACCCATGTCCATGCAGACTTTCTGGCTTCACGCCACCCTCATGTATACCTGCAAGGCTTTTTTTTCGGGGTTCCAAAGCCCATTGACGTTTTTTTGGAGGCCCCGGACGTAAACATCGTTCCGGAATGACGAAAGCCGGTCAGAGGGACTTGCTGGCAACCCCGCAGCCGTTTTCGCTCGGCACAGGGGCCATGGCAGCAGGCGACTACCGGTCCTTCAGGTCATGCCCATCAATCTGCAGCTTCGGTCGATCAGCATCCACCTCGGCCAGCGGCGCGCACTCCCGCATGTTTTCCAGGCACCGGCGCGTCAATGTCTGATATTCCCGGGTGCCACGCTGCTTCCAACTAACTTCTTTGTCGCTCAGCTGGCGTAGCACTTTTGCTGGCGAACCTACGATCAGCGAGGCCGGTTCGCAGCTGAAGCCACTTTTTACGAAGGCGGCAGCACCCACAATGGAGCGAGCAGCAATAACAGCCTCATCCATCACCACAGCATTCATTCCCACCATGGCGTCTTCCTCTATTACGCAACCGTGCAACACGGCGCCGTGTCCTATATGGCCATTGCGCCGGATAACCGCGTCCCGGCCAGGGAAGGCATGCACCACGCAAGTATCCTGCAGGTTTGCACCCTGTTCCATCACTATACGGCCAAAATCACCGCGTAAAGACGCGCAAGGCCCGACATAGCAGTCCGGCCCAACATGCACATCGCCAATAAGCACGGCGGTAGGGTGCACGTAGGCCGATGGATGTACCACAGGGGTTACACCATCAATCCGGTAAAAGGGCATAAAGTGCTCCTCATAACATGTTTGTTTTTTTGTATTTTAGGCTACTTTTTCTGTATCAGAACAGATAGTACACGGCTTACACGGTGACAGGGCCCGTTATGGTGTCTTTCACGCTCACCTAAGACTAAAGGCTAATAAAAAAAATAACCATAAAAATCATAAATCTACAGGCGCCCGAATTAACCTCCTCTTAACGTGATACAAAAACCTGGATTGAGATTCTTGACCGGTATCAATTCGAACCTATACTCTTTCCAGAAATCAATGAGGCGGAACACCGTCCTGCGGAAGTCGCCTTGATAACCATCAGGCCTTACCGACAAACCCTTAGAACAACGCAACGCCGGAACCGCCATACCACAGATACTGCTCCCGGAAGAGCCGGATCACGGCGATTATCTGTCTGATTAAAACACCCGCCCGAAGCGACCAAACCGGGTTCCACTGCTAAAACAAGGATTATTCCATGACCGAGCAGAGTGTGCTTCTCGATATCGACCAGGGAATTGCCAAAGTTACCCTGAACCGCCCCAAGAGCCTCAACAGCTTTAACGTTGAGATGCACGAGCAGATGCGCGCCGCGCTGAAGACCATTCGCAACGAGCATAACGTGCGGGTCATGCTGCTCACGGGCAATGGCCGCGGTTTCTGTGCCGGACAGGACCTCTCGGATCGCAACGTAAACCCGGGCGCCGAAGCGCCGGACCTGGGGTACTCCATTGAGACTTACTACAACCCGATGCTGCAGGCGATTCGGCATCTTCCGATGCCGGTTATCTGTGCCGTTAACGGCGTTGCCGCCGGCGCGGGTGCGAACATTGCGCTCGCCTGCGACATCACGCTTGCAGCTCGCTCCGCGAACTTTGTACAGGCTTTTTGCAAAATCGGCCTTATCCCGGACTCGGGCGGCACCTGGACCTTGCCACGGACTGTCGGAATGGCCCGGGCAAAAGGCCTGGCCATGCTGGGCGACAAACTCGGCGCTGAAACAGCGGAACAGTGGGGCATGATCTGGAAGTGTGTAGAAGACGACGCACTGCAGGATGAAGCCATGAAACTGGCCCGCCATTTCGCCAGCCAACCCACCAAAGGTCTGGCGATGATCAAACGCGCCCTGCACGCGAGTACCGACAACAGTTTTGAGGAACAGGTGTTGTTAGAACGGGATCTTCAGCGAGAGGCTGGGCGCACCGACGACTACCGTGAAGGCGTTGCTGCTTTCATGGAGAAGCGCGCACCTGAATTCAAGGGGAACTGAGAATGCAAGCACTTGCTACCGGTACACCCGTTGCCGTTATCGGCGCCGGCGCCATGGGTTCCGGCATTGCCCAGGTAGCGGCACAGGCGGGCCATGAGGTTTTTCTACTCGATCAGCGAGACGGCGCGGCTGAAACTGGCCGGCAGGGTATTGCCAAACAGCTGCAACGCCGGGTTGATAAGGGAAAGATGGATCAGCCAGCGCTCGACGCTCTTCTGGGTCGCATCAAGCCAGTCAAGGAACTCAGCGAGCTTGCAAAAGCCGGTTTGGTGATCGAAGCCATCGTTGAAGATCTCGACATCAAGCGCAGCCTGCTGGCGGACCTCGAGGAAGTGTGCGGGGACAGCACCATTCTGGCCACCAACACCTCTTCCATATCCGTGACAGCTCTGGGTGCCCAGATGAAGCACCCCGGGCGCCTTGTGGGCATGCATTTCTTTAACCCTGCGCCATTGATGGCGCTGGTAGAAGTTATCAAAGGCCTGGCCACCAGCGACGAGATCGCAAAGCGCGTATACGCAACGGCAGCCCAGTGGGGCAAAAAACCGGTTACTGCCACTTCAACACCCGGCTTTATTGTTAACCGGGTAGCACGGCCTTTTTACGCTGAAAGTCTGCGCCTGCTGCAGGAACAGACAACAGACAGCGCGACCCTGGACGCCATCGTGCGTGAAGCCGGGGGCTTTCGTATGGGGCCGTTCGAACTGACCGACCTTATTGGCCACGACGTAAACTATGCAGTGACCTCCTCGGTTTTCAATTCCTACTACCAGGACACCCGCTTTTTGCCTTCTCTGGTGCAAAAAGAACTGGTTGAAGCTGGCCGCCTGGGCCGCAAGAGTGGCCGGGGCTTTTACAACTATGCCGAGGGCTCGCAAAAGCCGGAGCCTGCCACCGTCGAATCCATGCACAGTGGTGCAGACACATTGATTGTGGAAGGCAACCCGGGCCCGCTGGCCGCACTTGTTGCCCGCCTGAGCGAAAGCGGGCTCAAGATCATCGAACGGGACGGCCCCGGCCGCCTGCAGTTTGGCGAGGCTGTGCTTGCACTGACCGACGGCCGCTTGGCCACCGAACGCGCAGCAGCTGAAGCCTGCAACAATCTGATTCTTCTGGACCTGGCATTTGACTATGCCAACGCCAGCCGCCTCGCTGTCGCTTCTGCCGATCAGGCGTCTTCACAAGCTACAAACGACGCTTGTGCCCTGCTGCAAAAAGCCGGCATTGCCGTAAGCCAGATCGCCGACCGCCCGGGTCTGGTGGTTATGCGCACCGTTGCGACACTGGCCAATGAAGCTGCGGACGCGGCCCTCCAAGGAGTGGCGTCTGTCAGCGACATAGATCTTGCCATGAAGGCTGGTCTTAACTACCCGGAAGGTCCGCTGCGCTGGAGTGACAGTCTCGGCTTGGGCCTCGTACACACGGTGTTGACAAACATTCAACAAAGCTACGGCGAAGACCGCTATCGGCCAGCTTTGCTGTTGCGGAAAAACCGGTTTGCTGAAAAAGGGTTTTATTCATGAGCAACGAACATCACGCACCCGATGCGCAAAAGCTGGCACAGGACTGTGCCGAATCCATGTTTGAACGGGACGAAGCCAGCCGCAATCTGGGTATGAAAATCACACACGTTTCTCCCGGCAAAGCCACAATTACCATGCCGGTCACCGCCATCATGATTCAGGGCCACGGCGCCTGCCATGGCGGTTACCTGTTTACCCTGGCCGATTCGGCGTTCGCCTTTGCCTGCAACAGCTACAATAAAGCTACCGTAGCATCAGGCTGTTCCATCGATTACATGCTCGGTGCCCGTGAAGGCGATGTCCTTACCGCTAATGCGGTCGAACAGTCACGCGGTAACCGCACCGGCGTATACGACATTACTGTCACCAACCAGAACGGCCATGTAATAGCCCTGTTTCGCGGCAAGTCCTATCAGGTACGCGGCGAAGTCATCCAGTCGGAGAACGATCAATGAGTAACGAAAAACACCTGCAAGATGCCTACATAGTGGATGCGGTACGCACACCCATTGGTCGTTACGGCGGTTCCCTGGCCACCGTCCGGGCCGACGATCTTGGTGCCATTCCCATGAAGGCACTGAAAGAGCGTTACAGCGAACTGGACTGGACTGCCATAGATGACGTGCTCTACGGCTGCGCCAACCAGGCCGGCGAAGACAACCGCGACGTAGCTCGCATGTCGTTGCTGTTGGCCGGTTTGCCGATTGATGTGCCGGGCGCCACCATCAACCGCTTGTGTGGTTCCGGTATGGATGCCATTGGCAGCGCTGCCCGCGCATTGCGCACGGGTGAAGCCGGATTGATGCTGGCAGGTGGTGTGGAATCCATGTCCCGCGCACCTTTTGTGATGGGTAAGGCTGATTCCGCCTTCAGCCGCAAAGCCGAGATGTTCGATACCACCATCGGCTGGCGTTTCGTAAACCCTTTGCTGAAAAAACAGTATGGCATCGACTCCATGCCAGAGACGGCCGAGAACGTTGCCGCCGACTACAGCATTTCCCGTGAAGATCAGGACGCCTTCGCTCTGCGCAGCCAGCAGCGCACCGCTGCGGCCCAGAAGGCTGGCCGTTTTGATAGTGAAATCGTGCCGGTAAGCGTCCCCCGCCGTAAGCAGGATCCGCTCATTATCGATACCGACGAGCATCCCCGGGAAACCACCCTGGATAAGCTTGCAGGCCTGGGAACACCCTTCCGTGAGAATGGCAGCGTCACCGCTGGCAACGCCTCCGGCGTAAACGACGGCGCCTGCGCCCTGCTGCTGGCAAGCGGGGAAGCCCTGAAACTGCACAACCTCAGGCCCCGTGCCCGGGTTGTTGCCATGGCCACTGCCGGTGTTGAGCCGCGCATTATGGGGATGGGCCCGGCGCCCGCTACCCGCAAAGTTCTGAAAACTGCAGGCCTGGAACTTGCCGACATGGACGTGATCGAACTTAACGAAGCCTTCGCTGCGCAAGCCTTGGCGGTATTACGCGATCTCGGCCTGCCGGACGATGCCGAACACGTAAACCCGAACGGTGGCGCCATTGCTCTGGGCCACCCCCTGGGCATGAGTGGGGCACGCCTTGTTACCACCGCGCTGAATGAGCTGGAGCGCCGTCACCAGAATGGCCAAAGCGCCCGTTATGCCCTATGCACCATGTGCATCGGTGTAGGCCAGGGCATTGCGCTGATTATCGAGCGCGTGGACAGCGCCGAGTGATCGAAGAGTTACTAAAAAGCTATTAAAGAGTGATTGAACCGGCCCGGGCAACCCCGGGCCGGTTACACGAACAGAAACTTGCCCGGCCGCAAACCGGGGCGACAAGAACAAGACAGGAAGCAACCATGAATCTACCCATGCATAAACTTGGAAAACTGGACCGAATGGAAACGGCCAGCGTGGACGAACTGCGCCACGAGCAGCTGCAACGCCTGCGCTGGAGCGTTTGGCATGCTTATACCAACGTGCCGCACTACCGCAACGCCTTTGACGCTATTGGCCTGAAACCAATGGACATCAACAGCCTGGAAGACATCGCCAGGATTCCGTTTACCGGTAAAGACGACCTGCGGGAAAACTACCCGTTCAATATGTTCGCAGTGCCCATGAAAAAAGTCGTCCGGGTGCACGCATCCAGCGGCACCACAGGCAAACCCACCGTCGTGGGCTACACCCAAAGCGACATTGAAACCTGGGCCGACATAGTCGCGCGTTCCATCCGCGCCGGCGGCGGCAGCGCCGGAGACAAGATTCATATTGCTTATGGTTATGGCCTTTTCACCGGCGGTCTAGGTGCGCACTACGGTGCCGAGCGCCTCGGCTGTACCGTGATCCCCATGTCGGGTGGCCAAACCGAGAAACAGGTTCAGCTGATCAAGGATTTCGAGCCTGACATCATTATGGTCACGCCCTCCTACATGCTGAACATTGCGGATGAAATTGATCGCCAGGGCATTGATCCCAAGAAGCTGCCACTGCGCCTGGGTATTTTCGGGGCCGAGCCCTGGACCAACGAAATGCGCACAGAACTGGAAGATCGTCTCGACATCCAGGCGCTTGATATCTACGGCCTTTCAGAAGTCATGGGGCCTGGCGTGGGCATGGAGTGCCTGGAAACCAAAGATGGCCCAACCATTTGGGAAGACCACTTCTACCCGGAAATCATCAACCCGGAAACCGGTGAAGTACTGCCTGACGGCGAATACGGCGAGCTGGCATTTACCTCGCTGACCAAAGTCGCCATGCCTGTGCTGCGCTACCGCACTCGCGACCTCACACGCTTGCTGCCAGGCACGGCCCGCCCCATGCGCCGCATCGACAAAATTACCGGTCGCAGTGACGACATGCTGATTATCCGTGGGGTAAACGTATTCCCCACCCAGGTCGAAGAGCAGGTGCTCAAGTGCCGCGCCTTGGCGCCTTACTACGAAATCGAGGTGTACAAGAAGGGCAACCTGGATTGCGTGGATGTCCGGGTCGAGCTGAAAGCGGGAGCAGAAGGCGACGACATCAAAGAGAGCACCGCTAAAGAGCTGGCACATCATATCAAGTCCTACATTGGCATCAGCACGAAAATACAGGTGCAGGATGCAGGAACCATGAGTCGCTCTGAGGGCAAGGCCAAGCGGGTATTTGATCGCCGCAAGGATTGATACCTGTAGCCGGGGCGACCAGCCACAGCGCCCCGGTCATTTATTTTTTCTTCATATTTTCCGAAACTCAAAGCAATCATTAATAAGAAATCGTTAGTCTTTGATTTTCAACTATTTAAAAGCCCGACAAAAGTCGCATACGACTGACATGATACAAAATACGATTCCTTGATATTTATTCAGTATCATATAGTATGAAGTCATAGCCTGTGATCCGTCACGGTGCACTGCTGCTTAAAGACTGCAGATCAAAACAAGTCAGATTCGGAGAGAGTTATGTACGCACAAATGGTTGATACCGGCACCAAGCGCCTCAAAACCCTGGAAGAGATGTCTCCCGAAGAAAGGGATTTCCAGGAAAAGGTAGACGCTGAAACGAAAATTGAAGCCAAAAACTGGATGCCAGACGGCTATCGCAAAACGCTGATCCGTCAGATCTCCCAGCACGCCCACTCGGAAATAGTCGGCATGCTGCCGGAAGGCAACTGGGTAACCCGTGCACCTTCGCTCAAGCGCAAGCTGCAACTGATGGCCAAGATTCAGGACGAGGCAGGCCACGGCCTGTACCTTTACAGCGCTATGGAAACCCTGGGCGCAGACCGCGATGAAGAAATCCAGAAGCTGCACGACGGCAAAGCCAAGTACTCCAGCATCTTCAACTACCCGACCCTGAACTGGGCCGATATGGGTGCAGTGGGCTGGCTGGTAGATGGCGCTGCCATTGTGAACCAGGTAGTTCTGCAGCGTACCTCTTATGGCCCCTACTCCCGCGCCATGGTGCGCATCTGTAAGGAGGAAAGCTTCCACCAGCGTCAGGGCTACCAGATCTTGCTGGACATGATGCGTGAAGGCACTCAGGAGCAGAAGGACATGGTGCAGGACGCCATTAACCGCCTGTGGTGGCCGGCGTTGATGATGTTTGGCCCGCACGATGACGAGTCTCCGAACTCGCAGCAATCCATGGTCTGGAAGATCAAGCGCAAGAGTAATGACGAACTGCGCCAGATGTTCATCGACCAGACGATTCCACAGCTCGAGTTCCTTGGCTGCACCGTGCCTGATCCGGATCTGAAGTGGAACGAAGAACGGGGTCACTACGACTTCGGCGACATCAACTGGAAAGAGTTCTACGACGTACTGAAGGGCGATGGCCCTTGTAACCACGAGCGTATTTCCACACGCCGCAAAGCAATTGATGAGGGTGCCTGGGTACGGGAAGCCGCCGTTGCCTACGCCGCAAAACAAAAACAGCGCGCAGCCAAAGCCGCGTAAACAGGAGAAATGACAATGTCTGAATGGCGCCTTTATGAAGTCTTCGTACGCAGCAAGCACGGCCTTAACCACAAGCATGTAGGTAGCGTGCACGCTGCTGACAACGAAATGGCCATGGAAAACGCCCGTGATCTCTACACCCGTCGTAGCGAAGGGGTAAGCATCTGGGTGGTTCCGTCTGAAACCATTACAGCGTCTGCATCGGATGAGAAAGAAGTTCTCTTCGATCCTTCTGAAGACAAGGTTTATCGGCACGCTTCCTTTTATAAGCTGCCTGACGAAGTCGGGCACATGTAAGGAGCGACCCATGACACAGCAACAAGCTTTACAGGAATACCTGCTTCGCCTGGCCGACTCCGACATGATTCTGGGTCAGCGCCTCAGCGAACTGACGGGCAAGGCCCCGGCACTGGAAGAAGAAATGGCGTCAATGAACGTGGCGCTTGACCTGGTGGGCCAGGCCCGTAACTGGTACGAGTATGCCGCAGAACTGATCGATGACGGTCGCGACGCCGACAAGCTGGTGTTTAAGCGGGATGCCCACGACTATCGCAACCTGCTGATGGTTGAGCAGCCGAATGACGACTACGCCGTCACCATGGCGCGCCAGTTTTTCTTCGATGTGTGGCACTACTTCACAATGAAAAGCCTGGTGAACGCCAGCGATGAGCGTGTTGCCAACATTGCGGCCAAAGCCGTGAAAGAGGCGACCTATCACCTGCGTCGCTCTTCGGAGTGGGTAAAGCGCATGGGCGACGGCACCGAAGAAAGCCACCGCCGCATTCAGGATGCCTTCAACCTGTTATGGCGTTTCACCGGTGAGCTGGTAACTCCGGATGAAGTCGACCATGCCATGTTCAAGGCAGGCATCGGCCCGGATCCTGAGCAACTCAAGCAGGACTGGTTTGGCATGGTGCGCGAAGTCGCAGCCCAGGCAACCCTGACAGTCGGTGAGGAAGATGCCTGGATGTACATGGGCGGCAAGCGCGGCGAGCACACCGAGCACCTGGGTCACATTCTGGCCGTGATGCAGTTTCTGCCTCGCGCCTATCCGGATGCGACCACCTGGTAACCCGGTCTGATTAACAAAGGGGAGTCTTCCGGTGAATGAACGTGAACCATCGTCTGTAGACGTACTGATTGCCAGCGACCGTGTACCGGCCAACGCCCACCCGGAACTGCTGACAGAAGACGCGATCTGGACACTGCTGGATAACGTCAAGGATCCGGAAGTACCTGCGGTCAGCGTAGTGGAGCTGGGTATCGTTCGCAGCCTGAGCTGGGACGGTAAACACCTGAGCGTGGATGTAACACCCACTTACTCCGGCTGCCCCGCAACCGAGCTGATTGAAGAGCTGATCGAGGAAGCCCTGCGCGCAGCCGGCATTCGCGACCCGCAGATCAATCGCGTGCTGACGCCAGCCTGGACCACAGACTGGATAACCGAAGAAGGCCGGGAAAAACTCCGGGCCTTTGGCATAGCACCGCCCCAGGGCAGTGCCAGCAAAATGAGCCTGCTGGGCGCCGAAGAAGTGATTGCCTGCCCCCTGTGTGGCAGCAAGAACAGCGAGCGCATCAGCGAATTTGGCTCTACTGCCTGCAAGGCGCTTTATCGCTGCCTTGATTGCCTTGAACCCTTCGACTACTTCAAATGCATATAGAGCCGATACGATCATGAATAAATTCTACTCACTGGCCCTCAAAGAGGTCAGGCCGGAAACAAGAAACGCCGTATCCCTGTGCTTTGATCTGCCCGCCGACGCGGAAGTGGCAGAAAAATTCAAGTACACGCAAGGCCAACACCTTGTAGTGCGGACGAAAGTGGACGGCGAAGAAGTGCGCCGTACCTACTCCATTTGTTCAAGCGTTAATGACCAAGAGCTGCGCATTGCCATCAAGCGCGTGCCCGGTGGCGTATTTTCCAGCTTTGCCAACGAGCAACTGAAGCCTGGTTCCACCCTGGACGTCATGCCACCGCAAGGTCACTTCTCCATTGATCTGGATCCGGAGCGAGAGGGCAATTACCTGGCGGTCGCCGCCGGCAGTGGCATCACGCCGATCCTGTCGATCATAAAAACCACGCTGGAAACCGAGCCCAAGAGCCAGTTCACACTGTTCTACGGCAACAAGGGCACCAGCAGCACCATGTTCCGCGATCAGCTGCAGGATCTGAAAAACGAATACATGACCCGCTTCAACCTGGTGTATATCTTCACCCGGGAAGAGCAGGACATAGACCTGTACAACGGGCGCATTGATGGCGATAAGTGTGACAAGCTATTTGACCACTGGATTGACGCCAAGAACCTGACCGGAGCATTTCTGTGCGGCCCTCAGATGATGACTGAAGTGGTCCGGGAATCACTTGAACGCCACGGCCTCGATAAGTCGAAAGTTCACTATGAACTCTTTACGCCTGCCGGCGGTGCGCCTCAGGCACGCAAAGACCGCGCCGACGCCAAAGTCGATCCGAAGGCCGTCAGTGTTGTGACGGTAAAAGCAGATGGCCGCTCACTGACCTTTGATCTTGTACGCGACACCAAGAGCATCCTCGATGCCGGTAATGCCGAAGGAGCCGACCTGCCCTACTCCTGCAAAGCCGGCGTGTGCTCCACCTGTCGCGCCAAGGTCGTGGAAGGCGAAGTGGAGATGGACCAGAACTTTGCCCTCGAAGACTACGAAGTGGAAGCAGGCTACGTGTTGTCGTGCCAGTGCTACCCGGTCAGCGACAAGGTTGTTCTCGACTACGACGAATAGTAATCCTGGAGTTTTTGTAAATGTCAGTTCTCAAGAGTTTTATTACCGGAGAATGGATTGGCGGGCAGCAAGCAAAAGCGCTGCCCAGCGCCATTAACGGTGAGATCGTTGCACACACCCACGACGACACTCTGGATTTCAAAAAAGCCGTTGAATACGGCCGCAAAGTTGGCGGGAAAAACCTGCTGGCCATGGACTTTCAGGAACGCGCTTTGGCTCTCAAAGCCATGGCAATGTACTTGCAAGAGCACAAGAAAGAGCTTTATGCCCTCTCGATGCACACCGGTTCCAGCAAAGCGGACAACGGTATTGATATCGACGGTGGTTTCGGCACTCTGTTTTCGTACGCCAGTATGGGCCGTCGCGAGCTGCCGTCGGGCAACGTGGTCCACGAAGGCCCGGTAACGCCGCTTGGCAAGAACAATCACTTTGCCGGCACCCACATCATGGTTCCCCGTGGTGGTGTAGCCGTTCATATCGATGCCTACAACTTCCCCGTGTGGGGCATGCTGGAAAAGTTTGCACCCACGTTCCTGGCGGGCATGCCCTCCATTGTGAAGCCTGCCACGTCCACTTGCTATGTGACCGAGCTGGCTGTGCGCCTGATGCACGAATCCGGCGCTCTGCCGGAAGGCAGCCTGCAGCTTATTATTGGCAGCACCGGCGACCTGTTTGAGCACCTGGAAGAGCAGGATGTCGTCACTTTCACAGGCTCGGCCAAAACTGCGCGCATGCTGCGTGTGCACCCGAACATCATCAACCGATCCATTCCGTTCAATGCCGAAGCAGACTCACTGAACAGTGCGCTCCTGGCTCCGGACGTGACACCGGAACACGAAGAGTTTGATCTGTTTGTACGGGAAGTCGGCCGCGAAATGGTCGCCAAAGCCGGTCAGAAATGTACTGCAATCCGCCGGGTGATGGTGCCCAAGGACCAGGTACAGGCCGTATGCGACAAGCTTAAAGAGCGGCTATCGAAAATCACCACAGGCGACCCTTCAGTGGAAGGCGTGCGCATGGGTGCTTTGGCATCGATCGATCAGCTGAAAGACGTCAAGGCCAACATCCAGGAACTGCTGAAAACCAGCGAACTGGTTTTGGGCGGCGACGGCAGCTTCAAGCCCACCGGCGAAGGCACCGAAAAGGGCGCGTTCATCGAGCCCCACGTACTGCTATGCCGTAATCCGGAAAACGGCTGTGGCGCTCACGATATTGAGGCCTTCGGCCCCGTTGCCACGATTATCCCCTACAACACCCTCGACGACGCGATTGAGCTGGTTGCCAAGGGCCGTGGCTCGCTGGTAACCACGGTAACCACTCGCGATCCGGTCACCATTGCCAAACTGGCACCAGCACTGGCTGCCTATCATGGCCGTTTGCACCTGCTGGATGCGGAAGCTGCAAAAGAATCCACCGGCCACGGCTCGCCGCTGCCCATGTTGAAGCATGGCGGCCCGGGTCGCGCTGGTGGAGGTGAAGAGCTTGGCGGTATCCGCGCGGTATATCACTACCTGCAACGCACAGCCATTCAGGGCTCGCCCACCATGCTGGCCGCCGTTACCGGCGAGTACATTCGTGGGGCGAAGGTTATCGAAAACCAGGTACATCCGTTCCGCTATCACTTCGAGGATCTGCAGATCAGCCAGTCACTGCTGACCCACCGTCGCACGGTAACGGAAGCAGATCTGGTGAATTTCGGTTGTCTGTCCGGCGATCATTTCTACATGCACTTCGATGAAATTGCAGCCAAAAACAGCCAGTTTGGCAAGCGTATTGCGCACGGCTACTTTGTGCTGTCTGCCGCTGCGGGCATGTTCGTTGACCCTGGCGAGGGCCCGGTGCTGGCGAACTATGGTCTGGACACGCTGCGCTTTATCGAGCCAGTCGCGCCGGGCGATACCATTCGCGCCCGCCTGACCTGCAAACGCAAGATCGATCAGGGCCGCACGTCGCCAGATGGCCACCCGCAAGGTGTGGTAGTTTGGGATGTTCAGGTCACCAATCAGAACGACGAGCTGGTTGCCAGCTACGACATTCTGACCCTGGTTGCTAAGAAAGAAGGCGCCAAAGAGCCGGAGTAATTCCTCCGGCCATAAAAAAACCGCCAGCAGCTTAACGCTCTGGCGGTTTTTTTGTACCTGGCGTTCCGTCACATACCCAGATACGCCTCGCGTACTTTCTCGTTGCTCAACAGCTCGCGGCCAGAGCCTTCTATAACCACCCGGCCAGTTTCCAGCACGTATCCCCTGTCAGCAAGCGCAAGCGCCTGAGAAGCGTTCTGTTCCACCAGAAAGATGGTAATGCCTTCGTTTTTGAGCTCTTTAACGATGTTGAAGATCTCTTCGATGATCAGCGGCGCCAGCCCCATACTGGGCTCGTCCAGCAGCAACAGCCTGGGTTTGGCCATAAGTGCACGGCCCATGGCCAGCATCTGCTGCTGACCGCCGGACAGTTCACCTGCGAGGTTGCGACGCTTCTGGCGCAGTATGGGAAATTTTTCATACATGCGTTCAAGATCGTCTTCTACTTCCGGGCTGCGCCCACGGGTATATGCGCCCAGCAGCAAGTTGTCTTCAACGCTCAGATCCTTGAACACCTGCCGGCCTTCGGGCACCTGCACAATGCCATTGGCGACCCGCTGATCTGCACTGATTTTCAACAGATCCTTGCCTTCAAAGTTGATGCTGCCGCTGTCGGTTGGTTGCAGGCCGGAGATCGTCATCAGCAGCGTCGACTTGCCGGCACCGTTGGCACCGACCAGAGACACAATTTCACCACTGTTGATACGGATATCGATGCCATGCAGTGCTTCAATCTGCCCATAGGAAGTCTTCAGGCCCTTGATGGAAAGCATTTCCTCAGTGGCATGCTGTGCGGTCCTTCGCGGCGCGTGGTGCAGCCCGAGGCCGCCCAGGCGTTCCGGCGTGTAACTCACAATGCGGTGGCGTAACTCCCGAAATTCGTCCCGCACCCGCTCACCAAACAGCGGATCGTTGGACTGATCCCTTGATTCAGTGATCAGGTGCCAATCATCTTCACTCAGCAATTTACGGGCGCGTGGAATAACAACACCCTCTTCTTTCTTGATGTGCTTGCGCAAGGCCTCGGTAAACCGCGCAAGCGCATGGCTGAAGTCTTCCCGGCCATCCGGCCATTGCTCCATGCACACCATTAACAGATGGCGCAACTCATTGATTTTCTGGTCACCAATGACATATCCGTGCGCAAGCTTGTCCAGCAACGGCTTGGTTTCAGGTGACTTTTCTCCTAAAACGCGATACAGCACGATTTCTTCGGGCGAACTGTGCACGCGCCGGGCAAAGTGCTGAACGTAATCAAAAATTGTGCTTATCAGCGTTTCATCGGGACGCTGCTCATTGATGTTCATATCGTGCTGAAGCTGATCCAGCAGGTCCAGTATGCGCCAGAGCGCCTGATGTTCCTGAACGATGGTGCTTATAGCTTGCTGGCTGTAGCTGTCTTCAGGCGCAACGTTGGTCGGTGTTTGTGCCATTATAGTTATCCCTCGCTCCGTTTAGCCGCCCAGATAGGCTGCGATCACATCCGGGTTTGAACGAATCTGTTCCGGCGTGCCTTCCGCCAGTACGCGCCCGTAGTTAAGCACCAGCAAACGGTCAGAAATACCCATCACCAGCTTCATATCGTGCTCCACCAGCATCACCGTAATGCCCTGCTCGGCGATCTTGCGGATCAGATCCTCCAGTGCCGCTGTCTCCACAGCATTCAGGCCCGCTGCCGGCTCATCCAGCAGGACAACCTTTGGCTCTGCGGCCAGCGCCCGGGCAATCTCCAGGCGTTTAAGCGCACCGTAGGACATTGCGGAAGCTTCGGTATCGAGGTACTCGCCACAACCCACAAACTCCATCAGTTCAGCGGCCTTTTCCCTGGCTGCCTTTTCACCCCGGGTGAGCGCAGGCAGACGAAAAAGAGTGGTCAGCAGATTGCTTTTCAAGGTCAGGTGCCGGCCCAGCATCACGTTTTCAATGGCCGTCATGTTCATACAGATCTGCATCTGCTGGAATGTGCGACACATGCCGCGCTCTGCCAGCTCATTGGGCTGAAGCTTCGCGATGCTCTCACCGTTCAACTTCACTTCACCACTGGTGGGCGTGTACAGACCGGTGATCAGGTTGAACAACGTGGTTTTACCAGCGCCGTTGGGGCCGATAACAGAATATACCTGGCCGGCATCCACCGAGAAGCTGACGCCTTCAACGGCGTGTACGCCGCCAAATGCCTTGGACAGATTATTGACTTCTACCAGAGCGGTCATGCGTCACCTCCGGCAGACTTTGAACGTCGTTTTGCCAGCAGGTTCGCGGCGGTTGGCAGCAGACCCTTGGGCATGAAAATCATGGTCAGCATCAGGATCAGACCAAACAACACCATTTCTGCCTCCTGAAAATCAGCCAGCAGCTGCGGCAGGAGTTCCAGTACCACAGCCCCGATGATCACCCCGATGGTCGAGCCCATGCCGCCCAGAACCACCATGGTGATCAGCAGAATGGAAAAATCGAAACTTGCCACAGAGGGTGTAATAAAGCCCTGAAAGTGCCCGTAGAGCGCACCCATCACGCTGGCATATACCGCTGAAATCACGAACACCAGGCTTTTGTATTTGGCGGTGTTTACACCCACCACACTGGCGGCGACTTCCGAGCCATGAACGGAGCGCAAGGCTCGGCCAATAGGCGAATCGATAAGATTCTGGGCCAGCCAGACCGCAGCCAGAAGCACCACACCGGCAAACAGATACCAGGCCAGATCACCGCTGATGTCCATGCCGAACAGGGAATACTGGCCAAAGACACTGAGTTCCCAGCCAAATACATCAAACACAGGAACCGGCATGCCGTCTGGCCCGCCCGTAAGCTCACGCTCGTTGTTCAGGATAATCGCGATAATGAAACCCACCGCGAGGGTTGCCATGGAGAGATAGTGGCCTTTCAGGCGCAGGATCGGGCGCCCGACAGCCCACGCAATAATGGCAACGCCAACGGCACCGACAATTAATGCAGGGATGGCAGACCAGCCATAATTACTGGTCATGATGGCACTGAAGTAAGCGCCTATTCCAAAAAACCCCGCATGGCCCAGACTGATCTGGCCAGCAAAACCCACAAGCAGGTTAAGGCCAACTACCGCACCGGCAATCAGTGCGATTTGCGTGGCCAGGCCATAATGGAACGGGTTGGAAATGAACAGTGGCAGGGCAAACACTACGATAGCCAGTAATACCAGGCCCTTGAGACGGAATTGCGAAAATTGAGCCATCATCACACCCGCTCCACGACTTTGGCGCCAAAGAGGCCACGGGGCATAAAGAACAGCACCACCAGGATCATCGAGAACGCCACCGCGTCTTTGTAATCAGACGACAGATAACCCGCAGCCATGGCTTCAACTACGCCAAGAGCCAGGCCACCCACAACGGCGCCCATGCCACTGCCCAGGCCGCCAATGGCCGCTGCCACAAAGCCCTTCAGCCCGAGGATGATGCCAATGTCGTAAGAGGTAAAGGTGATCGGCGCCACTACGATACCGGCTATGGAGCCCAGCAACGCAGACACCATGAACGCCAGCATCAGCACAACCTGGGTTTTAATACCCACCAGACGCGCGGCATCCTTGTTCATTGAAGTGGCAAGAATGGCCTTGCCGGTCAGAGTGCGGGTAAAGAAGTACACCAGCACCGCCACGAGAACCGCACCAACACCCAGCACCCAAAGGCTCTGGCTGTTCAGCACAGCTCCAAAAATCTGAATCGGTTCGTCGCTGCTGAAGTTAGGCATTACATTGTATTCCTTGCCCCAAACCAGCTGCGCCAGACCGCGAATAAAAATAGACGCGCCAATCGTAATAATGATCAGCGTAACAACGTCCGCATTCTTTGCGGGTGCAATCGCCAGGCGCTGAAGGGCGATACCCAACACACCTGCCAGAACCACAGCAAGTACAATCGCGAGCAGCATGGGCACGCCCATAGCTGTCAAAGATACGGTCGCCATACCGCCAATCATCAGGAATTCACCCTGAGCAAAGTTGATAACGTGGCTGGCGTTGTATATCAATGTAAAGCCCAATGCGATCAGGGCGTAGGTGGCACCAATGGTGATACCGGTAAAAAGGTATTGCAGGAATTCAGAGAACATAATCGGGTCCGCTCGCGCAGCGGCTGGCAGCTACCCTGAAAGGGCAGCCGCCAGCCTGTGGTACGGATGAAAATAGGCTTAGTTAATCAGCTTCCAACCGCCGTCCTTCACTTCCAGAATGCGGAAGGAGTCAGCGCTCAGACCGTTGTGGTCTTCCGGTGACATATTGAAAGTACCGGTCACACCCACGTGGTTCTGAATGCTTTCGAGCGCATCGCGTACGGCTGCTTTGTCTGTGCTGCCAGCTTTCTCGATGGCTTCAACCGCCAGCATCAGGCCGTCATATGCATAGGCACCAAAGGTAGACACCTTGGAGTTCCAGCGCGCTTCGTACTCGGCCTTGTAAGCTTCAACTACCGGCTTTTGCGGGTCGGACTCCGGCAGAGACTCCGGCACCAGCAAAGGTGACGCAGGCAATCTCAGGCCTTCAGCACTGCTACCGGCCAGTTCCAGGAAACCGTCAGAGGCAACACCGTGGGACTGATAGAACGGAAGCTCAATGCCCAGCTGGGCGTAGTTACGGGTAACGATGGCCGGGCCCTGGCCAAAGCCGAAGTTAAGAATGGTCTGAACGCCTTCGGTGCCGCGAATGTTGGTGAGCTGCGCCGTCATGTCGGTATCAGAACCGCCATAGGTTTCATCAGCAACAATCTCGATTCCGTCCATTGCCTTGGCTGCTGCGAGAGTTTGCTCACGCCCGGAGCTGCCAAAACCGCCCGTGCCCGAGATCAGGCCAACTTTGGTCAGGCCGCGTGATTTCATATCGTTCAGCACACGCTCTGCCGCCATGCGGTCAGTTTGCGGCGTCTTGAAGACCCACTTTTTAACCGGATCGGTAATAACAATGGCACCCGCCAGAGAAATAAAGGGAACTCCAGCCTGTTCGACCAGTGGCACAGCCGCCATCGTGGCGCCAGTGGTGCTGCCGCCAACAATGATATCGACACGGTCTGACCGAATCAGCCGGCTGGCAAAGTTCAGGGCCTTGGAAGCGTTGCCTGCGTCATCGTAGTGAATAAGCTCGAGTTGACGCCCCAATACGCCACCCTCTTCGTTGATTTTTTCAACGTACATTTCCAGGGTTTTCAGCTCCGGATCACCCAGAAAAGAGGCCGGTCCGGTAACTGCAAGAAAGGATCCAATGCGAATGGGCTCAGCTGCCTGAACGTTCATTGCCAGCAAGCCGGCCGCAGCAATAGCTGCAAACTTGCTCGCACGACGCGTAATTTTTTTGAACATTTTTGTTCTTCTCCCAAGTGTGGTCAGGGCATTTTGGTTTTATAGGCCCCTGAATTTCCGAAAACAGAACGTTTTTTCTGCAAGATTGACACTTTTCGTATCACGTATGACTTTAAAACACCCTGTCCTCAGCTTGGCCTGACAGAGATTCCTCTATCACAGCCATTACTGGCTATCCGCCACTTCAATAATACGATACCGTTGACGGATATCAATGGAAAATATTGTATCATTAAACCGGTGTCAACCGACGACAGCATTCAGACACCCATCTTTTACAACAATCCATACCAATGTATTAGTACATATAGTGCCATTTTGACATTGTTTCGTGAGCATTCGCGCCGTTACGGCGGCCGCCAAACTGTCATTGCACGCAGCGATTGTTCGCACTGATTGCTTGTTGCTTTACCCGGAGCCTGTATCGGGGATAATGAGCGCCGAATCGCTTTGGAGGGAAGAGAGGATCATGTCTGCAAAACAACAGCTCGAAAACCTGATTCGGGACTTCCAGCAAAAGCGCCCTTTACGGGCCGGGTCACTGATCATTACAACTTACGGCGACATCCTCCATCCTCGCGGCGGAAACGTCTGGCTGGGCAGCTTGATGAAACTGCTGACGCCTATGGGCGTAAGCGAGCGACTTGTCCGCACGTCTGTCTATCGGCTGGTGCAAGAAGGCTGGCTACAAACTGAAAAGGTCGGCCGCTGTAGCTATTACAGTGTGACTGGTGCTGGTCTGAGGCGCTTTCAGCAGGCATTTGAGCACGTATATGCGCTCGGCACAGACGATTGGAACGGCAGTTGGTGCCTGGTGTTTCTAAGCCAGCTGGAACCGGAAACCCGGGCCAGAGTGCGCGAAGAGCTGAAATGGCTGAGCTTTGGCAGCATGGCAGCGGGTGTTATGGAGCATCCTCGCTTCACTCGCCACGAACTCGTGCCTTTGCTGCAGGAATGGGGCGCGCTGGAAGACACCATCGTGATGCAGACCCAGCCATCAGAGCAGCGAAGCCCCAGAGCTCTGCGCCGGCAGGTCAAAGAAAGCTGGAACCTGGACGAATTGGGCTTTCGCTATAAGCGCTTTCTGGAAAAGTTCCGGCCACTGTGGCGAGAACTCAGCACCAACGACAACCTCAGCCGCGAAGACTGTGTTACCGCGCGCATTCTGCTGATTCACGAATATCGCAAAATACTGCTGCGGGACCCTTTGCTGCCAGACGAACTGTTACCGGGCGACTGGGAAGGGCGCAGCGCAAAACAACTGTGCCGCAATCTCTACCGGGCGATATATAGCCGCTCTGATGAGCTCCTGGCAAGTCTGCTGGAGAATGCTTCAGGCCCACTGCCCGGCCCTACACCGGGTTTTTATCGTCGTTTTGGCGGCCTGTCTGAAGAAAATGCATCAGGTAGCGGTGCAATGATAGCGAAAGAGTCAGCCTGACTCTTTCGCTAAAAGCCCGACGCTCAGCCAGCGGGACGTCCCTGGTCCGGCTGACTGTAATCGCAGACACCATCAGGGAAAATCTCGCTCAACCGGGTAACCTCAGCCTCGCTGAATGAAATCGTCCCATAGGTGTTGTCTTTCAGCGCGGTCGCAACCGGCTTCAGGGCGCATTTGAACACACTGCCTTCAATCGGCCCACCGGCTTCTATTCTCGATGTGCTGTAAGTCTCGAACCTCGCGGTGCAGGCGCCTTCCGCTTCGGCGTCAAGAATACCGTCCCAGACATTGCCCCCCGTTGCTATGACACTGCCATCGGTTTCATAGCAGGCATCCACCGCTGCAGCAGGTCTGTTCTCTGCAATACTGTGCCCCGGGTTCGCGCGAATGTTCATCAGCCACTCATGCAATACGTCCAATGCCACCCATGTCGGGTTTGACTCCTCCCGCGGCTCTGGCTCGCCGGGGTCTGAGACATCCGTCGGTCGGGTATCGGTAAACCAGATCACCTGATTGCCGGCATCTCCCATTTTGTTGATGATGCGCTGGCGAACCGAGAAAGACTGATGACTGTTGTGCATGTCCAGCACCTCCTCAAGATAGTGACGCCAATCTATGACAGGCATATTGAGTTGCCCATCGAAGACCATACCGGAATCATAGGCGGCCTGAATCGCAGTCAGATCACCCTGAGTGCGCGGCGCCGGCAGGGTGCCATCCGGGCTCAGATTCATGTTGCGGGAACTCCACGGATCAAACTTGCTGTTATCCGCCATCACATCGGCGAGCTCGCCAATAAACGGGAACCCTTCCTGTACCATCTCGGAGGGCTGTTTCCAGCCACCAATCTGGGCGTTTAACTTCAGAAATTCTGACGTTGCAATATTGCCCTCCAGAAGCGCCCCCAAGCCATATTGCACACCAACATTGTCGTACAGAGTGCGGGGATTGCCGTTACCGTCTAGGCCGTAGATATTTCTCAGGTCATCGTAGTGAGTCCACTGGACGTCATCCATCACGCCGTCAGGCTGCATCAATTCCTGGTTGCGGGCCTCGCCGAAGGCCGGATTCATCACCAGTGGCGTCAACCCACGCCAGGCCGGGATGCACTCGGTCATTCCCGGCGCTGTACTGTAACCGAGCATTTGTTTTGCCGCCGCAAACGGGTCGGCGTAAGCATCGGTGGCATTCAGCCCCACCAGCCAGCTTCGGTTCGTGGTTGTCTGCCACTTGGGGTTGTCCTTATCGGTGACATCCATGTAGTGCTCCAGCAGTTCACAGTCACCGATGTGAATGGTCTGGGTCACCATGTCCGGGTAGGAGTACTGGGGCACGCCCGCATCCAGAAGATCAGGGTGATTCTGGGAATAGACGTACTGCTGGATCCCGCCACCGGAGCCACCAATAGCCACAGTATACTCAGGTACACCAAAGCGCTTGATGAAGTGCTCTTTCACCATCAGCGCCGTTTCGCCACCTACCTGAAGATTATAGTGAGCGTTAGTGCGAGTACCGGAGGAATAGATAACCGCGTAGCCTTTTTTGAGCACTTCCGCCTCAAGGGCTCGACCACTCACGCGGCCCTGAGTGTGCCCAATGGCAACACCGCCTTCAAAATGGAAGAGTAACCGTCCGTTCCAGTTTTCGGTGGCGGCATCATCGGCTCCATCTCCCAATGATGCCAGCGTGGCAAAGCTGTAGATAAACCGGTTAATGGTGCCGCGCTCCTGGCGCACAATGAAATCCACCGTGCGGCCATCGGTCAGTTCTGTTGTGGCCATATCTGCAGGCCGCGTGCCGTCATCAGGCAAGGGAGCCCAGTTACCGCCGGTTGTGCGATAAACGAACGTCACATAAGAGTCGATCGAGCAGTCTTTACTCAAACCAATCTCGTTACCACCGCCATCCAGCACCGGGAAGCCAGTATTGCCTTCAGTATCCACAATGGGCTGCTTGCCCAGCTCTGTGGTTACCGTACAGACAAACGGATACTGTTGAGGCCCCGAGAAAATCGGCCCGGTTATTGGGTGAACATCCAGCGTAAGATCGCTCAGCGGGCCGTATTCAACATGATGCAGTTCCAGCCGGTTTACACCCTCTGAAAGCCCTGTCACAAGAACTTCCATGCCACTTCGGCCTTCTCTTATTACCGGACTGACTTTGGCATCATTGAGCCAGAATTCCAGGTTGTCTTTTTCCGCTGCAATGGTGGCGGCGTCGCCGTCAATACCAATCAGAACATCGTTACCACTGACCCGATCCGGAGCACTGGACAAGGAGGTGAGATCAAGATCTGGCTGATCGGAGGAACTACTCGAACTATTGGAGCTATCGAAGCAACCGCTTAGCAGAAAGGTGGTCAAGCCTGCGACCAGGCCAAACTGTACCTTTGAGTTATTACGCATAAACAAACCCCTCTTCGTTGTTTTTTTGTCGGGCGTAACAACGAGCATAGGAGTGGGTAACGGATCGCGACAGATACAGATTCGAACAAAACACTCAAACAGGTCGGTGGCTTGAACGATCAGGTGAGCTGCTGATGCGCCAACACGCCGAGCTTGCGCACTGCTGCTGCAATGTCGGGCGTTATGGGACTGCCCGCATTCAGTCGCAGACAATGGGTATGGCGTCCGGCCGGGGAAAATACCCGGCCAGGAAAAATGTGAATCTGCTGCGCCAGCGCACGATCAAAAAGCTGCCCGGTGTCGATGGCTCCTGGTAACTCCAACCAAAGCACGCACCCCCCGGCAGGCTCATTGATTCGGGTGCCTACGGGAAAATACTGCCGGGACAACGCCATCAATTCACGGGTCTGACATTGCAGGTGAGTGCGTAACTGTTGCAGGTGATGATGATAGAAGCCGCTCTCCATCAGTTTGGCCATCACCAGTTGCGGCGCCGAAGCCGTGGTAATGTTGCTCACCTGCTTCAGCTCGAGCACCCGGTGCAAAAAACGCCCAGGAGCGATCCAGCCCAGCCGCATGCCCGGCATGAGGGACTTGGAGAAGGAGTTGCAGTAGATTACTTCGCCTTCACGGTCGAACGCCTTGACCGGCAACTGCGCCTCCCCGAAAACTGTGTCGCCCCAGATATCATTTTCGATCACCGGAACCTTATAGCGCCCGGCCAGCTGCGCCAGCTTTTCGCGATGCGCGGTCGGCATGCTGAACCCCAGAGGATTCTGTGCATTGGCCGAAATTATGCAGGCAGATATCTGACCCTGGCGCATAGCCTGCTCAAGCGCTGCCAAACGGATACCGCGCTGAGGGTGTGTGGGAATTGGCAGAGCCTTACGCCCCAAAACCTCCAGAGCAAGCAGGGTGCCGTAATAGGCGGGCGTTTCTATAGCCACTGCATCCCCGCGCTTTGTCACCACCCGCAAAGCAAGTTCAATGGCTTCCATACAGCCATTGGTAACCAACAAATCCTGCTCAGTAACCGGCATCGGGTAGTTCAGGCTTCGGCGGGCAAGCTGATGGGCAAATGCCTCCCCACCGCGTGGATGAGCATAATGCCAAGAGGCAACACCATGTGACCGGGTAACTTCCCTGAACGCCTGCAATACGCGTTCAACTGGCATGATCTCGGAATCTGGCAAGGCGATCCCGAACCGCGTCATGGGGCGGCTTGTGTAGGGCTCCATATAGCGCAGAATTTCTTCACTGAGTGAAACCTCCACTGGCAATAACGGGATAGGCCTCGGTGCCGAACCCGTCGGCTTTTGTTCAGAAAGAGTTGGAGCGACGATCACGCCCGAACGCGGTATACGGTGGATCAGGCCATCGGCTTCAAGCTGTCGAAAGCACTGCAGAATAGTATTGACGCTGACATGGAACAGGCGGCTGAGCACCCGCACAGAGGGCAGCTTCTCTCCCGCACGGTAACTCCCCTCGTGGATGTGCTGCCTGAGGCGGTGGCTGACGTTTTCATACAGGTAGGCTTTTCCAGGCATGATCAATCCCGGCACTCGACGCTGAGCTACCCGGTGTGGCTATCCAATAGACCAGCCAGGCAGCCCGTATTGTTGTTTTGTTAAAGCGTAGACGAACCTGGGCTATTGGTACAGAACCCAGAGCGGCGTCGACGGCATGAGGTTTCGAAAAACGAGAGAGGCTATGCGCCCCTACTCGCAATTGACACCAACACGCCCGAGTGACATGTTTGCATCCGTTTAACGCAAACAACAAGAATAGCGTCGAGTGTTCAAAGCATGTTGATTTTGACCGGTTTTGGCCTGGCTTGCCTGGTCATTCTCCTGATTACGACAACCCGTGAGTTACACCGCTCATCCGCTGCACGGGTGTTCGCTGGTTTTCTCATTGCCAGCTCGGGTTTTCTGCTCCACCCCCTCACGCCGGTTCACTGGCACTGGCTCACCCTGAACCTGCAAGGCATGCTACCAGCCTTATTCTGGCTGCTCTGTCAGGTCACATTTCGTCAGCGCTTGAACCCGTTTTCGATATGGAGTGCTCTGGCGCTCTACAGTGTGGTTGCCCCCGGGATCGCCAGGGTTCTTTCCAGCCATCAGAACGCTGAAAGTTGGTTGCTCTTCTTTGGATGGGAACTCGGCGAACTGTTTGAATTCGTTATTATCGCTAACGGCTTCTGGATTGTGCTCGCCGATTGGCCTGCTGACCTTGTGGAACCCCGCCGAAAACTCCGAGCTCTCGTTTTGTTTATCGCGGGTATCGCCGTGCTCTGGGTCGCACTGGCATTTAACCTCGGCATTGCTTACGCAATTAACCGGGCATTGGTGGTCTCGATTGCCGGCATTGCAGTGGCAACCTTTCTTTTGCAGGGTCGGTTCAGTGAACTATCATTCCAAAGCGGGCTGGCCCTAACGGCCGAGAGTATTGATCTGCATGAACAGGTTAACGAAGATAAAAAACAGGCCAATTTCCAACATGAACACGCAAAACGCCTTGCCCTCCTGATGGCAGAGGGCTATTACCGCACGGAACATCTGACGCTAAAAATGCTAGCCGAAAAACTCGACCTGCCGGAATACCGCACCCGCGCTTTGATCAACAAACATCTGGGTTATCGCAACTTCAACGATTACATCAACCAGCTCCGGATCGCGGAAGCCTCAAAACGCCTGATTACCAACCCGGACACCCCCGTTCTCAATATTGCGCTCGATGTCGGGTACCGATCCCTGAGTTCATTCAACCGGGCGTTCCGGGAAATCAAACAATCAACGCCCACCAAATTTCGCCAGGAACATGCGATCCACTGATACCCGCATCTGCTATTTCAGCGCTTGCCAATGGCCATACCCGGCACCAACCGGGCATGGCACAGTTCACTATGGAGGGGGTGAGCAACTAGCCGTAGGCAATTGATCAATCCAGCTGCGAATAAGCGTTGTCCCTTCCATATGCGCAGTATTGCGAGCGAGCTCCGGCATCTTATGGCGACTCTCAAGGGTTGTCATACGGAACAACAAATAGGAGTCATCCGGATTGCCCGGAATCACGTCGTATGGATAGCCATCTTTGCCTCCGGCAATCGGCTCCTTACACACGCCAAACTTGCTGGGGGAATCCGCATAATTCCGGTTGTACTCCAGCTGAACACCGCTGCTACCCGCAGGCCCTGCGTAATCTGCAGGCAGCGTCAGGCCTGCACGATGGCAATGGGCACAGTTGATATCGAGGTAGGCCCGCGCTGCGTCATTCAACTCGCTGGCGCTGAGTGACGCGACAGGCACCTGGTCATTGAACACCGGAGCCTCCTCGACGTCTTGCAGGTTGAGAGGCAAGCCGGCCAACAACTCGCCTTCAGCCCAGTATTGAAGCTGGTTGTATACCGTACCGTCCGCATAGGCATGGTCATTATTCAGATACCGCGCCTTGGGACCAATGGGCAGGAAGATCTGCTCACGCTCGTCACCCGAACCCGCCAGATCGGGCACGATAGAGTGACAGGAGGAACAGTCCGCAGCTTTGGGTACTGCGTAGTCAAACGTAATCTGCTGACCCTGATTGTTAATGGTAGTGAGGCCCGTCAGGCGTTTGCCGGCAATGGTCAGGGTCGCGTCGGAATCTGACGACCAGTAATAAGGAAGTGCAAACCAACCATCAGTGCGGTGGATCAAAAGCCGGGTTTCAATAACCAGCTCTTCACCATCACGCATAGCCGTATTGGCGGGCAATGCGAAGGTTTTCGTGATGACCGTCCCTACCGGGAAATCCAGCACCTCTGACGGGTTATAGCTGACGGTCTTACCCTCAGGCACAAATATGAAACGGTACTTGCTGGTGTAATCGGAGAACAAGGCCGTAGACAGATCATAGGGAACACCACCCCGGGTTGGCCCCGCCGTCGGATCAGTTGCATCGGCAAACAGATTGTAATCCGACAGTTTGAGGCATACCTCTGTCATCAACGCATTCCAGTTGACTCCGGCGGTCGTCGCGCTGCAGCTGCCCTCTGCACCCGTCGGCGAACCGGCACCGGCATTCAGTGCACTGCCCACTGGAGGTGGAGTACTACTAGCGTCGTCTCCACCATCGTCTCCGCCGCCACACGCTGCCAGTAAAAGAGACGTCGCAAGAATCGCTGCTGTCGTTTTGTTGTTATTTCTCATAAATGATTCTCTCGTGCAGCGGCATAGCGCCGGGACAAACTTGTCCCGGCGCTATGCCGTTATTGATTATTACCATGTCGCCAACAGCTCAGAGAGCCTGATTACAGCGCGCAAGCCGCTTCCGCCAGGTCATCCCCGGTACAGCCGTATATATTGTTTCTGAAGTTCACCTTCGCAGGCGCAAGGCGCGGCTGGACGCAGTTGAGGTAGGTGTTGTTGACCATCTGATCGATCAGCAGTTGTGCCTCAGGATCGCCATTGCCGTCGAACGTCGCGCTGGCTGTATCAACCGGATAAACCAGGCCAGTGTTGACTTCTTCATACTCTGGCGCAGGATTGCCATTGATATTACTGTTTGCACAAATCAGGTCGCCTGGGCCATACGGATCGTAATTTACCCCGGCGGCTGCGGCGTCTGGCCCAACAATCGCGTTGAACCCCCCTATCCCCTGATTGCCGAGATTTGATAACAGCTCGCCAATCCCGCCATAGAGAATGGCCGGGAAGGTTTGCGCCATTCCAGAACTGTTCATGACGGATGTGTAACCGCCGATGATCGGTGCCAGCAGATCACCCCGCGGATTGCTGCCATTCCGGGCGATGGTATTGTTGTGCAGGTAAACGTTTTTCAAGGTCGGACTCCAACCATCCTGCATGGTTGCGCCATAGTTGGCCGGATAGCTGCTTACATCATCATCAATTAGAAAGTAGCTGGTGATCGCAACGGCGGTGGTCTCGTTGTCCGTAATCTGGTTGTTGTAAATTTCCACACCACTGGCGGCAAGAACAATCACACCGGTACCCGGTGGCACAGCACCAACCACGCCAGCACCCACGTTGTCTGCGTTATTAGCGTAAATCTGGTTGTTGAAAATCCGTACATTACCGCCATAAGCTTTTTCCAGCCCCGGCAGATCAAACGACAGAATTCCTCCGGAGTTTCCAACCGCAATGTTGTTGTAAACATCGGCCATGCTGGAGTTTTCGATCTCAATGCCAGCCACGTTATTCTTGGCGGTATTGTTACGAACCACGATGTTTTCTGACTGGCCCACGTATATCCCGGCGTCAGCCGAGCCGTAGGAGTAATTGTTCTCCATAAGCACGTTCTGACTCTTGAGCGGATACAATCCATAGGCGCCGTTATCTGCTTCCAGCTCGCCTTCCCATACGGTAGCGGTGTAGGCGATGTGAATACCGTTAACGTTGGTCGTCTTGATGCCGTTTTTGGGCGCCTCATACACGCCAAAATCGCGGACGGTAATGCCATTGCCGCCTTGGAAACGAAACGCGTCGTCGCCATTGGATGTGCTGAAATCCAGAATGGTTTCATTAATACCGTGGCCGGTAATCGTAAGCCCGCGTGCACTGTTAACGACAATGCCTTCCGTCACCATGAAGCGCCCTTTCGGCAGCACAACCAGCGCATCCTCCTGAATATCAAACAAGGCAAGGGAGAGCGCTTCGGTAATGTCATCGCCATTTGCTGCATCCGGAGCCACAAAAACGGCATTTTCAGTAATTGCGAATCCGGAAGTGGTCGAGACAACAACACTCTGCCCGGCATTTCCGGAAATACCGTCTTTGCCGTCCTTTCCGTCTTCGCCATCGTCGCCACAGCCTGCCAGTAGCAATCCGCTGGCGATCGCTGAAATTGTGAATATCTTCGAGAGATTTGCTTTCTGACGCATGGTATTACCTGCTTGCTTATTGTTGGTTTTTTGCAGGCGCGTTCCCGTTAAAAGGTTCGGCGCACGTCGAAAACATTATTCCCGGGCACCAGGCAAAGCGAGCACAAACGTTAACCAGAAACACAGAACCTCTGTGCAATTCCTTCAAAGCCGTGTGTCACAGGGCATCCAGCGCACATAGATCAGCGCTGACGGATTCGTGAAATGGTGTGTTTTGAAGCTTTTGATCAGGCTTGAGAGAGGGGGGGTATCGGGTAGGGCGATTTGAACAGCGAAGCCCTGAACGGGCTCCGCAGAGAACCTATTAAAACAGGCTGGCGTTAAGCCACATATGGGTGGCGATAGAAGCCGCGTAGCCAAGCATAACCACCGGTGTCCAACGCAGATGCGACATGATGGTGTAGTAACCCCTGGCCTGGCCCATCAATGCCACGCCGGCAGCTGAGCCGATAGACAGCATTGAGCCACCGACACCCGCTGTAAGCGTAACCAGCAGCCACTGGCCGTGGGACATATCCGGCTCCATTGAGAGCACGGCGAACATCACCGGAATGTTATCAACAATCGCAGATATAACACCGACAGCAATGTTGGCACCGGTCGCATTCCAGTCGTAATATAAAATCTGGGACACCTCAGACAGATAGCCAATGTAACCAAGGCCGCCCACACACAGCACAACACCGTAGAAAAACAGCAATGTATCCCACTCTGTGCGGGCCATCGGGTTGAACACATCGAAAGGCACTGCCTTGTCCAGGCGCTCAAGCAACCGCGTATTCTGGTGGTTTTCAGCCCAGACTCGCTCACGGGCAACACTGCGTTTGAAGCTGAGACGCAGGTAATAACCCAGGAACTGCAGGTAAGCGAGGCCCATCATCATGCCAACCACGGCTGGCAGATGCAGAAAGTTATGGCCCAGCACCGCGGTTGTGATGGTAAGCAGAAACAGCGCAACGGTGCGCCGGGCGCCGCGCTTCATGATCACCGGTTCCGATGCATCTTTCGGCGGCTCGCTGGGAACGGCAAAGCTCATGATGACAGCTGGAACCAGGAAGTTGACCGCGGCGGGGATAAACAGCCTGAAGAACTCGGTGAATTCGACCACGCCCTTCTGCCAGACCATCAGCGTTGTGATGTCGCCAAACGGGGAAAAGGCGCCGCCTGCGTTTGCCGCTATTACAATATTGATGCAACCAAGGCCTATAAAGCGCGGGCTGTCTTCACCCACTTTCATCAGTACTGCGCACATCAGCAGCGCAGTGGTGAGGTTATCGGCGATGGGTGAGATAAAAAATGCCAGCAGCCCGGTAATCCAGAACAGGCTGAGGTAACTGAAGCCTTTGCTCACCAGCCAGCCGCGGAGCGCATCGAAAAGCTGGCGTTCCTCCATGGCATTTATATAGGTCATGGCAACCAGCAGAAACAGCAAGAGCTCGGAGTATTCCAGAAGGTTGTGCTTCAAGGCCGCATTGGCGCTTTCAGTATCGCCACTCATGGCCGCCGCACCGGCAACCAGGAACCAGATCAGGCCAGCCGCCAGCAGCACCGGTTTAGACTTGCGCAGGTGCAGTTTTTCTTCAAGCATCACGAACGCATAGGCAATAACAAAGATTGCGACGGCAAGATAGCCAACCGGATGGTGAGTCAGGTTCGCAGCGCCGGATTCTGCCGCGCTGGCAAAAGCACTGAAGCCCAAGGAAATGATTGCAGAAATGATAAGGGCCACTTTCATACCGATACCCTGATGGATAAAGGCACGCCGGTGGCCTGGCCGGGCGGGGGGTTTTTCGTAACGTGTGATTTCAGTCATGATGGCTGGCTCAAAATTTTGGGGGCCCATTATCAATCAAAATAAGCTTCGCAAACCATAGCTTCCATCAAGTAGACTTGATCCAGATCGTTCGCAAGCTATTCTGTCTGATCTTTGCCCCTAATCTCATTTTCAAACCTTGTCAGCTATACAACGACTCGATCACCTCCGCGTACTTCTCATAGATTTTGCTCCGGCGCACTTTCATGGTGGCCGTCACTTCATCATCGTCGTGATCCAGCTCTTTGCTCAGCAGATGAAAACGCTTGATCTGTGCCACTTGCGGCAGCCTGTCGTTACCCTGGTTCACCTCTGTCCGGATCAGCTCCTGCACCTTCTCTTGCTCAGTCAGGCTACGGAATGTGGTGTAGGCAATCCGTTCCTGCTCTGCCCATTTGGCGGCGGTTTCAAAATCGACTTGAATCAAAGCCGAGACATACTTGCGGGCTTCACCAATGACAATACACTCTTTGATGTAGGGGCTAGCCTTGATGGTGTTTTCAATTTCCGTGGGCGACAGATTCTTGCCCCCGGCGGTAATCATGATGTCCTTGAGCCGGTCAACGATTCTCAGCTGACCGTCCTTCCATTCACCAACATCACCGGTATGCAGCCAGCCGTCCTTCAGAGTAGCCTCTGTGGCCTCGTCGTTCTTGTAGTAGCCTTTGAAAACCGTGCCGCCTCGCATGAGGATTTCATTATGCTCACCCAATGTCACCTCAAGCCCCGCAACCGCCGTACCGACCGTGCCAAGGCAAACGTTGTCCAAACGTTGCGCCGTCGCAACACCCGTGCTCTCGGTCTGGCCAAAAACCTCAACCAGCGGCACTCCCAAAGTGCGGAAGAACTGCAGAATACCCGTTGAAATCGGGGCCGCACCGGTAAGCGCGATGGTGCAACGGCGTAACCCGATAAAGTTCTGTAAGGAACGGAATACCAACCAGTAATACACCCTGTAGGTTAGCCGCTCCCCAAGAGTCCATTTGGCTTTTGGTTTGGTCGCCATTGGCTCACAGGCTTTCATGGCACGATCAAAAAGCATCTGCCGAAAGCGCCCTGTCTCCTGCATCTTTATATAGATGGCGGAGTGGAGTTTTTCCCAGATCCGCGGAACACCCAGGAAAAACGTCGGTGCGATCTCTCGCAGATCTTCCTGAACCGTGCGCAGGCTTTCACCAAAACTCACTGCGCTGGCGACATAGATCGGAGCAATATTGGTCAGTGCCTGCTCTGCCACGTGGCATAGCGGCAAATAGGACAGACTCGTACTGTGCTGATCTACTCCCAGGAGCTCAACAAGCCCGGGCGCTCCAGCCTGCAGGTTACCCCAACTGATCATTGCACCCTTGGGCCGGCCGGTTGAACCGGAGGTATAAATCATCAGGGCGATATCATCCATTTTCTGACTGTCGAGTAATTGATCAATCAACTCAGGATGCTTGTGCTCGAACTCCCGCCCCAGGGTTTCGATTTCTTCGAATGAAGACGGCGGTTCCGGGTATGATCGCAGCCCTTTGGGATCAATAACGATGTTGTGTTTGAGCTGCGGCAGCTGGGGCCAGGCTTCCAGAACCTTGTCGGTCTGTTCCTGATCCTCACATACCACCATTTCGACGTCGCTGTGCTCAAGCACGTAGGCTACTTCGTTCCAGGGACTGGTGGGATAAACTCCCACGCAGATACCTTTTACCAGGCCAATGCCCATCTGGGCGATAACCCACTCCACCCGGTTTTCAGAAATAATGGCAACGTGGCCACCGTCGGAAAGACCCAGCGCTCGCAGACCCAAGCCAAAATGGCGGGCGCGCTGGTAGTAGTCCTGCCAGGAACAGGCCTGCCAGATACCGAAATCTTTCTGACGTAACGCCAGCATACCGGGGCGCTCTTTAGCGTGCGCCCGAAGCATCTGTGTAAGCGTAAGATCACGAATTTTCGATGTGGTCATGACAGCCACCGCTTGCGGCGTTTATAGTGTTTGATGTCCCGGTAGCTGCGGGCCTCGCCTTCCTTGCCACCAACGCCCAGATAGAATTCCTGCACATCTTCGTTGGTTGCGAGCTTGTCCGCCGGGCCGTCAATCACGATCTTGCCGTTTTCCATGATGTAGCCATACGAGGCTATCGCCAGAGAGACAGCCGCATTCTGTTCCACCAGCAGTATTGCTGTGCCTTGTTCCCGATTGATACGGGCGATAATGGTAAATATCTCTTCCACCAATTGAGGGGCCAGGCCCAGAGACGGCTCATCCAGCATGATCAGTTCCGGTTTTGCAATCAGAGCACGACCAAGCGCCAGCATCTGTTGTTCGCCGCCCGAGAGATAGCCCGCAAGCTGCTTGCGGCGCTCCCTGAGGCGGGGAAAATAGTCATAAACCAGTTCGTAGGAGTCGTTCAGTGACGTTTTGCGTCCGCTGAGCGCGTAGGTTGCCGCAACAAGGTTCTCCTCAACAGTCAGATCCTCAAAGACGCGACGCCCTTCCATGACATGAAAGAGGCCGTCGCGAACCAGTTTTTCCGGTGCCATCCCTTTTAATGGGCGGCCCTTGAAGCGGATCTCTCCGGCAGTCACCTCGCCGTCCTCGAGTGCCAGCAGCCCGGACACACTCTTCAGTGTGGTGGACTTGCCAGCACCGTTGGAACCCAGCAGCGCCACAATGGCGCCCCGGGGAACACGCAGTGACAGGCCCCGGAGAACCTGCACCGCCTTGTTGTAAACCACTTCTATGTTATCGATTTCCAGCAAGGCTTCCATACAGCGTCTCAGTCGAGGTGAATCCAGTCGGATACCGGCTCATAACGGGCTTCTTTCGCGTTTACGCGCCAGATACGACCCACCGGGAACGACATGTCCTGCACCGTAACCGGAATACCGATAATGCCGCCGGTATCCCAGTCCTTGATAGAAGCCAGAGACTCGGCCATGTTTTCAGCGGTCAGCTCCTTGCCTGCGTCCATGGTGCGCTTGATCACTTCCGTCCATACCATCGCGTTAAACCAGCCCTGCATGTAGCCGGTGGGGCGGTAGCCGGCATCCGGGTCGCTCTTTTCCGCTGTGGCGCGCAACGCGTCGAGCATCGGCCCGCCTTCCGCGCTGTCATAATAGTTATATGGCATAACGCCCATGTAGCCGTCAGCGTCTGCACCCATCTTGTTGATGATCAATTTGTCGCTGGACCAGAAGGTACCCATAAACTGGGTGTCCAGCCCCATCTGCCGCATCTGCACCATGAACTCGTTTATGGGGGACAACACATAACCGTGGAACACAACAAAGTCAGGCCGCACACGGCGTAGCTTCAGTATTTCAGCAGACACATCCACGCTGCCTGGTTTGGTAACAATTTCCTCGACCACTTCGATACCCATCTCGGCAGCTTTGGCCTTGCCGTTTTCGATGGGATCCTTGCCGAACTCGGTATCGCTGTAGACAAAGGCAACCGTAGGCTTCTCGCCATCTTTTCCTTGCGTCGCGATGTACTCAAGAATAATCCCGAACATCTGGCTGTAGTTGGGGCCGGGAACGAACTGGTACGGGTACTGTTCATTGTCCGTCAGCGCGGTCGCGAAAGACGCACCGCTCATCAGTGTGGTTCCTCTGCTGTTCAGTTCCGAGGCAATGGTTTTCATGAATCCGGTGCTGTCACCGTAATAAACCGGAACCGTGTTACTGCCGGTGATTTTCTTGAACGCTGCCACGGAGCGGTCGACTTCGTAGCCGGTGTCTTCCATGACATACTTCACCGGATGGCCATTGATACCGCCCTCGCTGTTGATCCAGCTGGTGTAGTCGGTCAGGCCGGCGTGGATGTGCACACCGGCAAAGGCGAACACCCCGGAAAGAGGTATGGAGCCACCAAATACGATGGAGTCTTTATCCTGTGCCATTGCGGGCGCTGCTGCTACCAGGGACGCGGCAATCGTGCTGATGCCTGCAAACCTGCGACCTTTACTTAAGATGCTTTTGAACATGTGTCTTCCCCTTGCGGCTTCTTGTTGTTAAATCCACTAGTTTTTAAAGGGCCATAAACTGAAAAAGCGCCGTATGCGGTGCCAGATCTCCGCCAGCCCGTGCGGTTCAAAAATAAGGAAACCGACGATCAGGGCACCGAAGATGATTTCGAGCATCGGCGACATGAATATCGGTGCATTCGGATAAAACGGTGTCAGGGCGGTAGTGAGCAGTTTGAGAATTTCCGGAATCAGCGTCATGAAAGCCGCACCGAGTATACCGCCCAGCAGGTTGCCCATGCCGCCAACAATAACGGCTGCCAGATAGAAAATGGACATGGAGAGCGGGAAGCTTTCCGGCGTGACGACCCTGAAAAAATAGGCAAACAGGCCACCGGCAACGCCCGCATAAAATGAGCTAAGCGCGAAAGACATCAACTTGTAACGCAGTAGATTGATGCCAAGTATCTCGGCCGAAATATCCCTGTCCCGAATCGCAATAAACGCCCGGCCGATGCGGGTACGGAACACATTTCTGGCGGCAAGCACCATGAGTACCGCCAGCGGCACAATGATGAAGTACATTCCGAAATCGCTCTGGAAGGTCAGCCCGAACAGGTGCGCCGGCTCCAGGCTCAACCCCCCCATACCACCGGTTACAGACTCCCATTCAGCGAAGATAAAGTGCAGGAACACACTGGCGGCCAGCGTGGCAATCGCCAGATACAGGCCTTTTACCCGGAGGGATGGAAGCCCGACAAGGATACCGACTGCCGCCGCAAGCAGCCCGGCCAGCAACAGCGTAACCGGAAAAGGTAATTCTGTGTTCGCGGACAACCAGGCCACGGTGTAACCGCCCACCCCCATAAAGCCGGCCTGTCCGAGAGAAATCAGGCCGGTAAAACCGGTGAGAATGTTCAGCCCCGTGGTGCTGATAACCGCAATACCGACCAGGCAACTCAGGTATAACAGGTAGGCGTCGGCCATAAAGGGGAACAGCAGAAGCGCTAGCAGGAAAAGCGCGAACCAGATTTTCTGTGTGGAACTGGTCAGGATGGCCTCGTCGGCCTCATAACTCTGTTTGGCGTCACCGATGCGCATCTTACACTCGCTCTATTTCGTGGGTGCCAAAAAGGCCATAGGGGCGGAAAACAAGAATGACTGCCAGCACCGCAAATGTAGCGGGCATACGGTACTCGCCGCCCAGATAAGCGCCTGCCACCGTTTCCAGCCAGCCGATAAAAACCCCGGCAATCAATGCACCGACAATACTGTCGAGCCCACCGACAATCACGACCACCAGAACACTCAGGCCGATAGCACCGAACTGCGGGCTTAGCCCACCGGTTGCTGCCACCAGAACGCCCGCAAGCGACGCCGCAAGAGAGCCAAACACCCAGGCCAGATTGAATACCCGGCGCACGTTAATGCCCATGGAATAAGCGGCCGCCTGATCGGAAGCGGTTGCCCGAAGTGCCACACCACCACGGGAAAAACGAAAGTACAGCAGATAAACGATGAGCATTGCCGCGCCAATAAGGAAGCCATAGGCAATCTTGGGCGCCAGGTACATCTCGCCTATGAAAACCGGCTTGCGGGGGAGAAAGCCCGGCAGAAGCTGCGGATCAGCGCCCCATATCATTTCGACCACCCCCACCAGAATGCTGGCGATGCCGATAGTGACCATAACCACGGAAATGGATGATTCTCCCAGCATTGGGCGAATCATTACTTTTTCAATCACGCCACCAAGCACGCTTCCACCAAGCACCGCCAGCGGAAGCGCTACCCACGGCGACATTTCCATGCCGCCGGCAAAGGCCAGAAACAGATAGGCCGCGAACATCATGATTTCGCCGATGGCGAAGTTGATGACCCGAGTGGCTTTGTAAATGATCACGAAACCCAGCCCGATCAGGGCATAAAGACCACCCATAGCCAGGCCCGCAAGACTGATTTCCCCGAAAAATAACCAGTCCATTCAGACCACCTCGCGGTCGGGATTAAGCTTCTTGCGCAGGCTTTCCATGTCGCTGGTGCCCAGATACGCTTCGATAACCTGCTGGTTGTTCTGCATCTCTGCTGGCTGGCCCTCCGCAATCACCTGGCCAAAGTTGAGCACGGCGATGTGGTCGGAAATATCCATGACCATACCCATGTCATGCTCCACCATCAGCACCGTTACGCCCCACTCTTCCCGGATGTCCAGAATAAACCGGGCCATATCTTCTTTTTCTTCCCGGTTCATCCCGGCGACCGGCTCATCCAGCATCAGCACCTTCGGCCGCATGGCCAGGGCGCGGGCCAGCTCCACCCGTTTCTGCAAGCCATAGGACAGGCTGGCAACCGGCTGGCGTCGTATGTGGTCAATCTCCAGAAAATCGATGATATGGCGCTCCACTTCCTGGCGCACCGCCATTTCCTCGCGGCGTGCCGCACCAAAATACGCCAGTGAACCCAGCAGGCCGCTTTTCATGTGTACGTGGGCGCCCAACTTGATGTTGTCGAGTACGGTCATGCCACGGAACAAAGCGATGTTCTGGAAGGTGCGCGCAAGGCCCAGGGCGGCGCGGGCCGGCGGTTTTATTCCTGTGAGCGCCTTACCCTGATAGCTGATGGTGCCCTGCTGGGGTTTGTAGAAACCTGAGATGCAGTTAAAAAGTGATGTCTTGCCGGCGCCGTTCGGACCAATCACTGTGGTGACGGTATTTTCCGGCACACGGAAGCTCACATTCTGGAGCGCCTTCACGCCACCGAACGAGAGAGAAAGATGACTAATTTCGAGGATACTGGACATTATTCCCCGCATATCCGCAGATTATGGTTATTGTTGTTTACGTATACGTCAGGTTAGTTTCCTGATCACGATTTAAAGTAGCCCATTCCCGTCACAAAAACCAAGACACTCTGTTCTATAGTTAGCTAAACAGGTACCCGAATACTCTCAGCGACGGAATTCACAACCATGACAGAAAACCCCTTAATCTCGACGTTCGATGAACAAACCGGCGTAGCCACCGTGACATTCAACCGCCCCGACGTCCTCAATGCCATCAATACATGCATGGCCGAAGCGTTTCTGGAGGCTGTTAAGGGCTTGAAAGAACAACCAGGATTGCGTTGTATCGTAATAACAGGCGCCGGCAAGGCCTTCATGGCCGGTGGCGACGTCGCCAGCATGGCTGGCACGCCGGAACACACTCTGACATTTATCAACAGCCTGCTCGTGCCGCTCAACGAAGCGATCCTTCTTTTGAGAAGCTTGGACGCCCCGATCATTGCTGGCGTGAAGGGCGCAGCGGCGGGCGCCGGGCTGAGCCTGGCCTTGGCGGCGGACCTCATCGTAGCGGAGGAAAACGCAAAATTCCTCATTGCCTATAACGGGATAGGCGCTGTGCCGGACTGCGGCGGCACCTGGTTTCTGCCGCACAAGATAGGCACGGCACGCGCAACGGAAATGATGCTGCTTGGCCGCCACCTCACAGCAACCGAAGCAGAACAATTAGGTTTGGTCGCCGAGGTAGCGCCGAAAGGAAAGTTTGGTGAGGTTCTGGCAGCCACCGTCAATCAGGTCTCCAATGGGCCGACCCGGGCATTTGGCGCATTCCGCCGCCTGGTGGATGAGGCCAGTGGCCGATCCCTCGAAATCCACCTGGAAGCAGAGCGACAGGCGTTTGTGAAGGCCAGCAAAACTGCCGATTTCGCAGAGGGCGTCTCGGCGTTTCTCGCCAAGCGACCAGCTGCTTTTTCCGGCCAGTAGCGCCGGGGAAGAACGTTTCGGCACGATTTCTGACTTTGCAGCTTGCGCACAAACACCCTATCCTCCATTTTTTTAAAACATTCGCATGCTATCTGCACGCCCACCGATGACGAGAAACCATGAACCCAACCATCGAACTGCTGAACTCTCACCGCTCCATCCGGAAATTCACAGAGCAGAAGATTCCCCGCGAGCTATTCAGGGAACTCATCCGTGCCGGCCAGAGTGCGGCCACATCCAGTCACGTTCAGGCCTATTCCGTGATTCACGTGGTGAACCCTGAAAACAGAAAGAAAATCGCAGAGTTGGCCGGGGGGCAGAACTACATTGCCGAATGCTCGGATTTCCTGGTGTTCTGTGCTGATATGAAGCGGCCCACAGAAGCGGCACAAAGGGCTGGAGCAGAAGTGGTTCACGGTATGACCGAGCAGTTGGTGATTGCCAGTGTCGACACCGCACTGATGGCTCAAAATGTTGCCATCGCCGCTGAATCCGAAGGCCTGGGGATTTGCTACATCGGAGGCATTCGGAATAATCCTGCCGAAATCAGCGAAATTCTTCGCCTGCCTGAGCACGTTTACCCGGTGTTCGGCATGTGCCTTGGATACCCTGACCAGGACCCTGAGGTAAAACCCCGACTACCGCCAGAGGCCATTCTCAAGGAAGACTATTACCAGGACGAACAGGATGAGGCCCAGGTAGTGGGCTTCGACGAGACTATGAAAAAGTACTACCTGGAGCGCACTGGCGGCAACAAGGACACCAACTGGTCAGAGCAACTGAAGCCCCTGTTCACCAGCAAACTACGCCCGCATATGAAAGATTTTTTGGAGAAAAAGGGCTTCAAAATGCGGTGAACAGCTGAGATCAAGAGCTGATTTTCTGCCACACGGTCAGCTCGGAAAAACTGTACTGAAACTTGTTACGTGTTTCCCGGATCACAAAAGGCAGGCTTCTGGCCCCGAGTAGCAAGTTGAAGTGAGGTGCCAGCATGTCGTGCAGCCCGTCGAGGGTGGTGTAATCCTCTCCATCTTTCCGGAAGCCGCCCACCCATTTATCCCTCGGCGTGTAGTCTTCCAGCCAGGTGTAAGGGGAGGCAATCAACAAAAGGCCGTCGTCATTTAACCGATCATGAATGCGGGTCAGGAAGAGTGCAGGATCGTAAAGCCGGTCGATAAGGTTGCCAGCAAGCACAAGGTCATAGCCGGTGAATTCCGGCTTGAGGTCGCACGCGTCCCCTTGATGAAATGCCACCCGCCCGGCGGTATCTTCAAGGCCGAGTGACGCTAACGAACGTTCCTGGTAGCTTACCAGAGCACCCTCTTCGGGGCGGGCGTAGCGAACCATCTTGTCCCGGGCCATCACCTGACACTGCTCTACAAACTTGTTGGAAAAATCGATGCCGTCCACGTGTGAAAAAACCCGTGCCAGCTCAAAACTGGTGCGTCCACAGGCACAGCCTATGTCCAAAGCGCGCCCTGGTGTTCGGCCATCCATTGCATCAATCGCCACCCTGGCCAGACCACGGGGAAAGTTCGCTTCGCCGTGCCACTGTTCACCAAAGTGAAACTCCAGATACTGGGCCAGCGTGGTGTCGTCTTCATAATAAGCGCTTTGCTGCACGATGGTGTCCTTCCTGATTATTGACGTCGCCCTGATTTCGACACGCCTCACGCATTCTGAAACGGCTTGAGGCATCACGGGCTTCAGATGTTATCCTAGCACCATGAGCAACTATCCTGACTACTCACTGCTGGAACTCGCTTCGGTTCGCGAAGGTGATTCCGTAGGTACTACCCTTAAAAACAGTGTGGCTTATGCCCAGCATGCGGAAAAGCTCGGTTTCAAGCGATTCTGGTTGGCAGAGCACCACAACATGGAGGGCATCAGCAGCTCCGCCACTTCAGTGCTGATCGGCCACATTGCCGGTAAGACCCAAACCATCCGGGTTGGGTCCGGAGGCGTCATGCTACCCAACCACCCGCCGCTGGTCATCGCTGAGCAGTTCGGCACCCTGGAAAGCCTTTACCCGGGCCGCATTGATCTCGGCCTTGGCCGGGCGCCGGGCACCGACCCGATAACCGCTCGCGCGCTGCGCAGGGATGGATTGGGTGCAGAGCAGTTCCCGGAAGACGTGGCACGGCTACAGTCCCTGCTTGGGCCTCTGAAGCCTGGCCAGGCGGTGAAGGCCATCCCCGGGGCTGGCACCAACGTGCCCGTCTGGCTCTTGGGCTCAAGCCTCTACAGCGCCCAGCTAGCCGCCATGCGGGGCCTACCCTATGCCTTTGCCGGGCACTTCGCCCCGCGCCTGTATCGGGAAGCGCTGAAAGTGTATCGGGACAACTTCCAGCCTTCAGAACAACTCCAGCAGCCTTACACCATCCTTGCGGTTCCCGCCGTGCCTGCGGATACCATGGAAGAAGCAAAATACCTGGCAACCACCAGTTACCAACGCATCCTTGCACTTTTCAGAGGACAACCTCTCTGGATGAAGGCGCCGGTCGAGTCCATGGATGGTTTATGGAATGCCGGTGAGCAGGCCGGAGTAAAGGATTTTCTGGGGCTCCAGCTACTCGGCGATGCCATGGACATCCGGAAACAGCTTGATGAATTGCTGGCCAGCGTAACGGTGGACGAGGTGATGTTCACCGTGGACATCCACGACCCTGAAAAGCGCCGCCATGCATTGGACATTCTTGAGGAAACACGGGCCTGAGCATCTTCACGGCGCGGGCTCGGAACTGAAAAAACGGAAGGCGCCGGCTCATCAGGCTGAGAAACCGGATTTTGGGAAACTGACCTATGGCAGAACAGACCAGCATTCATATTTTTCTTTCACATGGGCTGGAAAGCGGTCCTGGCAGCACAAAAATCCAAGCTTTGAAAATTCTGGCAGAGACCTTCGATAAGGTTCAGGCCCACGCCATTGATCACCGTAGCAGTAAAGACCCTGCGGTTCGCCTGACCCAGATGCAGAATGCGATTGAGGCCAGCGGCGCACTTCCGGAAAACATCATTCTCGCTGGCTCCAGCATGGGTGGCTGGGTGTGCGCACAAACCAGCGCGCAGATGCCGGTTCTCGGATGCTTTCTGCTGGCGCCGGCGTTGGCGATGCCAGCCTACCCTCAATCCAGCCCTCGAATCCAGGCCAGGCATGTGCAGATCATTCACGGCTGGGATGACGACGTTGTGCCCCCGCTGCCGGTTTTGGATCTGGCCCGGCAGCAGGCGCTCCCCGCTCTGATGCTGCCCGATGGCCACCGCCTCGGAGATAGCCTTGAGCGGGTCACAGAAGAGTTTGGCATGTTTCTCTCAAGAGCAGGTATCCACAAAACACGCACAGGTCAAAAATAAACCAAAAAGGCCAATTTCTTGCGTAAGTCGACAAGTTTTGCCAGTCTTTAATAATGTAACAATTGATATCTGTACAAAAACGAACGGAGAAAACCCGATGAGCAGCATGAGTAAATTCAAAAAACTGGCCGGAATTTCAGCGTTCGCTTTCGCGGCAATGACCGCAGCTAACTCCGTGAATGCCGCCAACTGGCGTTATGCACACGAAGAGTATGAAGGCGACGTACAGGATGTATACGCATACAAATTCAAGGAATACATCGAGGATAATTCCGACCACACCTTGCAGGTGTATCGTTTTGGTGAACTCGGTGAATCCGATGACATCATGGAACAGACTCAGGCGGGGATCCTGAATTTTGTAAACCAGTCGCCCGGCTTCACTGGCGCCCTGATTCCCGAAGCCCAGATTTTCTTCATTCCTTACCTGATGCCTACCGACATGAACACGGTTATCGAGTTTTTCCGTGAGAGTAAGGCCATCAACGAAGATTTTCCGAAGCTCTACGCAGAGAAAGGTCTGGAGCTTCTGCAAATGTATCCCGAAGGTGAGTTCGTTATCACGCTGGATGAGCCGGTAACGACGCCTGAAGAGCTGAAGAACAAAAAGATCCGGGTTATGACCAACCCACTGTTGTCGGAAACCTACTCTGCGTTTGGCGCGACCCCGACACCGCTGCCCTGGGGTGAAGTTTACGGTGCACTGCAGACCAACATGATTAACGGGCAGGAAAACCCGATCTTCTGGATCGAGTCCGGCGGCCTGTATGAAGTATCGCCTAACCTGATCTTCACGGGTCACGGCTGGTTTACGACTGCGGCAATGGCTAACAAGAACTTTTACGACGGCCTGCCAGACAAGGACAAGAAGCTGATCCAGGATGCCGCCGATTATGCCTTCGAAGAGATCATCACTCACATCGACGGCCTGGCCGATGAGGCGCTCGCGAAAATCCAGAAGAGCAGCGACGAGGTCACCGTTACTCGCCTGAACGATGAGCAGATCAAAGCCTTCAAGGAAAGAGCTCCGCAGGTTGAGAAAAAGTTCATTGAAATGGCCGGCCAGGGTGGCAAGGACCTGCTGAACCAGTTCAAGAAAGACCTGGAAGAAGTACAGAACGACTGATTCAGCACTTCTTTCTGTCCGCCGGCGCCCGCCGGCGGGCTTTTTGATGAACCAACCCGCCCCGCCAAAACTTAGTGTCCGGTAGGGAGCGACATGATGTGGAGCCGACTACATGTCCGAGAATTCCCCGGAGATAGACGACGATACCGGCACTTTCGAGTCTGGGCTACCCGGATTTCTGGGGGTCATTGACGGATGGATAGCCAAGGCTGAAGCAGTCATTCTGGCGGCAGGCATCATCCTCATGGCCATCAATACCTGTGTTAACGTTGTTGCGCGATTTGTATTTGGAGAGGGTTTCTTCTTCTCCGGCGAAATAAATCGCATCCTGATTATTCTCGTGACCTTTGCCGGCATCGGCTATGCGGCGCGCTACGGTCGACACATCCGGATGTCGGCTGTTTACGACGCACTCCCGCCCAAGGGCCGCAAGATACTGATGATCATCATCGCCCTTTTCACCTCCGCGGTAATGTTCTTCCTGTGCTATCACTCCTACGGCTACATCGAGACCTTGTATAGCCGTGGTCGCATTTTGCCTGCGCTGGGCTTTGAAATCTGGTGGATTTATATCTGGGCGCCTGTGGGCTTTGCTGTGACCGGCATTCAGTACCTCCTCACCGCCATCAAGAACTTCACCAGTGACGATGTTTACCTCTCCACCGGGGTGATTGACGGATACGCTGATTCTGAATCGGAAGTCTGATCCGGTTTCAGACCGGACACGATAAAAAAGGGCACACCTATGGCAACAATTCTAATGATCATCATGATCGGGCTGCTGCTCCTCGGCTTCCCTATGATGATTCCACTGACGACTGCCGCCGTCGTTGGCTTTGTGATGATGTTCGACGGCTTTGGCCAGATGGGTACATTCATTCAGCAGATGATGGGGGGCATCCGGCCCGCCTCGCTCATCGCTGTGCCCATGTTCATTCTCGCTGCAGACATAATGACACGCGGTCAGTCAGCAGACAGACTGATCAACATGGTTATGGCCTTTATCGGTCATATAAAAGGCGGGCTGGCTATCAGTACCGCCACCTCTTGCACGCTCTTTGGCGCAGTGTCCGGCTCCACCCAGGCAACGGTGGTTGCCGTTGGCTCACCCCTTCGCCCGAAAATGCTCAAGGCCGGCTATTCCGATTCGTTTACTTTGGCACTGATTATCAACGCCAGTGACATTGCCTTCCTGATCCCCCCCAGTATCGGCATGATCATTTACGGGGTTATCTCCCAAACGTCGATTGCGGAGCTGTTCATCGCAGGCATTGGACCGGGCCTGCTGATCCTGTTCATGTTCTCCCTTTACTGCCTGTTCTATGCCTACAAAAACAAGGTGCCTACTGAACCCAAAGCGACCTGGCGCCAGCGGGCTTTCTCAGTCCGCGATGCCATCTGGCCGTTGTTTTTCCCGGTTATCATTGTGGGTGGTATTTACGGGGGTATTTTCAGCCCGACTGAAGCGGCCGCCGTGTGCGTGCTTTATGCCTTCCTGCTGGAATTCATCGTCTTTCGCTCCCTCAAGCTGGCGGAAATCTACAAAATTGCCAAGTCCACCGGCCTGATCACCGCAGTCGTTTTCATTCTGGTAGCCGTGGGGAACGGATTCTCGTGGATCATCTCCTTCGCCCAGATTCCGCAGGCAATACTGGAGTCCGTAGGCGTTAACGAAGCCGGCCCGGTAGGCGTGCTTATTGCTATTTGCGTGTCGTTCTTTATCGCCTGTATGTTTGTCGACCCCATCGTAGTGATTCTGGTACTGACGCCTATTTTTGCCCCCGCCATTCAGGCAACAGGCCTGGATCCGGTCCTTGTGGGCGTGCTCATTACCTTGCAGGTGGCGATCGGTTCGGCAACACCGCCGTTTGGCTGCGACATTTTTACGGCGATTGCGATATTCAAACGGCCTTATCTGGAAGTTATCCGAGGCACACCGCCCTTTATCATTATGCTGGTCGCAGCTGCTGCCCTGATCATTGCCTTTCCGCAGATTGCCTTGTTCCTGCGTGATCTTGCCTTTGCAGACTGACGGACGTCCGGTTCTGGATTTTTAAGGAGAAAACAATGTTCAAAAGGATACTGGTGGCGGTGGACGGTTCCAAAACCTCCCTAGGGGCTCTGGATAAGGCCATCAATCTGCAAAAGCTCCTGCCGGAGGCAGAGATCTACATTCTCTGCGTGTACAAGCACCACAGCTTGTTTGAGGCATCGCTTTCCATTGGGCGGCCCTCGGACATGGACATTCCGGACAAGGTGCTTTCGGAATACGCCAAAGAGGTGGTCAACCACGCCAAAGAGCTGGCAAAGGAACAGGGAGCAACCAGGGTTCGCGGCTTTGTAAAAGCCGGGCGCCCTTCGAAGGTGATTGTTAAGTTTGCCAAGGACAAGGAAGCGGATCTGCTCGTGGTGGGAACCCGGGGTACCCATAGTGACAAGGACGGTATGTTTCTCGGCAGTGTTTCACACCGCGTGGCTGCGCACGCCAAATGCCCGGTTCTTGTGGTCTAGCCTGCGGTCCGGGGCTTTGAATATACCTCGACGTTGTCACGGCCTCTGGTTTTTGCCCGATACAGATTCGTATCTGCAAGCTTCAACAACTGCCCAAGCTCGTCTGTGCTGTCTGGCCAGTTAGCGACCCCAATCGATATCGTCAGGCACCCCAGATTATTGCCTTCAAATATTACCGGCTCTTTCCGCGTTGCCTCGCGCAGTTCCTCGGCACGTTCCGTGGCGGCTGAAGTACGGGAGCCTGGAAGAATAACAACAAACTCCTCACCTCCGTAACGACAGACGATATCGCTGCCGCGGAAGCGTGATTTCAGCAGAGCAGCAAAAGCCTGCAAAGCCGAATCACCTGCCTCGTGACCATGGGTGTCGTTAAAACGCTTGAAGTGGTCGATATCCAATAGCAAAAGCGAAAGTGGCGAGCCATTGCGCAAGGCCACGGATGTTTCGTGCTCAAATAGCTGATCAAAATATCGGCGGTTTTTCAGGCCAGTGAGGGCATCTTCGTATGAGAATCGCTGCAGATCTTCTCTTAAAGATATACCCGAAAGCGTAATCCCAATGCGCTCTGCAGCCAGATTGATAGACGACATTAGCCGTCCGGCTCCATAGGCGGTATACCCCGAGCTGCTGATGCTGCCTCCCTCGAGCATTAAAAGGCCTTCGAGTACGGCGCCGTGGCTGGCAAATTCAATATTGATCGGAAAGCACACCAACCCACGCTGCCAACTTTTTCCGGCAGCCTCAGCATCCTCCACAGCCCCCGCCGTCAGACGAATGGGGGTGGGCAGGCTATCAAGCTCCGTAACGACTTGTGCCAATGCCGGATGCTCATCGCCATACCCCCAGTGCACCAGACGCTCATAGGCGCCGCTCGCCGTTCGTCGGTATATCATGCCTTTCAGGGGGCTGCTGAGCCTTGGCATGGCTTCAGCGAGTAGCTGAAATGCTTCCGTCAGGCTTACGCAGGCCTGCAATTCCGCAATCACCTCCGAAAATGTCTGGCTTTTTTCATTTTCAAATGCCAGCAAACCCGCTCTGGCCTGCTCCCGCTGCAAAAGCGTTTCGGCTTTTTCCGTACGTTCAGCCACCTGTTGCTCCAGGCTAACAGTCAAGTCCTGCAGGGCCTTTTGGGTTAACGCATAATGCCTCAGCGAAATGATAACGACCGCGAGAACAAAGAACAGCAAACCCAGGCTGACCGGCACCTGAGCCCAGGGTAGAAAACCGTGAGCCACCGCCATATCGGCGACGAGCAGAGCGCTGAAAACGCCGCATGCCAACACGAGGATCTGCTGCTCACCCGTGAGTGAGCCCAGGCGAGGCAAGGTCAACATCCCCATCAAAGTCAGCGTAAGCAGGAGCAGAGCATCAAAAGGCGGAAAAGTGGATGAGAGGTCCACGACACCCAACAATGCCAGGCCCAGTGCACCAGCCACATAACACAAGTGCAGTTTCCAGATCAGACTGATGGATCTGGATGGCCGGTCCTCCAGCCATTGATCCAGCATAAGACCCAGTGCCACGGGCAGCAGGAAGTAACTTCCGGCCGCAAGGTAATCCCATAACAACGCGTGGTTGGCAATCAACAGGTTGGCCTGGCTCTCAGCCACCAACATGATGGATGAGGCCAATGCAAACAGACCAATGCTGGAAAAGGTCTTCCGACCGCCCTGAAGCAACGAGAAAATCAGTGCAAGCACAGCTACCAGTAGTGAAAAGGCAGCAACGAGAAGAGCTTCGAGTGAGTTTTCGAGTATATAGAGAACGAGTTCCGAGTGATCCATGATACTCACCTCGCCCCAGAGACCTATATCCGTGTAGTCGGAATACACACGGAAGTAGAGCGGCTGGTTCCGATAGCCATCAGGGAGTGCAATCTCATGCCAGGGCCAGCCTTCAAACCTGCCACGCCCATCTTCATCGAACGTGCCGTACTGATAAATCTTCTCGCCAGCCAGCCAGACCTGGGTTATCAGGTCGACGCTTAAAATGTAAAGAACAGGGCTCTGCCAGTCACCGGCCGGCAATGTCACCCTGAACCATACTTGGTCCCGACCGTTGCGCCCGGGGGGATTGGAGGGAAAATCAATGGCGTGCCACTGCTCGGACTGCCGTGCAGCAGCCCAATCGGGCGCGCCATCAGCACCAAAAGGTAAATCGCCCCACCTATATTCCCAGCCTTCGGACACGGGTTGCGGTGCCGCTGCTGAAACAACCGGCCCGAAACTGCACAGAACGCCAAGCACGATAATCAGGCTTCTCAGAAAAGGTCCGGACATTAGCGCTGTAATCCTGCCATTAAGGGCTATGGTGGAAGTATAAGGCACCCGGGGCATTACGTGTACAAATCAAGGACAGTAAACCGCGTTCCTCAGTGCGGAGCTGCAAAGCCAGGAGGTGACCCTGCAGTCTCAACGCCTGCGATCGGGCTTTACAAGCCAGACTTCAGTTTTTCCCAGTACTTGGCATATACCTGCAGCACATCGTCCCCAATATCTGCCTGAAACTCTGCGTTAATCATGTCTTCCGGCGTGGGATAACTGGAGCGATCACCTGCAACCTCATCCGCCAGCAATTCCCGCGCTGACAACACAGGTGTGGCGTAACCAATGTCTTCGCTTATCAGCGCAGCAATGTCCGGCTGCAATACAAAGCTGATGAACTTGTGGGCCGCTTCCGGGTTTTTGGCATTCTTGGGAATTACAAAGCTGTCCAGCCAGGCGATAATGCCCTCTTTCGGATACACATACTCCAGCGATTCCAGGCTCTCCCTACCCATAACGGCTTCACCGTTCCAGATCATGCCCACATCGGCCTCGCCCTCAAGGAACGGCATGCGCGGCGCGTCCGAGTTAAACGTTCGTACAGAAGGCATCAATTCCAGAAGTTTTTCGTAAGCTTCTTCAATCTGCTGCGGATCGGTACTGTTACCTGAGTAACCCAGCACTCGCAGGCCCATGTGGAAAACTTCGCGCATATCATTGGTCAGAATCACCCGGCCTTTGAAGCGCTCATCCCAGAGATCTTCCCAGGCAGTGACCGGCTCGCCCTCAATATCAGCGGTATCGACACCAATACCCGTTGTGCCCCAGAGGTAAGGCACGCTGTACTGATTGTCCGGGTCAATATCCAGGCCGGTGAGTTCAGAATCAAGCTGCTCAAAGCCGCTGATTTTGCTTCGATCAATGGGCAGTAACAGCCCTTCGTTGCGCATTTTGCTCACGTAGTAGGTCGACGGCACCGCGAGATCATAAGCGGCGCTCTCGTCCAGCAGTTTGAGCCGGGCGTACATGGCTTCGTTGCTGTCGTAGGTGGTGTAGACAACCTTGATGCCGGTCTCATCCTCGAAGCGGGTCAACACTTCCTGCGGCATGTACTCAGACCAGTTATACAGGTTCAGTACCTGCGGATCGTCAGAACTGCAGCCCGTCAGGCCCAGTGCCAGCAAGCCGGCCAGCGCGAGTTTCTTCATTGTTTGCTCCTTGAAAGAATCCATTGCGACACCATCAGCATCACCAGTGAGAACACCAGCAACAAAGTGCCCAGTGCGTTTACTTCGGGCTTAAGCCCCACACGCACCATGGAATAGATGCGCAGAGGGAGAATTTCGTAACTCGGGCCGCTCACGAAAGTGCTGACCACAACATCGTCCATGGAGAGCGTGAAGCCCAGCAGCCAACCGGCCATCAACGCCGGCATAATGACCGGGATCAGCACCGTACGGGTCATGGTGAAATCGCTGGCGCCCAGATCCCGCGCAGCTTCTGGCAGGCGCTCATCAAACCCGGCGAGCCTGGCCATAACGGTAATCACCACGAACGGCAAACAGAAAGTCACATGCGCCAGCAACAACGATACGTACCCGAGTTTCAGGCCCAGCAACAGGAACAGCCCGAGCAATGAAATCGCCAGCACGATTTCCGGCGACATCATGACCACAAACAACATGCCGTTAAGCACTCTTTTGCCACGAAAACGATAGCGGTGCAGCGCCAGTGCTGTCAGAGCACCTATGAGTGTGGACACAGTGGCCGCCGTAAGCGCCAACCACAAGGAATTCCACATGGCCTGCACCATGGCGTGGTTATTGAACAGCGACTCGTACCAGCGCAGGCTGAGGCCTCCCCAGTTGTAGCCGGTGCGGGAGTCGTTAAAGGAGAACACCACCAGCACCACTATCGGCACGTACAGCAGCAAGTAAACCAGAGCAAGATAACTACGGGAAAGCCAGCCCATCACGCCCCCTCCTCGCCCAAACGGCGCTTACTCAACCGATGCGCAAACATCAGCAACGCCATGGTGAGGGTTAATACGATGCTGGCGGCCGCGCCAAACGGCCAGTTGCGGGCATCCAGAAACTGGTTTTTGATCACGTTGCCCACCAGCAGATTGCGCGAACCACCCAGAATGTCTGGCACGAAGAACAATCCCATGGCCGGTAGCAATACCAGCATGACACCCGCCAGCACGCCCGGCAGTGTCAGCGGTACGATGACATTTTTAAACGTAGCGAAACGCCCTGCGCCCAGATCGTGAGACGCGAGCAGGACATCCTGTCTTAAATCTTCAAATACTGAGTACAGGGGCAGAATCATGAACGGCAGCAGCAGGTAAACCAGGCCAACAATCACGGCACCTTCGGTGTACAGAAGCTGCGCCGGTTCATCGATTACGCCCAAAGACATGAGCGCGCTGTTCAACAACCCGTTCGTCGCCAGAATCAACTTCAAGGCGTAGGTGCGCACCAGTGAGTTCGTCCAGAACGGCACAATCAACAGGAAAATCAGCAACATCTGCCGACGCTTCTCCACCCGCGACAGTGCCCAGGCAAACGGATAGCCGATCAACAGGCAGATCAGCGTGGTCATGACTGCCATGTAAAGTGAGTGAAGAAACACATCCAGATACAAAGGATTGAACAGTTGCCTGTAGGCATCGAAGTTCAATGGCAATGAAATAAACGTGGATGGGTCACGCGTCATCACGCTGGCACCCACAACCAGTATGTTGGGCGCAAGCACAAGGAACAGCAGCCACCCCCACACCAACACCAGAACCGCCGCTCTGAACGGCTGCTGCTTAATGCTCTGCATCATCAGCAGCCAGCTCCTCTTCGTCGGTCAACGGCTCATTGCCCTCTTCCGCCAACAACCATTCCCAGCCGTCTACCCAACTCACGCGCACCCGCTCGCCAATGCTGTAATCAAATGTCGGGTCGTCCTCATCAAAGAACTCGCTGGCCATAACATGGCTGCCATCCTCCAATTCGATAACCGAGTCCAGCGTACTGCCTTTGTAGTTGCGTTCTACGATCTTGCCTGCGACACCTTCGGTATCATCCGGTGCAAGTACCCGTATATCTTCCGGGCGCAGCAGAACGTGCAGTGGCTGATTCATCACAACACGGAACGACGGCTTGCTCAGCTCCCGGCTCAGGCCAAACACATCCACACTGATGCGCTCACCCTCTATTCTGGTAACACGGCCGGGGAAAAAATTAGTCTGGCCCACAAAGCGCGCAGTGAACACGTTCGCCGGGCGCTCATAGACTTCCCTGGGTGTGCCAAGCTGCTGGATATAGCCATCTTTGAGCACCACAATGCGATCAGACATGGATAGTGCTTCTTCCTGATCGTGGGTCACAAAAACGAAAGTGATACCAAGCTCCCGTTGCAGGCGTTTGAGCTCTACCTGCATGGTGCGGCGCAGCTTGTAGTCCAGCGCTGAAAGGGGCTCATCCAGTAACAGCATCTTGGGTCGTTTGACCACTGCCCGGGCAATCGCAACCCGTTGCTGCTGACCACCGGAAAGCTGGTGCGGCTTACGCCCGGCAAAGTCCTCCAGCTGAACCATGGCCAAGGCTTCTTCAACACGCTCACGTATTTCAGCTTTTGGCCGTTTCTCCATTTTCAGGCCATAGGCCACATTGTCGAAAACCGACATGTGAGGAAACAACGCGTAATTCTGGAAAACCGTATTCAGCGGGCGGTGTTCTGGCAGGGTTTGTGTGATATCAGCATCGGACAGCATAACGGTACCCCGGTCCGGGAGCTCAAAACCCGCCATCATGCGTAAAAGGGTCGTTTTACCACAGCCGGAGGGCCCAAGAAGTGTAATGAACTCACCATCGTCAATCGTGAGGCTAAGTTCATCGAGTACGGTCTTGCCGTCAAACTGCTTGCTAATACCGCTCAGCGATAGGAGTGTTTTAGTCATCAGCCCTGCCCAAATAATAAGCGGCGTATTTTTTCAGAAAGAGCGCAGCATAAAAAGCTTAGTGTCGCTTTTTTACACGACAATTTTTTGTCCGGTGGTTAACCCGAGGCGTCCGGCGTGAGAAAAGTGGTTCCTCTAAAGGCGGCGTTCTTTCACAAAAAAGCCCCGGCTGCCGAAGCGGCCGGGGCCTGCTGGAAGGTTTTATTGGCCAGCGACGCTGTCCAGGTAGGCCTTATCTGAAATATTGGTCCACTGGCGAACCTGCTTCAGGTAATCAAAGTGGGAGTTGATAATTTCCTTGGCCAGCTCGTCTTTTTCGGCTGCTTCTGCCAGCAATTTATCAGTTGCCTCACGCATCGCTTCAATAACTTCTGGCGGGAACGTCTTGTGCGTCACGTTCGGATAGTCTTCTTTCATGCGATCCCAGGCTACACCACTCTCGTGGGTGGTCTGGATATACATGTCATAAGCGGCTGTACGCATGGCGATCCGCAGAATTGCCTGCAGGTCTTTCGGCAGCTTGTCCCAGCTTTTCTGGTTGATGAGAAACTGAACTTCTGCACCTGGCTCCTGCCAGCCTGAGTAGTAGTATTTCGCTATCTGGTGGAAGCCCATCGGGAAATCAAGGGCCGGGCCCACCCATTCAACAGCATCAACAGTGCCACGTTCAAGCGCTGTGTATAGCTCGCCGGGCGGCAGGTTAGTTACTGCCACACCAAGCTCGGCCATAACTTCACCCGCAAACCCGGGGGTACGCATTTTCAGGCCTTTGAGATCCTCTACCGAGTTGATCTCCTTGTTGAACCAACCGCCCATCTGGTTACCGGTATTACCTCCCGGAAAAGAAAGCAGTCCATAGGGTTCATAGACCTTCTGCATCAACTCCATGCCTTTGTCGTGGTAGAACCAGGCATACATTTCCGGGGCAATCAGGCCAAACGGTATTGTGGTGAAGTACATGGCATTGGGAATTGTGCCCTTATAGTAATAAGAGGCTGTGTGCCCCATGTCATACTGCCCATTGCGCACCAGATCAAAAATTCCAAAAGGCGCTTTATGCTTGTTGGCACTGTCGATGCGGATCTTCAGGCGGCCACCAGACATCTCTTCGGCCATTTGGGCCATGTGCTCGGTGGTTTCACCGAGAATGGGGGAATTGGGCCCCCAGGTTTGTGCAAGGCGAAGGGTAAAGCTTTCCTGAGCCATGCCGAGGGAACTGACGGAGAACAACAGCATTACCGCTGCCACTCTGAACAGGCGAGTCATCATTGTTAGCACCACTTGTCGTGTTGTTATGTTATATCTTTATCGCGAAAGCGCCCACAATCTTAGCCCGTGATGGTGCCCGGCGCCAAGAGCTGTTCCTCCCGGCGCCGGCATACCGTCCCCACGGGGCCATGCTCAGACTTTGAATTGACTCACGAGATCCCGCAAGCTCTCGCCCAACCGGGCCAGCTCGTGGCTGGCTTCATTGGTTTGCGTTACGCCGGTATCACTGCGCTGCGCTGCATCCACTATACGAACCACGTTCTGATTGATTTCTTCCGCCACCTGACTTTGCTGCTCGGCTGCCGTCGCGATCTGAGTAACCTGATCATGAATTTGCCCGATCGATTTTTCAATGGTCACCAGAGCGGCCGTCGCGTGGTTGATGCGCTCCACCGTTTCCGACGACCGATCCCGGGATCGGTTCATGCGCTCGACAGCGGAGCGCGACTCGCTCACAAAACCATCAATCATTTCACGAATCTGATCTGCAGATTCGGCGCTGCGTCTTGCGAGCTGGCGCACTTCGTCTGCGACCACTGAAAAACCGCGACCGTGGTCGCCGGCACGGGCAGCCTCTATTGCTGCGTTCAGTGCGAGCAGGTTAGTCTGCTCGGTGACAGCTTGTATAACACCGAGAACCTGCTGGATATCGTCTGACTTTTCAGCCAGTGCATTGATACTGAGGGCGCTATCCTGAATCTCCTCAGACAGCTTGTTTACCGCGCCCTGAGCACTGGCAATGGTTTCACCACCCTCTCGTGCCATGCGATCCGCATCGGATGCGGCGCCTTCCACTTCGCTGGCGTTACCGGAAATCTGCTGGATGGTCGCGGCCATCTCATTAATCGCTGAGGCAATCTGGTCGGTTTCCGACCCCTGCTCCTGCACCGATGCGTGTGTCTCAGCGGCAACACGGCTTAACTCTTCCGCCGCGGACGCCACTTGCTCTGTCGTGGCACCCACCTCCCGGATCGTCGTCTGTATCTTGATAACGAAAGCGTTAAAGCGACGTCCCAGCTCAGAAAGCTCATCTTTGCCGTCTTCCGGCAAGCGCTGACGCAGATCGCCTTCGCCATCCGCGATTTCCTGCATCATACCGCTGACGATCTTCAGTGGCTTTGTTACCGTCCGGCCAACAAACACACCGATTATCAATGAAACAACCACAACGATAACGGTGACCAACAGGATAAAGCCAAGGGTCGAAACAATGTTATCCTCAATCTCGACACGCGCTGCGGCGACCTTCTTGTCGATATCTGTAACGTAGACTCCGGCTCCGAGCATCCAGTCCCATCCAGGGATAATCGCCGAATAAGACACTTTTGGCTCTGTGTTGCCCGACGCAGGATTAGGCCAGTCATAGGCAAGGTAGCCTGTCGATTCCGCTGCAGCAAACAAGTCACCTACGAGCTTTCTGACTATGGGCTTGTTTTCTTCCCCTTCTCTAGTGGGGTCTGGAGCATAAGCCACCGCACGCGCAGCCCGATTGTACGCAAACACGTAGTTTGCTCCCTCAAACTGAATGGAGCGCAAACGGGACGCTGCAGCTGCCTTCGCTTCGCTCTCAGAAAGCGCGGGGTTGTTTTTCGCCTCCATCGCCACCGCCTTTGCGGCATCAATCAAATTCTTCAACCCGGCCTTCCGGGCCTCCAGCAGATTCGATTCAAGGCGATTTAATTCTGCCTCTCCATTGGCCTGTATCTGACTCACAGAAATCCAGGCGACGGTGGCAGCTGTAATCAGCACCGGTATCAGCACGGCCAGGAGCAAGCGAGTTCGTATGCGCAGGTTGTTCAAGACATTCATTACGGCAGATCCTCGGAAAGGCGTTATCTCAAGATATTAACGACTAAATCCGGAATACCTTGAATAAAAACTATGTATTATCCTGCACAAAATCGAGAGCAGCGCCCTCGTCGCACTTTCGGCAAGCAAGCTCAAAGCCAAGCATGGAGCGCCTCCCCTCTTCGGTGATCACCCAGGGTCGGTTCACCCACGGCGGAGTATGACGGACATGCTGGTTATGACCACAGGCCAGTCGTGCGACCCAGTGGTCTTCTTCATCTTTGTGGTATCCGATTATCGGCTGTTTCAAGGTAATGGCCTGGATCGCCCGGCCCAGGCCGACCAGGAATAGATCCCCAATGCCGTCCATATCATGATAAAACTCGTCAGTTTTTCTGTACTGAGCGGTTCACTGAACACCAATAATGCAATAAGGAACTGGATGGTGGGGTTGATGTACATCAGGAATCCGACGGTCGACAAACGCAACCTGCGAGCTGCACCGGCAAAGGCCAGCAGAGGAATCGCCGTCACTGCGCCGCTCGAAAGCAACAAAAGCATGGTCCGCGTATCCTCCGAGAAGTGAGAAGCTCCGGCGTCATTCAGAATCGACAGCGCCAGGACGGCCACTGGCAACAAAAGCAGCGTTTCCACGAAGAGGCCGGAGAGCCCGTCAAGAGCAACCTGCTTGCGGAGTAATCCGTAGGTTCCGAAACTGAACGCAAGAGCCAGCGTTATCCAAGGGACGACACCAAGCAGAAGCAGCTGATAGAGAATCGCGATGGTCGCCAGGGCTACCGCCACAACCTGTAATCGGGAAATACTCTCCTTGAGCACCAGCATGCCCAGCCCAACGTTCACCAGGGGCGTCAAGAAGTAGCCAAGACTGGCTTGTAGCACCTGCCGGGTTTCAACAGCATAAATGTACACGCCCCAGTTCACAGCAATAAGCACAGCACAACCGAGAACAAACCCGAGCTTTTTCGGCTGAGCCAACGCTGCTCTCACTGGCTGCCAGCGCTTCATGGACGTCACAATAACGGCGAGTAAAACGCAGGACCAGACTACCCGATGGGCGACTACCTCCCACGCTGGCACACCTTCAAATAATGCGAAGTACAGCGGGAAGCAACCCCACATGGTGTAGGCGAACAGGCCGTAAAAGACGCCTTTGCGGGCTTCCTGCGCACCCATAAAAATAGCTTCCTCATGACATCGTGGCACCGAATTTAACACACCTGGCGGGTGACGCGCTCGGGCAATATGGCTTAACCTGACGGTACAGTCATCGCAAGGAGAGTCTGCCATGAAAACAGCTCAGGATTTTGTCGCCGAAGCCAGGCAGCATATAGAGGAAATTTCCCTGAACGAAGCCAACGAGGCTATTCAGGCTGCGGATCTGTTATTAGACGTTCGTGACGGAGACGAATACCGGCAGAGCCACATCCCCCAAGCCACCAACATTTCCCGGGGCCTGCTGGAATTCAAGTTCAGCAATGATCCTGAGTTGGCCAACCGGGACATGAAAATTGTGGTTTACTGCAAAAACTCGGGCAGAGCAGCATTAAGCGCCAAGGCTTTGCAGGACATGGGTTACCTGTATGTACAATCGATTGAGGGCGGGTTTGATGCCTGGCAGGAAGCCGGCAAACCTATTGCCAAGCCGGAGCTGCCATCGTTCGACTAATCGTTGCTATACTATACAAGTAGTCCCGACTAGCTGACGCAAATGACTACCTATAGCGCCTAAGGCCGTCGTGTCACCGCCATCGTCAGGCGGGAGATACAGGTCGTTTTGCCTTCCTCATTTTCCATGCGGATTTCCCACACCTGAGTCGCACTGCCAATATGGATGGGCCTGGCCGTTCCATAAACCCAGCCTTGGGTGGCAGGGCGAATGTGGTTGGCGTTGATTTCGAGCCCCACAGCAACGGTATTCGGATCTTTCAGGCAACAGTTGGCGGCCATGCTGCCTAACGTCTCGGCCAGCACTACCGATGCCCCGCCATGAAGGATGCCGAACGGCTGAACCGTGCGCTCATCGACCGGTATGCGGCCTGTCACGTAATCATCACCAATCTCGGTGTACTCAATACCCATGTGGCTGACTGCAGTGTTAGCGCTGGCCTTGGCCAGGTACTCAAGGTCCGGTTTGTGGGTCCAGATTGCCATGCTGACAAGAACTCTCTGACGGGTTTAAATAAAGCTCCCAACAGCTACTGAGGCTGCGAGAACATGTAGCGGGTCGTGTATTCACTGACAATTTCGTCAAGGCGACCTGAAAGAGTCAGTATATACAGGAGATCTGCGATGCGTTCACGGAATTCGAACGTATTGCATGGTGAGTTCTTGGAAAACGTGAAGAAAAGCCCTTCGTTGCTGACGGGCACGTCCAGAGGTACAAATTCTTCTGCCAGCCCAATACGCTGGAGTTTTACCTGACCCTGCAACCGCTCATACAAAACGTAATCCACTCGCCCGGCCAAGGCCATCTCAAACGATTGCTCAATAGTTCTGACCCCCATAATCTCCAGATTTTTTGCCGCATAGCGATCAAAGCCTTGCCCAAAACTGTTGTTGATCAAAGTACCACCCTGTTTGCCGATCAGGTCCGGCCAGTGGCGATACTCGAACACCTTGTCTTTGGGGACCCAAACTGCGGTAGGAAGGCGGATAAAAGGGGGCAGCAGATAATCCATATACCCTATACGTTCCGATGTAATGAAAGCACCGGCAACCATATCGAGTTCGCCCACCCGGGCGAGACGCTGAACCCGGGCCCAGGAGCCGAGATTCTGCACCTCCAGTTCTACACCCAGAGTTTCTAGAATTTCCCTTAGCAAAGCCGTTGCTGCTCCCGTTAGCTCCTCCGGCGCTCCCGGGCTCTCCCACAACAGTGGTGGATACTCCGGATTACCGCTCACAGTGAGTGTCCTACACAGAGGCTCCGTCACTCCGAACCGGCTGAACAAAATACCCATGACCAACACAGGCAAGAGCAGGCTGGCAGGGGTAAACCATTTTTTTCGGAAGCCTGACAAGTGAGTGATCATCCTGTTTCCTGGGACGGAGAAGCATATCTTGCGGTCGAGGAGGCGCCAGAGCCCGGCTTGCCTGGAAAGCTCATCGGGCGTACCCATCCATGTATTTCAATATCAACTCTTCGTAAATACCCTCAGTTTCTATGAGTTTGAGCGCAGCGCGTATATCGTCTGAATACTCCAACACCGGCGAGGTTTTCGCTACCGCAATCCAGGAACGCTCCCCTGGCATATAAAATGGAGACACGTTGACCGGCTTGCCCAGATCGCGTGCTGTATACATCCCGACAAGCTCCGGAGCAACAACCACGTCCACCCGGCCTTTTTCCATCATGAGAATCAGATTCTCATAACGGGGTGCAGGTTGTTTAAGCAACTGCGCGTCATTATCAAACCGTTTGAAATAGCTGGAACCCTCCAGCACCCCGATGGTTTTCCCATAAAGATCTGCATAGCGCTCAATGCGATTGGCGTCCTTGATATACAGAAACAACCTGCGTTCCGGAGGAAAGGCCTGAGCGACATACGCCATCAAGTCTCCTCTTTCGGTCGTCTCAGGGGCGCCAAGCACGACGTCTACCTCGCCCTGACGAATCATTTTCAGAACGCGTCGAAATGGCGCTTCCCGGTAATGGGTTTTCCAGCCCAGCCGATCCGTGATTTTCTGAAAAATCTCCACATAAAGGCCTGAAGGCGGCCCGCCATCAATAATCCGGTACGGTGGCGCATGATTGGCGCCCACCGTCACCGTCAGGGCAGGTAGGGTTTCGGTGCCCTGTTGGGCACCCACAGCAACTGTTACCGCCATCAACAAGACGGCAATCAGTGCCCGCAACATCTATTGGCTCCCAACAAGCATCTCCACACCCTATTAAATGGATCGAGTAAACGCGACCTGTATGCAGTATAGACGTTCTCAGATCCGTGACCGATTGACCTACGTAAATAGACACGTGTCTTAAGGTTGAATTTACAGACGAACAGCACAAGGCATGGTAACAAGTCTGGTAAAACAGGTGAATTTCATTACTCAACAAAAGGACGGGCACTATGAACATTCTCATGGTTCTGACTTCCCACGACCAGATGGGCGACACTGGCCATAAAACCGGCTTTTGGCTGGAAGAATTCACTGCGCCCTATTATGTATTCCGCGACGCAGGTGCAAATATCACCATTGCATCACCAAAAGGCGGCAAGCCACCGGTTGACCCCAACAGCGAAGCCGACGAAGCGCTCACAGACACTACCCGGCGTTTTCAGGAGGATGCACACGCCAAAGAATCGCTCGCCAGCACGAAAAAACTCAGCGATGTCGATATGAACGGGTTTGATGCGGTCTTCTACCCGGGTGGCCATGGCCCTATGTGGGACTTGGTGAACGATGAAAAATCTGTCGCTCTGATCAAAGCCGCTTACGAGCAAGGCAAAGTTATCGGCGCCGTCTGCCACGCACCCGCTGTTTTTAAAAATGTCGAGATCAAACCGGGGCAGAACCTGGTTGGTGGTCGCCAAGTCACCGGCTTCAGCAACAGCGAAGAGGAAGCAGTTGGTCTCGCATCAATCGTACCTTTTCTGCTCGAAGACATGCTGAAGGAAAATACCGCAACCTACTCCAAGGGTGACGACTGGGCTCCGCACATTGTTGTGGATGGCAAGCTGATTACCGGCCAGAACCCGGCTTCATCCGAGGGCGCTGCCAAAGCGATGGTTCAGGCGCTGCAGCAAGGCTGAAATCTGGATGAATAACCCCGGCGCGGCGGTTTGTCCCGCCGGGGAGCGCTCTGTCATATATTCTTCCTTCAATTAAGCCCCAAGTTCCGCCAGTCTGTGCTAACGTTTTGAAGAACATCTCAAAAGGCTGGCCTTTTTCATGAGTAATCCAAAACACACCCTTTTCTGGATGACCTTTTTTCTGGCGGTTGTTGCCGTCGTCGGCGTGTTGGTCCACAAGCCCTTGGCCACCGCCTTTATGGCGAACTGGGTCTTCAACCTGCTAATTGTTGGCGTTCTGATTGTCGGCATCGGCCTCACCTATCGCCAGGTATTCGTGTTGTTCCCTGAGCTGCGCTGGATCGCCCAGTTCCGCACCGGCCATTCAGGCCTGTCAGTGTTGGAAGAGCCTCGCTTGCTCAAACCACTGGCCCGGCAGCTGGGTGAAGAGTCGAAGCGTGACCGTTTCACGCTCTCGACCATGTCCCTCCGAACGGTTCTGGATGGTATTCACTCCCGGATGGACGAACAGCGTGAAATTACACGCTACTTTATCAATCTATTGGTTTTTCTTGGCCTTCTCGGCACTTTCTGGGGTTTGTTGGGCACCATCAATGCCGTTGGCGAGGTCATTACCAACCTGGATATGGGCCAGGGCGACTTCGGCAAGGTATTTGCGGATCTTCAGACGGGGTTGCTGACGCCCTTGCAAGGCATGGGAACCGCATTCAGTTCGTCACTGCTCGGCCTTGGCGGCTCGCTGATTCTGGGCTTTCTCGATATCCAGGCCGGCCATGCCCAGAACCGTTTCTACGACGGACTGGAAGAATGGCTGACCGGCGTGACCAACCTGCTCGACCCGTTCACCAGCAATGAACGCCAGCCATGATCGGATCCAGACGCCGGAGCCGAAGCACCACCAACGTCTGGCCGGGGTACGTAGACGCGCTCTCCGCCCTGCTCATGCTGGTGATCTTCATGCTGCTGATTTACGTGGTCAGCCAGCTTTTTCTGTCTCAGACGCTGTCTGACCGCAACTCTGAGCTGGCTCGATTAAACCAGAGGCTGAATGAAATATCTCAGTTATTGGGGCTGGAGCAGAGCAAAACAGAAGCTCTGGAGCAACAAATGCTCACCGTTCAGAGCAACTTCAGCGACAGCCTGGCCCAGAACGAAGATCTGCAGGATCGGCTGAATGCCTCCCGCAACCAGTTGATGCAACTAACCGCCGACGCCGAAGCGCGGACTGAAAGACTCGCGAACATGAACCAGGAGCTGGATGACAAGGACGAGCTTTCTGCCAGCCAGCAGAACATGATCCTGCGGCTATCCAATCAGATTGCATCACTCCAGAACCAACTGCGACAGATAACCGCTGCGCTGAAACTGCAAAAAGAAATGACCGTCGACAAGGAAGACGAACTGGAAAATGTCAGCCGACGCCTCAACACACTGCTGGCAGAGCGCATCAACCAACTGGAGCAGTATCAATCCGAATTTTTCTCACGGTTGCGGAACATTCTGGCCGCCAATGAAAATATCCGCATTGTCGGCGACCGTTTCCTGCTGCCATCCGAACTGCTGTTTGCTTCCGGCTCAGCCCAGTTAGGCGACGCAGGCAAGCGCGAGCTCGACAAGCTGGCCGGTGTGTTGCTCGATGTCGTTAAAACAATCCCCGACGACCTGGACTGGATTCTGCGCATTGATGGCCATACTGACCTGATCCCGATCAACACCCCCCAGTTTCCTTCCAACTGGGAACTATCAACCGCCCGGGCGGTCGCGGTAGTTCGCTATCTTGCGAACCAGAACGTGCCACAAAACCGGATGGTCGCTGCAGGATTTGGCGAGTTTTTCCCCGTGGCGGATGGCACGACAGTTGAGGCCTTGCAGAAGAACCGGCGCATCGAAATCAAACTAACGGATCGCTAGCTAGCCCAGGCCATATTCCAGAAGAGCATTAACGGTTGCAGTATAGGGGGCATCGATACCGAGTTCTTTTGAACGGCGAAGCACCGCCCCCGCTATGCTGTCCAGCTCCAGGGGGCGGCCCTTTTCCTTGTCGACCAGCATCGACGTTTTGATCGCGTTAAAGCTGCTGATCAGCCCGAACATCTCGTCGACATCCACTTTTCCAAGGTCCAGGCCATCGGCATTTGCCGCGGCGGCTGTTTCCGCCATCATGCCATACACAATACCGCTGAAATGCGGGTGCCGGGTCAGGCTTTGCGTGTCCAATCCGGTGAGGGCAGAAATCGGATTAACGCCGTTGTTGATCAACAGCTTACGCCAAAGCTCGTAGCGAATATCATCTGACACCGTCGTAGGAATGCCTGCCAGCTCAAAGGCGTTGTGCAGGATTTCCAGAAGCGGGCGACGGGCGTCCTGCTCATCCGGAACACAGGGCCACTCGCCCATAACAATCTGGGCAATACCTTCTGCCTCAACCACACCTGGCTCAACAATATGACCACCAATGCGAACCGCTAACCCGCCCAGAACTCGGTTTTCGCCAAGTACGCGGGCAATCATGGGTTCGTTATCCACACCGTTCTGCAACGACAGAATCGGCACATCACTTTGCGCCAGCCATGGGGCGAGCTCATTCAGAACGGCTTGTGTTGCGGTCGATTTGAGAGCAATGGCGATGACATCAAAATCACCGGGCTGGTAGTTCTGTATAAGCGCGACGTGATCAACAGCCGAAACACGACACTCTATCCGCCGGTTTTCATAGTGGACCACCAGGCCTGTTTTCTGCAGGGCAGCGAGGTGTGCACCCCGAGCCGTAAGTACCACCCTATGGCCGGCTTCAGACAGTCTCGCGCCGTAATAGCCGCCAATACCACCTGCGCCGATCATGAGTATGCTGAGCATGAAAAAAGACCTCTTTATTCATCCGTTCTTGTGGGCACCGGACCGCTGACTATTTGCGGCCTCCGCCCGGAGACACCAAGCGCATGGTTTAAAAATGAATCACTGTCCGAATGCTCTTGCCCTCGTGCATCAGATCAAACGCCTTGTTGATGTCTTCCAGGGGCATTTCGTGGGTAATGAAAACATCCAGAGGAATCTCTCCTTTTTCGGCTTTTTCCACATAGCCTGGCAATTCTGTGCGGCCTTTTACGCCACCAAACGCTGAGCCTTTCCAGACCCGGCCGGTAACCAACTGGAATGGGCGGGTGCTGATCTCCTGCCCTGCACCGGCAACGCCAATGATAATGGACTCACCCCAGCCCTTGTGACAGCACTCCAGTGCGGAGCGCATCAGCTGAACGTTGCCCACGCACTCGAACGAGTAGTCCACGCCGCCGTCGGTCATTTCGATAATCACGTCCTGAATTGGCTTGTCATGATCTTTCGGGTTGACCACATCGGTGGCGCCGAGTTGCTGTGCAATCTCGAACTTCCCCGGGTTGATATCCACCGCAATAATACGTCCTGCCTTCGCCATTTTGGCCCCAATGATTGCCGCGAGGCCGATGCCGCCCAGGCCAAAAATGGCAACGGTTGCCCCCTCTTCAACCTTGGCGGTATTCAACACAGCGCCAATCCCAGTGGTAACGCCACAACCCAGCAGGCACACTTTATCCAGGGGTGCTTCTTTGGGAATTTTGGCCAGGGAAACTTCCGGCAGAACGGTGTATTCCGAGAAGGTCGAGCAGCCCATGTAGTGGTACAGCGGCTCGCCTTTATAAGAGAAACGGGACGTGCCATCGGGCATCACACCCTTACCTTGTGTTGCGCGCACGGCACCGCACAAATTGGTCTTACCCGAGGTGCAGAATTTGCACTCACCACACTCGGCGGTGTAAAGCGGAATGACGTGGTCACCGACCTCAAGGCCAGTCACGCCTTCACCAAGGGCTTCAACAATACCGCCACCTTCGTGCCCCAGAATAGTCGGGAACAGGCCTTCAGGGTCTGCACCCGAAAGAGTATAAGCATCGGTATGGCAAACACCCGTTGCCACAATACGAACCAGAACTTCGCCTTTCCGGGGTGGTGCGACATCCACTTCTACAATTTCCAGCGGCTGGTTGGCAGCAAAAGCCACGGCGGCACGGGATTTAATCACAGGATATCTCCTTGCAAGCAGAGTTATGGTTAGAGAGCTAAGGTTAAAGAATTACGGGTTATTCCGGATACCGAGAGTTTGACGAATTCTAGACGACCGGTCTAGTATGGTCGCCATGACGACGAACGACACACGCAATCTAATCATTCAGACCGGAGCCGACCTTATCGGCACCAAGGGCTTTGGTGCAACAGGCATCAATGGCATTCTGACTGAAGCTGGCGTACCCAAAGGGTCGTTCTATCATTACTTTAGCAGCAAAAATGACTTCGGCCTTGCGATCATTGATACCTTCGCCGAGGAATACGATGCGAAGCTGGAACAGATTCTCAATGACACTAGCCGCTCCTGTATTGATCGCCTGCGCGCCTACTTCGATACCGGCTTTGATAATATGACCAGCTGCGACTGCACCCGTGGCTGCCTCATTGGCAACCTGGGCCAAGAGCTTGCCGGGCAAAATGAAGCATTCCGCGTGCGGCTGGACAAGGTTTTCTCCGGCTGGGAAAGCCGCTTCGAACATTGCATTGCCGAGGCGCAAACCGCCGGCGACGTTGGCACTGGAATTGACCCTTCAGATGCTGCCAGTTTCCTGCTTTCGGGCTGGGAGGGCGCAATCCTGAGATCCAAAGTTGTGAAATCAACCGAGCCGATGGAACGGTTTGTTCGGGTATTTTTCACCCGGTGTCTTGGCGTTGGCTGATTTTTTTTCGCGCACTTACTAGTAGACTGGTCTAATTAAAATTCGTTAATCTGAGAAGAGACTGTTTTATGAGCAACCAAAACCCGAACGACCCATTATTTCAGCCGTTGAATATGGGTGGCCTTACACTGCCTAACCGTGTCCTGATGTCTCCACTAACCCGTTCACGCTCAAGCCAGCCGGGCGATATTCCAAATGACATGAACGCCCGCTACTACCAGCAAAGAGCCAGTGCCGGGCTGATCCTGAGCGAAGCCACTCAAATCTCACCGCAAGGCAAAGGCTACGCTTTCACACCGGGCATTCACTCTCAGGACCAGATTGATGGCTGGAAAAAGGTTACTGACGCTGTGCACTCCGCCGGTGGCCGCATTCATATGCAGCTATGGCATGTGGGCCGCATTTCACACCCGGAACTACAGCCAGACGGTAACCAGCCAGTCGCTCCCTCCGCTATCAAACCGGAAGGTGCCAAGACCTTTATCAGTGCCGACTCCGGCATGGTAGACGTGCCCGAACCCCGTGCGCTGGAAACCCACGAGATGGCCGGCATTGTGGAGCAATATCGCCAGGGCGCGCTGAACGCACAGAAAGCCGGATTTGACGGTGTTGAGGTTCACGCCGCCAATGGCTATCTGTTGGACCAGTTCTTGAAGAGCGGCAGCAACCATCGTACCGATGAATACGGTGGTTCTCTGGAAAATCGCCTGCGCCTGCCGCTGATGGTAATCCAGGCCGTCATCGATGTGTGGGGCAAAGACAAAGTGGGCGTTCGTATTGGCCCAACCGGAAGCTTTAACGCCATGCATGATGACAACCCGATTGAAACCTTTGGCGCCTTTGCCAAACACCTGAATGACCTGGGAATCGCATATCTCGAGGTGGTTGAGGACTCGTTCCAGGGTAATCATGCCAATGGTCGCCCGGAAGAGGTTATTGCGGCGATCCGGACTGTTTATAAGGGCACCTACATCGCCAACGGCGCCTATACAGCCGAGGAAGCCCGCAGGCGTATCAGTGAAGGCCGCTGCGACCTGGTTACCTTCGGCCGTCCGTTTATTGCCAACCCGGATCTACCAGAGCGCTTCCGCGAGAATGCACCTCTCAACGAATGGGATGACAGCACGTTCTACGGAGGCGGAGAGCACGGCTATACCGACTACCCCACACTGGAAGAACTTGAAACTAACGCTTGATCAGAATTTTTTGATCCAAAGAGGAGAAATACTATGAGCAACACTAACGATCCGATTAACAGCAAGGTTGTCATCATCACCGGTGCCAGCAGCGGCTTGGGCGAATCGACCGCCCGTCGCCTGGCCGATCGTGGTGCCAAACTGGTACTGGCAGCCCGCCGAGAAGACCGCCTGAAGACTTTGGCCGACGAGCTAACGGCAAAAGGTGCTGAGGTCTTGTGGCAAGTTACCGATGTCACTGATCGCAAACAGGTAGAAAGCCTGTCTGCTTCGGCCAAGGAAAAATTTGGCCGAATCGATGTTCTCATCAACAACGCTGGCCTTATGCCTCTGGCACCGCTGGATGCCCTCAAGGTAGACGAGTGGGAACAGATGATAGACGTCAACATCAAAGGCGTTTTGTATGGCATTGCAGCTGTGCTGCCCATCATGCGCGAGCAACACAGCGGGCACGTGATCAACTTGTCTTCGGTTGCCGGGCACAAGGTGTTTCCGGGCGGCGCGGTTTACTGCGCGACCAAATACGCAGTCAGAGCCCTGTCTGAAGGCTTGCGCATGGAAGCCGGTGACGAAATTCGCAGCACCAACATTTCACCGGGTGCGATAGCCACCGAATTAACCAGCACCATCACCGATCCCAATGCAGCGGAAGCGGCGGAAGAGCTCTACAAGGTCGCCATCGACGCCGATGCGGTTGCCCGCGCCATTGTCTATGCGATTGAGCAACCGCATGACGTGGACATCAACGAGATTATCCTGCGTCCTACGGCGCAAGAGCTGTAAATCTGCGTTCAGGTTGAAGTCTAGGTCTGCCCGGATAATCTTTTCAACCGCCCGAAGCGTATCATTTTGATCGTCAGGGCGGTTTGGAGAGGTGTGCACGTTGAATACGCTTTACTGGTTTACCCGCGATCTTCGATTACACGATAACGCGACCCTGCTGGCCGCCTCGAAATCAGACATGCTGCTATGCGTGTATGTCGTAGATCCAAGGTGGTTCCAGCCCGGCTCGCTGCAAAGCAAGGCCATGGGGGACATCGCTGGAGGTTTCTCTGGCAAAGCCTGATGGCACTTGAGCGCAACCTCAGGCACCTGGGGCAGCGACTCCATATTGCGTTTGGTGAACCTGAAAAAGTACTTCCAGAACTGGTACACGGCCACCGCATCGCCAGGGTAGTCCGCTCGCGCCAGCCGGGAACGCGTGAAGCTGGCCAGTGGCAAACCATCCAGGACGATCTGCCGGATACGATATTTCAAGAGTTCGAAACACTCAGCCTGTATACCCAAGGCGCACTTCCCATGGGCCTTGAGGACCTGCCGGATACCTTTTCCCAGTTCCGCAAACTGATCGAAAAAACCGGCGAGCGCGGCTGCGGGATTTTCTCTTCATCAAGCACGGCATCAACGAATACAAGCAAACACAAAACGCCCTCGATGCACTCCATGAATGGGGTGCCTCCTCAAAGTTTTCGCCCTGGTTGGCCGACGGTTCACTCTCTGCACGGGAAGTTGCAGCCACCATTTCGGAATATGAACGTACTGAAACCCGAAACGAGTCCACCTACTGGCTGTGGTTTGAACTGCTGTGGCGGGAATATTTTCACTGGTACGCCCTGAAGCATGGCGCTGACCTGTTTCGGCGTGATGGCGTGCAACGCAAGCGCCGTCCGGTGACGTTTTACGGGCACCGCTTCAAGGCGTGGTGCGAGGGCAACACGCAGTACCCGGTGGTGAATGCCGCAATGAACCAGCTCCGGGAAACCGGCTACATGAGCAACCGGGGCCGGCAGCTGGTCGCCAGTTGTTTCGTTAACGAGCTGGAGCTGGACTGGCGCTACGGGGCAGCATGGTTTGAAGAACAGTTAATCGATTATGATGTGGCAAGCAACTACGGTAACTGGCAGTACCTGGCCGGCGTGGGAGCCGATCCCCGTGGGCTTCGCCGGTTCAATCTGGAGAAGCAGGCACAGCAATACGATCCTGCTGGCGCATTTGTTAACAGGTGGCGCGGCCACGCTGAGCAACCCGTCGGACTGCATACAGTGGATGCGGCAGACTGGCCTGTTTCATGACAATATAAAGACCTGTTACTTATCGTTTTCCGAAAGAGGACACTTGTTCATGGCTCTGTTCAGCCAGAAGAATGCACGCAAACAGTTGAATGCCGAAGCAGAGAAAGTAAACCGTGCCGATCTGGAAGCTCTGCTGGAGCGACAGAAATCCATTGAGGAAAAGGTCAAAGGCAGCGGAAAACTGGAGCGGTTCAGCGCCGATATCAAGCTGATGTTTTCCATGATCCGTGACTATTGGAACGGCAGCTATCGCAACGTTCCCTGGAAAAGCATAGCCGCCATGGCTGGTGCGCTCTTGTACGTGATGAACCCGCTGGACTTCATTCCAGACCTGATTGTTGGCATCGGCTTTGTGGACGATGTCGGGGTGGTTGCACTATGTTTGAAGCTGGTTGAATCGGATCTGCACACGTACGCTGCCTGGAAAGAACTAAAAGACGAAGTCGGACAAACGGCACAAGCGGATTGATTGAATAATGAACTGCAGGTAATCTCACCACCCTACTTTAAATCGTCAAATCCTCTGGAGAGCACGTGGATTTCGCCACCCTGATCGGCCTTATTGGCGCTATCTTTCTTATTGTAACTGCTGTTGTTCTTGGCGCAGCCCCGGATGTTTTCCTCAACTCCGCATCCCTGCTGATTGTTGTCGGTGGAACCCTGCTGGTTGTGCTCGCCAAATTCAGCATTCCGCAGTTTCTCGGTGCCTTCAAAGCAGCGGCCCGGGCGTTCAAATTCAAGCTCCCGGAGACCCAGGCCAGCATTGAAGAGCTGGTGGACGTTGCCAATGTCGCCCGCAAAGAAGGCGTGCTCGGTCTTGAAGGCCGCGACGTCGCCTCTCCGTTCCTTGGCAAAGGCATACAGATGCTGGTGGACGGCCAGACAGGCGAGACGATCAAGCATCTCCTGGATAAAGAACGCCTGATGACTCTGGATCACAATCGATCCGGCGCCAAGGTGTTTACAGCCATGGCGGATGTGGCGCCGGCAATGGGTATGATCGGTACACTGATTGGTCTGGTACAGATGCTCTCCAACATGGAAGATCCCAAGTCCATCGGCCCGGCTATGGCCGTCGCGCTGCTGACTACGCTTTATGGCGCCATGATTGCGACCATGATCGCCACGCCTATCGCCGACAAACTGTCCCTGCGAATGACAGAAGAAGCCCGACTGCAGATGCTTTACACAGATGCACTGGTGGCCATTCAGCAGGGTACAAACCCGCGTATTATTGAACAGATGCTCTCCAGCTACCTGCCTCCAAGCCAGCGTGACAAAGCGCCTGAGGCGGAGGCCGCCAGCGGATAAGCGCCATGGATGAGCTGCCAGAAGAGGAAAAACCGGGCATCCCGGCCTGGGTTGTGACCTTTGCCGACCTGATGTCACTGCTGATGTGCTTCTTTGTGCTTCTGTTGTCGTTTTCTGAAATTGACGCGATGAAGTTCAAACAGATTGCCGGTGAACTCTCAAAGGCGTTTGGTGTTCAGCGCGACGTACCGGCGCTGGAGATTCCTCAAGGTACCAGTCCGATTTTCGACAAGTTTTCTCCCGCGCCCCCCGAGCCAACGCTGATCAACGAAATAAAGCAGACAACAACCGATCAGCAGCCGGAGCTGCAGACTCTGAAGAGTACGACGGAAGAGGCGCTGGAAGCGGCTGCGCAGGAATCTCTTGAGACCAGCACCGCACGCATCCGGGAAGTTCTTGATGAGGCCATTGACGATGGCCGTATTACCGTGGAAAAAGACCAGGATCAGCACCGCATCGTCATACGAGTAGAGGAGAAAGGCTCGTTCCCTTCTGGCTCGGCAGAGCTGACCTACGAGTTTGAGGGCCTGCTTCTGGAGATGGCGAAAGTGCTGGCAGATATGCCGGGCAAGCTTATGGTGGAAGGGCATACCGACGACATACCAATACGGACGTCCCGCTTCTACAGCAACTGGGATCTTTCCGCCGCCCGCTCCGCTGCGGTGGCCAACGTTTTGCTGGCCACCGGCGATGTTGAGCCCACTCGTTTGGCTGTTAAAGGGCTAGCCGACACTGAGCCCAGAGTGGAAAACGTTTCAGCAGAAAGCCGCGCGAAAAACCGGCGCGTTGAGATCATCATTGATCTATCCGAACCTCTGGAGGAGCAAGGCATGCGGCTTCGTGAGCTTATAGAAAAAGACGCCAGAGAACGCGAAGCCATTATCGATATTCGCCCCATCACCATTAGCCCGGGTGAGGATTCGAACTCAGAGCCGGATTCAAGCGGTCTTATTACCTGGTAGCCACCGGGAACACCTCTAACGCCCAATTCAGTGCACGCTCGCAAAAAGTGCATTGATTAGGTGCGATAACAAAACCCATACCCTCGATTTTCTGCCCCGGTTTCCTGCCAAACCTACAGCCCCCGGCAATTCGCCTTGTTTTGGAACACTTATTGCTGGTTCTGCCCTCAGTTAACGCACACAGCCCGCCAGAGACTGGTAACCCGAACATCAGGAGAGAAAACCTGTGGACATCACGAGTGCAGTACACACCCTGACTGAAAGCGCCAACACACTGTTCATTCTCATGGGCGCCATCATGGTACTGGCGATGCACGCCGGCTTTGCCTTTCTGGAAGTGGGCACGGTGCGACATAAAAACCAGGTCAACGCCCTGGTTAAAATCATGACCGACTTCGGCGTCTCCGCAGTGCTCTATTTCTTTGTCGGTTACTACATAGCCTATGGCAGCCATTTCATGGTCGGAGCCGCTGAACTTACAGCCAATAACGGTTACGAACTGGTCAAGTTCTTCTTCCTGATGACCTTTGCCGCAGCGATCCCGGCCATCGTCTCCGGCGGCGTTGCAGAGCGCGCAAAGTTCTACCCCATGTTGGTCGCGTCCGGCGTAATTGTCGGGCTGGTTTATCCGTTCTTCGAGGGACTGATCTGGAACGGTAACTATGGTTTTAAGAGCTGGCTCGAGAACCAGTTTGGTGCCGCATTCCATGATTTTGCAGGCTCCGTCGTGGTGCATGCAATGGGTGGCTGGGTTGCTCTGGCGGCTATTCTCTTGCTTGGCGCCAGGAAAGGACGCTATCGCAATGGCCGCGTGGTGGCCTTCGCCCCATCAAACATCCCTTTCCTGGCTCTGGGTGCCTGGATCCTGACCGTCGGCTGGTTTGGCTTTAACGTCATGTCTGCGCAGACCCTTGATGGTGTCAGTGGCCTGGTGGCTGTAAACAGCCTCATGGCTATGGTTGGAGGCATTCTGGTCGCCATGGTGGTGGGCAAAAAAGATCCCGGTTTTATTCACAATGGGCCGCTGGCGGGACTGGTCGCCGTGTGCGCAGGCTCCGATCTTATGCACCCTGTTGGTGCGCTTGTTACTGGGGCCGTGGCCGGCGGTCTCTTCGTGTATCTGTTCGAATGGGCCCAGGACAAAATCGAGCGCCTGGATGATGTTCTGGGCGTATGGCCTTTGCACGGTGTTTGTGGTGTCTGGGGCGCGATTGCCTGCGGCATCTTCGGTCAAGAAACCCTGGGCGGGCTCGGTGGTGTGAGCCTGATGTCTCAAATCATCGGCGCCATTGCCGGCGTAACCGTGGCCTTTGTTGGCGGCCTGATCGTTTATGGTTCCGTTAATGCCATCTCAGGCTTGCGCCTGAGTCAGGAAGAAGAGTTCAACGGTGCGGACATCAGTGTTCACCGTATCGGCGCGACCGCAGTCGAATAAGCACCCGGGTTGTCCAAACCCTGCAACAGGCGGCCGTCCGGGCTAACCGACTCACGGCGTTTTATAGCCGGTCAGTTCCATGTAACCCGCGCCAGAATGACTGCCTGACACACTAACCGGGCTTTCCCAGTAGGGGTAAAGCCCCCGGTTAAGATAATCGCCGGGTGGTGCATTCAGCTCCAGATCTGTTTGATACTTCGGAATGCTGAGCCGCCAGCGCACAGGTACGCCTTTGCGCCGATCCAGTTCCTTAAGACTCAACTCTGCAGAGCTTAATGGCACGGGATCGCCTTCTGCGGGAAGCCAGGTGCCTGATAAAAAACTGCCGCTGTCATCCCGCAAGCGAAAGGCCATCAACTTGTCACCGCTATCCAGGTGCAGTGCGAACCAGTCCCAGCCTGTTTGTCCGGTTTTCAGCAACTGACTGCTCCATTCCCGGTCAAACCAGCCCTTTCCCCTGACCACCAACACTTCGCCATCCAGCGTCACCTCGCCGGCAATGGCAATGTCCACCAAGCTGAAATACATTGAGCCTTCCCCGCTGGCGGATTTGGCGCTGAACCCTTCCTCGCCGTGGGCCACGGGCGCGCCCTCAATGTGCAGAGTCAGGTCATAGCTCCAACCATCACCAGCAGCTTGCAGGTGCCATTGATCGTTATCATCGTTACCGGTCAGCTGCCAATCATCCAGCCATACCTTAAACGGAACGGCGGTTGCGCCCGCATTCCCGATGTCGCCGCGTGCAAGTTTTTCCGCAAAATAGTGCTTGCCCTTCCAGCTCACAGCACCATGGGCCATCCAGGCTGCTTGCAACGGCCAGCCGGTTGCCGCGGGCGCAGGCTCGCTTGCAACTCTGGGCTCAAGTGCCTGACGGAACTGTGTCCATTGCAGGCCCAGAGGCTCGCCGGCGGCCGTTTCAAGATTTGCGGTAAGGTACCACCACTCAATGCGATGCTGCGGGTGCGGGCCGAAATCGGCAGGAAAGCTCAGCCGGTCTCCGGGGCCTGGCTGCAAATACGGCGTATCGGATGTAGCGCCTTGCTCAAGCCCTGCAAGACCTGCAAAACCTTCATCCGCTGCATCGCCGGAGCAACCTGCCAACAGCAACAGCCACAACAGCAAACCCATGCGCCAATTCATCGCTCACCTCCGGTCAGAGCGCTGGCGGATGCCGGCGCAACGGCGGGCCTGCCAAGATGCCGACGCATCAATGCCGCGATGCTCAGGCCAATAGCCAGGCTGAGAATACAAAGCTCCAGCCAGAACGTTGGATACACCGCCATAGGCAGTGACCAACCAAACGCCAGAGGGTTGATCCGGTGCACCAACACCCAGGTCAGCCAGATGCCCAGAGGCAAGGCCAATACGGCGATACCTCCGGTTAATACAAGCGCCAACCGTTGCAACTGGCCTGCAACCTCGCGCTGCGACATACCCCAGACCACCAACAACCGGAAGTACCAGGCCCGGGTAGAGAAAAATACCCAACCCATCATCAACAACGCAGAAGCAGCCAGAATCAGCGTCAGCAGGGTCATGGCGCGAGTGAGCGCAAACGTCTGATCAAACACACCGGTGGCCAGCTCGCGGATAGTGCCGTTGTTTCTCATGGCTAGCGCTTCTACACCCCAGATTTGCTGCAGTGTATCGGTAACCGGCGCGATTCCGGGCTCGCCGGGCGTTACGGACAAGCTCTCGAAGCGGATGTTGAAAGTTTCGGGCAGGGTTTCAGCGTTCAGGAGCACTTCACCCACCGGCCGGCCGTAGTCCGGGTAAACGCCCAACACCGAAAACACCTGTGGCTGATTACCAAGAACCAGTTGCAGGCGGTCACCAACTTCAAGCCGCTGCCGGCGCGCCAGCTGCTCGTTAATCATCACTCCGTCACCTGAGGCCAAAGTTTCCCAAGGCTGATCTGCCGCTTCCAGCAACGCCCAGACGCGTATCAGGGAGCCCACGGGGGAAACCGCAAACACATCCACTTGCGGGCTGCCCGCGTTGCCCACATCTGTCAGCTCGGCCTGCCCCCGAATCACTCTGTGCCACTGCAAGCCGGGAACGCTCGCTTGCTGGCTGGTCAGCCATTCCGTCGCTTTGCGCCCGTCGGCCTCTGCGGGCACTTCAATGTAATAAGCGGCCTCCAGTCGCTGCCCCAGCCAACGATCAAAGGTATCCTCAAAGGTGGTGACCAGCGCCTGAACTGCGAGCACCATGGCAAGGGCAAATTGTAAAGCAACCAGTGGCAATGTCAGTTGGCGTGCCAGCACCGCCAGTTCCCGATAGCGCCACCGGGCGAGTGGGGTTTGCGAGCGATCTGCGCACCAGTGGGCGAGATGGGCAACAGCTGCCGGTGTCAGCCAGCCGGCACCGACGAAAACCAGAGCCACGGCCACAAACACCCATGCCAGCGACGGCCCCAGCCACGCCAGGATCAACCCGGCTACCAGCAAGGCCGTCGCCAATCCGGCCCGACCAGGCACTGGCAAAGAAAGGCGGCCGCGGAACCTGAGTAAAATCAGATCCCCCAGGCAGGCAATCACCACCACCTCCAGCATTACCAGCACCGGCGTTATCCAACCGTGCCCCTGACCAGCATAAAGGGGAATATCAAACAGCCCATCAAGAGCCTGTCCAAACCCGCCCCCTAGCCCTGCCGCCAGCCATCGGCCCAACCAAACGCCGGGCACAACGCACACCAGCGCCAGCACCAGGATTTCCAGAACCAGCCAACGTTGAACCTGCTCTGGTGACACGCCAAACCGGTGCAGTAAAGCAAAGCTGTCCCGGCGCTGCGCCAGCCCCAGCAGATAAACAGCGCGCAATAACAGTGCCGTGATCAGCAGTACCAACACTCCCAGAGCTTCGAGATTGAGCAGAAAGCTGTCTCCGAGTTCGCCGGTGTCTGGGCTGGTTGCGAAGGTTTTCAGGGAGTAGCCACCCGGCAGATCAGTAGCTTGGGTGGCTTCAGGTGTCAGCAGGTACAATCGGCTTTCGCGGGCGCTGACACCGGCTGCGGCGTACACATCCACAAACGGTTTGCCATCAAGGGGCTGATCCAGCGCCTGAGATGCACCGGTTCCAGCCCCGAAACAGTGGGCAGCCAGCGGATCAATCCCCACAAGGCGGCTTCCGGTTTCTGGGGTTACCTCCAGCCAGGGCATGACGCACACACCGGCAAGGCGCAGGGCTACGAAATCGTCAATGGCCAGAGCACGGCCATCGTTTCGCACCACTTGCTGGCGTTCCGCCACCGCCTGCTCGCTCTGGTTCAGGCTTGCTCTGGCCTGGCTGGTGAGGTGGTTCACACCCGTCCACAAGATGGTGGCAATAACAATCATGGCCGCCAGAGCAAGTAATTGCAGCGGATGGCGGCGATAATGGCTGAGCAGGGCCCCGGGCAGGAAGAAAGTGTGGAAGGTGGGTGGGAAGAGAGACGGGAGGCCTTTCATATGGCGTTCAGGTGGCCAAGATCCAGATGCTGTTGGCAACCGGCAGCAAGTTCAGAGTCGTGGGTAGCCAGTATCAGACCACAGCCATGGCGGGCCTGAAGGTCGAACAGCACCCGGGTAACATCGTCGGAGGTATGGCGATCGAGGCTTCCTGTGGGCTCGTCCGCCAGAATCAGCGCAGGCTCCATGGCGAACACCATGGCCAAAGCGGCGCGCTGGCGCTGGCCACCGGATACCTGATCCGGATAGCGGTGCGCCAGCTCACCAATGTCCAGGCGGGTCAGCCAGTCCTCACTGTTTGCCGGATCACGACCGGCAAGCTGGGCGCGAAACCGCACATTCTCCAGCAGCGACATCGCGGGCATCAGGTTCGCGTCCTGAAACACCACGCCAATATGCTGTCGACGCAACGCCGACCATGCTTTTGCTGTTCGAAGCACCGCTGTGCCGCCAGCCTCAAAAACCTGGCCATGCATGACGATAGTGCCGGTATCCGCCAGTTCCAGGCCACACAACAGATTCAGCAGGGTGCTTTTGCCGGAACCGGAGCGGCCGGTCAGCGCCAACGACTGACCCTGCCCGAGCGTAAATGACAGCTTTTCAATGACCGGGACGGTTTCATTACCGCTGACAAAATGCTTGCTCAGGCCTCGAACAGCCAGCAGAGATTCAGTCATAAAGGTACCCCTTCGTACTGCCGCTTATGGTTCCGCCGCTCCCAGTGGTTCTGGCTCCCTACCGTGACGCCTGGCCCGCCATTCGCGGAACTGTTCCAGCCAGGATAACAGGGCCGGAATAACCAGAAGCACCAGTACCGTCGACAACCCCAAACCAAACGCAATAGACGTGGCCATGGGGATCAGGAACTGCGCCTGCAGTGAGGTTTCAAACAGCAACGGCAGCAAACCACCAATTGTCGTCAGCGACGTCAGCAGCACAGCACGTACGCGCTGCACAGCCGCTTCGTTCAGCGCCTCGTTGATGCCCAGACCCTTCTCACGCTGATAATTGTAGAAAGACACCAGAATGATGGCGTTGTTCACTACGATACCGGCCAGACCAAACAACCCGAACAGCGATAAAACTGTAAGCTGTAGGCCCATCAGCCAGTGCCCCAACAAGGCGCCAACCAAGGCGAAGGGAATAATCGCCATCACGATCAGCGGCAAGCTCCAGGAGGAAAACACCCAGGCTAATATCACGTACATCAACGCCACGCCGATCAACAAACCGGTTTTCATATCTGAAATGGTTTCCCTCTGATCCGCCGACCGGCCTTCAAAGCTGTAGCGCACGTTGTAGCGGCTGGCAATATCCGGCAAGGCATCGGCCTGAAGGCTTTCAATAATCTGCGCCGTGGTACTTACACGGGTGTTCAGGGCGGAAGTCACTTCCACAGCAAGCATGCCGTCAGCATGGCGTAAAGCTTCAAACCCCTGACGATGATCCAGATTCATTACCTGCCCGAGGGGCACAAAGCGTCCGTCCGGTATGCGCACCGAAACGCGAGACAGTGTGGATAAACGCTCACGCTGATCCCGGGGCAACTGCACCCGCACTTCCATCTCATCACGCCCATCCTGGTAGATCTGGGCAATCCGGCCATCGAAGGCTGCCCGCAGCTGGCTGCCCAAATCGGTCGTGGTGAGGCCCAACGCCTCGCCATAGGCACTGGCCTTATAGATAAGCTGTTCCCGGCCCCAGGGCATGTCATCTTCCACATCCAGCACGCCGGGCAGAGTCGATAACGCCTGTGCCAGTTCTTCAGCGGCAAACTTCAGTTTTTCCGAATTATCACCAGTCAGGCGCACATTCACATCCCGGCCCGGCGGCCCCGCCTGACGCTCGGAAATGGCCAGGTTATCCAACCCGGCCGGCAGGGTCAGGCGGCTGCGCCATTCCCTGATGAATTCCGGGTTGCGCACCGGGCGCTGATCCGAAGGCACCAGCTCAATCATGATGGAACCCAGCTCATCACCGGACCGGGAGCTGCCCCCTGCGCCCAGCGTGGAACCTTCCGTGGTAACTGCGTGCAATACAAGGTTACCGCCCAACGCCGATTCCGCGTCATTCAGTGCCTTTTGCATCTCAACCATAAATCGGTCAACCGTTTTACTGTCTGTGCCTGCAACAAAGCTGGCGTTGGCGTAGAGCACCGAGGGCTCGGGCGTCGGAAAAAAATTGAACCCGAGGCGGCCACCGGCAAGCAATCCAACAGTCACCAGTGCCAGCGCCAGAACAAAGGCCATGGTGATACCGCGGTGCTCCAGGCTACGCTGGGAAAACCGGCGAAACGGGCCTTCGCGGAAACGATCAAACCGGCGCTCAAAACCGGCACGAAAACGTGCAATGGGATTACGACTCGGCTGTGCAGGTTCTGATGCCCCCTTAGTCGTTTTCCGGGGCTTGAAGGCATGCCGCAAGTGCGCAGGCAGCACAATAAAACACTCCAGCAGCGAAGCAATAAGCACACAAATCATGACGACCGGTATATCGCCAAGAATATTGCCGATGACACCACCCACAACCAGCAGCGGCATAAAGGCGGCGACCGTGGTCAGGGACGAGGCCAGCACTGGCCACACCATACGTTTTGCAGCGCCTTCCGAGGCGTAAATGGAGGCTTCGCCCATGCGGGCATGGGCGTCTGCGTCCTCCCCCACCACAATGGCATCGTCCACAATCACCCCCAGCGCCATGATCAACGCGAAAAGAGAAATCATGTTGATTGAACCGCCAATCAGCCAGAGCACGCCGAGAGCCGCCAGAAACGCCGTTGGAATTCCCACAGCAACCCAGAATGCGACACGCCCCGGAAGGAACAGATAGAGCAGACACACAACCAGTATCAGCCCGCTAAGGCCATTACTGGTCAAAAGGGAAATGCGGTCATTCAGAAGCTGCCAGGTCTCATCGTAAACCTCCAGCTCTATCGAAGGAGGCAGTGTAGCCCGCGTTTCGTCGAGCCATTGCTGCAGAACCTTTGCTGCAGCCAGGGAATTACCATTTTCTGAACGCTGGAGTTGCAGTTCAATGGCCGGAAACCCGTTGCGGGTGAGAGTAACCTGACTGTCCCGATCTTCCTGGCGGACCTCAGCGATATCGCCAAGCCGCAACTGCGTGCGTTCGCCACTGAGAACAGGCACGGATTCGAATGCCTGCGGGCTGCGCCGCTGTTCAACAGATCGTAGCTCACGGGCCGCATCCTGCTGGGCCATTATACCGGCTGGCAAATCCCGTGAAACCGAGGCCACCCGATCGGCAACCTGCCCCAGTGTGAGCCCCAGCGTCTCCAACCTTTCCACCGGAACATCAATGCTGATTTGCTGCTCAGGCAAACCCTGGAAAGAGATTCGGTCTATACCCTGCTGCAGGAGCTCGTCTTCATAGCGGTAAGCCAAAGCTCGAAGCTCGCTACGATCAACACTCCCGAACACGAGCAAACGGGCGACAGGCTCGTAGCGTTCAAGCCGGGCAACCCGAGGCTCCTCGGCGTCAGCGGGGAAATTATTGAACTCATCCACCTGCTGGCGCACATCATCGAGCGCGGTAATCGGATTGGTACCTTCCTGAAACTCCAGAGTGATGGACGCCACGCTCTGGGCTGAGGTGGATGTCATCTTTTTGAGCCCATCCACGCTGCGCAGGCGCTGCTCCAGAGGATTGGTAATACCCTGCTCCACATCTTCTGCAGAGGCACCACTCCAGACCACGCGCACGCTGACCACATCGAGCGCAAAGGTAGGAAAGAACTGAACGTTCATGCGAGTAAGAGCCAACGCACCGACAAGCAACATCATAAGCATCACAAGGTTGCCAGCAACCTTGTGATGCACAAAGAAACCGATGACGCCTTTTTTACGCCTCATTGTACCGGGCTCTCGTCGCCGGTCACGTCTACTTTCAGCCCGGTGAGGGCATTGGGCAGGTGCGTGACAATCAAGCGCGCACCAGGATTCAGTGCCTCACCAGCAATCAGAAGGCGGCGCTCGCCATTCGCCGAGAGAGCTTCGCCCACACGCTCTACGAGAACTCGCCGCATGCGGTTATCATCTGTCATCAGGTACACGCTGTCAGCGCCATACAGGGCGCTGAACGGAACAGCGACCGTTGCGCTGCGCGCTGGTCGTTCAAGGCTGACTGGCAGCAGAGCACCCGGGCGCAGGCCCCCGGCGTCTCCGGCCAGAGCAAGAATCGCCTCGGTTCCGGCAGGGTCGCTGGTACCCGCGAAGCGCTCGAATCGAAAGCGAATTTCCCGCTTGTCACTGTAAGCATAAAGGTCTTTGCCTTCAGCCAGCGCTCCTGACAGCTCGGCCCGGTACATATCGGGCACCCTGGCACGAAGCTCAAGACCCTTTACGGCGTAGACAGAGAACAATTTCTGGTTTCGGGATACCTGATCGCCAACGGCTACCTGAACATCTGTCACAACACCATCAAACCGGGCAACGACCCGGGAGCGCTCGGCATCACGCTGCGTTGTCGCGAGCGTCGCCGCGGCCTGGGCGAGCCTGGCCTCGAGGCTTTGCAGCCGTGCAGGGTGTTCGTCATTGGCGCGTTGGCGAACACTGACAACGAGCTCGGCCCTGGCTGCGCCGTCCGTCACGCTCTCCAGATTCTCACGGGAAGCAAGGTTGCGCTCTACCAGAGAGCGGGTACGTTCCAGTTGCCGGCGAGCGTTGGCCAGAATCGCCTGCTCGCTTTTGAGCGCGGCCTGATCATTGCGGTAGCGCACCTGTTCAGATCGAATCTGTGCCTCAAGGTCGGCCACCTGAGCTTTCGCTTGGGCCAGAACCGGCTCAATATCCTGTGTATCCAGAGCCACCAGCAGATCACCGGCATTCACCCTCTGTCCCTCAGCCACAGGCCGCTCACCAATGCGGCCGGCCAGAGTTGCAACCACCGACACCTGTTCTGGTGCCACCACCTCACCATACAGAGGCAGTAACGGGGTGTGTACGCCCGGCTCGACCACCTGCACCTGCACCCGCCAACTGCGTTCAGTGGCACTCACTTGGGCAGGCTCCGGGCGAGTCATTTTAAGAAACAGGAAACCGAGAATACCGACTGCCAGGATAATTACAGGTATAAGTCGTTTGGACATTGCGTATTCGCCAGCTAAGGTAAATAAAACTCCGCCACAGGACGGGCGCTATCGCAAAGGTGCCTCTGAAACACCCTCCAAGAGCACTGCTTAAAACAGAGTACTATTAACAACAGAGTACTATCTAACGGAGCACCCTACGTTTGTTTACCGAAGATTACGCCAATCTGCTCAGCGCAACCGCCATCAATGCTGCTCTTGTGGTGGTCGTTGTGCTTATGCACCACGAGGTGCTTGTCCGACTTAGCGCACGACTGGCGAAAATGCATGAAAGACATCACTTTCGCCTGGTCGTTGCCGTCCTTGGCGTGCTGCTCGCCCACACGGCAGAGGTATGGGTTTTTGCCGGTGCCTACTTTTTCATGCATCACGCCGACACCTGGGGTTTGCTGACTGGTAATTTTGATGGCAGCTTTCTGGACTGCATTTATTTTTCTTTCAGTACCTTCACCACGGTTGGTTATGGTGATATCGAACCAATCGGTGAGCTAAGGTTTCTGACCGGAATCGAGGGGCTTACAGGGCTGGTGCTGATTACCTGGAGCGCCTCTTTCCTGTTCGTAAAAATGCAGCGCTACTGGACTGGCAACGAGAGCCACTAAACCCACTCCCGCCTGGCAAGCGTGTAATACAGCAATGGCACCACCAACACTGTCAGCAAGGTGGATAGCGCCAGCCCGAACACCAGGGAGATGGCCAACCCATTGAAAATCGGATCGTTGAGAATGAAGTAAGCTCCCACCATCGCCGATATTGCCGTCAGGGCGATAGGCTTGATACGCACCGCACCGGCCAGAACAACAGCCTGATCCAGTTCAACTCCTTCTTCCAGAAGCTGCCTGATAAACACCACCAGCAATATGGAATTACGTACGATAATACCGGCCAGAGCGATCATGCCTATCATACTGGTGGCAGTGAATTCCCGCCCCAGCAGAGCATGCCCGGGCATAATTCCAATCAGGGTCAGCGGAATGGGCGCCATGATCACCAGTGGCAGGATATACGAGCGGAACTGAGCTACCAGCAGCACAAAAATCATGAATATGCCTACACTGTAAGCAGCGCCCATGTCCCGGAAGGTTTCATAGGTAATCTGCCACTCACCGTCCCACTTGAGAGTGCCTTTTTCCGGCAACGGTGGCTGGTCGATAAAGAACTGCTCAGGGGCTCCCTCTTGCTGATTCAGCCGTGAAACCATGGCAAACATACCATACAGGGGTGAATCCACCGCGCCCGCCATATCGGCGGTTACGTAGGTCACCGGCAGCAGGTTCTTGTGATAGATGGCGCCCATCCAGTCGGCCTCGCGCACCTGGGCGATGCTGGCCAGGGGCACCAGATTACCGGCACGGCTGCGCACCTGCAGGGACATAAGTACCGATGGCTGGGCTTTATCAGCATCCTCAAGGGTTACACGAATCGGCACAGGGTACTTTGCATGATCATCGTGCAAAAAGCTGACGTTCATGCCTCCCAGTGCCATCTGCAGTGCCTCAACAACCTGAGCCTGGGATACGCCCAGACGAGCAGCCCGGGCGCGATCCACTTCAATTTCCCACTGGCGGGTGGGAGCCTCCAGTGTGGTGTCGATATCCACCAGCCCTTCCACCTCAGCCATTCCGGCTGCTACCGAGCGAGCAAGCCCAGCTCGCTGGCTGGCATCGGCTCCGTAGATTTCTGCCACCACGGGTGACAGCACGGGCGGCCCCGGCGGCACTTCAACAATCTTGACGCTGGCGCCGTAGCGCTTGCCGATGACGGTCAGCGGTGTCCGCAGCGCCTGGGCGATATCGTGGGACTGCCGGGATCGTACACTTTCATCACTGAGGTTTACCTGGATGTCGCCTTGATACGGATCGCTGCGCAGATAGTACTGGCGCACCAGCCCGTTGAAATTGATGGGCGCGGCCGTGCCGGCATAGCTCTGCCAGCTGGTCACTTCGTCAACACTCTCCAGATAATAGCCCATTTCCATAAGCACCCGCTGGGTTTGCTCAACCGGCGCACTTTCGGGCATATCAACCACAACCTGCAGCTCGGATTTATTGTCGAAGGGCAGCATTTTCATGATCACCGCCTGAAACGCTGGCAAGGAGGCTGCGGTCAAAGTGAGCAGGATCACCCCAAGGGCCAGAAAGCGACGACGCCAGTGGTGCTCACCCAGAAACGGCGTAAGGACGCCACCGAATATTTTCACGGACATGGGGCTGACACCATCGGCTGAACTGCCGGCGCCTTCCGCTTCCGTCACAGTTTCGCCTTCTTTCCGTTTCAGCAACCTGAACGCCAGCCAGGGCGCAACCACAAAGGCAACGATCTGGGACAGCACCATGCCGGCGGATGCATTGATGGGGATGGGGCTCATGTATGGACCCATCAGTCCCGTCACGAAAGCCATGGGTAGCAGGGCTGCCATAATGGTCAGGCTGGCCATGATGGTGGGCGTGCCCACTTCGTCTACCGCCACCGGGATAATGTCCTTCAACGGGTGGTTGGAGTTGCGTATCCGGCGATTGATGTTTTCTGTGATCACAATACCGTCGTCCACCAGAATACCGATGGAGAAAATCAGGGCGAACAGGGAAACCCGGTTCAGCGTAAAGCCCCAGGCCCAAGAGAATACCAACGTCAGCAACAGCGTGATCAGTACCGCCACACCCACAATCAACGCCTGGCGCCAGCCCATGGCAACCAGCACCAGCAACACCACGCAAAGGGTAGCGGAAATCAAGTCAGAAATGAGCTTTTGGGCCTTCGCTGAGGCGGTTTCGCCATAATCCCGGGTAACAATAACCTCCACGCCTACAGGCAGCGCGCGGTTGCGGATCTGCTCCAGCCGCTGTTCAATGGCAGTGGTGATATCCACGGCGTTTTGCCCGGGTTTTTTGGCGATTGCCAGGGTCACTGCAGGGTATACGTCACCAGGCTGCCCGATACTGCTCGCATCCGCCGCTGGCCCGAAACCGGTCATTACGCTCTGGTCCGCAACCGTGCCGCCGCGACTCACATTTGCTACGTCGTCCAGATACACCGCCGCCCCGTTGTGCATGCCGACAACGAGGCGGCGCACATCATCTACGTTCTCTAACAGGGTACCGGCCTGAACCGGGATGGAGAGATTATCCTGGGTAATACGGGCTTCCTGGCTGCTGCGGTTGGCAGCTTTCAGGGCCTCGCGAACATCACTGAGGGTAAGGTTGAATCCGGCAAGCAGTGCTGGGTCAAAATGAATATCCACCTGGTCGGGCACGCCGCCCACGGTGTATACATCCCGGGTTCCGGGCACCCGCTTGAGCGCGACTTCCAGCATGTGGGCGAGACGAGTAAGCTCTTCGCCAGTATGCCCATTAACCGGATCATAAAGAGTCAGTGTCATGACCGGCACATCATCAATGCCTTTGGGCTTGATGACCGGCTGCGTGGCACCCAGATCCGGCGGCAGCCAATCCTGGTTCGAGTAAACCTGATTATAAAGCCGCACAAGCGCTTCTTTTCGTGGAATGCCGACTTCAAACTGCACGGTAATAATGGCCTGACCCTGACGGGACACGGAATACACGTGCTCAACGCCGGCAATTTCGCTCATCACCTGTTCGGCCGGGGTTGCGATGGCGCTTTCAACTTCCTGAGTACTGGCACCGGGAAAAGCCACCATGATATCCGCCATGGTGACATCTATCTGCGGCTCCTCTTCCTTCGGAGTAATGACAACCGCAAGCACACCCAGAATGATGGAGAGTAACGCCAGTAAAGGCGTCAGATGGTTATTCTGGAAAACCCGGGCAATCGCCCCGGAGGGACCGACCGGGGGCAGCTCGCGACTCAATTCCCTGCCTCCTTATTAGTGCTTTCTCCAGAGACGGGTTCTGCTGAAAGGTTCAGGTGATCTGTACCAATCAGCTCACCAGGGTGGATGACAACCCGTTCCCCCTCGCTCAGACCAGCCAGAATTTCCAGACGACCGTCCTGTTCCGCACCGATACGAACCTGCCGTAACCGCGGGCGGCCCTGATCATCCAGCACAAAAACCGCCCTCAGCTCACTGCGACGGACAAGACTGCCAGCGGGTATCCAGAGTGCATCGCGCGTTGCGACCGGTACACCGACCTTCACCAGCATACCCGGAAACAGGGATCCGTTAGGTTCACTAAGGCGCATGCGTAAACGGAAGGTGTGAGTGGCAGGATTAGCGTAGGGGTAAAACGTCATTTCCCCGGTTTCCAGCACCCGCCCGTCGGCAAGCGTGACTCTCGCCTGCCGGTCTCGCCGGGCAAGGTCTGCGTACTGCTGGGGTAGATCTACAACGACCCGCAGCTGCTCCAGTGACAGACCACTAAGCAGCGGCTGCCCAGGGCTCACGGATTCTCCGACTTCTACATGACGCTCCGTCAGTATTCCGCCATAGGGCGCGATGATGCGGGTGTAGCTCAACTGCTCCCGGGCTTCAGCAAGCGCTGCCTCGGCGCGTTCAAACCGCGCTTTAGCGCCGGCCAGATTGTTCCTGGCCTGATCAAACTCCTGCCGCGAAACCAGACCACGCTCATGCACGCTCTCTACCCGCTTAAATTGCTGCTGGGCATCATTGAGAGCCGCTTGCGCTTCGTCCCGGCCACCTTGGGCCTGATTGACCCGAGCGCGCTGCTCGCTGCTATCCAGCTGCACGATCAGGTCGCCGGCGGCTACCGAATCATCCACATCAAACGGCAGCTGCTGCACGGTGCCGCTGGTTTGTGCGGATACGGTGCTTTGCTGAACCGCCTCAATGACACCATCAAGAACCAGAGTTTCCTGAAGCTCGCTGCGCTCAACCGGAGCGGCCTCCGGCCTGGTTGATACGCCCTGCGCCAGAACAAACCCGGAACAAACCAATCCAAACATCAATGTGCCCAGTATCGAAATGTGCCTCACAACCAGCCGCCTCAGAAACAGTTATTAGTTAATAGCTACAGGTTATCAATATATCCAAGGTGAAGCTCCAAAAAAAAGCCCCGTGCAGGGAGAGTATGTCCTGCACGGGGCGAAGTGTTACCCGCTGGCTATGAGTAGCGGGCAACCGCCATTACAGGGTTTACCACCTGGCCGCCAGCGCCACGCGTAACGTGCGTCCCGGCTCGTTCACGCGCACCGCGTCGGGGTTGAACGGATCGGTGTTTGCGCGACTCACATGAGGCGCCCAGGTATTATCAAACAGATTATCCAGAGCCCAGTTAAAGGAAAGGTACTCCATCAGCGGGTGGCTACCGGAGAGGTTAAACACGCCGTATCCGGGTGAAACCCCTGCATCCAGCCCGGATTCCGGATCTATGCGATCCTGCCGGCGGGCCAGCTGCCACTGGGCTTCAATGCTGTGGCCCATGCTCTGCCAGCCAAGCGTTTGCACAAACTGAACCGGAGGAATCTGTGCCAACGCCGTGTTATCGTCACGATTCTCACCACGAACGGAAGCCAGCGTGCTACTGCTGCTCCATGTTCCGTCCGTCCAGCCGACCATCATCTCAACGCCAAACAAGCGGGCATCAATATTCTCATAACGGGTGCAGCCATTCGCCTTGCCACACTGAGCTGTCGTTTCTTTATAACGCCTTACAAAATCGTCCACCAGGTCCATCCAGACCACCGGCTTCCAGCTCCACTGGTTTTTACTGCCACTCAGAGCTAACTCTATTTTGTTATGTTTTTCAGTATCCAGGCCGGGGTTACCAATCCAGCTGTCAGTCATGGTGTTCCGGGCGAGGTAGCGCTCAGTAACACTGGGGCTCCGTGCGCTTCGGCTGGCAGTCAGTGTCAGCGCCTGGTTTTGTGGCAAGCGCCATTCACTGGATACAAACCCGCTAACGTTGTTATCTGCGGGCTTCAGATCGGTTGTACCGTATGCGTTCTGGTAAAGCATGGCCGGAGTCATGCCCATACTCGCAACATCGTCGGCCTTGGTGGCATCCATTTCCACGCGGTCATATCGAAGGCCGCCTCCGATCTTCACGTTACTGGCAACACGCCGGAACGCCTCAGCGAAAATCCCGACACGCTCACGCTCCACACCGGGCCACATGAATGAGACCGTCATCGGCATGGGGTTGGTAACGTTAGACAGCGTCGCATCCCAGTCATTGGTCTCCAGGTCTGCACCTACTGCCCAGTCGGTTGAGCTATTGGAGCTTTGATCAAGGGTAAACCGCATTCCACGTGTCTCGGTCGTGGCGTCCGTCTGCATTTTCATCGCGCCCACAGGGCGCAGGCTGAAGTTGTCCATGGTGTGATCAACATCTGCCTGCCAGGCCAATAAACTCCACTCGCCATTAGCCACCGGAGAGCCCAGCTCCATACGGTACATATCCGTGTCAGTTTTCGGGGCGTCCATACCGGAGCCTGCATATTTCACATCACTCTCTTCCTGGCGACTGACCATGCCCTTGACGAAGAACCCGTTCTCGGCAGTCCAGGCGCCGTCAACGCGACCCTCAGCGTTTTTATAGGCGCTGCGCACTTCGTTGCCATCACCGTCTTCGTAATCATCTGCTTTATCATACCCGCCGGAAAGCCGCAGCCACGCTTCCTCACTGCCCACTGCCGCAGCGGCGTTTACCAACTTGCCATTGCCGTTGTCCGATCCACCGATGGTTACCTGGCCTGTGGTCGCATTGCCATTGAATTGCGGGTCGGCAGTGGTTGCAATTACCTGCCCGCCTGCGATGGGGCCCCAGCGCAAGGTGCGGTTGTTGGTAAGAACGTCCAGGGCCGGTGCCAATGCACTGCTCAGACGACTCGTTGGTGGATCCATCCGGTTGGGGCAGGCGCCTTCCACCCGAATGCCGTCCAGCAGTACATCCACTCTTTCCTGGCTTTGCCCTCGTATCACTGGTTCCAGACCGCGGCCGCCCATCCGGGAGAGGGATACCGAAGGGTCAGACGCCAGCCGATTTACCGGCTCGCTGACCAGAACCGCATCCGCACTGTTGCTTGAACGCCCCTCCGTTACACGAATAACCAGGTTTTCCTCGGTAGCTTGTGCCAACGCCAGCCCCGGGAGCCCCGCGAAACCAATAACAACCATCCGTGTAAGACTGGAAAATGCTCGAACCGTCATACTGCTGCTTCCCCTTGGGCGGGCGTGTCTGAATCAAAATGTCGGGGAATAATAAACGCGCCGGCTCCTGAGCGCGTGAGACACAATGCCGCATCCCTCTGGAGGTATAATCCTGGCGCACCAAAAACGAGCATCTCTTGCTAAGCGCCCTTCAATATGATGAAATCACCGCCCCATTTTTCCACCATCCTTTCCATTTTCCTGCAATAAGCAAGAACCGAAATGAGGAATACTGTATGGCTGCCCGACTTGATGAGAAACTGGAGCTGATTTACGAAGACGTTTTGCACCGCAATCCGGGTGAAAACGAGTTCCACCAGGCAGTGCACGAAGTTCTGGAAACACTGGGGCCCGTTCTGGTGAAATACCCGGAATTTGCCGAGAAGAAGATCATTCAGCGCATCTGCGAGCCTGAGCGCCAGATTATTTTTCGTGTGCCCTGGCAGGACGATAACGGTGAAATCCACATTAACCGTGCTTTTCGCGTAGAGTTCAACAGTGCTCTGGGGCCTTACAAGGGCGGTATGCGCTTCCACCCGTCGGTATACCTCGGCATCATCAAATTCCTGGGTTTCGAGCAGATCTTCAAGAACGCCCTGACCGGCCTCCCCATCGGCGGCGGTAAAGGCGGCAGCGATTTTGATCCGAAAGGCCGCTCGGATGACGAGATCATGCGCTTCTGCCAGAGTCTGATGACCGAACTGTATCGCCACATTGGCGAATACACAGACGTTCCCGCCGGTGATATCGGCGTGGGCGGTCGCGAGATCGGCTACCTGTTCGGCCAGTACAAGCGCATCACCAACCGCTACGAGTCCTCCGTGCTAACCGGCAAGGGCCTGGATTGGGGCGGCAGCCGAGCGCGCACTGAAGCAACCGGCTACGGCACCGTTTTCTTTACCCACGAAATGCTGAAGGCCCGTGGTGACTCTCTGGAAGGCAAAAAAGTAGTTGTCTCCGGATCAGGCAACGTCGCAATCTATGCTATTGCCAAAGCTCATGAACTGGGCGCCAAAGTTATTGCCTGCTCCGACTCCAGCGGCATCGTCGTAGACGAAAAAGGCCTCGACCTGGCAGCTCTCAAGCAGATCAAAGAAGTAGAGCGTCGCCGCCTCAGCGCCTATACCGAGTTCCACAAAGACGCAAAATACGTCAAAGGCGGCAGCATCTGGTCTATTCCGTGCGATATCGCGTTGCCTTGTGCCACTCAGAATGAGCTTAACGCCAACGACGCCAAAACCCTGGTTGAAAACGGCTGCATTGCGGTTGCTGAAGGCGCTAACATGCCTACAACGCCGGAAGGCATCGCTATCTTCCAGCAGGCAAAGCTGATGTATGGTCCAGGCAAAGCCGCCAATGCCGGTGGCGTTGCGACCTCTGCACTGGAAATGCAACAGAATGCCAGCCGTGACTCCTGGTCCTTCGACTATACTCAGAAGCGCCTTGAGGACATCATGATCGATATCCACAAGAGCTGTTATGAGACATCGGCGGAATTCGGCGCAGAAGGCAACTATGTGCTGGGCGCCAACATCACTGGCTTTATCAAAGTAGCGCGCGCCATGGAGGCCATGGGCGTCATCTGACCACGGAGTAACAGCCCATGACCGGGGACGGCGGAAACTCACAGGATAATACCCGGGTTTCTACCGGCCTTCCGGGGCTCGACGATGTTCTCGATGGACTGAGAATTGGCGATAATGTTGTCTGGCGAATCAACGACCTGGACGACTACCGCCGATTCGTTACCCCATTTATTGAATCTGCGGCGTCCGCCGGGCGCCGTATTATCTACCTCCGTTTTGGCCAGCACCCCCCGCTGGTATCCGCAAAAGCCAACATTCACATTGAAAACGTTGACGCGCTGGATGGTTTTGAAGCCTTTACAGGCAGGGTCTGGCGCCTGATTGAAGAGCACGGCCGCGGCGCATTCTACGTGTGCGATTGTTTGAGTGATCTGCTCAACGCCTGGGCCACTGACGCCATGGTGGGCAATTTTTTCCGCGTGGTCTGTCCATTCCTCTTTGAACTGGATACCGTCGCCTGGTTTGCGCTCTATCCGGACAGACACTCGCACACCACACTGGACCGTATCCGACAAACCACACAGGTGATGGTGGATGTTCACCGCCTGGGCGACGACGTTCAGATTCAGCCCATCAAGGCCTGGTGCCGACAATCACCAACCATGTTTCTGCCACACAGGGAGCGCAACGGTCGCTTTGTGCCTGTTACCGACAGCAGCGACGCAACCCGACTTCAGGCCGGGCTGGAACTTGCCCAGCTGAATCGTCAACCACTGCTGGACTATTGGGACCGCCTGTTTCTGCAAGTCGCCAACGCGCTTGAGACCGGTAATGAAGAACAGACAGCAGACATTCTGGATCGCGTACTGAGTGTTCTGATCAGCCGGGATCCACGCATGCTGGATCTTGCCAAACGTTACCTAAGCCTTGAGGGCCTGCTCGCGATTCGCGCCAGAATGATCGGCAGCGGTTACATTGGCGGCAAAGCCACCGGTATGCTGATAGCCCGCAGCATTCTGCTCGCCAATCAGCCCGACATCTGGCAAGACAACCTGGAGCCACACGACTCCAGCTATCTGGGCTCTGACGCCTATTACGCATTCCTCGTTCACAACGGCCTGTGGCCCGCGATTATGCGCCAGCGCTCGACCGACGGTTATTTCACTGAGGCCGCGCAGCTCCAACAGAACATTCTGAAGGGCGCCTTTCCTCCGGAAATCCGGACAGAGCTGGCCCGGTTACTGGACCACTACGGTCAGTACCCAATTCTGGTGCGCTCAAGCAGCCTTCAGGAAGACGGCTTCGGCAACGCGTTTGCCGGCAAATACGACAGCGTTTTTCTGGTAAACCAGGGGGCTCCTGAGCTTCGGCTTACAGCGCTGGAGGATGCGATCCGGCAGGTTTACGCCTCAACCATGAGTGAGGACGCGCTGGTGTACCGCAAGCAACGCGGGCTGGATCAGCGAGAAGAGCCTATGGCGTTGCTGATTCAGCGGGTCAACGGCCGCTTTCACGGGCGCTACTACTTACCGGACGCTGCCGGCGTTGGCGTTTCCCGCAATACCTTTGCCTGGGATACTGATATGGACCCGACTGCCGGCATGGTGCGTCTGGTCATGGGGCTCGGGACCCGTGCCGTTGACCGGATTGAAGGTGACCATGCGTGCGTTATGGCGCTGGACTACCCCAACCGCCAGCCGTTTCGCAATCTTGATGAAAGCTACCGTTTTTCCCAACACCTTCTGGATGTGCTGGATCTGTGGGAAGGCAAACTGACTACCTACCCTTTGAGTTTGCTCGTGAAAGACGTTGCAGACCTTCCCCTGAGCCACCTCGGCGAAGTGGACCGGGCCGCCAGTCGACGGGCAGAGGAGCTGGGCCTGCCGGCTCCGGTATGGCGGCTGACGTTCAAGCCACTGGTGCGCAGCAGCCGGTTTGTCAGCCGCCTGTCAAACCTTCTGAAAACTCTGGAGTCCGGCTATCAGCACCCGGTAGATGTTGAATTTACCCTGCACCTGAACGACGACGGGGAGCCGACTTTCAACCTCGTGCAATGCCGTCCATTGGCGACCATCGGCGAAACCATGGCGGCCGAGATTCCTGCAGAAATATCCAGGCAGCAGCTTCTTTTCCGCACATCCGGGAACTTTATGGGCGGCAACATAAACCTGAGCATCCAGCGTATTATCAAGGTGAACGCAGCCGTATACAGTCGGTTGAATGTCAGTCAGCGCTACGAAGTGGCCAGCCTTGTCGGCGAGCAGGTCCGTGGCAGCAACGACACCACCATGCTTATTGGCCCGGGTCGCTGGGGCACCAGCAGCCCAGAATTGGGCGTGCCAGTTCGGTTTGCGGATATAGCAGGGGTCGCCGTACTGGTTGAGGTGGCAGAAATGGAAGGCGATATGGTTCCAGACCTTTCCTATGGCTCGCATTTTTTCCAGGACCTTGTGGAAACCGACATCGCGTATGTCGCCCTGTTCCCCAATGGCCCCGACTGCGTCTATCAGCCTGAGCGGCTTCCCGAAGCAGACACTCACAACCTCCCGGCTAAGCCGGAACAGGCACTGCAGGTTTTTGATTTTCACACCACCCCGCTGCAGCTAACGGGAGACGTCGTCAGCCAACGTCTGGTTTGTTATTTCCCACCTTGATGTCCATCAACTAATATCAGGAAAACCGTCAAAAGCACTCACCTGATCCACCGCTACCCGCGCCGCCCTGCTAGAATCCACGCCATGGAATGGCTCACTCACTCTCAAACAGGTTTTCAACAAGCGGCACGCTACCTGCTGAGCATGCGCCTTGCCGTTGTTGGTCTTCAGCTTACCGCCCTGGCGGTGGCAGAAACGGTTGTAACGCTTGCGTACCGTGCTGAAGCACTGGTGCTGTGCCTGCTCTATGGTGTTCTCGCGACACTGGGCTGGCTCTGGTTTACCCGGCGGCCGCCCCGCTCCCCCGTCAGCGTCAGTGCCGGCCTGGCTCTTGATCTGGTTTTAATAGGTGGCTGGCTGTTTTTGACGGGCGGCTACACCAACCCTTTGGTGTCTCTGCTATTGCTGCCTATCGCCGTGGCCATCATTCTGGTGCCACTGAGCCAGAGCATCGCCCTGACTGTCTCTGGCATCGCTGTCTACACAGCATTGGTGATATGGCACACGCCTATCACCAATGAACATCACAACGCCAATCTGGCGCAATTGCACCTGGCCGGCATGTGGGTCACCTTTGCCATGACGGCGGCAATCCTGCTTCTGGTTGTGGGCGCTCTGGCAAGGCGATTGCGCCAACAGCAGGAGCAGCTGTCGACTATTCGCGAGACACGCCTGCGTGATGAGCAGATCATTGCACTGGGGCTTTCTGCAGCAGCCGTTGCCCATCGCCTGGGCACGCCTTTGAACACTATGACGTTACTGGTTGATGAAATACGTTCGGCCTTTCCCGACCCGGATCTCGCCGATGACCTGAACTTGATGAAGCAACAGCTTGGCCTTTGTGGCGCGCATCTGCAGCAACTTTCCAGTGCGGCAGTCCAAGCTAAATCCGCACAGCTGGAAAACCTCCAGGCCCAGAACTGGTTAGCACGGCTACGAGAATCCGCAACACTCTTATGGCCGGCCGCGCCTGTTGAATGGTCGACAGCAGTTCCGGATTGCCGGGTTGCGGTCGATGCCACCCTGGACCAGGCCATCCTCAACCTTCTTGCTAACGCACTGACTGCCAGCCCATCGTGGGTGGCTGTCAGCATGCGCTGCACCGAGCCCAACAGAGTAGAAATAGTCGTGGAAGACCGCGGAGATGGTCTGGAAGACGCCTTTCGGGAAACCCCAGGCGAACAGATCGTGGGTTCGGAGAACGGTCTGGGTGTTGGCCTATTTCTTTCCAATGCAACAATTCAGCGCCTCGGCGGCACCCTCAAGGCGCGGGTCGATCAGCATGGGACAACCATGATCATTGATTTGCCCGCAGCCCGGGCAGTTAATGCAGGCATGGGTGGAGATCAATGACCACGTCTGATAGCTGGCTGCTTGTGGACGACGACGCCGCCTTCCTGCAAATACTCCAGCGCGCCCTGAATCGCCAAAACCTTAAGGCTATCTGCACCCATAACCATGCTGAAGCCCTCCAGGCCCTGGATTCGCAGGTCTTCCAAAAGTGCATTCTGGACCTCAATCTTGCGGGTGAGAGTGGCCTGCAGCTGCTGCCTGAACTCCTTGCCAAACAGCCAGCTTTGGAGATTCTGGTGTTAACTGGCTACGGCAGTATCGCCACGGCCGTTGAGGCAATGCGCAGGGGCGCCGTCAACTATTTATGCAAACCGGTTACGATCGGCCAGCTCTTGAGCGGTTTCGAAGCTCTGGCCGTGACGCCGGAGCTGCGCGAGGAACCACCCTCAGTGGAGGAGATGGAGTGGGAACACATTCAGAGGGTGCTCAACGAGCATGACGGCAACGTCTCTGCCACAGCCAGAGCCCTGCACATGCACCGGCGGACCCTGCAACGAAAGCTGCAGAAGCATTCCCGCTGGCGCAACTAGAAAAGAAGCCCTTACATAACTCATTATCTGGTGGGACATACGGAGGCGCAGAGCAGGCCGCACCGCTAAAACTTGACCCATCATGACAAGGAGGACAGTCACACATTTGGCCAGAGAACAAATTTAACCATGTCAGATTCAGATCATCCAGAACATAGAAGGCACACCCAGGAGGTTGGCCCGGAACGCCTGTCACTGGTTGCCAGCGCCATCCGCAATATGGTCCTGATTCTTGATGACACCGGCGCTATCCAGTGGGCCAATCCCGGCTTTGAGGAATATACTGGCTACCTGCTGCGGGATATCTGCGGCGCCCATCCGAAGGACTTGTTCAACGGCCCGGCCACGGATCCTGATAAAGTCAGTCGGATCTGCCACAAACTGCTCCTGGCACAGCCGTTCGAAGAAGACATCCTGCTTTACACACGCCCAGGCACGCCGTTCTGGGTTCACATCTATGGCGTACCGATCGGTGCCGAGCAAGGCGTGTTACCGGGCTTCATCGCTGTCATGACCAACATTTCGGATCGCAAACACAGTGAGCGCGGCTTGCGCATTGCTGCCAGCGTTTTTGATCGCAGCCATGAAGCCATCCTCATTTCGGATCAGAACAACCGCATACTGGACGTAAATCCGGCCTTTTCACGCATAACCGGATACAGCCGTAGTGACGTACTGGGCCTTAACCCGTCCATCCTCAGTTCGGGCCGCCATTCCCCGGCATACTATCGTTCCATGTGGCAGCGTATCGAAAGAACAGATCATTGGCGGGGTGAAATCTGGAACCGCCGGAAAAGCGGCGAAGAATTTGTTGAATTACTGTCGGTCAGCCGCGTCCACCTGGACGAGCCTGGGCGCTATTATCACGTTGCCTCTTTCACAGACATTACGGCTCTGAAGAATCATGCCAAAGATCTCGACCGGGCCGTCAACTATGACGAGCTGACCGGCTTACCGAATCGACAGCTACTGGAAGACCGCCTCCGCGACGCGCAGACACACGCTGATCGCCAGCACAAAAACCTGTCAGTCTGTTATCTGGACCTGGACGGTTTCGAGGCCATCAACGACAGCTTTGGGCATGCCGCAGGCAACGAGATACTGCGTATTCTTGCAAGCCGCCTGGCCCAAACCCTGCGGAGTGGTGATACCGTTGCCCGGATTGGTGGCGATGAGTTCGGTGTGATCCTGCAGAGCGAGGACCACGACAGCGTTTATGAACGCATGTTGGCCTCCATCAATGAGCCCCTTGATCCTGGCGTCGGCACTGGCCCGATCACGCTCACAGCAAGCCTTGGCATCACCCGATACCCGGCGGACAGTGCAGATGCTGAAGGCCTGATTCGCCATGCCGATCAGGCCATGTACTCTGCAAAAGAAAAAGGGCGGAACCTGTTGCACTTTTTCGACCCGGAACTGAACGAGCATCGCCGACAACGGCGTCAACAGCTCACCGAAATCTCCCAGGCGCTGGAAAACGAAGAGTTCGAGCTTTATTTCCAGCCCCAGGTACGAATAGCGGGCTGTGAGGTCGTGGGCTTTGAGGCCCTTGTTCGCTGGAACCATCCCCAAAAGGGACTGCTGCTCCCTGCCGAGTTTCTGCCCACACTGGAGGGCAGCCACCTGGAAGTGCCCCTGGGCCAGTGGGTCCTTAAAGAAGCCATCTATCAGATGAATCTCTGGCAGGCGGCAGGCGAGGACCTGTCGGTGAGCATTAACATCAGTGCCCAGCACCTGATGGACCAAAGTTTCACCCGCTATCTGGAAAGTTACCTGCACAGCCATCCGGCCATCGAGCCCCGGCAGATCACTCTGGAAGTGCTGGAATCAACAGCACTGGATGACATCAGGCGCGCCAGAAACGTGCTTGCGCGCTGTCAGGATTTGGGGTTCCGGATTGCACTGGACGATTTCGGTACGGGGTTCTCCTCACTGACTTACCTGCGCACGCTTCCGGTTGATCTGGTGAAAATTGACAAGAGCTTTGTGCGCAACATGCTCGATGATGCCAGCGATCGGGCCATTGTGGAGAGTGTCATTTTCCTGGGCCAGCGGTTTACACACCCTATTCTGGCAGAAGGCGTTGAAACCCTGGACCACGCCCGGGCACTGCGGCAGCTGGGTTGCGATTATATCCAGGGCTACGGCATTGCCCGCCCGATGCCGGCGAGCGAAATACAGGAGTGGCTGCGGCAATGGCACCAGCAAACCAAAATCGAAGGCAACGTTCTGGAACCTGCAAGCGGTCGGCAAAGCAGATAATCGGCTACGTGCAGCCCCGTTACCGGTAGCGACGTTGATCCAGTGTTGTCAGCCGGTCTGGGTGGAATACCATCATGCCCGTAACAATTGCGCCGTTCACGAAACCCTCCGGTATCATGAACAGAGGCAGATACCGCAGGTAACCGTGAACCAGCTCAGAAAACTCGTACACGCCACTGAGCCAAAGCATCAGGCACATAACCAGGCCTGCAGCGGCCACTGAAATACCCGCTCCGAAAAAGCCGCAGAAAAAAATATAGGCAAAAAAATTACTGAAGTTCCGATGCCGTTCCCAGAGCATGATGCCATGGGTAACAAGAGCCGGAATCATCACGGTCACAAAGCCGTTGGCGGCGAACATTGTGACCGGCTCACGACCCGTGATCACGGTACTCACCAACGCCAGCAGCCCGGCAAACACAGCCAGTCCCCAACCCAGCATCAGGGTGACCACGGTAATGCCAAAGATATGAATCGCAAGCCCGGGATAAATACCCGCCCGCAACTGCCAGAGAAAGCCCAGCACCACCGCCGCACCAAAAAACGAATGCTGCAACGCGTCGTCTGAACGCAGTTTACGCCAGCGTACTGAACGGGCCGCCTGCACCAGAATCAACAGGAACAAAGCCAGGGTCACCAGCCACTGCGTGGTAGATAGCAGGTTTTCGGTCATGCCCATAGTGCAAACGCTCACAGAAATCTGGAACAGATTCCTATGATAACGACCTTAACCGCCAGGCGGTCAATGATCTGTGCCATCGGGCAAAAGAATCCAGCCAGATTCGCTCGGATCACGCGGTTTTTTTAAGGGAAACGAGAGTACCCGTAAGAGTCTGCCAGGCCTCGTACGTGCTCAGAAACACTTGCCCGCTCAGATGGGAGATCAGTTCTGTATTTTTCAGGCGGTCCATAACCGGCCCTTTCACCTCGGAAAGATGCAGACAGACGCCAGCATCTCTCAAGCGCTCATTAATGGCTTCCAGGCTTTCCAGCGCCGAGGCATCGACCAGGTTGACCGCCGGGCACACCAGCACCAGATCCTTCAGCTCCGGCTTGCGGATCACCAAGTCCATCACCGTCTCTTCCAAGAAGCGCGCATTGGCAAAATACAGGCTTTCATCCACCCGCAAAAACGTGACTTTCGGGCACAACTGCACGTCGTGACGAAGCACATTTCGGAAGTGTTCAGTGCCGGGAACCCTTCCGACAACTGCGCTGTGAGGCCGGCTGGTACGATAGAGGAACAGCCCGATGGAAAGCGCCACGCCAGCAATAATGCCCGCCTCAACGCTGTGCGCAAGAGTCAGCAGAATAGTTGCCAGCATGGCACCAAAATCCGGGCGCGAATAACGCCAGGTGCGCCCCAGCGCTGGCAAATCGATCAGCGTCGTCACCGCAATGATAATGGTCGCCGCCAGCGTCGCCTGCGGCAGATAAGCAATAGCCGGCGTCAGAAACAGCGTGGCCAGGGCAATGCCGACGGCCGTGTATGCGCCTGCAGCCGGAGTCTCTGCACCGGCATCAAAGTTGACAACCGAGCGTGAGAAACCGCCGGTTACGGGCATGCCCCCCGAAAATCCTGCACCAAGGTTGGCGGTACCCAGGCCGATCAGCTCCTGATCCGGATCGATCCGCTGCCGCCGTTTTGCCGCCAGCGTTTGCCCGACGGAAACCGATTCCACAAAGCCCACAACGCTGATCAGCAAGGCACTGACCGCAAGTTGCCGCCACAGCCCCCAATCCATTGACGGCATTGTCAGCTCAGGAAGCCCGGAAGGCACAACACCAACCAGCCGCACGCCCTGCAAATCGAGCCGGAATTGCCAGGCGACCAATGTAGTAGCCAGTACCGCTAGAATCGGGGCCGTTTTGGTAATGATCTCAGCGGCGCGCGCAGCTACGCCTGCCAGAAGCAGTAGCGGCTTGAGGTATTTTCGAGCGAACACCAGGAACAGCAGTGCACCTGTGCCAACAATCAAAGTGGATAGATTGGTGTCGCTTATCGACAACATCAGCGACTGACCAATCGTCAGCAGATTCTGGCCCGATGCCTGCACGCCAAAAATGTGTTTCAACTGGCTGGCTGCGATCACGATGCCGGAGGCAGTAACAAAGCCGGAGATCACGGGATGGCTAAGAAAGTTGGCGAGAAAACCCAGCCGCAGAATGCCCATCATCGTGAGCATCAGCCCTGACATAATGGCCAGCAGGATAGCCCCCGCGATGTACTCGGGGCTCCCGGCCTCGGCCAACGGCGCCAGGGCAGCGGCCGTCATCAGAGACGCCACCGCTACGGGCCCAACCGAAAGTGTCCGGCTTGTGCCAAAGATCGCATAGACCACCAGCGGAAGAATGCTGGCGTAAAGCCCGACCTGCGCTGGCAAGCCAGCGAGCAAAGCATAGGCCAGAGACTGTGGAATCAGCATAACGGTCACAATCACCGCAGCCACCAGGTCGCTGGAGGCCTGGCTTCGACCGTATTGAGGCGCCCACTGGAGAATAGGCAGGTAGCGTTTTACGTTCATCCGGCGCTCAGAACAAATTGACCGGAATTTTCAGATACACCCGACCGTTGTCCTCTGCCGGCGGCATTTCTCCTGCGCGCATATTCACCTGTACAGACGGCAGGATCAGCCGCGGCATATCGAGAGTCGCATCGCGCTTGGTACGCATCTGTACAAACTCTTCTTCGCTGATGCCATCGTGCACGTGAATATTGGCCTCACGCTGCTCAGCTACGGTCGTCTGATGCACATACTCATCCCGACCTGGTGCTTTGTAGTCATGGCACAGGAATACACGGGTTTCGGCAGGTAGAGACAAAACCTTGCGGATTGACTGGTAAAGTTCACGGGCATCACCGCCCGGGAAATCGCAGCGGGCGGTTCCATAATCAGGCATGAACAGCGTATCGCCCACAAAGGCAGCATCACCAATGACATAGGTCAGGCACGCGGGCGTGTGGCCCGGCGTGTGCATTACGCGGCATTCAAGGCCTCCGATGGTGAATGTATCGCCATCCCGGAAAAGACGATCAAACTGGCTGCCGTCACGGGCGAAGTCAGTTCCTGCATTAAATGCCTTGCCGAAAATTTCCTGAACCTCCCGGATATGGGCGCCAATACCGGTTTTACCGCCGAGTTTCTCGTGGAGATAGGGCGCAGCGGAGAGGTGGTCCGCATGCACGTGTGTCTCAAGAATCCACTCAACCTTCAGATTATTTGACCGAACGTACTCAACAATTTCATCCGCTGAGCGCACATCGGTTCTGCCTGCGGCGTAATCAAAATCAAGCACCGAATCAAGAACGGCACAGGCCTGGCTGACAGGGTCACGAACGACATAACTGAACGTATTGGTGGGCTCATCAAAAAAATGCTGCACGATAGGGTTACTCACGGCATTCACCTCCGCTGGGGTGGAGTCTTAGATTTTGATTCTAAGGATATACCACAACGGAATATAAGGTGAAATTCTCTTTGCTTATATGCGCGATACCCCTGATGCATCAACAAGACAGTCGCGTCCTGCCTGCTTTGCGCAATAGAGCCGGTCGTCCGCCAACCGTATAAGCGGGTCGGGCGTCGCTGGAATGTCATCCAGTTCCCCGATGGCAGCGATACCCGCACTGACCGTTAGCGGCAAGACGCTGTTTTCAAAAACGAAATTGTGACTGCGCACCGCACGAATAATGCGACTTACCGTATCCCGTACATCCGCCTGGCTCACACCACTGAACGCAACAACAAACTCTTCACCGCCAAACCGTGCCACCACGTCAGTTTCCCGGGTCTGTTCAAGGAGAATGTCGGCAAACGTGCGCAGACAGAAATCGCCCCCAAGGTGCCCATTGGAATCGTTGATGTGTTTGAAACGGTCCAGATCAAACATCGCCAGAGTAAAGTGCTCCCGGTGGCGGTTGGCTCGGCTGAGCATTTCGTTCAACCGGGGCATTAGATACCGGCGGTTGTGCAAAGCGGTTAATGGGTCGCGAATGGACTGGTTGAGAAGCTCACTCTCCAGGCGGTGGCGCTCAAGTGCTCCGGAGAGCAGGCCCGATACGATAATCAGAAGGTCTGCCTGATCTTCTCGCCAGGCACGTTTGCGTAGGGAGTCGACGCCAAAAAAGCCGGTTACAAGGCCCCGGACGCGAACCGGTACGCAAAACATGGAGCTGACACCCTGTTGCTCCAGCAGGGTGCGCTCTGGGCCCGCCGGTATCCGCTCGGTCGCTTCGACAAAAATGACCCGATTGCCACTGACCATTTCATCGATCTTGCCCCGCCACCAGTCGAAACCATCAGTTGGCACATCACGCTGGCTGTCAATGAGAGATGGCACGCCGGAAGAGCACCATTCGTGAGTGTTATCCATAACGCAATAATCTGGCGAAAATTCATATAAATACGCCCGATCCACCTCGAAAAATGCGCCGATCGCTCTCAACAGCTCGGATATACATTCATCAATGCTGCCAAATCCCAGATTGATAAACTCCGTCGACAGTCTGGCAATCAGCTTCTGAAAATTTGCCTGAAACGCCGACTCTGCCTCGCTTTCCCTGAGGGTAATCTCCAGATCCTTATAATGCTGAATGTTGTGAAGCTGGCCATACCAGACTGTACTTCCGTCGGCCTGCCGTTCCGGCTTTGAGTGGGCTTCAAACCATTCATAATGGCCGGCTCTCAATTTTAAACGCGCCTGGTAGCGCCAAGGTGCAAGCGCGCGGGCAGACTCCGCAACACTGGCGTTCAAACCGGCCAGGTCATCTGGATGAACCGCGTCAAACATGAGATCCGCACTTTCGCGCAATGCAGCCGGGTCGAGGCCCAGTACGTTCTGCACCTGCTCGCTGATAAGCAGATATCGGTGAGACTCTCCATCAGCGCTCAGCCAGTAGGCACACAGTAAACCGGGAATCGCCGAAGCCAGCTTCCGGAGAAAATAATCCGGGTCTGCATGCCATTGGCTTTGTTTGAACTGTTCCGTCATGAGCCACTCGCCTCCTGGCACAAAGTCAGCCACGTTAGAAAAAGTGTAGCGCACCGTGTCATGCACAGCTATTTCAAATGTGGAGAACTACAAAACCGGGAAAACAATCAGGAGCCATGATACCTTTCTGACGTTCCCGATAGCCGGCGTTTTATAGCCCGAGGGAACACCCTCTGCTGAACGGAGTCGCAAGTGCCTACTGAAGCAAAATCGATAACCAATGAATGGCAGGCTTTCTGGTTGGCGGTTGGGTTTCTCACCCGCATTCCGATGTTGGTGCGTATTGATTATTCCCAGAAACTCATGAACCAGTGCAGCGTATATTTGCCATTGGTCGGCCTGTTACTGGGCGCACTTTACGCTGGATTGTTCACCCTCCTTAGCCTGGCTTGGAACCCACTTGTCTGTGTGCTGCTGGTTTTATGCTTCCATCTGTTTATTACCGGCGCCTTCCACGAAGACGGCCTTGCCGACAGCGTAGATGCGCTGGGTGGCGGCTATACCGTTGAGAAGCGTTTGGAAATCATGAAAGACAGCCGCATTGGCACCTACGGCACCGTGGCTTTGGTGATGGCTCTGGGCCTGAAAGCGGCGCTTCTGCTAGATGCACAAAGCATTTGGCTGGCGTTACTGGTCGCTCCCGCAATCAGCCGTCTGACACCGCTTCTTCTAATGGCCTGGCTGCCTTATGTAACAGACCCGGACAAGAGTAAAAGCAAGCCCGTGGCGGAGGGCTTCTCTCGCAAACGCCTGCTTGTCAGCGTTGTGTTTACCGTTGTGATAGTTCTGGTTTTCAGTCCTTGGCTGCCGGGACTATGGCTGGCGGCCATAACCGCCATTTTGACGGTTGCCCTGGTTTGGGGTTGGTATTTGCAACAACAACTGGGCGGTTATACCGGCGATACTCTGGGAGCCAGCGTGGTGTTTTGTGAACTGGCGCTGCTGCTGGGCATGTAAGTGCCCAGCAGCAGGTTAATATGACTCAGCGGTCAATACGGGATATTTTGGTACCTTCGATACTCAGCCCGGCCATCAGACCTTGCTGGCTGAAGATAAACGCATAGGCGTCGTTTTTAAGCGACGAGGTTGAGAGATTTTTCGCTACGCCCTCGTCAACCAATACCACCGTTGGGCCGACACCTATCTCCCAGCCATTTGATTTTTCAAGATAGGACACCGCTTTGTCCGTCATCAGAAAAACCGCATAGGCATAGGACTGAGCCCCTGCCTGCAACCCCCAGGAGCCAGTGACCGAATTGTAGTAATCCGTCACCTCCGAGTCCTTCAGCAAAACGCCCTCGCCGTAGCTACCACCAAACACCAGCCCGGCTTTAACGATGTTGGGGAACACCAGTATGGCCTTGGCATCGCCAGACAGGGTTTTGGCAACGGGGTGTGCCTTGTAGAGCGTTTCCAGTGCTTGTCTGGCATCGCGGTCAAGGTCTTCGGCGCTCGCAGCCATGGCTTGGCTTGCGCCTGTGATCGCGATAATGGAAGCAAATGCGAGTGCAAATCCGAAAAACGTGTTACGCAGTATGGTCATGACACAGCCCTCCTGATTGATCATCGAACTATAAATCAGTTGGATAAAAATTGACCGTTACAGGTGAGACATGCAGCGCTGGGGCTTGGTTAGCTATCCACCGAACAGGAGACAATCCGCGAAAGATGGCTGTAGGGCATACCCGTCTCCTGATGCCAGTTGTTGAACGCTGTCTGGGCCTGTTGCAGGCCTTTTTTGCTGGTTGCCGATGCGTCCAGCAGCTCTGCATGACGCAAAACCGACACCACGTCGCTCGACAGAATAAACCCGTCCCAGCCCACACGGCGCAGGAAATACTGCGCACTGTTGCCGCCGAGGCGTGACCCATGGCGCTTGAGCCACAGCAACAGTCCAACCTGGTCGTCTGAAGGCCATTGCTTCAGGAAGGCACCAAAACTGCCGTGTTCATGAACGGCATCCATAATCATGCGGGCGTTCTCAGGCACCGTACGAATCTTCTGCATATTACGTACAATACGCTCATCACGAGCGAGTTCTTCGAGAACGTCCGGCGGCACCTGCTGCCAGTAGGCGGGCACAAAACCATGGAAAGCCTCTTCGAAACCTGACCACTTGTTCTCAATCACACGCCAGACAAATCCGGCTTTGAACACACAACGGGTAATCTCCGAGAGGTATCGGTCATCCGTTTGCGCCTCCAATTCCATGGCCGGCGGCATTTTTGGCAGCAAAGCACTCAGCTCCTCAGTGCCACCCTTGCGCACAATCGCACGCTCATGAATATCTGAAAACCGCATAGTACCTCCTCTTCCAGAACGTGGGTGGGCGCCCGGAAATTAATACCGGATGTGTACTAATAGTGACCTAACTCAATACGAGTCAACCGCCGCTCGTTTACCCTGACAAATAACGATTCAGAAATCGTGCTCCCTGTTGGCTGGGTAAGAGCAACAGCATTCGCAGCCAGGATCGGGACCTTTCATTGGCTCTATACACACCCGTCGGTGTGGATAAAGGAGGCATACTGTGAATGATAAGAACTATTCCCCTGAGAACCCTTCTGACAAACCCGCTAATAACTCGTTAAACGACCCTGAGCAGGATTTGGCAACACGATTTCCAACTGCCTATACGATCCTGTTTCTGCTGATCATACTCGTTGCAGCCCTGACCTGGATTATACCTGCTGGCCAGTACGACCGTGCCATGAACGAAGAAGTCGGTCGCGAAGTCGCTGTCCCGGGCACTTACCAAACGGTCGACCCCAACCCTCAGGGCTTTGTGGACATCATGCTCGCGCCCACAGCCGGATTTTACGATCCTGACAGTTACGTTGCCAATGCGATTGATGTCGCGCTGTTCGTGATTTTCTTGGGCGGTTTCCTCGGCGTGATGAACGCAACAGGTGCCATCGATACGGGCATACGAAGTGCCATGCGTCATCTTGAAGGCCATGAAATCTGGATGATCCCGATCCTCATGACTCTGTTTGCCATCGGCGGTACTACCTACGGGATGGCCGAGGAAACACTGGCATTTTACGCCATTCTGATCCCGGTGATGATGGCTGCAGGATACGATGCCATAACCGGCGTGGCCATTATTCTCATCGGAGCAGGTGTTGGCGTACTGGGCTCCACCATCAACCCGTTTGCTACGGTTATTGCAGCTAACGCTGCAGACATACCGTTTACCGATGGCATTGTTGTGCGTTTTATTCTGCTCATTGGCGGACTGTTGATTTGTGCGGCTTACGTTATGCGCTATGCCATGCGCGTCAAGGCGGACCCTTCGCGCTCTGTGGTATCCAAGCAGTGGGATGCCCATCGCAGGCTCTTCCTGACCAGGCATGACTCTGATGTAGAAGACTCCATTCTCAACAGAACCCAGATAATTGCCCTGCTGATATTTGCCGCCACCTTCGTTGTCATGATCTGGGGAGTATCGTCGCAGGGCTGGTGGATGGCCCGTATGGGTGCTCTGTTTTTTGGTTCGGCCATTGTGATCGGCATCATCGCGCGCCTTGGCGAGAAGACACTCACCGGCAGCTTTGTTGACGGCGCCCGAGACCTTTTGGGTGTCGCACTTGTAGTAGGGCTGGCGCGGGGCATTGTGGTGATCATGGATCAAGGCATGATTGCCGACACCATCCTGCACAGCGCGGAAACATCTCTAGGCGGGTTGCCCGAACTTGCGTTTATTAACCTGATGTTCTGGATAGAGGTGGGCATGAGTTTCTTTGTGCCATCGTCCTCAGGACTGGCTGTCTTGTCCATGCCGATTCTGGCACCCCTTGCCGACTTCGCCAACGTGGGGCGTGATCTGGTCGTAACCGCTTTTCAGTCTGCCAACGGGCTGGTCAACCTGATCAATCCCACTTTTGCTGTCGTGGTCGGGGGGCTGGCAATTGGCCGCGTGTCCTATGATCGCTGGCTCGCGTTCATCTGGCCCTTACTGTTGATTCTTACCCTTTTCATAACTTTGGTCATCAGTGCAGCAGCACTGTTTTAGCGGAGAATTAAACCATGTCTGAACACACACTTGGAGTACATTCCGAAACCGGAACTCTGCGACAGGTTATTGTCTGTCGTCCGGGCCTGGCACACCGTCGGCTGACGCCTTCCAACTGCGACGCTCTGTTATTTGATGACGTTTTCTGGGTCAAGCAGGCCCAGAAAGACCACGATGTCTTTGTCAGCGTAATGCGCGAGCGAGGCGTCGAGGTACTGGACGTTAACGAATTGCTGGCCGAAACACTGGCCATCCCGGAAGCCCGCAAATGGATCCTCGATCACCGCATTACCTGGAATCAGGTCGGTGTCGGGATGATTTCCGATTTGCGCGCCTGGATGGACGAGCTTCCCGGCAGCAAGCTCGCGGAATATCTTATTGGCGGGCTGGAGGTGGCCGATCTGCCCTTTGATCCGACGGGGCTTTTTGGCAATCACCTGGGGCACTACGGGTTTGTGCTGCCCCCCCTGCCAAACTATCTCTTCACCAGAGACAACAGCGCCTGGATCTATGGCGGCGTTACCCTGAACCCGATGTATTGGGCAGCCCGCAAGCCCGAAACCCTGTTGATGGCTGGCGTGTACCAGTTCCACCCGAAATTTGCCGGCAAGGTCGATGTGCTCTGGGGTGACCCGACACAAGAGCATGGGCTTGCGACACTCGAAGGTGGCGATGTCATGCCTGTCGGCAATGGCACCCTCCTTGTGGGCATGGGCGAGCGCTCCTCACCGCAAGCTATCGGGCAACTGGCCAACACCCTGTTCGAACGAGGCACCGTGGAGCGGGTGATTGCCTGCCAGATTCCGAAATCCCGCTCCGCCATGCACCTGGACACCATCTTCACCTTCTGCGGTGGCAACGTAGTCACCACCTTCAAGGAGGTCGCCGACGAAGTGATCTGCTATGACCTGCGTCCCGGTGCAGGCGAAAAGCACCTGTCGTTCCGCCAGGACCCGAGACCACTGTTTGACGTGGTTGCTGATGTTCTAGGCTACCAATCTCTCGAGATTGTCCCCACTGGCGGTGATAACCCCGCAGAACGTGAACGGGAACAATGGAACGATGGCAATAACGTGCTGGCACTGAGTCCTGGCGTGGTCGTCGGGTACGATCGCAACGATGACACCAATGCAGCGCTGAAAGCGGCAGGCGTTGAGGTGTTGTCTATTCCCGGCGCCGAACTGGGTCGTGGTCGAGGTGGCGGGCGTTGCATGAGCTGCCCGACAATGCGCGACCCCATCTGACCACAGAGGACAACAACCATGGCTTTCAATCTCAAGAACCGTCACTTTCTGACCCTGCGTGATTTCTCTCCGCAGGAAATCAGTTTCCTGCTAAAGCTGTCTACAGACCTGAAGGCGGCCAAATACGCCGGCACCGAGGTCCCACAGCTCAACGGCAAGGAAATAGCCCTGATTTTCGAAAAGAACTCCACCCGAACACGGGTAGGGTTCGAGGTCGCGGCCTACGACCAGGGCGCCAGGGTGACCTACCTTGGGCCTACGGGCACCCACATTGGACACAAGGAATCAGTGAAAGACACTGCCCGGGTGCTGGGACGGGTCTACGATGCCATCGAATACCGCGGCTTCGGCCAGAAGATCGTCGAAGAGCTGGCGGAATATGCCGGCGTACCTGTCTATAACGGGCTGACTGACGAATTCCACCCAACTCAGATTCTCGCCGATTTCCTCACCATGCAGGAGCACGTTGAGAAGCCCTTGCACCAAGTGGCTTATGCCTTTCTGGGCGACGCCGCCAACAACATGGGCGACAGTCTGCTGATCGGGGGTGCCAAAATGGGCATGGATGTGCGTTTATGCGCGCCCAAAGCCTGCTGGCCGCGCCAATCTGTTCAGGATGAGGCTCAGGCGATAGCCAGGGAAACCGGTGCACGCCTTACGATTACAGAAGATCTGGACACCGCCTTGGCGAGCGTTGACTTCGTTTATACCGATGTCTGGGTATCCATGGGAGAGTCAAAAGAAAAGTGGGGGGAACGCATCGAGCTGTTAATGCCTTATCAGGTGAATGCTGAAGTCATGAAAAAAACCGGCAATCCCCGAGCCCGCTTCATGCACTGCCTGCCGGCTTTTCACAACACCGAAACGACCGTAGGCAAAGAAATAGAGGCGGAGTTTGGCATTGAGGCCATGGAAGTGACGGACGAGGTTTTCGAAAGCCCGGCTTCCATCGTGTTCGATCAGGCTGAGAACCGTATGCACACCATCAAAGCGGTATTGGTAGCAACGCTCGGAGCCTGATTCCGGAGCTGGTCTTTGATAAAGGATGCACCTTATGTTGATTGTTGCAGCTCTGGGCGGCAACGCCTTGCTAAAACGCGGTGAGCCACTGACAGCCAAAACCCAACGCGCCAATGTACGAACCGCAGCGAAATCACTGGCGGAGCTGGTGCGCGCCGGACACCAGCTCGTTATTACCCACGGCAACGGCCCTCAGGTAGGCTTGCTGGCGTTACAGGGCGCCGCCTACAAACCTGAAGACGCCTACCCTCTGGACGTACTGGGTGCCGAGACCGGCGGCATGATCGGTTATATGATCGAACAGGAAATCGAGAATGCCCTTGGCCACGACCGCCCTGTAGCGACTCTGCTCACCCAGGTGGTGGTTGACCCGAATGACCCGGCATTTGCCAGGCCGACCAAATTCATTGGTCCTGTCTATAATAAAGAGGAAGCAGAGAGCCGGGCGGCGGCTGCGGGCTGGCACATTGCAGCCGATGGCGACAAATGGCGCAGAGTAGTGCCATCGCCGGCTCCCAAAGAAATTCCGGATATGCGCGTGCTGAAGCTGCTGCTGGATCAGGGCGTCATTGTAATCTGTACCGGAGGCGGCGGCATCCCGGTGCTGCGCCGTAATGACGGCAGCATGGCTGGTGTTGAAGCCGTTATCGACAAGGATGCAGCCAGCGCTCTGCTCGCACGACAGCTAGGCGCAGACGCACTGTTACTGCTGACCGACGTAGACGCGGTTTACGATGACCTGGGTACACAGGCCGCTGCCCCGATTCACAGAATCACCTCAGAACAGGCACGAAGGTTGGATATGCCAGCCGGTTCCATGGGGCCGAAAGTGGCGGCGGCGGCTGATTTCGCGGACACCGGGGGGATTAGCGGCATTGGCCGTCTGGAAGATGCTCTTGCCATTCTCGATGCGCGCGCCGGTACGCTGGTTACCAGAGCCGACGCTAAAGACTCATGAATATGCAGGCACATTAGTATGTCCAATCTGGTCATTAATAATGCGAATCTGATGCCGGACTCCGACAACGAGAGTGTTGGACAGATTGTCGGCATTCGCGGTGGCGTTGTGGATGTAAAGTTCCCTGGCATTGCCCCTCGCATTCACGACCTGATCCGCACCGGCGCCCTTGCCTTGGAGGTCTCGGCGCTGCTTGATAACGGCGCAGTGCGCTGCATGGCCCTGGCCCCAGTGCGCGGGCTGGGCCTTGGAATGCCTGTACACGCCACAGGTGTGCCTGTTCAGGTTCCGGTAGGCGATACCGTGTTGGGCCGTATGCTCAATGTTTTTGGCGAACCAATTGATGACAAGCCTGCCCCTGCGGCGACCGTGCGGCGCTCCATTCATCAACCCCCTCCAGCCCTGGAAGACCGCGTCGTTCACAGCGATATTCTCGAAACCGGTATTAAGGCGATCGATTTACTGTCGCCCATCGAGCGCGGAGGCAAAACCGGGCTGTTCGGTGGCGCCGGGGTTGGTAAAACCGTTCTCATCACCGAACTGATCAACAACACGGTTCAGCACTATCAGGGAGTCAGCATTTTCTGCGGTATTGGCGAGCGCTCGCGGGAAGCGGAGGAACTCTACCGCGAAATGGGCGATGCCGGAGTGCGGGACAAGACCGTCATGTTGTTCGGCCAGATGAACGAAGCCCCAGGCGTGCGCTTTCTGGTGGGCAAAACAGCTCTCACCATGGCGGAGTATTTTCGTGACGATCAGAAACAGGACGTGCTGTTGCTCATCGACAATATTTTCCGCTTCGTGCAGGCGGGGTCAGAGGTGTCCGGTCTGATGGGCCGAATGCCTTCGCGGGTTGGCTACCAGCCTACCCTGGCAACGGAACTGGCCTCTCTCGAGGAGCGCATCACAAGTACTCGTAACGGGGCGATCACCTCTATCCAGGCGGTCTACGTGCCCGCCGACGATTTTACCGACCCGGCGGCGGCACATATCTTTTCGCACCTCTCAGCCTCTGTAGTGCTCTCACGCAAGCGCGCCAGTGAAGGCCTGTATCCGGCCGTCGACCCGCTTGCCTCGGCGTCAGTGATGCTGACGCCCACCGTAGTCGGCCAGCGTCACTACGATGTCGCCCGGGCTGTAAGGCGCACCCTGGCTGAGTATGAGGACTTGCGCGATATCATTGCGATGTTAGGGATGGAAGAACTCTCAGCTGCTGACCGCGCCACAGTAGCCCGGGCACGGCGGCTCGAGCGCTTTCTTACACAGCCGTTTTTTACCACCGGCTCGTTTACCGGCACCGGCGGCAAGCGCGTACCCATCAAAGACACTCTGGATGGCTGCGAAACCATTCTGAACCAGACCGAGTTCCACGATAACGAAACCGACTATTATATGATTGGTTCACTAAAGGATCTGGGGGCGGGATCATGAGCCTTGCCGACGACATGCGGGTAACGGTGCGGCTACCCACTCGCACGCTGTTTGAAGGTAAGGTGCTGCGGCTATTTGCCACGGCGGAGAACGGCGCTTTCGGGATGCTTCCAAATCATACCGACTTCGTTACGGCGCTGGTGCCCTCGGTGCTTATTCTCACGTCAGCCGACGGTGAAGAGCTTTTTTTTGGCATTGACGAGGGCATACTCATGAAAAAAGGCCATCGGGTGGATATTGCACTACGCCGTGGAGTTCGGGGCCAGGATCTCAATTCCCTGAACGACACCATACAGGCCGCGTTTATCGAAGTGGATGAAGAGGAACGCGTGGCACGGTCAGCGCTGTCCAGGCTTGAAGCGGGCATCGTCCGACATTTTGGCGACTTGCGGAAACCCACAATGTGACCAGAAACAGCGACCGCTCAGAGGAAAACATCCGTCGCAGTGCCGAGCGCATGAAGCTCGCACGCAGTTCTCCGGGTCTCAGCCCTCTACGGGGGCTGGGGGCCTTCGGAATCATTGGCTGGTCGATTGCCGTACCAACGGTGGGCGGAGCATTCCTGGGTTTATGGCTGAACAAGGTCGCACCGCAGGAATTTTCCTGGCCTATCGCGCTGATCCTCGGCGGTGTCGTGATCGGCGGTATTATTGCCTGGAACTGGATCAGTAAAGAAGGGCCGGATCAGAAAGGAGACAAGCGATGATAACCGTCGACTGGCATGCAGTACTGTTGGGCCTGGCAGTGGGCGTCCCCGCCAGCGCACTCTTCTTTGTGGGCCTGGCCTGGGGAATGCAACGCGCTCTGGGATCTGAACGACCCGGAATCTGGCTGATGATTAGCGCCTTCGGCAGGATTGCGGCACTCCTGGCTGTCGGTTTCTCGGTAACGGCGGTCGCTGGAAGTAACTGGGCAGTAGCCGGCTACGCGCTGGCATTTTTCCTGGCACGGCTGATTGCCGTGCTTTGGGCCAGAATCAGCAGACCGGCCACCACCGCCGGACAGGAGGGTACAGAATGCAGCTAACCCCCGATGACATTGTTGTTTTTACACTGGCTGGCTGGAAGATCAACGCCACCATCGTTAATACCTGGATCGTAATGGCGCTGCTGGTGGGCGTATCCATGCTTGTTACCCGCAATCTGCGCGCTGACGTGCCCCCCAATCGCTGGCGTACGGCGCTGGAGGTGATCGTCAAGATGATTCAGGGCCAGATTGAGGAGGTGGCCCGGAGCTCCGCACGTCATGTCATGTATTTTTCCGGCACACTGTTTCTGTTCATTGCCTTGTCAAATCTGATGCTGGTAATACCGGGGTTTTCGCCGCCCACATCATCCTTGTCCACCACCGTGGCTCTGGCGTTGTCTGTACTGGTGGCGGTACCGGTGTTCGGAATAGCCACTGGCGGGGTGGGAAGCTACCTGAAAACATTTGTCCAGCCTTCAGTCATCATGCTGCCCTTCAACATTATCGGTGAGTTCTCCCGGGGCATTTCGCTGGCCATACGCCTTTACGGCAACATAATGAGCGGCGCCGTTATCGCTGCCATTCTTCTGACCGTCGCGCCATTTTTCTTTCCCGTGGTCATGGACCTGCTCGGGTTATTAACCGGCATGATCCAGGCGTATATCTTCGCCATGCTCGCCACCGTTTACATCTCCTCTGCTACCGCAGAGCCTGACCCTTCATTGCCAAAACACGAGGACAAACCATGACAGATCTCGCCATTATTGCAGTCATATCCATTTTTACGGCAGGCCTGACCGTTTCCTTCGGCGCTCTCGGCCCGGCCCTCGGCGAAGGCCGAGCCGCCGCGGCTGCGATTGCCGCCATGGCCCAGCAACCGGACGCCGCCCCAACACTGTCCCGAACCTTGTTTGTGAGCCTGGCGATGATCGAGTCCACCGCTATCTACTGTTTTGTGGTAGCCATGATTCTGCTTTTTGCCAACCCGTTCTGGAGCGCCGTGCAGGGTGCCGCAGGAGGCTAGAACCGATCATGTCCATTGACTGGATTACCGTTATTGCACAGATCGCCAACTTCCTCGTGCTGGTCTGGTTACTGAAGCGCTTCCTCTATCGCCCGATACTTGACGGCATTGATGCCCGCGAAGCTGAAATAACCCGTCGCATGACCGAAGCCGGAGAGGCGGAGAAAAAAGCACAGGCCGCCGAAGCGGAGTTTCGCCAGCAGATAAAACAACTGGCGTCTGATCAGGATGCAGTGGTCACACAGGCCCTGAGGGAATCAGAAGATCAGCGCGACAGCCTGATGGCCGAAACCCGCGCCAAGCTGGCGCAGGAACAGCAAGACTGGTACAAGCACCTTGAACGTGAGCGTCAGAAGTTCACCGCGCAGTTGCAGCGAGCCGGAGAAGAAACTTTGCTGGAGCTCACCCGCAAAGCGCTACGGGATCTTGCGGATGAATCTTTGGAAGAAGCCATCGTTCGCCACGTCAGTGCACGGTTGCGCCCGATTGCCAGCGAGCTTACCGACGCCGCGGGTGACAGCAAAGAAGCTGTCGCAACCACTCGCGACACCTTGCCCGCGGCTGCACAGGCGCTGATGCAGGCTGATATCAAAAATCTGCTTCCAGGCATTAACCTGCGCTTTGAAACCGACCCCCAACAGGCGCCAGGCCTGGTTCTGCGGGTTGGCGGCGCCCAGGTTGCCTGGACTGTGGATAGCTACACCGAAGAATTTGATGCGCTGTTAAACGAGCGCATGGCCGCCGGTGCTTCCGGGCGGATTCAGCCCGCCGGGACATAAACCCGGTTGTGCGTAAAAAGGATAGATAACACGCTATGTCCGAAATCGATCACAGCGCCCCGGAAAACCCTTCCGAACGTCACTCCGCCGAGCAGTTCGATGCATGGCGAGAATCCCTGCTGACTGCACCGGCGCCGGCGCCGGTAATAACAGAAGTCGGCAGGGTAACCGAAGTGGGCGACGGTGTTGCCATCGTGACCGGCCTCGCCCGGGCACTGGCCGATGAATTACTGGTGTTCGAATGCGGTGTGCGCGGCATAGTGCTGGATCTGGAGCCTGGACGGCTCGGGGTGATTCTGCTTGGGCCGTCCGAACTCATTACTCTGGGAGAGGACGTGCGCCGCACCCGTAAGGTGGTGAGTGTGCCTGTTGGCCCCGCTTTGCTCGGGCGCGTCGTCGATGCCATGGGCCGCCCCAGAGACGGCCTGGGGCCAATCGCCGCCGTGGCAGAAACCCCCATTGAAACAGAAGCGCCGGGCATTCTGAGCCGCTCGGCTATTTTTCGGCCGCTGGCAACCGGCCTCAAAGCCATCGACGCTGCGGTGCCCGTCGGGCTGGGCCAGCGTGAGCTGATCATCGGTGATCGCCAAACCGGCAAAACCTCCATCGCCATAGACACCATGCTCAATCAGGCGCGGACAGACGTTACTTGTATCTATTGCGCCATTGGCCAGCGCGGTGATGCCGTTTCCCGAGTTATCGCTGCCCTGAAAAAAGGCGAGATGCTGGCCCGCAGTATCGTTATGTCGGCCGGTGACGAAGAAACACCGGGGCTGGCCTACATAGCGCCTTACGCCGCTATGGCCATGGCCGAGTACTTTTCCGATCAGGGCCGGGACGTGCTGGTCATTTTTGACGACCTTACCCACCACGCCCGCTCCTACAGGGAATTGTCGTTGCTATTGCGCCGACCACCAGGGCGCGAAGCGTTTCCCGGAGATATTTTCTACGTTCATGCCCGCCTGCTGGAACGAGCCGGCCAGTTCACCCAGGAAGCCGGTGGCGGCTCGATAACCGCCTTACCTGTGGTGGAAACCCAGGCGGAGAACCTGTCGGCCTATATTCCCACCAACCTGATTTCCATTACCGACGGGCAGATCTACCTGTCGCCACGGCTGGTGCGCAAAAACCAGTTTCCTGCCGTGGATCTGGGCCTGTCGGTTTCCCGCGTGGGTGGTAAAGCACAAAGCCGTGCCCTGCGCGAAGTGGCTGGCAACTTGCGGGTTACCCTGTCGCAGTTCGAAGAACTGGAAGACTTCGCCCGCTTCGGCACACGGCTGGATGACACCACCCGTGCACGTCTCACCCGCGGTGCTGCGGTTCGCACCGCGCTGCGCCAGGCCGAGCGTGACCCCATGCCCCCCGCGGAGCAACTGGCGGTGTTGATTGCGGCGATGGAAGGTCTTTTTGATGCATTGTCCGAACAGCAACTGAACGATGCCATGGCTCGCATTCGTGCCGCTGCGCGAACGCAACTGCAGTTCATTGACGAGCGTATCAGCGAAAACAAAGGGTTGAGCGCGGAGGACCGCGAACGGATTATCACAACCGCTCGCACCGCGCTGTCCAAGAACCGAACAGACCAAACACCCAGTGCAGGTGGAATTAGCCATGGCCCAGACGCTTGAGACGCTTACCCGCCACAGCGATACTCTGACGAGCATTCGCGGCATCGTGCACACCATGAAAACCCTATCCGCAATTAACGCGGCACCTTATGAGCACGCAGCCCGCTCAATTGAGGCCTATCACCAAACCATACTTCAGAGCTTTGCTGCCTTCGCTTACCGAACCGGCGGTATCAATCTGCGCCAGGACGACTCTCTCGAGCATCTGGTTATCGTGTTCGGCTCCGACCACGGCCTCTGTGGCAACTACAACGAGGTGCTCGCAGAAGAGGTCAGACAGCATTGCGAAGGCCAAACCACTGGCAAACAGCGCCTGCTCTGCATTGGCGCGCAGATGAACGATGCACTGGATGATCTGGGCTTAGCACCGGAAGCCATCCTGTTGCCGCCGGCGTCTGCAGACGGCATTGGTCGCCTCGCCGGCGATATTGTTACCCGCATGGACCGTTTCAGTCAGGGCCAGTCGCTGCATCATCTGGCCGTCACCCTGGCGTTTACCCAACGCGGCGACCATGGCGCCCGCGAGCCGGTAACGCGAAGCCTTCTGCCATTGGCGCCTTCGCTGCTGCAGCGCGAAAAGCACTGGGATTCACGCTCACTCCCGGATTACAGCATGGAAGCTGACGCGCTGCTGTCATCGCTGATTCGCAGCCATATCTTTGCCAGTGTTTTCCGCGCTTCGGCAGAAGCCATGGTGACCGAAAATTCCGCACGGCTGGCTCTGATGCAGCAGGCCGAGCAGTCAGTGGATGAGCGCATAGAGGAGGTAACAGGAGAACTTCGATCTGTGCGGCAAACGGAGATCACCAATGAGCTGATGGATGTCATTATCGGCTTTGAGGCACTGAAAAAGCCACGAAAGCCGCGCAATCAACCAGACTGACTTGCGACAGGGCGACTGCCCGGGCCATGATCAGAACCGGCCACCTTATAACAATCGGCCCCCTTTAAGAAAACGCTGGATCAGCGGCAATTTCTTGAGCATGGCGTTATCAACAAGGCGTGGCAGTATCCCGTTAATCACCACAAACAGCTTCTCGGGCCAGCCGAGGAACCTGCGGCGATCACCGTTTTCCATGGCTTTCAGAATTTCAGATGCCACCGTCTCTGGCGTATCAACGCTGTTACCAAGCGCACGGTTCAGTTCATTTACCACTTCCGGATTCATTTCTGTGGCTGTGGCCCGGGGCGCCACGTACACCACCTGAACCGCAGTATCTGCCAGTTCCCGGCGTAAGGCTTCGGTGAACCCCCTCAGGCCGAATTTGGTGGCGCAATAGGCGGTATAGCCGGGAAAACCGATGCTGCCGAACGTCGAACCCACAAACACCAGGGCACCGCTGCCGGCTTTCTCGAACTTAGGGGCAAAATGCCTGGCCACAAGCATGGCAGATCTCAGGTTTACGCCAAGCTGGGCATCAAGCTCAGCAACCGACATATTCGCCAGCCCGGAAAAACGGTTCTGGCCCGCGCAATGGATCACGCTGTCTATATCCGGGTAGGCATCACTCAGGCGCACCAGCTGTTGGTCCAGATCTGCAGCAGCAAGATCCAGGCACACCGGCGATACCTTCTCCCGGTGGCCAACACGTTCAGGGTGTCGGGAAGCCACGATGACATGACTACCGGCCCGAGCCAGCGCATCCAACAGAGCCTTGCCTATGCCGCCAGTTCCCCCCAACAGCAGAAAAACGCGATCATGCAGCCTCATGCTGCCGCTCCTTGCGAGTGGCTGGCAGCGGGATGCTGTGCAGCATGTCACCGTATAACCGGTAAACCACACGGGCAGCCTCAATAACCGCCTGCTGATCGTCCGAATCAGTGATACCGTCCATCAGGTTGCGGAAAAACTCGAAGTGATCCTGATCGAGAGCCCCATGGGAATACAGATAGCTGAATGCCTGATTCGGCAGCCCCAGGAGTTTCTGGATCTGTTCGCCCAGAGGTGTCGCCAGCTCTACTGACGTGCCCTCAAGCACCTGAACCATCCCGAAAAACGCGGCCGGATTGCCCCGATTAATCTGGTCATACAAGTAAGACACCATAAGCTCGATGGACAGATCCGGTTTGCCGGTGCGAATGCCTTCCTTGTCGGCACCGCAGGCCTCCAGATCATTCAGTATCCACTCGTCGTGCCCGTACTCTTCATCAATGTACTCGACCAGTGCCTTTCGAACGAACTCCATCCGCCGGGGCAACCTGGCACCGCAGGCCATCATTAAAGGCACCGTATGCTTTACGTGGTGGAAAGCCTGGGTCAGAAACCAGATATAAGACTCGAGGCTGAAATCGCCCTCGCCAATCGCTTTGACGACCGGCGCGCCGGTAACATGGGCCCGCGCTTCGGCGGTTTCATGCTGCAATCTGTCAAAAAATGCCATGTGGGATTCTCCTGACGGGTGGTTAAACGACGTTGAAATAAACAGGGGGTAGGCTTTTGCCAACAGCGTCGGCAAATGGGCCTGTATGCGCGCCCGCACAGGGCGACCGTTTGCTGTGATATAACCTTCCGACTGCCTGAGCGGTTTCCGGCGGATGTACACCGCAACCAGGCGGGCATAATCCGGCAGGCGTTGGTTGAGTTGTTTTACAGATCGGGCAAGAGCCTCTGGTGAACGCCCATCGGTCACTGTTACCAGCGCCATTAACTGCGGCTCACCATCACCGAACACGACAGCCTGGGAAATACCCAGCCCCTGAGCCAGTTCACTTTCCAGCCACTCCGGGCTGATATTGCGGCCAAAGCTGGTAATCAGCAGATTCTTTGAACGACCATTGACCGACAGGAAACCGCCCGCGCTGAGCGCCCCCAAGTCACCGGTATCCAGCCATTCACACGGCGCTTTCTGATCGCCGAGATAGCCCAGGTGAGTATTGCCACGAATCCGAATATGGCCGTGAGAATCCACCCTGACCTGAACGTGGGAAAGTGGTTTACCCACACTGCCCTCACACTCGGCGAACGGCACATTCAATGCCACCACGGAACCGCATTCCGACAAACCGTAGCCTTCATACAACGGCAACCCCACGGCGCGGCCGCGAGACAGAAGCTCTTGGGAGACCCGGCCTCCACCAACCGCCAGAAACCGCAGTGAGCGGCTGTCGAGCTGCCCGTGTTCAGCAGCGCTAACCAATGCCATTGCCAACTCCGGCACCAGAATCAGCGATTGGGGTCGGCACTGGTGAATACCCCCAACCAACCGATTCAGATTTAGCCCACTGCTGCCAGTCATCCCCAGCTGTTCCAGCGGCGCCACGTTGACACAGGCACCCATGAGCAACGGTAGATACACCCCGGCAATATTCTCCAGCAGTGTGGCCAGTGGCAGGATGCATAGATGGCTTTGCAGTTCGACGCCCGCCAGGCGCTCTTTCAGGGCCAGGGTGGTAGCAGTCATCTGCTCCAGCGACAGGCACACCCCCTTGGGGCTGCCGGTACTGCCAGAGGTGAAGGTGATTTTAGCTGTGCCTTCCGGCATCCGTGGTACCGCTGCAAAACCTGGCATCCGGCGCAACCAGACGCCCAGGCCCAGGCCCAGGGGCTTGCTTACCTCTGATTCGTCGCCGGATAACAGCCCTTCCAGACCTGCCTGTTCAATCAGGTGTGCGATTTGGGTTTCTGAGAAAAACGCCGGCACAGGCACACACACAACGCCAGCCAGCAGGCAGGCGAGGTCGGCCAGTATCCAGGCAAGGGTGTTGTCTCCACACACACCCACACGCTTTACGTCATGCAGGCGCAGCTGTTCTGCGACTGCCTCTGCAACACGCATCATCTGTTGGTAGCTGAATTCTGATCCTGGCCCGCGCAAGGCAATACGCGACGGGTGTGTCATCGCTTGGCGGTGTAGCAGTTCAGGCAAGGCGACCATAAGCGCCTCCCTGCTCTGAACCGCCTGATCCCGCACCGGGCAGTGCTGGCTGAATTCGCCGCAACAAGTCGGCCTGCCGCGGGGCACTGAGGCTATCAGCCACTCTGATCGCCATCACCACCGGTTGATGGTCGTAGTAGCGGCCCCAACCGGCACCACCACCCGGCAAATCTTCCGGGTTGGCCCGAGCCAGAACCCGAGTGGCAATCCCCAGCCGATGAAAACTGTTGCGTAACTGATCGGTGCCAGTGCACACCACCCAGTCGTAACCGGCGCCTTCCAGCCACACCGTCAGTGACGCAAACAGATGCCTGCTAACACCGGCCTCCACACCGGCAAGGTGGGCGATCTCTGCAATTTTACTGCGCGGTACGCCCGCCACCGGCATCACAGTTTCCACTGGAACAGACAGGTAATCTTCGAGAAACAGGCGCTCCACAGCCGCATTGCGAACCCCCACTGCGGCCAAAAGCGTGCCTTGCGCCGAGGTCAGGGCCAACAGCAACGGAATCCGCAACGCGGGTTCTGCTCCGTAGGCCTGCAGAAACCGTCGCTGAATAAACTCCGTGACCGTAACCGCCAGCCCGGTGCCCGGGTTAATCTCACTCAACCAGCGGCCAGCACAACGAAGGGCGGGAACCAGCTCCGGCGAATCCGGTGGGCAGTGTGTGGACATCGTTAGCGGGTCCGTCATATGCGCTCTCCAACAGCTCTCAGGGCATGGCACCCGTGATAGTGAACCGTCAGATTAGAGAGCAAGCCTTAACCCAGCCTTAAGCTCCGGCGCCAGAATTCTTAAACGGGCCTTAAGGTTTGTCCCACAGGAGCTTAAGGCTGGCTTAAGAAAGCCTGTGTAGAATGTTTTTGGAGAGAGCTAATTTGAAGAACTTTCCCAACACGGATTCCGGTTAATGCGCATATTACTGGTAGAAGACGATCATCCACTGGGCAAAACCATGCTGGAGATGCTGCGGGCAGACCAGCACACAGTAGACTGGCTCGATGACGGCCAACAGGCGTTGAATGCGCTTGTGGATGAGCATTTTGATCTCGCCATACTGGATTTGACCCTGCCCCGGGTAGACGGTCTCGATATCGTTCGACACACCCGGCAACAGGGCAACCAGCTTCCCATTATCATTCTGACTGCCAGGGCAGAGCTGGAGGAGAAACTGCAGGGTCTGGATGCCGGCGCAGACGATTATCTGACCAAACCCTTTGCCATGGCTGAACTCAAGGCTCGGATCAGGGCGATCACCCGCCGTAGGTCATCAACAAATCGCGATGAACTGATTATTGGTCAGCTGACACTGGACCCGGCCTCCAGCCAGCTAACTGTCGGCACGGAGTCCGCGATATTAGCCCGCAGTGAGTTCCAGATTCTCCAGTACATGATGCGTCACCCAGACCAGGTTGCCACTCGCAGGCGGCTGGAAGAACAGCTTTATGGCTGGGAACCCGGCGCAGAGAGCAATGCCCTGGAAGTGCACATCCACCATCTGAGGCGCCGGGTGGGCAAGGCGACCATTCGAACCATCCGTGGGGTTGGTTACCTGCTGGACAGCCAGGCAGCTTGCGGAGTTGTTGAATGTCCCTGACCCGCACCCTGACGTTACTTGTTACCTCCACTGTGCTGCTGATTGCGCTGATCGCTGCTGCCTGGAGTTACATTGAGAGCAATCACGAACTGGAAGAATTGTTCGACGCCGAACTGGCTCAAAGCACGCGAATTGTGCAGGGCCTGGTTCGCCATCTGGCGGACACCCAGTCCATGGAGCAGTTACCGCAAACCCTCCACGAAACACTGAGCCTGCCACTTGTTGCGGATGTCGACGTGGAAACCGATGATAACGAAATACTGCCCGATGGTGCCGGGCACAAATACGAGAAAAAGCTGGCCTTTGAAGTTTGGACGCCCGACCGCCGCGCTCTGTTGGACACCCTGAAAGCTGATGACGCTGAAGGTCTTGCCCCGGGCTACTCGTGGGCCGAATCCCGGGGCTATCGCTGGCGTGTATTCACACTCCAGGATCCAACCACGGGCTTCTGGATTCGTACCGCCCAGCGCGAGGAAATTCGCCAGGAGTTGAGCCAGGAATTGGCCCTGGGTAACGTATTGCCCTTACTCGTTGCATTACCCCTGCTGCTACTGGCCGCCAGCGCCGCCATTCAGATTGGATTCCGCCCTCTACGCCGGCTGGAATACCCGATCCGCAACATGGCCCCGGAACGTATCCATCCACTTGATGACCGGCAGGCGCCGAAGGAAGTCGCAGGCCTGGTCCAGGCGGTAAACAGCCTGCTCAAACGGCTGAATCAGGCTCTGGAACGGGAACGACGTTTTTCGGCAGATGCCGCTCATGAGCTGCGGACTCCGCTGGCAGCGTTGCGGCTGAATCTCGAAAAAGCCTGCGAAGACAACCCGCAGCAGTTCCAGCCCCTCATCCATTCGGTTGACCGCATGACGCACCTGGTGGAACAGATGCTGTTGCTCACCCGGGTAGACTCGGGGGCCGGTTTCCCGAAGCAATATCACGATCTTTCCACCATACTCGAACAGAGCATTGCAGACGTGGCGCCGTTGGCCCTGAAAAAGAACATCGAACCGGTGTTGCATGACGATGCCGGACAAGCTTTGGCATGCTGCAACGATGCACTGATCAATACTCTAATGCGCTCCCTGTTGGCCAATGCCATTCAATACAGCCCGGAACACACAGTTGTGGAAACCCGCCTGGCGCCCTCCGCGAACGGCTATCACATCACCGTGTGTGACCAAGGGCCAGGCATTGTTCCGGAAGCCCGGGAACGGGCCCTCAGCCGCTTTGTCCGGCTGGACCAGCGACTCGGTGATGGCGCAGGTTTAGGGCTAGCCATTGCGCGCCGAATTGCGGAGCTCCACGGCGGCCAGCTCACTCTGAACGCGCGACCTGACGGGCAGGCAGGGCTCTGCGTCAGCCTCTGGTTGTACTCCTACGAATGTCGGGAACAAACAACAACACTCCGTCGACCTTCACAATAAATAGTCAGCCGCGGCTTTCACGCCCAGAAGTTCGCGCAACCAGTCTGTATCCAGATGTTGTTCAATCTGGTCCGCCAGCCGGTCAAGCTGGGCAAGACGATGCTGATGGTAATCTATCGCCGCGCCTGACCGGTTCAGCCCTGCCCAACGCAGCAATGCTTCACAGGCCGCCGGCTCGTCAAATATCCCGTGCACGTAAGTGCCAGCCACCTGGCCATCAGCACTGATCGCACCTTCGTTGTTGTCATTCATCCGGCCCAACGGGTGCGCAAGCGCCGCTCCCTGACTCACACCGTTGTGCATTTCATAACCTTTGAAAACCAAAGCATTACCGCTGGGTTCGCCCGCCAGAAAGGTCAGGGAGCCGCTGACATTCCTCAGCTGTTTGCCGGCAACCATGGTGGTGGTCATTTCCAGCAGCCCCAAGCCTTCAGTTGTGCCGTTCTGACCTTCCAGGCCTTCCGGATCATCCACACGTTCACCCAGCATCTGAAAGCCGCCGCAAAGACCAAATACCTTGCCGCCGTAACGCAAGTGCTTGCGAATTGCCTGCGCCCAGCCCTGAGAGTGCAGAAAAGCCAGGTCAGTGCGAGTGCTTTTGCTGCCGGGCAGGATAATGAGATCAGCCGCAGGAATGGGTTGATCCGGACCGATGAATTGCAGGTTAACGCCAGGGTGCAGACGCAGGGGGTCAAAATCATTGTGATTACTGATGCGCGGCAGCACGGGTACGATCACATTCAGAGCGCCGGCGTCGCTGGAGCCACTGATACCAATGCTGTCCTCTGAGTCGATAATCAGGCCGTGAAGGTATGGCAGCACACCAACCACCGGCTTGCCGGTGCGTTCGGTGAGCCACTCCAGACCCGGCTCCAGCAAGCTGATATCGCCACGAAAGCGATTGATGATGAACCCTTTGGTACGCTCTTGTTCGGTTTTTGCAATCAGCTCCAGCGTGCCCACCAACTGAGCGAACACACCGCCGCGATCGATATCTCCGACCAACAGCACCGGGCAATCTGCCGCTTCGGCAAACCCCATATTGGCGATGTCGTTGGTGCGCAGATTGATTTCCGCGGGACTGCCGGCGCCTTCGGCGATGATCACATCATAGCGTTCACTGAGTGAACGCCAGGCGTCCATGACGGCCACCTTGGCCTCGGCTTTGTATGCGTGATAATCCAGAGCATCCATATTGCCGTGTACCTGCCCGCGCAAAATCACCTGAGCACCACAGTCACTCTGCGGCTTCAGCAACACTGGATTCATATCGCTATGGGGCTCAAGGCCACAAGCCAGTGCCTGCAGAGCTGTAGAACGGCCAATTTCGCCACCGTCTGTGGTCACTGCGCTGTTCAGGGCCATATTCTGTGGCTTGAACGGAGCCACTGAAACACCCTGCCGGGCAAGCCAGCGACACAAGGCCGCAACCACGGTCGTCTTCCCCGCGTCGGAGGTGGTCCCCTGAATCATCAGTGTGGTCATGGCTAGAGCTCGACGCCCTTCTGAGCCTTGATACCCTGATCCTTGAAGGCATGCTTCACTACGCCCATTTCGGTGACTGTATCTGCGATGTCGATCAGTTCCTGCGGAGCATTACGGCCGGTGACCACCACATGCTGCATATCTGGCCGTGCTTGCAGATCATCCAGCACACGATCCAGATCTATGTAGTCGTATTTCAGAGCAATGTTGAGCTCGTCCAGCAAAATCAGATCATAACTGTCGTCTTTCAACATGCCGGCAACGATATCCCAGGCAGCATTGGCGGACGCCATGTCCTGCTCGCGGTCTTGGGTTTCCCACGTGTAGCCCTGTCCCATCACGTGGTAGTCCACATTGGGCAGATCCCGGAAGAAAGCTTCTTCGCCGGTGCTGAAGGCACCTTTTATAAATTGCACAATACCGACTTTCATGCCATGACCAAGCGCGCGGGCGACCATGCCGAAGCCGGAGCTGCTCTTGCCTTTACCGGGACCGGTCAATACCAGCAACACACCCTGCTCGTTCTGGGCGTTGGCGATGCGTTCCTGCATGATTTTTTGCTTGGCTGCCATACGTTTGGCATGGCGTTCAGGGTCTTTTGCGCGATCACGCATGAGTCTTCTCCGTATCATTGTGAAATGTCAGCGGCTGGCCTCTGAACAATGCAGCAACAAGTGCAGGAGCCGATGGGAAATAACCGTGGAAGTAGCTGGCTACGAGGCCTTTTTCACAGAATACCGCTTCACCACCCGTGCCTGCCTGTTTCCAGGCCTGGGCGACGGGTTGCCAAGGCGTATCCAGTGATGAGCGATGGAAGGTATGCCCAAGGAGCTCACCTTCCCGGGTGGTCACGCTTTGCAGGCCTATACCCTGGAGGCGTTTTTCCATAGTCGAACGGCCCGGGATCAACCCCAGCATTCTGTGCACAATGCCGTCTTTATCGGACAGTTCTTCAGCACAGGCCATCAGGCCGCCACACTCCGCGAGTATCGGCTTGCCGGCGTCATAAAACTCACGGATCGCTTCAGCCATAGCAGTATTTTTGGCCAGCGCACTGCCATGAAGTTCGGGGTAACCACCGGGGAGCCAAAGGGCGTCTGCCGGCGGTAGCTGCGAATCCGCCAGCGGGGAAAAATACTGCAGCTCAGCCCCCATCGCCAAAAGCAGGTCTGTGTTGGCACGGTAGATAAAGCTGAACGCGAGATCGCGGGCAATCGCAATACGCACACCTTTCAGCAAAGCCTCTGGTTTGACCGGATCAACCGGAGCAATCGTAACAGCCTTGGGTAACTCACCAAGGCCTGCAGCTTCAAGCACTGCGGCCGCAGCATCAAGCTGCTGATCAAGATTGCCCAGTTCAGCCGGTTGCAACAGGCCCAGGTGCCGATCCGGAATATGCATCGCCTCGTTTCGGGGAATGGCACCCAGCAAGGTGATGCCCCGGGGCAAGCCCTCTTTTAGCATATCGCCATGGCGGGGACTGCCGATTTTATTGGCAATTACCTGATGCACCGACAGCTCGGGATCAAAATGAGCCAGTCCCAGCACCAACGCGCCAAAGGTTTGCGCCATGCCGCCGGCGTCAATCACCGGCAACGCAGGAATACCCAGCAGCTTTGCGAGGTCAGCACTCGACGGGTCGCCGTCAAACAGCCCCATCGCACCTTCTACCAGAATCAGATCGGCCTCACGGGCGGCCTCCGCCACGCGCCAGCGACATTCGTGCTCGCCGGTCATCCACGGGTGCAGCTGATAAACTGGCTGGCCTGACGCTACTTCAAGCATCATCGGGTCCAGATAATCCGGACCGTGCTTGAACACCCGCACCTTGCGGCCAGCGTTCCGGTGCAGGCGAGCCAACGCGGCCGTCACCATGGATTTACCCTGCCCGGAGGCTGGGGCGGTAATCATTACTGCTGGTACGGATATAGCCATCAATTAACCATTTTGGAGTTTCGATCCGAAACGCACGGGCACAAACAGCGACGCGCCATCGGCCACAACGGTGACAAGTTTCTGGTTATACAGTTGCTCGAGCGCAGAGGGCTCCAGCATCGAGTCTGCTCGACCCCAACAGGCATCGCCGTTGGCGTATAGCAGCAGTACATGGCTACACCACCGAGCGGCCAGATTAAGGTCGTGCAGGCACATGAAAACAGCCTTTCCGGATTGAGCCTGGTCTCGTAGCAGGTTCATCACTTTGACCTGATGGTGCAGGTCCAGGTGGTTGGTGGGCTCATCCAGCAGCCACACATCAGGGTTCTGGGTCATCAGAGTTGCGATGGCAACACGCTGACGCTCCCCACCAGACAAAGTGTTCAGCATACGATCTGACAAATGATCGACTTCCAGTGCTGCCAGCGCCTGCTCCGCCAGAGCCTGATCTTCGCCCTGCTCGCTCTCCCACGGCGACAACCATGGATGACGACCAATAAGAGCCGTTTCCATCACGGTTGCCGGGAAGCTGTCCTGACGCTCCTGAAACACAAGACCCATTTTCCGGGCTATATCCCGGCGTTTCAGTTCTTTCAGGGAGGCGTCATTGAGCACGACCTGGCCGCTACGGGCCGGTAGCAGGCCGGCAAGAGTGTGCAACAGTGTGGTTTTGCCGGCTCCGTTGGGGCCGAGCACACCCCAGGTCTGCCCGGATTCAATGTTCAGGTTCAGAGGGAAGCCATCAGATCGACCCGGTATATTAATAACCAGATCGCGGCTGTGCAGCGTGCTCATCATCGGCTCCGGTGCAACAGATAAAGGAATGTGGGCACGCCCAACAACGCAGTGATCACGCCAACAGGCAGTTGCTCCGGAGCAATCGCAGTACGTGCAAGTGTGTCCGCCAACACCAGTAAAGTCCCGCCAGCCAAGGCACTGGCTGGCAGAATGATGCGCTGATCATTCCCAAGAACCAGCCGGAGCATATGGGGAACAATCAAGCCTACAAACCCGATGCTACCCGCAGTGGTAACTGCGGTAGCTGTCAACAGGCTGGCAAGAAGGTAAATCGTCCATTCCAGTGGGCGCACGGCGACGCCCAGTGCTGCGGCTTGCATAGGCCCGCGCGCAAGAACATTCAGATTACGGGCGAGGGGCATAATCAGCACAATGGAGAAAACCAGAACAATCATTGCTGGCCAGGGCGTGCGGGCGTAGGAGACATCTCCCATCAACCAGTAAAGCATGCCAGGGAGTTTGTAAGAGGGCGTGATTGCCAGCATAAGCGTAATGACAGCGCCCCAACCGGCCGCCACCACAACGCCGGTCAGCAACAGACGAGAAGGGGTCCAACTACCTGAACCATGGGCGAGACCGAAGACCAAAAGGGTTGCCAGCAAGGCGCCAGCAAAGGCCGACCCTGAGATCAGCAACGTCCCCATTCCCGCCAGCATAGCCAGCAGCGCGCCTACTGCCGCGCCGCCAGATAGTCCGAGCACGTAAGGGTCTGCCAGGGGGTTGCGTAACAACACTTGCATCAGCGCTCCCGCCACTGCTAACAGACCTCCCGTTGCAAACGCCGCCAGGGTACGAGGCAGGCGTAAATCCATCAGCAACGTGCGGTTCAGCGCGCTGCCTTCGCCCTGCACGACCTGCCAGAGATCAGGCAGCGGGACAGTCACACTGCCCAGCCCCAAAGCCAGCACCATTGCAGCGCACGCCAGCAGTCCAAGACTGAGCAGTGGGCGGATCATCGCTCGGATGCCTGACGGTTCGTCGCTGTGTTTTCAACGCTCACGGGCGCTGTCCAGATAGTCACAGATGATTCTGGTGGCCTCAAGCAGTCTGGGGGTAGGGCGTGAAATTGGTGACGCCGGCACGAAAAACAGGTTGCTTTTTTTCACGGCAGTGAGCCCGGAATAGCGCTTCCAACCATCCAGCTGATCGTCGGCGACACCCTCTGCACTGCCGGTAAGAATTGCATGGGGGTCTGCCTGCAGCACCACTTCCGCGCTGATTCGGGGAACCAGCCGCGGCATGTCACCAAAAACATTCACTCCACCGCACAACTGGAGCACCTTCCCTATCAGATGGTCATTATTAATGGTCATCAGCGGCTGCTGCCACACCTGATAAAAAGCCGATATCGGTTCAGCATTGCGATACTGCTCTGATAAAGCGGCAATACCGGAACGGAAACGCTCGGCTTCAGCCAAGCCTGCTTGTTCGGTTCCCGCCAGGGTGGCAAGCCGTTCAATAACACTGGAAACCCCTTCGAAGGTACGAGGTTCGATCGCAAACATGGGAATACCCAATTCCTCTAACAGCTCAATCTGTGCCGGTGGATTTCCTGTTACCCAAGTTACTACCAGGTCCGGCTTGAGCGCGAGCAGCGCTTCCATATCCACCCGGGTGTGACTGCCAACCAAAGGCAGTTTGAGAGCTTCCGGGGGATAATCACTGTAATTTACGGCTGCAACCACCTTGTCACCGGCGCCGGCCGCAAACGTGAGTTCCGTCGCCCCAGGGGACAAGGTGACGATACGCTGCGCAGGAGCAGACATGCAGAGTTCCTGCCGCGCGTCATCGACAGCACAACGCGGTATCCCGGCGGCAAACAGGGGCTGCACCACGATCAATATCAAAAACCCCAGTGCAATTCCGAAATTCCGCCGGTGAACACGCACACACTTACTCCCGTCTTCGAGGTTTACTGTATGTCGTAACGAACCGACAACATGCCCGTGCGACCAGCGGCGATGTATTTTCGACCATCAAAATACCTCGCAGTTGAGTATTCCTTATCAAGCACGTTGGCAAGGGTCAGGCGGCCGCTCCAGTTGGGCGCGAAATTCCAGCCGGCACGGAGATCAAACGTTCCAAACCCAGCCAATCGGTCGGTATTGGCAGCGTCATCATAGCGATGGCCCTCAGCTACGACAGAGCCGCCAAATGTAAAGTTATTAACGTCTTTGTCCAAATCAATACGGGCAGACTGCCTGGTGCGGCGGGCCAGCTGTTTGTTGGTATCACGATCTTCCGGATCCATGTAGGTTAACGCTACCCCTGCGCGCCACCCGTTATGTTCATATCCACCGGCAAATTCTGCACCACGGATTCGCGCCTCATCCACATTGACTCGTGTACTGACACCGCCAATCTGTCCAGCACCAATCAGGTTGTCAACGTCCATCTGATACAGGGCCAGATCCCAAAACCATCTTTGATAGTTGCCACTGGCACCAAGCTCATAGCTTTCTGATTCCTCAGGCTTCAGGTCAGGGTTGCCCTGATAGTTGAAGGACAGAGGCCAGTACAGGTCATTAAATGTGGGGGCTCTGAACGCTGTGCCGTAACTCGCACGCACTCGATGAGATCGGTCAACGCTGTAACCCAGCGCCAAACCGCCAGTTTCATTGGTCCCGTATGCTTCGTTATCATCGCCGCGAAGGCTCAGCTGCGCGTCAACCGGTCCAAAATTCAGGCGTAACTGACTGAACAACGCCGTATTGGTTCTGCTGGTTTCAGCATAGTTCTGCGAACTGCTGACCTCATCCTGCTGCAGCTCGGTACCCACAACCAGTTCATGAACATCGAAAGAAAAGGTATTCTCCCATCTGGCCTCTCGCAATCGAGTGTTATACGTGCTGTTACCAAAGGTTGTGAACGACTCCGATTCGTCCCGTGATTCCGCGAACTGAACGCCCATTTGCCAGCTTTCGCTCAGTGGCGTCATCAGCCCAAGGCCGATGGTGCGAATCATATAATCAATGTTGCCGCCCTCGTACTCGGTGTTCCCTTCGGATTGCAGCAGCATAATGCTCGCTTCACCACCGTTATCCAGAGTATGCACAACCCGGCCAAGCCCGGCGGTATTGCGAAAGCCCTTGTCTTCGCCGTTTTCAACGATCGCAGCTCCGTCGCTCTCTTTGTGCAAACCGCTCAAGCTGAAGCGTGTATTGCCAACCGAGCCGGATGCCCCCGCGCTGGCCTTTTGGGTATCAAAGTTTCCTGCACCAACCTCAACCCAACCTTGCTGGCCCTGTTGCGGGTCCAGTGTGAAAGCCTGTACCACGCCACCCATGGCATCTGCACCATAGAGCGAACTACGGGGGCCCCGCACAATTTCCACACGCTCAATGAGCTCTGTCGGAAAATACTGCCATGGAGCACCACCTCCGGTCGCAGAATGCAGCTTTACACCGTCAACAAGTAAAACCGTACCGGCATTCTGGACGCCACGGGTATACACACTCGTTGTCTTGCCGAAGGAGCCGTTACCAGTCACGCTGATACCTGGCTGGCCACGCAGCAGATCGGAAAACTCAGCCGGTGCTTTCGAACGAATCTCTTCTTCATCAACCACGGTAACGGATGCCAGGCTCTCACCCACCGTTTTAGGGCCCAGGGTTGCCGTGACAACAATCGGATTTAACTGCGAAACCTCGGCTTCTTGCGCGACCGCAATTGAGAGGGGACTAAAGGCAAAAGGGGCTACCAGAGCACTGGTAACTGAACGGGAGACTTTCATGAAACGCACTCACAGACTCACCACGCGCACCCGCATGGCTGATTGTTAGGTGCTCTGCAAAGGGAGGTTGGTTCTGGCAAAAATCCAGAATAAAGCTTTTCTAAGGTGGGAAAATTCCGTAAGACAGGCCGGTGTTTACCCACCGCAACTGCCCTCCGCAGCGCTCGGTGTGTTTACAGGCCGGTCTCCGGACTTGTGAGCTTGTAAAACTGACCGGCGTAACCTTCCCATGCATGCGCACAGTGGCATCTCTCTTCGCCGTTCACTCACTTACCGTTGCGGGGGCAGTGCCGGACTTTAACCGGCTTCCCGTTTCACTGCGGCAGCGACGATGATTGCGCTACAGCAGCACCTACAAACGAGCCCCAAGGCTAACAATGCGTTAATGTATGGTCAATGACTAATCACATTTCCTGGCCGCAAGAGCCTCCATCAGTTTTTGCGATTGCCTCTCATCTGCTGCCAAACCAAACCGGACCATTCCCGGTTGATCAAACACTCTGACCAGCACCGCTTGTGCGGCCAGTTGATCCGCCAGAATCTTGGGGTTATCAATACGAACTGTCTGAAACAGAGCGCTACCACCCGCAAGCGTCAGCCCGGCGGCCTGCAGCATCTCACGCAATGTGCAGGCACTCCGCTGCAAGCGGGTGCGGGCTTGCCACTGCCAGGCTGTATCGGTCAACACCTGCCGCATCACATAACGCGCTGGACCACTGAGCACCCAGGGGCCAAGCGCCTGTTTCAGACCCTCTGCAATTCTGTTATCTGCAAGTACAACCCCCGCCCGCACCCCAGCCAAACCAAAAAACTTCCCCAGCGATCGAAGCACAACCAAACCTGGCAGCCCGGCATGGAAGCAAAGGCTGAACGCCGGTGTAGCATCCATAAACGCCTCATCGACCACTAGCCAGCCACCGCGCTTTTGCAACCGCTGATGCCAGCGCATTAATGTAGAGGGCGGGATTGTTGCTCCGGTTGGGTTATTAGGATTAATCCAGACCAGCACATCCAGCTGATCGAGCCAGCGATCATCGCAACCTGAAAAACCACCACCGGTTTGCTCAGGCGCTATGGGGACAATCCGGTGCCCGGCATGCCGCCAGCTATGTCCATGCTCACGATAACCCGGCACAGGTATGCCGACCCGGCAGGGTTTGCGCAACCGGGGCAAGGCCATAATGGCCGCCTGACTACCTGGCACGGGAACACAGGCTGCTGAAGACGCACCTGACCACTCACGAATGATATCGTCGAGCCCGTCATCGGCTTCCGGCAGTCTTTGCCATACCTCAGCCGGTATATTAGGTACCGGCCAGCCAATCGGGTTTATGCCGGTGGACAGATCAAGCCATTCCGAGCGGGGAATACCCCAGCGTTCTGCAGCGTCATTCAACTGACCACCATGTTCCAGCATCATTATAAGTGCACCACCACAAAGCCAAGTGTTGTGACTGCCCAGACAACAGCGAGCCAGAGCCAGACTCCGTGCCGGACCAGTTTGACCGCAGCTTCAATACTCGTTGAACTCGCATCCTGCGTGCCGCCCAGAGTCGGGCGTTGTTTAACGCCAGAGGGGTACGGCGAAGGCCCACCCAGCCGGACATTCAAGGCCCCCGCTCCCGCCGCCATAACAGGCCCCGCATTGGGGCTATCCCATTGCGGGGCCTGCTTTCGCCAACATCGCCAAGCAAGTTTGCGATCACCCAACAGCGTATAGGTAAGCGCGGTCAGCCGGGCCGGAACCCAACCCATCAGGTCATCCAACCGCGCAGCAGCCCGGCCAAAATACAGAAATCGCGGATTACGATAACCCCACATGGCATCCAGGGTGTTCACCATCCGGTGCATTACCACACCGGGAATGCCTGCAATGAGAAACCAGAACAAACTGGCAAAAACGGCATCAGCTCCGTTTTCCAGCACGGATTCCGTTGCAGCCGCAGCCACACCATGCCCGTCAAGTTCGCTGGCCTTGCGACTTACAATGCGGCTGACCTGTTCGCGGGCAGTTTCGAGGTTGCCCTGATGGAGCGGTGTAGCGACCGCCAGACCATGCTCCGCCAGCCCGCGTAACGAAATAGCCAGCCAGAGCGCTACTGTCTGAACCAACAACAAAATCAGCCCTTCCAGCCTAACAGAAACCCAAACAGCCAGAAGCAGCATGGGCACCGTGGCCAAAAACACCGCTAACACCCCCGCAGAAACAGCTCGCAAGGGGGTGCCCGGTGAGCTATTGAGCTTTTTTTCCAAGGCAGTGACCAATCGCCCGAATCCGACAACCGGGTGCAGCCGGCGGGGCTCGCCGATCAAATTATCAAGGACGAGAGCAAACACACACACGATGAACGGGGCGAATAGCAACACAGAAATTTCCGAGTCAGAACGAAAGTGATGCCCTCAAGCCTACCTGATTGCGCCCAGCCGGAGTATGATCCCGCTTTATATTGAATTCGAGCGCCACTCCCCCGCTATCAGATCCTGCGTTTCGATCTGTTGATGTATGAAGGTATGTGCAATGTCTTTTCCACGCAGTTGGACCACCCCTCCCCGGCAACCCGAAGCACGTTTTTTTGAACAGGCCATGCAGCGACAGAGTGTGCTGACCAAACCCGCTGGCTCCCTGGGCAAGCTGGAAACCGTTGCCGTTCAGCTTGCTGGTCTTCAGGGCACTGACAAGCCCGAGTTGGACCGCATCCAGATCAGCGTGTTTGCAGGTGATCACGGTATCTGTGATGAAGGAATTTCCGCCTTCCCTCAAGCGGTTACTGCTCAAATGATTGCCAACTTCGCCAATGGAGGCGCGGCGATAAGCGTGCTGGCCAAGTCCCTGGGTGCAGGGCTGGAAGTTGTAAATCTTGGCACCGTATCGGATGTTGCACCTGGTTTACCCGGCGTTATAGACGCCCGCATTGCGCCCAGCACCCGTAACTTTTCGGCAACCGACGCCATGATAACCGAGCAGGTGTGTGCAGCCCTGAACTACGGCGACGCGGCGGCTCAGCGAGCGGCAGACAAATGCAGCCAACTGTTTATTGGCGGGGAAATGGGCATAGGCAACACCACTTCGGCAACCGCCATTGCGTGTGCACTGATGAACAAGAACCCCATGAAGCTGGCCGGTCCCGGCACGGGCATGAACGCTGCCGGTGTTCGCCATAAAGCCGAAGTTATTATCACTGCACTTCAGCGCCACGATAACGACGATGAAGGTCAGGATGCGATGGCGGTTCTAAAAGCCTTCGGTGGTTTTGAGATTGCAGCTCTGGCAGGCGCCATTGCCGGGTGTGCCGCACGATCCATTCCGGTGTTGATTGATGGCTATATTGTATCTGTTGCAGCACTGATCGCCGTTAACCAGCAACCCGACATCCGCCCTTGGCTCCTGTTCGCCCACCGTTCCGCAGAGCCAGGCCACCAGGCCGTTCTTGAGGCCCTGAACGCAGAACCACTGCTTGATTTGGGAATGCGCCTCGGGGAGGGTAGCGGCGCAGCAGCCGCAGTTCCCTTGCTAAGGCTTGCCTGTGAGCTTCATAACGGCATGGCCAGCTTTGCTGATGCCGGCGTCAGTAACAAAGACCAGCAATGAATGACACAACGATGGATAGCACAACGGTATTCGACCTCATCCGCCATGGCGAACCCGAGGGCGGGCCCATGTATCGGGGCAGCAAAGACGACCCGCTGAGCGAAACCGGCTGGCAACAGATGCGTAGTGCCATTACCAAAGTCGATACCTGGGATGCCATCGTTACCTCACCCATGTTGCGCTGCGTTCATTTTGCCCGGGAGCTGGCTGATCGCCACGGAATCCCCCTGCACAAGGATGAGCGTCTGCGAGAAATCAACTTCGGAGAGTGGGAAGGACGCACCGTTGAAAATGTGATGGCAAGTGATGGGGAAAGGCTAAACCGGTTTTGGGCCGATCCGGTGAGCAATACACCTCCGGGTGGTGAACAGGTCGTGGATTTCAACCGGCGCGTTATTGAAAGTTGGCACCACTGGCAACTAGAGCTTGCGGGCCAGAGTGTGCTGATCGTTTGCCATGGCGGCACCATACGGATGATCGTCGCAGCCACTATGAACATTCCCCTGGAACACGCGTTCTCAGGACTGACCACGCCCTATGCCTGCCGTAGCAGGATTCAGGTTGATACCTCAGACTATGGTGTGTTTCAAAGCCTTGTAGCGCACGGAGTTTGTTAAATGCTCAGGCTTTCACGGTTTTAAAACCACAGGCAACCCGGCAACACTCATGACCACCTTGCCGCACAGTTTTGCCAGCGACTGGTTCAGCCAGCCCAGCTCATCCGCAAAGCGGCGTGTGAGCGGATCCATCCCGATAATGCCCAGCCCGACTTCGTTGCTGACAATCACCAGCTCGCCGGGATAGCCGTTCACCTGTTCCAGAAACGCCGCCCGTTCCCGGGTAAATGTCTCTTCACCTGCGTGCAGAAGGTTACTCAGCCACAGGCTCATGCAGTCGACCAGAATACACGGCGGGGTCTGCTTTTGTGCACAACAGGCAATCACCTGCCCCAGAGCAAACGGCTCTTCCTCGAGCCCCCAGTCAGCGGGGCGCTGCTGTTGATGATACTGAATGCGCGCCCGCATCTCATCGTCCCCCGCTGCTGCGGTGGCAAGGTACATGACTGAGCTGTTTGTGTCAGATGCCAAGCGCTCCGCAAGCGCAGTTTTGCCTGAACGAATACCGCCAAGAACCAGAGTGTGCATGATGTTTGGTTGTTTCCCGAAAAGCCAGACGCGAATGCTAACCGGCGAACAGGCCGCAAAGCAAAGGACCGGGCCAGGCTTTTGAACGGGATGACACCAATATAGCCTTTCGGTGCAGGCTCCGCCGCCCAAGCACCGGTTTCTGCTATAGTTTTGCGGAGGCACTATTCATTCCATCCGGGAGACAGCATGCAGGCTGAACTGATCGACATCCGAAACCACCTTATCCAGCATGCTCCATTTGATGACATGCCGGAGGAGTTGGTCAATCAGCTAACTGCCAGTATTGAAATCAGTTATGTGCGGGCTGGGGCCCAGATACTGGAAACCGGACAGCCCAGCACCTGCATGTACTATCTCCGCAGCGGGGCGGTGGAGATTTTTCGGCGCTCTGGCGAACTCTATAACCGCATAGGTGAGGGCGAGATTTTTGGCCAGTTTGGTCTGCTGATGCAGCGGCAGGTTCGATTCCCGGCCCGGGCACTGGAAGACAGCCTGCTGTACCGCGTTCCTGCCGACACATTTCACTACCTGTTTGAAAACGATGAGAACTTTGCAGATTTTGTAGAGATAGAAGACCGCAGCCGTTTACGCTCGGCGCTCTCTCGCCGGGAAAAATCCAACGCACTGATGACCTCCCGCGTTACCCGGCTGATTTCCCGTAAAACGGTCTCTGCGCCCACTACGGTGCGATTGCAGGAAGCAGCGCGCATTATGACAGATAACGGCGTATCTGCCCTGCTGTTGATGGACGGCGAAGGCGACAGTGAGCGCCTTACCGGCATTATCACCGACCGTGACCTGCGCACCCGAGCTGTGACCGAAGCACTGCCATCTGAAACGCCCGTCAGCGACATCATGACCGAGGGGCTAATCACCATACGTACCAGCAGCTACATCTTCGAAGCCATGCTCACCATGCTGCATAACAACGTGCACCACCTACCGGTGATGGACGGCTATGAAGTCCGGGGCGTGATCGCGCTTGCAGACATTGTGAAGTATGAAAGCCAGAGCAGCCTGTACCTGGTGAGCAATATCTACCATCAGCAGCATGTAAAGGGCCTGAAGAAGATCAGTCTCGATGTCCGCGACAGCTTTGTACGCATGGTCAATGAAGACGCCAACTCACACATGATTGGCAGTGCCATGGCAGGCATTGGGCGCAGCTTTACTCAACGCCTGCTGGAACTGGGAGAAGAAAAGCTGGGGCCGCCACCAGTGCCATATTGCTTCATGGCACTGGGTTCCATGGCACGGGACGAGCAGCTGGTCGTGACAGATCAGGACAACGCCATGATTCTGGACGACAGTTTTGTGCCAGAGGAACACGATGGGTACTTTCTGGCTCTGGCGAAGTTTGTGTCCGACGGCCTGTCGGAGTGCGGCTACACCTACTGTACAGGGGACATCATGGCCACCAATCCAAAATGGCGCCAGCCATTGAAGGTGTGGCGAAGTTACTTTACCGACTGGATTGAAAACCCCAAGGCAGAAGCTCTGCTGAACAGTAATATCTTCTTTGATCTGGACGGCATATACGGTCGTACCGAGTTCGCGGAAGAGCTCAAAACCCTGATCAGCGAGAAGGCCAGCAACAGCCAGCTTTTCCTCACTCTTATGGCGCGTAACGCACTCAACCGAACGCCTCCTCTTGGTTTCTTCCGCACCTTTGTACTTGAGGAAGACGGTAAGCATCAAAAAACCTTTAACCTGAAGCGTCGGGGTACTGCCCCACTATCCGACCTGATCCGGATTCACGCGCTGGCCTGCGGATCGCGGGCGCAGAACTCCTTCGAGCGGCTGAAAAGCATCGGCAAAACCAAGCTGATCCTTGAGGACGATCTGGGCAACCTGAGAGATGCACTCGAATTCATATCTATTGTGCGAATCCGCCATCAAGCCTTGTCTCTCGAGGCAGGAGAAGAGCCGGACAACAACGTGCGGCCGGAGGACTTGTCGCCGTTTGAGCGCAGTCACCTCAAAGATGCGTTCCAGGTTGTGAGTAACGCCCAGAAGTTTCTGAGGTTCCGCTATACCTCACAGGCCACCCGGCATGTCTGAGAGCCCGGCCATGCCAGAAGCGGTCAAGCATCTGCCCTGGCCAGAGCAGTATCAGGCTCTGGCCAGCAGTGCCAAGGCGCCCGTACTGAAGGCCTTTTATGAGGCCGGCTGCGTTCCCGCGGATACACCGGTATCCGAGGTTCCCATGGTGGCTCTGGATTTTGAGACTACCGGCCTGGAGGCGGAGGCACACTCAATTGTCAGTATCGGATTGGTGCCTTTTACGCTGGATGCCATTCAGCTTGGCGAGGCAAAGCACTGGGTCGTTCGCCCAAGGCTGCCACTGCATCAGGCGTCGGTTACCTTTCATGGCATCACCCACGCCGATATCAACAAAGCTCCGGATCTGTCAGAAATACTTGAGGAGGTTTTTGCCAACTTGAACGGCCGTGTTCCGGTGGTGCACTTCAGGCATATCGAGCGGCGATTCCTGAATGTGGCGCTGCAATATCGCCTTGGTGAGGGCATTCGCTTTCCTGTCGTCGACACCATGGCGATTGAGGCGCACTTACACCCGGGCCGACAGCCTTCTTTTTTCAAGCGCCTGGTGGGTGAAAAGCCACTATCCATACGCCTGGCCGACAGCAGAACGCGTTATGGGCTGCCTCATTACGCGGCCCATAACGCTCTGATTGATGCCATTGCCACTGCCGAGCTGCTGCAGGCTCAGATACAACATCACTTCAGCCCGCAGACGCCTATCGGCGACTTTTGGCTTTGAGGGCTCGGGACCCTCTCGGGCTTTACCGGGCCGCCTTCACTTCTGCAACCCAGTTGCCGTAGCCGGCGTCAGCCATTTCTTCCAGCGGGATGAACTTCATGGCGGCTGAGTTCATGCAGTAACGCAGGCCGGTAGGCGCCGGGCCATCGTTGAACACATGCCCGAGGTGCGAATCAGCAAAGCGGCTGCGAATCTCGGTGCGTTTCATGAAGAACCCGTTGTCTTCCTTTTCTACAACCATGTCCGGGCTCAGTGGGCGGGTAAAGCTCGGCCAGCCTGTACCGGATTTATACTTGTCACGGGAGGAAAACAAGGGCTCACCTGACACAACATCCACGTAGATTCCTGGCTGCTTGTTGTCCCAATACGGATTGCTGAACGCCCGTTCTGTACCGTCATTCTGGGTTATTTCATACTGCGTACTGGTCAGCTTCTGCTTAAGGGTGTCTGAATCCGGCTTGACGAACGTTTGCGGATCAAACCCTTTCATCCCCGCGCTCTTTTCCGCAGTCTTTTCAGCGCTGTCGGCAGCCTTTGCCTCTGGCTTGAACTGGCTGAAATCCAGCTCGTAGTCTTTTCCATATACGTCTTCGATGAACTGATAGCGGCCTGAGTTGAAGGTGTAAAGGTTGTAGCGCACCGGATTCTTTTTGTAGTAATCCTGGTGATACTTCTCAGCCGCATAAAAGGTCTTCAGCGGGGTAATTTCGATCACCACCGGATTCTTGTAAACACCTGATGCCTGCAGCTCTTGTTTCGCGATTTCTGCCAAACGTTTCTGCTCGGCATTATGATAGAAAATTGCGGGGCGATACTGCTGTCCGCGATCAACAAACTGACCCTTGGGATCCGTCGGGTTCATCATTCTCCAAAGGCCTTGCAGCAAGCCTTCGTAGGTAATCACATCAGGATCGTAATAAACCTGCACCGCCTCGGTGTGCCCGGTACGGCCGGAAGAGACCTGCTGGTAGTTCGGGTCGAGCTCATCTCCGCCCGCGTAGCCAGAAACGGCCTCAGCTACACCGGGGATCTTCTCGTAACCGGCTTCCACGCACCAGAAGCAGCCACCGGCAAAGGTCGCGACTTTCAGGCCCGGATCTGACGGCGCGTATTCACTGGTTTTGGCCGTCGTCTTTTCCGCCGTGGCAACGGCCGCATAGAAAGCGCCCGTGGCCCCAATAAGCAATGCGGTGACCATAGCGAGTATTTTTCGATTCATAACAACTCTCCTGCGAGTAATATCGTAAGCCATCCTATCGCTGTGACTTCACCAAAACGTTCCTTAATTCTTACGAATCTATAACTCCGTGGATTCATTTGCCGTTGCCGCGGCCTGCGGCAACCAGAAACGAAAGGCTGCGCCAGACCCCGGTTGGCTTTCTACGGATACCCGCCCCTGCTGTAATTCCGCCATCCGGCGCGCAATGGCGAGGCCCAGCCCGGCATGTCCAGTGCGGGTGGCTCCCGGCGCCTGATAAAACGGATCGAATACGTGATCAATATCCTGCGGGTTGATGCCCTCTCCGGCGTCCAGAACGCAGATTTCAACGCCCTCGTTGCCCGCCGCAACGCTCAGCTTTACCTCGGCGCCCTTCGGTGAGTGGTCAACAGCGTTACCGATCAGGTTGTCCAGCACCCGCTCGGTCATGGCGATATCTGCAAGCACCATCGCCGGCTGTGCAACGGTTATGCTCAGGGCAACCCCCACCTGTTCTGCCTTCGGCCTATGCTTTTGCACCACATCGTGCAGCAATTCCGCGGGCATGAACGGCTCCGCCAACGGCTGCCGTTCGCGGGCGTCCAATGCCGCCAGCTCAAACAGTTCATCAACCAGTTTGCTGAGGCGAAGGGTTTCAGCCAGTGCCACACTCAAAAAACGTCGGCGCTCGTCGGGGTTCAGCACCTGCTGCTTCATCCCCAGTGTTTCCAGGTAACCCTGAATGGACGCCAGCGGTGTGCGTAAATCGTGTGACACCTGGGCCACCAATTGGCGGCGCTGGCGATCCTTGTCTTTCAGTAGCTCCAACTGAGCGGCAATGCGGGCAGCCATCTGATCGAACCGGGCTGACAGATAGTCCACATCGTCTCCGGGGACACCGGTTTCGTGTGCGCCGCCCGTGTTTACGGCACCCTTTGCTTCCGCTTCGAACGCCTCCACCCGAGCCGTCAACCGGGACAGCCTTCGTGTCAGCAGCCGAAAAAATACCAGACCCGCCAGCAGTCCCACGAAAAGGCTGATGGCAAGGGCGCCGCCGCCCATCTGCAACAGACGATCACTGTGCACCATGCTTTCGGCAAAATCGTATTCCTCACCTCTGAGCACAACGTAGAGATAGCCCGCCGTGTTCTCGGCGCTGGGTATCGCCGTGACCGAGAACACTTTGCCGCGATCGTGGCTGCGGGGATCGTCACCCTGCAATGGATAGGCGTCCGGATTTTCCAGCAACTCGTGAACTGGCTCCAGGGATACGTGCTTGCGCTTGATTTTGGCCGGGTCGGCGGAATAGGAAAGAATGCGCCCCGTCTGATCCAGCAGGTAAATCTCGATGCTGGGATTGATGCTCATGTAGAGATCAAACAGCCGCTCCAGCTCGCTGTGGTTGATCTTGCCATCGGTAACCAGGTTGCGATCTGAAACCAGATGACGGGCCAGATCGCGGTTGAGCTCCTGACTCACCGCCGCACTGTACTCACGTACGGAATAGAGGCTTAGCGCGGTAAACAGTCCGCCAACAATTACCAGCAACAGAAACAGGCCTATGGCCAGGCGCGCATAAAGGGTTTGAAACAGGGGTAGGGTCATGGATCAGTCCAGAAACCGGTATCCAACGCCCCACACCGTCTGCACGTAACGGGGTTCGGCCGGGTTGGATTCAACCTTGTTGCGCAACCGGTTGATATGGGTGTTTACGGTGTGTTCGTAACCCTCGTGATTATAGCCCCACACTGCGTCCAGCAGCTGCGCGCGGCTGAATACACGCCCGCGGTGGCAGGCAAAGTGCCAGAGAAGATCAAACTCACGGGCGGTGAGCTCCGCTTCGCTGCCATGAACGAACACCCGACGGCGCACAGGGTCGATGCGGAGACCGTCCACTTCCAGTTCCTCAGCTTTTGCCTGCTCAGAACTGCGTGAAGAAAGCGCATCCACCCGCCGGAACAGGGCTTTGATGCGGGCAGCAAGCTCCGCGACGCTGAAGGGTTTGGTCAAATAGTCGTCTGCGCCCATTTCAAGGCCAAGCACCCGGTCCAGCTCGGTGCTTTTGGCAGTGAGCATCAGCACCGGGACATAACCCGGGATCACGCGAATTTCCCGGCACACCGACAGCCCGTCCAGTCCCGGCAGCATCAAGTCGAGAACCACCAGATCAATGCCGCCCTTTTGAAATCGCTCAAGGCCGTCATCCCCTCGATCCACCAGAACCGGCTGCATGCCAAGATCCTTGATCTGCATGCTGACCAGCTCGCCAATCCCGGGGTTGTCCTCAATAATCAGTACCGTTCGTGTCATGGTGCTCCGGCTCGTTTGTCCGGGCTGTGCGAACAGCCCATCTGCTGTGTGTCCTTTTCTGCAGTCTAACGCGAAAACTTCACGAATCTGTCACACGGGCCTCGATGGAAGCTGCCCTCGGGATGACGAAAACTGACGCCTCTTTACAAAAAAGCCCGGAAGGCATCGCTGCTTTCCGGGCTCTCTGTTTGCCTGTGCGATTACGCCATCAGGTTGTAAACAAACACAATCACCACTGCCACAGGAGACACGTAGCGCAGCAGAATCAGCCATAAGGCAAACGCGCCACGGCTCAGTCTCACGTCAGCTTTCAGGGATTCTTTTGCAACAAACCAGCCCACAAAGATCGCCGTCAGCAAGCCGGACAGAGGCAACAGGATGTTGGCTGTAAAGAAGTCCAGCAGGTCGAAAATCGTCTTGCCTTCAAAACGCGCAAACATGTCGAGTGGCGCAAAATCCGCCCATACGTTCAGCGACAGAATAGACGCAATGCCCAGAAGCCAGCACAGCAGGCCAACCACAATGGCACTGCCCACGCGCTCCATGTTGGTGTTTTCTTCCACCCACTCAACCACGGGCTCCAGCAAAGAGATGCCCGATGTCCAGGCGGCGAACAGCAACAATACAAAGAACAGCGTGCCAAACAGGCCGCCCATGGGCATGTTTCCGAACGCCAGTGGCAAGGTCTGGAAAATCAGACCGGGGCCAGCACTGGCCTCAAGACCGTTGGCAAAAACCACCGGGAAAATTGCCAACCCGGCAAGCAACGCAACAACGGTATCCATTAACGCAATGCTCACCGCCGTGCGCCCCACAGGCACATCACGCCCAAGGTAGGAGCCATACGCCATCATGATGGCCATACCCAGGCTCAGCGTGAAAAACGCATGGCCCAGCGCAATCAGCACGCCATTGATGGTCAGCGCCCCGAAGTTTGGCGTAAACAGAAAACTTGCAGCCTCACCGAAGTGGCCTGTGGTGGTGGCGTAGCCCACCGCAATAAGCAGCAGCACAAAAAGCGCCGGCATCAGAATTGTGACTGCACGCTCCAGGCCGCCCGTCAAACCCCGGGATACCACCAGTATCACCAACGCCATAAACAGAGTGTGCCACGCCAACAGCTGCTTGGGGCTGGCCAGCAAACCACTGAAAAGCTCGCCGATGGAATCTGCAGTGCCACCGGTGAAATCACCCATGGCCGCATGGCCGATGTAAGAAGCAGCCCAACCACCAATAACGGAATAGAAGGAAAGAATCGCAAAAGCCGCGATCATGCCGATAACAGCAGAAATACTCCACGCCGGCGAGCTGAGGTTGCGCTCGGCAACCAGGCGCATACTGCCAATCGGGTTGTGGCGGCCACTGCGGCCCACAAATATTTCGGCCATCATGATGGGGATACCGATCACAGCAATACACAGCAGGTAAACCAGAACGAACGCGCCGCCTCCATTCTCGCCCGTGACATAAGGAAATTTCCATATGTTGCCGAGGCCTACGGCAGAGCCGGTTGCTGCGAGAATGAACGCGAAACGGGAAGACCAGAGGCCGCGAGAAGCTTCTGTGTCGTTACCCGAGGCCGGGTTGAGCTGAGTCATTTCATTTTCCTGTGCTTTTGGCTAAGGAGTCGTCAAAGTGAGCCGGCGTGACTAATCCGTCACTACTCCCGGCGGTTGGGGGGCGATTCTGCCAGCACCGGTTCCGGGATGCCAGTTCCGACCAACCGGGCCCGGGGGTGGAGGCGTGCATTGATCCAAAGTGACAGAGCAATAATGCCCCCACCGACTGCAAGCCTCAGCAAATCCGCATCCCGGTTCCAGATAAGCAGGTTCACCAGCAATCCCGCGGGTACCAGAACGTTGTTCATGATCGCGAGTGTTCCGGCATCGACACGGCAGGCTCCTCGATTCCAGAGGAACAGGCCAAGCCCGGAAGCTGCAAGCCCCAGCCATGTCAGAATGCCCCATTGCAACGCTGTACTGGGCAAGCGCTCAACATTGCCGAACACCATAAACGATGGCAATGCGATAATCAGCGCGCCAATAAAGAAATAACCAAATGTGCGGTACGCGGGGATATCAACCGGGAAGCGTTGCATAACATGCTTGTAGCCCACCTGGCCCGCTGCGAACGTGAAATTCGCAACTTGCAGCAACAGGAAGCCGGTAATGAAATCCTCGCTGAGCCCGTCATAGCGGATGACACCGGCACCGAACGTCGCTATTGCAGCCGCAACCAGAGCAATAGGGGAAAATCGGCGAGACAGGGCGTCATCAAGCAGGGTTACGTACAGGGGCGTAAAGATGGTGAACAGCAATACTTCCGGAACCGTCAGATAGCTGAACGAGCGGTACAGGCACAGATAGGTAATGCCGAACTGCAGCATGCCGGTTATCAGCACACCCAGTTTCAACCCTCCTGGCACGCCTCGCCAACGGGTAAACGGCAGGAATATCAACATTGCCAGTAACACACGGCTGAGCACTGCAAAATCGCTGTCTACCTGGCCGGCGAGAAACTCACCAATCAGGCTGAAAGAAAAAGCCCAGAGTACCGTGACGAAGACCAGGAGTCCCATAATGCATGCTGTCCGTGAGAGTTAGCGGGCGCCTACTTTAACGGGTTTCAAGGCTATTTTCAGCGCCTTTTCGTGGCAAACCCCTATGATGTACATCGTGAAGATCAAGTAGAATATGCGCCCCGCCAATCCCGCCCTTGATGACTATCCGCTCAGGCCCTTCGGAACAGTACTCTATGGATGACACACATCAGCCACTGCCGGAAGTTCGCAAGTCTCTCGTCTCGCGAACGCTGACCGAGTGGAAGACTCTGGCGATACTCGGCGGGCCGATTCTGATCGCACAAATCGCCCAAATGGCCAACGGCGTTATCGATACGGTTATGGCTGGCCATGCCAGCGCTGAAGACCTGGCGGGCGTGGGCATTGGCAGCAGCCTCTGGATGCCGTTGTTCCTGTTTTTTATGGGTATGCTCGGAGCACTGCAGCCGATTATTTCCGGTTACAACGGCGCGCGTGCACCGGAAAAAATAATGCCGGCCACCTGGCAGGGCTTATACATCGCCGGTGTCGGCTCTGTTGTAATGATCCTGTTGCTGACAAACGTGCATCCGATTCTGGAAGGGCTGAAGCTCGAGGCCACTACCGCAAGCATAACCCAAGGCTACCTGAACGCGTTTGCGTGGGGCATTCCTGCCCTGCTGTTGATGACAGCTCTTCGCGGCCTGACGGATGGGCTGGGGCACACCCGCGTGATTATGGCATTCTCGGTACTGAGCACACTGATCAACCTGCCCCTGAATTATATATTCATTTACGGCAAGCTCGGGTTACCTGCAATGGGCGGCGTTGGCTGTGGCTGGGCAACGTCTATTTCCAACGGAGTTGCCGCAATAGCGTTACTGACCTACCTGAGCCGAAGCCAGCTCTACAAAAAATTCCACCTGGTTGCAGACTGGGCAAAGCCCAATGCCACCCTGATTCGCTACATCCTGAGCATTGGCATACCTATCGGATTCACGATATTTGTAGAAGCCAGTGTGTTCTCTGTGATCGCGCTTTTTCTCGCACCATTGGGCCCAGTAGTTGTCGCAGGGCACCAGATTGCACTGAACGTGGTGTCTCTGCTGTTCATGCTGCCGCTAAGTATTGGCATGGCTCTGACCTTAAGAGTCAGCTTTCTCATCGGTGCCGGCGCACCGGATACCGCACGCCTGATTTCCCGGAGTTCACTGATTCTTGCGGCCTGCACAGCCCTGGTTTTCGCCATTCTCCTGTTTGTTTTCTCACAAGGCATTGCAGCGCTCTATACCAGCGACGCGGATGTTCAGACGGTGACCGTTCGCTTGTTGATGTTCGCGGCACTCTTCCAGGTGGCCGATGTTATCCAGGTGACGTGCATCAGCGCCCTGAGAGGTTACAAGGATACGGGAATCCCCTTGCTGATCATGCTGTTCTCATTCTGGGGTGTGGGGTTACCGCTAGGCTATATTCTGACGTTTACTGATGTGATTGCTCCGGCTATGGGAGCTGCAGGGTTCTGGATAGGGCTGACCGGTGGGCTGGCATCGGCCAGTGTGTTGTTGGGGTGGAGGCTGTTCCGATATCGCCCGGCAACCACCGGCCAACTAGCCAACTAGCTCGGTGCTGCCAACAGACAGGTCCGGATTGGCCGCTGGCATTGCATCGGAAAACACGATCCTGTCGCGGCCAGCTTCCTTCGCCTCATAGAGAGCCGTATCTGCACGCTCCAGCCAATTTTCCACGCGCTCACCGGGTTTGCGCAGCGCGACGCCAAACGACGCGCTGATTGCGCCCCCCGGATGCCGCACCTTTTTCCGCAAGGTATGCTGCAGGTTATTCATCACCGCTGTCAGACCTGCGCCGTCTACACCGGGCAGCACAAGTACAAACTCTTCACCGCCGTATCGGAAAAGCTGGTCAGATTTTCGCGTGCTGTGCTGAATCAGTGTTGCCAGATCAATAAGCACGCCATCGCCTACGCCATGACCATACTCATCGTTGATCTTCTTGAAGTGATCAATATCAAGCATCACCAGCGCATAAGACAAGCCAGTGCGCTCAGCATGGGCTGACGCCAGATTAAGCTCTTCGTCCATGGATCGGCGATTTTTTACGCCGGTCAGAGGGTCGATGGTCGCCAAATGTTCCAGGCTATGGCGCTGACTGTCGTTACGTTGCGCAAAAACATAGGCCGCAGCACTGACCACTACTGCGGTTGCAGTAAATGTCCACATCTGAACATCAGACTGAAAAACATCGCCCAAACCTACCATGGCTGAAATCGAGGCGAGGTTGAGAAATCCGGCAATACGCGGGCTGGCCAAAAAAAACGTAGTGACCAGACAAGGATACAACCAGAACAACCCCACCTCGCCTACAACCGCCGTCACCATAACGGCACCAGAACACGCAACGGTGGCCAGAACCATGCCACTGCGGCGTGTATCTCCTGTTATCCAGGCGTAGACCATTCCGCCCGATATGCTCAGCAGAATCGTTGTGTCTATGCTCCCGGCAACAAAATCACCCTGCAAAAAGCGCATAACTGCAAATGGGGTAATCCCCAGCAATGCACTGGCACCCAAAAGAGTAATAATCGATAACCGGAAATCGGTTTTGAGACGCGTTAGCATATTTGCCATTTTCCTGCCAAGCAGAGCTTACTCTTCAAGCATAAGTCAGTGCGGCACAATAAGCGCCACTTTCTACGTTTTTTAACAAAATGCCCGCGAAATGTCATAATAAAGAAAGATTTTCGATGATTTTTTGCGCTTGGACGGGTAGCCCTTACAAATCGAATACCTTTACTATGTCCATAACTGTGTTCAAACCCGACATACCATACAGGAATCAACAGAAAGTTGAGTGATCTCGTTCGAATCGCCCCCGGCGCATTGACCATAGGCCGCGCCCTACCTTGGGACGTATATGACGCCGACGGCAACGTTCTGCTTTGCCAGGGCTATGTTATTCAGACAGATTCCCAGCTTGAGCAACTTTTTGAGCGCGGTCATTTCAAACCGCGGGTTATTGAGGTGCCGCAGGAAGACACCGAGGCATCCGGCGATGAAACCCAATGCAACCCGTTTGCCCGCTACCCGGATTATCTTCATGCGCTTGAAAACACTCTGGCGATGATTGCCAGTGGCAAGCCCGAAGCCCGCAAACACCTGCAAGACCTGGCCTATGCTTTAGAACAAGCCTGCGTCCGCTCGCCGGACTCCAGCCTTGCGCTGATACACCTATACTCGGTCGGGCCGACCATCCACGAACAGATCATTTTTTACGCCATTCTTTGCCAGCTTATCGCCAGACAATTCGGGCTCGATGAACAACGTATCCCGCTATTGACTGAAGCTGCCTTGAGCGCAAATCTCGCTCTGGTACCTGTTGCCGACAAACTCAACGCCTTCAACAAGGTGCTCAGCAAAGAGCAGAGAAGCGTCATTCGCAAGCACCCACAACGTAGCGTGCGCGCCCTGAAAGCTGTGGGTATTGAGAATGAGCTATTGTTTACCATCATCGCGCAGCACCATGAGCAGGCAGACGGCAGCGGTTATCCGGAGGGGCTGAGCGGTGCAGACATCCGGCCCGAGGCGGAGATCCTTGCACTCGCCGAACGGTATGTTGCCATGATCACAAAGCGTGCGTATCGCCAGCGAATGAACGTAACCGCTGCGCGCAAGCTGATCGCCAACCTCGCAGACGGCACCTTCCGGCCAGCCCTGTCCAAAGCCCTGTTGCAGGTTCTGGGAGCGTATCCGCCAGGAACCCTTGTGCGGCTGGAAAATAACGAGGTTGGTGTAATAACAGGCAGGCCAGTACGCGCCCGCGGCCCGTTTGCTCAGGTTGTTTTCGATCCTTCGGGGAACAACTACGAGACCCGCCAGGAACGTGACACCAGCGAGCCCGGTTTCAATATCCAGGCTCTGGAAGAGCCGGACATAATGCCATCCATGAATTTCAGCCAGATTTGGGGCTTCCCCGACTCGCCCGCTTGATCCTTTGAATCGCTCAGCTCAGGCCCAAAGCCCGGGCGTGGTGGTTCAGATGGTCATCAATAAAGGAAGCTATAAAGAAATAGCTGTGGTCGTAACCATTGCGCATCCGCAGGTTGATGGGGTGGTTGTACTGTTCGCACGCCGTTACCAGCGCTTCTGGATTGAGCTGGCTTTCCAGGAAACCGTCTGCCGTGCCTTGATCGATCAGCAGGGGCAGTCGTTCAATGGTTTTCGGAATCAGCAAGGTAGCATCCCACTCGTCCCAGCTCGCCGGATCGTCACCAAGGTAGCCTTTGAATGCCTTTTGCCCCCAGGGACAAACGGTGGGATGGGCAATGGGCGCAAAAGCCGATACGGATGCATAGAGACCCGGATTACGAAGTGCGCATATCAGCGCACCATGGCCTCCCATGGAGTGACCACTGATGCTACGTCTGTCGGTCAACGGCAGCTCGCTTTCAACCAGCTGCGGAAGCTCTTTTAACACATAGTCATACATGCGGTAGTGCGGTGCCCAAGGCTGCTGAGTGGCATTAATATAGAACCCCGCCCCGCTCCCGAAGTCGTAGCTATCGTCTTCGCCCGGCAGGTTAACACCACGAGGGCTGGTATCCGGACAGATAATAGCCACACCCAATTCCGCTGCTTTCCTCTGAGCTCCCGCCTTCTCCATGAAATTCTGATCCGTGCAGGTCAGCCCGGACAGCCACCAGAGCGCTGGCACCTTTTGCGGATTCGAACCCACCGCGGCCGGCGGCAGATACACGGCGAACTCCATCGTGCATTCCAACGTGGCAGATGTGTGGCGGTAGCGTCGGTGCTCCCCGGCGAAACAGACGTTAGTGGACAAGAGTTCCATAGTATCCTCTGTGAAATGCGGCTTGAGAATCAGGCTTGAGAGTATGGCCTGATCAATCGTCAGCGCTTGTATGCCTCGAAAGCTCGATTCCGCAACCAATACGGGCAAGCTCCGCAAGCACCGCCGTGCGCGTGACGATGCCAATGAGTTTTCCGTGTTCAACAACAGGGTACACTTTTGGCTTGCCAGAGCCGAGCTTCTGCGCAAGGTCGACAATCGCCATGCCCGGTGACACTGGCAAAGGCTCCCGGAACATTACATCGTCCACCACCGGATCTCCCTCACAGTGATAATTGCTTACAAGCAACGCATGGATGCAATCCTGCTCGGAAACAAAACCCAGCAAATGCCGATTCGCATCAACCACCGGCAACCCGGAGATATGATTCTCAAGCAGCGCCTTGACCACTTCAGTCAGCGGCGTTCCGCATCGGATGGGTTCAATGTGGTTGGACATAATATTGGAAACTCTGAGCGCACACATGGCTAACTCCTCGCATTTCTGGTTAATCCGACAGCACCGACTGGAGCCACACTCTCTACTGTACTGTACTGTACTGTAAACATAGGCAATAGGCGCCTAATCCTCAATTTTCATTGCGCTATAGTTTACTTAGGCGAATATCTGACTAAACTCAACCAGTTATACCCCTTCGGGTAAAATCACAGCCTCAAGCCATGGCATATAATAAGGAGATCCCCATGGAAGCAATTGAGAATATCTTTGGAGCGATCAACGGGCTGGTCTGGGGACCACCCATGTTGATACTGATTCTTGGCGCCGGGCTGTTTCTCAGCCTCGGCCTGAAGCTTATGCCCATACTCAAGATTGGCGCCGGCTTCCGCCTTTTGTGGGGTGGCCGCAGTAGCGCAGGGGCGGAGTCAGACGGTGAAATCCCACCGTTCCAGGCGCTAATGACCGCTCTATCTGCAACCGTCGGAACAGGCAATATTGCCGGTGTTGCGACCGCTGTTTTCCTCGGCGGGCCAGGCGCGTTGTTCTGGATGTGGCTGACAGCGCTCGTGGGCATGGCCACAAAGTACTCCGAAGCCGTTCTTGCCGTGCGTTTCCGCGAGGTGGATGAGCGTGGTGCCCATGTTGGTGGCCCCATGTATTACATTCGCAACGGCCTTGGCAAGAAATGGGCCTGGATGGGTGTGCTGTTCGCAATTTTTGCAGCCATCGCCGGCTTTGGCATTGGCAATACGGTGCAGGCCAACTCGGTTGCAGATGTAATGGAAACGACCTTCGGCCTGCCGCATTGGATCAGCGGCATTATTCTGATGGTGCTGGTTGGTATGGTACTGATTGGCGGTATCAAGCGCATCGGGCGGGTAGCCAGTGCCCTGGTTCCCTTTATGGCGCTTTCTTATCTGGTTGCAGGCCTGGTTGTCCTGTCCATTAATTACGCAGAGATCCCAGCCGCCTTTTCCATGATTTTCAAACATGCCTTCAGCCCGACTGCCGCCGAAGGCGGATTTGCCGGTGCCGCAGTCTGGGCAGCTATCCGGTTTGGTGTGGCACGGGGTATCTTTTCCAATGAGGCGGGCCTGGGCTCGGCGCCTATCGCTCATGCCGCGGCGCAAACCAAAGACCCGGTTCGTCAGGGCATGGTCGCCATGCTGGGAACGTTTCTCGACACCATTATCATATGTTCAATCACCGGCTTGGTGATCATCACCTCCGGCGCATGGACATCCGGTGAATCCGGCGCCTCACTCACCTCCATGGCCTTCTCTCACGCACTGCCTGGAATCGGCGATTATATCGTGGCCATTTCTCTTGCAGTTTTTGCCTTTACCACCTTGCTGGGCTGGTCGTTCTATGGGGAACGTAGCGTCGAGTTTCTGTTTGGCGTAAAAGCCATAGTTCCATACCGGATTGCCTGGGTGCTTGCCATCCCGGTTGGTGCAACTGTAAATCTGGGCCTGATCTGGCTGATAGCGGACACACTGAACGCCATGATGGCACTGCCCAACCTGGTCGCCCTGCTGTTACTCAGCCCGGTAGTGTTCAAACTGACCAAAGAGTATTTTGAAAAAGAAAGAGCCGTAGGCCTCTGAAAAAGAGGGAAGCTTCGGCCTCCAGAGGAGACCCGATACGACAATCAGCGGGGCTGAATGACAATATTGCAGCGCAAGATGAGGTGAATCAACTGACCCTTGCAATACCGTCAACCGGCACCAATGATTGTCGTATACACTGAACAAAAGGATTCGGCGGCCAAGCAGCCGGAATCTCGAACCGCGCTAACACAGGTAGCATCAAAGGAGAGCGAGCATGAGCTTACGTCTAGGCGATACCGCACCGGATTTCGAACAGGATTCCAGCGAAGGCAAGATTTCGTTCCACGAATGGTTAGGTAATGGCTGGGGTGTGCTGTTCTCTCACCCTGCAGACTTTACGCCGGTTTGCACTACCGAACTTGGCCTCACAGCCAAGCTCAAAGACGAATTTGCGCAGCGTAACGTGAAAGCCATCGCGCTGAGCGTTGATCCCGTTGATTCCCACCATGAGTGGATCAAAGACATTAACGAAACCCAGGGCTGCGCGGTGAACTTCCCGATTATTGCTGACCACGACGGTAAAGTTGCCGAGCTGTACGACATGATTCACCCCAACGCCGACAGCACACTTACAGTGCGTTCTCTGTTCGTGATTGATCCGAACAAAAAGGTTCGTCTGATGATCACTTACCCGGCCAGCACCGGTCGTAATTTCAATGAAGTTCTGCGGGTAATTGATTCCCTGCAGATGACCGACGAACACAAAGTCGCCACCCCGGGCAACTGGGAACGCGGCGGAGACGTGGTTATTGTGCCATCACTTCAGGATGAGGAAGAGATCAAGAAGCGCTTCCCGAAAGGATACAAGAAAGTTAAGTCTTACCTGCGGATGACACCGGACCCCACAACCAACTGGAGCGGCGACTGATTAACAGCGCCAACTCCTGATGCAAAAAAGCCGGGCAGCGCAAGCTGCCCGGCTTTTTTGTGGCTTATACTCTGATCAGAACGCCGGAACCACCGCGCCTTTATACTTTTCCTTGATGAAGTCACGAACTTCATCCGATTTCAGCGCCGCCGCCAGCTTCTGCATAGCCTCGCTGTCTTTGTTATCAGGACGAGCTACCAGAATGTTTACATACGGAGACTCGGAACCTTCGATCACCAGCGCATCTTCCGACGGGTTCAGGCCCGCTTCCAGCGCGTAGTTGGTATTGATGAGGGCAACGTCCACCTGGCCAAGAATTCGTGGCAACGTAGCAGCTTCCAGTTCCTTGAAATCGAGATCTTTCGGGTTATCGGCAATATCGCGCGGGGTTGCGGTGATCTTGCTGCCTTCTTTCAATGTGATCAGCCCGGCTTTCTGCAGCAACAACAACGCCCGGCCACCGTTGGTGGGGTCGTTCGGAATCGCGACGACTGCGCCCTCTTTCAGCTCATCCAGAGACTTGATCTTGTTTGAATAGGCGCCAAACGGCTCAACGTGAATACCGGCAACGGTCACGAGGCTGGTGCCACGGCCGTCATTGAACTCGTCCAGATAAGGCTGGTGCTGGAAGAAGTTTGCGTCCATGCGCTTCTGGTCTACCTGAACATTCGGCTGGATATAGTCGGTGAACACCTTCACCTCCAGTTCTACGCCCTGTTCCGCCAGCTGCGGCTTCACAAATTCCAGAAGTTCGGCATGGGGTACCGGCGTTGCGGCTACGGATAGCTTCTCAGCGGATACCGCCGCAGAAAAAACAGATGCGGCAGCCAGGGCTACAAAGGCTTTTTTGAAGTTCATAAACACACTCTCCTGTAAATAAACGAAACTATTTTTTACTTGCTTTAAAATGAGGGTTACTCGCAACTCTGAGCCTGCGATGGCATAGCCCTTCCGAAAACGTGGAGCGCCAGGGATGGCGCGACCGAGCCCTACAAGGACGTATTTACGGGCGCTTTTCGGAAGGGCTATGCCATTGCAGGCTTACTCAAAATCTATTTACGGCTAAAATACAGGACCAGACGATCACCTACCATCTGCAGCACTTGCACGAAAATTACCAGCAAGGCCACGGTAATCACCATCACGTCGGTCTGAAACCGCTGGTAACCAAAACGGATCGCCAGGTCACCCAGGCCGCCGCCGCCAATCACGCCGGACATGGCCGCATAGGACACCAGCGTAATGGCGGTGACCGTAATGCCGGCGATGATGCCCGGAAGCGCCTCGGGCAGCAAGGCGCCGAAGATGATCTGACGCACGCTGGCGCCCATGGCCTGGGTGGCTTCAATGATACCGCGGTCGACTTCCCGCAGGGACGTTTCCACCAGTCGGGCAAAGAACGGCGCACCGCCGGCAACCAGCGGCGGAATCGCGCCTGCCACACCCAAAGAGGTGCCGATCAGCATTACGGTGAACGGGATCATCACGATCAACAGGATGATGAACGGCACCGAGCGCAGCACATTCACTACAAATGACAGCACAGCGTAAGCCACCGGCTGTTCCAGCAACTGACGCTTGCCGGTCAGGAACAGAAGCACACCAATCGGCAGCCCCGCCAACACGCTGAACAGCAGCGACATGCCCACCATCACCAAGGTGTCCCAGCTCGCTATGCCAATCTCTGGCCAGTCCACGTTACTCAGTAAAGCTTCCATCAGCGCAACACCTCCACGTGAACATCCGCCGCTTCCAGTGCGTTCATGGCAACCGCCAGATCACCGCCTACCAAAGACAGCGTCAACTGGCCGTATGGCGTGTCCTTGATGTGGTCGATTCGGCCCGAGAGAATGCTGAAATCCACGCCAGAGGCGCGCGCCACGCTACCCAGTAAAGGCTGGTACGTGGATTCGCCCTTGAATGTCAGGCGCAGTATACGGCCATTGGCCTTTTGCAGATCTTCCTGACGCTCCTGGCTGTCGATGCTTTCGCTTTCAAACACGAAATCCCGGGTGGTGGGATGTTTCGGATGCAGGAAGACGTCACTCACGGCGCCCATCTCCACCACGCGGCCGCCGTCCATCACTGCAACCCGGTCACACACACGCCGCACCACGTCCATCTCGTGGGTGATGAGTACGATGGTAAGGCCAAGTTCCTTGTTGATTTCCGCCAGCAGGCGCAGCACCGATTGGGTTGTTTGTGGATCCAGCGCGCTGGTGGCTTCGTCGCACAGCAATATTGTTGGCCTGCAAGCCAGTGCCCGGGCAATACCCACACGCTGCTTCTGACCGCCGGACAGCTGGGAAGGGTATTTGGTGGCGTGATCCGTGAGGCTGACGCGAGCCAACAGCTCCTGCACCCGATCCCGGATTTCCGCCTTGGAATAGATGCCCGCCAGCTTCATGGGGAAGGCGATATTATCCGACACAGTTTTTGAAGACAGCAGATTGAAGTGCTGGAAAATCATGCCGACTTTACGGCGAAAGGCACGCAGTTCAGTGGCGTTGTAACGGGTGATATTCTCGCCATCGATCAGAATATTACCGTCGGTGGGAGGTTCCAGCAGGTTGATCAGGCGTACCAGAGTGGATTTTCCCGCCCCGGAATGCCCGACAATACCGAACACCTCGCCGGTTTCAATGGTCATATCGGTCGGGTGCAGCGCGGGGATCGCCCGGCCGTCCACCTGATACGACTTTTGTACCTGGTCAAATACAATCACGATCAGCGCCTTGTGGGTGCAAGAATAAAGCCGGCGATTATAACGTATTCACCGGCCAAACCCGAACCCACATATCAACACTATAGCTCGTACAGCTGCGCTACGTGCAGAATCGGCCCGGTCGGTTTGCCTGTTGGCGAGCCTCCGACGGGTTCCAGGCTGATGGCAAGGGTGCGGCTTTGTGACAACGCTTGCCTGGCCGTGTCTGTCAGGGTTACCTGATGCAGCCCCCCGACCGGAATGACGCCCAACGACAGGGGCTGGCCATTCTCCGGCACTATCCAGAGCTCGTAATCCTTACCCGTTTCGGCGGCACTGGCGGCGACAGAACGCAATTTCAGCAGGTTACCTTGCCCGGTTTCGCTAACCAGCCAAAGCGGGTCCTTGGTATCAGCTTGAACAATCGCGCCTGAGAATTGCGCCCGGGAACTCTGGGGCGCTGGCTGCATCAATACAACCGCCATAACCAGGGCGGCTGCCGTCGCCAAAATGCTCCAACTGGGCCAGAACCAGCGCTGGCTGGCACGGGATTGGGCTTTGCCAGCCGGGCTCTCTACCAGACTCTCAGCCGGCCATAACCGGCGTTCGATAGAGCTCCATACAGAAGTCGGCGGCGTGACTTCGGGCACTTCACCAGGTAGTTGGCCAAACTTTCGCTCCCAAAACCAGACTTCTTCCCGCACCTTTGCGGATTCCATCATCCAGCTTTCGAAGCGCTTTCGGGCAAGGCCATGAAGGGAGCCGAGAACATACTCGGCGGCAAGTCTTTCAATGCGTTCAGGTGTCTTTTTCATCGCTCCAGACACCTCTTCAAAACCATCAGCCCGCGGCGAATCCAGCTTTTAACGGTTCCAATGGGAGAGCTCAAAGCCTCGGAGACTTCATCGTGGGTAAAGCCCCGGTAGTAGGACAACAGAATACTGTCCCGTTGCACATCGGATAGCTCGTTAAAACAGCCTGTCAGTTCCGCAGCCCCCGCGCTGCGGAGCGAGACATCCAGCGGGCCTTCGCGCTGATCCTCCACATGCTCCAGATAGCTGTCACCAGACGTCTGCTTTGCCTTTCTGGACCTCATCAGATCAAGCGTGCGATACCGGGCAATAGTCATCATCCAACTCAGGGGGGCACCACGATCGCTATGGTATTCTGCTGCGCGGTGCCATATCTGTATGAAGGCGTCCTGCAAGGCTTCTTCCGCAAGCTCCTGCTGGCTCGCCAGTTTCAGGCAAAGCCCGAACATGCGGCCGGAAATTTTTTTATAAAGCTGCTGAAAGGCCTGCCGGTCCTCGCGGGAAACTGCAATTAACAGCCCCATCAATTCATCCTGTTCAGAGTTGCTGGCCACCATCTTTGCTATCCCTTGTCTTGTTTTCAGAGTCTTCTACAACACTACGAACGGCGTTCAAACAAAGATGCACGCAGGTTAACCTGTGGACTTGGTTTCCAGACCCGGCTCAAACAGGCCGTTGAGGTCAAAGCTATCCAGTGCCGCCTCCCATTCCGTTAAACCCAGGCCCTGATTGGCAACCCAGATGGGGTTAAAATAGGTGTCGATGTAACGATCGCCACCGTCACACAGAAGTGTGACGATCGAGCCTGTTTCGTCGGCTTTTTGCATCTCGCTGGCCAGATTCAAGGTAGCGATCAGATTGGTACCGGTAGACCCGCCGCAACGCCTCCCCAAGTGGCGTTCCAGATAGCGCAGCGCAGCAAAACTGGCCGCATCGGGCACGCGCACCATGCGATCGATCACCGAGGGGTTGAAGGAGGGCTCCACCCTTGGCCGGCCGATGCCCTCGATGCGTGAGCCGCACTGGCCGGTAATATCAGACCGGCCACTGGCATACGCCTCATAGAACACCGAATTTTCAGGATCGGCCACGCACAGCTCACAGCCCTGGGCGAGGTGGCCGCCGTACCGGATATAGCGCCCGATAGTTGAGGAGGTGCCGCCGGTGCCGGCGCTGACAACAATCCAGCGAGGTATGGGGTGAGGCTCTCGCCGCAACTGGTCGAAAATGCTCTCTGCGATATTGTTGTTGCCACGCCAGTCCGTCGCCCTCTCGGCGTAAGTAAACTGATCCATATAGTGACCGCCCAGCTCATGGGCCAGGCGCTGCGATTCGGTGTAGATCTCGCTGCCGTTATCAACCAGATGGCACTCACCGCCATAAAATTCGATCTTGGCAATTTTTTGGGCCGAGGTCGTTCTGGGCATCACGGCTATAAACCGTAACCCCAGGAGCTTGGCGAAATACGCCTCGGACACCGCCGTGGAACCACTGGAGGCTTCGATGACCGGTGTGCTCTGCGTGATCCAGCCGTTACAGAGCCCGAACAGAAACAGCGAGCGCGCCAACCTATGCTTGAGACTGCCCGTGGGATGGGTTGATTCATCCTTGAGATAGATATCGATGTGCTGCAGCCCGGGCAAGTCCAGCTTGATCAGATGGGTGTCCGATGAACGATTGAAGTCCGCATCAATACGGGCGATGGCATCGGACAGCCACTGGGCGCGATTAAACATGGTTGTTAATCCTGATGGTTATCTTCCAAGTGCACTGCACAAGAGTAGCCCACAAAAGCGTCCTGATAAAAAATTTGATAGTACCTGCATCTTTTTCCGCAACCGCTCCGTTAACTCTTCTGCAAGACCAACAATAGAAGAGGAAAACGGAATGAAAACTTTTCTGAAACGCTCCGGCCTCGCCATTGCGGTTGCCGGACTCTGTATCAGTGCCGGCTCAGCAAACGCGTCCAGCCATCGCGAAGCTCCCTTTATCACCGAAGTACCCAAAGTCGACGGAACCGACTTTTACATGTTTCGCAGTTACGAAACCGGCCGCGACGATTTTGTCACGCTGATCGCGAATTACCTGCCTCTGCAGGATGCGTATGGCGGCCCCAACTATTTCGATCTTGATGAAGACGCGGTATACGAAATCCACATCGACAACAGTGGCAACGCCCAGGAAAACCTTACGTTCCGCTTTCAGTTCTCCAACACTTTGAACGACATCCAGTTACCGGTCGGCCCCTCTGGCGACCAGCGAATGGTCTCAGTTCCCCTGAAAAACATTGGCGATGCCACCAACAGTGCCAACGTCCAGTTCAGCCAGGAATACACGGTTTCTGTGATTCGTGGCGACCGCCGCACCGGCACCGTTCAGACGGCAACCAATGTCACTGACGGCACCAGCACATTCGACAAACCTCTGGACAACATCGGCGGTAAATCGTTTGCCGATTACCAGACCTACGCCAATCAGCACATCTTCCAGATCGGCATTCCGGGCTGCGCAACCAACGGCCAGGTGTTTGTAGGCCAACGCAAGGAAGCCTTTGCGGTGAACCTCGGTGAGATTTTTGATCTGGTCAACACCAACCCGCTCGGTGCACGGGACGGCGAGGGCGCAGGTGATCTCGCCGACAAGAACGTGACCTCGTTTGCCCTGGAAGTACCCACCGAATGTCTGACTGGCACGGCCGCTACCGGCTTGGACCAACCAGTCATCGGAGCCTGGACCACAGCCAGTGTGCGCCAGGCGAGAGTCATCAACCCCGAGCCAACCGCAGACGGTAAAGGTGCCACTGTGGAGGGTGGGGCCTGGATCCAGGTATCGCGCCTTGGTATGCCACTGGTGAATGAAGTGGTTATAGGTCTCAAAGACAAAGACCTGTTCAACACCAGCGAGCCCATGAACGACGGTCAGTTTGCTACCTACGTCACCCACCCGACCCTGCCGGAACTGCTCGAAATACTATTCGGCGGCGCAGGCGCTGTGGCACCGGATAACTTCCCGCGCACGGATCTGGTAACCGCCTTCCTGACCGGCGTACCCGATGTGAATATGCCGGTGGGCGTGCAAGTCTCGGAAATGCTGCGGCTTAATCCTGCTATTGCGGCTACTCCTGCGGCCATGCAAAACGACCTGGGTGTTCTGGGTGGCGACAACGCCGGATTCCCGAACGGTCGTCGCCCCGTCGATGACGTAGTCGATTCCGCCTTGCGAGTCGTCATGGGTGCCTTGACCAGTGACGCGCCAAACAGGACCACGCCGTTTACCGATGGCGTTCAGCTCGATCCTACCGAATTACAGGTGGTGTTCCCGTACCTGGCGACTCCATTGGCCGGCTCACCCAATTCATGAGGAGCGAATGATGAAACTGACCATTCAGTTTGCCGGATTGGGCTTCATGGCCCTGGCATTGACGGGGTGTTTCGACGGTTCCAGCAGCAACAGCAGCCAGAGCCAGCCGCCCGCGATGTCGGTGGATTTCGGAGCCTTCGTGAAAGGCGAATTTGATAACCCGGACCCCAATCGGGAGCCCAGGAAAATCAATGCCGTCACATTCAGCTTCAATGACCAGGATGATCCACAGGCTTTCGATGATCTACTCAGATAGAACGCTTTCACACCGGACCCAAACGTCTTTGCATCCGGTCTTTTCCCTCCCTGCGCTTCGGCGCGGGGGGGCTTTTTGGATTGGGTTTGGCCTGCTGTGCTCGTCAGCCGTTATGGCAGCTCCGAGCCCAATTCAAAGCGATTTTGATGACGATGCGGTGCTGGTAACGCTGCCGGCCTCTGCGCCAGCCAGTGATAGCGCCCCTTCTTCGCCGGAAGCCATGGCCCGGGAGATTCAACGATTGATCTCCGAAGCAAGGCGCAGCGGCGACCCCCGTTTTCTGGGCTATGCCGAGCGCCTGTTCAATCAGCAGGCCAGCCAGGAACTGAACGACCCATTACTGGTGCTGAGAGCGACCCTGGCGCAGAGCCTGCACCGGTTCGACGCAGCAAGGCAGGATTTGAACACCGTTCTCGACCGCTCTGATGCACCGGCACAGAGAGCTCAGGCCCTGTTAACCCTGGCCAACATCGAGATGGTTCAGGGGCAGTATGACCGGGCGCGGCCTCTGTGTGAGCAACTGACAACTGAGTACCCCGGCCTGATTGCCTCGAGTTGTCACGCCCAGGTGGCGGCTCGTACCGGCTCCGCCAAAGTCGCTTATGACGAACTGGCTACCGCAACCCGCTCCTTGAGTAACGTATCCATTCAGGAATTTCTCTGGGCTCAGGGTACGTTGGGGGATATCGCGGCACAGCTTGGCCAGGGTTCGGCGGCCGGGCACTGGCAACAAGTGCTGAGCCAGGATCCGGACGACTTGTACACCCGGGCGCAGCTGGCCGATTGGTACCTGCAGAATGAAAACCCCAGGCAGGCTCTGGCCGTAACCGAAGGTTATGAAGCCGTGGACAGTCTGGCGGTCATCCGTGCAATTGCCTTACATCGCGTGAACCATCCCGACGCATCTGCGCTGGCGTCCCGGTTACGTGAGCGCTTCGACGAAGCCCTGTGGCGCGGCTCCATGCTGCACCAGCGCGACTTGTCCCGCTTCGAGCTGGATATCGAACAGCGCCCAGATGCTGCCCTGCAGTACGCCATGGCCAACTGGACGTCACAACGTGAACCCCTGGATACCCGCCTGGCACTCAGAGCCGCGCTTGCTGCGCAAGACGAGGCAGCGCTGGCCCGGCTACATGAATGGCTCAAGCAGCAAAATCAATCTGATGCCCGCTATCCGGAGGCGTCGTGATGTCTGCAAAAAAGCTTTTGGCAGTGCTGATTATGGCGACTTTCGCGAGCATAGCCTTTGCCCATAAGGCCAGCGACAGCTTTCTCTACGTGGATATGGACGCTTCCGAGATACGATTCGACATAGCCTTGCGGGATCTCGCGCTGCTGGTTCCCCTGGATGCCAATGGCGACCAGAGGATAACGGGGCAGGAGCTACGCGCCCAGCGAACGCTCGCCACGCAAGCTGTTGAAAACGCCATTACTCTGACCGGCGAGCAAGGTGTCTGCAAACTCAGAGGACTGGCTTGGGGGCTGAGCTCCCACAGCGATGGCCCCTATCTTGCCACCCAATATCAGGTCGACTGCCCCAACGGCGAGCTTCCGGAACAGATTGAATACAGCTTGCTGTTCGATCAGGACAGCCTGCACCGGGGGCTGGTACAGATTACATCGGGAGAGGCTCAATCTCTCGCGGTACTTGCCCCGGACCGGCAGACTGTCGATCTTGCAGGTGGTGCGGCAGGGCCGTGGAGCACGTTCACAACGTTTCTTCGTGAAGGCGTTATCCATTTGCTGATCGGGCTCGATCACATGCTGTTTCTGCTCGTGCTGGTATTGCCGGCCACGCTGATCATCCGCCGACAGAGCAATCAGGGCACAGCCCGCTCATTCAAATCGCGGCTGCTGCAGTTAGCGGGCATTGTGACCGCCTTTACCGTGGCACACTCCATCACTCTGGCACTGTCGGCGTTGAATATTGTTCGGCTCCCCATCGCCTGGGTTGAGACTGTGATTGCGTTTTCCATCGCTGCGGCTGCACTGAATGTGGCCTGGCCTTTTATGGGGCGGAAAACCTGGAAGCTGGCGTTCGCCTTTGGGCTGATCCACGGCTTCGGCTTTGCCAGCGTATTGGGCGATCTGACCGGGGGTGTTTCCAACCTGGCCCTTGCGCTTGCGGGTTTCAATCTGGGAGTGGAATTCGGGCAACTCGGCCTTTTGATCATCGGCTTCCCGTTGCTCTATGCCATGGCACACGTCAGAGCCTATCAGCGGTTTATCGTGCCATTGATTCTCATGGGGGTAGGCACCGTCAGCTTGATGTGGGTCGCAGAAAGGGCCGGGGCTATTTAGAGAGGCGTCGTACAGCAAAGAGCCGGGCAACAAGCCCGGCTCTTCAACTCAGGGTTTCAGGATTATCTGCTAGTGCAACGCCCGCAATTGTCGCGGATACAGTGCAGCACTGACTTCGGGTTCCTCCAGAAGATCCGCCAGTTCAAGATCAACGTCTGTCTCTTCACCGTGTTCCGGCAAAGGATCAAACAGCGTACTTAGCCAGGATGCAATTGAAGGCTCTTCATCACGCCGGTAATCCGTGGACAGCGCCTTGATGCGGCGAAAGCCGATGATGCGCTGGTGTTTTGGATCCCGGATTTGCTCAAAGCCACGCCAGTAAACGTGATCCCGGGTATGCAGCTGCACAAACAAGGTATCTATCGGCTCGTTTGGCTCTTCCTCGGCGTCGTCTTTTGCTGAAGCTCCAAGGCTGTCTGCCGAAGCCTCACCAGAGATTTCATCGCCGTCATCTTCTGTAACTTCCTTTTTTTTATGCCGGATGGTTGTCCAGGCGGGGTACAGAACCGCCACGGCATCCGCTTCAACATGCTCGCGGGCCGCACGGAGAATCAATCCCCAGCGTGCCTTGTCGGCATCGGTTTCAAGTGAGTTGATGGGCAAGTCATAGCTTTGTTCGCTGGCCAGAACAATTGCCATCATCGGAGCATCGAGCTCTCCCATGGCTTCTGCCTGTGCTACGGATACCAGTTCATCGATTGCCATCGGTTGGTTCATAATGCGCTCGCCTCCTCGATGCCATCAGGGTAAATCAGGAAGATGGTCTCCCTGATACACAGCATAGCCTGTTAGGCATATAAAGATAAACGTGGGCTTTGGGTCAACGGATCACAACGCCTTGTCGAACCCCTCTGTCAGAACTCCAATCAGCCGTCGGTAGCGAAGGCATTGTCGAGCCGCTCGTAATAGCCAAACCAGGGCGCGGCTTCTTCAAGCTGCGCCGCCAGCTGCAGCAATGCGCCCTCACCACCGTTTGGTGCGCCCAGTTGCACGCCGACCGGAAGCCCCTCGGCCGTCCAGTGCATAGGCACCGACATGGCCGGCGTTCCCGTCAGATTGGCAAGCTGGGTGAACGGCGTTCGGGCGAGGCTCTCCATCGCCATCTGATCCACCTGGCCACTGCGATGCACCATTCTGCCGGCTTTGAGCATCAGCATCAGTTTTGCCGCCAGCTTGAGGTGTGCCGGCGTTTCCAGCTCACCGATACGGGCGGGCAACTGGCCAGTAGTGGGGCAGAGGTAAAGATCGTACCTGCCGAAGAAAACACCCAGCGCCCGGGCAAATTCATTCCATTGCTGACGCCGAAGCACGTAGTCTGAAAGTGGCATGGTATTGCCCAGCATGCCGATCAGGCGGGTATCCAGCTCAAAATCACTGTCAGTGGCGCCAAACTGTTCCTTGGCTTTTGCCATCATGGCGGACACTTCGCCAAAATAAAGGCCGAGATAGCAGCGAGCCAGCGCCATGCCATCGAATTCCGGCCGGGCATATTCAACCGTGTGCCCCAGGTTTTCCAGAATACGCGCCGTTTCCTCAACCGCGGCAACACATTCAGGAGCCACCTCAGTGCCGTAAGGAGACGACGTGAACACACCGATTTTCAGGCTACCAGATGATTTCTGTATCAACTCAGCGTAGGCGCAGTCGGGGGGCGGAATGACAAAAGGATCTCCGGAGGCAGCGCCACTGAGCACATCCAGCATGGCAGCGCTGTCGCGCACGGTGCGGGTAACCACATGGTCTGATGAGGCGCCGGTCCAGGATTCGCCCATCGCAGGCCCGCAGGAGATGCGGCCGCGCGATGGCTTGAGGCCAAACAGACCGTTGTAGGCGGCGGGGATGCGGATTGAACCGCCACCATCGTTGGCGCCGGCCATGGGTACAATACCGGCTGCGGTTGCAGCACCGGAGCCACCGCTTGAGCCTCCAGGCGTGAGGCTGGTGTTCCAGGGGTTGCGCGATGGCCCCCAGAGCTCAGATTCCGTAATCGCCTTGAGACCGAATTCCGGCGTAGCGGTCCGCCCCAGAAAGACCAGCCCACCCTCACGGGCACGGCGCACAAACTCGGAATCCTGCGGTGCAATGTTATTTTTGAAACCACGGCTGCCGTAAGTGCAGGGCTGGCCAGCCTGCTCCTGAGACAGATCCTTGAGCAGCAAGGGCACACCTGCGAATACGCCCTGTTCAGGAAATTTCTGAGTCAAGGCTTCGGAAAACTGGGGAAAGCAGATTGCATTGAGAGAACCGTTCACAGAGGTTGCCCGTTCCACCGCAGCCTCGCATACTTCCCGGGAGGTCACTTCGCCACGGCGTATCAGATCCGCCAACGCGGTGGCGTCATACCGAAGATATTCAGATTGCTTCATAGCGGCGTCCATTTGTTATTGTGGTGCCCGGAATACCACGGACACATCGTTTATGAACTCAAGATTCGCAAGCTTACGTCAGCTTGCTCTGATTTTCATCCTGGCCACGCTGGTGCAAACATCTGCACTGGCCGAAGAAAGTATGGCCGGCGATGAGAGTGCTGACACCCCAGGCTGGACCGCGATTGTGCGGGATTCACCCTACTGGGTCAGCCAGGGCGTTTACCGGAACATCCTCACCATCCGGCGCTGGGTGCTCAAAGAGACAGGCTATTGCTCAAGCCCTGAGCGCCACATTCTGTTCGACATGCGGGGGCAGTTTCTGGGCTGGATCAGCAACGGCGCCGACCGTGCAACAACCCAGAAGCGCCTGAACGATACTCGCCGGTCGTTGCACGAAAAAGGGCTTACCGTAGATTGGGTTGCCGGCGATACCGACACCAAAGGCTACCCGTTCGCGCTGGCGTGCGACCAGCCCCATGTAAATCTCGACCTTGCCGTTGGCCGCTATCTGGGCGCGCGCGCCAGAGATCGAGTATGGGGCGCCTGGGACGATCTCTCGTTCGCAACCTCCGAAAAACCTGGATCTCTTCACGACGCCCTTATGTACATCCTTCAGCGCCGGAGTGAACAAAATCGCTTTGCTTTGCCAGAGGTATTACCCAGATATCTGGCTGGGCAGATTCTGATTGAAAGCGGTGGGCAGGCAAGAGCTCACTCCCGAGCGAACGCGAAGGGTATACTCCAGCTTTCGCCTTCCGCACTGAAAGACTGCCAAATCAAACCCCAGAATTACTGGCACCGGCTGGCGCAGATTGATTGTGCGCTGCGCCTGATGCATCAGAATGCCCGCAACCTGCAGCCAGCCTTTGACGAACGCTTTGGTCAACTGCCCGAAAGCAAGCGCAATGAGCTGTTTGTGCTGATGCTGGTTCAGGCCTACCACGGTGGCGCAGGTCGGGTTCAGGCGCTTCTCGATGACGAGGTTCTGGCGAAACCAGCAGAATATTTTGCCGCCAATCACGAGCGCTTTACCGCCGGCGACATCGCGTTTGGTATGGTGTTTCACAACCTGGGCCGCGACAGACTGGGGCTGGCCTCACTGTACTATGTGGCCGACGTACAACTGGCGACCGAAGCCTTGTGCCGAACACCTCAGCTCAAACCCGCGGAATTCTGCGCGTGGAAATAGCCCTGCTCCCGGAGAGCCTGAGCTTGTCAGTAGCGCTTTTTCTGCTGGTGAGTTCCGTGATCACATCGATGATTACCGCCAGTCTGGGCGCCGGCGGGGGTGTTCTTTTGCTGATCCTGATGGCCACATGGATGCCTGCTGCCGCAATTATTCCCGTACACGGCATGATTCAGTTGGGCTCCAACGGTGGCCGGGCGGTGCTGACATGGAAGCATATCGACTGGCGAACTATTGCCGCTTTTGCACCCGGCGTTATCGTAGGTGCGGCGGCGGGCGCCTGGTTATTGGTGAGCCTTCCAGCCTATCTGTGGCAACTGACAATAGCGGTGTTCGTGCTCTATCTGTGCTGGGGTCCGGCGCTGCCCAAAAGCGCGCTCGGCCAGATTGGAGTCTTTATCGCCGCTGCAGTGACCAGCTTTGTCAGTCTTTTTGTAGGCGCTACAGGGCCACTGGTGGCGGCCTTCATAAAACAGATCCATGTGGACAGGTTCCGCACCGTCGCGACCTTTGCTACTGCAATGATCTTGCAACATGCTCCCAAAGCCTTGGTTTTTGGCGTGACTGGGTTCGTGTTTGCCCACTGGTTGCCATTTATCCTGGCCATGGTTGCCTGCGGCTTTGCAGGCACCTGGCTAGGCCTGCGCGTTCTGAACTCCCTCAACAATCACTGGTTCAGCAAAGCGCTCAACCTGGTTCTGACCATCCTGGCGTTGCGCTTGATTTGGCAGGCCAGCCTGGCGGCTGACTGGTGGATCTGAGCGTCCCTTGCTATTGCTTCCGCTATGGCTCCGCCACAGGCATAACGGCAACGCGGTTCCGACCTTTCGACTTGGCAAGATAGGCACCTTGATCTGCGCGGGCGACCACGTCTTTGGGATCGCGATCTGCAAGCAGCAGTTCGGTCATACCAATACTCGCGGTAACGCCAAACATGCGGCCTTCGTGTTCGATTCTCAACGCTTCAACACCGGCGCGGATGCGTTCCGCAAGAGTCTTTGCTCGGGCCAGGCCGCAAGCAGGAAGAATAATACCGAACTCGTCACCGCCCAGTCGGGCGACGGTGTCAGACTGACGTACCGTCTCTTTGAACAAATCGGCAAGGCGCCGGAGCAACTCATCACCGAGCAAATGCCCACCTTCATCGTTCACCGGCTTGAAGTGGTCAAGATCAATGAGCATCAACACAGAGGTCGCATCCTGGCGCGGCATCTCGCTGAGGCATTTGTTCAGCGATGTTGTAAAGGCACGACGGTTCAGCAGTTGCGTCAGGCTGTCGTGGGTTGCTTCCCAGGACAATCTTTCTTCTTCACGCCTGCGCTCGGCATCGTCCCGGAGCACGAAAACCAATCGCTCGTTCTTCCGCCCCTGGCGAATATGAATCATGCTGAGATCCACATCGAAAACATCACCGCTGCCATTGCGGAGCGTCACGTAAAGGCTGTCGAGATCGTCACGGTCAAGAAACCACTCATGGGTGAGCGGATGATTCTCATGATCAATGCCGACCAGCTCAAAAACATTTTTGCCAAGATATTCTCCATCGGCACCCAGGAAACGGCCAGCCGCATGATTGGCGTAACGAATAACACCGCCCGTATCCGCCATCAGCACGCCGTCCTGCATCACGCTGAGTATATTTTTCGCTCTTAGCTGCTCGTCCCGCAGCGCTTTCTCTACCTCCAGTTCATGGGAAATATCCCGCACAACCGTGATGGTGCCCATGACCTTTTCAGGAGTTTCGAGAGTCGCTGTCATTACCTGACACCAAACAGGAGACCCGGCGTTCGGCCCTTGCAGCCGGAAACGATCACGGAATACCTCCTGTTTTTTCAGGGCTTGCTGCCAGCCTTTCACCGCAGAATCGCGATCATCACCCGAGACATAATCGAACAAATGCGTGCCGCTTAGCTGTGCCAACTTCATGCCAATGATGTTTTCAAACACCGGGTTCACAAAATCGATACGACCAAGAACATCGGCCTGCACAATACCGATAGGCGCGCCCCGCGTGAGTGATCGGAAAAACGCCTCGCGCTCGGCCAGGGAGCTTAAAACGTCGTCACGCTCATCCATCACCATATTGAATATTTCAGCGATCTGACTGATTTCCGAGCCACCAGAGATCCGCACAGGTTTATTCCGGACGCCCAAGTGGCGTTCATGCACCTGTAATCCAAGCTCCCCCAAAGGCGCCATCAGACGGCGAAAGCGCCACATGGCAACCGGAACAATCAGCAGGATCACAAGCAGCAAAACCCAGAGAAACGCATCCTTGAGTCGAGTAGCTGGCGCGTATGCTTCGCTTGCCGGCCACACAGCCGCCACGAACCAAGGCACCTGAGACATCTGCTGAACCGAAAGAATGATGCTTTCGCCCCGACTGCTGCGTGTTTTGGCAGTACCCTCGAAACCGTCCAGAGCATCCTTAAGCGTCGGGGTGACGGTTTTTAACGGCTTCATCACCTCGCCGGTACGACCATTGGCAAGAACGATACCACTGCGGGTGACAATGGTCAGATAACCGGTTTTACCAATCGGGATACCGGAAAACTCTTCTATAAGGTGCTCGCCAGCAAGCGAAATTGCGCCTCCTAGCACGCCAATAAAACGCTGCTTATTATTGAACAAAGGGGCGGCGATCATTACCGCGGGTTTGCCTTGGTAGTGCGAGCGGTAGGGCTCGCTGATAAGGGGAGTGAACTGCTCGGACGCCAGGCGAAAGTAAGAACGATTGCTGACATCCGAGCCAATCAGATTCCGGGACTCGGGGTGCTCAGCAATCACTTTGCCTTGCGCGTCAATCAGATAAATACCATCAAACAGGTGCTGCAATGCCGTCTGGCGGCGCATCAGGATTTTTGCACGCGCGTCGAAAGCCGCCTCGCTCATGGCAAACCCCTGCGCAACATGGCTCAGTGCTTCCAGGCGCTGTGACAACTTGTCGTCCAGTTCACCGGCGACGAGTTGCGCAATGGTCTCCACCTGGTTTGCGGCCTGCTGTTCGAGCTCGGACCGACTGAGAAGCGAGCCCGCGAGCGCCACCAGAAGCGCCGTCAAAACAACCAGGCCCACAACAAGAAGTACGGCCCGGTTAACCAGACTGTCCAGCCAACGACCCATCAGCAAAGCAGAGTTACTCCGTTCTGCAGGGATTGAGTGTTAATGGTGCGGCCTCCGGTTTTGAGTGAAATTATTTGCAAAGAGTGCGTTCAATCGCGACATGAATTCTAACAGAGGCGTACTGACTGAAGGATTACAGACTTGCAAACGCAATGATAATCGCTATTATTATCATGATGTTTCAGCAAGAGCGTTAACCGGCATGAACAATTCCCTGACAACCTTCGGCTCCGCACTGACAGATGGCCCCGTCAATCAGCTGCTGGCAATGGGCGGCCCAGTCATGATGGTGCTGCTTGCCATGGCGGTTCTTGGACTTGTCACGTTTATCTACCTGTTACTCGTGGGTACACTCTACGCGCCCAGATTATCCAGAAAACTTAAAAGTCTTATTACGCTTTGGCAACAGAACCCTTCTGGCGTGCACCCGCAAGCGATTCGTCTGCAGGCCAACCGATGGGCGACACTGAACCCCCTGCTGAACCTGGTGATCAATACCATTGAGGCACAGCAGAACAATCAGGACGCTCGGCAGGTTCGCGAGACGTCAGCGAGGGATGCTCAGCAAGCGCTGGAACCTTTTGAAGCACCCCTGAAAATCATTGAAGTTATCGCTGCCCTTGCGCCTTTGCTTGGCTTGCTGGGAACCGTTCTGGGAATGATGGAGGCCTTCAGCGCCATGGCCGCAACTGAGGGCCGCGCCAATGCGTCCCAATTAAGCGGCGGCATTTACGAAGCCCTGACCACAACAGCAGCTGGCCTTGTGGTCGCTATTCCATTCGCTGCTCTGGCTGCCTGGATCGAATTCCGGTTGCGGCGTATTCATAAAATTATCAACAGCACCCTGGTTTCTGTACTCAGCGTGACGCCTGAAGCCTTCACTGGCCAACAGGAGCATGTCAGTGTGCCCGCGAGTGAAGCCCCAACCCAGGCGGCGGCGCACCAATCCCGTGCGGAGCCAGAAGCCGAACAGGAATCGGGGACTCGCGACAGGCAGCGTTTCGCTCATGCAACTGGTTGAACCCAGGCCCAGCCGGCCAATACCGATCCGCATAACACCGTTGATTGATGTGGTGTTCATCCTGCTCGTGTTCTTTATGCTGACCAGCCGGCTTCTGCCGGTGGATCATCTTGAGCTAGCCAACAACACCGACGGGCGCAACACCGTGTCGGGTGAACCACTGCCGCTGCTGACCGTCTCGCAACAAGGCAACGTGAAGTGGCAGGAGCTCACACTTCCAATCGGCCAATTGCTGGCCGAGCTTCGCCGGGCCGGTATTTCCGAGGTAAATCTCACGACCACTCCGGAAACTCAGCTAAGCCAGTTCACAGCTGCCCTTGGTGAACTGTCTCAAAATGGCATCCAGACCCACTGGAAACGCGCGACTGAAGAAACGCCATGACCGAACTGGTTCCACCGCCTTCGACCTCCGGCAAGTCTTTAATGGAACGGGTTGAAGACGCGCTTTTGCCGCTCGTTAACCTGGTTTTTCTGCTACTGATGTTTTTCATTGTGGCAGGCCAGCTGGCAGACACCCCCTTGCCCGACCTGCCGACTACACCAGCGAGCGCTGAACAACAGTCACCCCATGCCGATCTGCTGGTTGATGGCCAGGGGAACTGGCGCATAGATGGAGAAACACTAAACGCGCAGGCCCTGCTTCAGAGGCTGCCGGAGCCCGACGCAAAGAACCCACTGAAAATTGCTGCTGCCAGTACCCTTTCCATGGCTCACCTTGAAACGCTTTTCCAAATGCTGGAGCAGGGTGGCTATGAGGAAATCCTGCTGCTGACGGAGCCAGAAACGTGACGAACACAGGAAGGGCCGCCCGCCTGGGGTTGCTGGTTATCGCCGTCATACTGAGCGCTGGCATCATCATGGCCGCAGCGCCAGAGAAGCCCCTTGAGATAAATCAACTTGGCAATGCGGCCGTCAATACAGCACCGGCTATCAAAATCTCGCTTGCAGGCAAACCCGCTCCGGCTCCCGCAGAAGACGCCAGCCCCGAACCTGTGCAGGAAACCAGACCCGCACCGAAGCCGAAACCTGAACCAACACCGGAGCCAGAGCCAGAGCCAGAGCCAGAGCCAGAGCCAGAGCCAGAGCCAGAGCCAGAGCCAGAGCCAGAGCCAGAGCCAGAAATGGTCGCGGAAGCCGAACCCTCGTCAACCACCGATCATTCTCCGCCAGAGGCTATGGCCAGAAACGCTTCAGAGCTGTCGCCTGAAGAAGGAGAGTCTCAATCGCAGTCATCGGTTCCACTGCAGAATGCCGGCGATCCTTCGGCAGTCGAGAATTACCTGACACGGCTCAGCCGGCACCTGTCCCGGTTCTACGAATATCCCCGCCGGGCACGCAGGCTGGGGCAGGAAGGCGCTCCGGTTATAACCTTCGAGTTCCGCCGGGACGGCTCACTCCTCGGCCACAGCCTGCGAACAGAATCCGGCCACCCCTTATTGGACGAAGCCGCCCTTTCCATGCTGGAGAAAGCAGCTCCATTACCTTCAGTCCCCGATGGCATGTCTGGCCAAACCTTTCGCTACGCACTCCCCGTCAGATTCAGCCTGCGCTGAATTTCCGCACCATTGCTGCCCAAATCGCACTGAGCCGGTGCAGGAAAGTCCACGCTGCGCGGACTTTCCCTGAGCGCTCTATCTCGCATTACCCATTGAACAAAAAAGCTTTTTCAGAAAACCGACAAGACTGGCACGACACCTGCTGAGACGTGTTCAGCAGGCCTTGGTTGTCTGCCCACACACAAGTTTATTTCAGACGACGGCGTCTGCTCACACCTGCCAATCCAACGGTAGCCTGTGAGCGGCGCCGTTTTTTTTCGCCTGTCGAAAGACGGCCAGAAAAGCACAGAGGATTACCCTATGTCTTACATCATGCCTTCGGAGTTCGTCACCAAAATGGTGGACGCCGGTGAATCAAAAATCTACATGGCCACGCGAGACGTTCTGATCCGGGCCTTCATGGCCGGTGCCATTCTGGCTCTGGCTGCAGTCTTTGCCATTACCGTGGCTGTTCAGACCGGTAGCCCGCTGGCGGGCGCCATACTGTTCCCGGTGGGGTTCTGTATGCTTTACCTGATGGGCTTTGATCTGCTCACCGGGGTATTCATGCTAACTCCACTGGCTCTTCTGGACAGACGCCCTGGAGTCGATACCAAAGGCATTCTGCGCAACTGGGGCTGGGTGTTCCTGGGTAACTTCGGTGGTGCGCTGACAGTGGCCGTAATTATGGCCTTTGTCTTTACCTACGGCTTCAACACCGACCCCGGTGCAGTAGGCGACAAGATTGCCAGCGTAGGCAAGGCTCGAACCCTGGGTTATGCCGAATTCGGCGTTGCGGGCTGGATGACAATTTTTTTGCGCGGCATGCTGTGCAACTGGATGGTTTCCATGGGCGTGGTTGGCGCCATGATTTCAACCACGGTGCCAGGCAAGGTGCTGGCGATGTGGATGCCGATCATGCTGTTCTTCTATATGGGCTTTGAGCATTCAATCGTCAACATGTTCCTGTTCCCGTTCGCCCTGATGATGGGCGGCGAGTTCTCGATTATGGACTACTTCATCTGGAACGAGGTCCCGACGGTCCTGGGCAACCTGGTAGGCGGCCTGTCTTTTACCGGCCTCACCCTTTACACCACGCACATTCGTACAGCACCCAAACGCACGGTGCCTGGCAGCTTTAATGGTGAACTGGCGCGTTCCAACTAAATGACTGACGTGGACACAAAGCCCGTGGGCCGCACCCCCCGGGCTTTGTGTCGTTGCCTGAGGCGCGAAACGGATGACCATCCAGCTTTCTGTTACCACTGGCCAGCACTCGGACAAAGGCCAGAAACCGGTTAATCAGGACTTTCATGGCCTGATAATTCCAGAAGATCCACAGCTCCGGTCCAAGGGTGTTGTTGTGGCCATCGCCGACGGCATCAGCTCCAGCAACGTTAGCCAGATTGCCAGTGAGTCTGCGGTCGCTGGTTTTTTGAGTGACTATTACTCAACGCCAGACAGCTGGTCGGTCAAACAGTCCGCCCAGCGGGTGCTGCGGGCAAACAACGCCTGGCTGCATGCCCAGACCCGGCAAAGCCGGTACCGGTATGATCAGGATCGCGGGTATGTCTGCACCCTCAGCTTGCTGATCCTGAAGTCCGCCACAGCCCATATCTTTCATGTGGGGGACGCCCGTATCTATCGGTTACAGGGTATGGCTTTGGAGCAGCTAACGACCGATCACCGGGTCTGGCTGTCCCGGGATGACAGCTGCCTGAATCGCGCCATGGGCCTGAACTCGCACCTGGACATTGATTACCTGACCGTTCCGGTGTGGCCCGGCGATACTTTTGTGCTGGCAACCGATGGCGTATATGAGCACCTGCCGGAAAACAGCATGGCCGGAATCATCCGCGAGTCCGGCGATGATCTGGATTCTGCAGCCAGACAGCTGATTGCAACGGCCCTCGCTAATGGCAGCGAAGACAACCTGAGCGTACAAATTGTGCGGGTAGACTCGATACCCGCCAACAAGAGCAATGAAGAAATCACCCGGGATGCCCAACAACTTCCGCTCGCACCGGAGCTGGTTCCGGGGCAGCTATTAGACGGCTATCGAACTCTGCGGCAGATTCATTCCAGCAGCCGCAGCCATGTCTATCTGGCAGTGGATCCCGCCAGCAACCAACAAGTTGCATTGAAAGTACCGGCCATGGAAATGCAGCAGGATCCCGGAGCGCTGGACCACTTTGCTACTGAACAATGGGTCGCCCAACGCATCAACAGTCCCCACGTGGTGCGGCCCTTTGCTCCGGAACGACAGCGCAGCTGCTTGTACCTGGCCACCGAATACGTGCAGGGAATCAGCCTCAAGCAGTGGTTGCAGGACAATCCGGGTCCGGATCTGGAGACGGTGCGCCAGTTTGTAGAACAGATAGCTCGTGGGCTTCGGGCTTTTCACCGGCTGGAAATGGTGCATCAGGACCTGAAGCCGGAAAATATTTTGATCGATAGCCAGGGCACCGCGGTGCTCATCGACTTTGGCGCTACCCGCATCGCCGGATTGCAGGAACTCCAAGAGCATGATGAGCCCGGCTGGCCCAGGGGCGCGGCGCTTTATAGCGCTCCTGAAACCTTTCTGGGGGAACCCGCGGGCTGGCAGGCCGACCAGTTTTCTCTCGGCGTGATCACCTATCAGTTGCTGACCGGCCAATTACCGTATGGCACCCGCGTGCCAGGCATCCGCAACCAGAGCCAGTTACGTAAGCTCAGCTATAATCCCGCCCGCCTGTACCGGGACGACCTGCCCGATTGGGTTGATGAGGCCCTGGCCCGGGCTCTGCACCCCGAACCCCACAAACGCTATCCGGCACTGTCTGAATTCCTGTTTGATTTGCGACAGCCCAGCCATCACTGGAACCAACAGCACCGAAAACCCCTGATCGAACGCCATCCAGTAGGTTTCTGGCAAGGGCTATCAGCTCTGTTGTTGCTCGCTCTCATGCTGTCGTTCGCGTATCGACCGTGATCTGGGCAATTTATTACCCAGCCAGCAAGGGCTCGCCCGGTTGCCAGGCAAGGGTTTGCTCATAACTCAGGCGCATCGCCTATAAATATCTTATGCCGCTGTTTTAATTGCATTTTATTACGTTGGTATGCGCTTTGCTGTAAGTGATCTCGTCCAGGGAACACCCCGGGGACGAACATTCACTTAAACGTCATGGAGCAGACTATGCCAACCCCTTGTTATATCGCTATTGAAGGTAAAACCCAGGGCAACATCACCGCCGGAGCATTCACGTCCGATTCCGTCGGCAACATATACGTTGAAGGCCATGAAGACGAAGTACTGGTACAGGAATTCAGCCACGTTGTTACCGTTCCTACCGATCCCCAGTCTGGCCAGCCTTCCGGCCAACGCGTGCACAAGCCGTTCAAGTTCACATCCGCGCTGAACAAATCAACGCCGCTGATGTACAACGCCCTGGCTTCCGGCGAAATGCTGCCGAAGGTTGAGCTGAAGTGGTACCGCACCTCTGTAGAGGGCAAACAGGAGCACTTCTTCTCAACCATCCTGGAAGATGCCACCATCATCGACGTCAACTGCAACATGCCACACTGCCAGGACGCCGCCAGTGCTGACTTCACACAGCTGGTCACTGTTTCCCTGTCCTACCGCAAAGTAACCTGGGAGCACACTGTTGCCGGAACTTCCGGAGCAGACGACTGGCGCTCTCCAATCGAGGCGTAATTTACGCTTTGATGCCAAAAAGAGAGGCCGTGGCCTCTCTTTTTTTCGGCCACCACATTTGTACTTATCTGGCGACGTTTTGTCTGACTCGATGCCGAGAATCTAGTAAGTTGATATCCACACCGAATCCTATTTACCAGATCATGAGGCGTGTGGCCCTTCAATTGATATGAGCGATCCGAAATCTCAAGCCCGTAAGCTCGGCGAACTGATGTGCACTGTTACCGAACAGATTCTCTGGCAACCCGCCGCAGGCTGGGTCCGGCAACGGGTATCAGGCAGCACTCTGGTGTGCCGGGTGGGCTCCGGGCAGGCGACCTATCATCGTTTTGAACCGCAGTACAAGCAGCACCAGATTACCTACGGCCTCCGCATGATTCAGGCCAAACATCAGCCTGATACGGCCAGTGGCTGGCTCTCCGCCCGGGAAATCCATAAACGGCGATATTTCGGCGGTGAATTAAGCACGCTGAACCTGCTGGCGCACACCTGCTGTCACGAGTTCGCACACCTGTTACAACACAGCGCAGGCAAGAGATATCGTGGATCTGTTCACAACCGACATTTCTACACCATTCTTGATGAACTGCATGAAAGTGGTGGTGCAGATGCGACACGGGAGACACTGGCGAGGGAGGCAAATGAACGACAGATTCCTTTATCCAGTGAACCTTTCCAGCTCCCTGATCCGGCACGCCAGCCGTCGCCCTGGCAAGTAGAGGATGTCGTCGCTTTCGGCTCAGGCGCTCGGGAATTTCACGGAGAGATTGTCCGGGTCAACCGGAAAACGTGCACCGTCGACGGGACGGGTAAATTCCGGGGCCAGCGCTACCGCGTCCCCATATCGATGCTGCGCAGGGTGCGCTGACACAAAATTCAAGACATTGCTTACCCGGTTTCTAAAATCTCATCCTGCAACAGCTCACGAATTTCAGGAACGCAGGAGCCACAATTTGTGCCACATTTCAGAATCTTCCCCAAAGCCTCCACTGTCTTCTGGCCACCACGAATGGCGTTGACGATTTGGCGGTCCCCCACCTGAAAGCAGCTACACACCAGCGCTCCGATCTCTTCTGTGTCAACAGATCGCCCCGCAAGCAAACACTGTCGCTGATCCGGGCTCAACCGGTCCGCCGCAAAGCACTCATCCAGCCAGGCCAGATCCGGCAAGAGACCAACGTCACTATCGACAAGAAGAACGGCCACCAACCGGCCATCAACCACTCGAGCAGCCCGGAATCGGCCTTGCGCGGAATCGGCCATAACCAACTGCGGCTCCCCCGCCAACAAGCCAGCCACCTCAGTTCCCCAGTTCCTCGTCTGGCTGCCTGCCAGCCACCAACTGTCACTATGAGCCAAAGGCTGTCGGCACCAGTAGTCACACCGTTCCGTAAGTCCCGGCTGCTTGTCGTTTCCCGGGCGCAGCATCAACCGGGCTTGCCACCCGCGGGCAAGTCGGCGAAGGCTGGCAACACCGTGCTTGCTTTCCGGCTGCCCGGAAACCGGATCCGTTACGGCGGAAATCAGATTCGTTGCCACGCCTTGTGAAGCGAAGCATCCACTCCAATGAATCGGTATAAACACCTCACCAGGCCGCTGATCTGTTGTCAGTCGGGCACGACCAGTAAATGGCTCAGGTCCGGGGCCGGCAAGCTGGCACAGCGCTCCTTCGCAAACATCAAGGCCAAGCGCATCGCTCGGGTGGATCTCAACGAAGGGTTCCTGGCGGTGTGTCAGAAGCCGCGAGGCCAGCGCTGTCCGTGTCATGGTGTGCCATTGATCACGAATCCGACCGGTGTTGACCACAAACGGGTAGCGGCTAGTTGCGATCTGGCGGGGCAACCCGGCAGAGATGGGCACCAACCGTGCCCGTCCGCCATCCGTAGCAAAGCGTCCCTCAGAGAACAGTCGGGGTGTGCCAGTTAAAACGCCGGTCTCATCAACAGCGACGGGCCATTGGATCGGCTTCAGTTGGTTATACTGCGCCTCTGTTAATTGGCTCAGGGCGCTGATATCAAACACTTGATGGCCATCACTGGCCCTGAAAGCGAGGCCAGAGAGCGCCGCGTGTTCCCGGAAAATATCCGCAGGGCTCTGATACTGGAACGCCTCGGCATACCCAAGCTCGCACGCCACCGAAGTCAGTATCCGCCAGTCCGGCCAAACCTCGGCGGGTAAAGGCAGGAAGGATCGCTGACGGGAAATGCAACGTTCCGAATTGGTTACTGTGCCGTCTTTTTCTCCCCAGCCGGCCGCCGGCAGCAAAATATCGGCAAACCTGGTGGTATCCGTACTCGCCATACAATCAGACACGATCACCGTCGGGCAACCCGCCAGTGCCTCACGAACCCGTGCCGAATCTGGCAGGCTAACCGCGGGATTGGTACCCATAATCCAGAGCACCTTGATATCACCACGGTGCACGGCTTCGAACAGATCAACGGCCTTAAGTCCAGGCGCTTCCGGAAGGCGATCTGTGCCCCAGAATCGGGCCAACCGTTCGCGGGCACCCGGAGTATCGTATTCCATGTGAGCGGCCAGGGTATTAGCCAGCCCCCCAACTTCCCGCCCGCCCATGGCGTTGGGCTGACCGGTCAGCGAGAAAGGGCTGGCCCCTGGGCGGCCAACACGCCCTGTAGCCAGGTGGCAATTGATAATGGCGTTGCATTTGTCGGTACCATTTACCGCCTGGTTAACCCCCTGGGAGAAGGCTGTCACGGTCCGGGGTGTGTCGGCAAACCAGCGGTAGAACCGCTCGACGTCAGCTTCGTCAAGATCACATTGGGAGGCAACCGACGTTGTCGACGGCGCAACCTCTTGAGCGCACGCCAGGGTTTCCGCAAAGCCGGTGCAGTGTTCCGCGATATAGGTCTTATCTGTTGCATTGTGTTGCGCCAGCCACACCATCAAACCGTTGAACAGAACCGTGTCCGTACCCGGTTTCAGTTTAAGGTGCAGGTCCGCAAGCTCTGCGGTTGCGGTTCGACGGGGATCTACGACCACCACCCGACGACCGGCCCGTTGCGAAGCCTGCATCCGCTGGTAAAGAACAGGGTGAGCCCAGGCGGCATTGCTACCCGCCAGCACCAGAAGATCCGCAAGTTCCAGGTCTTCATAGCACCCGGGGACACAATCCTCGCCAAAAGCACGTTTGTGGGCTGCCACCGCCGAGGACATACAAAGACGGGAGTTGGTGTCCACATGGGGCGTGCCAATAAACCCTTTGGCAAGCTTGTTGGCGACAAAATAATCCTCCGTCAATAACTGGCCCGACAGATAAAAGGCCACAGAACCTGGGCCGAATTGAGTAACCGCATCACGAATGACGCTGGACACCTTGGCAAGGGCCTCTGGCCAGCTTCGGTCCTCACCGGCAATCCGGGGCTTTAACAGCCTTCCATTGGGCACCAGGGTTTCATGCAACGCCGAGCCTTTCACGCACAGCCGCCCCTGATTGGCCGGGTGGCTCTCATCGCCGGTTACGCCAGATAGCGTCGCCGCAACACCACAACCCACACCACAATAAGGGCAAGTGGTTTGAGTGCCGACAGTCGGTTTAACCTCGATATCCACGCTTTGCCCTCTTTAGTCTGTGTTTGACGGCTGTTTCGTTCATACCCGGGGCTGAGTGCAATAACAGGGCCACCCCAGGCCCAAAGACATGAAGATGGCATTCAAACGCGGTGTATAGCGCCCGCTACCCAGTATCCTGGCTTTGACAAGAGCCAACCTGATGTGAGGCGTTCGTTTCACAATGGTGCAAAAGACCGCCAGCCTGCACCAAAGCAAACCGACAAAACCTGTAAAAACACGCTGTGGAATTATAATTTCTCCGTTACTTGTTGTTTTAAAGTGTCTTTTCATCGCTGGCACAAGCTGTGCAGCTGCTGACTTGAACATTCAGGAACACACAAGTTAAACGGGCAAAGGCGCCTGCCTTCCGACAGCGGAGGGCGGGCTTTTTTTTGCCTGAAGGAATGTCACGAGGTAAGAGTTCATGAAGACACCCCTGAAAATCATCACCGGAACACTCCATCAGCTGGTGGGATTGGCCACGGCGGTCTCCCTGATAGCCAGCTCCGGCATCGCCCAGGCCGAGATTGGCGCTCCGGAAAAGCCGGATCTGAAACTTGGATTCATCAAATTGACCGACATGGCTCCGCTGGCCGTAGCCTGGGAGCGCGGTTTCTTTATGGATGAAGGCTTGTTTGTGGAGCTGGAGGCCCAAGCCAACTGGAAGGTCCTGCTGAACCGGGTCATCACCGGCGAGCTGGACGGCGCCCACATGCTGGCGGGCCAGCCCCTGGGTGCCTCCATTGGTTATGGAACACAGGCCGATATCATTACCGCGTTCAGCATGGACTTGAACGGCAACGGCATCACCGTCTCCAATGATGTCTGGAAGACCATGAGCCAGCACATCCCGGAGCAGGACGGCAAGCCGGTGCATCCAATCAGCGCCAGCGCCCTGAAACCGGCTGTTGAACAGTCCCTTGCGAGGGGCGAACGCTTTCGCATGGGCATGGTATTTCCGGTCTCGACCCACAATTACGAGTTACGCTACTGGCTGGCGGCAGGTGGGCTGAACCCCGGCTATTACGCACCCCAGCGAGGTGACACCAGCGGCACCTTGAAGGCAGACGTGCACTTGTCTGTCACACCGCCGCCACAAATGCCCGCCACCCTGGAAGCGGGCACCATCCAGGGCTACTGCGTGGGCGAACCCTGGAACCAACAGGCCGTGTTCAAAGGCATAGGCGTTCCGGTGATCACCGACTACGAGATCTGGCCCAACAACCCGGAGAAGGTATTCGGCGTCAGTCAAGCCTGGGCCGAAGAGAACCCCAATACCCATTTGCATCTGCTGCGTGCCCTGATTCGCGCTGCCTACTGGCTGGATGAAAACAACAACGCCAACCGGGAAGAGGCTGTCGAGATCCTCGCTCGCCCGAGCTATGTGGGCGCAGATGCCGAAGTCATTGCCAACTCCATGACAGGCACTTTCGAGTACGAAAAAGGCGATGTCCGGGAGGTGCCAGATTTCAACGTCTTTTTTCGCCATCACGCCACCTACCCGTACCCGTCTGATGCCATCTGGTATCTCTCGCAGATGCGTCGCTGGGGTCAGATCCCCGAGGCCAAACCGGACGACTGGTATATGAAAACAGCCGCACAGGTATACCGCGGAGACATCTACGCCAAGGCTGCCAAGTCCCTGGTCGACGATGGTTTGATGAAGGCCGAGGATTTCCCCGACTTCAGCCAGGAAAATTTTACCCGCCCGCATCAGGGTGAGCTGATTGACGGCGTCGCCTTCACGCCACACCAGCCCAACGCCTATATCGACAGTTTTGATATTGGCCTGAAAGGCGCCGACGCACCGTAATCGGCAGCACGCAGGAGAACGACATGAGTACGCTAACCAATCCAAGTTCCGGAACCGGAGTCGTCAGCTGGCTCAAAGTACTGACAGACCGACTCACTGGCGCCGAACTGGCCCAGACCGGCAAGCAGTTTTTGCTGCCAATGGTCGGCATCCTGATTTTCCTCGGCTTTTGGCATCTGGCCGCCCCCCAGGTGAACACCTCGCTGGGCACCTTTCCGGGCCCGGCACAAGTCTGGGAGCAAAGTGGGCAGCTCTGGCAGGAACACGTTAACCAGCGGGAGCGGGCGGACAAGTTCGTGACCATGCAGGAGGAGCGGAACGCCCGCATTCTGGCCGACAATCCGGGCGCTGAGGTCAAAATCCGGGGCTATCCCGGCGCCCCTACGTTTTTGGATCAGGTTGTCACCAGCCTGATTACCGTGCTGGCGGGCTTCTTCCTTGCGACGGTCATTGCTGTGCCGCTGGGCATCGTATTTGGCCTTAACCACTACTTTCAGGCAGCGGTCAATCCGCTGATCCAGATCTTCAAACCGGTGTCACCACTGGCCTGGCTGCCACTGGTCACCATGGTGGTCTCCGCCACTTACGTCAGTGACGACCCGATGTTCGAGAAATCATTCCTCACCTCCATGATCACCGTGACCCTGTGCAGCCTGTGGCCCACGCTGATCAACACCAGCGTGGGCGTGGCTGCGGTGAATCCCGATCTGCTGAACGTATCCCGGGTTCTGCGATTGTCGTTCTGGACACATGTGAGAAAGGTCGTGCTGCCGTCATCGGTACCCATGATATTTACCGGGCTTCGGGTCTCGCTGGGCATTGCCTGGATGGTGCTGATTGCCGCCGAAATGCTGGCGCAGAGCCCGGGGCTTGGCAAGTTTGTCTGGGATGAATTCCAGAACGGAAGCAGTCAGTCCCTGAGCCGAATCATGGCAGCCGTGCTGGCTATCGGCTTTATCGGCTTTCTGCTGGATCGCATCATGCAGGTGATCCAGAAACAGATTGCCTGGAACGAATAATGGAGACACCCATGACTAAACCTCATTTGGAACTGACCGGCGTGGAAATGGCCTTTGATACTCCCAAAGGCTCATTTATCGCACTGGACAATATCAACCTGAAGATCAAAAAGGGCGAGTTTGTCTCCCTGATCGGGCATTCCGGTTGCGGCAAGTCCACAGTTCTGAACATCGTCGCCGGGCTGCTTCAGGCCACCAAGGGCGGCTGCATTCTGGATGGCCACGAGATCAACTCTCCAGGCCCGGAGCGGGCAGTAGTGTTCCAGAACCACGCCCTGATGCCCTGGCTGACGGTTTACGAGAACGTCGAGCTGGCGGTGCAGCAGGTATTCCGCAAAACCATGGAAAAACAGGAGCGGCAGGACTGGATTCAACACAATCTGGAACTGGTAAATATGGCCCACGCAGCCAACAAACGGCCGGGAGAGATCTCGGGAGGCATGGCGCAGAGGGTGGGTATTGCAAGGGCTCTGGCGATGAAGCCCAGCGTGTTGCTGATGGACGAGCCATTCGGCGCCCTGGATGCACTAACCCGGGCCCAACTGCAGGATTCACTGATGGATATTCAGCAGGACCTGAACAACACCGTGATCATGATAACCCACGATGTGGATGAGGCGGTGCTGCTGTCTGACCGCATCATCATGATGACCAACGGGCCGGCTGCCGCCGTCGGGGAGGATCTGTATATCGATCTGCAAAGACCCCGCAACCGGGTTGCCCTGGCAAACGATCCAACATACGTGCGCTACCGGCAGGAGGTTCTCAAGTTTCTTTACGAGAAGCAACGCAAGCTGGAAAGCATCGCTCCGCGCCGAGCCAACAAGGCCGCTGAAGCAAGCACGGAAAGGAACACAGGGATCACAGCAAGATTCTGAGCAGGCAGGTTACTTCAGCACATCGGCCATGGATACCAGTGCCCGGGCAACCTCGGGCAGCTTTTTACCCTGATCCATGGCCAGTTTTCGCAAAACCCGGTGGGCTTCGTCATTATCAATTTTCCGGTGACTCATCAGCAACAAGACCGCTTTTTCCTGGGTTTTGCGATCTTCCAGTGCTTCCTTGGCACTTTGCAAATCCTCGCTCATCTGCTGAAGCCGACGTGATTGCTCCTGCACCAGATCAAAAATCGACCGTCCAAACCTCTGGCCAATCCCGTCACTGCTCCAGGCTTCACCTGATTGGGTCTCCCCATTACGGCCCGGCTCACACAAAACCAACAGGGGCAGCGCGGAATTTGCCGGCTGATCAAGTGAGGCAATCAGTGCCTCATGATGTGCCAGTGAATTCCGTGCTTCGGCAAATCGTTCTGCGCAACGACCATGAAAACTGCCTTCCACCGACTCCTCCACCTTCTTGAGCTCATCCATACGCTCGCTTATCAGCGCAAACCAGTGATCTGAAAGCGCCGGATCCAGAGCCTTGTAACGACCAACGGAACATCCGAGCTGCCGCAGGCGCTCAATTTCCTTTTCCCGCTGATGAGCACGGAGACCCCGCAAAAGCCCACAGCTATGTTCGTCCGCAAACCCGAGAAACACCTCAAAACACCTTTCCTGTGCCTCAACAAGGTGCGTCATGCGCTGACTCAGTGCGATATCAAAGCGCCCCCCGGAAAACCCGGCAGAGCCTGTTGCACGCTCCTGACCGCAAAATTCTTTTCCATTCATCAGATGCACCATGGCCACCAGCAAGCGGGCAAGAGAAGGATCTACTGCGGTTTCCGCCGCCTCGAAAACCACGGCTATCAGGCGGTGAATCAGCATGCTGTAGGATTCGGTTGCATCTGAAACCGACAGTGATCGTGCGTTCACCTGCGTACGCAGGGCCGACAGGGATCCCAGCCCATGAAAAGCGCTCGCCAAATGGGCCAGCAAATGGCTTCCGACAGGGTGAGTCGTCAGCTCTTCATGGATCTCAGCCAAAGCTCGCTCAAAAACGGTATACAAACACGTCGATTCCGCAACCATTGCGTTGCGCTCGGGGCCAAACTTTTCACCATCCGACCCCAGAAAAATGGTGGACGCGCCACGTTCCCGTTGCAGCCCGTGCACAAGGTTGCTGATGCTCTGTATCAGCTTTCCCATCTGCAAAAAGTACTGGAGGTTCATAAGCTCGCAGCGTCGCGATGCGATCAGGTACGCCTCAGCCGAGGGCTGGGCAGGGTTGCGTTGACGTTTACTGATGTCCATTTCAAAGCTCCGGATGTGACCACACTTTTGCGTTACAAAAGACTGGAGCAATTACCGCGCCAGCAAAAAGCATCAAAGTCGTGCGGTCCGCCCCGACAAAGTGCGGAAAAGCCGAGCCTCTGAGCAATATATCGAATGTTTTTTGACCAATACATTGATTTTAAACAGTTTTTAAAACTGGCACGAAGATCGCTTCAGGTATTCCAGGGATTGAAGATTCCGGCCAAGGACTCGGCCGAGCTTCCAGAACACTATTGTTGGCATTGGCGCCGGATCATCGATTCCCTATGGGGATGACATGCTCCGGCTTTTTTTTGGATTTTATACGGGGCAGAGCTGCAGAGATGAACCGGAAAATGGAGCCCACATTGATCGTTTGTGGTCACGGAATGGTGGCTCAACGATTCCTTGAGGAGTTGATGAGCAACGCCTCAATACGCTATCGGACTATCATTGTGTTCAATGGCGAGACCTCTGCGGCATACAACCGGATCCAGCTTTCAGCCCTTCTCAGCGGCGACGCCGACGAAGAGAGCCTGGCCCTGAAACCCGACTCCTGGTTTGCCCGTCACGGTATTCAGGTTCATCACGGAGAAGCGGTCCGGACCGTTGCTCCAGACAGTCACACAGTGACAACAAGCACGGGCAGGGTTTACAGGTATGACTCGCTCGTAATTGCAACCGGGGCCAGCCCGACTCGCCTCGGAATCCCGGGAGAAGGTCTGAGCGGCGTTATGAACTTCCGGGATCTCAACGACACCCGCACCCTGATTGAACTAAGCCAAAGCCGGAAACGGGCGGTTGTGGTCGGTGGTGGCTTTCTGGGGCTTGAAGCGGCCGAGGGGCTGAAGCGCCGAGGCATGGATGTCACTGTTCTGCACCGGAGTAGCCACCTTCTGAACCGACAGCTGGATCCGGACGGCGGTAAGCTCCTGTCTGATGCACTGACCGCCCGCGGCATCAACATTCTGACATCGACATCGCCAATCCAGTTACTGGGGCGGGACAGTGTTCGCGCCGTGCAGCTGAATGACCAGACCCTGATCAGCACCGATCTGGTTATTATCGCCACCGGTATAACGCCCAACCGCGAATTGGCACAAAACGCCGGGTTGGCCTGCGGCCGGGGCATTCAAGTAAATGCGCAACTGCAAACCAGCGCCCCGGACATATTTGCTCTTGGCGAGTGCTGTGAGTTCAACAACGAAACCTTCGGACTTGTGGAGCCGGGCTATCAGCAGGCGAAAATCCTGGCATCCGTGCTTTCAGGAACAACCGCGAGCGCCGCATACCAACCATCCGTCACCGCCACCCGCCTGAAAATCAGCGGCGTACCGGTTTTTTCCTGTGGTCAGCAAGCACCCGATGAACACACCGAATCCCTGGTCTGGCGGGACTTTGCAACCGGCAGTTACAGCCACTTGCTGATTCGCAACAACCGCCTGGTCGGCGCCATCCTGGTGGGCAATACCAGCCAGGGCCTTTGGTACCAGGAGCTGATTACCGGCAACACCACCATCGACCTGTTCCGGGCCCAATTGCCCTTTGGCAAACCGTTTTGTAAGGCGGCGGCCTGAACCGCTGCTCATGAGAGAGGACACTGCAATGAGCAAGAAAACCCTGATCGTGATTGGCAACGGCATGGTTGGCCATCACTTCCTGGAACAATTCGTCGCCAGTCCCGGGGCCGCTGAGTACGAGATACTCGTTTTCGGGGAGGAAAAGCAGCTGGCCTATGACCGGGTACATTTGTCGGAATACTTCACTGGCTCCACCCACGCAGATCTCGCTATGGGCACCGCAGACTGGTACACCGGGCAAGGTATTAAACTGCAGCTGAATGAGCCGGTCACCGCACTGGACCGTGACCAGCGCATCGTTACCACTCCAAAAGGCGAATACGGCTACGACGAGCTGGTACTGGCAACCGGTTCCTTTCCGTTCGTACCGCCAATTGAGGGTCGCGAGCACGCGCACTGCTTCGTGTACCGAACTCTGGACGATCTCGATGCCATTCGCGCCAGCGCCCAGGAAGGCAAATCCGGAGTGGTGGTTGGTGGCGGGCTGCTAGGTCTGGAAGCTGCCAACGCATTGAGGAGTCTCGGCCTGCAGGCGCATGTGGTGGAATTCGCGCCCCGCCTGATGCCGGTGCAGCTGGATACCGATGGCGGTGCGCTGTTGCGTCACAAGATCGAAGAGCTGGGTGTTCAGGTGCACACCGAGAAAGCCACCACCGAGATCGTTGAAGGCGAAAATGCCCGGCTGCGCATGAACTTCAGTGATGACAGCCATCTGGAAACCGATCTGATCGTATTTTCTGCCGGTATTCGCCCGCAAGACGCACTCGCGCGAGCCAGTGGTCTGGAGGTGGGTGAACGTGGCGGCATTGTCGTCAATGACCAGTGCACCACCTCAGACCCGCATATCCATGCCATTGGCGAGTGCGCACTCTGGGACCAGAGGATTTTCGGGCTGGTCGCCCCAGGCTACACCATGGCTCGCACCCTGGCTTCGGTTCTGAACAGTGATCGCGATGCCGCCTTTACTGGCGCCGACATGAGCACCAAGCTGAAACTGCTGGGCGTGGATGTCGGCTCCATTGGCGATGCCCACGGCCAGACACCCGGCGCCCGCAACATACGCTTTAACGATGAACAGGCTGGCTATTATCGCCGCATGGTGATCAGCGCAGATGGCAAGACGCTGCTGGGTGCCATTCTTGTGGGCGATAACAGCCATTACGACACCCTGCTGCAATACGCACTGAACGGTATAGCCCTTCCAGACAACCCGGAAACCCTGATCCTGCCGGAGGGCCAGGGTGGCGCTCCGGCCCTGGGCCCGGACGCCCTGCCGGAAACCGCGTCGATCTGTTCATGTCACAACGTCACCAAGGGCGATATTTGCGGCGTAATTGACGCCGGCTGCAGTGATCTTGCCGGCGTCAAGGCCGAGACCAAGGCCAGCACCGGTTGCGGCGGCTGCACTGCCCTGCTCAAGAACGTGGTCGACAATGAACTGGAAAAGCGTGGTGTGGCGGTCAGCAAAGACCTGTGTGAGCACTTCCCCTACAGCCGGCAAGACCTGTTCCATCTGGTGAAGGTTAACGGCATCCGCACCTTCCGCACCCTGATCAGCCAGCACGGCAAGGGCCAGGGCTGTGACATCTGCAAGCCAGTGGTCGGCTCGATTCTGGCGACCTGCTGGAACGAACACATATTGGCCACCGACCACGTGCCGCTGCAGGACACCAACGACACCTTCATGGCCAACATGCAGAAAAACGGTACCTATTCCATTGTGCCACGCATTCCTGGTGGCGAGATCACGCCCGACAAGCTGATAGTGCTGGGCGAGGTGGCCAAAGAGTACGACCTGTATACCAAGATCACCGGCGGCCAGCGGGTTGATCTGTTCGGCGCCACTCTGAGCGAGCTGCCGGAGATCTGGGAGAAGCTCATTGCCGCGGGTTTCGAGACCGGTCACGCCTACGGTAAGTCCCTGCGCACGGTGAAGTCCTGCGTTGGCAACACTTGGTGCCGCTACGGCGTACAGGACAGCGTGGGCATGGCGATCATTCTGGAGAATCGTTACAAGGGCCTGCGGGCGCCGCACAAGGTAAAGATGGCGGTGTCTGGCTGCACACGGGAGTGTGCCGAAGCTCAGAGCAAGGATTTCGGGGTGATCGCTACCGAAAATGGCTGGAACCTCTATGTTTGCGGTAATGGTGGCATGCGCCCGCGCCACGCTGATCTGTTTGCGACCGATCTGTCTGATGAGGAGCTGATTCGCACCATTGACCGGGTGGTGATGTTCTATGTGCGCACGGCCGACCGGCTGCAACGCACAAGTGTCTGGATGGAGAACCTGGAGGGCGGTCTGGATTACCTGAAGAAGGTGATTCTTGAGGACAGTCTGGGCATTTGTGCGGAGCTGGAGGAGCACATGAACGGTATTGCAGATACTTACCAGTGTGAGTGGAAAACGGCGGTGGAAGATCCCGAGAAGCGTAAGCGGTTCCGGGAGTTTGTGAATTTGCCGGAGCAGAAGGATCCGGTGCAGCAGTGGACTACTGAGCGGGGGCAGAGGCGGCCTGTTTTGGAGTCTGCGTAGCCTGTTTGTTTGGGTGGAAGCGCGCGGCGGCACGGGGTGCCTTTCCTCTGGGAAAAATAACTCGCTGCGCTCAGACATCTTTTTCCCGGCGGAAAAACACCCCATACCACCACACTCTCAGAACTTTCGAATATCGAAAACTCATGGAGAACACAGATGAAAGCTCGTACTTTTTGGAACGCGGTTTGTAGTGTTGAAGACTTGGTACCAGAGTCCGGCATTGCTGTCTGGACCGAAGACGGGCCGGTGGCGTTGTTTTATCTGCCGCACCGGCTGCCGGCGCTCTTTGCCATCAGCCATACCGATCCGTTCAGTGGCGCCAATGTTCTGGCTCGCGGTATCACGGGGGATCTTGGAGGGGAGCCCATCGTCGCCTCTCCGTTATACAAACAGCACTTCAATCTGAAAACCGGTGCCTGTCTGGAAGACGATTCGGTTACCGTCAAAACCTACCCGGTTCTCCTCGATGGAAACCGGATCCTCCTGGAAACTACCGAAAATCAGCGGGAGGCTGTGGCGGCCTAACCAGGCAAGAGGCTCAATCACGCAACTTTGACCGGGCGGAATCTACCAGAGGTCAACCACTCGCGGGCAACCTGAGCTAAGATCAGTCAAACAAGCATAAAAAGGACGCCGCCCGTGAAGCCTCTGAGCCCCACCGATCAGCTTTTCCTGTGGCTGGAAAAGCGCCAGCAACCCATGCATGTGGGCGGGCTGCAGATTTTTTCGTTTCCCGACAATGCACCCGACGATTACGTTGCCCGGCTTGCCGAGCAGCTTCGCAAGGATACGGAGGTGACGGCGCCCTTTAATCGCCGTCTCGACAGCCGTTTAGCACAGCCGGTTTGGGTACACGACAAACACCTGGATCTGGAACATCACTTCCGTTTTGAAGCTCTGCCTACGCCGGGGCGTATCCGCGAACTGCTTGGTTTTGTCTCTGCGGAACACTCACATCTTATGGATCGTGAACGGCCGTTGTGGGAGTTTCATCTTATCGAAGGTTTGGGCGACAGGCAGTTTGCGGTTTACACCAAGGTGCACCACTCTCTGATGGATGGCGTTTCTGCCATGCGAATGTTTCAGAGAATGCTGTCCACGGATCCATCTAAGCGCAATATGCCCCCCATCTGGGACCTATTGGCACGACCACGGAGAGATGAGGATAGTAACGGCTCTTCGCTCTGGCGCAGTATCGGTCATTTGTTGGGGGAATCGGGAAAGCAACTGGGTACGATGCCGACCGTCGCGCGGGAGTTGTTGCGCACTATAAACACCGCTCGCAAAGACCCGGTCTACAACTCCATTTTTCATGCACCGCGCAGCATTCTGAACCAGAAAATTACCGGTTCCCGGCGCTTTGCGGCCCAGTCGTATTGTCTGAAGCGGATAAAAGCGGTGTGCAAGACTTATGACACCACCGTAAACGATGTGGTCACGGCCATGTGCGCCAGTGCTTTGCGCACCTACCTGATGAATCAGGATGCGCTGCCAGAGAAGCCGTTGATCGCGATGGTTCCGGTATCGCTACGTAAATACGAGAAGTCTGCCGGCGATAAAGCAGAAGGCAGCCAGGCCGAGGGCAATCAGGTGGGCGTTATCCTGGCCAACCTGTACACCGATGAAAGCGATGCCGGCACGCGGCTGCAGAAAATTCATCAAAGCATGCAGGAAGGCAAAGACCGCTACGCTCAAATGTCGCCGGAAGAAATCGTCAACTACACCGCGCTGACTCTGGCGCCAGCGGCATTCCATCTGCTGACCGGTGTGGCCCCGAAATGGCAGACATTCAACGTGGTGATATCCAACGTCCCAGGGCCGAAAGAGACTTCTTACTGGAACGGCGCCAAACTGGAGGGTATGTACCCAGTGTCCATCGCCATGGACCGCCTGGCCCTGAATATGACGCTGACCAGCTACAAGGATCAGATAGAATTCGGGCTGATTGGCTGCCGCCGCACGCTACCGAGCCTGCAGCGGATGCTGGACTATCTGGAAGATGGCCTTGTGGAGCTGGAGCAGGGCGCTGTCAGTTAAACTTCACCAGCCGGTTACGCTCTGAAATCTGGTCATTCAATGTCCAGAAATCGTAGAGCACGCCGAGCAAAAACAGCCCGCCGGTCAGCAGGTAGATAATCCCGGTTATCCACTTGCCCATATACAGCCGGTGTAACCCGAAAACGCCGGTGAAGGTCAGCAGCAGCCAGCCAATGTTGTAGTTGACCTCGCCCTCTTGGAACCGGCTGTCTGCTTGCTCGTCCATGGAAGGGATAAGAAACAGGTCGATAATCCAGCCGATAAAAAACAGACCGAATGTAAAAAACCAGATGGTTCCGGTAATCGGTTTGCCGTAATAAAAGCGATGGGCACCCAAAAACCCGAAGATCCAGAGCAGGTATCCAAACAACTTGCTGTGCGTATCCGGTCGGCTAATCATAACTACTCCGATGAAAATTATTAGTGCCCTTTATATGGGGCTAACACCTCAATTCCGCAAGGGTGTGGGGTGGGTGTTTCCTTCCGCCAGAAAAAATGTCTGAGCGAAGCAAGTTGTTTTTCCCAAGGAAGGAAACACCCACCCCGCACCCATGCCCCCAAGTTTGAAGCTCAAGGCCCCACCTCCGGCGCCGGATCAGGCCCACCTTCGCGGAATTCGCTGGCGGATTTACCGGTCCATTTTCTGAACGCGCGGCTGAAGTTGGAGAGGTCGGCATAGCCAAGTTCATAAGCAATTTCGCTCACGGACTGATTGGTGTAGCGCAACAGCTGAATGGCGCGGTCCTTGAGAACAGCTTCCACGATTTCACGGTAGTTGGTTTCTTTGTCTGCCAGCCGGCGCTTCAAGGTTCTGGAGGAAACGCAGAAGCGCTCTGCCATAGCCTCCAATGAGGGCAAGGGCCCGGGCATCATACGCAACATGTTGCGCACGGCGATGGCGAGGTCACCCTGCTCTTTCAGAGCTTTCTGCAGCTCGAACTCGCACTCTTCGCGGGCCATGCGGCTGGCTTCTGCATCCGCCAGCCTCATGCGCACACCCAGCAGCGCTTTTGGGAACATCAGGAGTTCATCAGGCTGACCATACTCGAATCTTACCGGCAGCTGATCCGAAAACTGACGGTAATAGGCGGGCTCCGCGCCGCCGAGGCGCACACTTACGCCAGGCAATTTGCCGTTATCAAGAGAGAACCCGCGCTTTTCAGCATCGTTGCGATCCAGTAGCTGATCGGTAAGCAATACCAGCGTAGCGCTGACGGTTTCCGCCAAAAATGGATAGAGCCCCGGCATGTCGAATTCTGTGCAAAGTTTTACCAGCACGTGGTCACCGGTTTCAGACTGACTCATGCTCAAAAAAGGCGCTCGTAACTGCAGGTAGCGGCGAACGGAATCAAGCGCTCCGGCAAACGTCGGGCTGGTTAGAGCAGCAAATCCAAGCGTGCCGTGGATGGTTACCCGCAGTTCCCGGGCCAGCGTAAAACTCAAGCCGTCTTTGCCAGCGAGCTTCAGTGCGCGCTCAGCCATAACCATGGCGTCAGTGGCGAACACCCGGCTGTCGTTGGCTTTCAGTTCTTCCGGGCCAAAATTCAGGCCTTCGTAAAGTAAACGATCATTGTGGCCAAGCTGTCGGACCGTCTGTGCCAACACCCGCATATACACGCCAGGCACCAGGAAGAGCCCGGGCATCTGCCGTTCTTTTTCTGATCCGGGAATCGCCATAGACTGCCCTTTGTTACCCGAGAGAATGTCTCATACAGACTCTAGCAAAAGCCCACAGTCACTACAGTGGGGCGGGTTGCACCCGGGTTGGCGTCGCGCCGGCCAACTGTTCTGCGGTTCTGTCCCATATGGAATGGTGACCGTCCCGTTTTCGTATTCATCCCGACACTGGACTCCCACACACTGAGGGCATGACATCAGCCAATGTGAGGAGTAGACCCATGCTGAGTACAAAAACCGCTGAAAATCAGACTAAGGCAGCCAGTCAGGCTTCAAAAACGCCGCATAACGTCGATATCAAGGCCCAACGCATGGGGTTTGAGTTTGATGAACAGGTACCCCGGTACTGGCTGGAGAACAGCCCTTTTTTGAGTCATATGATGAATGCACTTTCGGTGCTTTTCCCTCAAGGCGAGCAGTTTTTTGTAGACTCTGTACGTGCCTATCGAGATCAGATTGATGATCCCAAGCTGAAAGCCGAAGTGCGGGGTTTTATCGGGCAAGAAGCCATGCACTCTCTGGAACATATGGCTATGAACCAGCATGTGCGGGATCGTGGCATGCCGGTGGACGAGATGGAAAAACACCTGGCCGTGGTTCTGGGCGCCACCAAAAAACTGCCCAAGCGCCACCAGCTGGCCATTACCAGCGCCCTGGAACACATGACGGCCATGATGGCGGATATGCTTCTGGAGCGCGACGATATCCGCGAAGGCATGCATGAGACCATGCGCCCGCTGTGGGCGTGGCACGCCATTGAGGAAACCGAGCACAAGGCGGTGGCTTACGATGTGTTCCAACAGGTTGGAGGCACCTACGCCGAAAGAACGTTTTACCTGGCCTTCAGCACGGCCGCTCTGGGTGTAATGACCTCTTACTTTACCTGTCGCATGATGCTGAAGGATGCCAAACGCTTCTCCATCAAGGATACCGCCAGCGGTTTGTGGCGCTTATGGGGCAAGAACGGCACCTTCTCCAGCCTGATTCCTGCCTGGCTTGGCTACTTCAAGCCGGGCTACCATCCCTGGGATCACGATAATAGCGAGCTGGTTGCGCGTTTCAAAGCAGAAATCCAGACTTACATTGCACCGCAGTACCAGAGTGGAAATCGCAAAACCCTGCAGTAATTCCGTGATGCAACCAAACTGGCCGGCCCAAAAAGTAGCGCCGGCCAGTCTAGTTTCCCGGCGCAACGTTCTGTTCGTTCACCGCAATGCCTTTCGCCACCACAACACCTTTGCGCCACAAACGCCACTCGCCAGGCTGGTAAATATTCCATTGCTCATCGCTGGTCAGCGGCTCGGTTACGATAACGCTCACGATATCGTTCGGCGTTGTTTCAGACTCAAAATCCACAATAACGTCGGCATCTTTCAGCCTCGCCGGGCGAAAAGGCGCGCGGCGGGTGATGCTGGCCATTTTGGTGGTGCAGTAGGTAAACAACCAGTCGCCGTTGCTCAGCAACAGGTTGAACACACCCTGGCCGGCATAGGCTTTTGAGAGCTGAACCAAACGCTCTGTAATAGCCTCGACCGAGTCATTACGATCACATTGACTACGCAGGTGATTGAGGATATCGCAGAACAACGCCTCACTGTCTGTGCCGCCAACAGGCTCGTAAAACCCTGGCGAAGACTGAAACGCGGAAAGCTGGCCGTTGTGGGCAAACACCCAGTAGCGGCCCCAGAGCTCCCGCATAAACGGATGGGTATTGGCCAGACAGATTTTACCCACATTGGCCTGGCGAATATGGCAGATCGCCACTTCGCTTTTGATAGGGTGAGTCTGAACCACTTCAGCAAGCCGTGAGTTGGCGCTGGCGTCCACATCGTGAAAGGCCCGCACGCCCTTACCCTCGTAAAAAGCCACACCCCAGCCATCCTTGTGGGGGCCAGTGTCGCCGCCTCTGCGGGTCAGCCCGGTGAAGCTGAAGCAAAGGTCGGTAGGTGTATTGGCACTCATGGCCAGCAGTTCACACATAGAACGAGGTTATTCCTTGCGGTTATTGTGATCAGCGATACAAACTCTTGCCGGCAAAGCGCTCTACCAAGGGCTGATAGGCCGAGCCCAGCAGGCGGTTAATTGCATCAATACCCCAGGCATCTGATCCCACAAGAATGCGGGACTCGTTTTTGAGAATGCCTTTTACAATCGTTTCCGCAGCTTTTTCCGGCGTGGTCATGGCCAGTTTATCAAAGCCTTTGCGCAGTTCCTCCGCGCTTTTGGGCCGGCTAGTGCGCGCCGAGTTGGCAATATTGGTGCGGATACCGCCCGGGTGCACACAGCTCACAGCAACGGGCTGTTTCTCCAGCTTCATTTCCTGACGCAGGGACTCGGTAAAGCCGCGAACTGCAAATTTTGCTGCGTTGTAGGCGCTTTGCGTAGGCACGCCGATCAGGCCAAACACACTGGAGATGTTCACCACATGGCCATCACCGGAGGCAATCAGGTGCGGCAGGAACGCACGGGTGCCATGGGCGACGCCCCAGAAGTCGATGTCCATGATCCACGCAAAATCCGCATCGGTCATCTCCCTCACCGTTGCAGAGAGCGCAACACCGGCGTTGTTGATGATCAGGTTAACCTGGCCAAAATCTTTCACCACCTCCGCCGCATGGGCGTAGATAGCGTCTCTGTCACCCACGTCCAACCTGTAGGTTCTGACTTCCGTGCCCGCGAGAGCCGCGGCCGTTTCAGCCAATCCATCTTCGTTAACATCCGACAGCGCCAGCCTGCAGCCGCGCACCGCCAGTGCATTGGCGAGTGCTCGCCCGATTCCGGAACCCGCTCCGGTGACGACGGCTACTTTGTTTTTCAGATCTTTCATGGGCATTGGACTCTTGTTGTGTGTTGTGCTGATTAAACAAGATACTCTAACAACTGCCCTTGATCAGCATATGGCTAAGGATATCTGTCTTACACGACACTTGGGCCACTCTGACTCGGCCCGGGCTTTTGGGTACAATCCCGGATCTGCTGGGCCCCGGCCTTGCGAATTTCTTAAACCCTGAACCTGCGGATTTTCTGTATGGAATGGAGCATTACGCATTTCTGGCTGATTCTGGCCCTCGTGCTGGGTTTGGCTGAGCTGACATCCGGCGTGCTTTTGCTGCTGGCACTGTCTATCGCCGCGGCTTTAACGGCAGTGCTGGCGTATGTCGGCATGACTTTCGAATGGCAGCTTATTGGCATGGGCGTGTTCTCGGGCCTGCTGGTGCCCATCGCTGTTCGTTGGATCCGCCCACGCTTTTCGCCGAAAGGCGTGGCTTACGGAACCACCGGCACCGGCGTCGAGCAGGGTCAGCGCTACCACACACTAAAGCGGGATTTCGACGGTGCTACAGGCATCAAGGTCAACGGCGACTTCTATCGCCTGAGGGACGAAACTACCGGAGCTACCGATTTCCCTGAAGGAACCGACGTCATTTTCAGACAATTCGACGGCACCACGGCCGTTGTTCAAACCGTCACACACAAGGAGCAGTAAGCATGGAATCCTATATTACACCGGGGCTGATCATCAGCCTGATTGTTGTCATCATCGGCATTTCTATCATCGCCAAGGGGCTGGTAATCATCCGGCAGTCGGAAGTTATGGTTATTGAGCGCCTGGGTTCGTTTAACCGCGTTCTGGAAAGCGGCGTTAACATCATCATTCCTTTTATCGAACGCCCCCGGCCCATCACCATGATCCGCTATTTACGCGCCGGTTCGGACTATCAGGCCATGATGACCGATGAAACCCGCATTGACCGTCGCGAAACCGTCATGGATTTTCCCGGACAGCCGGTGGTTACGACCGACAACGTTACGGTGTCCATCAACGGCGCCCTGTACTACCAGATTATCGATCCGCGCCGTGCCGTTTACGAAGTAGCCAACATGAGCCAGGCGGTGGAAGTACTGGCCAAAACCACTCTTCGCTCGGTAGTGGGCAAGATGGAACTGGACAAACTGTTTGAATCCCGCGCCGAGGTGAACAACGCCATTCAGGCCGAAATGGAAGAACCTGCTTCAAAATGGGGGGTGAAACTGACCCGGGTGGAAGTTCAGGACATCAGCATGCCGGAAGAAGTGGAAGACGCCATGCGTTTGCAGATGGCTGCAGAGCGCAAGCGCCGAGCCACCGTAACCGAAGCCGAGGGTGAAAAGACTGCGGCGATTGCCAAGGCCCAGGGCCAGCGCGAATCTGCCATTCTGAACGCCCAGGGCGACAAGGAATCCGCTATTTTGCGCGCCCAGGGGGAACAGGAGTCCATTCGTCTGGTACTCAGTGCCATGGGCGACACCGAGCAAAACAAGCAGACGGTTATCGGCTATCTGCTGGGGCAAAGCTACATCAAGGTATTGCCGAACATGGCAAAAGACGGCGAGCGGGTGTTTGTACCTTACGAGTCTTCTGCTCTGCTGGGTTCCATGGGTATGTTCCGGGAACTGGCCGGCAGCCCCGATGATGTGGTTCGCCAGTCACTGCAACGGGACGGTTTGCGCGGCGGCCTTGTAGGTGGTGCCAGCAACGCCTGATTTTCACAAGCGTGCGGACAACTTGCAGGGCATCAGCCCAGCAAGTTGTCCAATGGCTCTTCATAGCTGGGTGCAAACACTTCCATAAAGTAGGTCACTTCGGGCAACCCCTCTTGCTCAAGCCGCTGCCGAATCTGCTTCTCAGCCGGCTCAAACTCGCGGTTACCCGCACGCACTTCCGCCTGACACTTCAACCAGGCCGATAGGCGATCTGCTGCCTTGATCAGTTCACGATCCTCAGCTGGCAATTGAGACTCCCGGAGATAAGGGGAAAAGTCCTCACGCAGATCTTCCGGTAGCAGTGCCAGTAACTCGGCCTCCGCTTTGTGCTCAATATCACCGAAAGCTTCACGCATAACCTTGGAGTGATACTTTACAGGGGTGGGCATATCGCCCGTGATCACTTCAGTAGCATCATGGTAAAGCGCGGCAGCCGCGATTTTATCGGCGTTTACACGCCCATCGAAGTGCCGGTTGCGGATCAACGCCAGTGCGTGGGCCAAAGTGGCCACTTCCCATGAGTGGGTTGCTACATTCTCTTCGATCGCATTGCGCATCAGTCCCCAACGCTTGATCCAGCGCAGCCGGGAAACGTAAGCGAAAAAATGACTACCGGCCTGTGACACGTAAATGGTTCCTTATAATCATCATTGTTAACCCATAGAAGCCTTAACGCAGATCCAGCGTAAACCCGACGATAACCTTGCCATCGTCCGACACCTCGGCGTTACGTGAAGGGTCGAGCATGAATAGCTGGCTCGCCGGCACATCGTGGGTGTCCCGCAGTATTTCCTGCATCGAAGCACCCCGCGCGCTGGCAAGGTTATTCAGAACCTCAGGCTCCAGTGACCGTTCACCGGCAAGATAGGCCTCACGAGCCTCGTCCCAATCCTGCTCTGAAAGCTCGCCACCCTCGGCGGCGGCCAGCTCTTTCCGCAGAAGCACCAGACCGTCGGCCGAAGGGGAAACACCGCCGCGGATGTTCAACAACAGATCCGGGCGTTCCAGTAGTGCGTCCGCCAGAACAGTAAACTTCTCCGCCTCTCCCGGTGCCAGCCTGGCTGTACCCGGTTCAAAGCTTACCTGGCCCAGCTCTTCGCCACTCAGGCCCGCAAGGTCGGCAATTGAGCCAAGCACACTGAACGGTGATGTGGCCGCCTTGGCCAGCAAATTCACAAACGTTCGCATAACAACCTGGCCGACTCTGAAGTCCGGACTGTCCAAATCGCCGCTGATCGGCAGGTTCACCTCAATAACTCCGTCACTGTCCTTGAGCAGCGCTAACCCGAGTTTTACCGGTGCATTGACAGCCTCTTCGCTGGCGACGGGCTGCCCCAAGCCAAGACGATCCATAAGCACCCTGTTCGAGCCATTTATCTGGCTGCCAGTAACTTCATAGTCAAGATCCAGCTCCAACTTCCCGCTGTCGATGCCGTAGCCCAGGTAGCGCCCCAGGTAGGGCGAAAGCGCGGGCAAGGAGAGGTCTTTCATGGTCAGCTTCAGATTGCTGGTCTCTTCCGTGCCCAAGGTGCCAATCGTACCCTCCGCTTCCACGCTGGCACTGCCACCCACTCGACCTTTCATGGATACCTTGCCTTGTTGCGGCGATACATTACTAAGGCCGGTAATCGAGCCATTGAGCTGGTCGAGCGAGGTTGTAAAGGTCGGGTCCAGGGTACGGTCCGTATAATCCAGCGCACCTTTCTCAATCATCAGCTGGCCGATCCGGAAGATAAACGGCGCGTCTTCACCCGTGTTCTGTTGCGGCGATGTGGAGGTATCAGCAGTTTCGGACTGCCGGACAATTTTTTCAATGTTATGAACGCTGTTGGCGTTGCGTATCAGATTGATAGCCGGCTGGGCGAGGGTAACCGTGCCAATTTCCAACCTTGCCGGATGTACGTTGTACTCAATGGGTGCCAGACGCAGCGTTTGCCATGAGATCAGCCGATCACTGCTGCCAGGAAGCTGAAGGTTCAGCCCTGAAACCTCTGCGGTGCCACTGAAGGTACCGGTCAAGGGTTCCTGCTGGCGGTCCAGGTCCAGATTTCCATCCAGCCCCAATGTGCCCCCCGCAATCACCAGGTTGGCGGCCTCCTGCAAATACGGCTCAAACGCCGCCAGGCGTATGTCAGATCCGGCGATGGCCGCCTCAAGCGTAAAGGGCTGAGGTGCCAACTGGCCGTTCAGGGAGAGCGTGCCGCCGCTGGCCAGCGCTGCCTGCAGCTGATACGAAATCGGATCTTCCATCTCGCTGCTGATGCCAGCGGTAGAAAATGAAAGTTGTTCCAATGAAAGCTCTGCAGGGGAAGCAGGTTGCTGGTCCTGCCAGAGCACCCGCCCTCCGGAAACCTTGATACCCGCCAGAGACCAACGGAAAGGCTGCTCTGAGGTACGATCAGGCTCTTCAGTGTCTGATTCTGCCTTCCCGCTTTCCTTCGCAACGGCGTCAAACGCAGCGATCCAGTCGATTTCCCCCGCTTTGTTACGTGCCAGAGCGATATCTGGCTGCTCCAGAGTAATCTCCCCAACGCGAGCTTCACGGCTATTGAGATCGAATCCAATGTCGTCGATGGCAATGGATGCTGTGGTAAGTCGTGCCTGCTCAGTCTGTGTACCTGGAGCAACAGCCAGATCCTCCACCGACAATTTGCCGTTGCTGGTCGTCAGATACAGAACGTCGCTTGCCTGTAGCTCATAATCTGAACGCGCGGTTACGTTGCCACCGCGCAAATCATAAGGGAGGTAGGGTGCAAGGAAATGCCCAAGAGTCTTGTATTCAACGTCAGAAATGGCGAGGTTCCCGCTCGAATAAAGCGGCGTAATGCTGAGATCGCCCTGCCACTCGAGAGTCTGACTCCCCACAGCGGCCTGCAGATGGTAGTCGCTGCTGCGGTCGTCCCGTTGCCAGGTAGCAAGGTCGCTCAGGGTCAGATCCAGCGGCGTAATTCTGAACTCTGCCTTTTCCGATTGCGTGAAATCCCGGAACAGCAGCACGCCACCGTTTACAGTAATCTGTTGAAAATACAGTGAGGGCGGCGCTTGATCTTCCTCCGCCTCAGCCGGTTCTGTGGGCTTACCCTCTTCCCGTGCACTGGCAGTCTGAAAGTCCCGAGCGAAGTTAACGCTGTAGTCTTCCAGCAGATCCAATCGAATGAACGGCTCTTCAAGCTCAATAGCCTCAAACCCGACAACGCCCTGAATCAGCTCAAAGAAATCGAGATTGATATACAGGCGATCAAAGCCCAGCACCCTTTCATTGTCGTTATCCTGCGCAGACAGCTCCAGAGCTTCCACACTAAGCGCAAACGGATTGCTGCGAATGTCACCAACCTCCGTCTGCCACCCCATGTGCTGTTCCATCTGATCAGGCAAAGCACGCTTCAGCCACCAGGGCAGCACCAGAAAACCTGCAAGGCTGTACAAAACCAAAAGAACCAGGGATCCGATCAACAGATTCCTGGGTATACGACTGTGTTGACGGCTCTGGGCCACAGGCATCTCCTCAGAAGCGGCGGAATACCGGGGCGATCTTGCCCTTCTACATGCTTACAAGGATAGTCGGCCAGGTGCCGGTTTGTCAGCTGCTCCGACGTTTGCCTTCCAATACTTGCTCCGCTTGTACATAAAGGCGTGGTGGGCGATTTCATATTCCGGTACCAGAACAACGAAACTTCTGGCTGAATACCTGGCCAGAAATACATCTTCGGACATCTGATCGCTTAGTGATTGGCTGATCTCGTTTACCACCAGGTTGAGTGCCTCTTCGCTCAGGCCGGTGTTACTGGCCTGAAGCGAGTTGCCGAAAGGTACGAATTGAACGTGAACCAGCTTTCACATTTTATTGGCTTTGTGTAAACGATTACGACACGAGGATCGCTGACAGGCGAACATGAACCCGATATGCTCAGCCGTCGTAGTTACTCCTTGTTATTTTTAAACGCGAGTGAAGGGAAAGTTTATGGACATCGGCGATATGCGTCGCGATTTTGAAAGTGAGGGGCTCGATCGCGAGGCTCTGAGCGACGACCCGGTTCAGCAATTCGAGACCTGGTTCAGCCATGCCCGGGAAGCCGGTATTCTCGAGCCCAATGCCATGTCACTCGCCACCGCCGGCGCGAACAGCATGCCCGATTTGCGCACGGTGCTGCTAAAGTACTTTGATGAGCGCGGATTCGTGTTCTATACCAATTACGAAAGCCGTAAAGCCCATGAGATTGCGGAAAACCCAAGGGCCGCCCTGTTGTTCCCCTGGATTGGCCTGAATCGGCAGGTGTGCATTCAGGGCCAGGTCGAAAAGGTCAGTAAAACCGAATCCCTGACGTACTTCGCCTCGCGCCCAAGAGGCAGCCAGATAGGCGCCTGGGTATCGGAACAGAGCAAGGCCATCACCTCACGGGGGCTGCTGGAGCAGAAAGTGGCGGAAATGAAGCGCAAGTTCAGTAAAGGTGAAGTGCCATTGCCAGGTTTCTGGGGCGGCTACCGCGTTGTACCTGAACGCATCGAGTTCTGGCAGGGCCGTCCCAGCCGCCTCCATGATCGGTTTGAATACGTGAGGAAAGGCGATGACTGGCTCATCCAACGACTCCAGCCCTGATTTTACCGGCGCTCGACGGAAACCGACCATCAAGCTGTGCCATCAGACTGGGCAATTGCCGGACATTGCACCGGATTGGTTAACGGCTCATGAGCGCGAGAAATTTTCTGGGCTCAGCGGCACCCGCGCGGCAGAGTTCCTCACCAGCCGCTGGCTGATACGCCAGGCTTTGAGCAGAGCAGGCTCCATAACGCCTGACCTGTGCTGCCCGGTGGAGGGGCGCCCCACAACCTCTGCCTGCCCGGCGGGCTGGCACCTCTCTCTGAGCCATAGCCATGGTCTGTCTGCCTGTGCCACTGAATATGGATCTGCGCTGGGAATAGACATTGAGCCCAGCAAGCGCCATCCCCAATGGCAAAAGGTGGTTAAACGCTGGTTTTCTCCCGTTGAGCAGGAATGGCTGTTCAAAGAAAACGACTCTCACACCTTTCTCCGCGCCTGGACATTAAAGGAAGCCTGGCTGAAGGCTACTGGCCGGGGCATTGCCGGCAATCTTCAGACTCTGGAAGTGCGCAGGAATTTTGAGCTCTACGGCGACCAACCAGACAATCACTGGCAGGCCTGTGCCTTTTATACCGAGGGGTTTCTGTGCACACTGGTTTACCGACAGGCAGAGGGCAACCAGAATGACTCATGGCCAGCCATCACGTTGCTGGAACCGCCCCCTGACGATTACAGCCTGAGCGCAGCAGAACCACTGGACGCACATTGGGAGCCGGTGTTCCAGCGCAGAATCCGAGCCAAGCGCTGACAAGTAAGCAGGGAAACCATTTATGCCAGCTTCGCACAAAGACAACAAAGCCCCCGCAGCCCCGGCCGCCACCGAGCGCTGCTCATGGTGTGGTAGCGATCCGCTCTATGTGCACTACCACGATACCGTTTGGGGCCGGCCCGAATACGACAGCCAGGCCCTGTTTGAAAAGCTATGTCTGGATGGCCAGCAGGCCGGCCTGAGCTGGATAACCATTCTGCGCAAGCAGGAGAGCTATCGAGCCGCTTATGATCACTTCAATCCGGAGAAAATCATTCAATACAACGACGCCAAAGTAGCCGAGCTTTTGGCAAATCCGGGCATTGTGCGCAATAAACTGAAAGTACAATCGATCATCAAAAACGCCCGGGGGTTTCTGGATCTGCAGGAGAAAGGCGCAGAATTTTCACACTTTCTCTGGTCGTTTGTGGAAAACAACCCGATTCAGAACAGCTGGCGCAGTTTTGATGAAGTGCCTGTAACAACGCCACAATCCGAGGCCATGTCACGAGCGCTCAAGCGCGCCGGTTTTACCTTTGTTGGCCCCACCATTGTTTATGCCTTCATGCAGGCTACCGGTATGGTTAACGACCACATGGTTTTTTGCCCGCAACACGCGCAGTGCAGCTCGCTTGCCCAATGATCTTAAATGCCTGCCGGCTCGTAAGTTCTGGAGAATCAGGTATCCCGGAGCTTTACTGTGAGAATTACCCTGGAGCAACTCGCAACCCAGCCAAAGCAGGTTATTGACCTGCTTGAGAACATCTCTATTGAAGGCCAGCAGGTTCAGGGGCAAAAACCGTGATTTCGGTAGCGAGACTTGCGATTTTCGTGGGGATGGCAGGGCTAATACCCTTCATTGCCTGTGTTATTGCTCTTTTCGCGATGCCGCAGCATAGCGTCGCTATGCTGGCCTATTTTTATCTCTACAGTGCGGGCATTCTGGCTTTCATGGCAGGTGTTTACTGGCCCATAGCGATGCAGTTGGATAATCGCTGCTACCCGCTATCGCCGCTGGTAACCATGTTGCTGAGCCAGGTATTTTTTATCGCCGCGGGCGTTGGCCTGCTTCTGAGTACGCCGGCGCAGATAGTGTTTTACACCCTGGCGTTCCTTGCCCTGTATATGACCGATGCGCTCTGGATGCGGGTGTATTGGCCAGTCTGGTATCTTCGCTTGCGCCTTTTTCTGACACTCGTCGCAGTCGCTTGCCAGCTCACCGTTGGTGTCTGGTTCTTCCTGCTGCATTAAAGCCGGAAAGACTCCTCCGGCCCTTCGACCAACGCCTGCAATTTACGCAAGGCCAATTTCTCGATCTGCCGCACCCGCTCCCGGCTTATGCCCATGTCGTCAGAGATCACCTGCAATGTTTCCGGTTCCGGCAGATCAAGACCGTAGCGGCGTGACAAAATAGCCTGCTCCCGATCAGTGAGCTCGCTGAACAAGGATTTCAAGGCCCGGCGATCATCGCGGCCCGACATCCGGTGCTCCGGGCTCGCGTGCTTGTCGGCTTCAAGGCTGTCACCCAGGGTGATTGAACCATCGTCAATCAAGGGGACGTCCGTTGATATTTCCCGCCAGGCCAGCGCCCGGAGCTCTCCAATCCGCGAGGGCGTTGCTTCCATCGCTTGTGCAAGCTCTGTCTGGGACGGCATACGTCCGAGATTCTGGTGCATCTGCAACGATACTTTGTGCAGGATGCGGATTTCATTCACCACGTTTTCCGGCGTGTGAACGAGTCGGGCACCCCGCTGCAAAAACCGCTTGACCTCTTCACTGATCCACCAGTATGCGTAAGTAGAAAAGCGGAATCCGCGAGTAGGGTCAAAACGCTCAACCGCTTTGATCAGCCCAACATTCGCGTCCTGAATCAGATCAGACATGGGAATGCCGTGCTGGTTGTAACGGCGAGCAATGTGCACAGCCAGACGCAAGTTGCTCTGAATAAACTTGCGACGACAGGTGTTGGCAAGATGGAATGCACGGCGACACTTGGGTGAAAAGGCGCAAGCGTCGCCAAGGCTGCCTATGACAGCGCGGAATGTTTGGGGTGCGTCGTCAGGCAGCGCGAGTTCTGCGCTGATCACGCGATAACATCGCGTCAGTTTGCGGGATAGGCGGCGTTCAGACACCTCTGTAAGCATTTCGTACCGGGACGCATCCCTGAAATACAGCCCAACCAGAGAATCCCTTTCACCATCATTGGGCATTTTAGGAGACGGCCCCGGCCTGTCGGTATTTACCATGGCTCGGTACCCGTTGGAATTTACAGAGGATACGTCCTCATACCCTGGATGGATTCACCGCCGGCCGCCCTGCCGGCGCACGAATCTACCCACGGCTACACCACTCAGGCAGCAACAATCGCGTAGCCGTGATTATGGGGCTCGACAAGAACACCATGCAAAGCAATGATCGCTTTTTCATAGTTGTCTTCATCAACCACAAACTGGATATCAACCTGGCGCATGCACTGGTGCAGAGCCAGCACGTTAATTTCCTCGTCAGCCAACACCTTGACCGATCGCGCAAGAATGCCGGGCATCTTTATATCGCTGCCAATTGCGGAAACCACAGCCACTTTACGGGTACTGATCTCACCGTTGGGGAACTCATCTTTCAGCGCCTTCACCACGCGTTTTACGTGTTTCAGGGTGCTGTCTACGTAATGAGTAATACTGTTGGCGTTGGTATCCTTGGCCATAAAGCGTACTTTGAAGCGGCTCAGGATCTCGAGGATGCGACGGTCCGATCCGGGCTCTCCCTGCATGTCCTGATCAAACACCTCAATGGCAAACACACCTTTGGCACCGGCAATAATCTCGACCTGTGGCTTTTCGCTCACATAATCGCCAGTGATCAGAGTGCCGGTATGTTCCGGCTCAAAAGTGTTCATCACTCGCAACGGAATTTCTGACTGGCGCAAGCCTTTACCGGCACGGGGGTGAATCGCTTCCATACCCAGGTTTGCCAGCTGGTCGGCCACATCGTAGTTGGTGCGACCCAGGGGGACCACTTTCTCTGCGCCTACAATATTGGGATCGGCAGAACTCAGATGGTATTCCTTGTGGATGATGGCTTCGCGGGCTTCTGTCATGACCGCCACACGGCTGAACGTCATCTCACTGTAGCCCCGATCAAAGGTACGCATCAGGCCTTCCTTGCACTGGGCATAGCCGGTTACGATCGGCAATTCACGGCTCAGATCAACGGAGGCAAACGTCTGCTTCAGCTTTTCGTCCAGCGGCAGCAGCTCCGTGTCGCGCCAGCCGGTTAGGTCCACAAAGCGTGCATTGATCCCTTCTTGCTGCAGCTTAAGCGTCGTGTTGAACGCGCTGTGGGCCTCACCAATACCTGCAAGCATTTCACGAACGGTCAGCAGGTGCTCTTCGAGCTGGAACTGGCCGTAAGAACACAGGCGTTGCAGATCGATCAAACACCCGCGAACACCTTCAACACGATCAGTAATGAACTGATCCGCCTGCTGTTTGAGCATAGGATCTTCAAACAGCTCGCCGTTGATGTCCGTAACAAACTTGATCAGTTGGGTGAGATCATCATTCCAGGCCCAGTCAGATTCCGCATCGGCGAACAGTGCATAAACGCCCGGCTCGCCTGTCTTCTTGTGCTCCAACAACTCGTTGGTCACACCACTGTAGGCCGACACCACGAAAATACGCTGATAGAGATCTTCCTTGCTACGGTCCGCAACGATGATGTTATCGCGCACGGCTTCGTAGTTACTCATTGACGTACCGCCGATTTTTTCGACGGTATGTAATTGACTAGTCATAGTTCTACCTTAGCTACCCTGCAGAATGAATTTTCTTGGCGACGGGGCGTCTTACGACGCCTCGCTGATTCCTTCCTGCATGATTTCATCCACACTTTTTGCCAGCAGTTCGGCACCCAGTTTCAGGTCATCCTTGCTGGTTGTCAGCGGCATCAGGCATTTGATGACTTCATCATTCGGACCACTGGTCTCAATGATCAGGCCGTGCTCGAAAGCGCGCTGGGTAATCGCGCCTGTGATGTCCGCGTTAGCCGCCTCAATGCCGCGCATCAGGCCGCGCCCTTTCATTTTGAACTGACCCGGGTACTTATCGCAAATCGCCTGCAGCGCATCGCCCAGAACCTGAGTCTTTTCCTTCACTTCGTTGGCAAACTTGTCATCTTTCCAATAGGTATCAACAGCGGCGCGGGCAGTGATGAACGCCATGTTGTTGCCACGGAAGGTACCGTTGTGCTCACCTGAGGTCCAAACATCCAGCTCTGGCTTGAACAGCACCAGCGCCATGGGTAGACCATAACCACTCAGGGACTTGGACACCGTCACAATATCAGGTTTGATGCCTGCAAACTCAAAGCTGAAGAAGTCACCGGTCCGACCATTACCTGCCTGGATATCGTCCAGAATCAGCAGAATGTCGTGTTTCTTGCACAGGGTTTCCAAGCCTTTCAGCCACTCGGCGCGGGCAGCATTCAGACCACCTTCGCCCTGAATCGCTTCCACGATAACCGCAGCAGGCAGCTCAACACCGGAAGAGCTGTCAGAAAGCAACTTGTCCATCACCTCCAGAGTATCAACGTTCTCACCCAGATAGCCGTCGTAGAACATGAAGTCTACGCCCGATAGTGGAACGCCCGCACCACCACGATGATGCTTGTTACCGGTTGCAGCAACCGCGCCCAGAGTCACACCATGAAAACCGTTGGTGAAAGAGATAATACCACTACGGCCCTTCACTTTGCGGGCCAGCTTCAGGGCTGCTTCCACGCAGTTGGTACCGGTCGGGCCAGTAAACTGCATCTTGTAGTCCAGGCCACGCGGGTCCAGGATGTACTTCTTGTAGGACTCAATGAAGTCATGCTTGGCCGTGGTGAATAGATCCAGACCCTGGCTCACGCCGTCTGCTTCGATGTATTCAAGCAGTGCTTTTTTCAAAATGTCGTTGTTATGACCGTAGTTCAGTGAACCGGCACCGGCCAGAAAATCCAGATACTGCTTGCCATCTTCAGTGTAAAGATGCGCGTTCTTGGCGCGATTAAAAATCACCGGGAAGGCACGGCTGTATACACGTACTTCGGATTCAGTGGTCTTGAAAATTTCCATAGTTTTACCTCTTGGCCTGTTCGGCCTATTCAATAGGGTTCTTTAAAAGATAGCTCTGAGGCTAGTGCACATGAGCAGGCATGGCGCCGCTTAAAAAATGCTCAGGGCTTTTTATGCTCTCTGGGCTTCATATGGGCTCAGGGCTTCTTGGTAAACGGCCCGATGCGCAGCAAAAACTCGGAATCGTGCTTGCCGCCAAAATGGGTGTCTTTCTCGAAATGCTCATGGTGCTCAAGTTCGGCACCCATGTCCCGCGCAAACGAACGGAACAATGCCCAAGATGCTTCGTTATCGGCAGTAATTGTGGTTTCCATGTGGGTCACGTTTTTGCACGCTGCCCGTGACACGATTTCCTTCAACATCCGCTTGGCCAGACCCTGCCCACGACCCTTCTCGTGAACGGCTACCTGCCAGACAAATACAGTTTCGGACTTTTGGGGAGGGATGTATCCGGAGATAAAGCCGACGAGATCGCCGTCCTTCTCTGCAGCAACGCCGGTGTCGGCGAAATGGCTGCACTGCAAAAGGTTGCAGTATATAGAGTTGGCATCCAGAGGAGGGCATTCCGCTACCAACTGGTGGAGCCTGAAGCCATCATCCTTGGCGGGTGTACGCAGGGTGATGGCGGTGGTATTCGATCCTTCTGAAGTCATAACGTAGGTAGTTCACCTTAGAAAGTTAGAGGTAAATTATATAGACCACAAAATATAATTCAAGTCGGGCCGCCAAGCACTGCCTTGGGAAGACTAGCCTGTTACCTCAAGAATAGACCGGTTTAACGTATTCGTCAGCGCAGAAAAGATTAAATAATCGAAGGGAAAACGAGGTCGCCAGGAGTGAGAGACGTGCCTTTCAGGAGGCGCTCACGGTACGAGTTGGCTGCCGGTGAGTCCGCAGGCCAGAGGCGATCAAACTGCTCCAACCATGCACTGACGTTATAGTTTACAGGTATCAGATCTACCCGAAGCCCACTTTCGGCAATCAGCCCGGCCACCGGCTCAAGCGCTGAAGCCGTGCGGCTTATGCGAGTGACCAGCCCTCGGGCATCCGCACTAAGGTTACCCATACCGGATGAGCCATTATTGGCGACGATGCAAGACCGACTTTCCACGTCGCCCGACCAGAGCACGGGCAGGCAAGTGTGGGTAGACGCTATCACATCGGCCCCGGAGGCCCGGAACCACTGGCCCAGATTTTGCTCGTTACCCGCAGAGAAGGACTCGTGAGCCAGGCCCCAACCCGCCAGAGATTCCGGATCACCATGCAACACCAGAATCTTTAGGCCTCCAAACAACAGGCAGTGATATCTTGGAAGAGCGGCCAGCCGCTTCTGAATATCCGGATGCGCTTCGGCAAGTGTCTGTAGCCGCGCCATGATCTGATTCGAGCGCTCCACCACAGCCTGATCCACAAACTCGGGGTAGGCGCAGCCGCACCCGGCACCGCTACTCGGCGTCGCCAGTTCATAGTCCACATTGCCCAGACTGGCCGTGTGGCTCAGTACCCGGCTGTTGATATCGCGGAACAGCTCATCACTGGCGTTAAACCAGTTGAAATCACCGTTGAACACTAACTTTACGCTGCGCCCCTGCCGCTCTTCCGCAAGCGCTATGTTCTCGATTTCATCAAGCGCAAACGGGTTGCCGTACAGCCCGCCAATGACATACAGAACCTCTTCAGTAACCGGCACGGGCTCCGCGCACAAAGAAGCGGGTTGATAGCGATAAGCCAAAGGACAGCTGCGGCCTTCCGTCATCGCGCCTCTCCCGCCGCCAGAGTTTTCCCGGCCAGCAGGCGAACAGCCAGCGGCAGGAAGAAACCAGCGGTGCAGATCAGGAACCCGTAGGCGTTAACGCCCAACAGCGTGGCGTACTTGCCATCCCCGATCGCCCAGCTCGCCGGAATAAGCCCCGCCGCCAAAAGAACGCCAAGCCCAAGCCCCGTCCAGAAGCTGAGATGAAAACTCCACGGTGACCAGCGGGTGAACCCATAGAACAGAAACACTGGCGCCAACCCCATCACCATCGTGCCGGAAACAGTGGTGGCCTTAAGAATATCCGTGCCAGCGAACATCGGCAGATTGCCAATTACCGCAAACACGATCATCACCACAGCACCCACACGCATGCTCGGCAGTCGGTCTTTAGCACCTTGCACCAGCCGCGGCAGATCCACCGCCAGAGATTTCGCCAACGAGGTAAAGGTTGAATCCAGAGTAGAGCCCGCAGACGTCATCATCACCACACTCATGAAAAACAAAGCCGCCAGCCCCAATGATTGCCCCACCGCCACCGGCGCATTGCCCATGACGTCGATACCATTAAGGCGCGCGTGAACGCCCACCAGGCTGAACAAAAACACTGCGACAAAGCCCAACAAGCCCGCAACCACAAAGCTCTTGAGCATGGTTTTTTCCTTGTTCACAAACCCACGGTCCGTCAGCACCGGGTCGTGAAACGGGTAGCTGAACATCTGCAACAGAGCCACCAGCAACAAATCAAACCCTGCGTTTAACCGGAATTCGCCCTCACTCAGCAAAACGGCGGAATCGTTGGACGGGATAATCATGAACAACACTGCACCCAGGAAAAACACGAATACAAAAGTCTGAATCACATCGGTAAAAATCGAAGATCGCAGCCCGCCCTTCAGGCTGTAGGCCAGCGTAAACGCCGTGAACACCATAGCGGCAACATAATACTCCCACTCCCCGGGCAACCCGAAGTAACCGCCCACAACCGCCGTGTTGCTCCAAACCTCGTTATAAAGCCGGATCAGAATAGCCGCCGCAAACGCCAGCCCGGCCAGACGCCCAAACCGCGAGGTAAGAAAATCCTGCAAACTGCGCGCGCCGGTCTGCGTACGAATCAGGTAAATGATGTACCCGGCCATCGGAATCGAAAGCCAGTAACTGGCATAAGCCAGCCCCCCGACCACCCCGTAATCCGCCCCCAGATTCGCCGCATTGGTCACTGACTTGGCAAAAATCCAGCTGATAAAAATACTCGCCGTCAGCGACCACTGACTAACCGGATTACCCTGATCATCCGCGCCTTTGTAAAAAGAGTTCGCATTCCTGCTTTTCGGCGACAGCACGTACATAACCACGCCATAAACCAGCAGGAACCCCCAAAACAGGGAGGCTTCTGTAATGTTCACCTTGTATGTTTCCTCGTTTTATCCAGGGGTTTTTCGATGTTCAGCACAGGAGGCCCGCACTGAGCAAGCCGCGGCATGGGGGATGTGTATTTAGTTTCGCCGGAAAAAATGTCTGAGCGCAGCGAGTTGTTTTTCCAAGAAAATAAATACACATCCCCCATGCCGCCAACTCCCAACAACCAGCCTTAAAAAAACTAACCAGGCGCCGAACAACTAGCCCCATACCGGTAACAGGAAAAACACCGGTGATGCCGCAACATAATGCGCTCATCCATGCTCTGGGCCAGCGACCCACCCAAATCATACTGAGGATCATCATCCACCAGCGTGCAAGCATAAACCCGCACCGAATCGCCCTTCTTCACCAGCATCCGCGTATAGGTACACATAAAATGCGCACGACTATCGATGCTCGGATACTTCTCCATACAGTTCTCGGTAATCTCCGGACTGCCGTCCTCCGAACCCGGGGTGCCCAAATCCGGGAAGGCCGTAAACGCCAGGTTTTCCGGAATCTGCCATTCACGAAATATCCCACGAAAAGCAGACTCAACCTCCGAAGCCACCTCATCGACATCCGTCTGGCGTGCAATAGACACCTTGAAGCCCTGTTCAACCAGCCAGTGAATGCCCTCCAGCGCCTGGTCAAAGCTTCCCTCACCGCGATCCTTGTCATGGCGGGCGCGGTCAGGGAAATCCAGGCTAACGCGGAAGTGAATCGGATAGGGGTTATCCAGCAACGGCAACACCTGATGCCGACGTTTGAGCAACGGCTCGGTGGCGTTGGTCAGCACAAAGCAGGGGCGATACTTGCTGGCGTAATCCAGAATGTTCACAAAATCGCGAATCACGAACGGCTCGCCGCCGGTGAAAGAAAACTGCTCCACACCCATATCCATGGCTTCGTGAATAAACGGCTTCACATCGCTCAACTTCATGCCGGGAATACGCCCATCTCCGGGATGGCTGCCTTCCAGGCAGAAAGGACAGGCCAAATTGCAGGCAGTGCCTGTGTGGATCCACAGCTCTTTCAGCTTGTTTGCGTCAATGTAACCCCGGGGATCGCCATTACGGGTATGAGTCCAGCTGTCGAAGGCTCTGGACTCCAGCACTTCCACAGCCGGAATACGTTTGCTGCGGGCCGGTCGGGTTTCGATCAGGGGCATAGTTGCTCCTCGATGGTTCAAGAATAAGGGTGCTCGGACACGGGCGATGCGGTTTTGTTTCCGCCATCGCCCAACTTTTTTCAGCCCGCAGTTATTTCTTTACGTTTCTGTTGGCGAGTTTGGCCTTTACCCCGGCGCCAGCCATGCAGCTTCTCCAACAATTTCAGAATGCCTTCAGGCGCATGGGCTCGCTTCCACTCACCAGCCGCGTACTTAGCCGACTCGTTCCAGGTCGGGTATGGGTGAATGGTGCCCAGAATCTTGTTCAAGCCCAAGCCATGCTTCATTGCGAGCGTGAATTCCGCGAGGATTTCACCCGCGTGCGAGCCGACAACAACCGCACCAAGAATCTTGTCCTTGCCCGGCGGCGTGAGGACTTTTATAAAGCCATAATCCTCACTCTCGGCGATGGCTCGGTCCAGATCGTCCAGGCCATACCGGGTGACTTCATAAGCGACGCCCTGTTCCCGGGCCTCTGCTTCACTGAGCCCGACCCGCGCCACCTCCGGCGAGGTGAACGTTACCCAGGGCATTACCCGGTAATCCACCCGGAAGCGCTTGAACTGACCAAACAGACCGTTCACAGCCGCATACCAGGCCTGATGCGCAGCGGCATGGGTAAACTGATAGGGGCCGGCCACATCACCGCACGCAAACACGTTGGGGTAACGAACACTCATATCGTCTTCAACCGGAATAGTGCCATTGGGCTGGGTGTCCACGCCGATACGCTCCAGGTTCAAGCCCGTGGTGTTTGCCGCACGGCCAACAGCCACCAGAACCTGATCGAAGGGGATGCGCACCCGCTCACCGCCGTGATCGCAGTAAGCAACTTTTTCACCGTCCTCAATGCAAAACTCAGCCGCAGAATGTCGCAGCCGTACGTCGATACCGTCAGCCTTAAACTGCTCCAGAATCAATGCGGCAACATCTTCGTCTTCTTTTGCCAACAGACGGTCGTCACGCTCGACCTGAATCACCTTGCTACCCAACCGGGCGAAGGCGTGTGCCAGCTCAGAGCCGATGGGGCCACCGCCGAGCACCAACAAACGCTCCGGTTGCTCCTGCAGCTCCCACAGGTTCTCGGAGGTTAGGGGCTGCATGTCTTCCAAACCAGGAATGGGCGGAACAGCCGGCTTGCCACCCGTGGCAACAATAATGCTTCGCGCCGTCAGGCGTTCGGTGTGACCATCGTTGTGCCGTACCTCCAGTTCCCAGGGAGATACGAAGCTCGCCTCGCCAGAGATGCAGTCCACACCCAGTTTGCGGAAACGCTCCGGGGAATCATGGGGCTCTACCTTGGCAATCACTTCTTTCACCCGGTTCATGATGTTCTTGAAGGAGCCTTTCACCGGCACCGATTCCAGCCCATAGCGGTTGGCATGGCGCAGCGTATCGGCTGCCTTGGCACTGCGAATCAGAGCTTTCGAGGGCACGCAGCCGGTATTCAGGCAGTCGCCGCCCATCTTATGCTTTTCAATCAGCGCCACCTTGGCCTTCACCGCGGCAGCAATGTAAGCGGAAACAAGGCCGGCAGAGCCGCCACCAATCACCAGCAGGTTGTAGTCAAAGTGCTCAGGTTTCTGCCAGCCCGCATAGACTTTACGACGACGGATGAAACCGACGACAAACTTGGCAATAAGCGGGAAAAGACCCAGCAACGCGAAGGAAAGCAGCAAATCAGCCGAGACGATGTCAGCGGTAGACTCGATTTGCCCCAGCTGGGTGCCGGCGTTCACGTAGACAAACGTGCCCGGCAGCATGGCGACCCAACTTACAAGCGCATAGGTGCGCAGCTTCATGGCGGTGAGGCCCATGGCCAGGTTGATCAGGAAAAAGGGAAAAACCGGCACCAATCGCAGGGTGGCCAGATAAAAAGCGCCATCCTTTGAAATCCCCCGGTCCATCTTCGCCACGGTTTCAGCGTATCGCTTGCGCAGCGTGTCACGCATCAGGAACCGGGCGACCAGAAATGCCAGGGACGCACCCAAGGTTGAAGCAATGGAAACCGCAGCCAGACCATAGAGGTTGCCGAAAAAGGCGCCGCCAGCCAGAGTCATGATCGTCGCACCTGGTAAAGACAAAGCGGTTACAACCACATAAATCGCAGCATAACCAGTAACCGCCAGCAGAAGGTTCTGATCTATCCATTCCGCCAGAGCGCCTTGATGTCCCTGCAGATTTTCCAGTGTGAGAAGTTTATGCCCGTCGAAACCGAGGAAAATACCCACAATCGCGACGATAAAAATAATAAGGAGAAGCTTGCTGCGATTCATATTCATGCCTATTAAAAGTGTATAAACCAATACGTTGTTATCGCTAAGACACGATCACCGACTGGATGTTACATCTTCCATGAACTAAAGTTTTTGAGCAATCACTAAAGAATGTCGGAACTTTTTACGGTTCTGAAACACTATATAGAGACGACAAGCCAACTCAGACTTACCAGGAACGGAAACCCATGAGCACATCGGTTCATCCGGAAATTGAAGCGTCATTGATCGACAACCTGAGGCAAGGCGACGCGACCGCCTACAAGACTGCGGTGCGGGAGTATTCGCCGGGCATGCTGGCCGTTGCGCGCTTCTATCTGGACCCGTCCAGCGCGGAAGAAATTGTTCAGGACTGTTGGGTGACAGTCATTGATGCCATCCACAAGTTTGAGGGCAGATCCGGCCTGAAAACCTGGCTGCATCGCATCGTCGCCAACCGCTGCAAAAACAGGCTCCGCACCAGTAACCGGGAGGTGGCAACCGATTTTTCCGAGACCCTGGATCCGGAATTGGCCAGCCGCTTCAATTCCAACGGCCGCTGGGGTGTGCCGCCCAAGCTGCAATTTCACGAATCTGCAGATACGCTGATGGAAAACGATGCCCTCAGCGATTGCCTGGATAAACACCTTTCCAACTTGCCGGAAACCCAGCGTTCTGCCCTGATGCTTTATGAAGCTCACCAGCACAAATCTGAAGATGTGTGTAACATTCTTGATGTGAGCGCCTCTAACCTCCGTGTACTTCTACACCGTGGGAGGCAAAAAATCTTTCTCATGGTGGAAACCTTCCAGGAGACGGGCGAATGCTAATGTGCAAGGATCTGGCCGAAATTGCCAGTGACTACATCGATGACGAGCTGACCGGTCGACAGAACCTGTCCGTGAAAATGCATTTGATGATGTGCAGACATTGCCGGACTTTTATCGGCAATCTGCGCGCGAGTACCGATCTTTTAAAGGTGCATTCATCCGGACAGGAAAATGAGGAGCTGATTCGCAAAATCGATGAACGGGTGGCCGAAGCCCTCGGAGCCAGGAAATCCGAGGGCGGCGTTCGCGAATAACAGAATAAAACCTGGCGCTCACGGGGTTGTCAGGCACCCGTTCAGCGAATTTTTTACAACGTGCCTTGCCGAACCTGGGTCTTTTGAGCTTCTTCGTGCACACTCTGTCTTGCCATTTCGGCTTCCCGTAGTAAGTGCATGTCCTTGCTTACACTGGTATAGGTCGAGACGAGGTAGGGCACGCAATAGGTTAGCGCAACCTTCAGCCAGTCCATTGAACCCGCTCCGGTGACCGCTTCCCACTGATTAATCACCACCAGCAGGGTACCTACCACCGCCGCCAACTTTGCGGCACGCCGGGGCGTGCCATCGCTTATGGCAAGTACACCGGCTTCGCTGCAATGGCGAGCTTGCTTACGCAAAATCCCGATAAAAGACATCAACACCTCAACAATATTTGGCGTTCTGCCAGACATAGCCGTGTCTGGCTGTTACAAAATTGATCTCTTGGGTGGAACTCTGTACGACCATCCCTGTCATTGGAGCGATCGTTCAAAAACCACAAAGGAGAAAGGAATGCCCAAACAGTTACCCCTTGCCCTGCTGTTGCTCAGACTCGGCGTTTTTATTGTATTTCTGTTCTGGACCCTGGACAAACTGGTGCAACCCGAACACGCGGCCAAAGTCTTTACCGCGTTCTATGGGCTAGGAAGTCTTGGAGAAAGCGCTTTTTATGCAATTGGTGTCGCCCAACTGGCACTGATTCTCGCCTTCGTCGCAGGGCTCTTTAAAACCTGGACCTACGGCGCCATTCTGGTGTTCCACGGGGTTTCCACCCTCGCGTCATTCAGCAAATACCTCCAACCTTTCGACAACCTCGTATTTTTTGCTGCCTGGCCAATGCTGGCCGCCTGTGCCGCCTTATTCCTGCTGCGGGACTACGATACCCTTACGCTTTCACGGCAGCCGTCTCCCGCCCTTGCCTAGCACCATGCATTGGCGGCTTGTGTAACAGGTGCCCCGATTGTCTGTCTGTGTTATCAATATAAACAGATTTACGACCGGGGTACTGCATGTTTCTGAACTGGCTGTCGAGGCGCCTGGCTGCCTATCTTTCCAAACAGGTAGCGCAGCATTCCGTGCCGACTTCAACCTATGAAGCGCTGGAAAAGGCACTCAGGCCCGGAGACGTCCTGCTTGTAGAAGGTAATACACGCGTCAGCGTCGCGATAAAGTACCTGACCCAGTCAACCTGGTCTCATGCGGCGCTTTACCTCGGGCCGAATTCAGGTTTGGGAACATCGTGTGATGGCGAGCCTCACACGCTGATCGAGGCGGATCTGGAGTTCGGTATTCGCCCCTTGCCGCTCTCCTATTATCGAAATAGCCATACCCGTATCTGCCGCCCTGTAGGGCTGGATGACGATAACATGCGTATGCTCACCGATTACGCACTGAGCCGGCTGGGGAACCAGTACGACATGAAGAATGTGTTTGATCTGGCGCGCTATCTTATCCAGACACCGCCGGTGCCTGCCCGGCACCGGCACAAATTACTGTCGCTTGGAAGCGGCGATCCCACACGAGCGATCTGTTCCACGTTTATTGCCGAGGGTTTTCAGCGCCTGCGCTATCCGATACTTCCGACCATCGACACGATACCTTCAGACGACCCGAGCTGCAGGGGCTGTATTCGCGAGCATTACCGTATCCGGCAAACATCCTTGTTCACGCCGCGAGATTTTGATGCATCTCCGTATTTCCGGATTATCAAACCAACACTGGAAAACAGCTTCGATTTCAGAGCCATCAACTGGGCAAATCTTTAACCTGCCCCGGTTGCGGGTCAATAAAAAAGGGTGGGGGTTCTGGCCCCACCCAAGGTCGACAACAACCTCACTAATGCAAACCAACGTAATTACTTGTCGATGAACTTCTTTTGCTCCATTCGTGTGTACTCGGTCAGTGCCGCCAACTCCTCGGACCCCCATTCCAGAGGCTCCGCTGCCATCGGCGCCACCATGCAAATCTGAACCATTTCATCCAGGTGCACCATGTCCATGCCAAAGTCACGCTGGCCCATAGCCACGAAATGCGGGTACTCTTTTTTGAAGGTAGGGTTGTAGAGCATGCCATTTGTATGGCAAGTGGCACACGCAAGGCCGTTGGAGGACAGGCTGGTGTCGTTGAACAGCTTCTCACCCTTGGCTCTCAGTTCGGCCACATTGCCCTGGTAGGGTGTGTAACCTTCAGGCCGACGAACCGCTTTCTTGAGACTGGCCGATACACCTTCTCCCTTGGCCTCGCCTTCTGCTTCGCCCTCGGCCTCACCTTCGGCGCGGCCCTCTGCTTCGCCTTCTCCTCTGGCGGAGCCTTCTGCCTCAGCTTTGGCTTCTCCCTCTGCTTCACCTTTTGCTTCACCTTCAGCCTCACCCTGCGCCGCTTCGGCGGATGGAATCAGCTCCAGAAAAGAGCCGGAACCCGTGCTGAAACCCGCTACAGTCACCACCGTCATCATGGGAAGAGTCACCATGAGATTTCGGGACAGTTTGCGTAAGAGTTCTTTTCGGTTTTTATTTGTGGACATATCAACAACCTCCAGTCGTATTTTTCCCTTATTCAGGGTACACAAGGTCTCAGGCACTTCTGGCCATGCCCGACACCTGGCTTTCCAGGTAGCGCAAGGTCGACGGATGGACTCCGAATTCAGCACTAACTTCTACACCTGCCTGCTCAGCAAGCATTCCAATAATGGCCATGTGATGAATGGTGTGGCTAGCGAGAAAAACCAGTTCACGATCGACACTGGTGGATACCACTTGCCGCTGGCCATCACTGTTGTGCAGCATCGCAAGTTCATTGCAATGCTCTGTTCCAAACCGGTTGCGCAATTCCCGCAAGATGACTGACAGACGACGCCCTCCGGTCCGTCGGTCTGTTTCCAGTGACAGATCACGGTTCCGGTTTTCATAATCAAGCAATGCCCCGGGGCAATCAGTGGCCGACAACAGGGCGCTGTAGTGATCGATGATGTGACGAACGTGCTTGCCAATCACATGCTGTTTCCTGTGACCAAAGCTTTGCCGGTACAGGTTCCCGGGCAACGCTTGCAACAGGTCGACGAGTTGCCCGATGGCATGGGCATTTTCTTCCACAATGTCGCTCACGTCCCGACGCTTATCTGAAACTGGCTGTGTCATGGTATTCATCCGTTTCCTGTTGTTCTTTTAAGCACTGAAAGCGACCGAGTGGACACAAGCGTTACTCATGCCCACATCGATCAACATCTCAGCCTTTGGCTTTTCCCTCGGCCTCGCCTTCCCCTTCGCCCTCTCCCTTGGCGTCATCCTTGTCATGGCCTTTCTTCTTGGTTTTGCCTTCAGCTTCTCCTTCACCTTCTCCTTTGGCTTCACCTTTGCCTTCGGCTTCACCTTCTCCATAGCCCTTCTTCTTGGCTTCACCCTCGGCTTCCGCCTCTCCTGCGGCAAGCATCAGGTAGCCTGGCTCCGCTGTAACATCGGCGGCTGAGACGTTGAACGCCGAGGCGCCTATAACGACTGCAAACACGGGGCCCGTGTAGGCCATGCCCCGGGCAAGCTTGCCGAGCAATCTCTGTTTCTGCGTTTCTCTGGACATGATGCGTCCCCTTTGCTTTTCACGTTATTGCCAGGTTGTATGCCTGGCCTCCCAATACCCGGAATCGAAGAATATTTGTACTCAACGGCTCCCGGATGCCTTTTGCGGTGCTCTCATAGAACACCGCCCGGACAGTGCCGCAGCAGCGGCCTCCGGATTATTCATATCAACCAGATAGCGTTCGCAGCCTTCCAGCCAACCTGAAAGTCTGGTGAAGCCACCGGTATCCAGTGGCCGCCCGTCTTCGGAACAGCAGTTGGCAATGAGGTGTCTGAGTGCCTCATTTACGGTCATGGCCTGTACACCGCTTTCGCCTTCGAGTGGCTCTTTGGTGGGAACAAGCACCGCAAGTACCTGGGCGGAGTTGCCCGTCATACCCGCCATTGCAGGTAGGAGCATTCCCTCTTGGTCGGGGGCCTGCAGGGGCAAACCCAGCCCTTCAATGTGATCGTCTCCGGAGGCTTTCAGAAGTGCCCCGCGACCATAATCAGCACGCCAGTGGGTAGACAGAGCAAGGGTGAGCGCGTCACGCAGGGTTGGCTCACTATGGCTGACCATATACATCGGGCCAGCCTGATCGGGGCCGGCAACCAGGCCGGCGTCTATAGCGATGTCAGCATGTTTGGCGGCGTGCGTTGCCAGGCAGTGTGCAAGCGCGGGCGCGACAGCCGAAAGCGGCAACCGTGGGTGGAGCACCTGACCATCGAGAATCAACGTGAAGCCCGGCGTATCCCGGACAATTTCGAGCCGGGGCAGCGAGTCTTTTCCCGCCTCGTCGGAAACCGCCATCGGCTGCAACAGATTTTCAATCCGATTGACCAACGCTGCACTGTCGGTGAAGAACCGGGCCCGGAAGCGACCGCAGGCCAGCACCATCGACATCATGGCGGACGTCTCCGGGAATGGCGGCTGGACAGATTCCAGCGCAACCGGTTCAGCCGGGTGATTCTCAGATTGCACCAGAAAACGGTTGTTAACCCAGTCAGCCAGTGTATTCCATACATCATTGCGGATAGCCCAGGCGTCCGGGGCCACAGGCATACTTTTGAAAGCGGAATCTACCAGCGTCGACGCAATGTCATCCGGCCCGGCACCTTCTGTGGCCATCAACCAGATCAGTGAGGCGGTCTCGTTCAGGCTACTCAGGTGGCCCAGCCGGGTGTCGTAGACATAGACCTGGTCTTCACTGAAGGTCTCCTCGGACATCCACCGTTCAAGACGGGGCTGTTTCACCGGACGGTCGGAGAGCGCTTGGGCAACCACCCAGTCCGCCAGCCGAGGCAGGGCCATAAACGGCAGGTATACCGTGGGATCCGACCCCGGTATCAGGTTTTTGAAGCCACCACTGTTGGCTATTTCGGCCTGGGTTTCCCGAACCAGTCGCTCCGCCATGGAACCGGCAGAATCGGCACCAGCAGGCCGGTTAAGGCCAAGCATTTCAACCATATCCCCTATCAGCGCGCCTTTGATGCCTTCCTCAATGTCGCCGCCACTCTCAGGGCCGGCGCAGACTCCCAGAGACGGGCTGAGGTTACACTCCAGGATCCAGGGCTTAAGGTTGTCGTCGACGAGGCAGTCAATGCCCATAAGTTCATAACAGCCCCGGGTGTCGGCGCCAATGACTCGTGAGCGCTCACGCATGGGCTCCAGGGCTGCCAGGCAGGTCAGGGCAACCATATCCTCAATTTTGGCGAACAGCGCCTCGTCGTCATGGCCCTGCTCCCGCAACCAGGCCCGGTAGCGCTCGAAATCCACGAATTCCACCGGCACCTCGGCCTCAAGGTTCAGAGCGTTGACATCAGGGTTGGTCAGGTAACTGTACGGATTATTTGCGTTTTCTTCGTCGTAAGGCGCCGACGCCAGCTTGGCAAACCCCTGGCGGTAAAGGTAAACCCTGAAGGGCGAAACAGAAGACACCAGCACATACAGGCGCAGCACGTATTTTCGACCATGCATGGTATGGGGGTTTTCAAGGTACTCCTGAACCATCCAGGAGGACTCCATGGGCACGTCCGCCGGGTCACCCACCAATTGGACACCTTTTCCGCGGGCGGCATTCTTGGGCTTGAGAATCCAGCGTTTGCCCGGGTTCCCAAGTGCCGCCTGCTGGAAGTCGTGATAATCCTCGGGCATGGAGAAAACCCCAGGCACGAAAGCCAGGCGATCGGTCAGGTGTCCGCCGCCTTTCTCCTGCCGTTCCACGCGTTCCCGCAGGTCCATGAGGCTGCGGTACAGGCGGCTTTTCACCGTGAGGGCATTGTTGCCGGGAATATGATTAATTTTTCGTTCCGGCCCAACCTGGCTGAAAAACTCCGGATCTGGCATGCCGGTATACCAGCAGGCATGCCATTGCTCGGAGGTCTCTGCCTGTTGCCACAGGGATTTGTCGAGGGATTCGTCAAAAAAGCGGTCTTCCTCGTAGGACCTGTTGCCACCCATCCAATAGTGCCGAGTCATCTTGTCGCGCTCTCCGTTCCGGTTACTCACTGCCTCGGTACCTTCCAAGGCATTGATTATTCGCGTTTCACGGGTAGAGACACATGAGAAGTGCAACTGTTACAGTACGTAAGGAACTTTCTGATCAATCAATAACAAATAAAGAGACTCCTCCTATGCGTCGCCCGGTCAAAGCGGATCTTATGCCCTGGTTCGCCCGCGCATTTTCCAGTCCGTACCGACATGCTCTGCAACGATCCATGCACAAAGCTCGGGCAAGGCTGCGGGGCGAGAGCGACCTTGTTCGGGTGTTCGTGAATCCTCGAGACCCTTTCGGGCTACCCTTGTTGCAGGCACTTGTCCAATTGCAGGAGCACTTTGGGGTGCGCATCCGGCTCCATACCGTTTGGCAACTGGATGAAGAAATGTTCCCCGAGCCGGCGCTTTGGGGCCCGTGGGCTCAACAGGACGCCACCCTGATCGCCAAACTGTATAACCTCACGCCGCCTGACCGGCCAACGCCACTCTCGGAAACCGAACTCAAGGCCGCCACCGCCCGTCTGCTTCAGGCCGAACAAGCCAACGACGGACTCAATACCGCTGCCCGCATATTGACGGATCTCTGGAGTTCCGATTCCCAAAGCGAGCCAGGTCCGGAACCTACAGATCTTCATAATCAAACCCTGCTCGAGAATGAAAAAATGCTCCGGCGGCTCGGCCATTATCAGGGCAGCATGATTTGGTACCTTGGTGAGTGGATCTGGGGCGTAGACCGGCTGGACCATCTTGAGCGAAGCTTCACGGATCAGGGGCTGAATCGGGACGCCTCAAGGGCGATAACCTTTACGCGCACTTGGGCTGATTTAACAAATACCGCCACCAGATTACCCGATGGCCATCCGGCCGCCGAGACACCTCTGGATGTGTTCTTTTCCATTCGCAGCCCTTACTCCTACCTCGGCCTGGAACGGGCAATCCTGCTGGCGAAGGCATGGAATATACCTCTGCAACTGAGGCCGGTGCTCCCCATGGTGATGCGCGGGCAATCGGTACCCGATGCCAAGAAGTGGTACATCTTCCACGACACAAAAAGGGAAGCCGACAAGCTGGGCATTCCTTATGGCTTTGTCGCTGACCCTCTCGGGCCTGGCGTGGAAAGGTGCTATGCCCTGTTTGAATACGCCCGCTCCCAGGGCCTTGAAATCGAATACATGCTTAGCTACGCCCGAGCCGTCAATGCCGAAGGTATCCGCTCGGAAACCGATGCGGGCCTGAAAGTCATCGTAGAGCGCGCTGGATTGGAATGGCAGAAGGCAGAGACTCTGTTAAATGATCAGAGTTGGCGTGAATGGGCGGAAGTAAACCGTAAGGCAATGTATGACTGCGGGCTTTGGGGCGTTCCGAGTTTCCGCTATGGAACCTTCAGCTGTTGGGGTCAGGACAGGCTCTGGATAATCGAGGAGGCAATCAAAAAAAGGGTGGAGACCAGCTCCACCCAAGGGGTTTGCGACCCGACCAACAACGCAAAGGTTACATAGGGCCAGCGCGGCAATTAAGGTAAGTCGTTCTGTATCTCATGACCTACTGACAGGCGAACCTGTAAATTGTTACAGAATCAGTCCCGGTTTTTTACCCTCCCGCGACCGCCGCCATCATTCCCATGTTGGCCACCCATCTGACTGGCCAACATGGCGATAACGTTAAGATCGGGCATCGCCCCCGGGGGTGGATTGGCCGCGCCTTCGGTGTGCGGTCAAGCGCTGTCCGGACCAGATCCCTGCCAGCATGCCTGCAAGGGCGGAAAGGCTGGCCGGGGATAATGCGGGCAAAGCCAGCAACAACTGGAAATCGTTTCCCCCAAGCGCAAGGGCCGAACCGACCCCCATCAGAAGACCGCTGCCAAGGTGTTTGCCCGTTTCGCCGATGGCGGGCAACACCCAGCGGAAACGCCGGAAACGCCAGGCCCCGGCTGTCATGCCCAGCAACATGGCAAGCAGAATCAACACCCTGGATAGCGACGGGAATGGCAAAGTACCAGCCATCAGATTCAGCCCTGAGTCCCGGACAAAATCACTGGGCGACCAGGCCGGCTCGTACAGGAACAGCGCCCCGGCAAAAATACCGACCAACATAATACCGCTCCACAGGCGCCAGCGATCATGGAACCTCCAGTAAACCAGTATTGAAACCAGCATCAGGGCGCTCATGGCTAACCAGGGCAAAAGCCCGGCCTGATATGGCGTACTGCGCAGGGCTGGCTCCACACCGGCGATGATCAGCAATACCCACCCGACCAACCAGCCCAGCATGGTCAACACCATGCGCAGATCCCCGCTGGCAAGGCGCGTGGCCGTGGAAATGGAGCAGGCGCCGTTAATTGCAGCCCCAATCCCGAACATGAAGCCACCCAGGGGAATAGACCAGTGAAAGGCGTAGACCGTCAGAAAGGAATGGTTGTAATACGCGATTAGCGGGGTAAACAGGTAGATCCAGAATCCGGCCATAAGAATGGCCGTCAAGCGCAACCGCCGGCCCCGTGTCCAGTCACTGACACCCCGGACCATACAGAGGCCGGTTACCTGAGCGGTATAGCCAATCACCGCCGCAATGGTCAATGTGATTGCGATTGAAATCATGAGAGCCCTGTACCCCCGAATGCCAGATTAACTCCGTAACGTTAGAGATACCGGCTGGGCCAGGTCACGAGCATATCCACAACCTGATTAACCGGCGAATGGAAAATAGCCCGGCAACTCCAGTAAGCCGGCAAGATTCTGGCCTTGGGAGTTTGCAGACTCGACTTTGGATCTCGTCATAGTGTTTTTCCTTGCCCGTTAAGATGGTCTACTTTTAATGGACTACCAAGCAGTGCCAATTGTTACAGCACAGGCCATGAAATGACGTTTTTCTTTCGTGAGAATCGCTGTCCTATCCCATTACCGCCCCTCGGTATTGTGATGATACTCATGCTACTGCTGGGTGGCTGCTCGACGGGCACACTCAATACCGAGCTGGGCGGCACGTCCGCTGCTGACCACTATGACTTCCAGTCGCGACTGCCCGCCAACGACGAACGGTTGTTTGTTGTACTTGCCTTTTCCGGAGGCGGAACCCGGGCCGCAGCGCTTTCCTATGGTGTTCTGAATGCACTTCGAAATGAGCAATTGGTGATTGACAACCAGCCCACGCGATTACTTGACCAGGTTGATGTGATTTCCGCCGTTTCGGGCGGTAGTTATACTGCAGCTTACTACGGCCTTTTCGGCGATCGACTGTTTGAAGATTTCGAGGAACGTTTTCTACGCCGTAACTGGCCGCGTACTTATGGCTGGATGCTGGCGAACCCGTACAGCATGGCCCGGCTGATTTCTCCTGATTTCAACCGCTCGGATCTGATGGCAGAGTTTCTGGGCAAACAGGTTTTTGATGACAAAACCTTTGCCGATCTGTCGGTTGGGCCGCTTCCATTTGTGATTATCAATGCCACAGATTTGAACAATGCGCTGACGTTCTCCTTCATACAGCAACAGTTTGATTTTCTCTGCTCTGACTTGAGTAACTATCCCGTTGCCAACGCCGTTATGGCCTCTTCGACCGTACCACCCGCGTTCGCGTCCATGAGGCTCCGTAACTACCCTGGTTGTGAAACAAGGAACAAATTATGGGTTACCGAGGCACTGAATAACCGCAACTTGCTATCAAGGAAATTTGCCGTCGCCCAAGGGCTGTCACGCTACCTTGATCCGGCGCAGATGCCGTATCTGAGCCTGGCCGACGGGGGCATTACGGACAACATAGGAGTACGAGGATCCATGATGAGCCCGGTTGCCCATCGTGGCGACGTCCAACAAATGACCGGTGCTTTTAACCGCCGCGCCCTCGAGAGCGTTGAGAAAGTCCTCGTCGTTCTGGTCAATGCCCAGGTTTATTCATCCTACCCCTGGGCGGCATCCGGCGCGGAACCGGGAACAATCGAAACCCTTGCGGCCTCCTTTGATGCGGCGTTCAATACACTAACCACGGAAAACATTTCCCAGGCGCGCCGGGAATTCCTGGCATGGGGCGAGAGCCTCAACCTCACCCGCCCATCCGGCAAGCCACTTGTTAACGTCTACTTTTCAACCCTGACATTCAATCAGGTGGGAGATCCTGCCAGGCGGGCCCACTACAATGCACTTCCCACGGCAGCACTAACTGCAGATGACGTCGACGCCCTGATTGAACTTGGCGGGGAGCTTCTGCGCCAATCAGAGCCGTTTCAACAGTTTCTCATTGACACGAAAACGCTGCCCGGCACATCGGGCGGTACTAAAACCGATACTCCGCCATAAAAGAGCCAAAGCTGTTTCTCGGGTCTTCGCTTGCTGGCAAGTTTCGGTCGTCGACCGTATCCGTGGACAGCCAGAGGCTCAAATGAGCGCCAAAACGCGGCCCTATCCAGTGCAAACCCAGGATGGTTTGACCAACGCTGCGCTTGATGCTGACCCTATTCCTGTCTGTCCATTCATTGTCTACCAAAAGGTTACCCTCGCGCGGCAGTGCCCAGGCAAAATAGGTTGCCCTCAACGTGACCGAGGCATACAACCAGCTGCCGCCAGTGGGCAAAATGTTCGCGTCGTAATCCATTCCGCGGCCTATCGGGTCCGGAATAAAGTGGAATCCCTGCGGACGATTCCCAAACCGGAACTCCAGACCTGGCTGCGCAAAGGTAAAAAAGTTACCCACTGCAAAATCTCCCGACAGGGCAACATCAAACCAGGCATTGCGGTACAGGCGACGCTTGGCACTCAGATACCCATTCAGTATGGGCTCAAAATCGAGCTGGTTGTTCCAGCCTTCAGGATCGTCACCGCCGATCGCTTTATGCACCGCCTTCTGGGACTGCTCGGCCAAAGCCGGTTCACCGACCCAGCCAAACAGCCACTGGGCACCAAAGAAATACGTGTCATCGAAGCCGTAGAAGCTGTTACCCCAGCCCAGAAACCCGACGTAAGGAACATCATTTTCAATGAGCGCCGGGTGTTCAATGTCCGCCGGGGTCTGCATATTCTGACCCAACACCCAACTTTCACGATAATTCAGCCCTGGCTTATCAGGAATGGCTCTGGCCAACAGAGCCTTTCCAAACGCTGGCGTACCCCCGGTTCTATCCAGCGAGCTGACAGGTTCAGACGAGATGATGACCGATGTGCCATTGGTGAACTGATTGTCGGAACTCAGGATAACGTCGTTGGAAAGTTCAAGCCTGATTGTTTTATCAGCTTTGGCGTTTTCCGCCAGTAGTGCAGCGCAAATCATCAGCCCCGAGGGGAGTAGTCTGGAACAACGTTTCACGCCTTTAAAGAGCTGTGCTTTTGCCATGGTGCTTTTCCTCACCCTTTAAATCGTTCTTTCAAAGGACCACCAAACGTCTCTGATTGTTACATCGAAAATCAGACGCTCCAGAAACCTCAGCATGCAGAAAATCTGTAATCCTTTGACCGCTCGTGTGTCCATAGCGTGAAAGCCACACCTCAGGACGTTGACTGAACCTTCAGCAGCACGAGCGTGGCCTCCTTACCAAAGATGGAGAACAGCATCATGAAAACTCTAACACTGATAACCGCCCTTTTCGCCTTTACCTTGGGGGCGGTCGCACACGCAGAAGGAATAAGCGCAGAAGATATCGAACGCGGAAATAATCCCTCCAGCTTCGATATCCAAGAGGGTGGAAGCCAGGTGTCGCATCGCTAAGCAGTTAGCCTTGCCTCAAAACCCGGACGAACCTCAGGGCTCCTGAGGTTCTGTCAACGCTGTAGAGCAGGATTCTTAATGGTCTTTCGACAAGCTTTCATAGTCGCGGGTCTGGCGCTTAGCGTCAGCTTGGTTTTTGCCGGCATCGCCTGGCCGGGTGCTAACTGGGCTTGGTTGATCATAGGGCCCGTTTTTATTCTTGGTATTCATGATCTTACCCAGAACAAACACACACTCCTCAGGATCTATCCGGTTATTGGGCACTTCCGCTACCTGTTCGAATCGGTTCGGAGGGAGCTGCAGCAGTACTTTGTGGAATCCGACCTGGATGGCGCTCCGGTCAACCGGGAGTTCCGCAGCCTGATTTATCAACGCGCAAAAAAGGATAACGATACCCGCGCCTTTGGCACCATCTTCGATGTCTACCGCGACGGTTATGAATGGGTAAACCATTCCCTGGCTCCCAAGGCGTGCCTTCCAACCAGTTTGCGGGTTACCTTTGGCGGTGCGGAGTGCACCAGGCCTTATGAAGCCTCACCCTTGAACATCTCTGCCATGAGTTACGGCGCTCTCAGCCGCAATGCGGTGATGGCACTCAACCGCGGCGCCAAACTCGGAAACTTCGCCCACAACACCGGCGAAGGCGGGATCAGCGACTGGCACCTTGAATACGGCGGTGACCTGATCTGGCAAATCGGAACCGGTTATTTTGGTTGCCGCACGCCAGAAGGCGTATTTGATCCGGACCGGTTCGCAAAGCAGGCTGGGCTGGATGCGGTCAAAATGATCGAGATCAAACTGTCCCAAGGAGCCAAGCCCGGGCATGGCGGTGTGCTGCCCGCCGCCAAGCTTACCGAAGAAATTGCCCGTATCCGTATGGTGCCTATGGGGGAGGACGTATTGTCGCCACCCGGGCACTCTGCCTTCTCCAATCCCATTGAACTGCTCCAGTTCGTTGCGCAGCTGCGCAACCTCTCGGGCGGTAAACCGGTGGGCTTCAAGCTATGCCCCGGCAACAAACGGGAATTCCTGGGTATCTGTAAAGCCATGCTGGAAACCGGTCTGCGACCGGATTTCATTACCGTGGACGGCGGCGAGGGGGGCACAGGGGCCGCGCCGATAGAACTGACCAACTCTGTGGGCATGCCGCTGCGGGATGGCCTGCACTTTGTGCACAATGCTCTACGAGCTATCGGTGTGCGCAGCAAGATCAGAATTGTCGCCTCTGGCAAGGCTTTCTCGGCGTTTCACATGCTGCGGCTGATGGCTCTGGGGGCCGACACCGTGAACTCAGCCCGCGGCATGATGCTGGCACTGGGCTGCATCCAGTCCCGCAGTTGCAACACCAACAACTGCCCCACCGGCATCACCACCCAGAACCCTGCGCGCTACAAACAGCTGAATGTGACCGACAAGGGTGTACGGGTGGCCAACTACCATCACTCCTCCATGGAAACCCTGGCAGAACTGCTCAGCATCCTGGGCAAGGACCGACTGGAAGATCTGGAGCCCGCGGATATTAATCGGCGGGTCAATCAAGGCAGCATTATGACCTATGCCCAGCTGTATCCCTGTATTGAGGATGGGTGTCTTTTGCATACGGACTGCGCCCCGGATTCCTGGGCCACTGACTGGCATCAGGCAACAGCGGGCAACTGGCGTTAGGAGGGCAGAGCTGTGGCGACAAGAGAGCGTCTTTACAAGCACAGGTGGGGCCAGGCCCTTGTAGAGAAGGAAATCCATCCTGCAGGCGCAAGAGTGGTCAAGGATTATAGCAAATGTGGTTTTCCCGGCGCGCTGATCTATGGTCGACTACTTCCCAAGAGGGAGTATCACGCACTCCGCAGTCTCGCGGCAATGAAAGGCATCCCCCAGCAGGTAAAACTCGAGAACCCCCACATCATCAGTTACCACTACATTGAAGGGCTCCCCCTGCGCCAGTTCGACGGCAACACGCCGCGACAGTCGTCTACGTTGAGTGTAATGCATGCGTGCCCAGCCAAGCTGTCCCTTCCGGGTACCCATCACTGGAGAAGTCGTATGATAAACCACGATCTCAGAGTAGCCGCAACCATCTTCACGATACTGGCCCTTATGCCAGCCCTGTCGGCCTATGCCGCTGATAACGAAGCGACCCGCGCGCAACTTGCCCTGGAAGGATACAGTCCCGTCTCCTACTATGAACAGGGCCGTCCCGAGAAGGGCTCCAGAGACCATCAGAGTACCTATCAAGGGAACGTGTACTGGTTCACCGGTGCCGCCCAGAAGGAGGCCTTCGAGGCAAACCCGGCAGCCTATGCACCGTCCTTTCCACGAAGCTGCCCCTATAATCTGGCACAGGGGCGCCTGGAGACCATTGACCCGACGAACTTCAAGATCGTTGATGGCCAACTGCTGTTGTTCCACCGATCCACAGAGCGAGACGGGCGTAGACAGTGGGAGGAAAGCATCTCCAGCTCCCGGATAACCGAAAAAGAACTGCTCCGAAGAGCCAAGGGCAACTTTCTCGATCTCAAATTCTGACCATGACGAATAAGGATTCCCAATGACCTGCACCGTGTCCAGCGACAGAAAAGCCACGATGATCGCCGCCCTTGCCGGTGGGTGGGTTGCAGATGCGGCCAGTCTCGGTTTGCACTGGCTGTACGACAGCCAGCGCATCCATGAAGTTGGCGGCGCATCGCCGGAATTTCTACCACCGAAGGCCGACTATTTCAAAGGCGGATTCGGTTACTTTGCTCATGAAGGCAAACAGGCTGGTGATATCAGCCACTATGGTGCAGCCACAGGAGTGCTGACCGACAGCCTGCTGGCTCATAACGGCACCCTGGATATCCGCGATTACCAGCGGCGCTTTCGGGCGTTCTTCGGGCCCGGTGGCCGCTGGCAAGGTTATATCGACAACCCCACCCGAGGCACACTGGACAACCTGAACACCATCGAACAGAAAGCCATTGAGCAGGCCCTGTCAGCCACCGCGGTCAAACTGACGGAAAAACAAAAGCGGGTGCTGGTTCAGAAGGTTTTACCCTACACCCGACGCCTGAGTGGCGAGCAACTGGCAGATCCGGTCCGCAAAGCCATAAGCCTTACCTATCAGGAACCGGAGATACAGGATGCAGGCGTTCACCTGGCCGAGACCATCGACCATCACCTGCTGCCGGAAAGTGGCGCCGACGACATGCAACTGCCGGCAATCTCCAAACTACCACCACTGGTGGCAAGTTATTACGGCAACGACAACCTGCTGAAGGTCGTCGAAGCTGCGGTTCGGGTGACCAATCACAATGACGAAGCCGTGGCCTGGGCAAAATGCGCAGCGCGACTTCTGGATCATCTTTTTCGGGGCAACCCCATGTCAGTGGCTCTGGACGCAGGTACTGCTGAAGCACCCGCCCCGGAGAACCTCAACAAAGCCCGGACCGGCTCTGTTCTGGACGCTCCCGGCGCGGGCGACGCCTATGGGCGCACCTGTTATCTGTATGAGGCCATGCCAGTGATCTTTCATATTCTGAGCCATGCCCGCAGCTATACAGAAGCCGTGCGCGCCAATATTCAATGCGGGGGCGATTCTTGTGGACGGGCCTGGATCATTGGGCCGGCCCTGGCAGCGCTTTACGGTGTCGGCGGTGAGCACGGCATTCCTCTGAGCTGGCTGACACGGCTTACGGATGCCCCTGCAATCATCGCCGATGTCGAATCACTTGTTGAAAACAAATGAAGGGCGTAATTGCCCAATTTTCACCCCCGACTATGCTTCAGGTACGATGCACATCGAAAGGAGGCTTTATGAAAACACTATTGATCAATACATTGTTGGTAATTTCCCTGTTCGCGAGCGCACCTTTGTTTGCACAGGATGAGCCCTTGAGGGTCGGGATGTCCGGCCAGTATTTCCCGTTTACCTTTGTCGAGCAGGATGAGCTCAAAGGTTTCGAAGTCGATGTCATGAACGCTGTGGGCAAGGAGATGGGGCGTGATATCCAATACGAAACCGCCAATTTCTCCGGCCTGTTCGGCATGCTGCAATCCGGACGCATCGACACCGTTGCCAACCAGATCACCATCACCGACGAGCGGAAGAAGGCGTATGTTTTCAGCGACCCTTACGTTTACGACGGTGCTCAAGTTGTGACCAAAAAAGGCAATACCGAAGTTAGGGGTGTGGAAGACCTGAAGGGCAAAACCGTTGCTGTGAACCTGGGCTCCAATTTCGAGGCACTTTTGAAGGACTTGCCTTATGCGGACCAGATCACGATTAAAACCTATGAGAGTAATCTGGAACGGGACACCGCCCTGGGCCGCGTGGATGCGTTCGTGATGGACCGGGTCAGTGCCAGCCAGATCATCAAGGAGAAGCCGTTGCCCCTTGAACTGGCAGGCCACACTTTCTCACAGATCACCAATGCCTATCCGTTCCACGACACCGAAGCCGGGCGAGCCCTGCGCGATGAGGTTAACAAGGCCCTGACGACCCTGCGTGACAACGGCACCCTGGCGTCCATTTCCGAGAAGTGGTTCGGCACGGACATCACCCAGCCCTGAAGGGCACACCGAGGCCTGATTCCCTATGGACGTGTTGAACGTCGAGTACATGCTTGGCCTGGTACCTGTTCTGCTCAGGTACCTGCCTCTCACCCTGCAACTGGCGGGCATCGGAATGGTGCTTGCACTGATCCTCGCCTGCTTGTTTGCCGTTGTCCGGGTGCTGCGCATTCCGGTGCTCAACCAACTGACCATCGTGTTCATTTCTTTCTTCAGGGGCACGCCACTGCTGGTGCAATTGTTCCTGTTCTATTACGGGCTGCCCCAACTGTTCAGTGCACTAACGGTGATAGATGGCGTCACCGCGACGGTCATGGGCCTGACCATGCATTTTTCCGCCTACATGGCCGAATCCATTCGCGCCGCCATCGTGGGTGTTGACCGCAGCCAGACCGAAGCCGCCCTGTCTATCGGTATGACCAATGGCCAGTTGATGCGGCGGATTGTCCTGCCCCAGGCTACCCGAGTGGCTTTGCCCACTCTGATGAACTACTTCATCGACATGATCAAGGCAACCTCTCTCGCCTTCACTCTGGGCGTCACCGAACTGATGGGGGCCACCCAGAAAGAGGCGGCCGGCAGCTTTCTGTACTTCGAGGCTTTCATTGTTGCCGCCATCATGTACTGGATCGTGGTTGAACTGCTTTCCAAGCTTCAGAATTATCTGGAAATCCGCCTGAACAAGGCCTATAACCGATGATCAAACTGGCGTCACTGAGCAAACATTTCGGCAAGACCGTGGTTCTCGACGGGATCGATCTGACCATTGAGAAGGGCGAAATTGTGGTGATCATCGGCCCTTCGGGAACCGGCAAATCCACCCTGTTGCGCTGCATCAATTTCCTGGAACAACCTACTTCAGGAACCATGACCGTGGGTGATCTCACGGTGGATGTGAATCGGGCCAGCCGGGCGGATATCCTCGCCATGCGACGGCAAACCGCTTTTGTGTTCCAGAACTACGCGTTGTTTGCCAACAAAACCGCGCTGCAGAACATTGCCGAGCGTCTGCTGGTGGTGGATAAATGGCCTAAAGAAAAAGCGTACCAAAGGGCTCGCGAGATCCTTGAGCAGATCGGCCTGGCAGACAAAGCTGATGCCTACCCCGCCTCCATGTCTGGTGGCCAGCAGCAGCGGGTTGGCATTGGCCGCGCCATGGCCGCCGGTGCCGAGGTTATCCTGTTTGATGAGCCCACCTCCTCACTGGATCCCGAGTGGGTAGAAGAGGTGTTGGGGCTTATGAAACAGCTGGCGTCAGAGCGCCAGACCATGATGGTCGTCACCCACGAAATGTCTTTTGCACGGGACGTGGCCGACCGCGTTATCTTTATTGACGGTGGCCACATTGTGGAACAAGGCCCACCCAGCGAGATTTTCCATAATCCGAAGGATCCCCGAACCAAGGATTTTCTGAAGAAAATCCTTGCCACCAATCCCGTGTAAAAGAACACCGGCCGGTTTGTCAGTAGCGGATCAGTTTCGTGTTGAGGGGCAGGGGGCTCCACAAGGCGCGCAGGCCGTTTCATCACGCTGGCTCAATGCTGTTTCGACGTTGCCCTGCCCGGAATTGAACGCAAAGGTGGGGCTGTTCAGGTGGTCAGCCATAATCAGCACCAGAATAATCCCGAGCATTACCAGAATGCGGGCGGGGCTATAAGCTCGTTCCATGTTCTTCTCCCGCATCAGTTCGGCAGCCGGAACCAGGGCCGCAGACGAATTCCCAGTAGAGACCCGGCGAAGGCACAGGCAAACCAGATCCAGGCGTGCAGGCTGGCTGAGGCAATGCCCGAAAACAGCGCCCCGATGTTGCAGCCAAAGCCCAAACGGGCACCGTAACCCAGCAGCAAACCACCTACCACGGAGGCCAAAAACTGTCGGCCTTCCGGCCGGTTACGGCTCGCCTCATTAAAACGGTTGGCCAGGCCCGCCGCCAACATGGCGCCAAGCAACAGCCCGAAGTTCATTACCGAGGGAGCGTTGGTGAGCACCGAATCCTTCAAAGCCATAGCAGGGTATTCCCAGGTCCAGAATTCGAACTGGGACATATTCACACCCACCACTTCCAGGGCTTTGGCGCCCCACACGTTAAAAGCAAAGGTAATGCTCCAGGGGGCACCGCTGATCGCCAGGGTCAGCGCATTACCCGCAGCCAGGATCAGAATCGCCCAGGTAAACGGCCAGCGGCCACTAAGCAGGGTTCTGAAGACGCCATGCGCCTGGCCTTTCCAGAGCAGCTCATCCCGCTCAAGATTGCCATGGGCCTTGCGCTCAATCCGGTTAACCCAACGAGCAATCAGGCCCAGCCCCACAAGCTGAACAACAATTGCACCACTGACCCCAAAAGTATTGACCAGTGGCACCGGGTCAAAGCCCGGCTGATCAAGCCACCAGGGCAGATGGATAGAGCCAAGCACAGTGCCAGCTATAAAAAACACCAGCGTAACCACCATGCGGATGTTGCCGGCGCCTACGGTAAACAAGGTGCCAGACCCACACCCCCCGCCAAGCTGCATGCCAAGCCCGAAAATGAAGGAGCCTACAACAAGAGACGTGCCCACCGGTGCAACAGCACCCACAAGCCCGGCCTGCCCGCTGTAGAGCATGGGCACCATAATCACGGAGGAGACACCAAACAGCATCAGTTGGGCACGCATACCGGCGCCCCGCTTTTTAACCACCAGATTGCGCCAACCTGCGGTAAAGCCGAAGGCCCCGTGATACAGGGCCATGCCCAACACAGTACCAATTACAAACAGCGCCACCATGAAGGGCGCTGTTTCCAGCCAGATCAGCCCACCCAGCAAGGCAAAGCCTGCCAGCGCGGTTGCTACAATAAATCGATCCATCTGCCAGCCGGGCTGCTGAAGCCCGGGCTGAAGAATTGCAGAATCTGTCATTACGAGTCCACTCGGTTAAACAGGTTAATTAAACAGGTCGAGAAGCTTGCCAAGCCCTTTCTTCGCTACCTGCATCGGGCGGCTGCTGTCCTGAGACCACTCCGCCATGGAGCCATCGTAGAGCGCCACTTCCTTGAACCCTGCCAGCTCACTCAACACGAACCAGTCTGTGGCCGCCCAGTGGCCGGTATTGCAAAAAGCGATGGTGCGGGTTCCGGGATTCAGCTCGGCCTGATTCACCTGCGCGGTAATACTTTCTTCGTTCAGGTACCAGACTGCGTTTTGTTCACCAAGAAAGCCTGCGTGGGGCAAACTGCGGGAACCGGGAATTGTGCCAGGGGCTTTGGCGTCCGGAGATTGGTTTTCGCCTCTGAAATAGTCGCTCGGGCGCGCATCCACCAGTTGTGCCTGGCTATCTCTCGCTTCCTGAACCTCCTCCAGAGTTGCAAGCAATTCCGGCTGCAGGGTACCTTCAAACTGCACTACATCCCGCTGATTCCCCTCACCGCTGTCCACCTGGTAACCAGCAGCCTTCCAGCCCGCAAATCCACCGTTGAGAATGGTCACCTCGTTGTGGCCCAGCACTCTGAAGGTCCAGTACACACGGGCGGCACTTCCGAAATCGGTTGCGCCCGTGCCGGCAGGTACAACCACCACGGTATCGTCGTTGCTGATTCCCAGGCTACCAATCAGGCGCTCCATGCTTGCGACAGGCGGCAACAGGCCCCTGACGCCGTCCCGACTCTCGCGCCAGCCATCACCGGTGTAGCTGCTGTAAACAGCCCCGGGGATATGGGCGTTCTGAAAACTGCTGCGATCGCCACCGTTGTCGATACCGGAGCGAACATCCAACACCACCAGGTTATCTCGCTCGAGGTGCGCTTCAAGCCAGCTGGCATCCACCAAAGGCGGTGTTTTATCGCCATCCGCCCACGCAAGCGAGCTGGCAACCAGTAGAACAACGGCCAATAGACGGCTCATGGCGCTTCTCCTCTAATTACTATCAGTTTTTGAGCGATCATTATGAATTCTATGCGCGGTAATGAATAGCCTTACCTATATGACGTTTGATTATAATAAAATCCCCGATTTCTCATGTTTCTTCACGGCAATCTGTAACATAAGGGACCCGTCAGCTGTCTATATCTCGTAAGCGCGGCCTGACCGAGCATCGGATAGACCCCGTGCATCATCACGAACGAGGTACCAAACCATGAGAAAGCTGACACTGATACTCGCCGCTATTGCCCTGTCGTTCTCTGCGTCCACTGCGCTGGCCATGAACGGTCAAGCGGACAGATACAACGAAGCAAAGAGCTTTCCGACAACAACCACTGACAAGATTGTGGATGTGAAAGTCGCTGCCAAGTGATCAGGAACGGAAAAGGCCGCTAATCTCCGGATTAGTGGCCTTTTTGTGCCCGTTTTCCGAGAACGGGGTTAACGCAACTCGGAAAAATTGGCCGGGCTGTTCAAACTCCAGTCGTAGTCGATGAATTTTATGATTTCTGTGCCTGTCACTCGATTCGCCACTACCGGATCGGCCCATTCGTCAATGAATGCTATTTCAGAACCGGAAGCCTCCATGAAGTCCTCTTCGTACCATTTAAATAATTCGGTGACATAGAGCGCCTCCCCCTGAACCCGGAGGTGACGCTCAGTGCTGAACGCCCGGCGGGTATTTTCGGTGAGCATGTCTTCCAGGTTCTCAGCGGTATAAAGGGTGTCTCGAAGTGGTGGGCAGCCAACAGAAGCACAGTTCACCGCAAAATGTACTCGGGCATCCTTCCAGCCCTTGTCGGCATAGTCGTCGCCCAACAGGATTTCCTTTTCAATCTCATTAAGACTGTAAGCTCGCCCTCCGATAACAAAGCTCTTTCGTTCAAACACGCTGTCAACAAACGGATTCACCCGACCACCATAATCCCAGACAGACGAAACCAGTTCACCATCCGGTCGCTCAGTGAGTATCTGGGCAACCATGAAAAAATTGTAGGCATTAATCCAGAAGGCAACGGATTCCTCGCGCCCGTTCAGGGCGTCGGGATCAAACCCCTGCAGTTTGGCTTGTTGGTCCATCAGGGACTTTTGCAGGCCATTGTCGGCCAGAGCAGACCGATAATCGAAGGCCGAAACCAGGCCGTCGCCAGGCATCGCCTGCTCAACCACGTAATCGGTCAGAAGGCGCTGGTAGCTTTTGTAAAACCCGGTATTAATATCTGCCCAAGCAAGGGCAGGCATAACGAGAAGAGCCAGAACACAGGACAGGCGTCGGTAACCAAGCATAATCACTCCAATTGCATAGGATATCTAGTGAGAGGGTGCGGTTACAGACAACGGACTTCGCTTACTGTTACACCGAAAGCGCATAAGCTCAAACATCGCCGTTCAGATGCAGCCAACGGGCCAGCCTGGAATTCGGATGTCTGCCAAGATAAATCGGCAGAGTACTCATAAACGCCAGGACAATAACGGCGGCTATCACCGTCAGCACCGGATTGAACTCAAAGCTCTGGCCAAGCCCGGCGAAAACGAAGGTCATTGGAAGCATGCCCACAGTAGTCGCAAGCGCGTAACGCCAGAGGTGTATTGCTGTGACTCCGGCTGCATAGCTGACCAGGGCAAAGGAAAACAGAGGGATCAGCCGGGTCAGCAGCACTGCGACAAACAGGAAACGTTGTGACCCCTGGGCCGAGAACAGCGGATTGTGCTCCAGTTTTTTCTGAACGGCATCACGCCCGAGAATCCGCGCCAGATAAAACGCTATAAGTGACCCCGCCAAGGCACCAGCCACCGCAATAGCCGTTCCGGTATACATACCGTACATCAAGCCTGCTGCCGCGCTGATGGGCAGTGTTGGAATAGGCCCGACAACTACCGCGAGGACCATCAACAGCATCAGAAGCAGCGGCCCGAACTCCCCCTGATGAACAAGCCAATCCGACAATGCCACTGGCGCGAAACTGACTGGCATGCCAAGTTGGCGAAGCACAAGCCAGATCGCGATCATTACCAGTGCCACAATGGCCAGAAACGAGAGGCGGAAGACCCACTGCGAGCGGCTGTTCATCCGGCTATTCAATCACGTTAGCGCAGATCCGGGTTCAGCGTATAGGTTCCGGTCACCCGGGCACTGGCCAACACGTGGCCCGCCATGGCGTTACGCACCGCCTCGCCGTCAAACTCTCCGGAAAGGCCCAAAGATTCCACATCCAGCGCATGCACTTCGTAGTGGTAGTGGTGCAGCAACTCATCGTTCCAGGGCGGGCAGGGGCCGTCGTAGCCGTTGTAAGTGCCCGCCATATCGGGATTGCCAGCCAGAAACTGGGTGAAGTTGTTTACCCCACGTATGCCAAACGGGCCGGGGCCGCCGTCTTTACCTTTGGGCGTAACGCCGTCGCTGTCTTCACCCTCCGGAACTCTGCTGACACGGGCCGGGATATCCACAAGCAGCCAGTGGAAGAAATCCACCCGTGGAATATCCTTCGAAACTGTTTTGCCTTCCTGGTTTGCATCATCCGCCACACTGGGCACATCCGGATCAAACATCATAATCACGAAACTTTTTGTGCCTTCCGGTGCACCTTCCCAGGACATTTCAGGGTTTCGGTTTGGGCCAAAGCTCATGCGATCTTCCGGGTGGAACACGCCGAACGCGAATATATCCGGGACCGGTTTGCCCTCTTCAATACCCTCAACGTTCAGTTTCATGGTGTTTTCTCCTTTCGGTTATTGCTGTGAATAGCAGGGGTCTATTCCAGCGATTGTGTCTGAGACCAACTCATTCTGTGATAAAAGGTTGTATCACCGGTATGGTACGTATGTTCAACCGACCTTTGAATAGTAAACTAAACGGAGACCCGATGAACGAGCATAAGCCCGGCCAGCCGCAACAACCAGAGACCCAGCTGGATGAAGACGCCATCGCATTTGCCCAGGGGATTTTTGAGCTGGCACGCAACGGTGGTACCGATATGCTTCGTCCCCTGCTGAACGCCGGCGTGCCTGTGGATATACGCACCAGCAACGGCGAAAGCCTGCTGATGCTTGCCGCCCGCAACGGCCATGCCGATGCCGTGCAACTTTTGTTGGAAAAAGGCGCCAACCCGGCGCTGCAGGACGCAGATGGCAATACGGCGCTGAATCTTGCCCGCGCCAATGGCAATCAGGCCACAATCAAACACCTGGAACGCTAGCCCCCGGGCTTTTTCAAAGAGCACCGCATGTTCAACCAAGGCGAGATTATTCACCACAGCCGGGACAAACTCGGCAGCATTCTGGTGATCGACTACCGCAAACACCGGGTGCTGACCTTCAACTCAGTGTTCGAACAAAGCAAGATCGACAGGCGATATCCGCATGTTCCCGTGCACGAATACAGCCGGGCAATGCTGCTGCCCGCCGCCTTTAGCAACCCCCGGCACGTGACCATTCTGGGGCTGGGCGGTGGCGTGATGGCCAGCGCGTTTCATCACCTTTACCCGGAATGCCGCGTACACGCAGTTGAACTGAGGCAGGCGGTGCTGGACGTAGCCCGGGAATACTTCGGGTTACCGGACAGCAAGCGCCTGGAGGTGACCATTGCAGATGCCCGCAACGCCCTGAGCGATATGCCGGATGCCAGTACCGATATGATCCTGGCCGATCTGTACAGCTCGGACCGCATGAGCCCCGCACAGGCCCAGCGGCAGTTTGTAGAAGGCTGCAGCCGGGCACTGAGCCCCGATGGCTGGCTGGTGTTGAACTACCACCGCACGCCGGACCCGGAAGGGCCTTACTTCCGCCAGCTGAGAAAGCACTTTGCCGTGCTGCTGGTATTCAAAAGTAAAACCAACAACACCATTGTGTACGCCAGCAAACAGCCCTTCGAGGCCATCCACCCGAAAGACCCCGCGCTGGCCAGCCTGGAAAAGCGGCTGCCGATTGACTGGAGCCGCCTGATGAACAGAGTCAGCCGGCTTTGAGTTCACCCAGTCATTTACGCGTCCATCGCTAAAAATTGTACTCAGGCTGATCATGGTATTTTGACAAAAAAATGGATACGCTTCTGTTGTCTTAAGACAAGCCGGTTTTCGGATTAAAACCGGTCATCATCCAAGGAAGGAGTGCCCCATGAGTAACCTCATGGTCGCCTGCGTTGGCGACACCCACGTTTGCCCAATCCGCGGCCATGGCAGCAGCCCCATTATTGCGAACGGTGCGACCGCCAATGTGGATGGTGTACCCATCGCCCGAGTGGGCGATGCCTGCGGTTGCGGTGCCGCAATCGTTCAGGGGTATCCACTGGCCTTGTTGGACGGTCGCCCTATGGCCCACATGGGCAGCCCTACCTCCCACGGTGGCCAGATCATCACCGGCAAACCCCGGGTCATATTAGGCGTAGCCACCCTCACAGCACCGGTGGTGGATTTCGCCAAGGCGGGTGCCCTGAACAGCCAGGGCCAACTGACCCCGGAGGCTACGCAGGCGCTGGACAAAGACCCTTTCGGCTTTGTTGAGTGGGCCAAAGCCAAAGGCGCACTGGTAGACGAAGGCCTGGAAGGCGCGACCCCCGAAGACATTGGAGCCTCGAAACGCTATGCAGCAGGCCAGTCTGACCTCAGCCCCAAAGTGACCGTTGAGGCTGGGGTTTTCTTTGACGGCACCGGCAACAACAGCGATAACACCGGTACCTTTGAGCGAAAGGTGGATGAATGCCTGACCGCTCAGGCGGCAGGCGCCATCAGTGAGGAAGCCTGCAGTGCTGAAATTTCGCAACTGATGGAGGGGAGCTACCTTAATGCTGAGACCAATGTTGCAAAACTTCGTGATCTCTATCAGCCATTTTCCACCAATACGCTAACCGTAGAGAATCACCGTATTCCCGTATATATCTCGGGCGTGGGTACCAAATCCGGTAAAGAGGACGATGCCTGGGCCATGGGAACGGGTACGGGAGAACGGGGGATCCTGGCTAAAATAGCGTTAGGCTGTGAGCGTCTGGCCAGGCTTATCTCTCGTGATGCAAGTGGCCCAATTGACGAGCTGATTCTTGATGTCTTCGGCTTCAGCCGGGGCGCGGCTACCGCCCGACATTTCGTGAATGAGGCGCGGGATGGTGTCAGTGGTGCTTTGGGGCAGACGTTTCAAAAGCACGGCATTGCCTGGCCGAAAACCGTCACCATTCGTTTTCTGGGTCTGTTTGATACCGTGGCGGCTGTAGTAGACATACTGGGTGCCGACTTTTCAGCTCACAATACCAACAATGGCGGGGTGCGCGTGGACATTGCCGCCGACGCGGTTCAGAGAGCCGTGCACCTGACCGCCCGGGACGAATGGCGTTACAACTTCTCCCTCAACAGCCTGCGAGGGCCGGATGGCAGTCTGCCGGGTCATTTTGACGAGTGGCTACTGCCCGGTGCTCATTCCGACATAGGTGGTGGCTACCCGGATAATTTCCACGAACACATTCAGGTAGGCTTGCCCCGCAGGTTCCGCGGCTACCACCCCAGAGACAGTTACGAATACACAAGAATCCTGATGGACCATAAGCGAATAGCCGGTGAAGGCTGGCTGGGTCCTTACAATCCGGATGGCACGCTAACAGTTGTAGAAGCCTACCGCCGGCGGTTAAAAGAAGGCGAAGTTGAACTGCAATTCCGGCTCTGGTTGGACCGGCGAGTACAGGCCGAATACTCTCGGGTGGCCCTGCGACAAATGTACCGGCTGGCAAAAGATGCGGGAGTACCATTAAATGCTGTGAAACCAACAGATACCGGATTTTCGTTACCTGATGAACTGCAACCCATCGCCACTCGGATCACCCATCACATCAACGAAGGCCAGCCACTGCGACTGTCTGCTGCAGAGGAAGCCCTGCTTCGCCAACGCTATATTCACCACTCAGCCCATTACCAGATTGCCGGGCCACTTTTCCCATTCAGACCTGCGCCCGGTGGCGTGCGGGGAGTGTATCCAAACAGGGGACTCAAATGATCAGAAGACTTGTAGTGCTTGTGGCGGTGCTCTGCACGAGCTTCCTGTTAAGTGGCTGCTCCATCGCGGGTACGCCTGAATGGGATCATCCAGTAACCTATATGCTTCAAGTCAGCACTCCCCGCCACTATGATGCTTGGGTCAAGCCGGTCCAACTGGAGGCCTCTGGTAAGCGAGCCTGGTGGCACCCGATTGGCATCACTGGCTGTTGCTGGAAAGCGCCGGGGAATGGGAATTCAGATTTGGACCCCATGCCCGACTACATCCACGTGACATGGTTTTCCTTCGCCGAACAGCAGTCCTATACCCGGCTTATCCACATCCCCGATCCGGAAGCCTTGCGTGAGCGCATGGAGCAACCCGCACCGGTTCAAAGAAATGGAAAAATCATCAACATGCCACGCGATACGTTGGTTTTAGGGCTCGCCCCCGGTGGTACGGTTATCATGTGGATTATGAACTGGGCCGAGACCGCAATCGAAGTGGGGCGCTATAAAGCAGTACCTTTTGACGATGATGTCAGGTACGAGGGTGCCCTGGAGGCTTACATGGAACGTGAGGGTGATTACCTCAAACAACACGGTCTTCAGCTTGACCGCTGGTAAAAATATTTGCCAAGGATACGCAGAAGCTATCTGGCGGTGCGCGTGGATATCACCGTCGAGGTGGTTGCGACTGGCCGCACCCCAACGCCCCCAAAGTCAACTGTACCTGGGCCGATTGATGGGCAAAGTCAGCCGGCTTTGAATTCAGTCAGGCGCTCACGCTTGCTCAGGTCCACTTTTCCCGAGGCGGCACGTAGGCCTTGAAGCCATCAACCAGCTCTGTCGGGGTATCCGCCAGCACGATCATGTCGAGGTATTGCTGTTTAACAAAACCAGAGGCCACCATGGTTTTGATCATCTCCAACAACGAGTCGTAAAAACCCTTCACGTTATAGAAGGCGCACGGCTTCTGGTGAAAACCGAGCTGCGCCCAAGTCCAGGCCTCAAAGATTTCCTCCAGCGTGCCAATACCGCCCGGCAGGGCAACAAAGCCATCGGCCAACTCCGCCATCTTCGCCTTGCGTTCATGCATATTATTCACAACAAAAAGCTCGGTAAGATCCGAGTGTGCCAGTTCCCGATTCAACAAATGTTCCGGGATAACGCCATAAACCTTGCCGCCGCTAGCCAGAACCGCGTCAGCAATAATACCCATCAGGCCGACATGCCCCCCGCCAAACACCAGGTCTATACCGTTATGACCGAAGAACTCACCCAACTCTCTAGCCTTCTCAGCGTATAGCGGCTCGTTACCTGAACGGGAACCACAGTAAACTGCTACTTTCATACTGTCCTGTCTCTTGCTGTGTGTTTAACAGCCAATAGGTCTTACGACCAATTGTGCCGGCTGCCCGGAGCACGTTAGTATTATTCTGGCAGCATTAGTATCCTACCTTGTAACCAGGCTCCAGTGACGACAGCCAAGCGTTTTTCAGAAAGAGCGTTTGGCTCTCTTTACTTACAGGTTGGATTGCTATGGAAAATCTTCATCATATTGTCGTCGTCGGTGGTGGCGCCGGAGGCCTCGAACTTGTTACCAGCCTGGGCAAGAAGCTCGGCAAAAAAGGCAAAGCTCGCATCACCCTCGTTGACGCAGGCCTGACTCACGTGTGGAAGCCTCTCCTGCACGAGGTTGCATCCGGCTCGCTGGACGCCAATTCCAATGAGGTAAACTACCGGGCCCACGCCCGCACGCACCACTATGAATTCCAACTAGGGCGCATGAGCGGCCTGAATCGTGAAACCAAAAAACTGATCATCGCGCCCTTCCTCGATGAAGAAGGCAAAGAAGTGGTTCCCGAGCGCCACCTGAATTACGACACACTGGTTATAGCCGTAGGCAGTACCGCAAATGATTTCGGTACCCCCGGCGCACAGGAACACTGCTTGTTCCTCGACAGCCTGAAACAGGCCCGGCGCTTCCACAACCTGATGCTTAACGCCTTTCTGCGCAAAAACCACGAGGCTCGGCAAGGCGGCGATCATATGTTGAACATCAGCATTATAGGCGCCGGTGCCACCGGTGTTGAGCTGGCTGCAGAGCTACGATTAGCCTCGCGGGAACTGCCGGTGTACGGCATGAACCACCTCAAAGCGTCCGATGTATCCATCACCGTGATTGAAGCCGCCGACCGCATTCTACCGGCGCTCCCGGCCCGACTCTCAGCCGCAGCCACCAAGGAACTCGGGCATCAGCATGTGAAAGTCCTTAACGGGCAACCTGTAAGCGAAATTCGCCCCGGCCTGGTTGTACTTAAAGATGGCACCGAATTGCCCTCGGAAATGACCATCTGGGCCGCCGGTATTAAGGCACCCGCATTTCTCGCCGACCTCGACGGCCTGGAATCCAACCGCAGCAACCAGTTGATTGTGCAACAGACCCTGCAAACCACCAGGGATTCTGACATTTTCGCCTTCGGCGACTGCGCCGCCTGCCCACAACCAGGTACCGACCGGCCGGTAGCACCTCGCGCCCAGGCCGCACACCAGCAAGCCGACGCCTTATTTAAAACCCTGTGCAACCGACTGGAAGGCAAAGATGCCGTACCCTTCGTTTACAACGACTACGGCTCGCTGATCAACTTCAGCCACTACACCACCGTAGGCAACCTGATGGGCAACCTTTCGGGCCGCAGCATGTACATTGAAGGCAAAGTGGCACGGTTGTTTTATGTGTCGCTGTACCGCATGCACCAGGTAGCGCTGCACGGCTTTCTGCGCACTGGCGTGATCTGGTTTATGGATAAGATCAGTCGGGCGATGCAGCCGCGGATGAAGTTGCATTGATGGGCTAAATTCTAGCCCTCTTGTGAAGGCAGCGGCATGACAACAAGAAAGAAATGGTCGGAGTTTGATCTACTAATTGCCTTGGGGCTTTATTGCGAACTGCCCTTCGGCAAGTTTCATCAGCACCACCCTCGTATTATTGAGGTCGCACTCAAGCTAGAACGGTCACCCAGCTCCATTGCTATGAAATTGAGCAATCTCGCCAGCCTAGATCCGGTTATCACCGGCTCTGGGCGCAAAGGACTTGCAGGAGCCTCGCAAGCAGATCGAGATCTATGGCAAGAGTTTAGCCAAACCCCCTCTCGAATCATGCCCAAAATAGTGATGGCTCTGGAGAGCCTGGATTCGGCCACACCCAATGAACAAGAAGCTATCGAGCTTAACGGCTACCGTGGTGAAACCATCTCTTCGGTCATCCAGCGCCGCAAAAGCCAAAACCTATTTCGTACAGCGGTGCTTTCTGCGTACGATTATCAATGTTGCGTTACGGGTATCGCAGACACACGTTTTCTAGTGGCTAGCCACATTAAACCGTGGGCCGAAGACGAGCATAATCGTCTAAACCCTCGTAACGGCCTGTGCCTCAGCACATTTCATGATCGAGCCTTTGATATCGGCTTAATCACATTCGCCGATGATTACAGGCTGATGGTTTCATCGGAGTTAGAGCGGCAACAAAGCAACAGTCATATACGCGAGACGTTTCTGGAACGAACTGGAACCACAATTGAATTGCCAGATAAGTTCTCGCCATCGCCAGAGTTTATGCGCTGGCATCGTGAACGCCTTTTCATACAGTGACAGGGCCTGGGGAGGACCGGGTGTATAACCTAGAAAATTACATTTCGAACGTTGAGCAGCTTCTTAAACAGCGCTACGGCGTTTCACTAACGGATATTGGTTTAGATGCAAAAGAATGGCTGGATCGCTTTGGCGATGAACATGCAACGGATGCCGTTAAGGCGTATGCAATGAAGTATGACCTGACACCGCTGACTTCTGCGGGATTTATGCCCTTTTCAGGATAACGTTCATAGGCTGACTACCCTCATGGCTTTGGTAGTCCATTGCTCCGTAGTAGGTGAACGGGGCGGCCTTTTTGTTTACAAGTCTGTTTTCACGCACGAATAAATGAATCGTTAGACCAAGTTCTTTGTGATGAATCAACTCTCGGCCACGCTTTTTCTCAGGGCCGGTTTTATCCTGGCTTTGCCAATGGAAGTGCTGTTCATCAATCCAATGGTCTACGTAGCGATGATTATCTGCTTTGCCTTGTTTGTTCAGAGTCACTAACAAGACATGTGCAGACGCGTCTTCTAGAGGCACATGACCAACATTCCAGCTTCCCGGATTAAAGACCCCACCAAACAGACCTGGAATATCCTCCCGCATAAAACTCTGACCAACTGCCAGCTCTAGAGGATCGACAACCGCCTCCAACCGAGCAAACGTCCGAAACTGCTCACTCAGCTCATCCGTTACCAGAATATCGTCATAGTTCGGATTCTTAGCTTTCAGAACGTATTGCCCTCGTGCTGTTTTCTCAACAACACGAAGTAGATATTGCGTATCGCCAGTTTCATCCATACGCTCAATAGCCAACGTCTTACCGGTGATACTGCCGGCTTGATCTGGATTGATTTGTTCCAGCAGCAAATAATCGCCGTCGTGAATTGGGTTTTTACCGCCATTCATAGAGTCACCCGAGGCCTGAGCGATAAAGTGGCGGCTGGGATTCAATCGGCCATAGCCCTCACCGAGATGACGATACTCTTCCACCACTGTAGAGCTGGTTCGGAAGTGACCACAGGCAATTTTTAAAGTGGGGAAAAACGGTAACTCTGTCCCTGACGCTTCGCTATTCGGCAATACAGATAAACTCTGGTCAGCAGCCTGTATGTTACTCCGCGACTCATAGCTGGCTAGCCGATAATCCACCAACTCCTGAACCAAAGCTGTAAAGGCATCTATTTGGCTACTCGCTAATGTAATAGCAGTAGCAAAGTGTCCATCGGTAATTTTAAAGGAGCCTGCGATCTTGGTGTTTTCACCAACCCAAGCTTTAACCGGGTTTTTCCGCCAATACGCCTGCCACGCAGGTTGATCCGGGTTATCTCTCAGAGCTTCCGGCAACTCTCCCAGCAAAGAACGCCTGCGCTGCAAAACCTTCAACGATTGGGTCGCCAGTGCTGATAACTCCGGTGGGCTACGCCAGCCATCCAGCTCCTGAAATGCCTCAAGAAGAACCATCTTGAACGACTTGGTCATGCGCGTGGTTTCAAGTTCCGCGAGAAACGCAGACTGCTGTTCAACAAGCTTAGACTTCGTCTCGTCCAAGCCCTCCATGTGCGCCACCAGAGCAAACCAGTGGCCAAACTGCTTGCGCAGCTGACTGAGGTTGGCGCCAAACCGGTAGAACTCCGTTAGGGTCGGCCGACGGCCAAGGGTATCTCTCAGCAAACGGTAGTCTTTCTCTGTGCCCTCCCCATCCAAGGACTTCAAAAACTCGATCAGTTGCAGATCGTAATTGATGAAGCAACCATCCGGCAGATCCAGCTTTTGAGCAGCAGCCTTACGAGCATACTGCGCCAGCTGCCGATGGTTCATGCCAGCGCCCATCAGCGCTTGCGGCTTATGCAAAAACCCCTGGTGATTGCCAATAAAATCCAAAACCACCAACTTATCTTTACCTTCTGCCTTTCGAAGACCCCGGCCAAGCTGTTGCAAAAATAAGACTTTGGATTCAGTAGGCCGCAGCAACATCACTGTATCAATGGCCGGCAAATCTATACCTTCGTTAAACAGATCCACCGAGAACAAGATGGCCAATTCGCCAGATCTAAGCTGTTCTAGGGCCTCGCCTCGCGATAGCTCCGAGCGACCGTGAACAGCGGCTGCAGCAAAGCCTCTTTTTTGGAACTGCTCAGCCATGAAGTCTGCGTGGTTAATCGAAACACAGAAGGCCAAGGTACGTTGTTGCCGGTGCTGCTGCCAAACGCGCTCGGCATGGCGAGCACGACCTAAAGTGGCGAGTTTGTGAGCCAGTAGGTTAGGGTCGAACTTACCGTTACGCCAAGGGATCTCGGCGTAATCTACACTGTCGTCGTATATGCCGTAGTAATGAAAAGGCGCCAACAAGTTACTGCGGATGCCTTCAAAAAGGTTGTGGGTATAAACCAGGTTATCATCACACAAAGACAGAATGTCCGAGCGGTCCGTCCGGTCTGGTGTAGCGGTTAAGCCCAGCATAAACGTGGGGGCAAAATAACTCAGCAAGCGGTGATAGGTCGGAGCTGCCGCATGATGGAACTCATCCACCACGATGTAATCAAAATGCTGGGGCGAAAAACGTTCCAAGTGCGCATTTTTACCAAGGGTTTGTACCGAAGCACACAGTACATCTACAGCCATATCTCGCTGCTTGCCCATGTAAAATCCCACACGGCTTTTCGGGCGAATGCGGATAAAGGTTTCCGCAGCCTGATGAAGGATTTCTTCCCGGTGTGCGACAAACAGCACCCGCCTCGCGCCCATTTGAGCCGCATCAAACGCAGACAGCCAGGTTTTGCCCAAGCCTGTCGCCAATACCACCAAACCTCGGCTGTAACCCTCCGATCGCGTGTCGCTCAGAGCGGCTAAGGCCGCTGTTTGCACCGGCGTTGGAGTTGGCGGTTCTTCAACTTCGTGACTGCCCGCTTCCATTGGGCTTGGGGGTAAGACTCGACGGGCTTCGTACTCATCAATCCAACCATCCGACAAGGGCACAGTATTATCGTGGCGGAACAGTTCTTCAAAGCGACTTAGCGCTTCAAAGAAGCCATCATCGCTGGGGTAATCAACGCGGTAATTCCACTCCAAACCGTCTTGTAAAGCTTGGCGACTGATATTGCTGGAGCCAATGAAAGCGGTGCCGTGATGAGGTGCGTTATCGCCAACATAGGTGAAGATATACGCTTTGAGATGAAAGCTTGAGCCGGCACTTTGAAAAACTCGCACTTGTGCGCCCTGTTCCTGCAGCAGCATCAGGCTGCGTAACGCCTCCGGGTCGGTGATGTCCATGTAATCACTGGTCAAAACACGAACCTGAGCTGGCAGACCCTGTCGACCAAGGGCACTCAGCAAGTCCGGGAGCAACAGCTTCAATCCGGTGGCTTTTACAAACGCCACCGCCATATCGATCTCACTGGCTTTATTGATACTGGCGCAAAGGTGAGGTAGAAAATGCTGGTGCCTACCGCCCGTAATCAGTTTGGCGGGCTTCTCTGCGCACTTATGAAAAACCCCATTCACCCAACACTCATCCCGCCCCGGCCTGCGGTCAGCGGTTTGCCAGATCGCCATTTTCTTAAACTGCGGGAAGGCGCCTGCCCAGCTTTCAAGCTGCGCCTCAGTCGCATCGGTAAAATGTCGGCCACTGTGTTCGCGTTGCCCTTCACCACGCTTGAAGCTTACGTACAACACGCCACCAGGCTTCAGAGCCTGCCAGAGTTTCGCTAATGCTTGGGGTATCTGTTGCGGTGTGAGGTGAAGCAGGCTGGCGCAGGCCCATATACCATCGTAGGCCTTATACTCGTTAACCTGATCAAACGTGCGGACGGCAACGGGATGGCTTATGGCGCTGGACGCAAGGCCGGCCAGCTTATCAGAGGCATCAAAGGCAGTAACGCGATAACCGCGGGCCAGAAACTCGCGGGAGTCCCGGCCGGAACCACAGCCAGCGTCAAGAATGTGGGCATTTTCAGGCAGATGCGGCAAAAATGCATCGTACAACGCGGACATATCCACATGGAGTGTTTCGTCTAAAAACTGCTGCGCATGCGCGTTGTAGTAGGCAACCGATTCGCTCATGCCGGAAAGCACTCTTTTTATTATCGACAGAGCACAATATAAGCAACTGTTTTATAAATACAAACCCTTCGGGCAACTTATCGCCTACCAGCGGATACTCCCGCTTGTACTCTATTCTGTATCAAACGAAGACAAAGGCGCTGTTACGATCAAACCTTCCTTCACGAAGTCCTGCAGTAAAATAGCGTAAGTCCCGTCTGGCACCTCTTTGGCGATTTGGTAGACCACCCCGTTATCGTCTTTTGGAGCCGCTTGTAAATCCAATACCTTGAAAGAGGCTACTGGTGTTTTATCCGCATCCCGAACCATTAAGACCTTCGGCTTGAGTTTGTGCAGCGCATGGCTTTCGACCACGATCCCCACTTCTCCGTTCACCATTTCGGCGATGGATCCGGGTGGATAAATGCCCACCATCTGAATAAACGCGTCAGCCAGCTCAGTATCAAACTGGGTTCCGCGATTATTGTGGATGATCTCCAGAGCATGCATGGACGCGAGGGCTTTTTGATAAACACGCGTGCTGGTAATCGCATCGTAGGTATCCACCAGCGCGATGATCTTTGCAAAGTAGGGTATGTTTTCCGCCGGTAGTCCTCTTGGATAGCCTTTGCCGTCTATTCGCTCGTGATGCGAGAAGGCCACGTCCACAGCGCTTTGCAGTGAGGCACCAGTGCTCATAAGAATGGTACGGCCATGAACCGTATGGTTTCGCATTAACGCAAACTCGTCGCCGGTCAGGCTGGTTGGCTTATTCAGAACCTCATTCGGAATTCTGGTTTTGCCAACATCGTGCAGCAGGCCGCACAGCGCCAGGTTCTGAATTTCGCCCTTTATCATGCCCAGAGATTTTCCAAACGCTGCGGCCAGAATGGAAACGTTGATGCAATGTTCAGCGGTATACTCATCCTGGTTCTTGATCTTGGTGAGCAGCATCAAGGCATTTTCGTTGCGCAGCACACTCTCTACGCAACTATTCACAACCCTTCGGGCGTTGTTTATATCCAGCGTGCGGCTGATGCGCAAACCGGACATGATGGATTTGGCCGTGCTCTGAGCGTCTTCAAACCGCATGGTCGCCGTTTGCAATTCCCGACTCATGCTCACCTGGTTTATGTAGGAAACACGCTTTCGGGGGATTGTCCGGGCGGAGCCGGGTTTCTGCGGCTGCGTAGACTTCTGTTTGGGCTTGAAAAAACCTGCCAGACGACCCCTGCTGGAAACTTTCTCTCTGGGTTCCCGCTTTTTCTCGGCTACGCCTTGTATAACCACAAAATCACATTGAAGACGCAACGCGTGGACTTCGTTCAGGTCTCTGATAATAAAGCCCTGCATGAGAAAGTCTGTTTCTTCCCAAGGTCTATCCAACCGGATGACATGCATGCCGATTTCCAGATCAGCAGTATCTATCCGGGTTTCAACAAGCTCAACGTACATACCTTGCATGGCTTTGGCCCAGCACTGAAGGCTGTCAATATAAACATCATGCAACTGTAGCGCAGTATCAAAACATTAATTGTAAAACACAGTTAAACCTTATTTGGAACGGTGTTTACTCCAGCTTGGCAATAGTCGATCGGGCTAATGCAGACAGCTCTGCCGGGTTTTCGATGGCGTAGGCGATGATTTGTTGCTTCATACTGCGGGCCCAGAACTTATGCAGGTGGTCGGCAGCCACGTCGGTTACCTTATCGTTGTCACCATGGTGCAGGTTGTTGGCGATAATCTGGTCGAGCATTTTGATCAGGTTGTTCAACTGCTGGTCGCTCACGACTTTCTCTCCTGAGCCGCTTCTTCGCCACGGGTATAGATTACGTGTCGGCCAGGACGGGCGAAGCCGATGAGGTTCATGCCGCTTTTTTGGGCCTCGCGGATGGCCAGTGCGGTGGGGGCGGATACCGCCACCAGAGTTGATATGCCGACACTGGCGCTCTTTTGCACCATTTCGAAACTGGCGCGACTGGAGATCAGTGCGAAACCTTCGCCAAAGGCTTGATCGCCGTATTCGCGCAGGCGGGCACCGATCAATTTGTCCAGCGCGTTATGCCTTCCTACGTCTTCCCGGGCCAAAACAATCCGGCCTTGGGTGTCGCACCAGGCGGCACCGTGGGTGGCGCCGGTTTGCAGTTGCAAGGGCTGGTGGTTTTTCAGGTTTTGCAGCGCTTCTTGAACGGCTTCATCGCCGGGAAGGGGCTGCGGAGCCATCCTCTCAAGGGTTCGTACTACATGGGCCAGAGATTCTGTGCCGCAAAGCCCGCAACCGGTTCGGCCAGCCATATTGCGGCGCTGCTCCCGCAGGCGGGCATAGCAATCACCGGAAATGTGCATGTCCACTTCTATGCCGTTTTCGCCTGGCTTTATCTCGATGCTGAACAGTTGGTCCGGCCGCTGCAGAATGCCTTCGCTCAGGCAGAATCCCAGGGCAAAATCTTCAAGATCGCAGGGCGAAGCCATCATCACCGCATGAGACACCCCGTTGTAGATCATGGCGACCGGAATTTCTTCCGCAACCAGGTCGTGAGTGCGTGCGCCTTCGATACCGCCACGCACGCTCACTCGGGCCTCACTCATAGGCGGTGAAGTGCTTGCGGGTATGTCTGCCACGGCAGCCGGTTCCTGATTACTTGAGTGCGTTTGCATGGCTGTCTTCCCCGCATTCCATGGCAGGCTTCAGCAAGGCCTGCTGGCGCTTGTCGAAATCCACAAAGTTACGCTGCCAATCCGAGGGCTGGGACACTTTATCTACCTGAACGGCCGTTACCTTGTATTCCGGGCAGTTGGTGGCCCAGTCGGAATTATCGGTGGTGACCACGTTTGCTCCGCTGCCCGGGTGGTGAAAGGTGGTGTAAACCACACCCGGCAACATACGGGTGCTCAGTTTTGCCCGCAGCACGGTATGGCCTACGCGGCTGCTGATGCCCAGCCAGTCACCGTCTTTTACTCCGCGCAGTTCTGCATCGCTGGGGTGCAGTTCCAGCACGTCTTCTTCATGCCAATCGCTGTTGCTGGTGCGGCGGGTCTGGGCGCCAACGTTGTACTGGGACAAGATTCGCCCGGTGGTCAGCAGCAGCGGGAAACGCCGGCTGGCGCGCTCCTCGCTGGCCAGGTATTCGGTAACCGCAAACCTGCCCTTGCCGATGGGGAAGTCCACCGTGTGCATGGTCGGCGTGCCCTCCGGGTGCTCATCGTTACAAGGCCACTGGATACTGCCCAGCTGCTCCAGCTTGTCGTAATTTACGCCGGTGAATGTGGGCGTTAACGAGGCAATTTCATCCATGATTTCAGAAGGATGGTGGTAGTGCATCGGGTAACCCAGAGCGTTGGACAGCGCCATGGTGACTTCCCAGTCTTCCATACCGGCAATGGGCTCCATCACCTTGCGCACGCGGTTGATGCGGCGCTCGGCGTTGGTAAAGGTGCCGTTCTTTTCCAGGAAGGTGGAGCCCGGCAGCAGCACGTGGGCGAATTTGGCGGTTTCGTTGAGGAAGATGTCCTGCACTATCAGGCAATCCAGGGCTTTGAGAGCCGATTCCACGTGCTGGGTGTTGGGGTCTGACTGGGCGATATCCTCTCCCTGCACGTAGAGCGCCTTGAAGCTTCCTGCGATGGCGGCGTCAAACATATTGGGAATGCGCAGGCCTGGCTCCTCGTCGATGGGTACGCCCCAGACAGCCTGGAAACGCTCACGCACCGTCGGGTCATTCACGTGCTGGTAACCGGGCAACTCATGGGGGAAGGAGCCCATATCGCAGGAGCCCTGCACGTTATTCTGTCCACGCAGCGGGTTTACACCACCACCTTCTTTGCCGATGTTGCCAGTGGCCAAAGCCAGGTTGGCAATGCCCATCACCATGGTAGAGCCCTGGCTGTGTTCGGTTACACCCAAGCCATAGTAAATGGCTCCGTTACCTGCCTGTGCATAAATGCGGGCGGCTTCACGTACCTTATCTGCCGCTACACCGGTTACCGCTTCCATGGCTTCGGGGGAATTGCGCGCCTCGGAAATAAACATACGCCAGGCGTTGTAGGCCTCGGTGTCGCAGCGGTTCTTGATGAAATCCTGATCTTCCAGCCCTTCGGTCACAATCACATGGGCCAGTGCGTTCACCATGGCCACGTTGGTGCCGGGGCGCAGTGGCAGGTGCAGGCCTTCAGCCGCATGGGGCGTGTGAATCACATCTATACGGCGCGGATCAATCACGATCAGTTTGGCGCCCTGGCGCAAGCGTTTACGCATCAGTGAGCCGAACACCGGATGCGCATCGGTTGGGTTGGCTCCGATCACCATGATGGTGTCGGCTTTCATCACCGAATCAAAGGTCTGAGTACCGGCTGATTCGCCCAGGGTGGTTTTTAAACCGTAGCCGGTGGGGGAATGGCATACTCGTGCACAGGTGTCAGTGTTGTTGTTACCGAAGGCCGCTCGCACCAGCTTCTGCACCAGATAGGTTTCTTCGTTGGTGCAGCGTGAGGAGGTAATACCACCAATGCTTTCACGGCCATACTCGGCCTGAATGCCTTTGAGTTTTTTGGCGGCAAACGCCAGCGCCTCGTCCCAGGACACCACTTGCCACGGATCGTTGATGGACTCGCGAATCATCGGTTCTTTGATCCGGTCCTCGTGGGTGGCATAACCAAAGGCAAACCGGCCTTTCACGCATGAATGGCCGTGATTGGCCTCGCCGCCTTTGTAAGGCACCATGCGGACCACCTGGTCGCCTTTCATTTCGGCTTTGAACGAGCAGCCCACGCCGCAATAGGCGCAGGTGGTTACTATGCTGTGCTCTGGTTGGCCTGCATCAATTACGCTCTTTTCCATCAGCGTGGAGGTGGGGCACGCCTGCACACAGGCGCCGCAGGATACGCACTCGGAATCCATGAACGGGTCGTTCTGGCTGGCCGCCACCTTGGAATCGAACCCGCGGCCTTCGATGGTCAGCGCAAAGGTGCCCTGCACCTCGTCGCAGGCTCGCACGCAGCGCGAACACACGATGCATTTGCTGGGATCAAAGCTGAAATAGGGGTTGGAATTGTCTGTTTCGGCGTCCAGATGGTTCTCGCCGTCAAACCCGTAACGTACTTCACGCAAGCCCACCACGCCGGCCACATCCTGCAGTTCGCAGTTGCCATTGGCCGGGCAGGTGAGGCAATCCAGCGGGTGATCGGAGATGTACAGCTCCATGATGTTGCGGCGCAGCTTGGCGAGCTTGCCAGTCTGGGTGGTAACCGCCATACCCTCTGCCACAGGCGTGGTGCAGGAAGCCGGATAGCCACGGCGGCCTTCGATCTCCACCGCACACAGGCGGCAGGAGCCGAAAGCTTCCAGATTGTCGGAGGCGCACAGCTTGGGGATGTTGATGCCCGCCAGCGCAGCGGCACGTAGTACAGAGGTGCCTTCGGGTACAGTGATGTCACGACCATCGACCGATATGGATACCCGTTCTGCCGAAAGACTGGCAGGAGTCCCTAAATCGGTATCAGGGTTCAGGCCGATGTTCCCGGGCTTATAGCTTTCGGTGCTTGGATCATAATAGTGCAGCATATCAAGCCTCCAGCGGGCGCGGGCTGGCCATCAGGTCTTCAGGGAAATATTTCATTACGCTTTGCACCGGAAAGGGCGTCATGCCGCCCATGGCGCACAGGGAACCGTCCACCATGGTTTCACACAGGTCTTCCAGCAACTCCAGATTGCTATCGCGGTTCTCACCGGCACGGATGCGATCAATCACCTCCACGCCACGCACCGAGCCAATCCGGCACGGGGTGCACTTACCACAGGATTCAACGGCGCAGAACTCCATGGCGAAACGGGCCTGTTCGCCCATATCCACGGTGTCATCAAACACCACCACACCGCCGTGGCCAATGCCCGCGCCGAGCTTGGCGAAAGCCTCATAATCCATCGGAGTGTCCCACTGGCTTTCCGGAATATAGGCCATCAGCGGGCCGCCCACCTGCACGGCTTTCATCGGCCGACCGGTAAAGGTGCCAGCACCGAAGTCTTCCAGGATTTTGCGCAGGGTCACGCCAAAGGCCAGCTCAATGAGGCCGCCCTGTTTGATGTTGCCCGCCAGCTGAATGGGCAGGGTGCCCAGGGAGCGGCCCATGCCATAATCCGCGTAGGCTTTGCCACCGTGGGCTAAAATGTATGGCACCGCCGCCAGCGACAGCACGTTGTTGACCACCGTGGGCTGGCCAAACAGACCTTTGATGGCGGGCAGCGGCGGCTTGGAACGCACCAGCCCCCGCTTGCCTTCAAGGCTTTCCAGCAGGGAGGTTTCTTCGCCGCATATGTAGGCGCCTGCGCCGAGCCGCGCTTCCAGACGGAACGAACGGCCGTTGCCGCAAACGTTATCGCCCAGATAACCGTGGGCCTCTGCGGTGCGGATGGCTTCGTCCAGCATTTTCTTGGACAGCAGGTATTCCGAACGCACGTAAATGAAGCCAAGAGTCGCGCCCACAGCAAGACCGGCAATGGTCATGCCCTCAATCAGCATATAGGGGTCGCATTCCATCACCAGGCGATCGGCAAAGGTGCCGGAATCGCCTTCATCGGCGTTACACACCACGTACTTTTGCTGTTTGTGAGGCTCGTCGAGCACGGTCTGCCATTTGATGCCCGCCGGGAACGCTGCGCCGCCGCGACCTCGCAGACCGGAGCCTTTTACTTCATCCACAATGCCCTGGGGTGTGAGCGCTGCAGCTTTTTTCAGGCCGATAAAGCCACCGTGGGCGATGTAGTCTTCAATGCACACCGGGTCAGTAATGCCAATGCGGGCAAACGTAAGGCGTTGCTGGCGCTGCAGGTAGGGGTGTTGCGCTATGTCGCCCAGATACAAGGGGTGACCGGGATGACCCTCAAACAAGCCGGCAGCGACCAGTTCTTCCACCTGGCCAGGTTCTACCGGGCCATAAGCGACACGGCCATAAGGCGTTTGCACTTCTACCAGAGGTTCTAGCCAGAACAACCCGCGTGAGCCATTACGCACCAGATTTATATCGAGGTTCTGTGCGGCGGCCGCAAGTTGCAGCTCTTGCGCTACGCGGTCGGCACCCAGGGAAAGGGCTGTGGTATCGCAGGGCACATACATTGTTGTTGTCATGGGGCTTGCTCCTGCCTTCATTTTAGCTGGAGGACAGACGTTGTCAGTTTGTCCGCCAGCTGATCGAATTTCTGTGGAGTCACTCGGCCAATAACGTCATTGTTAACCCGAATGGACGGGCCACAGGCACAGTTACCCAGGCAATAAACAGGCTGCAGAGTAAATTCGTTATCGGCGGTGGTTTCGTGATAGCCCACGCCCAGCTTCTCCTGAACATGGCGTTCAAGCGCGCGTCCGCCACGGGCCTGGCAGGCTTCTGCACGGCACACTTCCAGCAGGTTGCTGCCCGCTGGGCGGGTGCGAAAATGATGATAAAAGCTGATAACCCCGTGAATATCGGCGCGGGTTTGCTGCAGCATTTCAGCAATAATGGGTACAGCACCCTCGGGCACGTACCCGATGCGATCCTGTATGGCATGCAGAACGGGTAAAAGCGCACCGGGCTCGTGCTGCAGGGCTGCGACTTCCTGGCGGATCATGTCAGGGCTCCAGTCGCCGGCAACGGGTACCGCTTTGTGGTCAGCTCTTTCTGACATATGCATAACTGTTCTTACCTGCTTTTATTTTGTTACAGTAACAAACCGCTCAACAACGCCAAATTAGCATTCCAGGCACTGGTACGGAATATGAACAAGAATGCATAACAAAAAACTGACCATATCCCCGGCCTGGGTATTCCGCACCGACACCGACGAACTCTTCGAACCCGTTCTGTTTCGCCTGCTGGCGAGCATTCGCGATACCGGTAAGCTTACCGTTGCCGCGGCAGCGGTCGGTATTTCCTACCGGCACGCCTGGAACCTGCTTAACCGTGGTGCCGACATCCTGGGGATGCCACTGGTCATCATGCGCAAAGGGCATGGCAGCCAGCTTTCTGCTTTGGGTGAGAAACTGCTTTGGGCAGAGCACCGGGTAACGGCGCGGCTTGGCCCGCAAATCCACAGTATGGCTGCAGAGCTTAACGATCAGATACAGCATTTGTTGGCCGGCACTCAACCTACGCTGCGGTTGCACGCAAGCCACGGCTATGCTGTCGCCTTACTGCCCGAGTTCTCGGAGCAGTTAAACATCAACCTGCAGTATCGGAACCCGGAGGAAGCGCTTTCGGCCCTGAATCGCGGCGAGTGCGATATCGCAAGCTTTCACCTGCCCACCTGCCCGTCACTCGCCCGGCAGATTATCAGCCACTACAAAAAGCACCTGAACGGCCATGAGCACCGTCTTATCCGTTTTGTTACCCGACGCGAAGGTTTGATGATGCGCAGAGGCGAGCACGAACACATCCGCACGTTGCAGGATCTGAGCACCTCCGGCCTCAGCTTTATCAGCCGTGACCGCCACTCCGGCACCCGGGTTCTTTTTGATCTTCTGTTGAAGCAACAAAATGTAGCCGGGGACAGCATTAACCGCACCTCCCAGCAGGAATTCACCCACACGGCGATTGCAGCTTTCGTGGCGTCAGGAATGGCAGAAGTGGGGTTTGGGGTGCAGGCTGCTGCCGAGCAGTTCAACCTGAACTTTATTGAAATGGCCAGCGAGCACTACATGCTGATCTACCGCCGGGATCGCCTGCCGCCTGCAACACTTGGGATCCTGACAGCGCTTATGAAATCACCAGCATTGCTCGATCGCGTCAACAGCGTGCCGGGTTACGAACCCGACAGCCCCGGCGAGGTCACCACATTTGATGTCCTGGCTGAAAAAACGTGAAAAAGCTCATGCCGCTTCTGTCACGGCAAGCAGGTTTCTGCCGGACCGCAAGACACCGTCACTGATGTCGTTGGTAATAGCGTCTTCCAGAGCAATTGCGTCGCGGGTGGTCAGGGCTGCCAGAATCTCTTTGTGGCGATCAATTTCGTAATATTCCGTAACCCTCGTAAGAACCTGACGCTGGAAAGGACCAAGCTGCAGCCAGATGCTTTCAATGATCGGCATTGAGGCTTGGGCCGGGTTGACCGTGTATAGCGTGCGATGAAAATCCTGGTTCAACAAGGTCAGCTGATCCAGGTCTTTTTCGGAGATGAGCCCGTCCATCCTGTCATCCATTTCGGTCATCTTTTCGATGATGACATCCGACATGTAAGGCAACGCGCGCTTGGCTGTATGGACCTCAATCGCGACGCGGAGTGCAACCAGTTCTTCAAAGCGGTCGAGCGTCATCAAAGGCACCGTCATGCGCCGGTTGTCCTTGATCTGTATCGCATGTTCCGAGCTGAGCCGCCGCACCGCCTCGCGCACGGGGGTTGGGCTGAGCCCCAGGCAATCCGCCAACCCACGCATCGTCAGCGATGTGCCGGGCTCAATTGCGCCCAGCATAATCGCGTTTCTCAGGCGCTCGTAAACGTATTCCTGTGTAGTCGTCCCGGATATCTCTGGAATATCAGGGATGTTCAGTTCGCCATTGCTGGTCATCAGGCCGCCCCAGGGTTTGTTGAAGGGGGTCATACTATCAAAATACATTGACACATTTAAGATAATGATATAAATATTCAGAAAATGATATCACAATTTTATAAACGGTATCGCAAGGTGATCCATGTCTGATAATAAGGCCGAAGCTTGGCTGGCACAGCATCCTGAGATTGATTCCATTTTTGCTTGTGTGTGTGATCTGAACGGCACCATGCGAGGTAAGCGCGTTCCTGTCGATCAGTTGGCCAAGGTTATAGACGGCGGGCTGCGGATGCCGTTGTCGATTGTTGGCATGGATATCTGGGGCGAGGATGTCGAAAACAGTGAGCTGGTTTTCGAGACCGGCGATTCCGATGGGCTGTGCGATTTTACCGGCCGCCCATTGATGCCGATTACCTGGACGAGCCGCCCGACTGCCCTGGCAATGCTTTGGATGCGGCAAGAAGACGGCACACCGTTTCCCGGCGATCCGCGCCGGGCTCTTGCTCGCGTGGCCGAGCAATACAAGGCCCGTGGTTTGACCCCCGTAGTGGCGACCGAGCTGGAGTTCTATCTGGTTGATCCGACGGAAGACCACCCGCAAGCGCCATGTTCCCCGGTCACCGGCAAGCGGCTGGAATCAGACGGGGCAATGTCGCTGGACGAACTTCAGCATTTTGATGAATTCCTGAACGATGTTTACGATGCCTGCGAGCTGCAGGGCATTCCCGCAGACGCTGCGATCTCGGAAAACGGAGCCGGCCAGTTTGAGATCAACATGCGCCACGTTGCCGATCCTTTGCGTGCCGCCGACGATGCCGTGTTGTTCAAGAGACTCGTGCGCGGTATTGCCCGCAAACACGGGCTTGCGGCGACCTTTATGGCGAAACCTTATGGCGACCTTTCAGGCAGCGGCTTTCACACGCATTTCTCACTGATCGACGAGAATGGCGTAAACGTTTTCGATAATGGGGGCGATGAAGGCACACCACTTATGCTGAACGCAGTGGCCGGATTGCTGGCTACGATGCAGCAAAACACACTGACATTTGCACCACACGAAAATTCCTATCGCCGTCTTCTGCCCGGCGCCCATGCGCCGACCAATGTGGCCTGGGGCTATGAGAACCGAACCGCGGCCATCCGCATTCCCGGCGGTGATTCAAAAGCGCGGCGTATAGAACACCGTGTAGCCGGCGCCGATGCCAACCCCTATCTCGTGTTGACCAGCATCCTGGGCGGTGCGTTGCTCGGCATCGAAAACAACCTGCAACCGGCGCCACCCATAACCGGGAACGCGTATTCGATGAAGCTGGACAACCTGCCGCTGGACTGGGCAACCGCCATCGACGCCTTCCAGAAGGGTGCCGATGTGCCAGCCATCTTTTCCAAGCGGCTACAAACGATGCTGGTCGAATGCAAGATGCAGGAACTACGGAAGTTTGCCCGTTACGTGACCAATTTTGAATATGACAGTTACCTGGAGGTCGTGTGATGATGAGCTCCCAAAGCCACACCTATGCCGGCGACGGCAGCCATACCGCAAGTTACTACGCCGCCTCAGCCAACCCCGCGCCGGAACGGCCGGAGCTGATCGGTGATCACCAAATCGACGTCTGCATCGTCGGCGCCGGGTATAGCGGGCTCTCCACAGGCCTGTATCTTGCGGAAAAAGGCTACAAGGTCGCCATCATTGAGGGCGCGCGGGTTGGATGGGGAGCATCCGGGCGTAACGGCGGCCAAATCGTCAACGGCCTGAACGCCAGCCTGCAAACCATCAAAAAACGCTATGGACAAGACACGGCCACCTTCGTCGCAGGCCTGGTACAGGAAGGTGGCGAGATCATCCGTGAGCGAGTCAGCACCTACAACATTCAATGCGACCTGAAAGACAAGAACATCTTTACGGGCCTGACCCGCGCCCACATGGGCGAACTGGAAGAGCGGATGAAGCTTTGGGCCAGCTATGGCCTGAAGAACCAGGAGATGTTGGACAAGGACCAACTGCGGAAATACGTTAATTCCGACCTTTACGAAGGCGGGATGATCGACCATTCCGGCGGCCACATGCACCCGCTGAATCTGGCCCTGGGCGAGGCGGCGGCATTTGAGCAGAACGGCGGCACGATCTATGAGATGTCAGCGGTGATCGACGTGGATCACGCGGCAGCGCAGCCCGTTATCAAAACGGCCAACGGCTCGATGACCTGCAAAACGCTGGTTCTGTGCGGCAATGCCTACTTGGGCCACGTAGTGCCTACGCTCACCTCTCGGGTAATGCCGGTATCAACCCAGGTGATGGCAACCGAACCTTTGGGCGAAGAGCGTGCGCGGGAATTGATCCCCTCGGATGCCTGCGTCGAGGATATCCGCTATATCCTTGATTACTATCGTTTGTCTGGCGACAACCGCATGCTGTTTGGCGGCGGCACTGTTTACGGTGGCGCTGACCCCAGCGACATCAAATCCAAGCTGCAACGCAACATGGACAAGGTGTTCCCACAACTCAAAGGGGTGAAAATCGACTACGCCTGGAGTGGTAATTTCGCCCTTTCGTTCAGCCGTGTTCCACAGATGGGTCGCATTGGCAGCAACACCTATTTCGCACACGGCTACAGCGGCCACGGCGTAACCGGATCGCACACCTTCGGGCGCATCCTGGCCGAAGCAATCCACGGCGACATGACCCGGTTCGACGTGTTTGCCAAGGTACCCTGGTATCCATTCCCCGGTGGGCGCATGTTCCGCGTTCCCTATTCGGTAATGGGTTCCTGGTGGTACGGGCTGCGCGACAAAATGGGTGTCTGACAAAACAACAAAGATTCCTCTGGAGAACACCATGAAAAAAACAACAATGATCTTGGGCGCGATGGCGCTAAGCACAGGCTCAGCATGGGCCGATGGCGAACTGAACGTGTATCACTGGTCTGATTACGTGGCCGCCGATACGATCTCCAATTTCGAAAAGAAAACCGGTATCACGGTCAATTACGACGTGTTCGACAGCAACGAAGTGCTGGAGGCCAAGATGCTGACGGGTGCCAGCGGTTACGATGTGGTGGTGCCCTCAATCGAATTTCTCGCCCGCCAGGCGCAGGCTGGTCTTTATGCCAAAATCGACAAGGACAAACTGAAGAACTACGGCAATCTTGATCCCGATATTCTCAAAATCATCGCAGTGAACGATCCGGACAACACCTATGGCGTGCCCTACATGATGTTCTCCGTGGGGATCGGCTATAACATTGACATGATCGCCGAGCGCATCGATGCGGACAAGATCGGCAGCTGGGGCATGGTGTTCGACCCGGACACCGTAGCCAAACTGGCCGATTGCGGCGTGGTGATAATGGATTCACCGTCTGAAGTCATGGCGTCGGCATTGAATTATCTGGGGCTGGACCCGCATTCCGAAGATAAGGCCGACCTGGAGAAAGCCAGCGAGTTGATGTTGGGCGTTCGCCCCTACATTCGTTATTTTCACTCGTCGCAATACATTAACGATCTGGCCAATGGCGACATCTGCCTGACCATTGGCTACTCAGGTGACATCCTGCAGGCACGCGATCGTGCCGCCGAAGCCGGACAAGGCACCAACATCGCCTACACGATCCCGAAAGAGGGCGCGCTGATCGGGTTCGACATGATGGCGATCCCGGACGACGCACCCAATCCCGAAAACGCGTTAAAGTTCATCGACTACATCCTCGAACCAAAAGTTGCCGCAGACATAACCAACTACGTGTATTTCGGCAACCCGAACACGGCCGCAACGGAGTTCGTGGACGACGACGTTGCGAATGACCCCGGCATTTACCCCCCACAGGACGTCAAGGTCAAGATGTTCGTTTCCAAGCCGCACTCAGCGCGCTATGACCGCACTCTGACCCGCACCTGGACCACGATCAAAACCGGAAAGTAAGCCTTCAGGTTGGCGCGCGGACCTACCCCGAGCGCCAACCATTTTCCAGGACGGCTTTTTCGGGAGGGGGAACAATCATGTCCGAAGTTATCTCATCGTCAGATGCAAGACCGTGGACCGATCCGAACGCGGTGCCATTTTTACAAATCAAAAATGTGACCAAAAAGTTCGGCGCGTTTACGTCGGTCTACGACGTCTCGCTGGATATCTACAAAGGCGAGATCTTCTGCCTTCTGGGCGGATCAGGTTGTGGCAAGTCGACACTGCTGCGGATGCTGTCAGGGTTTGAGGCCCCCACCTCCGGCCAGATCATCATCGACGGCCAGGATCAGGCCGGCATCCCGCCTTATAACCGACCCACCAACATGATGTTTCAAACCTACGCGTTGTTTCCACACATGACAGTGGAAAAGAACATTGCGTATGGATTGAAGCGCGACGGTCTGCCCAAGGCAGAGATTGCCACTCGCGTCACCGATATATTGTCGCTGGTGCAAATGGAGGGGTTCGCCAGGCGTAAGCCGCATCAGCTGTCCGGCGGCCAACGCCAACGGGTCGCGCTGGCACGCTCGCTGGTCAAAAAGCCGAAACTGCTATTACTCGACGAACCTCTGGGCGCGCTCGACAAGAAGCTGCGCGAAGAGACCCAGTTCGAGCTGATCAAGATTCAGGAAAGTCTGGGGGTGACCTTTGTAGTGGTCACCCACGACCAGGAAGAGGCGATGACGCTGTCCAGCCGGATCGGTGTTATGACCGCAGGTGAGATCGTGCAAGTTGGCACTCCGCGCGAGATATATGAGTACCCGCGAAACCGGTTCGTGGCCGATTTCATTGGTTCTGTGAATATCTTCGAGGGCAGGATCGCCGAGGACGGTGAGAGTCACGTTATTGTCGCATCACCCGAGGCAGGCCTGGACATCTACGTGCCCCACAGCATCAGCGGTGTTATCGGCCAAAAGGTCGCCGTTGCAGTGCGCCCGGAAAAAGTGATGATCAGCAAGGATGACCTGGGAGGTCTGCGTAACAAGCTTACCGGCACCGTCGATGAGATTGCCTATATGGGCGATGCGTCCGTGTATCAGATACGGCTGGATAACGGCAAACGTGTGCGCGTCACCCAGACCAACCTGACTCGCTCAGAAGAGAGCACACTGAACTACGGTGACCGTGTGAACCTGGGCTGGGACGGCAGCGCCGGGGTTGTGGTGACGTCATGAGCAACCTGCCGCTGGGATCCCGGATCGGAGCGATCCTGGGCCGGATGGGGCTCAAGGGGCGCACCCTGGTCATCGCCATTCCGACCGTCTGGTTGCTGATTTTTTTTCTGATCCCCTTCCTGGTGGTCGCAAAAATCTCGTTTTCTGTGGCCGCTATTGCCCGGCCGCCCTATTTGCCAATCGTCGAATGGGTCGATGGTTTTTTCAGGATCAACCTGAATTTCGGTAACTATCTATTCCTCCTGGAAGACCCTCTCTACGTCGCGGCCTACCTGGGCTCAGTCAAGATTGCCGGCATCTCGACACTCATCGCCCTGGTGATCGGGTACCCGATGGCCTACCTGATTGCGCGCTCGGAGCCGGATCGGCGCAACCTGTTGCTGATGCTGGTAGTGCTGCCGTTCTGGACGTCGTTTCTGCTGCGGGTTTATGCGTGGATCGGGTTTCTCAAGAGCAATGGCGTTATCAACAACTTTCTGATGGGTATTGGCATTATCGACGAGCCGTTAGTGATGCTACAGACGGATTTCGCGGTCTATGTCGGCATTGTTTATACCTATCTGCCGTTCATGATCCTGCCGCTTTATGCCAATTTGGTGAAACTGGACGAGGCTTACCTTGAGGCGTCTGCCGATCTGGGCGCGCGCCCGGTCACCACGTTCTTTACCGTGACCATGCCGCTGTCATTGAGCGGGATTATCGCGGGCTGCATGTTGGTGTTCATTCCCGCCGTCGGCGAATTTGTCATTCCGGCGCTGCTGGGCGGGCCGGATACGCTGATGATCGGCCAGGTGCTCTGGAACGAGTTCTTCTCAAACCGGGATTGGCCCATCGCTTCCGCCGTTGCCATCGTGATGCTGTTTGTTCTGGTCATCCCCATCATGTTGCTGCGCTGGGCGCAGTCGGCCGGTGAAGGAGAAGCCCAATGAAGCGTAAATCCCGGTTCCTTGCGATCGTTGGCGTTGTCGGCTTCGTGTTCCTTTACGCGCCGATCCTGTCACTGGTCATTTTCAGCTTTAATGAAAGCCGGTTGGTGACCGTCTGGGGCGGATTCTCGACCAAATGGTATGGCGAGTTGTTCCGCGATCCACAAATCCTGGATGCTGCCTGGGTTAGCCTGCGTATCGCCCTGGCCAGTGCAACCCTGTCTATTGTGATCGGCACCGTGGCCTCGTTCGTGCTGATCCGGTTCCAACGCTTTCGCAGCAAGACCCTGCTGAGCATGATGATTACCGCTCCGCTGGTCATGCCCGAAGTGATCATTGGCTTGTCGTTGCTGCTGATGTTCGTCGCGATGGAGAGCCTTATTGGCTGGCCCGGCGGGCGTGGCATCCTGACGATCATCATCGCGCACTCGACCTTTGGCGCGGCCTATGCGGCGGTGATCATCCAGTCACGGCTGGTGGACATGGATTTATCGATAGAGGAGGCGGCGCTGGATCTCGGCGCACGCCCGGTGCGGGTGTTCTTCGACGTAACGCTGCCGGTGATTGCCCCTGCGTTGCTTTCGGGCTGGTTGCTGGCCTTCACTCTCAGCCTGGACGATCTGGTGGTTGCCAGCTTTGTCTCCGGCCCGGGTGCGTCCACTCTGCCGATGGTGATCTTCTCCAAAGTGCGGTTGGGGGTCAGCCCGGACGTGAACGCGCTGGCGGCGATCATTATCGGCGTTGCCTCGCTTGGGATCATCATCGCGGCCTTGCAGCTGAACCGCAGCAGCAAGGTGTCCCAGCAATGAGGCACAATGCAAACCAGAGGCATTTATCCTGACCCTTATCCTTGGAATCACCCTAAATACAAGGTGACAGCCATGTTCTGCCTGACCGCCAGGCCAGGCAGCCACCCCATTGCTCCTTATTGAATTATGTTATGCTCTGGCATCAATTTGGCGAACGTTCTGACCATGAATCTGACAGTAAACCCCGAAGAGCCGACGGATATCAAAGAGAACCTCGGCATCCGCGCGTACAAACAGCTAAAGAATGACATTATCAAAGGTCAGCTGCGCCCCGACGAAAAGCTGCGCATGAGCGTCTTGAAGGAACGCTATGAACTTGGCATTGGGCCTTTGCGTGAGGCGTTGTCGCAACTGGTAGCCGAGCAACTAGTTGTGGCAATCAGCCAGCGCGGCTATCGCGTTTCTCCTATGTCGCTCGCTGAACTGCACGATCTGTATGACGCACGTGCCGAGCTGGAGGCCATGATGCTTGGCCTGGCGATTGAACGGGGCGATGACAATTGGGAAGCGGGTATATTGGGCAAAAATTATCAACTCGCTAAAGTAAGTGAAGCCAATACGCCCGACTCACTGCTGGAAGTATGGGATGCCCGCCATAGCAGTTTCCATACAGCTCTTGTGAGCGGTTGCAGCTCTCCCCAGCTAATGAAAGTACGCGATGGTCTCTTTGACAAGGTCCAGCGATATCGTCATGTCTGGCTTAAGGCCACCGTTTTTTCCAGGGAGGCCTTGGACCAAAAGCGCAAAGAGCACGATGCTCTCGTAGAGATCACACTTGCCCGCCGCAAAAAAGAAGCCGAAAAAATGATGCGCGAACACCTGATGACGCCTGTGCCGATTATCACAGCAATAATGCAGCAACAAGGGACTGCTTGAAGGCGCCCCACTGAACGTATGAAGGGACTTTGGCGGCCCTCTATACAGCTATCGCTTTCCGGGGGACCGACTAACCGGCTGTTAGAACAACAGGCCGGGTAGCCACAGAGCAATCATCGGAAAAGCGACAACCAGAGCAAGACCCAAAAGCTGCAAGCCAACGTAGGGCAGAGCCGAGTGATAAATGTCCACAATGGTGATGGACTTTGGGGCCACCGAGCGCATGTAGAAGAGGTTGTATCCGAAGGGCGGCGTCAAATACGCTGATTGCATGCTAAGGATAAACAATACCGCAAACCAGGTAGTGTCAAAGCCCATGTCGCGCACAATCGGCACGTAAATCGGGATGGTAATGAACAATATGGCAAAATCATCCAGAAACATTCCCAAGGCGAAAAAACTGAAGAGCATGATCAGGATGACGACATAGGGTGACAGCGAGAAAGCATCGATTGAATCAGTGATAATCTCATCAGCACCCAACCCCATATAGATACGGCTGAAAAAGACCGCCGCGATAGCAATCCACAAAAGCATGCCCGTTATTTTTGTCGTGGATAGCATCACGTAACGCAGCAGGTTCCAGTTCAACCGCCCGTGCATCGCGGCGATGATTAGTGCGCCCGCCGCGCCTACGGCTGAGGCCTCCGACGGAGACGTTACACCACCAATAATGCAGCCCAGCACAGTCGTAACAAGAATACCCGGAGAGATGAGGTGGCGTAGCGACTTCAGTTTCTCTTTGGCGGTGAAGCGATCCTCCACCGGCGCGGCAGGGCCTAGCGCCGGGTTCAGGCGGCAGCGAATCAATATATAGGCCATATAGATGCCCGCCAACATCAAACCGGGCATCAAACCCGCAGCGAACAATTTGCCCACAGACTCACGTGCAAGAAAGGCATAAACAATCATCAACACACTTGGCGGGATGAGAAAGCCGAGTGCCCCGCCGGCCATGATGGTCCCCGTAGCCAACCGCTTGTCGTAGCCTCGCTTCAGCATTGCAGGGAGCGCAATGATGCCAAGGCTCACGGTCGCCGCACCCGAGACACCAGCCATAGCGGCTATAAGGGCACAAATCAGAATGGTACCAACGCCTAGACCACCAGGAAGCCGGCCCATCAGCTTGTGTATCATCTCGAAAAGATCGTCCGTTATTCCTGAGCGCTCAAGCACCAGCCCCATGAATATGAACAACGGAAGTGCCGCCAGCAAAAAATTGTCCATGGTGCTGTAGGCTGACGAAAGCAGAAATTGCAGGCCACCAGGGCCAAACATCAAGTAGGCACTGCCCATGCCAGATATCATGAGTGCCCATGCCAGCGGAGCACCCATCACCATCAAGATAATCATGGAGGAAAACATGATGGCAGTGATGGCAAGGGGATCTAGATCTATCATAGAAAAAGCCTTTCCGGGGACTATCTCAGGGATAGACCCAAATGTGTTTCTTGGTGCGTCACGATCAACAGGGCTGCGTTGTCTGTCTTACCGGGGCGCCTCGATCAGGCGCCTTGCTCATCACGCTCGTCGCGCGGGTCGTCATACTGCACGCCCGACAAACGGGCCAAGGCGCGGACAAGCTCTGCAATGGACTGCAGAATCAGAAAACCGACAGCAACAGGGATTGTTGTTTTAACGGGCCATACCATTGGGCGCCATATGCTGCTGTTGGAGTACTCGCCTATTTCCCAGGAACGATAGGCAAATTCCACCGCCATTTTGAAAAACACAGCCAAAACGAGAATGCCCAACGAAAACACGATCACGTCACAAAGGGCCTGAACGCGCACCGGAAACAAACGGTAGATGACATCGCTGCACACATGCTGCCGATGGAGCAACGTATAACTCCCGGCCAGTATGGCCAATGCACCGAAGAACATCGTTGCCAACTCGTGCCCCCACACGGTGGGGGCATTGAAAATATAGCGAGCAACAACTTCATAGAGCAGTACGCCGATGATACCTAACGTCAGCCAGGAGGTGGCTCGGCCAATCCATTCGGAGAGCCCGTCCTGAAAACGAAGATAGCGGGTAATCTTACTCACTGAGGCGCCCTTTCGCTTTGGCATTTTTAATCAGGATCTCGATAGCACGGGCGTTACGCTCAGAACGGGCCGCTTCTGCCTCCCAGATAGGAAGGGAAGCTTCTGCCAAGCCGCGGGAATCGTCTTCTGGCAACGTGGAGAATTGAAAAATAGTGCCTTCGTCGATAAGGCGCTGATTGCCTTCTTCAAGCCAGTTATGGACGTCCAAAAGGTATTGGTCTATTTCTGTCTGGACAATCTTCTGTTGCTCGGCACTCATCTTTTCCCAACTATCAGGATTGATAAGCACGCTTTCTGTCCAGCCCGGATTGAGCAGGTTTATGTCAGTATAGTAGCCAGCAACTTCATTGATCCGCAGCTGCTCATATTCTACCGGGCCACCATATACCGCACCGTCAATTACACCGGTAGAAAGAGCAATGTAGATTTCTTCTCCAGGGATGAAGGCCGTGGGAATATCAAACTTCTCAAGCACGGTGGCAATCGAGCTGGTGGCACGAATGCGCATGTCTGCAAGATCTTCAAGGCTGGTGATCGGTTCACGAGTAACCAGACCATAATCACTACCGAAACCCCGACCGATCAGCTTGACCCCTTTTTCTTCATAAGCTTCAGCAATTATCTCGTCCAGGCCTTGATTGGCGAAAATGTCACGCGCTTCTTCCACGTTTACCCAAGCGCCTGGCAAGCCAGCTTCAATGGTGCCGATACCAACCGTGCCCGGCCAATAGCTACCTACACCGTGGGCAATATCGATACTGCCACGCGCAACAGCTTCTACAAACTGATCGCTGTCTACCAGCTCACCACCACGGAAGAACTGAATTCGGATAGAGCCGTCACTGGCTTCTTTTATCCGATCGCGCAGGTCGGAGGCAATTTGATCAACTTCTGTGCCGTAAAACGTATGCATGCGCAGACGCACTGTATCAGCGTAGGCCGCTTGGCTGGCCAGCACGGAAACAGTGAGGGAGGTGGCAAGAAGGCTTTTCACGAATGCAGAAAGATTCATAGGAGGACCCTTATCTGTATGGAATGTTGTTGTTTGTTATGGGTACATCAAGTTTCCGGAACATCTAAACCGCATTCAGTGTAGCCCCATATAAATAAAACATGCCACAAAATTTCTACAAATTTGAAAAATATCCACGTTATTTGATCGACAGCAATTAAATCACATCTGCATTCACCCTGGCTTAACTTGGCCTTATGCCGCGCAACGCAGGCTTTCTGTCGATGCGACCATTCGACTATAAGGAGGACATGCGTTTTCTTGGATAATTATTTTGACGTTTTATCAAAATGTCGATATTTTGTCAGAACATTTCCTTCACACCAACCGCCGCTATCAGCTTAGGAGCTTTGACGATGAGCCGTTTTAATTGGGACGACCCACTACTGCTGGAACACCAGTTGACTGACGAAGAGCGCCAGATTCGTGACGCTGCCTACGACTACTGTCAGGAAAAACTCCAGCCGCGCGTCTTGTCCGCATTTCGCGAGGAACGTTTTGACCGCGAGATCATGCGCGAGATGGGTGAACTCGGCTTACTGGGTGCAACGGTTGCACCGGAATACGGCGGTGCGGGCGTCAACCACGTTGCTTACGGGTTGATTGCGCGGGAAGTGGAGCGTGTAGATTCCGGTTATCGCTCGGCTATGAGCGTACAGTCGTCGTTGGTGATGTATCCCATCGAAGCTTATGGTTCGGAAGAGCAGAAACAGAAATATTTGCCCAAACTTGCCAGCGGCGAAACCGTAGGCTGTTTTGGCCTGACAGAACCCGATCACGGCTCCGACCCCGGCTCAATGATCACACGCGCCGAAAAAGTGGATGGTGGCTATCGCCTCTCTGGCGCCAAAATCTGGATTACCAACAGCCCTATTGCCGACATTGCAGTGGTATGGGCGAAATCCGCTGCCCATGACAACCAGATTAAAGGCTTTATCGTCGAGCGCGGCACAGAAGGTTTCAGCACACCGAAAATTGAGGGCAAAGTTTCTCTGCGTGCTTCCATCACCGGCGAAATCGTACTTGATAGTGCTTTTGTTCCCGAAGAAAACCTGCTGCCCAACGTCAGCGGACTCAAAGGCCCGTTCGGTTGCCTGAACAAAGCCCGCTTCGGTATCGCCTGGGGCGTAATGGGCACGGCTGAATTCTGCTGGCACGCAGCGCGCCAGTACACCCTGGACCGCAAGCAGTTTGGCCGCCCATTGGCCGCTAACCAATTGATTCAGAAAAAACTTGCCGATATGCAGACCGAGATCACCCTGGGCTTGCAGGCCGCGTTGCAGGTAGGTCGCTTGATGGACAGCGGCAACTGGGCACCAGAAATGGTGTCGTTGATCAAGCGCAATAACTGTGGGAAGGCACTGGACATCGCTCGCCAGTCCCGTGACATGCATGGCGGGAACGGCGTTTCCGACGAGTATGGCGTGATTCGCCACATGGTGAACCTGGAGTCGGTTAACACTTATGAGGGCACGCACGACGTTCATGCACTGATCCTGGGTCGTGCGCAAACTGGGCTCCAGGCCTTTTACTGATTTTTTTCTAACGGCAGGTGTGCACCATGGCAGGTCCCTTAAATAAGTTGCGCGTACTTGACCTCAGCCGCGTGTTGGCGGGTCCCTGGAGCACCCAGATTCTGGCGGACATGGGGGCCGAGGTTATAAAGATCGAAAGGCCCGATAGCGGCGATGATACCCGCCTCTGGGGCCCGCCCTGGTTCAAGGCCGAAAATGGCGAGAACAGCCGCGAGTCTGCTTACTTTCTCGCGGCCAACCGCGGTAAGCACTCACTGACGATAGATATTGGCCAGCCCGAGGGTCAGGAATTAATCCGTGAGCTCGCGAGCCAAAGTGACATCCTGGTGGAGAACTTCAAAAGCGGCGGCCTGGCGAAAAAGGGCTTGGACTACGCCACGCTCTCGGCCCTAAACCCCGGCTTGATCTATTGCTCGATCACCGGCTTCGGGCACACCGGACCCATGGCTGAAATGCCGGGTTACGACTACCTGATTCAGGCCCAGGGCGGACTGATGAGCATTACCGGGGCAGCGGACGACCAACCCGGCGCAGGCCCAAAGCGCGTCGGTGTCGCGGTAGCAGATTTGACCACTGGCATGAACGCCACCATCGCCATCCTGGGCGCGCTGTACCATAGAACCCAGACAGGAGAGGGGCAGCATATCGATCTCGCGTTGCTTGATGTCCAGGTGAGTTGGCTAGCGAACCAGGCGCAGAACTATTTCTGCAGCGGCGAACCCCCAACGCGCACGGGCGACTATCATCCCAATCTCGTGCCCTATCAGCCTTTTCCCACCGCTGATGATCAACAGATCATCATTGCCATCGGAAACAACGGGCAGTTTCAGAGCTTCTGCGAGGCCATTGGCCAGGGCCAGCTTGCCCAAGACGCGCGTTTTGCTACCAACGCCGAACGAGTGAAGCACCGCGTTGAGCTGATCAAGGTATTAGTAAGCGCGACCAAAACACGGACGCTGAAACAATGGACCCTGCTTCTCAACGAGATTGGGGTACCCTGCGGCCCGATTCAGGACATCGCCCAGGTATTCGATGATCCGCAAGTGCAGGCACGCGGCATGGAAGTGACCCTGGATTCAGCTCGCGGCCCAGTGAGGAGCGTGGCCAATCCGATCAAATACTCGAAAACTGCGATTGAATACCACAAAGCACCGCCCACGCTGGGAGAAGACACTTCCGCAGTGCTTGAGCGCGTGCTGCAAAAGACTGCCAGTGAGATTGAAGCGCTAAAGAGAAAGGGTGTGGTTTAGCGCATAAAGCGATAGCCGGATTGAATTACTACTCAAGAAAGGCTAGGTACCGCTTGCGCAAATTGTTGTGTTTTTACAAAGAATCCAGGTTACGCCCATGCCACTCTGAAACAACACGCTAAACCACGCGGCGCGTCTCACGCGCCTGCCTTTCGCGTATATCTGGACTTAGCTGCCTTCACGCTGAGAACCTGGCTTAAAAAGTTTAAACCAAGCGATTAAGCCCGCTATAGACCCCAAGCCCAGAAAAACAAAGAATTCTTCGACGTTAAAGTCGCCAACTTTATACATTAACCCCAGAAAAACTAAAAGAAATGTTCCAATGGTGCCGACAACCCTTAATTTCATACACTAATCCTCAAAATTTGTGTGCTCACATAACGCAGCCAGCATGCGCGGCCTTGTAGTGGAAGCAAAGCCGCAACGAAAAAGGCGTCGCCGTGCCTGGCCTTGTTATGGTGCCATGCTCCATTAGCCGGCTGGCCCGAATAGTCATTCAAGATAAAGGCGACACCCGAGACACTTAGAATGAAGCCATAAAATAATGCCGTTTTGTTGATCGCCGGCCACGAGAAGTGTTGGCAGATGAACAAGAATGGCTTGGCGAAGCCTCGCCGGGATGGCTGAAAAAGAGCAGCCAAAGTGCAACACCGCTAAAAAGTGTGATCCCTAGAATTGCTGCTACTCGACTGATTTGCATAATCATCCAGCATCCATAACAGCGAACTCAACGACAAATGATATCTATACTAAACGTGTCCATTCCCCCGCGTCGCGGGTGTGACCCACCAAATTTGTCTTTATTATCAGAAAACTACCTACTTCAAAAGGTAGCCCGCCCGGAAATAAGCGTCTATTGTCAGATTTCCCCAAAAATATCTGTTCGCTTATCTACCACCGGTCCAAGCTGACTGTTCCATATTTTTCATAGAGTTGTAAGCTATGCAGTCCAACAATCATGGAGTTTTGCGACTGTTGTCGTATATCTCCGTTACTCGTTGGTTGTCGAGTCTGATCGGCTATCGGCGAAGAGTGGCGCGAAGCAAAGAAGCGGCGGACTGCCAGCCTCGTTAAACAGTTTTCGGGCAGCGACAGCAGAGAACAACGTCATCTGCTTTGATGGCGGCCAACCATTTGATACAAATGTGCTTTACAGTGATACTGAAAGGCATTGAAAATTCGGCATGGAGCGGGTGATGGGAATCGAACCCACGTGTGCAGCTTGGGAAGCTGCCGTTCTACCATTGAACTACACCCGCCAGAAGGCGTGACCACCCGCGCAATATAAGCGCTTCCGCCGGTTCCCGGCAAGCATTCTCTATATGGAGTTCTGATGGATCCAACGCTCACCCTGGTAGGTGCCCTGATGCTCGTCATCAGCATCGTTCTGAGCCCGCTTTCCAGCCGGGTGGGTATGCCGGTACTGCTTATTTTCCTGGCGGTGGGCATGATGATGGGTAAAGACGGGCCGGGCGGCATTGAATTCGACGATTTCCAACTCTCTTTCCTGGTCGCCAATCTGGCGCTGGGCGTTATCCTGCTTGATGGCGGCATGCGCACACGGGCAGAAACCTTCCGGGTAGGTCTGAAGCCCGCCCTGGTGCTCGCAACCGTTGGCGTAGCCATGACGGCCTTGGGGGCTGCATTCGTTGCCTGGCTGGTCTTTGATTTGCACTGGATGACGGCCCTGCTTATCGGTTCCATCATCTCATCAACCGATGCCGCCGCGGTGTTTTCACTGTTGCAAGGTCGCGGGCTGCACTTGAATGAGCGCGTAAGCGCGACGCTGGAAATCGAATCCGGCAGTAACGACCCCATGGCGATTTTCCTCACGCTGATGATGGTCACGTTGATTGCCAGCGGTGGCGAACACGCGATACAGGATTCACTGATTCTGTTATTCAAACAGTTCAGCATTGGCAGCGTTGGCGGTATCGTTGGCGGCTTTCTGATTGCTGAGCTGGCCAATCGCATCCGCCTTACGCCGTCGCTCTACCCATTGCTGGTGGTCGCTGCCGGTATCCTGGTGTTTTCTGCTATCAACGCCCTCGGGGGCAGCGGGTTTCTGGCGATCTACCTGTGTGGTGTTGTGATTGGCAACCGCAAGGTACGGATGATGCCTATGATCCTCCAGGTGCACGATGGCCTGGCGTGGCTGGCCCAGCTCTGCCTGTTCCTGATACTTGGCTTGCTGGTGAACCCATCAGACCTGCTTCCTCTGGCCGGCAGCGGCCTGGTACTGGCGTTGGCGCTGATTTTTGTAATCCGGCCCTTAACTGTTTTGCTCACTGTCTGGCCTTTTGGCTTCAACCGCCGAGAGCTGGGTTTTATTAGCTGGGTGGGGCTACGGGGGGCCGTGCCTATTGTTCTGGCCCTGTTCCCGATTATTGCCAACCTCCCGGAGGCGCAACTGGTGTTCCATGCCGCTTTCTTTATTGTGTTGGTTTCTCTGCTGGTTCAAGGCACCACGATCACCCCGCTTGCGCGCAAACTGCGCCTGGAGGTCCCGGCAAACGGCGAGCCATACCGGCGCCTGCCACTGGACGCACCTGCGGCCGGCGATCACGAGCTCATGCTATTCCCCTTGCGGGGAGAAAACTGGGAAACTCCTCGAGTCCTGGGCCAGCTTCGCTTTCCGGAAAACACGGCCGTTGCAGGCGTGTTCCGTAACCGGGTTTGCCTGCAACCCAAGGCGGATCTGGAAGTATCCAGTGGCGATATGGTCGCCATGTTTGCCACGCCCAGCGTTTTGCAGGAACTGGGCAAATCACTCAGCGGCCGCCATGCCCCGAAATATCTCGCAGAGAGGGCTTTCTTTGGCGATTTCGTACTGAACGGAGATGCGCTGCTTGGTGATGTAGAGCAGGTCTATGGTATTGAGTTCAATGAGTTGCCCCCGGAACTGTCACTGGCCGAATGCTTTGCCAAGCGCACCAAGGGACACCCGGTTGTTGGCGATACGGTGGTTCTGGGGCCCGTTACTCTGGTAGCGAGGGCCACCGAGGCGGATCAGGTTACCAAGGTTGGCCTGAAAATGGATAAGTCACAAAATGCCTGAGATCTGCATCGGATAGCTATAAAAGTTAACAAAACCCCTTAACCTCTGGCAGACCGGTTATGTTATAAAAGGTTCTGCGTAAAGATTAATCATTGGTAAGTTAAGGTTATGACTATTTCCCGTTTGTTAACTTCGTGCCTTCTGGCTCTGTTTATTGCCGCAAGCTTTCCAGCCTACAGTTCAGAGTTGCTGGCCCGTGCAGACTCCCGCATGCCGACAATGGACGATTCGCCAAGCGAGTCTCTGATGGTCAGTAAAGTGCTGGTGAAAAAGGGGCAGCGCCGCCTCTATCTGATGAATGGAGAAGAGGTGGTCCGGAGTTATCGTATATCGCTGGGAGACAACCCTGAAGGGCACAAGCTCTTTGAGGGCGACGAGCGCACGCCGGAAGGCGACTACACGCTGGACTGGCGCAATTCTGGCAGCGATTTTTACAAATCCATTCACATTTCCTACCCAAGCGGAAAAGACCGTGAAATGGCTGAGAACTGGGGCCTGGATCCCGGTGGCAGCATTATGATTCACGGCCTGCCCAATGGTGCAGAAGACATGGCGTTCGCCTACGCAGGTCTGGACTGGACCAACGGCTGCATAGCCGTAAACAACCAGGAAATGGACGAAATCTGGCAATTGGTCAACGACGGCACCCCAATACGCATCATCCCCTGACAGCCTTCGACAACCTTCTTGTGACGCGCGCATTAAGTTGTTGTCATACCCTGAAACAATTCAAGATACTTAGTTAACATTTCTGCCCAGAGTGTTTTACACTGGTATACGTCTCCGGTAGTTAAAGCCTATCGGGCCGAAGCTAACAGGAAATAACTCGACCAATAAGGGGTTTTATAATGCGTAAACTGACGATCGCCGGAATCGCACTGGCTACTGCTCTGACTGCAGGTTGTGCAACTTCCGACCAGGGCGCTCTTGACGAAGCCAATGCAACTGCTAACTCTGCTGAGCAAACTGCAGACAAAGCAATGAACACCGCTAACAGCGCTGCCAGCTCTGCACGTTCTGCCCAGCAGACTGCTGACCGGGCTCTGGCCGCTGCGAAGGCAGCTCAGAAGTCTGCTGACGAAGCAAACGAGCGCGCGAAGCGTATGCTTGAGCGTGCAAGCCAGAAGTAAGGCTTAAGCACTGCGAAAAAGGCCGGAGACTCCGGCCTTTTTTTTGATTTCCGCTTTATGGTTTCGGCTGCTTTGGTTGATTATTATCTGGCGCCTTCTCCATGAACATTTTGATCATGTCCATCGGTAGCGGGAACACGATGGTGGATGAGTTGGTGTTGCTCATGTCTGAGAGGGTTTGCATGTAACGCAATTGCATGGCTCCCGAATCGGCAGACATTACTTTTGCTGCCTCCACCAGCTTCTTCGACGCCTGCAACTCGCCTTCCGCATGAATCACTTTTGCCCGCCGCTCACGTTCGGCTTCAGCTTGCCGTGCAATGGCCCGAATCATGGATTCATCAAGGTCTACGTGCTTGATTTCAACGTTAGCAACCTTGATTCCCCATTCTTCAGTTTGAGTATCAATAATCTCTTGAATGTCCGCATTCAGCCTGTCCCGCTCTGACAGCATTTCGTCCAGGTCGTGCTTGCCCAACACCGATCGCAGCGTGGTCTGAGATAGTTGGCTGGTCGCGGCATTGAAATCCTCAACACGGATGATCGCGCGCTCCGGATCCACCACCCGAAAATAAAGCACGGCATTCACCCGCACGGTAACGTTATCCCGGGAAATTACGTCCTGGCTCGGCACGTCCAGAGTGATAACTCGTAAATCCACCCGCACAATTTGCTGAATGCCCGGAATCACAAAGATCAAACCAGGCCCTTTAACACCCTGAAACCGACCCAGAAAAAACACCACGCCACGCTGGTACTCGGGCAGAATTTTAATAGCAGATCCCAGAATCAACAACAACACCACAATGGGTGCCAGCCAGGAAATCAGATTACCAATCATACGGCCTCCTCAACGCTAACAGTCAGGCCATCAATTCCGGTGACCTGCACCACATCATTCCGGTTTACGGGATGTCGGCTAACCGCCTTCCAGCGCTCTCCACTCAGGCGAACATGTCCCCGGTAGCCGTCATATGCCTCCTGAAAGTCCTCCAGCGCAACGGCTGTTTCCCGGGTTATCTGCTCGCTTCCGATGACCAGATGTTTTTTGCGCAACCCGATAAACCGGGTGACCGTCCACAGAATAAAGCCTGCCGCTACGGTTGCAGTTCCACCAATAGCTGGTAACGAAATCGCGCGATGACTCCCATCCATCAGAATGACTGATCCGGTAACGAACGCAACTATGCCGCCAACACCGAGAATGCCGAAACTGGGCACCAGAGATTCTCCGACAATAAAACCCAACCCCAAAAGTATCAGCGCCAGACCGGCATAGTTAACGGACAACACCTGGAATGCGAACATAGCCAGGACCAGACAGATGGCGCCAACCACACCTGGTACCACGGCACCCGGGCTCGCCAGTTCAAAGATAATGCCGTAGAACCCGATAATCATCAGGAAATAGGCAACATTGGGGTGGGTAATCACGGAAAGCAGACGGGTACGCCAATCCGGCTGCATGCGAATGATCTCAAGACGAGCGGTCTGCAAAGTAGTCTCGCCGGAAGCCAGGCGCACGGTGCGCTCATCAATCTGGCGCAGGAGCTCGGCCAAGTCCGAAGCAACAATATCAACAACGTTTTTATCCAATGCCTCACGGGCGCCAAGGTTTACCGCTTCACGAACCGCTTCTTCAGCCCAATCAGCATTCCTGCCGTGACGCTCAGCCAAGCCTCGGATGTAGCTGACTGCATCTTCAAGAACTTTTCGCTCCATGGGCGTTCCACCCCGGCGCTTACTGTCCTTGCCAGTGTCGTTTTCAGGCGTGGCATCTGCTGGTGGGTCCTGGCTTCCGGGCAACCCACCCATCTGAACCGGCGTTGCAGAGCCCAGGTTGGTTGCAGGTGCCATAGCCGCGATGTGGCTAGCGTACAGGATATAAGTACCCGCACTGGCTGCACGGGCACCCTGAGGGGTCACATAGGTAACTATTGGAACATCGGACCCAAGGATGGCTTTGATGATTCCGCGCATGGACTCCATAAGCCCGCCGGGCGTGTCCATCTCAAGAACCATCAACTCGAAACTTTCGGTCTCTGCGCGGCGAATTCCGCGCACCACATAATCCATGGTAGCGGGACCAATGGCACCCTCAACCGTCAGAACCAGAGCGCGGGGGCTCTTTTGTTGCGCAAATACCTGGTGAGCCAGCAAAGCCAGGGCGAGCGATGCACCAACCAGAAAAACCACGGTCCATATTCCGAGCCACGGCTGGCGACCTGATCTCATGGGATGGTAAGGCTGCATATCGCCCCCCTGGATCCGGAAGATTGATCAGAACAGTCTGGCGAGCACCGAAACCGGCAATCGCCGTAATAAAAAGCCTATAGGCGTCCAAGGCCAGCCCGGCACAAAACACTCACTCTTTCCGGACTCAATTGCTTTTACCATAGCCTTGCAACCGGTCTGCGCATCCACAATAAAGGGCGCGTTCTTTACCTTCTCATTTATTGCCGTCCGGATATAACCCGGATAAAGCGTTGTCACCTTGATAGGAGATTTCGCCTTTGCAAGTTCGACACGCAAACCCTCTGAAAGTGCCGCAAGACCAACCTTGGTTGCCGCATAGGTATTCACATTGCCCGGCATACCGCGTACAGCGGTTACTGAAGACACAGTGACAAGGTGCCCCTGGTTTTGCTCACGGAATATCTCCATCGCCGCTTCCATCTGTGCCAGAGCGCCAACGAAGTTGGTTTGTGCAGTTTGGAGGTTGGCATCGAACCTGCCGGTGCCAAGGGGCTGGCCTTTGCCGATACCGGCGTTAACAACGATACGGTCCAGGCGACCAAACTCTTGCTGAAAGGCCCGGAAAACCTCAAAAACCTGATCGTGGTTGTTTACATCGAGCGCCAGGATACTAACGGTGACGTGCGGGTACCTAGCGGTAAGCTCCTCACGCAACGTCTCCAGCTGCTCAGTGCGACGGGCACACAGAGCCAGGTTGTCACCTCTCGCCGCAAACTCACGGGCCATGCCTTCACCAAGGCCTGAACTGGCACCGGTGATCAGTATGGTGCGACTCATGAACTCTCCTGATTTATCAATATCGTGAACATCGGCACTGGCATAATCAGAAATACAGCTTCGGCTCGGGCTCCTCCGATATCGGGGCTTGTTTGTTTTTTGTCGTTTTGTCGGATGCCAGGCGTGCAACCTGCTCACCAACCATGGCAGGAATACCGTCCGCCTGGTCCACGGCCAGCTCTATTGACCTGCGCTGGACCTCAACACCCGGATGCTTCTTGCGAAAGGCTTCGACGGTCAGGGTAACTTCACGCCACAAACGATCTCTGTCCTGCTGGCTGTATTCTTCATGGGGGCGATGAACTTCAAGCCAGACTTCGCCACCGGACATCCCCATTTTTACCGGTTCATTGACGATTTGAACCGAGGTGCCTTTGCTCACCTGATACACGAAGCGGGAAATGTCTTCGTTATACATCCGGAAACAGCCGTGGCTGACCGGCATGCCCACGCCAAACTGCTTGTTAGTGCCGTGAATCAGGTAGCCCTTTTCACTCAGCAAAAGGGCATGGCTGCCTAACGGGTTATCAGGGCCGGGCGGTATCATTCGCGGCAGAAACTCTCCAGACGCTTCGTACTCTGCGCGAATACTGGCGGGGGGATACCACGCTGGTGATTCCAGAGGCATGGTGACCTCTGCATCGGCCAGTGGGGACGGGTTTTCCGATGTGCCAACGCCAACCGGATAAACCTGCACGCCATCCTCGGAAAAATAGTAAAGCCGGTACTCCGCCAGATTAATCACAATACCTTCACGGCGGGCCTCCGGAATAATGTACTGGCGCGGCAATGTGATCGTGGTGCCTTCACCGGGCAGCCAGGGATCAACACCCGGATTCGCTTTCACCAGCTCGAGATAGCCCATCGCAAGCTGGCTGCCCACTTCGGCAAACGTATCTTCGTAACGGGTAGTAAACACGCCCAATTGGCCGGCCAGATCTCCGTTCACTTTGAACGTTGGCACGCGGGGGCTGCGATCGGGAACCTTCCCGGCAACAGGCTTTTCAGCTGCACTGCCCGGTTCAGCGGCCCACAATGGCTGGAAAGCCAGCGCGCCCGCCAACAACAATGCTGAATACTTTTTGAGTCCCATAAATCCCATTCCAGAAAAACCTGCTTCTACGCGTGCAGTGACAGCGGCCACTCTCAAGAGTTCCAGATCACCGATGAAAGGGTCACAACGGCCATGACGGCAAACAAAATGCTTGCGCAGACTCGAGCGGTCGCAAGTGGCATGCGATCCATTAACCAGTGCCCCGCCATGATAACCGGTATATTGGCCAGCAACATCCCCGCTGTTGTACCGACGATAACCCAGGTTGTTTCAGTAAAACGGGCCGCCAGTACAACAGTGGCTATCTGGGTTTTATCACCGATCTCTGCCAGGAAAAACATCACGGTGGTTGCCATGAAAGCCCCCATGCCCAGAAACCGGGAGTCGTCGCTGTCGTCCTTGTCCGGAATCAGGAGCCACAGCGCAATCAACACAAAGCTCACCGCGAGAATCCAGGGTAACCAGGCCTCGGGAATCCATGCCGCGACCCAAGCACCCAGCCAGGCAGACAAGGCGTGATTCAAAATCGTTGCAACCAGAATGCCCGTGATAATGGCAGAACGCCGGGAATAACGGGCAACCAGAAAGAGCGAGAGCAACTGGGTCTTGTCACCAATTTCCGCGATGGCTACGGCTATGGTGGAGGTAAGAAATGCATCCATGGAACAGTCCGGGGCGGATAGTCAGACATGAGACAGTCTTACCTTCCGCCCTTGGAGGTAAGTCTGCCTCAGGTCTTGCCAATTTCACCGGTAAACCAATGAAACACGATGGCCATGAGGATGTGCCCCAAGTATGTTGACCACCGTCCGCCCCTGGATACCAAGCGCGGAAGCTACTCCCCTGAAGAGAAGAGTTCTATATTAAGCAATCGCTGCAGGCTTAACAACTACCCGAGCAACGCACTTTGCATGCAAGTGCCGAGCGGTCGCCCCAAAGAACTTACTTTTGCTTTTCAGCATTATCCAGAATTTTGTGAAACACTTTCAGCGCGCTTTCGATTTCATCCTCGCTGATGCCGTCAAGCATCTCGTCCCGCAGCGTATGGGCTCGAGCGGTCAGAACCTCCATGAACTCCCGGCCTGGATCCGTGAGATGCAAACGACGGGCCCGGCGATCATTGGGGCATGCCCGACGCTCAATCAGATGCTGTTGCTCCAGGCTGTCCAGCAGACGGACAAGCGTGGGATTCTCGATAGCCATCAGGCCCGCCAGTTCCCGCTGGGTGAGACCTTCACCGCCTTCCTTGAGATAGACCATAGTAGTCCAGCGCGCCTGGGTAACACCCAGATCTTTCAGACGCTCGTCTAGCAGCTTGCGCCAGCGACGGGTTACCCGGGCGACAGCAAAGGGGAACTGATCTTTCATGGTTAACACTCCGTTCCTGGGCCGGAATCACGCTTCGTGAGCCTCACAACGCCGACCAAAAGACTTACATTGTGGGAAAGCTACTAATAGTAAGCTAACCATTGAGATAAAAACAGGGTTTAAAACATAACGAAATCGGGAAAAACCGAAAGCCTTGTCGGTAACCCTGCGTCAGCCTGTATGACGCAGAGACTCCTCATGTATATCCTCAACCTCAGGGGATTCATGGAATTGCGTATTCCGCGGATCCATTTCTGTCAGTACAGAAGAGGTTTCGGGCATTGCGGGCACATAATGCTCCTGATCTGCTACAGCAACATCATCGGTATAGGTAATGCGCAGCGAGGTGATCACCGCAAGAACGAACAGGAACCCGGCATTACCGACAAACAGGCCTTTCGGGCCCATCAGATTAATCAGCTCCGCCATCGCAATGGGGCCGATAACACTGCCAACGCCGTAGCTGAGTAGCAAGGTGGCGCTGGCAGCTACGATGCGGGAGCTTTCCATGCGATCGTTGGTTATCGCAACAGAAATCGGGTAAATCATTGCCGAAAGGCCGGTGAATATTCCCACCAGAAGCATGAGCAGCCAGAGGTTTCCCGCACCCGTAAAACTGACAGCAACGGCTGCCATTGCCGCCGCAAATACCACCCAGAACATCACGCGGCGGCGATCAAAGCGGTCACACAATCGCCCCAGTGGCCAGGCAAGAAGCATGGCCGCAATAATGGCGCTGGCCATGAAGGTTGAAGTTTTGGCAACATCCAGCCCCATCAGGGTTGCGTAAACAGGCCCCAGTGCATAAAAACCACCAATCAGAATGCCACAGATCACGGCGCCGGAAACGCCTGTAAATGACTCGCGGCCAAGCGTGAAAAACGAGATGCGCTGAACCTGTTCAATGACCGGCGCTTCCATTTGAGTAAGGGACAAGGGAATCAGCGCCAGTGCCAGCAGGATCGCGGCGAGGGAAAACGGCATGAAGTTGGCGGGATCGCCCACATTGACAATAAGCTGACCACCGGCGGCAGAAAGGTAAAATACGATCTGATAGACCGCAAACAGGGCGCCCCGGTTGCTGTTGGTGGCACGGCTGGAGAACCAGCTTTCTATAACAACCAGCACTCCGGCAATGCTGAATCCCGAAAGCACCCGCAAAAATGCCCAAAGCTCCGTGGAAACGGCCATGGGATAAAGGAGTGCCGTCACAGCAGCGATCGTCGCAAATACAGCGAACGCACGGATATGGCCAACCCGGCCGATAATCTGGTGCACGTACAGCGTACCCAGTACAAAACCAATGGAATAGCACACCAACACCCAGCCGATAACGTCGGGGGAAACTGACTCGATGCTCAGGCGAATGCCCAGCAGGGTCATCAGAAACGCATTTCCGCTGACCAGCAGGACAATACTCAATAGAAGAGCAGACAGGGAGGTGACCATACGGGTCATTGAGAAAGCTCCGGGCTTTACTGGAGCCGTATTACAACAGCACCTCTGCGATGTGACTACTACGCACTTGCCGCAGGTCTGAACACAGCCCGGGAGCGCCAAACGTGGCTATGACGCGGTTTCACAATGTTTCACATTAATGTGACGTAACAGACCAACCGTGGCATAGGAGGTAACATAAACTACAGCTATTCAATAAACTCGTGAGCGTCTGGTTATGAAGAAAACGGACTGGCCCATCCGATGGGATTTGCTGCTTCGCTACCGACTCATCGAAACCATTGCACTGTGGGAAGGTCGCCTGACCACCAACCACATTTGCCACAGCTTTGGTATCGGCCGGCAGCAGGCATCCAAGGATATAAACACCTACCTGCGCGAGTTGGCACCGGGTAATCTTGTTTATGATCGCCACCTCAAAGGCTATGTGCCCGCGGCCCGTTTCAAGCCCGTGGTTACACGTGGGCACGTCGGCGAATACCAGGACCTGCTCGCGCGCCAGCAAAGCCTCAGCGGCACTTTCGAAAACCTCGATATTGGCCTGCCAGACAGCACCGTTGTCTCCGCCCCGAACCGGATTATCGCACCCGGAACCATGCGCGCGGTTGTAGCCGCCACTCGCCATGGCCGCCAACTCAAAGCCAGTTACGCATCCTTGAGCCGCCCGGAAGCTGTAGAGGGCATTCTTGAGCCGCATACGCTGGTCTGCACCGGAAACAACTGGCACCTGCGCGCCTGGTGTGACTCCAATCGCGAATTCCGGGACTTCGCGCTCAGCCGCTTCCACGCTGCACCCATCGCGATGCGACAGAAAGCCAAGCACTCCAGCCAGCAAGACGATGACTGGAACCGCAACGTCACCATGTCGATCGCTCCGGACCATCGCCTGACAGAGGCGCAGCAAAAGATCATCGCTCTGGACTACGGCATGGAGAATGGTGCTCTGGATGTTGATACCCGGGCCGCTCTTGCACCTTACGTTTTGTCGCGGCTTGGAATCGCCTTGGACAACCATCATCCAGACCCGCTGATTCAGCAACTTGAACTGACCAATCCGGATCAACTCGGCTTCGGCAGCAAACGCGAACGCGCCCTGAAAGCCGTTGCGGGTCTCAGATAAGCGAATCAGCATGGTGACAGCCCCGAGCACAAAGCACGTTTGTGCCCTGTTCCTTGTCTTTTTGCTACCTGCCTCCCACGGCTTTGCAGCAACCGCTTGTGGCGAGCCGGCGACACCGGTCTCTGAAATTCAGGGCCGGGGTGACACCTCTCCGCTCGTCGGTGATCGCATTACTGTGGAAGGCGTTCTCACATTCGACGCCCGCATGGCCGATGGGTTTAACGGCTTTTATCTGCAGCAGGCCGACGGCGAAACCGACGGTAAACCCGAGACATCCGAAGCCCTGTTTATTTATACCCGCAATAAAACGGGGGCACCGGGACAACGCTTGCGCGTTAGCGGCACCGTCAGGGAATTCCATGGCCTGACCGAACTGGCAGATGTTCAGACCATCACCTCCTGCGGTTCGGCACCTCTCCCGAAAGCTCGAACTCTGACGCTGCTTTGGCCGGACGCTCTTGAATCACTTGAAAACATGCGAGTCCAGGTGGCTCAGCCGTTGACGGTAATCGACTCCTGGAACCTGGCGCGTTACGGCGAGCTCACACTGGCAGCTGGCGATCAGGTGGTGCCCACGGAATACCTCGATCCAGGCCCACAGGCCACTCAGATCGCCGACCGGAACCGGCAGCAGAGACTACTGCTGGACGATGGCCGCAGCGCTCGCGATCCCCGCCCGATACCCTGGCCACCCGGCGGCCTGCACAACAAGAACACCGTTCGCAGTGGCGATAGGGTCCGGGAACTCACGGGGATTCTCGATTACCGGTTCGGGGCCTGGCGGATACAACCTGAAAAACCACCGGTTTTTGAGTCAGTAAACGTGAGGCCGCCCGCACCCGCCCGTCCGGAGGAGAAGCATATCCGGGTTATGACCATGAATCTGGAGAACTATTTTAACGGAGATGGCGAGGGTGGAGGCTTTCCAACGGCGCGAGGTGCTCCTACTGCGTTGGCTCTGGAGGTGCAGCAACGACGGCTCATAGAAGCGCTCCGCCGGCCAGACCCGGATATTCTGGCCATTACTGAGCTTGAAAATGACGGCTACAGCAGTGTCAGCGCAATTGCACAACTGGCACGGGCCCTCGGGCCTCAGTGGGCCTTTGTTGCCACCCCGGGCGCTGATGGCCAGGACAAGATCCGCACAGGCTTGCTGTACCGGCGCGATCGCATCGCAGCCGAGGCAACGTCGGAACGCCTGAACACCGGCCCGTTCAGGAAACAGGGCCGCCCTCCGCTGAGTCAGACCTTCCGCCCCGAAGGCCAGCGTCTTGCAATTCAGGTCGTGGTGCCACATCTGAAATCAAAGTCCTGCCAAGGTGCAACGGGGGCCAATCGCGACAGGAATGATGGCCAGGGGTGCTATGCCGCGCGTCGCACAGAAGCGGCTCATGCCCTTGCAGATTGGCTTGAAAAATTGCCGCAGATCCCCGATCTTGCGGGTACGCTGATCACCGGTGATCTCAACAGTTACTTTCAGGAGGCGCCCCTGCAGGCTCTGCAAAAAGCGGGGTTCACCAGCATGGTTCATCATTTTCACCCTTGCACTGCGCAGCAGTGTGAGCACTACACTTATCGATACAAAGGTGAAAAAGGTTCGCTGGATTACGCTCTCGCCTCGCCTTCACTCAAATCACGGATCATCAGTGCCAGAACCTGGATCATCAATGCCGACGAGCCATCAGCTTTGGCATACCAACACAATTTGCCGGGCACCGCTGCATCGCCGTGGCGCTCCTCTGATCACAACCCGGTGATCACCGATATCCGGCTCTGAACCTCCCCGCGGATCCTGAAAAACCCTTCCTTTGGACGGCCTTAATCAAGCCAATTGGCCTCTCGTGCCCATTGACGCGTCATTGAAGTCATGGGGGCAAGGTGCCGGAAAGGTCATAATCGAAGTCAGTGGTCATTCCGTCAGACAACAAGAACAGCTTTTAACAAGGATTCCCATGCGTGTCTCTGCCTCGATTACACAGGACCTGGGTATGCCGGCCATCTACCTGCATATACTGGCTGAACTGTTGAACAGTATTGGTCTGGACGAACGCGATCTGCTGCGTCGGGTCGGCCTGGACCCGGTGCGACTGAAGTCTGCAGAGGTCAGGGTAAGCCAGGCGCAGGCCAGTGAGTTCGTCACCCGCGCCATCGTTGAAAGCGGTGAGCCGGGCCTTGGCATCATGCTGGCCAGCAAACTGAAGCTACCTCTGCACGGTGCCCTGGGCGTAGCCGTAATGAGCAGCCGCACACTCCAGGACGCGCTCAACCTGATGACCCGCTATCTCACTCTCCGGGCACCGGACCTGAGCGTAAGGCGCCATGAACACGGTGACAACATGCACTACAGCATTCTCTGTGACGGTGATCCGGGGCCGGCGCAAGGGTTTGTCATGGACGCCATGTTGTTTGGCTGCGCCTTCATGGGCGAACAGCTTACCGGCACTACAATAAAAGGGTCGAGAATTCTCAGAATGGGGCCAGAGCCCGCTTATTTTCACCGCTTTCGACCGTCGATCGTGATCCCGGTTGAGTATGATGCAGCGGAAAATGCACTGGTTATTCCGACCGAGGGCATGTCAGCGCCCATCCGCTTCAGCGACGACCAGCTTGCGGAATCATCCCGTACCCAGTGCGAAGAAGCACTGCAACAGCTTACCGGGGATGCGGGCTTTGACTGCCGCGTACGACGGGTGATTGAAACCAGCTACCCTTTCCCGCCAAAGCTGGCAAGGGCAGCAGCCACTCTGTTTGTGTCTGAACGCACGCTGAAGCGCCGGCTTCAGGAAGAAAACGCCAGCTTCCAGAACCTTGTGGATCAGGTTCGGCTGGAACGCGCACGGGAATTGCTGACAGGTACAAGCTTGAGCCTGAACCAGATTGCGGAAGTATTGGGCTACGCCGACGCAGCAAACTTTACCCGTGCCTTCAAGCGCTGGACAAGCGCCTCCCCAAGTCACTACAGGGCGGCTGAACGGAAATCAGCCTCGGTATTTCCGCGCGCGCACTCACCGGAGACTGCGTGATCAGTCGATTCCGATGATTTTGTGCATTTGCAGGGTCAGGCGCCAGCGGGGGTGTGCCAGGCAGTAATCCGTAGCTCTGCGAGTATTGCTCTGCTTGACCGGATCTGTGCTGCCATCCGGGGCAGACGGTGACGCCATAGGCGACAGGAAAAACTGCCGTGCTTTTATATGGGTGAACCTCTCCGGCATGGCCTTGGGCTGGGGGTACACCAGCTTCAGCTCATCGCAGGCTTCAATCACAACGGGGGCGTCCGCCTTCGGGCTTACGCACAGCCAGTCAATTCCGGCCGGCGCTGGCAGGGTGCCGTTGGTCTCTACACCCACCTCAAAGCCCTGCTGATGAAACGCATCAATCAGCGTGTCGTCCAGCTGCAACAGCGGCTCGCCACCGGTACAAACCACATAGGGAGCCCCTGGCGCATCCGGCCAGAGATGACGGATGTGAGCCGCCAGGGCCTCTGAGGTTTCAAACGTGCCGCCATTCTGGCCGTCCGTGCCGACAAAATCCGTATCACAGAAATTACACACTGCCGTTGCGCGGTCTTTTTCCCGGCCTGTCCACAAATTGCATTTACTGAAGCGACAGAACACCGCTGCGCGCCCCGCCTGGGCACCCTCACCCTGCAAGGTATAAAACGCTTCCTTGACCCGGTACATCAGCGCCCCGCCTCATACGCTAACGGATCTGCAAGACCGTTTTCCGCAAAAGCTTCAAGCCGTTCCACACAAGAACCACAAAGCCCGCAAGCCTCTTCCCGCCCGTTATAACAAGTCCAGGTGTGGGCGTAATCAAGCTTGAGCTTCAGACCTTCGGCCAGAATGTCACCTTTGCTCATATGCATGAACGGCGCTTCGATACCCACGGGTTCGTAGTTGGCGATGCGGCATACCGCATCCATTTTTTCCACAAACTCAGGCCGGCAGTCCGGATAAATTGCATGATCGCCTCCATGGGCGCCGTACCACACAGCACCGGCATTGACGGTTACGGCATAGCCGGTCGCAAGGGAAAGCAGAATCATGTTGCGATTGGGCACCACCGTAGCCTTCATGTTTTCTTCTTCATAATGACCTTCGGGTATGGCGTCGCCGGAGGTCAGTGCTGAACCGGACATCACCTCGTTCATAGCCCGTATATCGATCACTTTGTGGGGAATGTCGAGATCAACGCACACTGAGCGGGCAACATCGAGTTCACGGACGTGACGCTGGCCATAATTGAATGACAACGCATGAACCTTCAGCCCCCGGGCGCGCGCCCGATGCAGCAGCGTAAAGGAGTCCATACCTCCGGAATAGATTACAACTACGGTGTCAGTCATGCAGGCTCCAGGCAAAGCGATAAACGATTGTGTAAAAACCGGGCAATATAATCCGCGTATTGTATCAGTGCAAAGGCGGGTTGGGTTCGCGTCTGTGAAGGCGGGCGGGTAAACTGGCCTCAAAACAACCTGACTATCAGATTGCCAATGACCACAGAATTGCGCCCGGCGTTTATCGATTTCGAGGCATCAAGCCTTGACCTGATTGCAAGTTACCCGATCGAGGTAGGCGTCTGCATGCCTGACAGCACGCTGCATAGCTGGCTGATTGAGCCCCACGTACTTTGGCAGGATTGGTCTGCAAGCGCAGAGCAGATCCATGGTATTTCAAGGGCAAGCTTGTCTGCGGAGGGCAATGCCGTAAAGGACGTGGCTCACCACCTTAACCAGCTGTTGTCGGGCCACGTTTTCTGTGACGCCTGGACATTCGACAGTTTCTGGCTGTATCGGCTGTTCCGGGCTGCCGGTGTGGAGCCCGGATTCCAACTGGAGTCGGTATCTGTGTTGCTCGACTCCCGGCAGGTCAAGCTGTGGCCAGATGCACGCCAGCAGGTTATTGCAGACCTGGGCCTACCCGTTCACCGTGCGGCAAACGATGCTCTGATTCTGCAGAAAACCTGGGAGTACGTCAGTGCTTCAGCTTCAGGCCGCGCACTCTGAGCACGATCATTTCCAGACCGCCTCTCAGGGTCGACAAGGTCCAGTAAGTGACCAGCGCCATTAACCCGGCCCCTATAACGGTGAAGGCAAGATCATCACCAACGACCTGTCCCTGTGCCAGCACCATGTAGATGGCCAGCGCGGCTACCAGAATGATTTCTACTGCAAAATGGAAACGGAACTTATTGCGGGCGGATCCGGATTCTTCGGACATCTTCTTAGGTTTCAACCTCTGGGTATTTTCAAGCATGAGTATTAGTTAGCGTGCAAATTATCTCCCATACGCCGCCGAATATCTGTACGAGTTAGTGGCTACGGACTTTCCACTACCGAAAAACCGCAGCTACGACGGGTGCGCTTTGAATGCGTCTGTACGCGTTTGTCGAAGCGACGGGGCTATTGCAAACACTGGACTAACGGATACACTATTATCTCAAATGAACCCATAAAGCCGACTATGACTCGAATGAACCCCAAGAACTTGATGAGTGCCGCAGCAGACTCCCTTGAAGGGCATTGTGTGCGTGCACTGGTAAAAGATATCTAACGGCTTTCGGTCAATTCCCGGGAGCCTATGCAGCGACCGGGTCAGCGTCTCCACGAAACCCCGGTTGCTCTCGGCTCCGGGGTTTTATTTTTGCCGCCGCAAAATGAAAAGGAGATCACCATGAGAAGACAAGCTACATCGCGTGCCGCTAACCAGCCGATGAATAACCGCACGGGGCCGATCCGCCGCCCGGAGAAACTGCCGTTGCTGGATGCTATCTGCAAAAAGCTGAACCAACGCGTAAACCTTGAGGATGAGCAGAGGGTGCTTGGTGTTTACGAGCGGGGCTGGATATTCAATGGCGCGGTTGCCACTCTCGGCGACGCAGAGGCCCGCTACGTTCGCGCTCTGGCTACCCGCCACAACTCCTGGATCGCACGCCAGGTGGCATAATGTGCACGAAAGATTAGATAAACGTCTGAACCGGTCAATGGTGCCGGTTCAGACCCTGTGTTTTTTCCGGATCGCCACCATGCACTACTTCATAATTGCCGATTACGTCGTAAATTTTTTCCTGGGAGTAAGGCTTCACAACATAGCCGTTGGCTCCGGCGCTGATTGCTCGTTGAATGCTGTCGATAGAGTCGTCCGCTGTGACCAGCACGATATGCTGCCCATCCCGCGCCGCTTTGAAAGCTTTCATCAACTCATGACCATCGCCATCCGGTAAGCCAAGGTCCAGCAGCACGATCTGGAACTTGCCTTCATCAAATGCCTTTTTGGCCGAAGCCGCGCTTTCGCACTCTGTTACATCAGTCGCCCCAGCTTTATAAAGCATCTCAACCAGTCGCTCACGCATCACTGGCTCATCTTCAACAACCAGTACGGTCAAATTACCCATCTTTAGTCTCCTATTTTCGCCGGGCGTATTGCAGCCCGGGCGCCTTGCAGAACGGCGATTACCAAGAGTCGGTGCCTGTATGGCGCGGGAGATCCAGCGGCGCATGCCTGGCTCCCGGAGCGAGGGTGCCATCCGTCAGGTGCTCATCTGCATTAGCCTTATAAGATTCCTGACCGTCATCCTGCGTCAGTATGTTGCTGATGCTGACAGCGGTTGAATAGAGCGAGATCGCAATAATCAACAGTACAGGCTGCACAAATGCCACAAACCCCGGTACTTCGGCGCCCCCGGTGATGCTTAGCATCAGAATTATGGCGGGCCCGAGTACCACAAACAGTGTCAGCGCAATGAAGAATACAATACGCTCCTTATAGCGACCAAGATCCCGGTTAGTGACCAACCCGAGTACAAACTTCCCGATGGCAAGGCCGGCAAGAATGGCGGCGGCTATGCTCAGATCTGCATTCATAAGAGTCTGGTAAAGGCGACCATCCCAAAGGCGTTGCATACCAATAACGAGGAAAGGAAAAAGCACGAACAGAATGTCGGCGTAGGTGCCGTACATCGTACTCATGGACTGGTGTTCACGGTGTAACTGGCGCTCACTCATAGATCCGATCCTGTTTTAATCTGTGTTTGTTCACGCACTATCATCTCGTCCAGTACCGCCAGTTCGCTACGAACCTGGTTCCACTGAGGGGTGGTAGCTTTTACAAGCGCCTCCACAACACCCGCCTGACGGGTCATCAAGGGATACCCCATGGCGCCCGCAGAGCCTTTGATCTGATGGGTTTCCGTTTCAAGCACGGCCCGATCACTGGCTGCCAGTGCCTGGCTCATGCGCTGCCGGCGTTCGCCCAACCCTGACAGGAATCTTTCTGCCAGGCGGCCAATATCCTCATCGTTCCCCGCACTGCATTCGCCGGGCAACCCAGGCTCAAGAAAACGGCTCAATAACGCCTGCAAACGATGCTCATCTATCGGTTTTTCCAGCGCTCCATCACAGCCTGCATCGCGCAGTGCATCGGTTTCCTGCTGGTCGCCCGCCGTAAAGGCAATGATCGGGCGCCGGAAACCCGCCTGCCTGAGCAGCTGCGTAGCTGCCACGCCGTCCATATCCGGCATATGCCGGTCCATGAGTACCAGTTGCACCGATTCTGAAAGCGCTTTACGTACAGCTTCAGCGCCCGAGGCAACCGTTACAACATCCGGGCCAAGGCGGTTCAGCATCCGTTCTACTAGCTGACGGCTCTCTTCGTTGTCCTCGGCCACCAGAACCCGGCCACGATATTGCTGGCCCGGGTCTGTGGCATTGCCAACATCAACGTTCAGGTACCGAGCCAGCACCTCATAAAAGCGCTGCTTGTCGATGGGTTTAGCCAGGTGTTCATTGCAGCCGGCAAGCCGGTAGTCGGCAATGTCTTCAGACATCACATTGGCGGTCAGTGCGATAACGGGCGTATTTACCCCGGCTTCCCGCAACGCGGCGGTGGCATCGCGCCCGTTCATCACCGGCATCTGAATGTCCATCAGAATCACGTCGAAAGACTCTCGGATAGCCATCTCCAGAGCTTCGGCGCCGTTGCTCACATGCACAAGCTCAGCGCCGGTGCGACTCACCAGCAACGAGACCAGGCGGCGGTTTACGTCGTTGTCCTCCGCACAGAGTATGCGCCCTGAGAGACGCGGCGCTACAACCATTGGAATGGTTCGCCGGCGCTGGCTCATCTCAGACGCGTCCCGAAGGAAGTGAACCTTATCCAGTGCACCGGTGCGAATCGATAGCTCAAATTCGCTGCCCTCTCCGTAGGTGCTATTCACACGGATACTGCCGCCCAACATTTCCGCCAGCCGCCGCGAGATACTCAAGCCCAGGCCCGTGCCGCCATACTGTCGCGAAATCGCGGCACTGCCCTGGGCAAAGGGATCAAACAGCCGGCCAATTTGCTCCGGCTTCATACCGATTCCCGTGTCGACAACCCGGGCAACCAGTATCTCCCGCTCTCGATCACAATACACAGACAGGGAGATAGACCCTTTTTCCGTAAATTTAAGTGCGTTTCCACACAAATTGATAATAATCTGGCGCAAGCGCGTCGGGTCAGTCTGGATCTGCTCGGGCAGCGGGAATTCACAGAGTATATTGAAGTCGAGACTTTTTTCCTTCGCCCGGGGGGCGAAAAAAGCACGAATCTCGTCCAACAGCTCCGGCAGGTTCACCGATATCACGTCCACATCCAGCTTGTTGGCGTCGATTTTGGAGTGGTCGAGGATATCATTCACCAGATCAAGCAGGTGTCGCCCGCTCCGAACAACGGTCTCCGCGCTGCTGCGCTTTTCCTGCTCATCGAGATCCGGGTCCATAAGCGTCTCCCCGTAGCCAATTATGGCCGCCAGCGGCGTTCGAATCTCATGGCTCATATTGGCGAGGAACTGACTCTTGGCTTCGGCGGAATTGCGCGCAAGCTCCTTCTCCAGCCGTTCCTGTTCCCGTTCACGCTCGATGCGTTGGCGCCGGTGGCTTTCTGTGGAATCGACGCAGGTTCCTTCCAGGTGCGTGGGCTCGCCGTCAGTATCGTAGGCTGTGTGGAGTGAAATAATGGCCCAGCGCTCTTCCCCGGTGTTGGTCAGATAGCGGGCCTCCACCCCTTTTAGCGTGCCCCGCGCCTCAAGCTGTTCCACCACCAGCTCCCGCAACTGGTCGTCTGCAATGCACGCCTCCAGTACATCCGGATTGTTTGCCAACAGTTCCTGGCTGTTGCTGAACCCCATTAACCGCGCCATGGCAGGGTTGGCCGTTACAAACTGCCGCGCGGGCGACATCTGGAAAACGCCCTCAATGGCGTTATCAAACAACGACTGGTAACGCTGCAGGCTGTTTAGCGCCCGCCGGCTCCAGCTCAGTGCCTGACCCTGAACCTGCTTGATCCGGTCGGCCAGCGCAAAGGAAAACAGGATAATCTGAGCGGTAAGCCCGATCTGGGGCGCGTAACTGGTGAACGTATTAAGCGGCAGGTAACCCATAACCGTCAGTGCATATATACCGAAGCCAATAAGTGCCAGCGTCCATGCGAAAAAGTAGGAGCGGGCCGCAGGGTTGTAATAGCGCCAGGACAGGTAGCTCACCACGATCAGAATAAGACAGAGCAGCATCGAGCCAATAACAATCCATTCCATTGCAACGTGGTAAGGAAGGAACAACGACAACAGAAACGTAAGAACAACCGAATAAATGCACATCTTGATAACCCGGTCGAGATCCAATGAACGGGTACGGGTTTCGAGCAGGGCGCGGGCCATCAAAAGGCCCCAGAACCAGGTCATGATGATCTGGAAATGCAGATACTCCTTGTTAAAGAAAACCGGCCGACTATCAAGCAGTTGAATGCCGTGAACCTGTTCGGTCGCAATAAACACTGCCGCAGACACCAGATAGAGCACGTAATAGATGTTACTGCGCTCGCGAACTGAAACGGCGACAAACAGGTTGTAGGCCAGAATGGCGAGCAGACTGCCTAACAGCGCACCCCGGACGATTTCGTCCACCGACACCTTTTCGATGTAACTGTTGGGGTTCCAGAGACTGACAGGTAAGCGGAAGGTGTTGGTATTGATAATGCGCAGGTATACCGAGGTAACGCTACCGGGCTCCAGGTTCAGCCTGAACGTGGGGTTTGGCACAGCCAGATCACGCTCTGCCCAGTTGTCCTGATAGCCTGCCTTGCGCTGGTCAATCAGCTTTCCATCGCGCACCAGATACAACACCACCTCATCTACCAGCGGCAGCGCCAGCTCCAGAATCCACTCTGTGCCCGCCTCTCCGGTATCTGCACGCAAATCAAAGCGCGTCCAGTACGCCGATTCTGTGTAGCCGAAATTCAATACGCCGCTCTCATGGCGGGTGAACCGCTCAGGTTCCATACGTAGAATGTCCGGTAGCAGGTAAAGCTGGCCGGCATCTTCCAGGTACGAGATGCAACCACCAAAATCACGGACGCTTTGGGTGCTGCGTTCCAGGACGATCTGGCCATTCTGGCACTGCTCCTGGGCGCTGGCCATGCCGGGCACCAGAGCCGTGATCAAAAATAGCGCGACAAGCAGCCACTGAGCTGCTTTGCCTGAAGCAGGTTTACACCGTTGCTGCAAAATGTGATCTCCGCGAGGGTAGATGCCTGTCTTATGGTTTATTGTCTGCAGTCGGATCGGGGCGGAGAGCCCCGCGGGTTTTTACTTTAGCCGTTTACGGACAATTGCGCACCTCAGGGCCTTCTGAAATGAGACACTCCTGCTTTTTCGCCGCCATTTTATTCCTGACGCTGAACCTGAGCGGCTGCGGCCTGGAGGATACCGGAGAATCGGCGTTTAACCCGGCAACCAATGTGGACCTGGCCTTTTCGACGTTTGATCTCGAAAATACAGAAAATGTACCCGACAACCTTGAACACACCCGGTTCCGGGATTTTTATCAGGGTATTCAGCCCGTCGGCGCAGACAACAATACCAACAACCAACAAACCGCCGAAGAGTTGCGCGACCACATAGACAACTTTATCCGAGCCACGCGCACCGATAACGGAACCCGCTATGAAAGAGTGCGCAACCCGTTGGATTTGATCAATCAGGTCATCGCATCCAACGAGGTCACCAATTTCCGGGACGGACGGCAGTACATCAGTCAACGCATAGCGGCGGGCGCTGCAGGCACCTACAACACCCGGGGGAATGGCGCACTCATTCGCTTTACAGATCAGAACGCGGTTCTCAGCAATGCACCGCTTAATGACAGCCTGTGGATTTTCCCGACTCTTGACTGGCGCTATCTTCCCGCCGGCCCCGAAGACAGCGAAGTGGAGGCCAAAGTTTACCGAACCGTTCAGTACGTGAACCGAAGCGTTGAACCGGAAGAGGCCAACGCACAACCGGAGCTGGTGAGCGTGTTGGCCGGAAGCCGTTTTAGCGCCAACAGTTTCGGAACATCGGGCTACAACAGCCCCGAGTACGCCACCGCCGATTATCTCAGCCGCAACTTTGGCAGCATCGAACTGAGGCAGGATTTCGTTCAGGAAAAAACGGATACTTTGTTTATCAAGAGTTCGGACAACGCGGTACTGGATCTCAACCGGTATGACGGCATCAGCCTGAGTGATTCAAGCCCTGATTGTCTGAGGGTTGAGCTGGATTATACGAGCTCGACACTCAGAATCTTCTATTCCAATGACGAACCGGCAAGGATTAAAACCCCGACCAGCGCAGAGCCAGACAAAACCAGCCTCAACCCGGCTTATTGCGACAACCAACCGAACAGCGATGCAGCTGTGAGCTGGACTGCAACGGGAGCATACGTGCGTCAGTAATCACAACGCTCATCAAGATCACAGGTCTGCAAAAAGCTTTTTTTGTGATCAATCATCCGCTCATAGGCTGAAATCATAACGGCGACGTGTGGTGCCTTGGTCAGGCGCAAAACCTCGATTCGGCGTTCCAGCCGCTCTACTTCCGTGCTGACTTGCTGGTGCACATGGCTCCGCACGCTATCGTGGTGGTCAAGCCGAACGTTTCTGACCATTGAAGGGTATTCGTGATGCGGGGTAGTGGGCTTGTCCATTGTCTCTCATCCATTGAGTGGCGGCAGTTCCTTTATCAGAATGCAGTTTGCACAACTGTCCGACAAAGTGCAACAAATGAATAGGCTTTCACTCTTATGCCAGCGCCGCCTGACCGTCCCGGCGACGGAAGAATCCCGACGGAACCACTGCTATAGTTCTCCTTACTGTTTCTTTTTCAGCTACCGGGATTGTTTATGAGCCAGACATCCGTTGCCGATACTCTCCGGGAATACCTCTCCCTTCTTGAACTGCTGGACGACGCCTACTGGGAAGCCGCCAGCATTCAGCACAAGGACATGCTGTACGACATCATCAGTATTTTCAGCCAGGAAGTATCCGAGATAAACAAACTCAGCATTCAGGATCACCACTATCCTTATGAGGTGATCACTGAAGGCATTCGGCGGGTTGTGCCCAAGCTTGAAAAGCTGGACGAGAGCCGCGAGGAAGTCATCCAGCGCACTCAGACGCTCACGGACTTCCGCGACATTCTGTCATCCGTGCTTGGCATTCTGGAGGCTCAGCTCAGAACCCTGTGAGTGGTCCTCGCTTCAGGCGGCGACCACGGGGCGCTCGCTTTCCGGTCGGAACGGGAACTGACTGGCAATGGTATAAACAAACTTGCCCAGCGCAGGCAGGTGATGCCCGACAATTGGGAACCCGGTGTTGAGCAGGCTTACGGAGATATCCCGGGCGGCATCTGCCCAGCAGAGCTTGTTGATTAACCCCACATGCCCGAACGCGTATCGGCTTTTTTGCCCCCACAAGCCCACCGGATTGCCGCCCAGCATCATGCCGGCACTGAAACGCATGGGAATCATCATGGTGCGGTCAATCTGTAACGAACCGAACTGCTGAATGGCACGGCGAACGGTGATGTCGCTGCAGATACGCTTGCCATTCCAGGTACCTCCATTAAGCATCATCTGGAAGAACCGCCCCATTTCCTCGGCCGTGCCGCACAGATTTCCCGCCGGAATCACAGCTTCCTGAAAGCGCGGGTCGTTGGTCACCTGCTCCACGGTGGAGATATCACCGCCAAGCGCGCGGTTGACGATCCAGGACACAGGGAAGCGTGGGGTAAGCCCGGTGGCGTAATTGGCGGCCAGCTTATGAAGGCTCTCAGGCTGAATCCCGTAGGTGAACCACTTCATACCCATGGGTTTGCGAAGGTGTTTGTCGAGATAGTTTTCAATGGTATCGCCAGTCACTTTTTCCAGCACGCGCTGAAGTACGTAGCCTCCGGTTACCGCATGGTAGGCAACCTTGGAGCCGTCTACCTCCACGGCTCTGGCTTCACACAGCAGGCGCCAGATTTCATCCTGATTCCACAGCACATCAATCGGAGTATCTTTCGGAATGGCAGGAATTCCGCCCCGATGCGACAGGATTTGATGCACCGTAATTGTGCGCTTGCCGTTTGTCGCAAACTCTGGGCAGTAGTAAGACACCGGGTCCATCAGATTGACCAACCCCTGCTCAACCAGCATGTGCATCAGCAAAGCGGTGACCGCCTTGGACGCTGAAAAATAGCAAATGGGTGTTTCGGTGGTCATGGCTACTTTGGGGGTGCCGGCAGGATCCTGGGGGCCATTGCCGCTCGCATGCCCAATCGCACGATGCAGTATCTGTTCACCCCGATGTCGCACCGAGATCTGGATGCCTGGGTGGACACCGGTGCGGTACAAGGCTTCGACGCTTTTCCAGATGGTATCTACTGTGCGGGTATCAACGCCCACGGCTTCCGGCTTTTCACCGGCAGCATCGCGGTGAGTAACGGTAGACAAGTCCTTGGGAACCTTGCAACTGTGCAGTGCACGACGGGCTATTGGGTTCATCGGGTGCGCCTTGGTATTGGTATTGGTGACTGTTTTTATTCGGTCTTCGGATTGGCTAATTCTGAAGTTATCATAGACCCTTGAGCATAAAAAAAACCAATGGTTTCAGGAGCAACCTATGACGCCCGGTATCGATGCGGCCTGTAAAGCCCGTGTTCCCCACAAAATCCACGAATACGAGCATGACCCTGCCAGCGCCGGTTACGGCAATGAAGCCGCCGAAAAGATGGGGATTGATCCGGCACGGGTATTCAAAACCCTGGTGGTCGCCGTTGATGGCAAAACCCTCGCCGTTGGCGTGGTGCCGGTCACCGGCATGCTCAGCATGAAGCTGATAGCCAAGGCCGCAGGCGGAAAAAAGGCAAGCATGGCCGACCCGCAGGAGGTTCAGCGCCGCACCGGTTATGTGTTAGGGGGAGTGAGCCCTCTGGGCCAGAAAAACCGTTTGCGAACCTTCATAGATGCCTCTGCCGAGGGCTTTGAAACAATCTATATCAGCGCCGGCCGCCGCGGCCTGGAGATTGAGCTTTCTCCTGACGATCTGGCCCGGCTGACCGAAGGGCAACTGGTGCCGCTGCAACAAACATAAAAAAACCCGGAGAGCCGTGTTACAGGCTTTCCGGGTTTCTGTCTCAGGCAGCCAGGAGAAACTCCCGGGTGCCATCCGGGATTATTTCACCGATGCACGAGCATCTTCCATAATCCGGTTGAGTGTTGCACTTGGCTGCATGACCGCCTTCACCTTTTCCGCAGGTGGGTGATAATAGCCGCCAATATCCGCGGGATGACCCTGGATAACGCTCATCTCCTCCAGAATCTTGTCCTTGTTCTCTTCCAGTTGTGCCGACATCCTGGTGAAGAACTCTTTGAGCTCCTTGTCGCTATCCTGGTTTGCCAAACCCTCTGCCCAGTAGCGGGCCAAGTGGAAGTGACTGCCGCGGTTATCCAGCTCACCGGTCACACGGGAAGGTGACTGGTTATTTTCCAGCAGTCGCTCGGTGGCTTTGTCGAGAGTCTGCCCCAGCAGACGTGCACGATTGTTATCGTGCTTCTCGCCCAGCTCATCCAGAGACACAGCAATAGCCAGGAACTCACCCAGCGAATCCCAGCGCAGATGGTCTTCCTGCAGCAGTTGCTGCACGTGTTTGGGTGCAGAACCCCCAGCTCCGGTTTCATAGAGCCCACCACCGTTCAGCAGCGGAACAATCGACAACATCTTGGCACTGGTACCCAGCTCCAGAATCGGGAACAGGTCGGTAAGGTAGTCACGCAGCACGTTGCCGGTTACAGAGATGGTATCCAGGCCACGAATCAGGCGCTCCATGGTCCAGCGAATGGCGCGAACAGGCGACTCGATACGGATATGGAGGCCTTCGGTGTCGTGATCTTCAAGGTAAGTATGAACCTTCTTGATCAGTTCGGCATCGTGAGCACGCTCGTCGTCCAGCCAGAATACAGCGGGCGTGCCGGTAGCGCGGGCACGGTTAACGGCCAGCTTGACCCAGTCGCGGATAGGCAGGTCTTTGGTCTGGCACGCGCGCCAGATATCGCCCTTTTCGACGTTGTGCTCGGTCAACACGGTGCCATCTTCGGCAACCACACGCACAATACCGTCTTCCTGGATTTCGAAGGTCTTGTCGTGAGAGCCATACTCTTCTGCTTTTTGCGCCATCAGGCCCACGTTCGGCACTGTGCCCATAGTGGTGGGGTCAAATGCACCGTGAGTCTTACAGAAGTTGATCGCTTCCTGATAGATGGTGGCGTATGTGGACTCCGGCATAACGGCCTTGGTGTCCTTGAGCTTGCCATCACGAGCCCACATTTTGCCGGAGTTGCGGATCATTGCAGGCATGGAGGCGTCTACAATCACGTCGCTGGGCATGTGCAGGTTGGTGATACCTTTAACGGTATCCACCATAGCGATTTCCGGGCGATGCTCGTAGGTTTTGTGCAGAGCTTCCTGGATTTCTTCTTGCTTGGATTCGGGCAGCAGCTTGATTTTCTCGAGTACGGAAGACAGGCCGTTGTTCGGGTTTACACCGATTTCTTCGAACAGGTCGCCGTATTGGTCAAACAGCTCTTTGTAGTAAATCTTCACCGCGTGACCGAACACGATCGGGTGGGAGATTTTCATCATGGTGGCTTTGACGTGCAGGGAGAACATCACGCCGGTCTTTTCGCAATCCTCGATGGCATCTTCGAAGAATTTGCAGAGAGCTTTCTTGCTCATGAACATGCCGTCGAGCACTTCGCCTTCCAGCAGGGGCAAATCGGATTTCAGTACGGTCTGCTTGCCGCTTTTGTTCTCGAAAACAATGCGGGCGTTGGTCGCCTTGTCGAGGGTCAGCGACTGCTCGTTGGAGTAGAAATCGCCACCGCGCATGTGCGCCACGTGGGTGCGTGAAGCCGGGCTCCAGTCACCCATGGTGTGGGGATATTTGCGGGCGAAGGCTTTCACGGCGGCTGGTGCCCGACGGTCGGAGTTGCCTTCACGCAGAACCGGGTTCACGGCGCTGCCCAGTACTTTTGCATAGCGGGCTGTGACGTCTTTTTCTTCGTCGGTTTCAGGGTTTTCCTTGTATTCAGGAACCTTGTAACCCTGATCATTCAGTTCTTTAATAGCTGCGCGTAGCTGCGGTATGGAGGCAGAAATGTTCGGCAGCTTGATGATGTTGGCATCTGGGTCTTTGGTGTACTCGCCCAGCTCTGCCAGGGCATCCGGTACCCGCTGATTCTCTTCCAGGTGCTCGGGGAACGTCGCCAGAATCCTGGCCGCCAGGGAAATATCGCTGGTTTCGAATTCAATGCCAGCCGGCTTGGCGTAGGTTTCCAGGATCGGAAGAAGAGACCGTGTCGCGAGGGCAGGCGCCTCGTCGGTCAGTGTGTAGACAATCTTTGCTTTGGATGATGTCATTTTCGTCCTCAGGCTGATAGGTGGATTCAGGACGGTCATGGCGTGATCCTGCGCCTTTTGGGCGTCTGATCTTTGCAATGACTGATTTTGGAGCTTTTAATAGGCCTACTAAGATACCATTTTTTTGTAATCTCGGGTTACGATCTTAGTATAAGAACGGACTAATAACCCCTGATCTTCGGTAACTGGGCCATCAAATGGTGGGAATTTACGAAACTTTCTATCATTTGGCATACAGCTTGTTTGGCTTGGGAGTATCGCGTTGGGGGCAGCCCTTCCCAAAATACGCTCCCTGCGGCACGTCCCTGTGACGCCTGGGCTCCGCCCCTCAGCGCTTATTGCTCCTGCGTCGCGCTGAGGGCCCTGGGCAAGCCGTCCTTGGCTTGCCCGTGAAGTGCTTCGCACTCCACCCATGGCTCCGCACAGTTTTGGGAGGCGTTAATCCCGCCGCTTCTCAAGTTTCCAAGTAGCCTTTCGCAATTAAAAACTAGCCTTTCGGCAATAGGTTCTCCTCAGCAAGCCGATCCCGAATCTGATCCAGAGCTTCCGGATTGCCCAAGGCATCACGGTTGTCGGCTTTGCTGGAGCCGTTGATCAGACGGGCGACGGCCAGCTCCACTTTTTTGCCACTGCGGGTGTAGGGGATGTCCGGCACCTGAACTATGTGTTTGGGAACATGGCGTGGGCTGGCGCCCTTGCGGATCCGGACTTTTAGCTGGTTCAGCAGGTCGTCGGTGAGCTCCTGGCCTTCGGCAGGCACTACGAACAGCACAACTTCCACGTCGCCCTCGATCTGGCGCCCGACTACCAAACTGTCTTTGATGGCCGCTTCGGTTTCTACCTGGCGGTAGATTTCTGCGGTGCCGATACGCACGCCGCCGGGGTTGAGTGTGGCGTCGGAGCGGCCGTAGATGATGGCGCCGCCGTGTTCGGTGAACTCGATGAAGTCACCGTGTGCCCACACGCCCGGGAAGGTGTCGAAGTAGGCTGCGCGGTAGCGTTCGCCGTCGGCGTCGTCCCAGAAGGCGACAGGCATTGAGGGCAAAGGCTGACGGCAGACGAGTTCGCCGCGGCCCTGGTCGACGGGATTGCCGTTATCTCCGTAAGCAACAGCGTCGACGCCCAGCAGGCTGCACTGGATTTCGCCCCGGCGTACCGAGAGCAGTGGAGTCGAACCGACAAAGCAGCCGCAGATGTCTGTGCCACCTGCAATGGAGCCCAACAGTACGTTGGGCGCGCCGTGGCTGTACACCCAGTCGTAGTCTTCCGGAAGCAGGGGCGAGCCGGTTGAGAAAATGATTCTCAGGTTGCTGAGATCCAGGGTTTCAGCAGGGGCCATTTCAGCCTTGCGACAGCCTGCAATGAATCTTGCGCTGGTACCGAAGTGGGTAACGCGCTCTTCGGCTACGGTATCCCACAGGAAGCTCAGGCTGGGGTAGCCCGGAGAGCCGTCTACGGTGATAACGGCAGCACCGGTCAGCAGGGCGGAGGCTTGCCAGTTCCACATCATCCAGCCGCAAGTGGTGAAGTAGAGGAACCGGTCTTCCGGGCCTACATCGCCATGCAGCATGAGTTCTTTGGCATGGTTAACCAGCAGGCCGGCGGTGCCGTGTACGATGCATTTGGGTTTGCCGGTGGTGCCGGAGGAATACAGGATATAAACCGGGTGGTCAGGGCCAACCGGCGTAAATGAGGGCGCCTGGCCTGCGCCAGAAGCAAGTGCCTCATCCCAGGTGGTAACCAGCTCACCCGGAACCGCTGTTTCTCCTGGAAGTTGCTCTACGCTGACAACGCATTTGAGCGTTGGCAGGCCGGCAATCAGTTCCGCAAAATCATTCTGGCGTGCGAAGGTCTTACCGCCGTAGCCATAGCCGTTTACCACGATCAGGGCAGACGGCTCAATCTGGCCAAACCGGTCAAGGATGGCCCCAATGCCGAAGTCCGGCGAGGCGGAGCTCCAGATAGCACCAAGGCTGGTTGCCGCCAGCATACCGGCGAGAGCTTCGTAGCCGTTGGTGACAACTCCGGCTACCCGGTCACCTTTTTTGATGCCCTTCCCGCGCAGAAAAGCTTCCAGCGCACCGACATCGGATTTCAGTTCGCCATAAGTGCGGCGCAAAACCGGGCGGGTTTCACAGTAGGCGACGATCGCTTCCTGGTTGGCATGCTCGCCTTCTGCCAGTCGCAGCAGGTTGGCGGCAAAGTTCAGCTTCATGCCCGGGAACCACTCGGCACCGGGCATATCCCGTTTGCCCAGCACTGCATTGGCCGGTGTTTCGCAAATCAGACCGCAGTAATCCCAGACCTTGGCCCAGAAGGTTTCCAGATCTTCAACGGACCACTTGTGCAGTGCATGATAATCAGCAAAGGGACCATAGTTCTGGCCTTCCAGCCAGGTTTTAAACCGGCCCATATGGGCGTTGTCCAGCGTATCCTCAGAGGGGGACCAGACTACGGGTGATTGTTCTGTAAGGCTCATCCGTCGCTCCTGTTGCTTACTGCATGTGCCAGCCGTGGCTGACAACAATAGATTGGCCAGTGAGGGCGGCCGAAGGAAAGGCCGCAAGATGTACGGCCATCTCGGAAACATCTTCAAGCGTAGTGAACTTGCCGTCCACTGTATTCTTCAGCATGACCTTGCTGATGACTTCCTCTTCAGAAAGACCTAGCTCTTTTGCCTGTTCCGGAATCTGTTTGTCTACCAGCGGCGTTCTCACAAAGCCCGGGCAGATGATGTTGCTGCGCACGCCGTGTTCCGCGCCTTCTTTCGCCACTGCACGGCACAAGCCCAACATGCCGTGCTTAGCGGCCACATAAGGCGACTTAAGCGGCGAGGCCTCCAGCGAATGCACAGACCCCATGTAGAGCATAGTGCCGCCGCCGCTGGCGTACATCTGCTTGAGCGCGGCCCGGGTTACCAGAAAGGCGCCATCCAGGTGCACATTGATCACCCGGCGCCAGTCCGCATACGCCAGTTTGTGCACCGGGTCTATATGCTGGATACCGGCATTGGCGACAGCGATGTCGAGGCCGCCCCAGGCTTCCACAACGGCGGCAACACCTGCATCGACTGCTGCCTCGTCCGTCACGTCCATCGCCAGAGCCATCGCTGTGCCGCCGGCTTTTTCTATGGCATCTACGGCCTCTTGTGCGCTTTCCAGCGTAAGATCCGCGACCGCAACGCGAGCACCCTCACGGCCATAGTGCTCGGCGATCGCGCGACCGATACCTCGCCCCGCGCCGGTAATCAGCGCAATCCGTTTTTCTAGACGCATGGTTTTATCTCCTTAGTCGTAAGCCACACTGGGCAGCCAGGTTGCGATCTCAGGCACCAGGAATACAATCGCCAGCGCTATCAGCTGAATAATAATAAAGGGTATGACGCCCTTGTAGATGTCGATTACAGTGATTTCCGGTGGCGCCACGCCCTTGATGTAGAACAGCGCAAAGCCTACCGGTGGCGTCAGGAACGACGTCTGCAGGCACATGGCAAAGAGTATGGTGAACCACACCAGATTAAACTCAAGGTGTTGGACAACCGGTGCTACCAGCGGAAGAATAATCAGAGTGATCTCAACCCAGTCGAGGAAGAAACCCAGCAGGAACACCGCGAACAGAATGCTCAACACCACGCCATAGGGCCCGAATGGCAGCCCCAGCAGCGCATCTTTGATCACCTCGTCGCCACCAAGCCCCCGCAACACGACAGAGAAGGCCGTTGCGCCAAGGAAAATTGCAAAGATAAACGCGGACGTTCGGGTGGTTTGCTGTATTGATGAGCGGAGGACCTGCATGTTCAGCCGCCTTGCCATCACAGCCAGCAAAAGAGCACCCAGGGCGCCGACACCGGAAGCTTCCGTGGGCGTGGCTATACCGGCAAAAATAGATCCAAGCACACCGAGAATCAGCGCAGCCGTGGGCAGAACTGCCTTGGCCACTTCCCAGACAATACTCCAGGATACTTTCTCAGTGCCCTCCGGCACAGGCGCAATGTGCGGCTGAAAGAGGGGTCGAATCATGGCGTAACCGACATACATAGCACCCAGCAACAAGCCAGGCAGGAAGGCTCCCATGAACAGATCACCCACGGAGGCTTCCGGAACCGCCAACCGGTCAGCCATCAGTACCAACATGATGGAGGGAGGAATCAGAATCCCGAGGGTGCCTGTGGCACAGGCAGTGCCCACTGCAAACCCCTTGTCGTACTTGTTCTCCATCATCACGGGCAAAGAGAGCATGCCCAACAGCACGACAGAGGCGCCAATGATACCGGTGGTGGCTGCCAACAGTACGCCGATGATAATCACTGTTACCGCATATCCGCCGCGAACAGCGCCAAACAGTTTTACCATGCTGTTCATCAATCGCTCAGCGACACCAGACTGGTCCAGCATAATGCCCATGAAGATGAACATGGGCAGAGCCACAAGGGTCTCGCTGTTTACAACTTTCCATACCCGCTCGGGCATGAGCCCCATAGAGGAGGCATAGTCGAACCAGAGATTGGCACCAAAATTTTCAACGGCCACTACACCGACTAACGTCCAGATGACTGCAGTGCCGCCCAGCACCCAGGCAACCGGAAAGCCGGTCATCAACAACGCCCCGAACGTCAGGAACATACCGATTACAAACAGAGTTTCAAGCTCCATCAGGACGCATCCTCTTTCTTGTCATTCCCGGTCTTGACGGGGATTGGCTTCGGAAAACCGAAAAGCAGTGCAGTGACTTTCAACAACCGGGATAGCGCAGCCAGAGCCAGAAGAACAAAAGACAACGCCACCACACCTTTGAGTACCCAGCGGTATGGAAGCCCGGCAGGTGCCTGGCTGGTTTCGCCTTGCTGCCAGGAACTGAAGGCATAGGGGATCATTTCGTATATCGCTAATGTGAGAAACGGTAACAACAGGAACAACAGACCGAGCAGTTCAACCCAGCCCTGACGTTTCAGGGACATGCGTTCGTGGAGCACATCCACTCTCACGTGATCATCGACCACGAGGGTATAAGCCAACCCGAGCATCCAGCCGATGCCGGCCAGGTGCCACTGGACCTCTTCCAAGGTTACAGAACCATGGTCAAAGGCATAGCGGCCAACCACCGCCCAGATGATCACACCTGTTAGCACTACCCAGAGCCAGGACGCAGCCGTGCCGATTGCCGCAATCATGCGGTCCATCTGCTGACTGACCCGGGTTGTCGGTAGCTCGGTGTGGTGGTGAAGAAATTCACCAGCGTCGGGCACCGGTGCCCGCGAGTTTTGCGGTGAGCCTTGTTCAGACACCGTCATGGAATAATTCCCCGCTCAGAAAGTCTATGCTGCGAAACAAGGATGGCCCCGAAGGGCCATCCAGACTTGGTCAGAGAGCATCGGAATGTCTTCCGATGCTCAGGGTCAGCCCCGGACCTTAAAGATCCGATGGAACATAGGCGCGCGAATCCCACACCTTGTATGTCTCCATGAACTCGTTCTGGCTGTCGTAGACGCGCTTGAAATCAGCATCCTTGGAGGCTTCTTCTTTCAGCACTTCCTCGGTAACCGCCTTCAGCTCCTGCAGAACTTCACGGGGAATCTGGTCAGCGTTGACGCCCTTTTTCTGGAAGCCAGCCAGAACCTTACCGTTCTTGTACTCGCCTTCGGCCAGAGCCAGAGTTGTCGCCGCGGTGCAAGAAGCTTCAACCAGCGCTTTCTGTGCATCGGTCGCGTTGTTCCACTCATCCTTGTTGATCAGCATGTACTGGGCAGTAAACTGCTGATGCCAGCCGGGGAAGAGGTTGTATTTGACCACCTGGTCGAATCCGAGAATCTGGTCAATGGCAGGCATGGAAAATTCCGTCGCGTCGATGGTGCCTTTTTCCAACGCCTGAAAGAGCTCACCGCCGGGCATCATGGTGACCGAGGCACCCAGCTTTTCCAGAACCTTGCCGCCGAGGCCGGCGAAACGGATTTTCAGACCTTTGTAGTCTTCCAGGGTGTCGATTTTGTCTTTATACCAGCCAGCTGTTTCAGGCCCGATAATGCCGCACAGCTGCGCGTGCACTTTGAAGCCCTTGTTGGCATAGACTTCCTGCAACATTTCATGACCACCACCGTAGTAGTACCAGCCGGTGTAGGCCCAGGGCTTCATGCCAAAAGGAACAGCCGCAAACAGCGGAATCGCAGGCACTTTACCCTGGTCGTAACCGATCCAGGTGTATCCTGCGGAAACCTTGCCGTCGGAAACAGACTGGAGGATATCGAAAGCCGGAACCAACTTGCCGGGCTCATAGACGCGAACCTGGATGCTGCCGCCGGAAGCTGCGTTGAGGTTATCGGCAACCCAGGCGGCAGGCGAACCAAGGCCGGGGAGATTGGTGGAGAAGGCAACCGGCATTTTCCAACGCAGATCGTCTGCGTATACCGATCCCGTTGTCAGGGCAATCGCACCGGCAATTCCGGTGAGGGCCTTGAAGAGTTTCATTGGCGAGTCTCCTAACATTGTTTTTGTAATTGGCCGGCAGGATGATTTTCCTGACAAGCCTGGTCTGAGTGTAGTCAGACATCGCAGGAAACGAGACAGACATTTGTGTTTTTTGGGTCCTACGAAAGCGTCAGTCTTGTTTTCTGCGTTGTTCTGACGTCCTGCGCCCAAGAATTAGCAGGGACTGTGCCAGAACTTTTTTTATCTTTAAAATCAAGAATATAATAAGTAAATCAAAGAATTGGAACTTCCGAAACGTCCGGGAAACCGGACAATACAGTGCTATAGTCGTACGTACTTGTACAGATATCAAGACACCCGTCCGGAAATCAGGACATCTTGGCCAGCTTCTCGTACAACACCGAGCGGGAAATGCCCAATAGCCGGGCGGCTTTGGTTCGGTTACCCCGGCTTGCGACCAGGGCCTCTTCCACAGCCTGAGCTTCCGCCTCTGCCAGAGTTTCAGACAATCGCCTGATGGGGCGCGACGCAATCTGAGAGGCTGGGCGAACCCCAACCCGAGGCAGCACCTTGAACATGGCATCGGCATCCAGAACGCCGCCATCCTCACTCATGGTCAAGGCTCTCTCAAGCACATTACGCAGCTCGCGGATGTTCCCGGGCCAGTCGTAACTGGCCAAGGCCGCCACGCCGGCATCGGTAATTTCCGCCCGCATGTCCAGCCCTTCGCTGATTTCCCATAGCAAGGTTTCACACAGCAACCCGATGTCGGCCAGGCGCTCTCTCAAGGGTGGTATCGGGATTTCCAGAACGTTAAGCCGGTAGTACAGATCCGAGCGGAAACTGCCATCTGCGATCATGGCTTCGAGGTTGCGGCTGGTTGCTGCAATAACCCGGACATCCACCGACGCCACCTTGTTGGAGCCAAGCGGTTCGACTTCACCTTCCTGCAGCGCTCGCAACAGCTTCGCCTGCAGTGGCAAAGGCATATCGCCGACCTCGTCCAGAAACAACGTTCCGCCGTTGGCGAGCTGGAACTTGCCTTCCCGGTGCTTACGGTCTGCGCCGGTATAAGCACCTGGCGCGACACCGAAGAACTCGGCTTCCAGAAGATTATCGGGAATGGCCGCCACATTCACACCCACGAAGGGTTGTTCGGCGCGACTGGAAACAGAGTGGATTGCCTGGGCCAGCACCTCCTTGCCTGTGCCAGTCTCACCCAGCAAAAGCACGGCCATCTCACGGCCTGCAGCCAGACGAGCACGGCGCTTCACTTCGAGGGCACCCGGGCTGGCGCCAACAAAATCGCCAAGACTGTATCGCGTGCTCCTCGCTTTCTTTGCCAGCGCCTTACGGGCTGCAGCAAGATCCTGATGCAGCCGCCGGTACTTGCTAACCAATGGGGTGAGCGGTTGCAGGTCATCGTAGAGCACAAATGCTACAGCGCCTTCGATCTGCCCTTCCTTGTCATAAAAGGGTAACCGGGTAACCACCAGCTGCTGTTGCTGGTGCTCCATAATGTCCAACAGCAAGGGGTTGCCGGTTTCCACCACTTCAGGCATGCGGGTTTCAGGAATCACCTGTCGCACCGGGCGGCCGATGGCGCTCGCCGGGTCTTTCACGCCCAATAGCTGAGAGTAGCTGCTGTTGATCCAGGTAATGCGGGCATCACGATCTACGGCAATTGCCCCTGCACTGGCTTCTTCGAACATGGGGAAAAGTGCTTCGATAAGTTCCCGAGTCAGCCCGTTCTTGTTTTTCTCACCAAACAACTGTGTCATGTAGCGCGTACCGCCGGGTTCAATATCATTCATGTTGAAAGCCCTGACACCCGGCAAGCCGGGTGATTTGTCGGAAGTATATGGCCCTCTCAGTTGCCTGAGCAAATGAGAGGGCGCGCGCGGCGGCCGGAATGCTCCTATTCCGGGATGCGTAACTCGTCATTAACCAGGCTAATAAGATCTCCATCTGCTGGTTGCGGTGCAATTTCAGGAAGATTGCTCTGAGCCAGCGGTGTTGCAAAATCTGCCCGTGGCGTGGTCCGGACGACCTGACTTGGCGGTAGCTTGGTGCCGTTGGTCAAGCGCTCCCAAACCAGATCCAGAGCCTGGAAATAGTAATGATGCAGCGGCACGTAGCGGTCACCAATACCCGGAAACTGGTTCAGGATATCGAGGTGGTGAGCATTGAGTACTTCGTAGTAACGAAGTTCGCTGCCAGCTCCCTCAACTCGCTGATTAAGTCCGTAGTAGGGCCGTGATGTATGGTTGATGGGCAGAATGGCATCCGCCCGACCGGTCACAAACACCGCAGGCTTGCCACGGAGGTTTCCGGTTGCCCTGATGTCTTCGATGCCCTCGGAGATCGCAGCAGCAAGCGCCGCATCGGTACCTGTCAAAGCATCTCCTGTAACGGCATCACGACCCAGGGCCAGACTGTGCAGGCACAACAGGGCGTCCAGGCCGTAATCGATCTGGCTACTGCTTGGAGATACGCTTGTAGGAAGCGCCGTGGGCTCGCCTTCAGCGTCATCGTAAACAATATCGACGCCGGCGGTGGGCGGAATACCGTTACTGGTTGCGAAGGCTGCCGCTTCCCCGGCAGCTGCGAACGGCGTTACCGCGCCAGCAGAGTCTGTTGCGGCAAAGCTTAGACCGCACACGCGATCTTCAACACCCGCGCGGCCATAGGCGTTGGCGTAGGTCATGGAAATGCTCTGGGCAACCTTGGAGGCAAAATGCACCGGCGCAAGCAGGTTCTGTTCGGGCTGGATGCCGAAATCCTCGTTCAAAATACGCTGTGCCTCGATAGCGTAGTCGTCGATGGTTGCGCTCGCGGCACCGGCAAGCAATCCTTTTCCAGCCAATGAGTTACAGATATTCTCGCGCACCTCTGGTGTGTTAAGAACGTTCAGTGGGGCAATATCGCGAATGGCCGGCGCCTGATTGGCACAGCCCTGGTATACTGCCAATGCTGTTGTGTATTCGAGCAGGCTGCGACTATGCTCAGTAATTGCGGTACCGGTACCCTGAACAATGGTGAAGCCCGTGTCCACAACCGGGTTCACATTGGGTTCGGATACCGCCACGCCATCAATCAAACCTTGGGTGTCCTGCTCCGCAGCGCGAACGGATGAACCGCCACCGTTGGAAACACTGGAGGCAATCACCAGAGTGTTCATAGGCGTAATCGCATTGGTTGCGCTGTCACCGCCGAACTGCTTGTTGAGCGCCCAGAATCCGAATTCCACAGACTGCAGCACATGGCGCCCCCAGTCTGCTTCCGGATTGGTTTTCGAGTGCGCGTGTTTCCAGGCAAAGCGATCGGGCGTGATCGCGTTAAAACCATCGCGCTCTGCATCCGTCAGATCCGCACGAAACTGCACTGAATCATCGGAAGTAGTCAAAGTGCCATCAATGCGCTGGGCGGCGTTGGTTTCCAGGTTGTGCGAACCGGTTCCGCTGCCCTTGTCGGTGTAGACTACCGCACAACCCTTTTTCAGACCCCACTCCCCGGCCGTTCCAATCGCGCCATAAATTCCCCGCGAGCCAGATGATGGCGCGGTGATCATGCAGGGGTTCTGTGGATCAAAGGTGTCGGGCACTTGAGCCATGACAGTGACAGGCACGTCGTCGCCAGGAACGGTCATAAAGGCAATGTACTCATGCCCTGGAATCAGCCCTTCCGTGCTATTGCCCACGCCGGGGCCAAAGAACTCCCCATAACCACCGCCAGCCGATATATCCACCAAGGCCCGGTAATTGTTATAGATGGCAAGCCGGCGCAATTCGCCGGGCGAGGGGTTGAGTGAATCCGAGAATGCTGGTGCTGTAGCACTGCCCAACCCCGTAGCACCCAGACCTGCGGTCAGCAGATCATCGGTAATACCGTCGTATTGGGTGTGCTGAATATCGCCCTGGATAAACCCGGGAACCTGGTTTGCGGCAGGCGGGTTATCGTCGTTGCTGTCATTACAGGCAGTGAGGCCAAAGCCTGCAGCGCCGATCAGCGCACAGATCATGATACGTTTCATGGTCGTTCCTTATTTATTTGTTGTTGTTAAGTGCGGGTCGGGACCACAACCCGAAACAATCGCTATGCGCGTCCTGTGCCATAATTTTATCCGCTTGTTTTCGTTCGTTATTTTCAGAACTTTTTTCTATTTATGCGCTATTTTGTCCAGACTTCCGGACAACCTTCCGTTCGTCGCCGTTCGGATTCGTACCGAAACCCCTTGCCGCAGCAGCTGGTACAGCCCGATTGTCCTGAAATCCAGACACCGTCGTGATTGGCGGACAGCCGATTAAAGCGACATACATCCAGCTCGGCCCGAAAAGCGTAAATTTACGTTGTGATACTGCAGAAAGGATGGTTAATCATTGAATACTCAGGGAGCACTGACGCCATAACATGGGGAGAACGATCAAATCCGGATAAACGGCAGCAGGCTCAGGCCAGTGATTACCAGAATGGCCAGGCAGGCCGCGAAGGTGCGAACAGGCTTGTGCCGGAACATCTGCCATACGCCACCGCTCTCGCCACTCAGGCGTCGAGCCTCATAGGCCTCACGCTGGTTTTCCAGGCGTTGGCGCTGATAGTCTTGCAGTAGAGCTTTGGCTCTATTCGCTTCTTCTGTGTCGTGCACCCAGAAACCACCCATACTGATACCCCAACGGCTAGGCGGCGTCTCGTAAAATCGCACATCGTGAGCCTCAAACAGAGCCCGTATTTCCTCGGCTTCGTCATCGGGCACGTGGCGCAAATTCATCAGGTGGTGGGGCATGAAGACTCGTTGTCTGGTATCGGACAGGGTAATACCGATATCCTAACACCAAAGACCAACAGACCGAATTCACAACCGGAACCGTTCATGAAAGATCACCCCCTCCGCCTGTTGCTGGATTTTGACGCCTGCGCCCAGAGAGACAACGGCCAGGCCCCGGCATTTCTGCACCGGCGGGATCGCAAGTTTGCACTGACCTGCGAACAGCAGGGCGTTACACCTGGCCCGAAACGCTGGCTGGCACACATGAACCATCTCAGCGGCCCCGGCGCAGGCACATCATCCTCAAAGCAGACTCTGCGTTTCTGGCGCCGGATCAGCAGCGGTTTTATGGCTGCAGGCGCTGTTTTCGGCATACTGACTATGCTCGGCCTTTTGTTCTATGACGGCGGGCAGCGCATCAACGTCACCGTTATTCTGGCCTTTGTGGTCTTCCAGTTGTTACTGGCGCTGTTGACTACCGTTCAATCCCTGGCTGGCTGGCAGCCATGGCGCGGGCTGCTCCAACGCTTTCACAACAACCCCGGATCTGACGTTTCGGCCAGACTCCAGCCGGTGCTTATGGCGCGGGCTGCTCAGCTGGGCGGGCTGTGTTTTACGGCCTCGGGCTTGGCAACCTTGCTGGTTATGGTGGTGCTACAGGACCTTGCTTTCGGCTGGAGCACCACACTGGATACCGATGCCAGTCGCTATTATGGCCTGATCACAGCAATTGCAGCGCCCTGGGCCTGGCTTTGGCCTGCCGCTGTTCCGGACCTGGCGCTTGTAGAGGCGACCCGGTTCTTCCGTGCCAGCGCAAGCGAGGCCACCCTGAACCCGGTTCACTGGGGGCAGTGGTGGCCTTTCATTGCCATGCTCTGGACAACCTGGGCACTATTGCCCCGGCTCGTTCTTTTTGTTTTGGCAGGCGTGCTGATTCGGCGCAAAGCCAGACTCCTGCTAACCAGCCACCCGGCGATGCGTGCGTTAATGTACCGCATGGAAACTCCGGCTCTCGAAACCGGTAATGAACATAATGATGCCGCAGACCTTCCCGACACTACAACGGATCTGAAATTACAGCCCTTACCGGATGCCAAAATAGTGTTGTGCTGGGCCGGCGCGGGCGATCCGGAGCTGCCCGATGCACTCAGCACCGGCAAAAGCCTTATAGCCAAGGCAGGCGGCAAGATGACACTGGCAGAAGACCGCCACACACTGGAGCAGATAGCCACAGAGCTGGCACGAGGGTCCAAGCGGTCGGTTCTGCTGGTTACCCGCAGCTGGGAGCCGCCCACCGGCGAGCTGGAAGACCTGCTGGCCAGTGCGAGAAACCTTTGGCCCGAAGACACCCAGGTCGTCCTGGTACCACTGGCTACAAACATTGAGCGAGAGCCAGATGCCCACCAGGTCCAGCAATGGTTGAGGTTTGCAAGGCGCGCAGGGCCCGAGTTTGTGACGGTCAGCCTTATACCAGTTCATGGGGCCGTTCCCGATATGGATGAGGGAGTTACCCAATGAATACCACACCCATTTTTGCTGTCGTGGGTCACCCGAACAAGGGCAAATCCAGCGTCGTTGCAACACTGTCACAGAACGATGCCATCGCCATCGCGCTAGAACCCGGCACCACACGCACCCGACAATCGTATCCGTTACGCGTGGACGGCAACATTCTCTACACGCTGGTGGACACGCCCGGCTTCCAGCGCCCCCGACGGGTTCTCGAGTGGCTGGAAGCCCACAGCGTGTCGGCCTCGGATCATGCCGAAACCGTGCGTGCGTTTGTTTTGCAACATCAGGGCGACGGCCGCTTTACGGACGAGTGCGAACTGCTGACTCCGTTGATCGAGGGCGCCGGCATTATCTACGTGGTGGATGGCTCCTCCCCATATAATGCCCAGCATGAAGCAGAGATGACCATTTTGCGCTGGACAGGGCAGCCCAGCCTCGCGCTGATCAACAGCATCGGGGCCGACGATTACAGCGACACCTGGCAGGCTGCGTTGGGGCAATTCTTTCAGGTTGTCCGCAAGTTCGATGCCGTTCGCGCCCCATTTGAGCAACATCTCGGTCTTTTACGCGCCTTTGGCCAGCTCGAGCCGGATTGGGAGAAGGCTCTGGGTCAGGCGACCCATCATCTATCTGCCCAGCGCGAGCAACGTCGACTCCAGGCAGCGGGCATTATTGCCAGAGCGCTGAAAGACATGATGTCGTTCCAGGAGAAACGCACCCTGACTCTGGATCAGGTTGCGGGCACCAGCGACAGCACCCTCGCAGACCAGCTCCGGCAACGCTGGTACCAGCATCAGCGCCAGCGGGAGCAGACTCTGCGGGTGGAAATCGAGCATCTGTATCAACATCAAAGCATCCGACGGCAGGAAGCCGAACTGGAATGGCACAGCGATCATGACCTGTTCTCCGAAGACAGCCGCAAACACTGGGCTGTCAGCAGGCGTTATCTGGCCACAGCCGGTTTTGGTGCGGGCGCCGTCAGTGGTGCAGGGCTGGACGCCTTGACTCTGGGCTCATCGCTGGGCACCGGGGCGCTGGTCGGTGGTCTGATCGGTGCGGCCGGGAGCTATTTTTACGGCGGCAAGTTCACCCTGCCGGTTCTGAACATCGGCCTGCTCCAGGACGGGCTGAAAACAGCCACGTTCGGGCCAGTGCAGGACAGCCAGTTTGGTTACGTGGTGCTGGGGCGAGCTGTGGATCACTGGTGGCATATAAGCAATCGCAATCACGCAGGCAGAGAGCTGCTCGACCTGCAACCTGCGGATCATCACTGGCTCGAGCGTCTCGATAAAAAGAGCCGTCAGACAATTCAGAGGACCCTGGACAAGTGCCGTAAACAACAGCCTCTGGATGAAAATCAGCAGCACAGATTTCACGTCGCCATAGAGCAATGCATGGCAGTTTATGACGACTGGCGGTTGAACCGGACCTGAAATGAGTGTTTATACTGTATGGCTATTCCATCAAATAACGAGGAATGCTCATGAAGATTGTACGAGTTAAGGACATCATCGGTACCGAACGTGAAGTGCATGGCCCGGGCTGGACCAGCCGTCGTATGTTGTTGAAAAAAGATGGTATGGGCTTCTCTTTCCACGAAACAATTATCCCTGCAGGCGCCGAACTGAACCTGTGGTACAAGCATCACCTGGAAGCGGTTTATTGCGTAGCCGGCAACGGCACGATTACCGACAAAGCCACGGGTGAAACCCACGAAATCTCGGATGGCACGCTCTACGCCCTCGACAAACATGATCAGCATACCCTCCGTGGCGGCACAGAAGACATGCGTTTGATCTGTTCGTTCAACCCGCCCGTCACCGGGCAGGAAGTACACGACGCAGACGGTGCTTATCTGCCGGATACCAGCGACGACTGATTTTTCTTGTCGGCAACCGAACACTCCGTGCCATCCACAACGCCATCGTCAGCAAGCCTGCTGCCGGTGGCGCTGTTACTCTGGCTGGCAGGGGTTTACTTGCGCATCCCGATACTGGTTGCGCCACCGCTGGCACCGTTTATTGGTGGCGAACTGGCACTCTCCCAGACTCTAACTGGCGCTCTGACAACGCTGCCCATCCTGATGCTGGCCATAGGCGCCATGCCCGGCTCGCTTTCCATATCACGCATTGGCCCGCGCAACACGCTGGCCCTCGCCATGGTCGTGATGGTCATCGGCTCCGCAGGCCGGGGCCTGGCGCCAGATACACTTACATTGATGCTCACCAGCGCGGTCATGGGCCTCGGCATTGCAATGATGCAACCCGCCTTACCGGCACTGCTGCCCCGTTGGCTGGAACCAAAACATCTGGCATTTGGCTCTGCGATCTACATGAACGGCATGCTGATGGGCGAATTCATTGGCGCCGGCATCACTCTGCCGGTCATCATGCCGCTACTGGACAACAGCTGGCGCGCAACCATGCTGGCCTGGTCGTTACCCGCACTGCTGGTTGTAACAGCCCTGTTCCTGCCCAAACGCGACCTGGCCCGGCCCACACGAAAAGTCGCCTGGCTACCCGACTGGAAAAACCCGCTCACGCTTAAACTGGGCCTATTGCTTGGCGTTTCAGGCTCCCTGTTTTTCGGCGTAAACGCCTACCTTGGCGCTTTTCTGGAGCAAAGAGGCGAGTTCGACAACCTCACCGAAGCCCTGTTCTGGTACAACTTTGCCCAAGTGGTAGCGTCACTGATAATGCTGAAAATGGCCCGCTACTGGGTAGGCAAAAAAGCCCCGCTGATCATCATGCTGATACTCAGTCTGTTGGGAACCATAGGAATGTTGGTGTTCACCGGATGGTGGGCAATCGCCAGCGCAACCTTCATGAGCTTCACCGCCGGCGTATTGCTGATCATGATGGTGGCTTTGCCACCCTTGCTGGTACCCGCCAGCGACACCGGCAGACTATCCGCCGGCAACTTCCTGGTGGGTTATACGATAGCGTTCACCGTACCCATGCTGGGCGGCTTGCTTTCAGACTGGACCGGCGACATAAGACACGCAATCGCCGTTATGATTGCCTACGGAATACTGGTTTCGCCGCTTGCAATAAAACTCAACCTCCAGCGTCAGTAGCGCTCCCACCAATGGCCAAAGGCCGGGGAGTGGGGTGTCTTTTCTGCCGGGAAAAAATGTCTGAGCGAAGCGAGTTGTTTTTCCCAGAAGAAAAGACACCCCGCTTCCCGGCCCGCCCCAATAAAGCAGGCTTGCTAACTTTAGATGTAGTAATCCTTCAGCGGCGGAAATCCGTTGAATTCTACAGCGCTGTATGTCGTAGTGTAGGCTCCAGTGGACAGCCAGTACATGCGATCGCCGATTGCCAGGTTCAACGGCAGCGGGTATTTGTGATGCTCGTACATTATGTCGGCGCTATCGCACGTTGGTCCAGCAATCACACAATCTTCACCTTCGCCTTTTTTATCCGTCCAGATGGGGAATTTGATCGCCTCATCCAGCGTTTCGATCAAACCATTGAACTTGCCGACATCGGTGAACACCCAACGGTGCAATGCAGTACGGGATTTACGGGCGATCAGAACAACCTCGCTGACCAGAACACCGGCGTTGGAAATCAACGAACGGCCAGGCTCGATAATAATCTCGGGCAGATCATCACCGAAGTCTTCCTTCAGGAAACGGGTGATCTCCGATGCGTACACACCCAACTCGTTGGTGCGGTTAATGTAATTGGCCGGGAAACCACCGCCCATGTTAATCATCTTCAACTCGATACCGTCTTCTTCTTTCAGACGCTCGAAAATGACCTTAACCTTGTTCAGCGCCGAATCCCATGCGCCAATCTCACGCTGCTGTGAACCTACGTGGAAAGACACACCGTAAGGCACCAACCCCAGATCCCGAGCCAGGATCAGCAGATCCATGGCCATATCGTTCTCGCAACCAAACTTGCGGGACAGCGGCCAATCCGCTGTTTGCGTGCCATCAGTCAGAATGCGCACATAGATCTTCGAACCAGGTGCCGCCTTGGCAATGTTACGCAAATCCGCCTCGGAATCCGTGGCAAACAGACGCACACCCTTCTCATAGAATGTGCGAATATCCCGTGCCTTCTTGATGGTGTTGCCGTAACTGATTCGGTCTGCCGTGACGTTCAGCCCCATCACCTTTTCCAGCTCATACGCCGACGCAATATCGAAGTTCGCACCCTTGTCGCGCAACATCGTCAAAACCTGCGGAGCCGGGTTTGCCTTCACCGCGTAATACACCTTGGCATAAGGAAAACCATCCACCAACTCGTCGTACTGACGATCAATGGTCGCGGTATCGATAACCACAAACGGTGTCTCTTTATCATCGGCAAAAGCCTTGATCCGGCTAAAAGTCTCAGCGGTGTAGTAATCGGCGATGTTAGCGTTGGCTGACTCGGTCATGGATGGTGTATCACCTCAGGATAATGGATCTGTGCGAAATAAAAGGTGCCAACATCAGGTTGGCCCCGACAATAATCGCGATAGTCGGGCTTTTCTCACCCTACTGATATGAGCATATCTACCCATAATTAAAACAGCGCCCAGCCTACGCCAATGGTCGAAAAGCCGGGGTGTGGGGTGTCTTTTCCGCCGGGAAAAAATGTCTGAGCGCAGCGAGTTGTTTTCCCAGAGGAAAAGACACCCCGCTCCCTGGCTTGCCCCCAATGCAAGCCTTAGCGAACACCCCCCAAACCTTCTATAATTCGCCAACACAAAACGATCACCACAGGATCCCCCCAATGGCGCGACTCATCACTGCAGCACTCCTGGCCCTGCTGTTCCTGGCCGGCTGTGCCGAAAACACCACGCCGCCCACCTTCAAACAAGCACTGCCCACCGCCACCCAACAGCCGGTCAGCTTCAACGAAGACGTGCGCCCCATTGTGGAAGCCAAATGCCTCGCGTGCCACAGCTGCTTTGACGCACCCTGCCAGCTCAAAATGGAATACTCCGACGGCCTGATTCGCGGTGCCCATAAAGACCCGGTTTACAACGGTGCCCGTTTCGAAACCCAAAAAACCACCCGCTTGGGCATCGATGCACAAACCGAACAACAGTGGCGAGAAATGGGTTTTTTCTCGGTACTGGCTCGAGGCGACCAGACCCGCAGCCTGTTTGAAAACATGATTCGCTTGGGCAAAGAGTATGAGTTTGCACCCAACAGCAAATTGCCCGAAGACATAGAACTGGGCCTGTCGCGCGCCAACCAGTGTGTCAGCAACGCCGATTTCTCCGACTACGCCAGCGACCACCCCTACGAGGGCATGCCGCTGGCCATGACAGGCCTCACCGACGATGAATACGCCACACTCACCGGCTGGCTCAACCAGGGAGGTGCCATCAGCCCTATAGTTACCAGCGTGAACGAGGCTGAGCAAAATCACATCCAACGCTGGGAAACCTGGCTCAACGAAGGTAGCCCGCGCCGACAACTGGTCGCCCGCTGGACCTACGAGCACCTCTATCTTGCGCACCTGTACTTTGAAGACAATGGCGCCAATACCCGCTTTTTTGAAATCGTGCGATCCCGCACCCCTGCAGGGACAGACATTGAAATCATTGCCACCCGACGCCCCAACGACGATCCCGAAGGCCCTGTGTATTACCGCTTGCGCCCAGTGGCTGGCAGCATCGTGCACAAGCGCCATATAACCTTCAATTTCGGTGAACAGCAGTTCGAACGCACCCGCGAGTTGTTTGAAACCGGCGACTGGCAAGTGGAAACCGTACCGGATTACAGCCGGGAGAGCCGCGCCAATCCGTTTGCCACTTTTGCCGCCATACCGGCAAAAGCCCGCTATCAGTTCATGCTGGATAGCGCAGAGTATTTTACCCGTACCTTCATTCGCGGGCCGGTATGTCGTGGTCAGATTGCCACCGACGTGATCCGTGACCAATTCTGGGTGGCCTACCACGATCCGGAGAACGACCTGTTTGTCACCAACGCAGAGTATCGTGACAAGGTAACTCCGCTATTGGCGCTGCCAGGGCAGGACAGCGCACTGCTCGATCTGGGCGATAACTGGAGCGAGTACAAAGGCAAGCGCAACCGATACCGTGAGTTGCGGAACAGCGCCTACAAGGAAGCCTATCCAAAGGGAGCTTCTCTTGATCATATCTGGGACGGGGACGGCAACAATACCAATGCGCTGCTAACCGTTTTCAGACATCACGACAACGCTTCTGTGCAACGCGGCCTGATCGGGCGTGTTCCATTGACCAGCTGGTGGATGGATTATCCTCTGCTGGAGCGCACCTATTATGAGCTGGTTGTGAATTTTGATGTATTCGGAAATGTGGCCCATCAAGCCCAGACACGGCTCTACTTTGATCTGATCCGCAACGGCGGCGAACAGGACTACCTGCGCCTGATCCCGCCAGGCGAGCGATCCAAGGTATTGCAGCGCTGGTATCAAGGTGCAGGCAAACTGAAGCTGAACTATAGCTACGCCAGCATGGACGACACCTCACCGTCGCAGGTGCCCTATGCAACCTCGGCCTTCAATGAGGAGCTGGGTGCGCGCCTGCTGCTGAATTTCCACGAGCTGAACGCTGAGCGAGATGACCCCATCAATCGTTGTGGCGGCAGCAACTGTGGCCGCAAAGACGAACCGGAGTGGATTCGCAACGCGGATAAGGTGCTCTCGGAGCTGGCCGCAACACGCGCTGAGTTCCTGCCAGCAATCAACTACCTGCCCGACGTGACCTTCCTCAGGGTGTACAATGAGGAAGGAAAGCGCACGGTCTACACGGTGATCCGCAATCGCGCCCACAGCAACGTCGCCTTCCTGCTGGGAGAAGATCTGCGCTACCAGCCAGAGAACGATGAACTCACCATTTACCCGGGAATCATCGGCAGCTACCCAAACTTCATGTTCGATATTCCGGCATCACAACTGGGGCTGTTCAAAGACCGGATGAAAGCCCTGAAAGCCGAGGAGCCCAAAAGCTTTGAGGCCCTGGTCGGCGTATGGGGCGTGCGCCGCACTCATCGGCATTTTTGGGAGATTCTCCACGACATCACTGCCTGGCAGCAGGAGCATAAACCTCTGCAGGCGGGTATTTTTGATATTAACCGGTACAACAACCTGTAATGAACCAACCCCCGGGTTCAGACCGCCACAGGGTGGAGTGGCTCGGGGGAGTTTGACCCGCCGGGGTCCCGGGGCTCACTTTGCTGCTGCAGGTATTCCAGAATCGCATCCTTCAGATCACTGCCCTGACCCAGACCCTGGTTACCGAATAAACGGTTAAATTCCAGCACGTAGGGATAACCTTCCACCAGGGCAATATCAAAACCGGCGTGATCCACCTCCAGCTCCCGGGCAAGCCGGAGAGCCAGATCTGTCATCACCGTGGGCACCGGGCTATTGTCAATCCGGCCACCCTTGGACACATTGTTGTAAAAACCCTGATCAGCCTGAGTACGCCAGTAGGCCGTTACGACCTTATCGCCCACCACGACAACGCGTGCGTCGCGATCCAGCGGCAAGTACTCCTGAACGTACAGAACCTCTGTGCGTTCGCAGTATTTGCGCCAGTCGTCCAGTGTTTCAATCAACCAAACGCCTTCGCCCATACTGGCCTTCGGCAACTTCGCAACAAAGGGTAGCGCCATAACACTCCAGATATGTTCACGCTCCTGGGGGCCGTTGGCCTCAATGATTGTCCAGGGAATATGCTCCGGCGCTACCGCCTCAAAAGCCCGGGTCATTTCAACTTTGTCATGGCCAATGCGATAACTGGCAACGCTGGGAAACACACGGCATTTGAGGCCATGCACCAGTGCATTGAGCTGCCAGTACTCAGGGAAAAGCACCCAGTCTGCCTTGCTCAGCAGTTCCTTATGGCGCAGGAAATGCTCCGGCTTGAGTACGGTTGTGTCGGGGAAGCCGAGCGTGCGAAAGACATTAAACGATACGAGTTGCATGGGTGGGGTCGCGCAGATAAAAGTGGGCAAATTTTAGGCAGTTTCGCTCTGTGCGCAAGCTTTTTATGAGTTAACTTGATTACAGTCATGGTTTATCTGAAACACATTGATAATAATTCGCATTACATTAATTCTCACCTTACTCCGGAACCATACCATGACAATTCTTCGCCAATTCACTGCTGTAGCCGCCTCCATGCTAATCGCGGTACCTGCTTTTGCCAGCGACAGTGATCACTTTAAAGGCCTCCCCGCACACACTCTCGAACAAGCGGTTGCCAATTTCTCAGAGTACAACAACCAGTTGGAAAAACTGCTGGCCGGCGACCTGACTCCAGAGGCCATGAACGAAGTTCACCAGCTCACCTATACGCTGGAAAATGCTCTGCAAAAGCTGGATGACGAAATCGATGCTCTTGAGGATACACTCGAGAAGGTGCACAAGGCTTCTGAGCGCGCGGGTACGGACACCGTTCGCTCTGCCGGCAAGCAGTACCTGACCAATAGCCGGAAGATTGTAAAATAATCACCCGCATTATTTCCGTTTGACGCCCTGCTGGGCTAAGGCGGTTAGCGGATTTTCTGGCCAGGGATGCTTGGGATAGCGGCCACGGGTATCTTTACGGACCTGTGGATAGACGTTAACCCAGAAACTGGCCAGATCGGCCGTGACTGCCAGTGGTCTTCGAGCCGGAGACAGCAGGTGTATCAGAACGGGCACCTTGCCGCCCGCCACTACAGGCGTTCGTGTCCAGCCGAACAGCGCCTGTAACTTGGCCGCCAGTATCGGGCCATTGTCAGCGGTGTAATCCAGGGTAACGGAGTTGCCGGTGGGAATGGTCAGAGCGGTAGGGGCAAGCTCAGCCAGCTGCTGCTGTTGCGAATACTCCAGCAGGCTGTTCAGGGCGTTCTGCAAGTTCATTTTGCCCAACTCTGACCAACGGCTGATACCGCTCAGGGAGGGCGCCAGCCAGTGTTCCAGCGATTCTGTGAGTGCCTGCTCACGGACATCGGGCCACTGCCCGGGAAAGTGCCTGGCAAGCAGCGCAACTCGCGCCTGCCACTGCCGCGTTGCAGGTGTCCAAGGCAGGTTATCAAGCCCTTTACGCCGCACGGCTGTCAGCAAACCTTGTTGAATCAGCTCGGGCGAGGGTTTTGTCAAAGGTTTCTCGGCAAGAAGCAGGGCTCCCAGCCGGCGGGTTTTTCGGGCGACTACCGTACCGCGTTTGTCATCCCATTCCGCCTCATCCTGCTCAAGGATATGGGCCGCCAGATCGGTTTCCAGAGTTGGCAGATCTACCGGCGCCGCCAGATAAATCCTGGCTTCTCTGGCTTTGCCGTCCAGGTCTGCGGCCACCAGCCATTCATGCCGTGCCAGCCCATCATCTTCCCGTAACAACGCCCCTTTACCGTTACTGAGCTGATAGCGCGGCGTGTCTCCGGACCGACGTTTGCAGATGCGATCAGGATAAGCGAGCGCTAACAGACGACCAACTTCCGTGGACGTTGGCACCGTATTCTGCTCGCTTGTGTTAGCAGCGCCACGCTCAGACAAGCGGTTTGCCTGATGGCGCAACGCCTGAAGCCGGTGCGGGTCTATGCGCTGGAAGCCGCGTTCACCTCGAAGGGCACGAATGCGCTCATGCATATCGGCACCGGCGCCTGGGCCCAGTAAATCCCGATCTTCCAGTAACGAGGCCAGTTCAGCAGCCAGCCCGCCCAACCCGAGCGATCGTCCTAATACGACCATGTGCGCCAGCCGGGGGTGAATGCCCAAAGCCCGCGCGGACTTACCGTGTTCGGTGATTGCACCTGCATCGTCTAACATATCCAGCCACTGCAACAGCTCCAGGGCCTGTTGCCAGTGGGCGGGAGGCGGCGGGTCGATCCACCCCAGCTTATCCGGCGTCCGGGCGCCCCACTGGGCCAGCTCTAGCACCAGGGGCGCCAGATCCGCCTCGCGAATCTCCGGAGGCGTAAACTCCGCCAACCCGAATTGCTCTGACTCGCTCCATAACCGGTAACACACGCCCGGCTCTACACGGCCTGCGCGGCCTTTGCGCTGCTCGGCCGAAGCTTTGGAAACTCTGCTGGTAAGCAATCGCGTCATGCCACTGTTGGGGTCAAACACCGCCCGGCGCTGCTGGCCGCTATCAACGACTACGCGCACACCCTCAATGGTAAGGCTGGTTTCAGCAATGGCGGTTGCCAGCACCACTTTACGAGTACCCGATGTCGCCGGTGCAATAGCCCGATCCTGCTCGGCCGCTTTGAGATTGCCAAACAAGGGTGCGATCACGACGTTGGAAGCCACCTGTCCTGCCAGCGCCTGAGCTACCCGGTGAATCTCTCCGGCCCCCGGCAGGAATACTAATACCGAGCCAGTTTGCTGTGCCAAAGCCTCGAAAACCACCGCTACCACCTGGTCCATCAGCCGCGGGTTGCGCTGCGCTGCAGGCGCCGGCCGGTAGAACAGGTCTACCGGAAACGCGCGTCCTTCGCTGCTTAGCACCGGCACACCACCAAGAAGGCGGGCAATGGGTCCGGTGTCCAGCGTAGCGGACATTACCAGCACCCTTAGATCTTCCCGCAATGCTTCCTGTGTTTCACGCACCAGAGCCAGGCCCAGGTCGGCTTGCAGGGAGCGCTCGATCATTTTACTATTTTGACTTTTTTATCAAAACATATGTATACTGCTGTTTATAATACATTTTAATTATTTACAGGGCTTCAAAAAAAAATGACAATTATCAAAAGCTCACATTACCTTAATAATTATCCTTTCAACTACCTCGGTCAGGACCTCGTCGATAGCCTCAATGGATCATGGGTATCGATTTTCGTCAGATCCGCCCGAACCAGAGACTGTAGCTTTCGCGACCTGACTCTGAGGCTTCTTGAACTCCATGCGCATCTCAAGGACATTCATGCAGGGCTCGATGATGTCGACACTACCGACTTTCAAGAGTTCATTGAGGGCTTTGTAGCGTTATTGAAGGGAAGCTCTTTGGTAGATTTTGGGAGCAATTACAAATCTCAAATTTTTTATGAGCTAAAGCAGGCGCTTACGAACATTTATAGTTCGCTTTTCGGGGACCACCCAGAATGGCTAAGCGATCTTGAGTGGGAAGATATTGATGCGCAAGAACTCAATGAGTCGGACCTTGATGGAAACAAGCTGCTTTACTGGTCTGGTTGGCCTGTAACCACTCGGAAGAATCAAATTCTTTACCTCGATTTGAGCGGACTGTACCAAAGTCATGGCGAAGAATTTACCGTGAATTTCTACTCTCGTTGGCACTCTTTCTTTGCCAAACAAGCCCGAGCAAATACTTTTGAAACGAACTACATGGCGAGATTTTTAGCCGATCACCCTAGAGATTGGCCACCCTCAACGTTTGATAATCCAATCAGGATTCTGCGTTTTTTCCAGGCTCTGTTGCGATCTTATTTTATGAGAGCCCACGACGAGGGACTCCACTTAAACTCACGAATCAAGTCATGGAATCGAATGGTTTCCAACGTTGATGAAATATTTTTTCAACCTGGCGTCTGGCCGGAACCTTTCGGTTCCGGGCTCCCGAGGCTTAGTGGGCGTAAGGTTTCAGGGGCTCTAACGAGAATTTCAAAGAACTCGGATGGGGTTGAGGTTCATAACAAGCTATTGACAGAAATTCCACTCCAGTACACCGACGACCAAGCTATTGAGGCTCTCTTCAGCAAGGTTTCAAAAGATCTCCAGCTAGTCGAACGTTGGGCCAAAAGTAGTGCCCGAGATTTAAGAAAACGCCAGCTTAGAAGACTGGCTCACGCCCCTTCCGGCCAAGTTCCTGATTTTGCTTTTGCGCCAACGAGCATGGAAGAGGTTGGCTTTGAAAACATTTGTGCAATATTTGAGCACTACGGCTTTGGAACAACGAATGATGAGTTGTTCAGGGACTGCTTAGGCCAATACATTAAAAGAAAGGAGATTGCTTACGAGCTTGGTATACCGACCACCAACTCCTTGTTTCCTTTTATGCTTCTATTGGTGATCGACAATCCCCAAATCACTCATACATTTCTTAAGGACTTAGACCTATTTAACGAGAAGGGTCAACTTTCCGGCTTCGTTAAAGATGACGCTGGTTATCACCTTACTGGATACAAAGACAGAAGGGGAAAGGCTAAGTCCGAAATGAAGGTGTTCCTTTCCCCTCGCTCAGCATCGTTGGTTCGCCAGATCATTGAAATTACGAGACCACTCCGGGATTACCTCAAGAATCAGGATGACGGCAACTGGAGGAAGCTCTTTCTTACCAGTGGACGCGGCTGGAGTCACCCAAGGGCTGGCGTCATAACTGAATGGAAAAAGAAAATAAGCCAACGTGCTTATTTCGATGACTTGAAACAGTCGTTCTCACGCTTTACGAACATGCCAGATAAGGAACTTGAAAACTTCCTTTTGCGGGTTTCTCTTTCTTCGGTGAGGGCTTCAAAGGGTGTGCAGATCTACCTGCATACCCAAAGTGCTCAAAAGATGGCTGAGGCATTGGGCCACTCTGCTTACAACCCTAATTTGCTGAGGCATTATTTGCCTGAAAGCATCCTTGCATTCTTTCAAACTCGATGGATTCGCATTTTCCAAAAGGCCTTTATTTGCGAAGCCCTAAAAGACAGTCCCTATCTTGCACGGGCTGCGAGATTCGAAAGCATGAAAGACCTGCATGAATTCCTCACAAATCATGCATTGAAAGATATCCCCAGTCATCTTTCTGACCCTGAACAGACAGCCGATTCAAGTGATCCTGCATCGAGCAATGACCAAGTCCTTATCTCAGTGGATCAGGGAATACTTTCTGCTCTTCTATCTCTAACTCAGGCGGTAGATCAGTCCCCAAGAAAGCACCAGATATCGGGCATGGCAAGCTATTGGTCAAAAGTCTCGCGGCTAATTGAGAAGGAAATTCTGGAAGGAACTGACCCCTTGCTGAAAGGACACCTAGCCAATGCCAGGGAGCACATCGACCCGAAGAAAATGGAAGGATTGATCTATGACACTGCCGCGTGAGCTTGAGTTCCTAGAACACCACTTCGAAGATCCCGCCAGCTTTTATCGGCAGGCTCAATGGCTTCTGAACGACTTTGAGGCTGAGGTTTGGCACTACTCCTTCGGTTTCAAAAAGCACCAGGAACTAGATTGGAGAGTCGAGCTTTCAGATGGAAGCCTCCTGACGGATTTAGAAAACGCCGTTTTGCTTAATAGCCTGAAGTATTGGCTCATTGGCACTACTGTTCCAAAAGGCAAGACAGGGTTTGCTAACGGCGACGATGCCCAATACAACGCCTTCAATAGAACGCTCCACTTAATCGACTACCTTCTTTTAAATGATGACTCGTTTAAGCTCCACCGATACGGACTTGAAGGCCTTTCCGAGGATGACCTGAAAGGCATCCTGAGCCAGGTTTCGACATCGTCTGACGTGTATGAGTCGCTATTCGATTGGTCCTATAAGCTCATAGAATTCGCCCAGAGTCTCCTGCAAAGTAGTAGCCTCGTCGAGATAAATGAGAGTTTAAACGCCTCTCCCGGAATGGGCATCATAACGGCTGATGATGAACTAGAGGCTAAGTCATTGGGTATAGAACCTAATACGTTGCCTCATTTGAGAGCCGCATTAAAGTTTCATGGTTTTATCACTCAAAATAGAAAGCTGGGGCGTGCGCCAAATTCAAAGGCCATTTCCGAGCACGTCTACATTCGGAGTGTTCGCCAGAGACATGTCGATAAACCCGCATCTGTTACTTGCCTTTCGTACTCTGCACTGACCGAAATGCATGTCAGAGAATATGAGCCTGTCAGTGTTACTACAGGCTCAAAGCAGAATTTGAGCGCCCAGGGTTATGCGTTTTATCGATCAGCCCTATACAACCTTGGTATTTTATACGAAATCGGCCTTCCAGCCCCGTCCATGGATAGCCTTATAGCTGCGAACCATCATCCACATCCTGCTCCTGAAGCACACGGTCGGTTCCGGACCCTACCTTCCCAGGTCGTCTTCGATTCGGTTAAAGACGCCATTGAGTTCCATTTCAAGAACGGTCGCCAAATTCTCAATGGATACCTCCGCCTAGTCCTTGCGGCCAGACGAAAAAATTGCTCAATTCGAGCGTTCACTTCGTCCGACATTCAGGAAATTATAGGCGCGGATCTTAAAAATCTTGGTGTAAACACCCTGGAATTATCAGGGGTCGCTGTGGATAACCGTTCCCGTGACATCCGTTATCAACAAAGACTGTCTCGACCAGAATATTTCAATGCTCTTCGGAGAAATCAAGGCCTCCTTGAACTGGTCTATGTGTACTTTGGGGCGGTCCAGGTCGTGGCTGGCTCCTTGGCTGCCAGAAGAGGCGGAGAGCTACGTGAAATCGAGGCTAGAAAAGCTTTAGATTCATCGGAACGCTGGCTCTTTTTTCAAAACCGTAAAAGCACACGTTCACTCATGGGCCTGCGATCAACGGAAGCCCGACCTATTGAACCCATCGCCGCAGAGATGATCAAAGAGCTTGTTCGGTTCCACAAAATCCTTCTCCGGATTGGTATTACGAAAAACGATGTCGAACTCTTTTCCCCTCCAAGCAGACGGGGCGACAACAAGCTGGTGAACGCCGCCGCTTACATCTTCAACCATTGCTTCGACATGTTCTGCGACTACTTTGAAACCAGTCTGAATGCTGAAGGTAAGCGCTATTACATCCGACAACACCAGCTACGGAGGTTCTTCGCGCTGCTCTTCTTCCACAGCAGCTCCTTTGGCGGCCTTGAAACCCTACAGTGGATGCTAGGACATACCGATCTGAAGCACGTTTGGCACTACATTACAGAGTCCATGAGCGGGGACGTTCTCCGAAGTGCCAAGTCCCAATTTGTCGCCGAGAGTCTTCACCACAATGAAGCAGAGAATTTCAAAGAGCTTTCTGCACTGTTGAAATCGAGATATGGAACTGATGACTTCACTATCATCGATACCGACGAGCTTGAAGACTATATCGAAGACCTCCTTGAGAGCGGAGAAATAGAAATCGAGCCCGAGTTCTTTACTGACGCCGATGGCGAAAAGATGAGGGTCATTGTCAAAGTTCGGGAACTCTACGGGACGGAGGCATAACAATGGATCGGCGCGTTCAGAACAATCTGGCCTCTACTCAGGCTATTCGCAAAATCCTTCTCGCCATTATCCAAACTCCTAGTCAGTTCTGCGAGGACGAAGACCTTCAGAAGTCCTTAAAAAGCCAAGGGGGCATCGCCAAGCTGGAGTACGAGACCGTCATCGATCAAAAGAATGTTCACAAGACCTCTATGAGCCTGAACACCCTCAAACGCTATGCGGACGAGCTTTTTGATAGGGGGTTTGAAGACCTAGACCAGCTTCGCATCAAGGCCCTAAAAGCTGCTCAGACGCACCTGGATCGGGAAAGAAGGCCGGACTCTCGATCCCGAGTTGGATTGCAGTTGAAAGTTAAAGAACTAGAGGAAGATCTAGAAAAGCACCGCTCGACCAATTTTCTGCTTCTCCAGACCATTTCTTCGGCCATGGCCGCTATAAACAGCGTCAGGGACGCCTCTACCAAGGAACTCAGAGAGAAGCGGGCCAGGGAAGGACTCGATAGAATTCGCGCCATCGTCAGCCTGAACCCCTATCCCTTTGACCAGGTTAATCCTTCGACTGTGGTCAGCCTGAAGGACTTCAAGAATGAGAAGTAACGATTCATCTCAACTCTATCATCTGGTGCGTGATCTGACCCTATTTAGCCACCAGGCACTTGGCCGAATTGAGACGAAGGATGGATCAAACATGCCGCACATTATGTGGCCTGACGGAAGGCCTTGCCTGCTTGCCAACCTGTATATGCTCTTGCTTCGGGACCGCCCAGGTCGTGGCAGGAGACAGGGCCTATCTAGGCGCGGATCGAAAGGCGGAACGATGGGTGAGTATGCGGCAAAATTAAGCCAGTTGGTCCGATTCTGCCATACCAACAACTGGGATTTTATTCATCTGACGGATGATAAATTCACTCTGTTTGTCAACTCCCTACGATCTGAAAGATCGAGCCTTAATCCCGAAGCAAGGAAGAAAACGGAGACAACCATTACTGCGGTTGGTAGGGTTTGCTTAGATTTTCTACACTATGTCGGTATTTTTTATGGCGACTCCAACTTCGTATCTGAACAAGGAACCATTCGCGCCACCCAAAAGGACTTCAGCATTTCTGGCCAAGATCGCGGAAAGGAAATAAAACGCAGTTACTGGCACCACCACTCGTTTTCTGGCGGTGAGCGAATTAAGAAGAGAAACCCGATTCCTGCTGAAAACATCGAAAAGCTGCGAGAGGCAGTTGATAAGGCCGGGGGCTCGCGGTTTCTACAAAGCCGTAGGCATTGCGTCCTGGCCATATTGGAGCAAGTTGGACCTCGGCGAGGTGAAGTTGTAGATCTGCGTGTCTCGGAAATAATGAAAGCATCTCGGATGGAGCACCCAATGCTCAAGATGCTTAACCTGAAGCAAGAAGAGGACAGCTATCGATCTGTACCTGTCACTCACATGCTTCTAGCCCAACTCAAAAAGCACATCCGCCTCTTTCGAAACAAGGTAATCAAATCAAAACTCGGTAAAGCTAACGATCATGATTACTTCTTGATATCAGAGACCACTGGCAAGCCAGTAGCAGCCGATCTGATAACCAATGAAATCTCTAACCTTCGCTTGATCGCAGGCATCGAAGAGCAGGTCTGTAGTCACATGTTCAGGCACTCTTTCGTCACAAATTTATTTGTGCTTCTCATTGAAAGGCATGATTTTGAGAATACTGACGACTTCCGTAAAGCCCTTCTGAGCAGCGAGAAATTCAGGATGGAAGTTATGCAGTGGACAGGCCATAAAGATGCCTCATCCCTCGACCACTATATTGATTTCGCGTTCGCCAAAGTCGCGAACTACGCACGAACTGTGTCTTCAGTGCATCTGATTCGAGCGCAGGAGATCTTCGATAAGATGTTGCGTCAGCTCACCAAGCGTCTCAATGCGGGCATGCCGATTGAGCAGTACAATGTCGAACTTGAAAAGCTCATTGAACTCAGAAATAAAGATTTCGAGAGCGCCCAGCACGCTGGGTAAACAGAAGCGGTCCATGGGCTCTGACAAGCGTTGAGCCCATCTTCTTCCCCTCATCTCTTTTTCTTACTTTCTTACTTACTTACTTACTTTCTTATCTATTTTCCAAATTTGTTCCTATACTCCTGAAAATGCCAGAAAAGGAGAATATGGAATGCGACCATCGGACTTCACAGACGAAATGATTATTGAGGCGGGAAAGCGCCTACAAGACCAAGATAAAAAAGTTACTGGCTATGGTTTGCGCAACGAACTTGGCGGTGGCGATCAAAAGCGTCTCTTCTCGGTATGGAAAGACTTTACGGCCCAGGATGTAGTAGATGCTGCGACTGAAACTGAACTACCGGCAGAGCTTGAAGAATCGGTAAACAGCGCGAGCCAAACGCTACTCACCCATCTTCGATCAATCACTGTCAGCATTCACCAATCGGCAACCAAGGTAGCTGAAAGACAGGTTTCTGAAATCACACGGCAATACAAAGAGCTTGAAGAACAAACCGAGGCCGAACTAAAAGACGCAGGAGTGATTATTGAAAAGCTGGAATCTGAAAAGCTACAGCTTGAAGACAGGCTTGAACAGTCTCAAGGAAGGTTAGAGAAAGCACTCAAAGATTCCGAGCACCATGAAAGAAAGGCGTTCCAGCTTGAAACGAAACTTCAGGAAATGAAGGGTGTAGAAGACTTAATCAAACGCCTTGAGGCCCTTGAGCAGAAAGCTGCAAGCGGGCCTTGAGGGAGGTAAGCCGACTTGTAGTGGCATAGTGAACCTGGCCACCTGACTTTGAGTGTATGATCACTCACACAGAAAGTCAGGTGCAGACGATGACGAAGAATAGAAGATACAGCCCGGAATTCCGCTTGGAGGCCGCCCAGCTTGTGGTAGACCAGGGTTACACCCTGAAGGCAGCCTGTGAGGCAATGGGTGTCGGTAAATCCACGATGGAGTACTGGGTGCGCCGACTCCGAGCGGAGCGATCTGGCAAGGCTCCACAGAAAGGTGAGGCGCTGACCCCGGAGCAGCGTGAGATTCAGGAACTGAAGCGCAAGCTGCGGCGGGTGGAGGAAGAGAAGGAGATATTAAAAAAGGCTACGGTGAGTTCAACCGGTCAACGCAAATATACTTTGTAGCTTCTCCACAGGTGTCAGGTAGTCGAGTGTTTTCCTCGGTCGTTCATTCAGCTTCCTTGCAAATTCATTTAACTGCTTCTGGGAATAGCCCGATAAATCGGTCTTCTTCGGGAAGTACTGGCGCAACAGACGATTGGTGTTCTCGTTGCTGCCTCTTTGCCAGGGGCTCTGCGGGTCACAGAAATAAACCTGCATGTCGGTCGCAAGCGTAAATTTCCTGTGGTTACCCAGCTCACCCCCTCGATCCCAGGTCAGGGTTCTCTTCAACTCCTCGGGGAGCTGACCTACTTCCCGACAAAGCGCCGAAACAACGCTTTCCGTATCTTTGCCGCCGACATGAACGAGCATCGTAAATCTAGACTGTCGCTCTACAAGCGTCGCAATATGTGAGTTCTTGGATCCGGATATCAGGTCTCCCTCCCAATGGCCAGGAACAGCCCTGTCTTCAACCTCTTTTGGCCGAGCACGGATAGAAACCAAATCTGTGATGCTGGTGCGGGATTCTGCCTCTTCAGAGCTTCTGTGCCGTGATCGACGCATGCCGCGTCTTGATCGGAGGTGTTTGACAAGTTCCTTCTTCAAAACACCTCGGGCTTGAATAAAGAGACTTCGGTAAATTGTTTCATGGGACACATGCATCGACTTGTCGTCCGGGAACTGGCGTTTTAACCAGCCTGCTACTTGCTCTGGAGACCAGTCAAGGCTCAGCTTTTCGGCAACCGCTGCACGGAGAGGCTCATTCAATGCGAGAAGGCATTTTTTCGGACGTTTTGATTGGATCCAGGCACGCCGATCTGCCACGTTCGCCCTGTAACGACTTCTTCCACCGTTACGACTGACCTCTCGACTGATGGTTGAGACAGATCGTCCCATCGAGTCGGCAATCTGAGTCAATGTCAGTCCAGCTGAGATGCCTCTTGAAATCTCTTCGCGCTCATAGCTACTAAGCACCCTCGCTGACCTGGAGCGTCCCAGAGGGGCAATGCCGCCATGTATGGCGAGCATTCCAGTAATCGATCCAGCATGCTTTCCAAGGGCTCTGCCAATCTCGCTAAGCGACTGCCCTTTCTTCCATCGAGCCCATAGCTCCTGCTTCTGCTGGTAGGTCAGCCCTCTGGTCTTTGATACTTGCTGCGGCATTCTGAAAGCCCCGATAGTTACCAGTGTGCATTATGTTGCACTGATCGGTTGAATCTACCACCGCTCTCTTGATGTCGGACTCCCTGAGCAATTCTCGATAATCGAGCGACTTGAAGAGAGCCATGCGGTGCAGCATCTGTGTCAGGTGTTTGGGGTGCATCGCAGTAGCTACCGGGCCTGGCGCAGCCGGGACAGCAGGCCCTGCGAAACGGAGCAGGAACTGCTGGATCAGATTGTCGAAGCGCACGAGGCCAGTAACGGTTCGGCTGGCGCTCGTAGTATTGCCCAAATGGTTACGCAGGCCGGAATACCGCTAAGCCGTTACCGTGCCAGCAGACGGATGAAGCAGCTGGGATTGGTGAGCACGCAACCGCCAAGTCACGCTTACAAAAAAGCGGATCAGCCGCACCTGGATATCCCGAACCTTCTGGATCGGGAGTTCGATGTGAAGGAGCCCAATCAGGTTTGGACGAGCGATATTACCTATATCTGGACAGGTGCACGCTGGGCTTATCTGGCGGTGGTCATCGATTTGTTCTCTCGTAAACCGGTAGGCTGGGCGATGTCTTTATCGCCCAATACGGAGCTGGTGAAAAAAGCTTTGACGATTGCCTACGAATCACGCGGAGAGCCGTCGGAAGTCATGTTTCATTCGGATCAGGGCTGCCAGTACACCAGCCTGGGTTTCCGACAGTTGCTCTGGCGGCACCAGATGAAGCAGAGCCTCAGTCGTCGTGGAAATTGCTGGGATAACGCCCCAACAGAGCGCTTCTTCAGGAGCCTGAAAACAGAGTGGGTGCCGGAAACCGGGTATCCGTGCTTTGCCTCGGCGAAGCAGTCAATAACGGACTACATGATCGGTTATTACAGCTCGCGGCGACCACATAAGCACAACGACGGACTGCCGCCGAATGTGGCAGAGCAAGCCTACTGGAAAACTCAAAAGACGGTGGCCTAAATCACTTGACCACTACAACTATGACAAATGAATCAGTAGACTCTGGGACCAACCATAGCTTACTCCCTGTATCAGGAATCTTAGATAACTTTTGGACCAACCATCAATGCTCTCCCGTCGGCTTCTCTCCCACAATAGTAGCTCTTCTTCGTGCCAGGGACAACGAGGTTGTGCTGCGAAGTGACCCTGACCCCGTATTAGGCTCGCCGCGCATCGATAATATCCTTCAATACTTCAGGTGCGGATAAGTTTTCACACCCTTTTGGTCAGACATTAACGAAAAGACGTTGTCGAGATCCCGCACTTGTAATGCCAAACACGCTCTGTATGCGTTGCTGCACATAAGAGATGATTATCGCTATGGCTCGGCACGACCAAATCACCGCTGTTTGACTGTCTAGCCGGAATACGATATCCGAGTCTAAGAGTAATCAAATCTCTGGGATAAGATCTTTCGGTGAACACCCAAGCGTTGCAGCAAGGAGGTAAAGTTTGTCGATTGTCAGATTGACTTGGCCTCTCTCTATCTTCCCGACATAGCTTCTGTCAATGCCAGAGACGTAGGCAAGGCGCTCCTGAGTAAATCCTCGGGATTGGCGTATCGTTCTCAGATTGTGACCAAATATCTCTCTAACGTCGCACATTGAAGCCTCCAAGATAGAGGCGAGACTATTCCGGCCTTGAGTTTCTCAGTCCACGGCATATACTACCCATTTTGTAAATGGCAAAATGCTCATTTAATTTTGGGAAAATTATGTCGAAGAAAATTTTGGAGATCGACAGGACTTTACACGAGATTTTTTCTGAATCGCCGGCGCACGGATTCAGGCTCAGTGAGTTAAGAATTGAATATTCTGCTCGCTCGGGAGACCGAAATTTACCAGCCTCCCGAGAATTATTTTGGCAAATTTTTATGTTCGTCGAAGCACTGAAAATCCGAAAGCTCATTCGCAGAGAGGAGGCTCCGAAAGGAGGGGGAGTTCTTTTTATCGAGCCTTCATTCTGGGAGTACCCCTTTATTGTAGTCGACGGGCTACTCGCGAAAAGGGGGCTCATGCTTCGAGGAGATGACGCCACAAGTTAGTACTTATGGGCAGGAATCTGTCGAATGCCTAACCTTGATGGCAGTTTTATTGATAACGAGCCGGTCATCATGCCTGACTTTCACAGAATTACCTTCGCTTACACCCCCGCTGAAGTGAAAATCCCCATTGTCTCCTGGTTTCTTAAAAACTTGGACCGCAGGCTTGAGGAAAATCGAGCGAACTTGCTCATTAATGACATGAAATTTGGGAGAGCCGGACTGGAAATTTCATGGCAATTGACAGGCAATGTCAGTGAAGCATTCGAGTCGGAACTTGAGGAACAGCTTGACTGGATATGTCGAAAAGCGAACAAAAGCGCCTGAAATCGTCTAGGAGCAATGCATTCTGATCCTATTAGACTGATAGGTTTGGATTACCGGCAGAGCATTCTCAGGCGAGGGGATTGACTATGAAAAAGCCTAATGTAGAGACAAAGACAGATGAGAAGGTCCGGCGGAGGGGTGATGGCCGTTCGGGCTTCAGAGGTACGTTCCGAGTTTCGAGAGAAAGACTAAGGGAAATTGGAAAGAAAGGGTTTGAACAAATGGAAAGCCTAGACCACAACGATTTTGGTAACTTTTCCGAGTGATCATTGGTTGTTGAGTCACTGCAAGATGGGTGTTGATCCATGAAATGAGCGACGACCCATTTGGCTGGCGAGGATACGAGTTTTCTTCAGGAAGAGAGAATACCTGAGTCGAAGACTGTCAGCTCAAGGTGCCAATATGAACAACATCAACCCCGAAATTGAGGGTGGTGAGCTGTGAAGCCGCTGCTGTGTTTCGACCTTGAAGGGACTTTGTTAAGCAATGCGGTCTCTCAAATCCCCCGCCCTAGCCTCTATCCATTTCGTGGGCGCGCAATCGCGCTGTGCGATCTAATGATTTACACCAGTGTCAGTGAACAACGGGTCTTTGCGATTCAGAAGCTACTTGTACTGGAGAATTCAGCGCCGATTTGGTTTGAAACTCTTAATGTTATTCGGCCAGCGGGAACACTGAAACCGAAGTCAGCCTGCGGGCATGATGACGCTTTTCTTCTCGATGATCAGGTGAGCGTCATTGTGCCTGGAGAGGAGGATTGGTGGATTCAGATACCGGAATCTCTGCCGCCTTACTCGGACGAAGATAAGGCGCTTTCTGAAGCGCTGCCGCGACTGAGGAAACTGCTATGAGACTCGTATGTATCTCAGATACCCACGGTCAGCATGACAAAATGCTACCGATACCCGAGGGCGATGTGTTGGTGCACGCGGGCGATTGCACAGGATCTGGGACGTTACCTCAGATTGATGCGTTCACTAAATGGTTGGGGGCACTACCCCACGCACACAAGATACTTATTGCGGGCAATCACGACTTTTGCTTCGACAAAAACCTGCGGGGTAAAAGCATGGCAGCCCAGTCCCGTTCAATATGCGAGCAAAACAATATCACTTACCTAAGAGGGGAATCGGTATCTTTCAAAGGACTAAAGTTTTTCGGATTTCCTTGGCAACCGATTTTTCGGGACATGGCCTTCAACGCGCGGGAAGGCGAATTACGAGGACGTCTGAAGCGCGTCCCTGACGACACCCATGTACTAATCAGTCATGGTCCCGCGAAGCATGTTTTAGATTACATACCAACCCTGCGGAGACACGTAGGGTGTCACGTTTTAGCGAAGCGTATAGAGCAACTTCGGGGGCTCAAAGCGCACATCTTTGGCCACATCCACGAGTCTCACGGTTTTACAGTCGGAGAAACCGATGGTGTCATGTATGTTAATGCGAGCATTTGCACTGATAGATACATGCCGACTAACAAGCCGATAGTGATCGATCTTTGAACATTTGGACAAACGGATTCTAGCTTGGTACGCGGCCTGCCTCTTTCCGGCAGCCAGCATTTGGTGCACTTCTTGAGTTCTACCACATGTCTATATCGGTAATTTCCAGCCCAAAATGATCGGTAGCTGATCTCTCGAATGGAGGGAACAGTTTCTCTCAGTTAGAATTTTCCTGATAGAACAATTCCCCTCTTTATATTTAAGAATTGATGATTTCCCAAACTTCTCACAAACTGGCATAACAAAGCCAATGACGACGAATCACTAAGATCATGAATTATTTGGCTTCTCTCGTGCAAACTCATGACTTTTAGGCACCATGGGTTTGATTTTAGTTTACATTAGCGCAAATAAACCCATATATCCGCAGTTTTGAGGCACCCTTTAACCGACTCCGTAATCGCATCATCGCAACCGGGAGTCTGACCGACAGTAGACGCAATAAATTGGCTTCGGTCGCAAACGGAGTCTGTCAACGTAGATGTCGCGCTTAAGTCATCAGCTCTTTAACAATTGGCCGCCTTTTCCGGGTTCAGAGTGACTGATTCCGGCAAGCTGAAGTTTCGGATATCACCAGACCAGCGACGCGG